>Ga0209345_10000047_pt1 | contig 200773 bp, 152 predicted proteins | sample Cruoilmetagenom7_FD_187294 | JGI IMG/M metagenome (GOLD analysis project Ga0209345, IMG submission 187294) | Oil polluted marine microbial communities from Coal Oil Point, Santa Barbara, California, USA - Sample 7 (SPAdes) (version 2) | ecosystem: Environmental > Aquatic > Marine > Oil seeps ... | reverse complement strand
AGGTAATCCTGCATTGGTATTTTTGGATTATAACGCGTAGCACCGCCAGGTGGTTGAGCAGTGGAAAACAAAAAATACGTACAGGCGCAAGCCTGTATCGGATTATCTTGAGCCCCGACCTCTAAAAGGTTCACCGAGCAGAGCGAGGTAATCCTGCATTGGCATTTTTGGATTATAACGCGTAGCACCGCCAGGTGGTTGAGCAGTGGAAAACAAAAAATACGTACGGGCGCAAGCCTGTATCGGATTATCTTGAGCCCCGACGCCTAAAAGGTTCACCGATCAGAGCGAGGTAATCCTGCATTGGTATTTTTGGATTATAACGCGTAGCATCGCCAGGTGCTTAAGCAGTGGAAAACAAAAAATACGTACAGGCGCAAGCCTGTATCGGATTATTTTGAGCCCCGCCCCCTAAAAGGTTCACCGATCAGAGCGAGGTAATCCTGCATTGGTATTTTTGGATTATAACGCGTAGCACCGCCAGGTGGTTGAGCAGTGGAAAACAAAAAATACGTACAGGCGCAAGCCTGTATCGGATTATCTTGAGCCCCGACCCCTAAAAGGTTCACCGAGCAGAGCGAGGTAATCCTGCATTGATATTTTTGGATTATTTTGAGTCAAATACAATTTCTGGGTATTTGAATATTTATGCAAATAATGGAGTTGATCTAAACAGGAAGAATTCTGTATTTCTTACGCCTCTGAACTGGGCCCTAAAATGTTTTTTTTGTTAATTTGCCGCGAATTTATTCCTGTTTAGTGTGTTTGATAATGTCTCATTTTTGAAGCTTGTAGTTTATGGGAATCTTATTAGTATTTCGCTACTAGGTAGGATTTGTAAATAAAAGTATGAGTTTATCAAAATGGTTCCAATTTATTAAACCTAATTTTAAGTTTTATCAGGATGGTTTTTTTGAGTTTCCTTTTTTAGCAAATTCGGCACAATTGTTTGTGGAGAGTACTATAAAGACTCCTGGAAGTAAGCATAATGCCAAGGAACAAGTGGTATATAGAAATAATCCATTTGTAAAAGGAGAAATGCGCTATCGTAATATCGATGACGGTTTGTGGCTTACTATTACAGATATACATTTTAAGCACAATACATTGATTAAATCAATGTATGCCAAGAATATTCCTAGCGAACATTACACACTTACCTTTACCCTTTTTGAAAGTGAAGTAAAACTAAAGAATACCTTTATAGATAAAGTGCCATTCCATAATAAGTTTTGGGGGTTTAAAAAACCAGGGACCGATGTGGGCGCTTATTTTCATAAAGGATCAAAATGTGAATTTTACATCTATTATTTTAGTCCTGACTGGATAGAAAAGAATATCCCTTTTGAAAAATTGAATAAAAACGTTCCTTTTAAAAAGTTCTTTGATTCTGATAAAGGTTTTATTTCCTATCAAGACATTGTCCCGAATGCAGAGGAGTTGTCTCATGAAATCTTACAGAGTTTTAAAACATTTAATGATGATGTTTTTAATGAAACACTCTTAAAAGCCCAAACATTAAGTTTGGTATCCACCTTTTTTAAGAACGCTTTTGCCGATTTAAGAAAAGAAAGTTATCAGGTAAAAGGTACTATAGACTATAAAAAGATAGCTAACTGTGAGCGTTTAATTTCAACGGATTTATCGATGCCTTTTTTAGGGATTGATGCTATTTCCAAAACACTGAACATATCTCCTTCAAAACTGAAAATGGATTTTAAATCGGTTTACGGAACTTCAATACTTAAATATAATATCAATAAAAAAATGCAGTTGGCTATGCAGCTAATCCTAAATACGGATATGCAGATTAAGCATATAGCTCAAGAAATAGGCTATGAAAGTCATAGTAAGTTTAGTGCTGCTTTCAAAAAAAAGTATGGTAAACTCCCATCAGAAGTGCGTACTGATAGTAGTATGAACTAAAGTGTGTTTTAATGGTTGAAAATTAGGCACTTTAGGTTACCCGCTCTAATTTTTTTTAACTTTTTTATAGGTAAATAATAGGGTAGGGACATTGTAATCTGTGGTTTTTTTGGATAATGCACCCATGCTGCCTTTCAGTGCCCACTGCCATATATTTTCTCTCTTTTTAGAAAAATATTAAAAATGTCTTATTGGTCTATTGATTTGGCTTTATGGGCTACTCGAAATTAGTTGAGTATGTTAATTTTGATGCCTTAAATAATGACCCCAAAATCAATTAAGAATAGCGTTTTGCATTCTTAATCGTTGTCTTATCAAATCTAGATACCCTGTTTATGAGAAAAATTACTTTAACAATTACCTTGTTTTTTCTGTTTTGTGCGCAATCTGGTTTGTCTCAAACAATAAAATATGTAACGGAAAATGGTGCTGGAAATAAAGATGGAAGTTCATGGAACAACGCATCTAATAATTTGCAGAAAATGATTAGTTTATCTAGCGGGGATACCCAAATATGGATAGCTAAAGGCACATATGTTCCTAGATCTGCTCCAGCCCCTAACGACAATCCACAAGATAGGAACAACGCTTTTGGCTTAAAAAAAGAGGTAAAATTATATGGTGGCTTTAAGGGTACCGAAACAAGTCTGGAACAAAGAGATATTGTTGCAAATGAAACCATACTTAGTGGTGATCTAGGTGGCGGTAATTATGCATACCATGTAGTATTTATCCATGCATTTGCAAACACTGATAAGTTCTACTTAAACGGGTTGACTATTAGCGATGGAAAGTCGGATTTACTTGAATATTATAACGTATCCGAAGAAGTTGGAAGCACTAAATCTACTAACGAAAGGCTTGAAGATCAATATCCAGATTGGTTTGTTTCAATGACAGAAAGCCCATACTACGAACTTGCTTCAATAGGTCTGCAACTAGCAGGAGAAAACGCATTGCCTGGTGTTCTTTCAATTCCAGGAGGTGATGCTAGATGGGTAACAATATCTAATACATCTTACCCGCAAAGTAATGGAGCTGGTATATACAATGTAGCTGGGGATTTAACCATAGAAAATGTAACTTTTAAAGATAATACTGGTATTTTTGGTGCGGCAATAAGTGTAGAATTTGGTAAGACTACTATTATCAACTCTACTTTTACTGATAATAAATCAACTAATAATGCAGGTGCCATTGTATCCACTGAAAGTTCTTTAACGATTACTGGAGGAACTTTTGATAATAATAGCTCGCTTTTAGGAGGTGCTATTGTTGAGGTTGATGGAAAATCTTTACATATAAGTGATGTTACATTTACGAATAATAAAGCCATTAGTGATGACACTAACACTGGATTTGGAGGAGCTATTTTCTTTGAAAAATTGAGCCAAGCCGATTATTCAACAAGAACCATCAATAATTGTACTTTTACTAATAACAGTGCACCAATTGCAGGAGCTATTTATGCAGGTGAGAACATTAGCAATCTTAAAATCACCAATTCTACATTTACTAATAATAATGCTTTGCTAACAGCAAGTAGCACACTCACTGATGGTGGAGGTGCTATTAAGCTTCAAAAAGTTATAAATGCAGAAATAACAAAAAATAATTTCATTAATAATTCTGCTTCAAAAGGTTTAGGAGGAGCATGCATGTTAGATGAAACAAATGGCGTTAAATTTTCAGAGAACACATTATCAGGAAACACTTCTTTGTCAGGAGGTGCTCTGTACTTAAATAAAAATAAGAATACTACAACCATAAGTCAAAATACATTTACTGGGAATAGTGTTACTTATACAAGTGATTTTGCTGCTTCTGGATTAGGAGGTGTTGTAGCATCTGCCAATGATAATAACGTTCAAATCTCTGTAAATACATTTACAGGCAATACTGCTGCTAAACAAGGAGGCGCAATTTATTTTGAAACGAATACAGTTCATTCTAGTATTAGCAATAATACTTTTGATACCAATAGTTCTGAGAAATTTGGAGGAGCAATATTTGCTGCTACGGCAACCGCAGCTATTACGGGTGAGCTAACACTGAAAAACAATAATTTCGAAAATAACAATTCTATTGAAGTAGGAGGGGGCATTTTCCTAAATACTGCAATAACAACTAATGTACATGATAATATGTTTGTGGGAAATAAGTCTCACATAGGTGCTGTTCTATATGTTGGAAGTTCTGCAACAACACTATTTTTCAATAATACGGTTAGAGATAATGTTGGGACTGAAAATAGTGAAGGACACATAAGTGGTGTAATTGCCACACAGAAAGGTGAAAGTAAATTATATAATAATGTTTTTACTGGAAATAAGGGATATACGGCTATGTTCTATCCTAATTCAACTGTCGATTTTGTAAATAACACGGTTTGGAATGAAAATTTAAGTTATGGTTTTTATGTGTTTAGTGAAAATGTTAAGCTTTCCAATAATATTTTAGAACAGGTTAGTGGAACAGCTACTTCAGCTAAAGTTAAAAATAATTCTTTCAGATATAATGATACTAATTTTGTTGGTAAAAATAACAATGTTCATGAATCGAACTTGTATTTTGCTGATGAAGCCAATTATAATTTTAATCTATCGGGCTGTAGCCCTATAATAAATACAGGAGAGAACTCATTATATTCTTTAAGTGAATATTCGGACACCGATTTTTTGGGAAATACTAGAATAGTAAATACTATTGATATTGGTGCTTTTGAAAATGAATTAGGTGTTTCTGGGAAAACAATGCCAACGGTTGCGCCAACACAAGCTTTTTGTAATGAAGCCATTGTAAATGATTTACAAGCAACAGGTTCTGCTATTAAATGGTACAGTCAAGCATCGGGAGGAAGTCCATTAGCCAATAATACGGCTTTAATTTCCGGTAATACCTATTATGCAAGTCAAAACGTTGATGGTTGTGAGAGCGGTAGAGCAAGTGTTGCTGTGTCTATAAGTACTACAGAGGCGCCAACAGCAGATTCACCACAAAATTTTATTATTGGCCAACAAGGCGTTAGCATTCTGGTAGATGGTAGTAATTTAAAATGGTATACACAAGAAGAAGATGGTACAGCATCAACAGCAACCCCTTCATTAAATATGTCATCTGAAAATTCTGCAACCTATTGGGTTAGCCAAACCAATGCTAATAATTGCGAAAGTGCCAGAACTAAAATAGTTGTTAACGTAACAAAAATACCGCTTACAGTTAAAGCTGTTGATAAAACAAAGTTATTCGATGGTAGCGTTTACGGAGATAATAATTATACCGTAACATATTCTGGTTTTGAGTCTGCTGATAATGAATTAAATAATACCTCTGGTATTCTTGCTTTTTCAGGTGATGCTACAACTGCAACAGAGCCGGGTGTGTATAAAATTATTCCTCAAGGAATTTCTTCAAGCAAATACACGGTTTTGTTTGAAGAAGCAACTTTAGAAATAAAATCCAATTTAAATTTAACAGCTAATATTTTATATGTAAAACAAGGTGCAAATGGAGATGGTTCTTCGTGGACTAGTGCTTTAGGCAATTTAGAGTTTGCTTTAACAAGAGCTGCTAATATTAACTCTGTTCATACGGATGATAATGATCCTAAAAAAGTTAAAAAAATATATGTAGCTAAAGGAACCTATCAGTTAGCTTCAGGGAAATCGTATAAAATGCCTAGAGGTGTAGAAATATATGGTGGATTTGATCCTGATAATGGTATAACAAACGCTACACAACAACGTATTACAGGTGTTTTAAATGGTGGAAGTATTTTAAGAGGTGACAATGCCTCGGTTATTAAAAATGATGATAATGGTTTAACTATTGAAGCAGTTTTAGATGGTTTTACTATTACAAACGGTAATGCAAATAATGGAGGGGCTATATATAATAAAAACGTATCTCCAAAATTTGAAAACTGTATCATAAAAGCAAATACGGCTATTGCAAATGGAGGGGCTATATATAATGAAAGCGCCAATACAACATGGATTAACTGTTTAATTGTTAGTAATACAGCACCTAAAGGAGCATCTATTTATAACGATGCATCCTTACCTACCCTACTTAATGTCACTATTGCTGATAACACGGGTGCACAAGGAGGAACATTGTATAATGTAAATGATTCTGATCTAAGAATTGTAAATACAATTAGTGTAAAAAATAGTTCAGATATTTTTAATGATGCTACTAGTACTCCTAATTATGAAAATAGCTTAATTCAAGGTGTAGGTGGTATAACTCAAGCGACTAGTGTGTTTGATGTAAATTATGAGTTGTTAATGAGTAGCCCTGCTCTAAATACGGGTAAAAATAACCCAGGAGGTAGTATTGATTTACCAGATTACGATTTAAAAGGAAAATCTCGTGTTATTGATGAGATTGATGAAGGAGTTGTTGATATGGGAGCTTTTGAGAGAAATAATAGCCAAACTATAACAGCCGAGAATGTCACAAAAACTTATGGAGAAGAACCATTTACACATGGTTCTGCATCAAGCGAATTACCACTGGAGTATATTTCTTCTAGTGATGATGCAGTTGCTATAATAGTAGATGGGAAAATAAAAATAGTAAATGTTGGTACAGCTACAATAACCGTTGGTCAATCAGGAAATAATGAAGAATACGATGCTGCTGCTAATGCAACCTTTGTATTAACTGTAGAAAAAGGAGAATTAATAGTAACTGCAGATAATAAAATTAAAATTGCTGATGGCGAGGTGTTTACGGACTTCACTGTGACCTATACAGGTTTTGCTTATAACGACAATGCAGAAGCTTTAATTGGAACTTTGATTTTTGACGGTGATGCTACAACGGCCACTATTGCCGGTGAATACACGGATCATATAGAGCCAAGTGGGGTGTCTTCCAATAATTATAATATTAGCTTTTATCCAGGAACTTTAAAAATTGTTCCAAATGTTACTTTAGTTGATCAAACATTGTACGTAAAACAAAATGCGGTTGGTGGTGATGGAAGTTCATGGGGATCCCCTTTGGACGATTTAGGACTGGCTTTACGTTATGCCTCTGTACTTAATGGTCTAAATGCTAATTCTGTTGAAAAAATTTATGTAGCTAAAGGTACTTATAAGCCTAAATATAAAGCCAGGGACATTTCAGATCCTACTGACACAGAAAGAGACAATAGTTTTGTTTTATTAGATGGTGTAAAACTCTATGGTGGTTTTGATGGGAATATTACTGCTGAAAGTTTAGCGGATCGAGAAATTCAAAAGAATAAAACGATTTTAGATGGCTCAAGCGTTATTAATCACATCATTATAGTTTCTAATGCAACGGGAAATAACGAAATAGATGGTTTCACTATCTTGAAAGGTGCAGCCGCGAGTGCTGCACATGCCACAGAAGGAAGTTTGACCGTAAATGGAAAGGCAATTACTAGAGAATATGGCGGTGGTATACGTGTACACAGTTCTAACCTTACTATAAAAAACTGTGTTATTACAGAAAACAGTTCAGGGCATCGTGCTGGTGGTATCTATATTACAGATCAATCCAATGTTTCCATATATAATACACTTTTTTACGGTAATGGAGTTGGTCATTATGGAGGACAAGGTTCATCAATTGGAATAGATAATGCCAATGTAACAATCGTTAATGCTACTTTTGGAGATGTTAGTTTTGGAGATAATATAGTTAATGCATCTCATATAATTACTTATGGAGTTTCTAATTTAGAAGTGTTTAATACTATTTTTAGAAATAACCTATACAATAAGGATATAAATAGAACAGCAGGGACCGTTACAATTAAAAACTCTTTTCTAACTAACGCTATATCTGAATATAGTTCCATGATATTAGCTAATAATATCTATGAACAAGCTGCGGGTTTTATGGATGTAAATGCAAATAACTTTGCTTTAAATACAACATCCATAGCCGTCGATAAAGGAGATAACTCGCTTTATAACGTAGCTTATGCAGGCAACAAAGATTTAGCAGGTTTAGATCGTATTAAAATTAATGGAATAGATATGGGGTGCTATGAGACCAGAATAGCGCAAATTATTGAAGCAGAAGACTTAACAAAAACCTATGGAGATTCAGATTTTATTCACCCTACTGCATCCGTAGTAACTAGCTTACCATTAACTTACACGAATAGTAATGACGTAAATATTGCTACTATCGAAGCGGGTAATATTCATATACTAAATCCGGGTACAACTACCATTACCATTACACAAGTTGGTGATAAAGACTATGCTCCAGTAGAAAAGACTTTTGTTTTAACTGTAGAGAAAGCAACCTTAACGGTAAAGGCAAACGATAAGTCTAAATTTGCCAATAATGCAGCCATGCCAAATGCAGATTATGAGGTAAGTTATACTGGTTTTGTTAATGGGGATGATAGTTCTAAACTAACAGGGGCATTACAATATACGGGTACTGCCATAGGTGAAACAGAAATTGGTGTTTATACTGATGGAATAACACCAAGTGGTTTGTCATCAAATTATTATGATTTTGATTATCAAAATGGGACTTTAAAAATACTGCCTAATACGACCTTAACAGATAATACATTATATGTAAAACAAGGTAATATTGGTGGCGATGGGTCCTCATGGCAATTAGCATTAAACGATTTGTCGTTAGCTTTACGATATGCTACCATTCTTAATGATGAAACACCAAACACTGTAAATAAAATCTATGTAGCAAAAGGTTCTTATACACCAAAATACAGTGCTAGAGATAATTCCAGCTTTATTGATGAAGGAAGTGATAATAGTTTTTTATTAGTAGATGGTGTAAAACTATATGGAGGTTTTGATGGGAATATTACCAATGAAAGTTTAATGGACCGTAATATTCAAGAGAATAAAACAACTCTAGATGGTGCATCTACAACTCATCATATTATTACAGTTTCTAATGCAACAAGCAATAACGAAATAGATGGTTTCACTATCTCGAAAGGTACAGCAGCTAGTTTAGAGGCAGGAAGTGTAACAGTAAATGGAAAAACTATTGCTAGACAATACGGCGGTGGTATACGCGTGCACAGTTCTAAGGTTACTATAAAAAACTGTGTTATTACAGAAAACTCTTCAGGTTCTCTAGCAGGTGGTATGTATATTACAGATCAATCTAATGTTTCTATCTACAATACACTTTTTTACGGTAATTCATCTTATCACTATGGTGCACAGGGTTCTTCAATTGTAATAGATAACGCCAATACAACAATCGTTAATGCTACTTTTGGAGATAATGCAGCTAATTCCTCTCACATTGTTACTTCTGGAGTTTCCAATTTAGAAGTGTTTAATTCTACCTTTCGAGATAACCTAAATAACAATGATATATATAGAATAGGAGGAACAGTTACAATTAAAAACTCTTTGCTATCTAAAGCAGCATCTCAATACAGCTCAATGACGTTAGCTAATAATATCTATGAACAAGCTGCTGATTTTATAGATGTTAATACAAACAACTTTGATTTAAAAGCAACATCTGCAGCGATCGATAAAGGGGATAACACACTTTATAACTTAGCTGTTGCTGGTAATAAAGATATTGTTAATACTAGTCGTATTCTCAACACGATAATAGATATGGGTTGTTATGAGTCTAAATTAGTACAAACGATTAATGTTAGCGATATCACTAAAAAATATACAGATGCTGATTTTGTAATAGGAAACTCATCAAGTGGTCTTTTGTCGCTTACCTATAGTAGTGACAATGAAACTGTAGCTTACATAACAAAGGATAATAAAATTGATATCATAGGAGTTGGGCAAACCACAATAACGGTTGCTCAAAATGGAAACGAAACCTATGCTTTTGCATCTAAAACCTTTTTACTTACCGTTGAAAAAGGAGATGTTTCTGCCACTTTAAACCCAGAAACACACACTTATGACGGTTCTAAAAAATATCTAAATATCACTGGTTTACCAGCAGGAACTAGTGTGTCTTATGAGGATAATGGGCAAATAAATGCAGGAGAATACGATGTGAAAGCAATGGTTAGTGGAGGTCAATATTATAAAGATATTACATTAACTAGTAAGCTTACAATTGATAAAATGGACCTATCGGGCATTTCATTTAATGCGGATACGTTTACTTATGATGGGTATGATAAACACCCGGAAGTGTCTGGTTTACCAGAGGGCTTAAATGTGGTTTACTCAAACACCCAAAAGAATGCAGGTGATTATAATGATGTAAAAGCTACCATATCGGGTTCTAATTACAATACGCTTGAATTAACCACTTCTATGACTATTAATAAAGGTAATCTTTCGGATGCCATATTTTTATTAGAAAAAGAAGAAGTTTATGATGGTACTCCTAAAAGATTATCGCTTGATGGAATACTTCCTGATGGAGTTACAACAACTTATACAAATAATGATAATGTCAATGTTGGCTCCTATGATGTTACAGTTAATATTGATGGAGGTGTAAATTATAATAACAAACAGCTTATTGCCAAATTAATAATTTTAAAAGGAAATTTAGATACCAATTTCATTTTAACACCTAGCACTTACACTTATGATGGAAGTGAAAAATCATTAACTATTGATGGTGGTGTTCCTGACGGGGTAACTGTAAGTTATGCTAATAACAACAAAGTAAACGTTGGTACTTATAAAGTATACGCCTTATTAAGTAAACCAAATTATAACGATAAGATACTAGAAGCTGATTTAATTATAGAACCAAAGACTTTAAATGTTATAGCACAAGGCGAAATATCAAAAGTTTATAATGCTAATGCCATTATAGCATTAAATACTAATAATTTTACTTTAGAAGGGGGTGTAGATGGCGATAATGTAGTATTAAATAATCCTGTTGCCGGTGAGTTAAATAATAAAAATATAGGAGAGAATAAAGCAGTTACCGTTAACGCTTTAAAATTATCTGCAGCCGATTCTAAGAACTATATATTAAGCGCTACCTCTTTAATAGCTAATATAGCTGATGTAGAGCCTAAAGAATTGGATGTTTCTTTAAAAGGAAACGTAACCAAAATTTTTGATGGAACAACTACGGCAGTTCTGTCACAGGATAATTTTGATCTTAATGGAATTTTAGAAAATGAAATAGTAACTCTAAACAACCCATCATTAGGAGAATATGACAACAAAGAAGTCGGGACAAATAAAACTATAACTGTTGGCAACTTGGCAATTAGTGGCGATGACGCTTCAAATTATATATTAAATTCTCAAACTACGTTGGGACAAATAGGTGAAATTACTCTTAAAGCAATCACAATAACCGCAGATGCTAAAACAAAAGAGTATGGGGCAGTAGATCCTATCTTGACGTATTCGGTTTCACCAAGTTTAGAAACAGGAGATACTTTTACAGGCTCTTTATCTAGAGCAAGCGGTAACAATGTTGGAACGTATGCAATAGCAAGTTCTTTAAATAATGATAATTATACAATAACGTATACGCCAGCAGATTTTACAATTACAGCTAAAGCAATCACAATAACCGCAGATGCTAAAACAAAAGAGTATGGGGCAGTAGATCCTAACTTGACGTATTCGGTTTCACCAAGTTTAGAAACGGGAGATGCTTTTACGGGCTCTTTATCTAGAGTACCTGGTAACAACGTTGGAACGTATGCTATTGAAAGTTCGTTAAACAATGATAATTATACAATGACGTATACGCCAGCAGATTTTACAATTACAAAAGCAGATCAGCAGATTACTTGGAATCAAACTTTGGGATTAGGTTGTGATGGAGGTACTTCGCCTGTTTTAACGGCTACATCTAGTAGCGGCTTGCCTATAAGTTATACGTCGTCCAATAGTAATATTGTAACGATTTCACATGGTTCGTTAGTGTTTGAAAGTTATGGATCCGCTACGATTACTGCGACACAAGCTGGGAATAATAATTATAATGAAGCTCAAGTAGTGGTATTACCTGTGGTAAACAGCCAACCAAACTTAATTAGAAAACAGTTTGAAGACGTTATATTCTTTGATAACAGTTCCAATAGTTTTAAATCCTATAGCTGGTATAAAAATGGAGTTTTAGTTCCAGATCAAACGGCTCAATATTTCAAAGAGAATGGTGCTTTAAATGGTGCGTATTATGCAGTGGCTACAAAATTGGACGGGACAACCGTAACAACTTGTCTATTAACTTTATCTCCAACAGAAGAATTGGAATATATAAAAATTGTTCCTAATCCAGTGAAACCTAATGCAAGTTATGAACTTGTTACCAATGTGTCTTTATCAAGATTACAGAATGCTCAAATTGAAGTGTTCAGTGTTGGAGGTTTATTACTGGAGAAAAAAACGACGAGCGAAAGTACAGTGATTTTAAATGCACCAACAGTTCCAGGGGTTTACATTATTAAGATAACCTTGGCAAATGGTAAGTACTTCACTAAAAATCTTCTGGTCATCTAGTTTAAAAAAAATAAGAGTACGACACCCTTGTTTTATATAAATGAGGATGGATTGTTCTCATTAAAAAAAATATAAGTATGAAATTTAATATTAAAAATACAATTGGAATTATGGCACTATTGATGTCTCAAGGCATGTTTGCCCAGTTTTATGTAGGTGTGCAATCAGGAGTTGGGATTATTCGAAGTGATATTAAAGAAACATCTGCGGGTCATGAACTTGGAGGGGCATTAAAAGCAGGTTATATATATTCTTTTACCAATCATATAGGAATTGGGACGGGCGTAGAATTTTCGCAGTATAAACAAGATGTTTTTTTTAGTAATTCATCAGGCACTCTAAGTAATTATGAGGTTGATTCTTCCACTTCTGCTTTTGTATATAATGTTACGACAAGTAATTATAAGGAAAAACAAACCTTGCATGCTGTTCAAGTTCCACTTTTCGTGCAATATAAAACGAATGTAAATAAAGGAATTGATTTTAATTTTAGAGCTGGGGCTAAGTATTTTTTGCCTGTAAATTATAAAATAAAAGCAACAGCAAATACTGTAAACGGTACTGCTTATTATCCTGATGTTAATTTGAATATTGATGATTTTCCAGATTATGGTTTTGGTAGTCAAAACAATTATTCAGCATCTGGCGAATATCAAACCAAGGGTGTCGTGATGAGTGTGTTTGAAGTGGGTTTTACGTTTGATATTGGAGTAAAGAATGCATTATATGTAGCCATGTTTCTAGAAAATGGGTATGGTTCTATTCTTGACCAGGATAAAGATGAATCTTATATTGGTTATAATCCAACGTCGGTTGTAGATAGAAACGCTAATGGATTGTATAGTACACATAAAAATGCAAAGATTAGACCTGTTGCATTTGGAATAACATTGGGATGGAATTTTAAATAGACATTATCCCGTAAACTGTGTAAGTGAAAAATAACCAGGGTTTGACTTTTATCTAAAGTCTGACCCTTTTTTCATACCCGTCTTACCGGACAGGCAGGGATTGTAAGGAACTGATTTAAAATAATGCCCCAGTTCCTGATGGGCATAAACTACTTCTTGGTAGCCTCCCTGGTTGCCAAATATCCGGACCTACCCGGTAGGCAGATTTCATCACCGCATCACTTGTAGGGAACGAAAGTTTTTTTTTGGTGTACTTTCTAATTTTTCCATTATGGTTCTCAATAAGGTTGGCGGTATAGATGACCTTACCGATCTCCAAAGGAAACTCAAAGAATACGGTGAGTTCTTGCCGGTTGTCCCTTCAACTTTTTATGTCGTAGGAATACTTGTTTTTCCACCGCCCTGCAAAGTCCTTCAGGGCCGTTTTGGCAGCCTCCTGGGTCGGGACATTGTAAATGTGTATCATATCGACGGTAAATGCTTTTTTATCCTTCCAGACCACATACCTATAAGCATTTCTTATCTGGTGCACCATACATATCTAGGTCCTGGATTTCGGTAATACCCTCTTGATGGTGTCTTTAAACCCATTATGATTGTCGGTGGCCGGAATGAGATTGTCCTCGGTGCCACGTGCTCTAATATCGGTCAGTACGCTCATCCAGAAGGCAGCCGATCGTTCTTGCCCAGCCAAAGTCCCTTCACTTCTTTTTTGCTGTCCCTGCGCAGCCCCACGTCAATATAAATGGTCTTGTTGATGATTTTGGAGCTCTACGATGATTGTTCTAATAGGAGAGTTTTAGCAGGGATTAAAACCAAGGAAAAAACAATAATTAGAACCCGGCAGGTAACAAAGAAATATAGTGCATTTGATGTGTAATTTTAAAAATGAAAATACCAGTGTATCGTTGTGATCCCCCAAAATGGTATAGCGTCCATCACCGTTGGTCATTGTACCTTGGGTGGTCCCTTTTACCAAAACATTGACACCAAAAAGCGGTAGGTTTTCGGTCTCGGTTACTTTGCCTCCAACAGTTTTTTTTTTGGCAATCCCAAAATACGGAGAGAGCCATAGGGCAAATAATAAAAAAAAAATTATATCGCATAATCCAAAAAGGTTAAAACTTATTTTCCACCTCTGCGGCCTCTAACATGAGATAGTGCAGGTCTGTATTCTTTATAAAAGGTTTCAGTAGTCCACTTCCTGGCCCGTACGTGGCCAATTCCACATAATCTGCTGAATGATGCATACTTATCCACCCTACAGAATTATGCTGCTCTTGAATTTTAGCTAAAATTTTAAAAGGAAGGTGCCTTGGGTTATAAAGTCCATCCTCTGTTTGTAAGTTGGAATAATGGCTTAACAATAGTTTGGCTTCTTTGTCGGTGAGGGCAAAATTATTGGCATAATCTACTCTTTCCTTTAACTGGGATATGGAAGTTTCTTTACCAATTCCATTTAATATCCATTCGTTGGTGTGTTTGTAATTCTGAATGGAATCGAAATTATCATTTGCTTCTTGTCCGTATATTATTCCTGGGTTGGCATTACCATGATCTGTAGTAATAATAACCAAAGTTTCCTCGTCTTGTTCTGCAAAATCCATGGCTATTTGAATAACCTCGTCATGTGCCACTTGGTCATGGATAAGTCCCGCAATATCGTTGCCATGTGCTGCCCAGTCTACTTTACCCGCCTCAACCTGAAGTACAAAACCTTTTGGGTGGTCTTTCATTGCATCAATAGCTTTTTTGGTCATTTCTCCAAGTGAAGGTACTTTTTGAAGTAGCATTTTACTATTTTGCCGATCTATGGAATATGGAAGTCCACCATCATGAAAAACTCCTAAAATAGGTTTGTCAATGGAAGCGGAAAACATCTCGTTTCTTGTCTTGACCACTTCATAGCCGTTTGATGTGAAATCTTGGTACATATCCTTTTTGTCTTTTCTCTTTCCGGGAGAAAAGTAAGTATCGCCACCACCCATCATGATATCAAATTTGTGTTCTAAATACTTCTCGGCAATTTGATCTTGGGCGTTTCTTGATTTAGAATTTATACAAAAACCGGCAGGGGTAGCATGGGTGATGGGAACAGTAGTAACACAACCTGTTTTTTTACCCGCTTGTTTAAATTTTTGCCAGATAGGAATATGCTCCTCACCATTTTTACTGACATTTAATGAGCCGTTGTCTATGCGCACACCGCCACCCCAAGATGAGCTTGCCGCCGCAGAATCTGTTACCATAGAATTGGCAGAAGCCATATCCATTAAGGCTCTTTTTACTTTATTGTCCTTATATAATTGTAACCAGTTAGAACATTTACCCGTCTTTCTTGAAAGGTAAAGGTCGGCCATATTCAAGGTGCCAATACTCATCCCATCACTAACAATTACAATAATGTTCTTTGCTTTTTTGTTTTCAATATCATAGTCTTTAGTATTGGCAACACTATTGAAAGGATGTAATAAAGTAGTTCCAAGGGTAAGTAGCGATCCGTTTTTAAAGAATTTTCTTCTGTTCATTTTTAAATTGTTTAGTGATAAAATGGCAGATTATTTCGAGCTAAAACCAGAACAATCAGTGAGAATATAATTAAAGTGCTCTACATCGTCTTTGTTAAGTTTTAATATGCCGGTTACAACCACCACATCGTCAGTTTTAAAGTCGGGTTTTGATTCGAACCTTAGTTCTATTGCCGTTTCCGGGCCGCCATTACCACAAAAGAAACAGGAGGCTAATGGATTTTTCGATAGAATAAGTAGATTTCCGTTTGGATCAATATCTAAAAAATATCCTGTAATTGAAATCTCCTTACCTTCAAGGTTAGATATTTCTTGGCTAAACTCCGGGTAAAGAAAATCAGAGTCATAGGCGGCAAAATATTTTTCGGTGTAACTTATTTTAGCCAGATCATCCCATGTTAGGTCTACCTGACCCATAGCACTCATGGAAATGAGCATCATTAGCGGAAAAAAGAATTTATTTTTCATTACTTATAATTTTTGAGATATTCATTTTTAATAAAGGAAGGATAGCTAACAAAATTGAAACCATCGAAATAACCATTACTATTAACAGCGTTTGTAATATTTGATCAGCCGAAAAGGTTAAAATAATATCTTGTTGAAACTGTGATTTAAATATTTTGACTATATAATGTAACCCGATCTGCGAAAACAGAAAACCGAAAAACAAAGAAGCAAATACCATTAAAATGCCTTCAAAAGCTATAATGCTGATCAATTGGAAGTTACTTGCGCCGTAAGTTCGCATTAAGGCAAGATCAAAGGCACGTTCCCTGACCATTTTGTAAAGACCAATAAAAATGGTAATGCAAGAAATTAATAGAATGATATAAGCAATCCATGAAATCGCTTTAACCCCAACTCCCGTAAAACGGAATAGTCTTTCCAACTCATATTTGGGCAAGGCAGCCTGCATATTCGTATTGGCATTGATGTTTCTTGGCAAGGTGATGAAACCCATGGGATTTTTAAAGGAAACGAGTATAGAGGTTATTTCCCTGTCATCTTCTTTATGCAAATTGAGCTCTTCATCATGTTCGTGATCATCATGCCCATCTTCTTTTTCTTCTTTATGCCCTTCACCATGATGGTGTACATCCCAAATACTTTCCAGTCTGGTTAAGATGAGCCTGTCGATTACTTTGTACGTTGGCTTATATATACCAACTACTTTAAAGGATTCGTTATGCTCTTCTACCGAATTTTCGGTTAAACCGTGGGAACTTAAAAAGGTATCTCCAAGTTTTAGACCTAATCGTTGCGCTACTTCATTCCCTAAAACGGCTTCCATAGAATTTTCCACCTCCCTTCCTTGAAAAAGTTCGGCATCATAAATTGTTGCAAAATCCAATGTGGAACCAACGATACGATAGCCTTTATAATTATCGCCATAGGATATGGGTACGGCTTCCTCCACCAAAGGATTCTTGGCTATCTTTTCTACTTCTGAATAAGCAATATTGCCTGTTGGATTATCTATGTGCAAAACCGATGAAAGCACCAATTGCATGGGGCTACCCTTGGCACCTACAACCATTTCTACATTCCCCAAACCATTTTCAAACTGGTTTTGTATGGAAGTATCCAATTGCTGTATTCCCAGTAACAAACCTATACTGATGGATAGGGAAAATATACTAAGAAAAGCATAGAGCGGCTTATGAAGAAGGTTTTTAAGGCTTATTTTATAGCTATTCATAGCGTAATTACATTTTTAAAGGCGGACTTAATACGTATGTCATGGGTAATGACCACCAAGTTTGCCTTATTTTTCTCGGCCTGTTGTTGTAACAATTGCATTACGGCGCTACAATTTTCATCATCTAAATTGGAGGTGGGTTCATCAGCCAGAATAACTTGTGGATGATGTACTACAGCAATAGCAATTCCCAGACGCTGCAGTTGACCTTCACTAAGCTCGTTTACCTTACTTTTTTTATTTTCATATAAATCCAATTGTTTCAATAGAGCATCAATTGCATTTTTATTAGTAGGTTTTCTACCAAAGAAAAGGCGTGCTTGTAAATTGTCATAAACGTTTAAAGACCTAACGGCATGACTTTTTTGAAATACAAGCCCGATATTTTGCCCCCTGAATTTGTCCAATTGCGAATGGGATAGCGAGTTGATGGGTATGTCATCAATGACTACCGATCCACTGGCAGGTTTTAGTAGGCCGGCTAAAAGATGTAGTAGGGTAGTTTTGCCTATTCCGGATTTTCCTAGAATGAGTAAATTTTCTTGTTCCTGTAAAGTTATGTCTGGGAACTGGAAAACATGTTCCTTCTTTTTATAATGAAATGTCAGATTATCTGTTTGTACCATCTTTAATTTTGTAGAATATCATATGTTATTGCGCTATTGGCCATTGATCTTCCTGAGGAAATAATTGGTTTTTCCAGAGCTCTACTTCCTTATCTGTAAGCAGGCAATCATTCAATTGGGCTATTACTTTTTCTTTTTCCAGATATTGTCCAATAAAGACAAGCTCTATCTTTCGGTCTCCATAAATAGTATCCCACCCTGATTCGATTTGGTTTTTATTATCAATGAAAGCGGCATAATTGATGCGCTCGCCAAATGGCATGGATGCCCACCAAACACCGGCATTATCGGCCTTAAAAGAACCTCCAGCAGTACTCCATATCAAAGCATGGTCCGGCCTTGATGCCAACCAAAACAAGCCCTTGCTTCTAATAATGTTTTGAGGAAAATCTGTGTTTAAGTATTTTAAAAAACGATCGGGATGGAACGGTTTTTTACTCCTAAAAACCAAGGAGCTTATGCCATATTCTTCAGTTTCCGGGGTGTGTTCGTTTTCAAGTTCTTTGATCCAACCAGCAGAAGCCTCGGCTATTTCGTAATTGAACAATCCTGTATTGATAACACTCTTGAGTTCAACTGTCGATTTGTTGGCCAAAATGATACGGGCTTCTGGATTTAGTTTATGAATAATGGCCTGCAGCTCTTTAAGCTGCTCTTGTGTTACCAAATCAATTTTATTAATGATGATAACATTGGCAAATTCAATTTGATCGGTAAGTAAATTTACAATGGTTCTAGTATCGCCCTCCATGTCGGTTAGAGACCTCGTTGTAAGATAATCCGGACTGGAGAAATCTTTTAAAAAGTTAAAAGCATCCACTACGGTTACCATAGTATCAATATAACTGAATCGACTTAAGTCAATGTTCCCATCTTCGCTTTCAAACGTAAAAGTCTGGGCAACAGGTATGGGTTCGCTTATGCCTGTACTTTCTATTAATAAGTAATCGAATTTGTTATGGGAAGCCAGTTTTTCAACCTCTACCATAAGGTCTTCTCGAAGGGTGCAACAAATACATCCGTTGGACATTTCCACTAACTTTTCTTCTGTTCTGGACAATGTGTTTTCATTTTCAATAAATTGGGCATCAATATTCACTTCGCTCATATCATTGACAATTACGGCTACTTTTAATCCTTCTTTGTTGTGCAAAATATGGTTGAGCAAGGTGGTTTTTCCTGCACCTAGAAAACCACTAAGTACGGTTACGGGTAGTTTTTTCATGATATTGATTGTATTAATATTGCAGAATTCAACAAGGTATAAGCAGTGCTAGTTTGGACACTTAAGCACTGCTTATATTTGGTTTTATTCTATTTCTAAGGTAACCTCAAAATAATGATAGATACTTATATTATAGGTAGTGTTTTCATAAAGAAAACCTAGATAATAATCCCCTTCTTCCCATGCTTTAGAACCAGAAATAGCGTTTGCAGTAGGTTCATTGTTGTCAAATTCTGCACCAATTAACAACTCTGGAATTATTTCAGCAGCAGCATCTTCATTACCAAAAAGTTCTGGAGACTCTATACCTGTGTGCTTATGAATATCCCAAATTATAGTTTTAGAGTAATCTATAGCATCAATAGTATGTGGTTTATGATTAAGGTCCTTTTTAATAAGTACTACATATAACTGTCCATCTCCTTTAACTTCATATACAAATGCACCTGCATTAAAAAGTTCTCCCATATAAAGGGTATTATCGGGGTCTCCAAAACTAACTCCTGAGTAGGCATCATATCTAATAGCATTTCTGCCTGTTTCTAGATTGCCAACACTTATAAAACCCCAAAAAGGGTCAACAGGCAGATTTTCAGCAAGAATTATAGTAATATTTCTCTTTTCTTCTAAAACGGTACCATTTTCATCGGTTATTACAATAATAAAATCATAGTTCCCTTCTATTGCATTTTCAGGAATGTCAAAATGTTCGTGTACTGTTGCATTTTTAATGCCTTTGAATTCATCCCAAGTTATTTCGTAACTCCAAGGGCTAGCATAGGTTTCTCCATTTATAGGTTCAATTTTTATTTGAACAAGGTCTATTTTATCTCCCGCAAGAATTTCTGCATTGAAGTGGAAGTCACGTCCAATAACACCTGTTTCGTTGTTGCTGAGGCCAATTTCTACATTGGAAATTGTAGGTTCTTTAAGGATAATATCCTCATCATCACTGCTACAAGAGTTGAGCCCTATGGCCAAAAGTAAAATAATCGGTAGTTGTTTTAAATATAATCTCATTTTTCTATGGTTTTTAAAGGGTTACGAGCTACATCGAGTCCGTTTATTTGGGCTGTACCAGATGTTTGTTTTATAAAACCCAACAACATATTAATGGTTGTGGATTTACCAGAGCCATTTGCACCTAGCAGGCACAATATTTCCCCTTCTTTAACGGAGAGGCTTAAATTGTCTACAGTAGTAAAATCGCCAAATTTTTTTGTGAGCTTGTTTGTGGTGATCATTGCTTTTTGATTTTAAATTATTTAATGAGATGTATTGTTAAGGGAGTGGATAGGTTTCTACCGGATTCAGGAACATATAGTAACTTTTGAAAATTGGTGAAGTCAAAAAATTTGGTATGGAATGGATTGTTGATTTTAATAGGCAGTTTACCTGCTTTATTATTTTGGAAAATGGTTAAAATGCATGCTACAACAATCTTTGACCTTTCTTTATGGTGATATATGAAGGTATACGATCTATTTTTATTCGTGCGAAGTAAACTACTGCGTGCTATTACCGGTAATCTTTCCATTGTTTATGATTTATTCGTATCCATGTAAAGTTGTTGAAGTTTTTGGGCGGTAATATCCACTGTGTTTAGGGAATGTATCAGATTGCCCTGCCTCATTATCCCTATTCTGTTACTTACTTCCACGGCATTGAAAATGTCGTGGGATGCCATAAGAATAGTTTTGCCTTGTTGTCCCAATTCTTTGACCAAGTTTGTAAACTCATTAATAGCCTTTGGATCCAATCCCGAGGTAGGTTCATCCATCAAAATGGCGTCAGCTTTCTTGGCCAGCGCGATGGCTATGCCCACTTTTTGCCGCATTCCCTTGGAGTAATTCCCCAATTGTTTATGAAATGCCTCGGGCTGTAACCCTACTTGATCTAAAAGGCTTTCTAATTCTGGCTTGGTGTACTTAAACCCTGCCAATCGGCTGAAAAAATCTAAATTCTCTATGCTCGAAAGGTTTCCGTATAGTGTTACGACCTCTGGGATATAGGCCAAATATTTTCTGGCTTTGTTCTTTTTTGGACTAATAATCTCGTCATTGACTCTAGCTTCTCCAGATGATGCCTTTATAAACCCTAATAGAAGATTGATGGTTGTGGTCTTGCCTGCACCATTTTGTCCCAGGAGACAAAAAACCTCTCCTTTTTCAACTTTTAGATTTAAACTATTAAGAACAATAGTGTTGTTGTATTTCTTAGTAAGATTTATAGTTTCTAACATGTCATGGGTTTTATATTTTTAAGTTTTGGGTCTTGTTGCCAACAAGTCCGCCTAGGAGAAATATGGCAATCCATCCCCAGAACACACTTAATCCATGCATCGAACCAGAACTGTTTGGCAGGTCATGTCCTTGTTCAAAAACAGGAAATTTTGATAGGTCTTCTTGGGAAAAATCTTTTTCGGGAAGTTCGAAGGAATAAATGAAATCCCGCCATTCTTGCTGAAAGATATTTACATTCTTTTTAAACTCCTGATAATCCTTTAAAGACGTTTGTGCAAGCGTGTTATTTAGTTTTTGTATCCTAATTACAGGGTTCCACTGATTTAACCGGGAGGCAGTTTGTCGCCGTTTCTCCAATAATTCTTCATAGGGAGCCACATGCTCTTCCACTCTTCTCTGCAATAGGTCGTAGTAAGCTGCAATTTGAAAAGCTCCCCAACCAGTTGTGTTCTTTTCTTTTTCTATATCGTAAAATTTGACGTAGTTGGGATTGCGCAGTAAAAAAGTGTCTACGATTTTCTTTTTGTCACTGGCCCAAATATCCTTACTGGTCTCTCTTTGGAAAGAAGCCACGGATGTACGCAAAGGAATAGGCTGTTTGGCATTGATGTATATACTGGTGCAGGATGGCAATAGTATCACAAAAAACAACCACACAGAAAATAGGACAATTAAATTGGGAAGAGAACCCCATTGCCAACTGGTTACACAAAAGCAGCATGCAAACCAAAATAAAAGATAGCTCAAGGCCCCCAATATCCACAACCAAACCGGTGTAAACTCAACGTTACCGGCCATCAAAAAGGCTATCCCCAACAAAGCCAATACAAGAGCACCCAATAATATAATTCTAAAGAACAATTTGTATAGGGTGATACTTGTCGTTCCCATTCCTTGTACAGCAATGATCTTATGAATTCCCCTTTCCCTTTCGCTAGATAGGACATCATAACTAAAAATTATTATGAGTATGGGCAACAGATAAATAAGCACAAAGGAAAAATCGAAATTTCCTGCCCATAACACCAAGGGATTGTCTAGTCCTATATTGGAACTGTCCAAGTAATCCACAGTAGTTTTTATCTTTTCGTAAAATGGAAGTATATCCCGCTCACCAATAGATAGAAAAGCCAGGGAAGATGGGTTGTTTATAGCATTCTGGGGTAGCCAATAACTTATCATTACGGGCATTTTGGCATATTCCGCATCCTTCGTTTCCACCGCGGTGGTATCGGTGATTTCAAATTTCCCAAGAACCTCTTTAAAGTCTTTATTATAGCTCTCTTTTATACCAAACACCACCTCTTGTTGCTCGTCGATGATTGTTTTTCCTTCCCACATACTGTACAGTGACAGCAATGAAAAAAATAGGAGGCTCATTAGCTGTACGGGCTGTCTCAAGAGCTTTTTCCACTCATATTTAAATACAGTTCTCATACACTATCAGGTTTAAGGTGAGCTCCCCATCTAATCAGCGCCATTAATGCCAAGCCCCAAAATAAAAGCGAGCACATGGGTAGTACGTAGAAGGAATACATTTGTTGAAAAGGCGGCAGATTGTATTCAAAAACCTCCATATCCTTAAAAAAGTCACTGCCGACCTTATAGTCAAACTTTAAGGATTTGGATGCTTCGGCATAGGCCATTTCCATGTTCAGTGACCGTATAAAATCGTCCCGGTATTGCTTGGCGCTGTTATGAAAATGGGTATGGTGAAGATAGTCCGTCCCTGCATACCCCATTGATAGTTGCCTAATGGCAACCACAGGGTCTAAAAAACTCAAGTAGCCGAACACTGTGTTTTGTCTCTCGATTAAATTTCTTATCTCGTTTGCATTGGTATCATACACTTTGCTTAAATAATCCTCTCCCAACTGCATTGATAGCCCTTCGAAATTAATCGGTAGGTTTTCAATACTATCCTTGCCGTATGTGGCCAACAACTCTTTTTTAAATGCTTCGGAACGCTCTTTTTTACTTTGGTCACCTTCTAATCCTTCAGCATAAGCCAAATCAATTTTCTCATTAAATTCGTTTCTAGATGGCAATGGGTGGGCATTGTCTGTGATACCCGCAAACAGTCTTGGCAACAGAATACAAAGGATTATCCATCCCCAAAGGTTCATCTGGAGCGATGCTTTGGATGAGGGCATTCTGGCGGAAACCCAAACCACGATTCCCGTAATCAAAAAGTAAAAGAATAAGTAGCTTGCCAGCATGGCAATTATACGTAACCAAGGCTCATTTCCTGGGGTGGAAATGAACATTGGTACAAAAATCAAAAGTAAAAAAAGAGGAAAACAGATCATTACCGTAGTTAGATAAACCCCAAACAGTTTTCCCCATATCAATTGTTTACTGTTGGCTCCCTGTGCCCAGATAATTTTTAAGGTACTTTCTTCCTTTTCTTTTGAAATGGATGAAAACCCAAGAAAAATAATCATTAAGGGCACAAAAAGCTGGAGAATAAAGGCAAGCGTTAGTTCCCCGAACCGAAACTCCGAACTATTATCTCGCGCCGCGGCATAGTTCATTTCGTGCTGAAGGTGGGCCTCTACCCTGTAGGTGTTTCCCATATAGTCCTGCAGCCCTTTGTCTATAAGTTCTAACGCGGTATTAGGTTTAAACAGATAGGTTCCAAAATGTGCTGCGGAATGGGGATTGGTTTCTTGTGACACCCATTCCTGTTCAAATTTTTGGGTAGACCTTTTTTTATCTTGCAGCGTTTTCATGTAGCTGGTATATCCTCCAGTCACTGCCACAGTGACCAAAAGATAGAGCAGCCCAACGAGCATATAGGGTGTTTTGCTCCTAAAGATTGTCTTTATTTCCTTTTTAAGGATTTCCTTGATCATGAATTACAAGGAATAAGAAAGTGTAAACAATATACTTCTTGGCGCTCCCGGAGTGTAATCAGAGTATAGCCCGTTTACGGCAAAAGACTTGTCGAAAATATTCTCCGCATTCAGTTGAAGTTTGTAATTCTTATAGGAGTAACCGATTAAGGCCCGTGCTACGGTATAATCTGGAATAGAACCAAAATAAGTATCCCTTTCATCCATATAATTAAAACCAACTCCTAACTCCAGTCCTTTCAATGAACCCTCGCTCAATTGGTAATTCAGCCAGCCCGATGCGGTATGCTTTGGGGTGTTGTAGAAAGTACTTCCAATCTCATCCGGATTGTTGCTCTCTGTAATATAGGTTTCGTTGAAGCTGTAGTTGGCAATAAGGGAAAGATCCTTCGCCAATTTTCCAACAAGGCCAAGTTCCATACCTTTACTACGGATGGCCTGTAAAGGCCTAAAACCATATCCAAAGGGTAGGTCCGCATCCTCATAATAAACCAGTACATTTTCTTTTTTGATGGTATAAAAAGCAGCAGTGGCCTGAATACTTCCATTGAAATGACTTCCCTTATACCCTAGCTCAAACTGATCGGAGGTTTCAGGGTCAAAAGGTCCTCCCACGTTGGCATAATTTGAATATTGAGGGATAAAACCTTTGTTGTAATCAATGTATATACTTGTGTTCTCCGTAGGCAAATAAACCAGTCCCGCTCTAGGGATAAAACTTTCCGAAACATCCGGAAGTTCTTCTATGGCAACAGAGTCGTCTGGGTTCAATGCCAAATAGCGTCTATAGTAATTGTTGTAACGTAGTCCCAAAAGTGCCTTGAACTTATCTGAAAACGAAATCTGATCGGAAACATAACCTCCTAACGTATTGAACACAAATTCCTCCGTTTTTGTTTGCCAGATGTAATCCGGGTTTGACGGCGGAATCACGGGATATGTAGGCGACAATACATTTAGGGGGTCTGTTGAAATGATTTGATACCCCTCTGGATAATTACTTTGGCTGTTGGTAATGTCCAGACCGGCAACCATACTGTGTTCCATACCTAAAAAGGAAAATTTCCCGTTTACATAAGGGTTGATGGTCAGCGTTGGGGAATTTAGCTGTAAAATGTATATGGACCTTGAAGCTTCGTTGGTTTCAGGATCTATATCATAGGTGCTCAACTCTTCCCTATCTGCGCGACTTTCACTATAGGCCATGGCCAAATTTCCTTTCCAGTTGTCATTAAACGTATGCTCCAATATTCCTTGGACTTGAAAGGAATTTCCTTTATACTCAGTAACTTGCCCAAAAGTGCTGAATTCGGTGGGCAAACTAAATAGTCTGGGGTCTTCTCCATAATATATTGGAATGGAAGGCGCATAATTACTACTGGCCCTATCCCTTGTAAAATTCCCGTTGAACTGAAAGGTGGTTTTGGAACCTATTTCCCACTTTAATGAGCCGTAAACCTGAAGGTTCTCATTATCAAAATCGTCCGTAAACCTACCACCGTTTTGGTAAGCCGCGCCGAAAAGAAAGTAAAGGGATTCTTTGTTGTTTATACTACCGGTAACATCGGCCATGGCACGTGCAAGATTAAAACTACCCCCGGAAAGAGAAGCATTGACCGCGGTATATTTTTTTGGTTGTTTGGTAATAAGGTTAATGTTTCCACCAATATTATCTGCTCCATAAAGAATAGACGATGCTCCGTAAAGCACCTCTACCTGCTCTATATTTGCCATTAACGGTTCAACGCCTTCCGGATAGGGAGAGCCTTTGAGGCCATTGGTCAAGAAGTTGCGGGTGTTGGTGTTGAACCCCCTAATATTGACCGCCCCGTAACCCGCACTCGTAATTCCGGGAACCGCTTGGTAAACCTGGTCTATGCTGAATACCTGTAGGTCATCTAAAAAATCGGGTTCAACAATCTGAACATTTTGAGGTATTTCTACCAAGGGTGTTTCTGTACGGGTGAGGGTGCTGGAAATTTCGGTGCGTCTGTTTCCGAATAGTACAACCTCTTGCAATTGGTTGGTGGCTTCATTCAATTGTAGCGTGAGCTGTACTTGTTTTCCGGTCACCTCAATATTCTGTTTTGTGGCGGTAAGGCCAATTCCCGATGCTTGAAGGCTGTAATTGCCGTTGGGAACGTTATTTAAATAGAATTTTCCTTCTTTGTCGGTACTGGTAGCAAAAGGAGTCTCTAATAGGCGGATGGTGATACCTTCCAAATATTCAAAATCGTTGTTCACTATTCTGCCGGATACTTGTCCGGTTTCATTTTGGGCCGTGCCTTGTTGGAAAAAAATGAGTGTAATCAATAGTGTAATAAAAGTGTTCTTCATTTTAAATGATTAGTTTGGGTAATTTGTAATTAATTGAAATTGATGGCCATTCCACGTAATTGTAAAATGGCTTCCTTAGGAAAGGCTTTGGCTTTTTATAGGAGGAAAATACGATAGTTCTAAAACAGATTCATAAAGTAGTGCTACCCGTTTATTATGTCTGTTACCGTTGAAAATAACCTCCAATAAAGATGCCTGGACACAAAGTACTCTTAGGATGGTTGGTGTATCAATCAGAAATCCAAAGGCAAACCCATGGATATAACCGATTTACCAGATAACCTTGATCAAATTTAAACGAAATGTGTACTCTGTGGAATTAAATAAAGCTAGGTGGAGGCCGGGAAAAGAGCTGATCTGTGGATATACTACTTGAGATAATAAAGCTATACTTTTTAGTTATCTCTCCCTGAACAATTGGTTCAGGGTTTTCAATTTTGAAATCCTGTGAGTCAGGAGTAAGTGCCGGAGTTAAATTATTTGTAATGGCATGGTCACAAATAGTACAATGAATGGCGTGGTCTTTGTCATTTGTGTGGGACAGCACATGAAGTCCTGCCATTTTCATTGAAATGAAGAGGACAAGAAGTAGATAAGTAATGCTATTTTTTAGATTACTATTTTTCATTGAATACAAACATACTAAAATAATCAAAAATTTAGGTTACTATAATCTGAATAAAAACTAATGTTTGTGATAACCTTTTATCCGCACTAATTTCCAGTTTAAATAATGGGCCAGTGCTACCGTGGAAGCGCCAATAACGGTATTGAGAACTTCCCATAATTCGGTTAAATGTAATCTGCCCAAGGCAATGAATGCAAATCCCAATGTGGCATATTGCAAAGGTTTTGTAAGGTGATGGATTTTTTTGTAACTCGGCCAAAGTGACACTAGAACAAAGACAAGTCCAAAACTTATAAACGTCCATTCAATATAGGGGTTTTTCAAAAAGTGCAAACTGTTCAAGGAGGAAAATGAAAGCACTACAGGTATGGCTGCACAATGTACAGCACAAATTATTGAACTAGACAGTGCAATGAGGTCAATGGTGTTGTTTTTAATTTTCATCTGTTTATGATTATTGTTTTAATTTGGACAGATGGAACCCTACGAATAATTATCGCAGTATGTAGATGTAATCCCCATGGATGTTTCATCTGTTTATTTTTATGTTATTTAATACGTGGTTTTGCTTTTGCATTTTATCAAGTAAAACGGTTGATTTTCATTAATTTCATGGATCTCAAAAAGCCCTGCTTCCCCAAATTCGTCTTTTACTGATGCTTTGTCATAATAAAATATAGTAGCTCCCTCATGAAATTAATAACGGTCGGTACCAGTATATTTCTCTTTTCTGAAATTAGGGGCTTCTTTTGTGATTGCCGTAAAAATCATATTCAAGAAAAAAGTCTTTTGCCAGTAAAGCATATTTGGCAGGTTTTAAGCCCTACATTTCTTTAAAGTTCGATTCCGAAAAGTCAACCATTTTGTTATTTATTTTTTGCAAAGTTTGTCTTCAAGAAGATCACATCTAAAGCCTTGTGTTTTGACTGCCGCAATAAAATGGTCTACCTCGATGTTATATCCTTCCACCCTAAGAATACTATGGTTACAAGGGTAATTAATAACTTTATATTCTATATCAAAACTAATTTTTAATCCAGAAAAGCTATTATAAAGAGTGGAAATACAGGCAATTGCTTGATCTTCATCAGGGATATTAGTCATGAGTCATGAAAACTTCAATCATAATTAAGCTTGCTTAAAACTGTTCTTCGGATAGTTCTTTATTGACCATGGCCCCTGCAATATTTCCGGTTGCCACTGCATATGCTACCGAACGCATTGGGCTGGAAATATCTCCACAGGCGAACATGCCAACAACGCTGGTTTGCTGAAAAAAATCTACTTTAATATGACCAGACTCAGTTAATTCACATCCTAAATCAAAAGGGATGGAAGTATGCTGCTCAAATGGAATCGCTGCATAGGCTGCACGGAAATTTTCCTTACTACCGTCTTGGAAAACTATTTTTTTTAGATGACCATTTTGATGTTCAATTTCCAATATTTCCTTTTCGTTTACAGAAATATTGTTCTCTTTTAGTTTTTTTGATTGTGATTCGTCAAAATCCATTTTGCCATTGGTTAGAATAGTCAGGTCTTTGGTAAGGTTTTTAACCAATGGAGAAAGATGAAATGCTCTTTCACCATTGGCTATTATGGCTGTTTTTACCGCCTTGTTCTCATAACCATGACAATAAGGACAGTGCATCACGGAAATTCCCCAGCATTCCGAAAACCCTTTAATGTGGGGCATCTTGTCTTTCACCCCTGTGGCGAGAATTATTTTTTTTGCTGTAAATACCTTAGCTTTTTCTGTTTTGATTTCAAAACCTGTAGGTATCCTTCTTGCAGTCATGACAAAGTCATTTAATAAGGAAACGGTGTTGTATTGTTCTAGCTGTTGTTTGGCAATGTTGGCAATTTCTGCCGGAGGTTTGCCATCCTGTGTTAAAAAGTTATGGGAATGTGGCGTTTGACTATTACAAGGCTTGCCGCTATCAATAACTAATACATTCCGTAAGGAGCGCCCTAAAGCTAAGGCAGCGGAAAGGCCAGCATAACTTCCGCCGATAATAATTACTTCAAAATGTTTATTTTTTTCCATAACGCTAGTTTTAGTGAAACCGATTAAAGGGATGGGCAAGGCAATGGACAAAGCAGCTATACTTCCTTGCTTGATTACTTCTCTTCTATCCATTAAAATAAGTTTAAATGCAATTGTGTCGCATTAGTATATTTCGCAAATATATTATTATTTTATATTATTGCAATAGTATCGCAATAATTAATTGCAAATAAATCGCATTAATAAATGAAAAGGAGAAATACACCTGCAAAGGAAGCTGTTCTAGAGGTCTTGATAAAGTCGGGTAAAGCAATGAGTCAGGATGCAATTGAGCGGAGAATAGACATTGATATGAATAGAGCTACTATCTATCGTGTTTTAAATCGCTTTTGCGACGATGGTGTTTTGCACAAGGTGGTGGCTGAAGATGGTAAACAGTATTTTGCGATATGCATAAAATGTGATGAAACTAAAAAACCATTACACCATTTTCACTTTAGGTGTATAAAATGTGAAACTATAGAGTGTCTTCCAGTTGAAGTGAACTTTTCAATTCCAGATGATTACTTGGTTGAAAATGTAAATTGTGTTTTAACCGGTACGTGTAAAGAATGTTCCTAATATTGGGAGTGATTGATTGTATAAAGGTATCATATTCCCTAAGGGGGTTATTTTTTGATGGAATGTAAGTTGAATTATCTTATCCCTGCTGTAAACTTACTTTGATCAGTATTTCAAAAGAGCTTTAGGGATTTGTGTTTGGCAATTAAATTGGGGCATACCATGTCTTATCTCGGTCCATTGGGTGATTAATTTTAGCATCGACCATCAAACAGGTTCATCAAGTTTAGTGGGGTAATTCTATTAGTTTTTTTATATTTATTTTTTGGCCTAAGTGGGGAAGTTATTAAAAAAAACACTTATAATCCCCTGTCTGTGAAGGTTAACATGAGCCTCTAAACCCCAAAGTGATTACAGAGTGTAGCGAGTTAAATTTTCCCGAACTAGGGGCTGAGTCTGGCTTAAAAACATGAAATTCATCAAATAAGGGCAATTCGTACTATTCTTAGGGTAGGTATGGGGGGAGATTTTTATACCTTCGCACTATCAAGCCAATGCCTTAGCTTTTGGCGTAACAGTAGCGCGATTTTGCCAAATATTAAATGGAGTAAACAGTCTGGGTTAGATTTTAAGAAAGCGTTGCTATTTATGCTTATTAGCACCTTTTCATTTGCTTTGATGAACGTTTCCGTAAAATATTTATCGCGTATCCCGACATTTCAAATCGTATTCTTCAGATGTTTTGGCTCCTTTATATTGGCGACTACTTTTATTTATATCAAAGGAATTCCAATATTGGGCCATAAGCGAAGGCTAATGTTGCTAAGGGCTGTTCTGGGATTGACAGCCATGAGTTTGTTCTTTCTTTCCTTAAAGCACTTAAACGTGGGGACAGCAGTTTCCTTACGTTATGTAGCCCCTATTTTTGCTGCAATTTTTGCCGTTTTTGTTTTAAGGGAAAAATTAAAAAATATTCAATGGCTTTTCTTTCTAACGGCCTTTGCAGGTGTTCTGGTTTTAAAAGGATTTGATGGAAACATTAATACCACAGGACTGACGCTGATCTTAACGGCTTCCGTTTTTAGTGGAATGGTATATGTGGTTATTAGGAAAATAGGAGTGGCAGACCACCCTGCAGTTGTGGTAAATTACTTTATGTTCGTGGGTACTGTTATTGGTGGACTTTTGGCAATTGCCGTATGGGTGCAGCCTATAGGTTACGAATGGGGGTTTCTGCTTATTCTCGGTGTTTTTGGTTTTATGGGGCAAATATATATGACCAAGGCATTTCAAATTGCAAAAACTAATCTTGTAGCTCCCTTAAAATACATTGAGGTAATATTTACAATTTCCATTGGGGTTTTATGGTTTAATGAAGCTTACACTGTCTTTAGTTTTATTGGGCTGTTCATGATTATCTCCGCTTTGGTCCTGAATACTTTGGTCAAAAAGAATTGAAACCGAAGTGTGTTGGCCGGGTCCAACCCTGATCTTGTGGATTTAAGATTTTCGAGGGCTTTTTAAATTCCTTTATCTGCATTTACTCTGCTTGTGGTCTGTAGATGTCTCATCTATTGTGTGGATAGTAAGTGCCTAAGGAGGCGAATGTAGGGCCAAAAGGGTAGTGGGGTCCGAGATCCTAGTAATCTTGCTTTTCCGCTTAAGAATTCCTTCCGTCGAATGGCTTAAATATGTACTTGTGTCGGCGCTGGTCGAAATAACTTTTTTAACATCATTGTAGAAATCCTCAAGAAAGAAGGCAGTTTCTTATTCTCTGAAAGCACTTTTGAAAAGATATTGCCCCACAATTCTGGTTGGTCTGCTATTTCCTTGGTGGTAGGTATGGCTCCCAGTTTCTCTAAAATAGTATCTTTTGTGTTATGATATTTCATAATCCTGTGTTTTGATATGCAGACCTTTCATAAAGTTTCTTTTTGATATATATTATTATTTTAAGTTGCTAAGTGAATTATTTATATTTCGGATAGATAAGGGTAATCTCCATTACATTTAATTCAATACTTATAATAAATTAGCTTGGGGGCCGGTCAATAGTTGCTTTTAAGATTACTTATTTAATATTGAAGTATAGCAAACAATAGTGTAAAACGCTCCACCTTAGAGCGTTGAAGGATAATTCTTTATTTGCTTGATGAAAACGGACAAGTATTAGTACATGAGCTAAGTGCGGCATTTAATGTATGCGAAGTTGCGACAGGGAACGATATGGATGTATTCTGATCAAAAAAGTTGCTGATACGTTTCTGTGGCGGAGCTATGAAGTGTGAATATTCGGAGGGAACGGACCATCGGATTTCTAATAAGGACAAGATCCATTGCATGGAAAAGGTTAAGATCGGTGAGGTGGCCGCGGCTTCGGTTAAGGATGGTGACACCATGATTGTTGACTCTGGCACCACGGCATTGGACGTTGCAAAAAATTTAAATACCGATTACAATTTAAGTATTATTACCAATGCCGTTAACATTGTAAATTATCCTCTGTATTTCTGCAATATCAATATAATCGTTCCAGGTGGGGTCATACACGGGAATTCCTATTGTTGGATAGGGCCAATAGCGAAAAAAAATATTGCCAACTTGTATGTTGACAAGGTATTTATCTGGGTGGACGGGTTTGGAGTGACCAATGGGGTTTTTGCCCCTAATATTGAAGAGGAAGCTTTGAGCCAGTGCATGATGGAAATTGCAAAAGAAGTTAGTTTGGTTACGGATTCAAGTAAATTCAACCGAAAAAGTTTTACGTTTATATGGTAGCCTAATAAAATCGACATCGCTGTAACGGATGATAAGATTAAAAAGGAAGATTGAAAAATTCATCAAGATCGGCATCAAGGTGATCATTGCTTAACTATCGATGGGGTGGAAAATTCCTCGCGACACAGGGTTCCGATGACATTTAAAATTAGAATCCCAGCAGCTGGCCATGGATCCGAAGTACCGCCATGAATAGCTCTGCTAAAATCCGTCAGTGTTGAAGCTGTCCTATTATAAAAAAAGGAGCTTCCCGTATTTATTGACTAGTTTGCTAGCTTCATGAAATAGGCCTGTAGGTTCCATGCGAAAAATACAAGGATAGAAAGAGCAAACTATAATATTCCATAGTATTCTTCACAATGGCTGTTGGAATAATTGAACGGGGGCAATGCCAAAATCGAAAGGGTGATTTCAATTGAGTTCAAAATATACCTGTGTCCTCATTTAGAAATAAAGAGGCAATAGAGTTTTAGTCATTGGGGAAAGCGATATGATTAGAAAAATAGAATAGCTCGGCCCTATTGAGCGGTATGGAATATACTTATCTGACCTTCTTCTTCATGGGTCAATTAAACCTCCATGTGCAAACTTTTTTTCCCGGACTATAATTTATAACCTAATAGTGTCTAGGCTATAGTGACGGTGGTGTCATTGTAATTGCCGAAACACAGTAATCAAATATTTCGAGAAAGCCTTTCATTACCAGAAGTGTTAAAAAGTCTTGCCATACGCTAATCCCTTTGCAAGCAAACCATCGTACTTTTGTATGTCTATAGAAAGATAATTGTTTGAAATTCATCCAATTTCTAAAAAGAAAGGATTTATAACTTTTTAAAATTCAGAAAGAATATTTTTTGATTTACTTATTTAGGTAATTTAAAGCAATTCAATGTGTTGAATTTTTGCTAAAACGATTAAATAATTCAATGTTATCCCAAGTAGATTAGGGATGGAGCTCCATTTTTCCTTTTTTGTGTACATCAAGGAGGTTATTCTTGTGTGGATGAAACGCAGGAAAGTTAATGAAATTAAAAATTATTAAAAAGAAAGGTTTTGTAAGTTTAATTTATTTTTCTAAGTTTGTGTAATTCATAATTGAATAGTTTTCAATGAATTCGATTTTCGAATTCATTTTATAGCTCAAGTGTTTTTAATTTTTTTATAATTATAAAAACAAAAACTGAATGATTACCGACCAAGGGTCAAGTAACGGTATAAGGCATTTATCTCTTTCAGGGTGTGTTTTTGAGAAAAATAAGGAAATAGCTGCGAGTGTCGGTCTTCTCATGACCATATTGCCTGCAGGTCTGTGTTTCAAAACATTAAGAAATCCTGTTTTGGACTCCACTGAAACTTGTAAAGATACGTTATATTTTACTGCGACACTTGTACAAACGGACTTGGCTAATGGGTTTGCCAGTTTAAATTCTAATCGGCTTACCACCGTTAAAGGGCAAATGGGATTCAATTTGGTAGATTTGAATAGTCTTTTGATGAATAATACAGTATTTAATAAGTTATGAAGGAATTTGATGTTTTAGTGGTAGGGGAACTTAATGTGGATATTATATTGGATAATATACATGGTTTTCCAGAGGTTGGTAAAGAGATTATAGCCAATGATATGAATATGACCTTAGGGAGTAGTTCGGCTATATTTGCGAGTAATCTAAGTGCTTTGGGGGCTAAAGTGGCCTTTGTAGGTAATGTTGGAAATGACGGATTTTCGGACTTCGTGAAAGATTCCCTTAAAGAAAAGCGCGTAAATACGGATTACATTGTAGGTTCTGATAGTCATAAGACTGGTTTGACGATGGTGATGAACTACGGGACGGATAGGGCCAATGTTACTTTTCCGGGTGCTATGGAGCACCTTTCGGAAGAAGATATCCGTGAGGATATATTGGTTCGGGCCAAGCACCTTCATGTGAGTTCAATATTTTTACAGGCAAACCTGAAAAAAGATATTTTAAAGCTCTTTCAGAAAGCGAAGAAACTGGGGCTTAGTACCTCTATGGATCCACAGTGGGATCCTGCAGAAAGATGGGACTTAAACCTGTCCGAGCTACTGCCGTTTATAGATGTGTTTCTGCCCAATACCGTTGAAATTTGTCATTTGACAGGTTCCGATGACTTATTTAAGGCTATAGATAAAATAAAACCATACGCAAATATTGTGGTGGTCAAGGATGGTGAAAATGGAGCCCATTTATGGGATACCAATAAATTGATTACCAGAGCAGCCCATCTAAATGACAATGTTGTGGATTGCATAGGGGCTGGGGATAGTTTTGATGCTGGTTTTATAAGTCAGTATATAAAAGGACGGAGTCTGGAAAACTGCTTGTCAATTGGTAATATCACCGGGGCCATCAACACCACTGCTTCCGGAGGTACCGGAGCCTTTGTTGATTTGGAAGCTATAAAAGAAACAGCCAAAAAGAAATTCTCATTTAATTTTAGTTCATGAAACTACAGGAAAAACTGCATTATAACAAGAAGAACGGAAAAGCCCTATTGGCTACGAATTTTTACAATTTTGAAACTTTATCGGCGGTATTGACCGCTGCCCAGAATACTGATTCCGAGCTGATTTTGCAGCTTTCAGAAAGTTCTATAAAGTATATGGGCCTCCAGGTTGCGACCGCGCTTGCTAAAAGTGCTATAGAACAATATGGGGTAACGGCCTGGTTGCATTTAGATCATGGTCAAGATGTGGTTTTGGTCAAAGAATGTATAGATGCCGGATTCGATTCGGTAATGATAGATGCGAGTGAAAGGCCTTTTGAGGAAAATATAAAAATAACCAGTGATATTGTTAAATACGCGGAAGGGTCTCAGATCAATGTAGAGGCGGAGCTTGGTTATATTTCAAAATTGGGCCAAGATCAGAAAATGGTTTATACTCGGCCGGATGAAGCTAAAACGTTCGTTGAGGCTACCGGTGTGAATGCTTTGGCAATTGCTGTTGGTTCGGCACATGGATTTTACAAGGAAACCCCAAATCTACAAATAGAGCTCATAAAAGAAATCAATAGTTTTACTAATGCCGCATTGGTGTTGCACGGTAGTTCTGGTATTCCTAATGAGCAATTGCAGGCGGCTATTAAAAGTGGTATTACAAAAATAAACTTAGCTACTGAAATCAAAAATATATTCATGAAAAGCCTACAAAGCGAATTGCAACATACCAGCAATATTGATCTTAGAGAGGTGTTTCCGAAGGCTACTTTTAAAGCTACTAGTTTGGTGGAAGATAAATTGAGAACCATAAATTTTACAAAACACTAAATAGTGTAGTCTTTTTAAGAGATAGGTCTTTTTTGGTTTGGTTGTTCTGGATTTGCCCAGGAGAATATGCCTGAAATGGACATTGGTTCAATAGCTATCTGTAGCCTATAAATATAAATTTAGAATCTTAAATAATAATAATTTTACCCCATTACCCGATAGTTTCTGGTCACTAGGTCTAAAACTTCAAGTACCCCCGATTGATGAAATAACGACTTGCTGGAATGAACGAAAAATATATAATAGAAAATATAGAAGGGAATACTTTGGGCTTCGGGTATTTCCTTAAAAAATCCTATCATCGAATTTTTGGGTTTACTAACAACTTCTTCGAAGACAAAGATGATTGTAAGGAAGTAATCCAAGAGACCTTTGTTAAATTTTGGAACCCTTCGTACATGGCAAATTTATCGATATAACCGAGGAGATAAATGTAAATTTAACCAATCCAGGAATGATAACGGATGCTCTCTGGAGTGATTTTAGTGGTGATGGAAACCTTGATTTATTGCTTGTTGGGGAATTTATGGGTATTCGTGCCTTTAAAAATTTAAATGGGAAACTTTCTGAGTTGCCAAGTCTTTCCGGATTATCTGAATCAGAAGGTTGGTGGAACACCATTAAAGAAGGAGACTTTGATGGGGATGGTGATATGGATTATATTCTGGGAAATTTGGGATTTAATTCGCAATTGAAAGCATCTGTCGAGGAGCCAGTTGAATTATACGCCAAAGACTTCGACAACAATGGCTCCATTGATCCAATACTCTGCTCTTATATAAATAGGAAGAGTTACCCGGTATTTTCAAAAGGCGACCTTTTGGGGCAGCTAAGTATGCTAAAGAATAAATACGTAAAATATTCTGAATATGCGAACGAGCAAATTTCTGATATTTTTTCAGAAGAAGAATTGAAAGGAGTTACTAAATTTAAGGCGGTGACCTTTGCTTCAAGCTATTTGGAGAATTTAGGAAATAGTCAATTTGAATTGCAGCCCTTACCTTCAGAAGCCCAGTTCTCACCAATATATGCCATTGAAACTGGCGATTTTAATGCGGACGGTTATCTTGATCTTCTTTTGGCGGGTAACTTTTTTGGGAACCGGGTGAAGTTTGGCAGAAGTGATGCTAACAATGGGCTCCTACTTTTAGGAAACGGAATCGGTGAATTCCAAGCTGTTGATAATAGAACATCTGGTCTTAACGTCCTGGGCGAGGTCAGGGACATAATTACATTACCGTTAATAGATAAAAGCAAGCTTGTGGTATTAGCCAAAAACAATTTGGATATTCAAATTTTTAAGCTCAATACCCAACAATAAGTATAGTGATTCTTAAATAAAGACCAAATGAAGTTAATATTGATTGGCCGCAAGTTTCGGTGTAAAACCCAATGATGTATGGCAAAACATTAGTGCTGTTCTTTTAAAGTTAATAGCGATTAACTTTAATTTCTCAGCGTAAAGTATAGAAGACCGTTGCCAGCATACTGGTGATATAAAACCATATAAAATTTTAAATAATAATTCACATGGAAAAAATGAAAGGAAAAATTAGTCTAATGGGGTTGTTGATCCTGTTTACAATTAACGGATTTTCTCAAGAGGCAGATGCATTGTCATTAGAGATCATAAAGGGAGAATATTGGTGGGGCGGTTTAAGCGCTGAAGGGTACAATACACCATATAATTCCGAAACAAATGTGACACATGACCTATGGGGGGATAATAAAGGAAATCAGGCACAACCTCTTCTATTATCAAGTAAAGGTAGGTATGTATGGAGTGAAAGCCCTATCAAATACTCTTTCAGCAATGGTGAAATTACCGTTACCACAAAATCTGGAAAAATTATAACCGGGGACGCCGGCAATAATTTGCGTGACGCATATGACCATGCGGTAAAGAACTTCTTTCCTCCCGACGGAAGAATTCCCGATGCAACATTATTTACACATCCTCAATACAATACTTGGATAGAATTGATGTATGATCAAACCGAAGAAGACATATTGAAATATGCACAGGCAATTATAGATAATGGTTACCCTCCCGGGGTATTGATGATCGACGATAACTGGCAAGAGGATTACGGTGTTTGGGAATTTTCTTCTCGAAGATTTAAAGACCCAAAGGGAATGATTGAGAAATTACACAATTGGGGTTTTAAGGTGATGCTTTGGGTATGTCCTTTTGTTAGCGCGGACTCTGAGGTTTGTCGTGACCTAACTGAAAAAGGAATGCTTCTTCTTGATCCTCAGGAGAAACAGGATATATTATGGGCAAATAGTGAAAATAAGCCGGCCATTATCCGTTGGTGGAATGGCGCAAGTGCCTGTCTGGATTTAAGTAATACAGAATCCCAGCAATGGTTTAAGGACAAACTCAATTATTTAGTAAAAGAGTATGGAGTGGATGGGTTTAAATTTGATGCCGGTGATGCCAATTTTTACACTAATGGAATTGTATCCTACCAACCAGCTACACCAAACGATCATACAAGGTTTTTTGCGGAAATAGGACTGGACTTCCCATTGAACGAGTACCGTGCATCATGGAAAATGGCAGGACTACCTTTAGCGCAACGCCTAAGGGATAAGGGGCATGATTGGACAGATTTACAAAAGCTCGTTCCAGACCAAATGTCGCAGAGCTTAATGGGATATGCCTATACTTGTCCGGATATGATTGGTGGAGGTGAGCATCTGTCTTTTCTGAATACTTCGGAAATCGATCAAGAATTGGTGGTCAGATCGGCTCAGCTACATGCTTTTATGCCTATGATGCAGTTCTCAGTGGCTCCATGGAGAGTATTATCAGAAGAAAATGCTGAATTATGTCATGAGGCAGCATTATTACATGAGAAAATGGGAGATGAATTTTTAAAGCTGGCCAAAGAGGCTTCCAAAACTGGAGAACCTATTGTGAAGCCAATGGCTTTGGCCTTTCCTGATGGCGGATATGAAAACGTTAAGGATCAATTTGTCCTTGGAGACAGAATATTGGTAGCGCCAGTAGTAGAAAAAGGAGCCCGTAAACGTAAGGTAATATTACCTAAAGGTAGATGGAAAGGAGACGATGGTTTAATTGTGAAAGGGAATAAAACGATTGAAATAGATACTCCCATTGATAGAATTCCTTTTTATACAAAGGTAAATTAGTCATCCTTTGGAACTTTGAACACAAGGCAGCAAGGTGTATAAGTTATAGCCTGTTAAGTTATAAAATGGTCTGGACTAGGGCACTCTAATCTAGCAATTCCTTGATGCACCTGCCTTACCGGTAGGTAATCCCGGAATTGCTTTTTGGTAGTTCCGTGTGAGGTAAAATATAATCCCGAAAACTCTCGGGATTATATTTTGACTTATTCGTCCAAAATGTTGCCGGTAACTATCTTAGATTTTATACTTAGATACTATTAAGCCAATGCTTGTAGCTTGTGGTGAAACAATAGCGCTATTTTGTTAAATAGTTAATTGCGGCCTTCCCTTTTTTAAATCTCACGTCTGTTGGTGATTAATGATTTTAGTTCTTTTATTGCAATAATCTCATTATCGTTTTTCGGATCGGATATTTTTTTCAAATAGCTTGAGAAGTAGAGAATATAAATTTCCTCGGTCAAAATATTATGTATGGTGACATTGGTAAAACCAATGATTTTGAGCTTTTCAACACCTTGTATCAATAGCGCTTCCTTAGTTTTTTGAATGAGGTTCAAATCTTTAGTCATAGCTATCAAAATTTCTTTTCCCAAAAGTTTAGTTTTCCATTGTAGGCCGTAAATTCTAAATCAAAACCCTCTGGAATTTCTACCCACATACTCCAATACGTAACAATACGAGTTCCAACGGGTGTTTTTTTTAATTGATTTTCTACATATTCAGTATACGTAAAATATAATTTTTCGTCTAAAACGATTTTGTTGTCTATTAAAAGGGAATTATCAATGTTTTCATAAAATGGGTTATAAAAATAGAAGGCATCATAATCAGAAAAGGAAATTTCTGTAATATTGGAGTGAAAAAATTCTACATTACTTATTTGATGTGTTTTTGCTATTCTTTGACATAAGGTGACAAGTTCCTTTCGTTGCTCAACACCATAAAATTGGCCCTTTGTTGAAGCTGCTCCTATTAAGCAAAACTTCCCTGCCCCCGAGCCAATATCCAAAACCTTGCATTTTGGTTTATCCACTAAATAATCGGCCGCCAATTTAGCTACTTCTATAGGAGTCCAATGGCGGTCAGAAAGCTTTTTGATACTCATTGGATAGAGTGAATTAAAAAGTTGGTCTTCAATGTCAATATTTAATTGCAGATTTTTAAAAATCATTGTGTATAAACTTGATTAGCTAAAAAGGTAACAATAGCTATTTTAGTGGTTTAAATTTCAAACCAGTATTTCTGCGTAAAGATTTACTGGTAATTTTATTTGTTCTTTTGGACATATTTCATCTCTATATGTACAATAGACACAACAGTCATTGGTATCCCTTATTCCAAAAAGAGTATGACAAAACACACACCTACTATTAATATGCTTGCCGATTTGGGGCATCTTTTCTTTGTATTTGGAACGGCAGAAAGGACAGCTCATTGTTGCGTAAGTAATTAATTTTACCAATCGAAATAGTTTTAATTTTTTAGATGTATCGGAATTCAATAAGAGATTTCATCGTTATTTTGTTCATTTATAAATAATTCCAGACCATGGATGTAAAATTACCATATCTAAAAATAAATGCGCTTGATGGGAGTCTTGGAAAAGTTTGATTTAAATCAAGTTTTAAATTAAAAAATAAATAAGGCGTAACTTTAGGACTCAATTATGATTACTAAATTCACATTCAATAGCCAGTATATTTTAAAGGAATTACCTTCAGCTGATAAAGATTTGCTCGAGGAATTTATGATTGATAAAACGTATCGCAAAAACCAACCCATATTTACGGAAGGCACTTTGCCATCAGGTATTTTTTATTTGCAAAGCGGTAAAGTAAAAAAATACAAAATAGACAATGATGGGCGAGAACAAATTATTTATATCTACAATGAAGGTGAGTTTTTTGGCTATTCATCGGTTTTAAGTGAAAATGCTTACGGAGATACAGCAGTCGCCATAGAAAATGCTATAATCTCATTTATAACTATTAAGGATTTTAATAGGATACTTAACGATTCTTCATCATTTTCTCGTTTGCTATTGAAAAGTTTAAGCCACGAATTTAGTGTTTTGGCAAATCTTATAGCGGTATTATCTCAACGTACTGTTAGGGAACGAGTGGCTCTTAATTTATTGATTTTACATGATAAATATAAGGTTGATGCTCTTGCAATTACCTATATTAAGCTTTCTCGCTCAGATTTAGCCAATATGTCTGGGACGGTAGTTGAAACCTTAGCACGTGTACTTCATGATTTTAAACATGATAAACTTATTGCTACAGATGATCGTAAAATTAAATTGCTAAATATTGAAGGTCTCATACAGATTGCGAATTTTTATTAATCTAATTTATTTCTTGTTAAGCTCTAAAGGAACTTAAGCAGGGGGAATCAAAAAAATAAAGATGGGCGTTAGCCTGTGTGCAGTTTAAAAAAGCGACTAAAATAGGAGTGGTCTTTAAAGCCTAGATTATAGGCAATTTTCTTTATAGTGTTCTCGCTGTGTATAATTTGTGGTTTCGCCTCCTATATTAGACAATCATGAATAATTTACACGCCTGTTTTATCGAGTTTGTAGCGTTACATGCAGTTTTGGACGAACGGGCCGAAGAGGGATACTCAATTCAAGTATTGATCGATGAAGCTACTAGGGCTGGGGTAGCTGTATCTATTGCTGGTGGTGTTATTATGAGCAGTATTGCCATAGTAAAAGAATCAGGGGGTGTCGTTGCGGTGGCTGCTGCAGCTATATATGGTGCGGAAGATCCTGCTTTAGCAGCTAAAGAATTATATGATTTCTTAAAGGCGTAAATTATTTTAAGCTTATATGCACCTTTTAGTGATATCAAACCCCCATAGATTATTATTTATGGGGATTTGTTGCTCTATAGGTCCCTGAATTGCTATTGACGGATTCTTTTTATTTAAATTTCATTTCCCAAAATGAATAACAAACCGTAAAATAGTTATAGCTTTGTCTTTGAAATGGGGTGCTTGCCATTAAGGCAGGCTGAGATGATACCCAGGAGTTATAACTCTGAACCTGATCCGGATAATGCCGGCGTAGGGATTTTGATTCGATTTCGCATTACTGCTTTTCGATACTTACTTCATCTTCCCATTTCATTAATTTAAGTTAGGGAATAGATGGAGAATTTTTTTACACACCTTATGGGGTTGCAAGCCTTAGGAACAGTATTTGGAGTGGTCCAAGTACTCCTGGCAAGGAATAATAACATTCACAATTATTTATTTGGGATTACTTCTATTCTGATAGGCATTTGGGTGCTTTACCAAACAAAACTATATGCAGATATTATACTTCATCTATATTATCTGGTTATGAGTATCTATGGATGGTTTTACTGGAAATTTGGTGTACAAAAAGAAGAAACTCCTATTTCATACGCCGATAAAACGGAACAAATAAAAGCAATAAGTATTGTACTGGTCTGTTTTGCACTCATGGTCTACTGGCTCCGGTTTCATACCAATTCGGATGTGCCTATCTGGGATGCGGCTGTAAGTGCCTTCGCCTGGGCAGGGATGTGGCTTATGGCCAAAAGAAAGATGGAGAATTGGATTTACTTAAACATTAGCAATATTATTTCCATCCCACTGCTTTTATACAAGGAATTATACATTTATGCAGGTTTGACCATTTTCTTATTTGTTGTGGGAACCTCTGGATATTTTAAATGGAAAAAAATAATAATAGATGATAAAGTTAAACAACCTGCAGGAGCTTAGGAACCTGTGTTTTGGAGCATCAGTTTTCCCGTCGGAAATTTTGAACTGGATAGAGGAAGAAAACCTTTGGAATATATGGGTCCCTAAAACTTATGGTGGATTGGAATTGGCACTTAGTGAGGGTTTGACCAGGCTTAAGGAATTGGCTAAAATTGATGCAAGCCTTGGCTGGACCATTACACTTTGTAGCGGAGCCAACTATTTTATAGGAAACTTGCAGCAGTGTAAAGCTCAGGAAATTTTTCTGAATACGGAAGACTCCCCCTGTTTGGGAGGAAGTGGGGGTGTTTTTGGGACGGCTGAAATAATTGAAGATCAATATAGGATATCGGGTAAATGGCAATATGCTACCGGAGCACCCTATCTCACGCATTTCACCTTAAATGCAGAAATTCTTAAAAATGGAAACAAATTACAAAATGGGGATGGAACCCCAGTAGTAAGATCATTTGTTGTTCCAAAAAATGCAGTTCAGATTATTGAAGACTGGAATACGATGGGATTAAAAGCTACGGCCACCCATTCTTTTGAAGTGAAAGATTTGATGGTGCATAAAAGTTGTAGTTTCCTCTATAATGAGCACTATCTGCCTCTTCCCATATTTAAAATTCCCTTTGCTCTTTTTGCTGATTTAACCTTATGGGTAAATTATATTGGAATTGCCGAACATTTGTTGGAAGAAGCTTTTTTTATATCATCAAAGGGAAGTTTTAATGAATTAAAAAACACCATCGTAGAATCCAATCAAAAAATCTTCTTTTATGCGAGAGAGATAGAGAAAAGGCTTGATGATGAGAAATCCTTTGAAACAGGTTTCATTGATAACATACACAAGGAAGCGGCAAATTCTGTAAAAGCTATCTCTAGGAACGTCATAGAAATGTTTCCTTATTTAGGAGTAAAAGCGAGCAAAAAAAACCATCAATTGAACCAAGTTTTCTGCGATTATTTTACGGCGACACAGCACCATAATTTTACGAAAGCATAAGTTTGACAGAGACAATGGTTATTTTTTAAATTAACCTTTCCCTTCCATAGAGATCATTCCTAATTCAAATGTGAAATTATTGGATTAATTCCTCAAGTATGGTTCGTAATTGCACAGAAACTAAAGGTTTTACAAGATAATCGGTAATAGCGCCGATATTTTTTGCTCTTTCAATATCTACCGGGTCCAAGGAGGAGGAGACCATAAAAATGGTAATATTTTTGCCGACCCTCGATCTAATTTTTTCATATTCATCCATAAATTGAAATCCGTCCATGACGGGCATGTCGATATCCAAAAAAATAACATCGGGAAGTTCGTAATCTTGGTCAAGGTGATCCGATATAAAATCTAGTGCTTGTTCCCCATCTGAAAATGTTGTTGTTTTGGTGGGTAACTGTAGGGACTCCAATATTTTTATTATGGTAAATCTATAAATTTCGTCGTCGTCAACAATACAAATTTTAATAGTTGTACTCATCATCTAATTTAATTAAAATTTATAGTAAAGGTGGTTCCTTCATTTACTTTACTTGTAGCCGATATGTCACCTCCAAGTGAATTAATTTGTGTTTTTGTCAAAAACAGACCAACGCCTTTAGCGTCCGGATGCCTGTGAAATACCTTATTTAGACCAAACAATTTATGGCCGTGCCTTTCCAGGTCAATGCCGAGACCGTTGTCCTTAAACCTTAATACTATGTTGCCGTTTTTTTCCAAGGTTGATTGGATATCTATGTGGGGTTCCCGATCAGTTGATCGGTACTTCATTGCATTACCTATTAAGTTTAAAAAAATACTCTCTAAATATATTCTATTAGATCGTATTTGGGAACAATTGGTGAAATCACTTTTTATGACTGCATTAGAATTTAAAATTTCATAGCTAAGGATTTCTTTTGTTTTGTGTAAAATAGCATCAAAATTGATATCTTCCAAATCTTCGGTATCGTTACTATTTTTAATTTTCAAGGCTGCGACTAGAGTATTAAGCGTTGAGGTAAGGTGTTGTATTACGGTTTCAAATTTTTCGAACAGTACAATTTTTTCGGCTTCATTTGTACATTGCTTATATAAGGATAATAGCGCATTTAGGTTGCTTACCGGGGCTCTTAAATTGTGGGATGTAATATGGCTGTAGCTGGCAAGCTGCTTATTTTGATGCCTTAATTTTTGGGCAATGGCCTCCAAGTTTTCTTTAGACTTTATAATCTTGTGTTCTGCTATCTTTTGTTTGGTGATATCACGAATAGCCGCAGAAACCAACAATCCCTCCTCTGTGTGAAGCGGACTAAGACTTATTTGAATGGGTAATTCCTGTCCATTTTTTTTTAGTGCATATAACTCTTTTCCTTGGCCCATTTCCCGGGTTCTTGGGCGAGCAAAAAAATGCTCGCTTTGTGTGCTATGTTCTGGAATAAATCTTTCAGGAATAAGAGTCTCTACAGACTTATTGAACAATTCTTCAGCAGGGTAACCGAATAATTTCTCAGCTTGTTTGTTTATGAGTTGAATTTTGCCTTTCGAGTTTACGATTACCATGGCATCTGGTGCCGACTCTAGAAGGCCTCTAAACTTCTTTTCAGCCATTTTTTGTTCGGTTACATCTTGGCACGTCCCTATCATCTCTACCACTTCTCCCTGATCATTGGTAATGATCTCTCCCATAAGTTGAACCGTCTTTAGTTGTCCCTTGGCGGTTAGGATACGGTGCGTAAAGCTATAAAATCTTTTATCATTAGCAGCTTTGTCAAAATATTCGGTAACTATTTCCTTATCGGCGGGATGAACAAAACTAAAATAGGTTTCATAGGTTAAATTCGTCAGCCCTTCCTCAATGCCAAAAATGGAATATAGGTTTGTGGACCACTTCACTACATTTCTTATGGTATCCCATTGCCAATGTCCCATCAATGTTATTTTCTCGGCCACATTCAGCATACGGTTTTTTCGTAACAGTTCGTGCTGTACATTTTTAATCTCTGATATGTCGGTCGTTACCGCAATAAAGCCTTCATTTTTGCCATTGCTATTTTTTATGGCCGATAAGGTGGACAGAGTAGGGAAGGTAGATCCATCTTTTCTACGGTATGTCCATTCTCTAGTATCATTTACGTCTTCTTCGGACAGGTCTGTATAATGATCAAAGTTGGAGGGGTCTTTTTTTGTAGACAGCGCAATATCATGTTTAAACTTAATAATTTCATCTTTAAGTAGATATATTAGAGGTCTTTCCAATCCAATCATTTCGGAAGCTGAATACCCCAACAATGCTTCTGCACCTTGATTAAAATTCTTAATAATCCCGTCTTTGTCCGTAGAGATAATTCCAATGGATTTGGAATTGAATATCGCCTTCAATTCTGAATGCGCTCTATTTAGGGCTATTTCTGAAAACTTCATTTTACTGATATCCTGAAATATTCCAAAAAGCCTATTTTCTTTTCCTTCAGCAGGTTCTACTTGTCCTATAGCCCTTATCCAACGGTTTTTGCCCTTTGCGGTTACAATTTCCAATTCCAAATCAAAAGGGGCGCCATCGACCATGGCATTGCTGTAGGCATTTTTTGCTTTGTCACGGCTTCTTCCTACTTTGAAAAAATTAAGGGATGTCTCAAAATCTGGTTTATAATCCTCGGTAACTTCAAAAATTTCACGAATTATTTTACTCCAGTAAATTTTGTTATTGTCTACATTGAACTCCCAAGTGCCTATACGTGCAACCTCATTGGTCTGCTCCAATATGGTTTCAATGCGGGCCTTTTCCTGTTCTCTTTCTTTAAGATGGGTAATATCTCCGGTATGCATTAACAATCCACCTATTATACCTTCCGAAATATACCATGGCCTTACATCCCAATAAATCCATTGTATGGACCCGTCGGCCCTCTTAAATGGGGCTTCATCACAGGTGTTGATAGCGCCTTCTAGGCATTTTTTATGCTCTTCCTTCCAGTCATCACCTATTTCCGGAAAGATTTCGTAATGCGAGAGACCAATTATCCGCTGACGCTCCATTTTATAATCTTTTAGCCAGCGTTGGGATACAGCAAGGTACCTCATTTCATTATCAAGCATGGCAATTGCAGTAGGGGCTTGTTCAATGAAAATTTTATTATATTCTCCCTGTAAATTTGGATTGCTATTAGATGTGCTCAATTCTTTATGTTTTGTAAGAATATGTTCTTAGGTTGTTTATAAAATAGTAGCTAGAGAGAAAAGCCTAGGGTATGTACAGTTGATATAGGTTATATACGGGGAATTAATTAAAATAGTTGGATGATCGATTACCTAAAACGAGCAGTAGCCCGGAAAGCCTATTAAATAGGAAATTCAGAACAAAAATAAATTAAATCATCTAAGGACTAGGACTAAAATGTAGCTTTATTTAAAAAATACCTGTGTATGCCCAGAATAAATAATATAAACAATTAGGGGCAGGGTTTAATTTTAAAAATAGGATTTATTCTTTTAAATGCCCAAGATGTTTTCCAAAACTTCCTGGGCCTCTGTATATTTTCCATCGCTTTTCGATCGGTTAAGGCTAGAAAGTTTATGTCACTCTTTTATAAGGTCGTTGTATTTCTCTTGAAGTCTTTCTTCCCTGGAATTTTTTTGACATTTCCGAACATGACTACTATTTTAAATGTTTTGTAATTTTAGAACTCATGGGGCTGGTATTCGAAAAGTAGTAATCGACCAAATTTCCTTTGGTGTCCACTAAGTATTTTTGGAAATTCCATTTTACCGAGGAATTTTTTACACCGTTTAGGGTTTTGTGGGTAAACCATTTATACAAAGGATGCTGATTTGGGCCTTTGACAGCTATTTTTTCGGTTATTAAAAACTTAACGCCATAATTGACTTCACAAAACGATTCTATTTCTTCGGCACCGCCAGGTTCTTGACCTCTAAATTGATTACATGGCAATCCAATGACGACTACCTTATTGCTGTAATTTTCATGAAGCCTTTGTAACTCCTTGTATTGGGGTGTAAAGCCGCATTTTGAAGCTACATTTACGAATAGAATATGCTTCCCCTGGAAGTCCAGAAGATGTATGGGATTTCCCTTTAAACTATTTATTTTAATATCATAAAGTGGTTCCAATCCCATTCTTTCTTCGGATTTGGATCTAGAAGAAAGAGTTGCTGCAAATATCTTAAAGGGATTCATAGCTTAAATTTTAAAACTTACAATGCCACAGTCCATTTCAAAAATTTGCCCGGAGATGGAAGATGCCTTTTCCGATAATAAAAACGCTGCCATATCCGCTACTTCCTTGGGATCTAGGAATTTTTTTAAAGGATGTCTTTCTTTAATATTTTCGATCATCTTTTCATTGCGCAAAAGCTTGGATGCCAGTTGGGTGTCCGTAACTGTAGGTGCAATTGCGTTGATGCGTAAAGAGGGAGCCAATTCAGCACCTAATGATTTCACCAATCCTTCTATTCCGGATTTTGCAGTGGCAATACTTGCGTGGTAGGGCATGCCTAATTTGGAAGCCACAGTACTAAAAAGTACAATGGAGGGGCTTTCAGCTTTTTTAAGTACTTCCAAATATCTTTGAATAGCTTTGACGGCGCCTAAAACATTTATTTCGAAATCTTCCCTGAAGTCGTCCAAACTTAAACGCGGAAAGGGTTTTAAGTTGATGCTACCAGGGCAATACACTAGGGAATCCAAAGCTGTAATTTCTGGTAACTCGTCTTTAAGGATGTCACTATTAAAGTGTGTTAAATTGGCGTGTGATACTTCTGGAGTAGACCTGCTAATATTTATAACTTTATGGGATTCCAAGAAGTTCTCTACAATAGCTTTGCCAATTCCCTTACTTCCTCCTACAATAACTATTGTTTTCATCTTTGAAGTGTTTTTAGGTATTGGTAACTAAATGTTTTCCCTTTAATCTCTTTTCTACTTTTCTTTTAATCGCGGTTAAACGTTTCATGATATCCATAATTTGGTCATCTTTTTTCTTCTTATAAATTTCATTCAAACCCAAGATTAAAGACTTTGCTTTTCTTGAGATTTCTATTCGATCACTTGTAGAAAGCGATCTAAGTTTTCTTTGTTCAAATTCCAATGCTTCGTTAATAAGGTCCATAATTTTAATTTTTAAGATAGTTTTGTAATTCCGTTATTTTTGATGGGGAATTGAATTTTCCACCGTAGCAGGAGGTTACCGTTGCCGAGGATTCATCTTTAATACCCCTGGAAGAAACACATAAATGTTTGGCATCAATAATGACCGCAACGTCTTTAGTGCCCAAAATACCTTTCAAATCCTCCGCTATTTGATTGGTTAGGCGTTCCTGTACCTGAGGACGCTTGGCATAATACTGTACTATTCTGTTGAGCTTGGACAACCCTATAACCTTCCCGGAAGAGATATATGCTACATGTGCTTTACCTATAATCGGAACAAAATGATGTTCACAGTTGGAATAGAAGGTAATATTCTTTTCCACCAACATTTGATTGTATTGGTATTTGTTGTCGAACAATGCAATTTTTGGTTTGTTGGCCGGATTTAATCCAGAATAAATCTCATCGATATACATTTTGGCAACGCGTTCCGGAGTTCCTTTTAAGGAATCATCCGTTAAGTCCATACCCATTACGTCCATAATTTCTTGAAATAATAGGGCTATCCGCTGTTTTTTTTCTGTGTCCGAAAGTTTAAAGGCGTCTGGTTTTAATGGTGTTTTCAATCCAGTATATAAATGATCATCACCTATATCTTCATGAGAGAATCCGTTTAGTTGATGGCCGTTTTTTTTATTTACAATTAAGGTTTCTGTATTCATTCGGTCTTTTTTATGTGCTGTCCCAAAGTGTATTTTTAGGGCAAAGCAGCGTTTTAGTATTTAGTAGTTTTGTTAAGGTATAATGTATGTTTACTAATCGTGATGTGCATTTACTGTAACATGGTCTTTAATAAAATGTTACCAATTGGTCGTTTATGGTTAGGCTTCCTTTCATAGATATTAATCACACTTTAAAGTAATCTAACGGCTTCGACTCCAACCTTAATATTAGGCTTCCTTTTCTTTAATGGTTAACGGAATATGGACTAAAAAAGGGGGGGGTACTTCCATACCGGATAGGTTTTTTATCCCTTATTTTTAATGCTTAATATCATTTAAAATTTAAAAAATCATATTTTGCCCCATACTTTTCTTTCAGATGCAAAAGCTTGTCAAAGAAACTTATATTTTCTTCAAAGTTCCTATTCATTCCAAAATGAATAAAACGTCCCTGGGCGAATACACTGTTGTGGTTATTTTTATAAATAACCAATTGATAATAGGGAATTACCCAAGTATAATTACTCAGGCCTTTAATGATTTTTATAAGTATTCCCAATGGGCGTAATTCTATATTGGCATAGGTTGCGTCATAGGGTGGATTTAAATATGATTTCATATTAGGACTTACTTCATTTATAATCATTTTTTTAGACACCGTACCTTTCATTTTTATAGTCTTAATAAAGCTGAAAGGTCTCCCGACTAAATCATTTATCAGCAGGGAAATATCTTTATTTTTATGGGAGGTGTCTAAAATCATCTTACTTATTCGCTCATATCAAAGCTACAAAATGTTTAAGTAAAAACGAAATAAGTTAAACAGAATTACATTTTAATTTCTTATAACGGTATAAGCTATAGCTATGTATAGCGTTCTATTTGTCAACAAGTTTATTGATCAATCCACTAAAGATAAGACCGTGGAAGGGGTATACACTGTACCAGTACAAACGTCCCGCCAGCCCACGTGGTCTAAAGGTAGCCGTTTGTTTTAATAGACCGTCTTCAATTTTAAATTCTAGCCATGCCTCTCCTGGAAGTTTCATTTCGGCATAGAGCAATAGTTTTTTTTCTTTTTTATCACTAAAAATAACCCGCCAAAAATCTAGGGCGTCGCCTGCATCCAATTCAGAAGTGTGGGTTCTTCCCCTACGGAGTCCAATTCCGCCCACCAACTTGTCCAGATTACCTCTTATTTTCCAAAGAAAATTTCCGTAGTACCAGCCTGTTTTACCTCCAATAGACCAAATCTTGTTGATGGTTTCTTGTTCATTTTGGACTTTACGTTCCTTATAATCCTTAAAACATCCGTATTTTGGAACATTGACGTATTTATATAGACTACTCTTTAGGTGACCACTGCTTACCATGGAATCTTTCCAACTCGATATAATACTGTTCTGTTCTATTTTTTCAAAAGCCAATTCTACCGCCTCTTTATAGCTTATTGGACTCACCTTCAATAAGTGATTAATATTGCTAGTTTTTCCAACAATCTGTACTCCCATGCTGTCCACTAATGCCGTTGCCAACTTATAGGAGGTTGAAGTAACAAAATACAGCCAATACGAAGAAAGTTTTGGCGTCATGACCGGTACAGTTAAAATATAGCGTTTTAACCCTCTTATTTTAGCAAACTCTAAGAGCATTTGCTTGTAGGTCAAAATTTCTGGACCAAAAATATCATATGAGGTATTCAAAAGTTCCTTTCTTCCTTTGGCTCGAGATAAAAAGGTCAGCACATCCCTTACCGCCAATGGTTGCGTTTTTGTGTTAAGCCATTTTGGCGCTACCATTATGGGTAATTTTTCTACCAAGTCCCTGATAATCTCAAAAGATGAACTTCCAGACCCAACAATGATACCTGCCTTAAAAACAGTAAGTCCGTATGCATCCGAAGCCAAAATTTCTTCTACATTTTTTCTGGATTGCAAATGTTTGGAAAGTTGCTTTTCGTTGGTAATACCACTTAAGTAAATTACTTGTTTTAATTGGGTAGATGAAAAATAGGCCTTAAAATTAGCCGCACAAGCTGCCTCCATTTGCTCAAAATTGTTAGAGGAATTAGACATGGAGTGAATCAAATAATAAGCCACATCAATATCCTTGGGGATATTTTGGAGGGTTTCAGGTTTAAGAAAATCTGCTTCTACAATGCTGATATGTTCATCGTTAAGGTAACTTTTGTCAGCCCTTAATTCATCCCTAACAACACAGACCACATGATGATCTTCGTTGATTAAAATAGGAATCAATCGTTTTCCAATATAACCAGTTGCGCCTGTAACGAGAATTTTCATATTAAACGGTTTTATTGGACATTTTATTTGGTCTTTGGAATTCCAGCCTGGTCCTTAATTGAGGAATGGCATACCCATCTAGTCCGTTAATCGTGGCTATAATTCCTTCCGATAAGTTAATGAAACCATCTGGCTGAAGCAAATTATCCTCCATGTTTAAATCTATAATTTTTCCTAGCAATAGGATGGTGTTGTTTGCCTTTATGGGATACTCGTTAATATAGGGAATAGCTATTTTTAAGGGAGGTGACTTTACAAAAAACGTGGAAAACCGTTAGGATAAACTTCTTCAAAGTTTGTAAGATCAAATAGAGAAACGGTTGCATCGTATTTTGCAAAGGTATGATGTGCATCCTACAACATGGCCTCATAAATATGATTCAAGGTAAAACATCCGGTATTCCTAATATTGTTGTAGGTGTTTCTGACGACGGTGGTGGGCCTAAAAAAGGTCCCAATAGGGCAGGATTGGAGCAATATCTGTAACCGAACTAAACACTGCTAAGTTGGAAATGCTCTTGGATGATTTGGTCCCGACCAGAAGATTGGCAGATTTGTATCTAGAACAACAATTAATGAGGTTAGCTCTTTAGAACTGATCCATTTCCTGAATATCCCGGTGGCTAAAATGTGGCATTACAAACTTTTAAAGTTATTGATTTTGATATTATTGGCTTTTAAATCGAACATGAGGTTGTACAGACCGAAAAATGTTCTATTAATATAAATAAAATGTTTGGATCCGCGATTGGCGTTCATTTTGCGCAATTCGGTACTTTTTGAATAACGTTGCCCCAATTCGGTAATTTTTCCAAAAAAGTTTCCATCTGCAAAGTCAAAGGTTTCCACATGAAACGGTTGTGTGAAAAGACTTAACAATTCATGGAACATTTCCGTGAAGAATTCAATTTCTTCCTTGGTGTCGTCTTTACGCAAGATTTCCAATTCGTACAATTTGGAAACAAAAAAAGTATGATCCGAAATATTTTCAGGCTTGGCCAATTCAAAGTAAGGGACATAAAATTTATTTGGAATAATTTTCATGCAGCCAAAATCCAAAGCAATCAACTGCCCTTCTTTGGAGACCAAGAAGTTTCCCGGATGCGGGTCGGCATGTACTTTTCTTAAATTATGCATTTGAAACATATAAAAATCCCAAAGTGCTTGCCCTAGTTGATTGGCCTTTTCCTGATCGGTATTGTAAGCCGTAAACTCTGACAGGTGTTCCCCTTGCATATAGTCCATCGTAATAATCCGGTCAGAGGACAAATCTTCATAATATTGAGGAAACAAGAGGTTTGGAATGTTAGAGCAGGCTTCCACAATTTCTTTGCTCTGTTCCATTTCCAATACATAATTTGTTTCCTCGATTAATTTTCCTTCAACTTCCTTAAAGTACTTGTCCGAATCTTTGCCTTTTATGTTGAACATTTTAATAGCAATGGGTTTAACAAGGGCCAAGTCGGATGCTATGCTCTCGGCAACTCCAGGATATTGGATTTTCACAGCAAGTTTTTTCCCATCTTTTACTGCCTCATGGACTTGTCCAATACTGGCTGCATTAACGGAAGTTGTGTTGAAGGAATCAAATAATTCATTTGGTAGTTTGCCAAAATAGTTCTTGAAAGTTTTAAGAACTAGAGGAGGCGACAAAGGAGGGACCGAGAACTGGGCCAAAGAAAATTTTTCTACATAAGCCTGGGGCATTATACTTTTTTCCATACTCAGCATTTGTGCCACTTTTAGAGCACTTCCTTTAAGCTGTTTAAGGCTGTCATATATGTCCTCGGCGTTGCTTTCATTGAGTCTGACTCTGGCTTCAAACTCGGTTTTAGTGAGTTTATCACCGTAGTACTTGAGGTAATTAACCCCAACGCGTGCGCCCGTGGATACTAATTTTGAGGCACGATGTATTTTTGAAACAGGTATATTGTCAATTGTTTTCATCTATCTATTTTATCTCGTGTGCATTTTTTCCTTGAAAATAAATTTTCCAAAGTCTAACACACTTTTAAGTGGAGCAATATTTAAAATATCAAAACTAGTGTTCACCGATTTCTCTATAAATATGTCTGTTTTTTCAAAAGAGGCAGAGGTGTCGTCCATCCAGAATTTCATGGTCAATAACAACTGTAGCCAGGCCGATTCTTGTAGGGCACGACGCTGAATTTTGTCTATCTGTTCTTGGTTTGTATTCAAAGTTTCAATCTCCAGATTTTCAATGTAAGAGGTAAAGCCCTTCTTCAACTCTGACAGAAACGCCAATCCCTTAAGACTGTTTTTATGCCGCCCCAGTGCGTAGAGGACATAACTTCTATTGGCAGTTAAGTTCTCAAAAAAAGTGAAGTAAAAACTTAATAATTTATTCCGGGCATCGAAGGATTTATAATCATCGCTTTTGTCCAAAGCTGAAACTGTATTATTAAAAAAAGCTTTGAAGATGTGCTTTTCTATTGTATCAAAAGAACCAAAAAATTGGTAGAAATTTGATTCATCAAAGTTGTTGGCTTTTGCAAAGGCATAAACCGATTTTGGTTTTTCATTCTGTTCAAGGACAAAATCCATATAATATGAAATGATGTCGTTTGCTGTAATTGTTTTCTTTTTAGCCATGTGATTAAATCTATGTTACAAGGTACAAAATGTTTAATGTTTTGGTGTGAATATTAAACAAAATTTAACTTTGGGTTGGCGTCTGAAGTAAATAATGGATATTTTAAGGCGTAAAAACTGTTATTGAAATAAAAATGCTTTCCCTATCTAAAGTAGACATGGCAAGCTCATTTTTCAAAAATAGGCGTACAGATTTTCCCTCTATCTAGTGCCAGGCGAAGGGTGACCGACAACTTTTGTAGAAGACTTTAGCCTTATTTTTCTTTGGTTTATTAAAGTTTTTGGACCAAATGATCAATTTGGGAGAAGGGAACAATTGTTTTGGGCAATTCTTTTTGATGTATTTCATGGAGCATTTTTCCTAAAATCCAAAGTTCGGAAGTATGGTCTTTCAATAGCGTATCATGAAAATCTTTTAGATAGGCCATAATATTGTCTTTGTCCGGTTGTACGGTAAAATAGGAAACGAAGACAATATTATCATATAACGGCACTAAATCTTTTAAGCCAAATATGGGGATGCTTTGTCCAAGAAAAATGGCTTGGTAGCCTTTGGATAGTATTTCATAGTTAAGAAACATTAGGCCCAGCTCATGTATTTCGTTGTCCGGCAGGTACAATACAAAAGTTTTGGAGGTATTGCTCGGGGTATGGAACTGTAGCTTTTCGGTATTTACTAAAACCTTCTGCTTGATCAAAGCGCAAATAAAATGTTCATGGGAGGGAGTTATGGTGTCTGTTTGCCAAAGAAGTCCCAATTCGTTTAATAAGGGGATAAAGTCTTCATAGAAGATTTTCCTAAACGATTTTTCTTCCAAAAGCGCGTTGTATGTTTTAAAGAATAGGGCCTGGTCAAAATTCATCATGGACATTTTAAAGGAATTTAAAACATGTCCGTTGTTGTTCTGTTTTGAAACTAGCGCTCTTACAACGCTAGGGATTTTATCTTCTCCCAGTTGTGATATCTTGGAAATCTTATAACCGTTGGTGTATAGAAAAGTTACGTTAAGTAATTTTTGCAGGTTCTCTAGATCATAGCACCTTATATTAGTATCCGTTCTATTAGGTTGAAAAAGATTATAGCGCTTTTCCCATATCCTAATGGTATGCGCCTTAATACCTGAAAGATTTTCAAGGTCTTTGATACTAAAGTTACTTTTAATACTGTTCATTTATTTTAAAAGAAGATTAAACAAAAATAGAGTATTTAAGGTTTATTTCAAAGTCGGGACACCATCTTAAATTATTGAAACCAGATAAACGTTTTTTTGATGACTGAGTATGCGGGTATATGAGATAATTTTTATATAAAGGATTTTTCAATATTTGAAGTAGACATAGCAAATCGTATCTTTAGGGCAGAACCATTACGTATTGAAATTATTAAGCCAAACCGTTTTCGATTATTTTAGGGAATTGCTTCATTTTCTTAGAGGTACTAATTTCTCTAAGGCTATTCTGATTGCTATAGCAGTTACTCTTCCTATTTTGCTGGCCATTAGGTTGGGTCATTTAGAGGTAGGACTGGCTCTTTGCTTTGGGGCCTTCTGGAGCTCGCCCAGTGATGTTAGTGGAAGTTTTCGACACAAGAAGTTTGGAATTTTGTTTTCTGCGGCATTGGTAATGGTCGTGAGTTTTATTGGCGGTTATTTGAAGTTCGAATCTTGGTTGATGATTCCCGTTTTAGGTATTCTAACTTTTGCCATTGCCTTTATATCTGTTTATGGATTTAGGGCTTCTCTGATCAGTTTTTCTGGATTGCTGGCCTTGGTGTTGAGTTTTGCCCATGAAGCGCAAGTCCTCGAAATCTATGAATATGCACTGTTGATAGGAGCAGGGGGACTTTGGTATTTGTTTTTGGCTGTGGTTTGGTACCGTATAAACCCTAAAGCACAAACAGAGGAACTTTTAGGGGAGACGTATTTGTTTACAGCTGAATTTTTAGAAACACGGGGAAGATTGGTGGGCCCGCAGACAGATAGATTGGAATTGCAATCCAAATTATATGAGATTCAAAGTAAGTTGATTGAACATCATGAAACCCTAAGGGAGATTTTAATTCTTTCACGGAAAAGTTCAGGTAGATCAAGTTATCAGGCCAAGAGACTGTTGATTTTTGTTGAATTGATCGATATGCTGGAAACTGCTATCGCCAATCCGGTCAATTACGATAAAATGGATACCCTTTTTAACGATCATCCGGAATATATAAAGAGCTTTCAGGACCTAATTTTTGAAATGGCCAGTCAGTTGAGGATAATCGCTGAAGTGGGAAATGGCAGGGGTAAGTTTCCGGATAATTCTAGACTCGTCCAATATTTTGCTAAATTGAAAAATGATATAGCCTATTTCAAAAAAGTAACCGCTGATGCGAATTATGATGGGTTTCTAATGCTTCAAAATCTTTTGGAATACCTGGGAAGTCAATTTGAAAAACTTAACAAGATAAAATGGCTTCTAGGTAATCCTGATATGGGTTCGGTCGATTTGGTGGATCAATCATCCGCCAAGCGTTTTATAGTTGTCCAAGATTATGACCCCAAACTACTGGTTAGTAATTTCAGTTTTAAATCTACTATATTTAAGCACTCTTTGAGGTTGGCTGTGACGGTTATGATTGGCTATGCCCTGGGGATCTTATTCGATTTTCAAAATCCGTATTGGATTCTTTTAACGATAATTGTAATAATGAGACCCAGCTACGGTCTTACCAAATCGCGGACAAAGGATAGGATTATTGGAACGCTTTTAGGCGGTGCCATAGCAACGGGTGTTGTTTTTCTTGTTCAGAACCCTTATATGTTTGGGGTATTGGGAGTAGTTTCATTGGTTACTGCTTTTTCCATGGTCCAAAAGAATTATAGGGCGGGGGCCACCTTTATTACCCTAAGTGTAGTATTTATTTATGCCATTATACGCCCAGATGTTTTAACGGTTATACAATATAGGGTATTGGACACCCTGATCGGGGCCGGACTATCCTTTGTTGCCATGTTATGGATTTGGCCGGCATGGGGGTTCATGGAAATAAGGCAACAGATAGAAAGTAGCGTTAAAGCCAACAGGGAATTTCTTTCCCAAATTGCCAATTACTATGAGCAGAAGGGAAAGGTGACCACCACCTATAAGGTGTCACGAAAAGAAGCCTTTGTAGAAACTTCCAATCTTAGTTCCGCTTTTCAACGCATGGCTCAAGAACCGGTGTCCAAACAAAAATATTTGGATAAGATATACGAACTGGTAGTGTTGAACCATACCTTTCTTTCATCATTGGCATCGTTTAGTACTTATATTCAAAACAACCCTACCACTGAGGCCTCTTTTAAGTTTAAAAATTTCATTTCCAAAATTGACGGGAATCTTGTTCAAGTACTTCTTGCTCTGGAGACTTCAAAAAGTAATCAGGTCCCACAAAGTCTTAACAGCGATCAATTTTCAAAGGAACCGCTTCCTACATTCGTACCACAAAACTTAGCGCTTTCTTCGGAGGTAGATATTAAAGTGGAAAGAGAGCTGCAAGAGGCCCATCTTGTTACAGAGCAATTGCAGTGGCTATTTTCCATGAGCGGGAAAATGTTAAGATTAATCACAAAAATTAAGTTTGATTAAGAATGTTGCCAAGGCAAATTGGTATAACGGTGGGATATCCTTTTGGAGAGTGTAACTAGTTTGTATATAGTGTTTTACGGTGTAAATAGTGTGCACTTAAAGCCATCCCGAGAAACCCTTTTAGTATTGGTTTTACTATAGTTTAAGGGAAGCTTAACCCAAAATGATCAAGGAATGAACTGCAAATTTTGAATCATTTATGTATTTTTACATTTCTCAAATTTCAGTTCACATACATTTAAATATATGATTAAAAGAATTATTCTAACACCCTTTCAAAAATTTGTTAAGATTGAGAGTTTAAGCGGAATCCTATTGTTCAGTGCAACAATCATAGCTATGGTTTGGGCAAATTCGGGACTCAGTGAATCTTATAACGCCATATGGCAGTATAAAATAGGTATCGGATCTGAAAATTTCCAGCTTACAAAGCCCCTTATACTTTGGATCAATGATGGCCTTATGGCCTTATTTTTCTTTCTTATAGGATTGGAAATTAAAAGGGAACTTTTAATAGGAGAACTTAACGGACTGCGGAAGGCAATGTTTCCTTTGTTTGCGGCCGTAGGTGGAATGATCTTTCCTTTGTTGATATTTCTTTTCTTAAATGATTCTCCACAAACGTCACAAGGCTGGGGAATTCCTATGGCAACTGATATTGCTTTTTCCTTAGCGATTTTGAAATTATTGGGGAATAGGGTCCCCTTAAGCTTGAAAATATTCCTAACCGCATTTGCCATAGTGGATGATTTGGGTGCTGTTATAGTTATTGCCATCTTTTATAGTAGTGGAGTTGACTGGTCGCTAATTTTATATTCATTGATTCCTTTGTTTGCACTATCATATCTGGGATATAAAGGGGTTTATAATAAATATTTAACAGTAATTCTTGGATTTGTAATTTGGGTACTATTTCTAAAATCGGGTATTCACCCGACGATAGCTGGTGTACTTGTGGCCTTTACTGTGCCCATTAGTCAAAAGGTAGAAATGCTATATTTTAAAGAAAACTTGACCAAAATAATGACCGGGATTGCCAAATCCAATGACGAAAGGATTCCAATTTTGTCCAAGGAACAAATAGGGCATATAGACGACATGAACGATTTGACGGATAAATTTACTTCGCCACTTCAGAGGTTGGAGCATCGTCTTCATGGATGGGTGGCCTATTTTATTATGCCTGTTTTTGCCCTGGCCAATGCAGGTGTTGTCTTTGGTGCCAATATGGACTTAAATACTTCATTAATGTTGAGTATTGCTCTAGCCTTGTTCTTTGGTAAGTTAATAGGCATTACCTTATTGTCCTGGATAGGCGTTAAGCTAAAGATTGCAACATTGCCTGATGATATTGATTTTCTCCAGATTGCGGGAATTGCTATATTGGCCGGAGTCGGCTTTACCATGTCCATTTTTATTGCAAACCTGGCATTTTCGAACAATTTAGTGTTTGTTGATTCGGCCAAGGTAGGTATCCTTATAGGATCGGTTGTATCTGGTTTCGTGGGGTATTCCGTATTGCGATGGAGAGGGGGAATAGAAAAAGGGCCATCAAAGGCCCTTTAGTTATAGAAGTGTGTTTAAACCTTCTTACAATGGGTTAGACTAATGCCGGTTTTTTATTTTTCGCCTTTTTTGTTTTTAGTTTGTTGATCCAAATTAGGGTTCCTGTAATAGGTAAACTCGTAGCGATTAAGCACACAAAAAAGTAGATTATTTTTGAAAAGGTGCCGTAAATAGTACCTATGTGAATAGGCTTTATCAATGAGGCTATCTGAACGTTCAATGGCTTGTCGGAAAAAAGCTCTTTATGCAGTAGGGCTCCATCCCTGTCATATACTAGTTTATCGGTTATGACAGGTGAAAATCTGGAGATGCTGTTTTTGGTTATCGTATAAACATCTTGGTTTGTGGCCGGCACACTAATAGTAGTCTCACCTTCATAATCCAATTCCTTTGATGTAAGCTGAAGGATCTCTTCAAATGTTTTTTCAGTGGTACCTGGTTTAGTAGCCGACTCAAATTTTGGTCCTCCACCGCGATTTCCAAAAACTTTTGTGCCCAAAACTGCACTACCGGCATCCCTATACCATTCAAAGGACCAAAATAGCCCCGTTAGGGACATGATAAGCAAAAATATACAGGCGTAAAACCCTAGTGTGTTGTGCAGGTCGTGATTGATCCGCTTCCAGTTGGCATTGAACTTGACCTTAAAGCCTGGTTTGAAATTCTTCCATTTCATTTTTTTAGGAAACCACAATACAATACCACTAATGGCTAAAAACAGGAAGATAATGGTGGCAACACCAACGATAGGCCTTCCTACTTCGGTATCCAACAATAACCACCTATGCATTTTGAACATGGTTGAAAAGAATCCATCCAACGCGGATTTTTGATATTTTTGATATTCGCCGGAAAATGGGTCGACAAAGAAATTACTGCCCCGCCTCTCCTGGGCAGAGGTCTTTATATTGAATATTAAGGGGGCATTGGAACTGTTGGGGATACTTATGTTATTAATGACGCCTTCCTCGGATAGGGATTCTGAGAGTGTCTCTATGGAGAGTTGGTTTCCGTTTGTATTAGCAACCACAAATTCTTTGGCAAATAGGGCCTTAATTTCTTCCTCAAAAGTTAATACGGTGCCACTTAAGCAGACAAGGAATAAAATAATTCCGCTGCCTATTCCCATCCAAAGATGCATATCGTTGAGAAACTTTCTGAAGGTGTATTTTTTAGTTTTTTTAGACATTTTTTTTTATTTGTAAACTGTTAAAGTGTATATCGTAATATTCCTGCAAATGATTGTGGGTCCGTCTGATTAATATAGCTGGTGCGATAGGCATTGTAGCCAATCTGATCGAAAACATTGTTTACCATTAATCTTACATCCCAATGATAGTTGAATTTATATCCAGCCTGTAGATTGGTCAGGGTGTAGGCTTCTACATTGAAGGGTTTTTGGTTGGGTACGATACCTTCATGGGTAACAGGACCTGAAGACCAATCGTTGATAGGTCTTTCTCCAGTGTAATATACACCACCTCCCAATGAAAGTCCTTCTAATAGACCTTGAAAGTTATAGTCCAAATAGATATTGGCCGTATGTTTAGGGGTGTTAAGTGGTGCGGAACCGTAAACAAAAGAGGTGTGTTCCTTATATTGTGCATCTATGAAAGAGTAGCCGGCCACTGCTGTCAAATTTTCCAGGATACGTCCGGTAAGTTCAACTTCGACTCCTTGTCTTTGGTCGTTGCCGCCTTTTTGATAAAAGCCGGTGGCTACCCAGTTTTCGTCATATACGGGCAGATTAATGTTCTTGTTGTTGATCTTAAAAAGAGTTAGGTTAAACCTTAGGCGGTCACGGAGCCAACTGGTTTTAACCCCAGCTTCCAGTTGATCATATCTTTCGTTCCCCAATGCTTCGCCGTTCACACCCAAGCGTGCAGCTGTTCTAGGATAGGCACTATTGGTGTAGGAGGCAAAGACGTTAATGTTTTTAAATGGATTAACTATGATTCCGCCTAGGGGACTTAAGGCATCACTTTTGTCATTTTCAACATCGGTAATGGTTTCCGTAGTACTATACCTAATTCCCAAAAAGGTTTTAAACCAGTCGTTCCATGACACCACATCCTGTGCTACAAGTCCCAAGGATTTACTTTCTGCGCCTTCAAGGGTTACATTGTTAAAGGCCACATTCGGTAAAGAATTGGAATTGTTGTCATAAACATTAATGGTATCTAAGGCGCTAATGGATTGATTGCTAGTACTAAATTTGGAGGTGCGGTAGTCGAACCCTATTTGAAAGGTGTGTTTTATACTTCCGGTTTTAATATCATCACCAATAAGATCCACCTGTAATACACCGTTGTCATCATTTCGGGTAGATGTAGAGTAGCCTCTAGTACGCAGATTGTATTGCTCCACATCGTTTATGGAAACTACACTTCCAAGACTGGCACCTTTGTCGTTCAGTTTTAGATGGGATTTATAGAAAGCTGTTTTTAAAGTAAGTTTGTCGTTCAATTGTCTATCGAAACGCAGTGAGTAGGTGGTGTTCTTAGTAAGGGAGCGATCGTTCTCAAACCCTAGAAATTGATCGGTAGGGAGATCATAAATGGCACTTACATCGTTGGATGCTAGATTTACGGTGCCCAGGTCAGGCGTTCTGCTGTCGTCAAAGTGGTCAAACTCCAGGGTAACCTTTGTTCTGTCGTCTATTTTCCATTGTAGGGAAGGATTGATGTATATTCGCTCAGAACTGACCCCGGCACGAAAACTATCTGCCCGTTCCAAGGCACCATTTATGCGAAAAGCTACTGATTGATCTTCGTCTATAGGGCCATAAATATCGAAAGTAGGTCTTACCTGTCCAAAACTGCCGAACCTTTGGGTAACTGCTCCACCAAACTGGTAGATGGGGGTTTTGGTTACGATATTGATGACCCCTCCCGGACTACCCAAATCAGTTGCTACTCCTTGTGTAATGGAAGCTGCGCCCTTTAGAACCTGTATATTATCAACGCCTTGCATATCGGTTAATATTCCAACACCCCTAAAATCGGAGTGTACACGAACACCATTCTTTAAGATGGGTATTCCCCGAAAACCACGGGAGGACATACTCTCACGTTTGTTGCCATAAGTGGCAAATGTATACACCCCGGGAACATTCTTTGTCGCTTCCGAAATGGTCAGGGCTCCTTGACTACTTATTAATTTTTCAGAAATGACCGAAATGCTCTGTATCTGTTCATAAGGTTCCAGTGGCAAACGGGTAAGGGCTTCTATCTTGTCTGGATGTGACATACGCCTACCAAATACCTCTACCTCACTTAAAGCATTGTCCATTTTAAGTTTAATGACGAGATTGTTTACTTCGGGAGTCGATACGGTCATGGAATATTTTATGGTTCTAAACCCAACCGAACTAATTTTGATCTGATAATCGCCATAAGGTACATCGGAAAGGATATAATTGCCAGACTCATCGGCCACCGTACCTGTCTTCAAGTTTTCTATAAGGACATTGGCGAAGGATACGGGGTTGTTGTCACCGTCAACGATGGTACCCCTTACCGTCCCATAATTTTGCGCAAAAACAGAAGTAACTATCAAAAGATTGATAATTAAAAGTAAACTTTTCATTCTATATTAAATTAGACTGGTTATAAATAAGTCGCTAAAATAAAGTGGAAAAATCTATTGTCCAAAATTATTTAGAATAATTTTAAATAAGAGTAGAGTAGTTTTTGTAATGTCGCTATTTTGTAGCTTTTGGTAGTCATTCTGGACTTTAAGAAACCCCTAAATATGCTTTGGTTAGAATTGATCTGCCAAAGAAAAAGAAGGGTAAACTTAAAATTGTGATACGCAATTGAAATATAGAATTTGGCAAAGGTCGTTTATAAGATAGGTGTCAAGAGTATTTATTCGACCTATGGCCTATAGTCCACCGATGTTATAACTTAAAAGGGGTATAGCAGTGCCCTTAACCATTTGCTTTACCAAATCTTTTTGTAGGTATTTTTGAGCAAATGAATTGTCCTTTCTTTCCAACATGGCCAAAAAGTTGGCTTTCGACTTTTCCAGATACCTATTTAATTCTTCAAAAATGTCATCGGCGAAAATCAAATCAAATTCCATCTTTTTATAGACTACTTTTTGTTTTAGCATTTCTTTAAACCATTGCAATTGCTCATCTCCTGAATATTGCCTTGTAGTGGATATATGGACCACTTTGATCGAGGCGTTAAATTTCTTGGCAATTTCCACTAGCTTATTGATAGCAAAAATATCGGCCTGTTCAAAATCTGTAGCATAAACAATAGTATTGAAATTTTCAAGTCGTGACATTGCGGGAACTGCAAATACTGCACAAGGGGCTTTTTTGATCAGACCCGTAGTGGTACTGCCCATAAAAATTTCCTTGACCATACTTGTTCCTTTGGTGCCAAGAATAATAAGGTCTGCATCAAATGTTGTCGTTTTTTTCAAGATTCCATCAACTACCGATACATTTTCTTCGGCAACGAAGGTAATGTTCATATCCACCCAGATATCCCCAAGATGTTTATGGCAGAATTTTTTTAGCCTGGCATGATTTTCCTTGAATAGCCTTTTTTCCTTTTTTAAATGAGTCATCGAGACCGTGCTAAGGGTTAAAGGAATATCAAAAACATGCAATACAATTAAACTTGAATTGAATTTTTTTGCCAATAGGTGGGCCAATCTTAAGGCCGCTACCGAATTCTGGGAATAGTCTGTTGCGTAAAGAATGGTTTTCATCTTTTGATTCTTTGGTATTCTTTCCCGAATCTAAGCTATAAATCCCAATTTTAAAATGACCGATGTCATGCACGACCGGACAGATGTAAACAATAGGTTATGGTCAGGTATATTGGTGCACAATCATTCCAAATTATTAAAATGGACTGTTAATGATAAGGGTTTTAAACTGTGATATTAAAGTAAGATTTAAAACAATGCTGGGTTCATTTCATGAAATTATAGTTTAATTTTGCGGTCTCCTATCCACTCGCTCAATGACAAGTTAGAAGGGCAATTAATTGGCTGAAGCGGACCGTAAGGCGGTGGGTAAGGTTCCAATTTTAAATATTTTATTTGCTTAGGGGAAAAGACAGATTTACTATGAAATAAGCGTAAACAACATTATATTTATTTACATACCAATTGAAATAATTATTTTTTTAAATACATGAGATTTAAGATTGACGGGTTCGTCCTATCTATTATAGCTACCATTGGCATAGCTTATATTTTTCCCCAGTGGGGAATACAAGAAAGTAAATTTCCAATCAGCACTATTAGTGCGATAGGAATATCTTTGATTTTCTTTTTTTATGGTCTTAAATTGAGTCCTGACAAACTAAAAGCTGGACTTAAAAATTGGAAGCTGCATCTATTGGTGCAAACATCTACTTTTTTAATTTTCCCCTTAATTGTTTTGGCTTTTTATCCGCTTTTGCAAAATGAGGAGCAAGAGACCCTGTGGTTGGCCTTCTTCTTTTTGGCGGCCTTACCGTCTACAGTATCTTCTTCCGTGGTTATGGTCTCAATGGCTAAGGGAAATATTCCTGCCGCAATTTTTAATGCCAGTATTTCGGGGATTATCGGTATCGCTATAACACCACTTTGGATGGGGCTATTTGTGCAGGATGCCCAGACGGATTTTGATTTTACCCAAATCTATACAAAACTTATCCTTCAAATAATATTACCGGTAGTGTTGGGGGTTATGCTACAACGTATTCTGGGAAAATTTGCACAAAAATATAATAAGCGCTTGGCCATGTTTGACAAATCCATTATCCTACTTATAATTTACAAAAGTTTTGCGGGCTCATTTGAAGAAAATATTTTTGGTTCTGTATCTGTTCTGGATTTAATGATACTGTTTGTCGCTGTATTGGCTTTGTTTTTTATAGCTTTCTTTTTAACAGGTTTTGTGGCCAAAAAACTAAAATTCAATACGGAGGACCAAATTACGGCCCAGTTTTGTGGAACCAAAAAATCATTGGTACACGGTACCGTTTTCTCTAAAATTTTGTTCGGAAATATGGCTTCTTTAGGCTTAATATTGCTACCTCTTATGGTTTTTCATGCTACCCAAATTTTTATTTTGAGCATCATTGCCGGGAAATGGGGCAAAAGACCAGAAGAACAGGAAGCCATGGTACACGGGTTTGCCAAAAGAGAAATAGACTAACCTTGCCTCGCCCTATATTGCTGTTATGCCATAACACTTTACTCCCTATCGGCAAGCTGGTCCTTACCCTTTGTTAATTTGGACTGGTGTTCTTTGACTATGGTATTGATTTCCCCTATAATTTTAGGATGACTTGCCCCGATATCAAAGTTTTCCGAAGGGTCTATGCTTAAATTATATAAAATAGGAGGATCGTGTACCTCTTTGTCTCCAAACTGGCCGTAAGCACCCTGGGTAATATAATGTGCTTTGTAATCGCCTAGTCGGGCGGCATACAGCTGCGTTCCCCTATAGTAAAAAACTTCTTTTCGTGGACTTGGTGCATTCCTAAAAAGAGTGCTACTTAGGTCATGTCCATCCATTATCCGGTCTTTGGGCACCGGTGCACCGGCCAAGGCACTAAAGGTTGTGAAAAGATCCATTGTGGCGCCGAGTTCGCTTACCACGGCCGGTTTAATGTTGTTTGGTGACCAGAAAATGCAAGGCTCCCGCATGCCGCCCTCCCATGTCATACCCTTCCCGGCCTTTAACAATCCAGCACTTCCGCCATTAATTTCATGGGAAAGCCATGGACCATTGTCCGATGTGAAGATTACAATAGTGTTCTTGTCCAAGCCCTCTTCCTTTAGGGTGGCTATTATTTGTCCAATTCCAAAATCAATTTCCTCCACTACATCGCCATAAATCCCTCTTTTGCTTTTACCTAAAAAATCCTCTGAAGCGAATAATGGAATATGTGGCAGATTATGGGCCAAGTATATAAAGAAGGGATTGTCCTTATTTTTTTTGATAAAAGTAATGGTTTCCTCTGCATACCTTTTGGTAATGGTATTTTGGTTGGCAGGCCTTTCTATAATTTCCGTATTCCGCATTAAGGGAACATTATAATTTTCTGTAACCAAATATCCGGACTCCTTGGATTTTGTTCGATCACCCACAAAATCCATATCATTAGAGTAGGGGATGCCAAAATAGTAGTCAAAACCATTATTGGTAGGCAGGTATTCTTCCTTATGCCCTAAATGCCATTTGCCAACACATGCTGTACTATAGCCTACTTGCTTTAATTGTTCGGCCAAGGTAATCTCCGAGCTTGGTAATCCGTATTTGGAGTCAGGGAACAACACCCTGTGTTTATCACTGGCCATGCCACTTCTTACTGGCAACCTTCCAGTTAGTAAAGCCGCCCTGCTGGGGGTGCATACACTGGCGCCGACATAAAAATTGGTCCATTTTTGACCCTCAGCGGCCATTTGGTCTAAATTAGGTGTTTTAATGGTGGGATGACCATAGGTGCCAAGATCGCCATATCCCAGATCGTCTGCAAAGATGATGATGAAATTAGGGGTTTTACTAAGGTTTTCTTGGCTCCAGCCTATGCCGAAACAAGAGGATATTAGTACTAGGGATAGTAAAGTTTTAAAATTTATTCTCGTTTTAAGCCAATGTTCTATCATTCTATGGTTTGTTGTTATTCGGTTTTGAAGATAGCAAAAAATGGTATTGGAAGATTTAAGAACGCACAAAAGGTTTAAAAAAGGCGGTCCAAGTGTTTTTTGGTGATGGCCATGTGTGCTATTTCCCCAAGTAGGTGTACGCCATCAATAAGTTTCGCAAAGCGCTGGTCATGTGTAAATCCCTTTTTATAACGAAAGTATATTTGTTGAATGATTACAGCTATTTTGAACAATCCATAAACGTAATAAAAAATAATATGGTGTACTGATTGCCCACTTTTTAGACTGTATTGATGCACTAACTCCTCCCGTGTAAGATTACCTGGCAGATGTGTTGGGGTAAGGTTTAGGGCCTTCATAAAGTCTGGGTCATTGGGGTTTATCCAATATCCCAAGGTAGTGCCCAAGTCCATCAATGGATTTCCTATGGTAGCCATTTCCCAATCCAGTACGGCACTTACTGTGGTCCAATCATCGGGGGCCAGTACCAAATTGTCATATTTAAAATCGTTATGGATCAAGGAATAGGTTTTTGGTTCCTGGGGCATATTTTCGCCCAACCATTTGGCGGCAGCTTCAATTCTGGGTACTTCATCGGTTTTGGATTTGTAATACCTTTTGGTCCAACCTTCAATTTGACGTTGCATATACCCTTCAGGTTTACCAAAATCATTTAAACCAATATCGTTAACATCGAGTTGGTGAAGATGAACAAGCGTATCTACAAAACTGTTTGATACGCCCTGTATCAGTTCTGGAGAGGGGATCATTTCAACAGGCATTTGTGCCCTTAAAATAACCCCTTCCACCCGTTCCATCAAGTAGAAAGGGCAGCCTATAATGGTTTCGTCTTCGCAATAAAGTATAGGCGCTGGTACTTTACCGTAGTTGGGTTTTAAGGCCGTTAATATGTCGTATTCCCGCTTCATATCGTGACCGGACTTTATATTGGCACCAATGGGCGGTCTTCTCAATACGTATTCCATACTGGCGAAATCCAGCAAATAGGTCAGGTTGGAATACCCACTTGGAAATTGGGTTACTTTTAAATCGCCCTTGTGGGCAAAGACTTTTTGCAAATAGGCTTGTAAATTTTCCATTTGCAATTCTTCCCCTTTACGGGTGGCCGTGGATTTATCGTTCCAAGCGTTCAACATGGTTCTTATGTTCTATACTCTTTTAAAATTTGTCTCGCCAAACTACTTTTGTGCACCTCGTCTGCCCCATCATAAATTCGGGCAGCCCGCTCATGCCTGTAGTAGAAAGCCAGGATAGTGTCGTCCGTTAGGCCTAAGGCTCCATGGACCTGAATGGCCCGGTCTATTACTTTCTGAAGTACATTGGCACAGTAAAATTTAATGATGGAAATTTCCTTTCTAGTATGGTAGGCACCTTGTGTGTCGATCTTATTGGCGGCATCCTGTACCAGCAATCGGGCAGCATTAATTTCGGCCCGGGATTCTGCGATCCAGTTTTGAATGGTCTGTTTATCGGCCAATGTTTTTCCATGAGCCAATTCTCTGGAAACGGCACGCTGGCACATTAGGTCAAAGGAGCGTTCGCATATTCCCATCCAACGCATGCAATGGTGGATACGCCCCGGTCCCAAACGTTTTTGGGCAATGGTAAATCCTTCGCCATCTCCACCTAGAAGATTGGTCAAGGGTACTCTTAGGTTGTGGAATTTAATTTCGGAATGACTTTCCCAGCCACTACCGGAATGGCACATAACAGATATGTTTCTTATGAATTCAACGCCGTCAATATGGGTGGGCACGATTATTTGACTAGCTTTTTTATGAGCATCCGGCCCATCAGGGTTGGTTATAACCATCACTATAACAAAGGCGGCACCATCAAATCCAGTGGTAAACCATTTGTGACCATTAATGATGTAATGCCCTTCTTTTTTATAGGCAATGGAACCCATTTGTACAGGATTGGATCCGGCGTAATCGGGTTCGGTCATTGCGAAACAACTTCTGATTTCTCCTGCTAAGAGGGGGTAGAGGTATTGTTCCTTTTGTTCCTTGGTGCCAAATTCGATTAATATTTCCATGTTGCCGGCATCCGGGGCCTGACAATTAAAACAAAAATGACCGTAGGGACTGGCCCCTAATATCTCGCTAACTTCCCCATGCTCGGAATTATTGAGCCCTAAACCCCCGTACGCTTTTGGTATCTGGGGAAGCCAAAGGCCTTGGATTTTTACTTTTTTACGAAGTTCCTTGAGTTTAGGTAGTTTTTCCTCCCAAGTGCAATTTAAAATCCAAGGCTCCAAAGGAAATAATTCTTCTTGAACAAAGGCGTTGATCTTTTGTTTTATTAGTTCAAATGTCATCTATTTCTTTTTTGATAAATTTCAGTCCTTTATTTAAAACCCACGTAGGAAGCTTTTTTAATCTGGCCACCTGGACCACCTTCTCAATTTCTTATTTGCCAATAAATTTAGCCGGACGTTTTTCCAAAAAGGCATTTACGCCTTCTGTAAAATCGTGGCTTCCAAAGGTGCTTACCTGTTTTTCCGCTTCAAAAGCAATGGTATCATATAGATCATGACCCATGGCATAGAACATATCTTCTTTGGTTATACCAACTGCTAGGGTGGGTAGTTTGGCCAATTCATGTGCCCAAGTTCTGGCTGTACCAAGTAGATGGGTATCATTATCCACCAGCTTATTGGTGAGTCCCAGCCCCAAACATTCTTGGCCCATTATTTTTTTACCCTCTACGGTAATTTGTAACGCTTTGCTATATCCCACCTGTCTTGCCAAAAGCCAACTACCGCCGCCATCGGGGCCTAAGCCTATATTGATAAAGGCGTACAACAGAGCGCTGCTTTCGGACATCACCCTAAAATCGCACGCTAGGGCAATAGAGGCGCCCACGCCGGCCGCAGTGCCATTAATTGCTCCGATGATAGGTTTGCGAAGTGTAAAAAGAGTTCTCATTAAAGGTTGGTAGGTACTGGTTATATAGGCCCTGCCTTCTTCCGGTGTAATTTGGCCAAAGACCGCCATATCTGCGCCGGCACAGAATCCTTTACCGGCCCCTGTAATAACTACGGCGCGTATGTCATCATCCTTGCGAATTTTGTTAATAGCAGTGGTAATTCCGCTTACTATTTCATCTGTAACCGCATTGTACCTTTCAGGTCTGTTGAGAGTAATAACACCTATATCACCTTCCTTTTCAAAAAGAACGGTATTAGTATCGCTTTTTTGCACAGTTTGGGCCGTGTCCTTTGCTATTAAAGAATCTTCCTGTTTCCCGTTTGCATTACAATAGGATTGGGCAATAAACTCGGCAACACAAGCCGGTTTATCCTCTCCTTTTAATTCAAAGACAATCTTTAATTTGTATTTTCCGCCACCTTCAAAAGGGCTGAATTCCATTAGGGAAACGCGTGCCCTTATCAGAGAACCTACACGGGTGGCATTCATAAATCGCACTTTGTCCAAGCCGTAATTGACACCCATGGCCACATCTTTTATATTGAAGGTTTCATAACAGAATTTAGAAGCCAGGGATAGCACTAAAAAACCATGTGCTACCGTTTTCTTATAGGGAGAATATTGGGCAGACTTTTCTGGATCAACGTGAATCCATTGATTGTCGTCCGTTGTTCTGGCAAAAGTGTCGATCATTTTTTGGGTTATGCTCATCCAATTGGATAAGCCCAACTCCACACCTATATAATTTACCAAATTAGATAGTTGTGGAATTTCTGTGGAATATGCCTTGTCGATTAATTTTTGTTCTGCCATTTCGTTCGTTTTATATCTGGTAATATGTCCTCTAAATTAGTTTGGGTAGTCCAAAGCTTACTGCTATACTTAACTAAATCCGCCTGCAATCATATGCCCTCCATCGGCAGTAAAAACTGACCCGGTACAATAGCTGGACGCATCGGAGGCCAAAAAACAGGCTAGACCGGCCATTTCGTCTGGAACCGCCATTCTTCCCGATGGTAAATGCCGGGTTACCTGATTCAATATTTTATCGTTCTGCCACAGGGCAGCGCTAAACTTGGTTTTGATAAGACCTGGGCAAATAGCATTGGAACGGATTCCAGATTTACCCCATTCCACTGCTTGCGATTTGGTCAACATTATTAAGGCAGCTTTACTAACACTGTATAGCCCTAATCCAACACTTGGTTTCATTCCCTCCACTGAGGCTATATTGATGATATTTCCGCCTCCTCTTTTTTTCATAATGGGGTAACAAAGATTGGCCAACAAGAAAGGAGCCTTGGTATTTATATCCATTATTTTGTCATATAAGAAATGGTCCATTGAATCCAAGGTACCATAAGATGGATTGGTAGCGGCATTGTTCACCAGAATATCTACACCTCCATAGGTGTTTACCGTTTCGGTTACCAATTTTTTTAATTGGTTCTCATCACCAACATGGCATGCTATTCCTAGGGCATCGTATCCATCGCCTTTTAAATTGTTGGCAACTTGGTTAACCGCTTCTTGGTTACGTGAGCTAATTACTACCTTGGCACCGTATTCGGCGAGACCTCTAGCAATTGATTCTCCAATGCCCTTACTGGCTCCGGTAACAATGGCTACTTTGTCTTTTAAATCGAATTTTTGTTTTATCCCTGTTCGCATCCGGCAAGTTGTATTAAGGTACTATTTTTAATGAATTTTATGAGGTGCTTAAAAGGCTTGTATTACATAGGCATGGCACCACCATTGGCATGTAAGGTATGGCCACTTATAAACCCAGCTTCTTTAGAAGCTAGGAAGAGGTAAGCGTACGCCATATCTTCAGGCGTACCTATTCGGCCAACCGGAATCATCGAAACCCCTGCTTGAATGACATCCTCTGGCATGGAATCGGTCATTTCAGTTTTAATGAAGCCGGGAGCAACTGCATTTACGGTGATATTGTATTTGCCAACTTCCCTGCACAGGGAATGGGTGAAGCCTACTATTGCTGCCTTGCTGGCGCTGTAGTTGGTCTGGCCAAAGGCCCCTTGGAAGGCATTGATGGAGGAAGCGGAAATAATCCTGCCGTAGTTGGCCACCTTCATGTGGGGTACTATGGCTTTGGCGGTAATGTACAAGGAATCTATATTTACCCGCATTACTTGATCCCATTCTTCACGACTCATTTTTAGGATGGAACGGTCGCGAATGATTCCTGCATTGTTGATCAGTACATCTATCCTGCCATAGTCGGACACAATTTGGGAAACGGCCGTATCCACAGAATCTTGGCTTGATACATCCACATTCTGAAAGAAAATTTTACCTCCCCCCTTTGCAATTTTGTTGGCTGTTTTTTCGCCATCCGGTAAAACATCCCATAAAGCTACAGTAGCACCTTCATTACAGAATATCTTGCAAATTCCTTCACCTATGCCTCTGGCGCCACCAGTAATGATGACTAGCTGTCCTTTTAATTTCTTCATTGATTATAAATGATTAACTGATTTTAATTCAGTAATTTATAAAACTTTGAAGACAAACTCTAATGAAGGAACAAGTATTATTAAGGAAGCAATAACTGAAAAACCGGCTAAAGGATTTGGGAATTTTAAAGTAGCCAAGTTGGAATAGGTCCGTAGGAACTTAAAAGGTCAGGAAATATGATCCTTACTAGGGACTGTAGGTTAATTTATACCTTTTAAGGGAGGTAATAGGTCACAGAAGATCTTTATACTTCTGTTTATCTAAAAATACCCTAGAAATCTTGGATTTAGACTCTAGGGTATGTGCTTTTATAGTAATGTTGGGACTAGAATTGATACCTAATACCTAAAGCTATATCCAAATCCAAATCATTGGAATAACTATCATTAAATCCAAGTTCGGGACGTATGTCCAAGGAGAGCAATAACGGAAAATCAAAATTGCATTCAATACCTAAATCACCGGCGACAAGAGCAAAAGTACCATCCCCTCCAGGTGAATCGAAAGAACCTATTCCGGCTCCGGCCCCTACATACCAGTTAAACAAACCTTCAATAGGCATAACCCACTGGTAGAGTCCAACCAATTTGAAAGCATCAACGTTGTTGGAATCGCGCCAACCCAGATCAAATTCAAGTCTGTTATCGTCCGATAGGCCACGTTGGTAAGATACTTCACCCCCAAATCCGTCATTATCCCCGAGCCTTAACCCTAATGCATTTTTGGAAATGGACTGGGCATTCACCCCAATAACTGTAAATGTCAAAATCGCTAATAAACTGATTGTTTTCTTCATGATTGTTTTAAATTTTGGGCAAGTTTAGTGAAAATTTATTTTAATTAATATCTATATCAAAACAAATTATAACACTATAAATACCTAGGCGAAATATTGTTCGAAAACGTCAATAATTAATTCTGTTGGATTATTAATACTGAGCTGTATGTATGAACTTTGTGCTTAATATATTACATTTCTTATACAGCCTATGGCAAACCACATTTTAAAAAATAGACGGTTTATTACCATCGCTACCTCTACAGTACTAATTTTTATTTTGTTTGCCTTCTTACAATTCAAAGCTAAAAGTGGTATTGTAAACTTTCTAAATGAAAAGATACCTGAGCACATACAATTGGTATACGACCAAATAGAAGTAGACCTTTTAACGGGCTCTATTGGACTAACTAATGTTGTTTTGGATATTATGGAGAGAGATACCAATTCTAAGCAAGTTGAGATAACTATAGAGGCTGTTGATTTTGAGGGGGTTGGTTACTTTGGTGCTTTTTTTGGAAACACTATAAGTGTTAATGACCTTCGATTTATACGGCCAAAGGCAAAGTATTATCAGGCTAATCATTCAGTTGAAAACTTTGAGGTTTTGTCCAATTCCATGGGAGGCGAAAGAAGTTTGTCCATAACAAAGACGTCCATTGTGGATGGCGAATTTAGGAAAATAAGAAAAGGCACGGATTCCTTGGACCTATTGGTGGAGAATTTTAATCTGTCCCTTGACCATCTTAAGACGGACAAGGATATTATAAAGCAGAAAATACCAATATCGTATGAGGGGTATACCTTGAGTACGGGTAATATATTTGTGGACCTTGGTTCTTTTGAAGTTTTAACGGTCAACGCTCTAAATGGGAGAAATAAGGAGGTGCAGTTACGTAATTTGTCCTTGAGGTCCAAATACAATAAAAAACTCCTTTCCGAAAAATTGGAGAAAGAGCACGACTTCATTGTATTGGAGGTTCCGGAAGTTAATTTGACGGAATTGGATTTTGGATTTAATTCGGAAAGGTTTTTTATTAAGACCAACGCTGTTACTATAAAGAAACCGGAAGTTGAAATTTATAGGGATAAGCTTATACAGGACGATTTTGAGCAAAAGAAGCTATATAGCCGAATGTTGCGGGAGATACCCATAGATCTGGATATTTCTAAAATAAAGATCAGCCACGGTTATATTGCCTATTCCGAATTGGTGAAAAGAGGCACCGTTCCCGGAAAAATAATATTTTCAAATTTGGAGGCCATTATGAACAATGTTTCAAATACATATGACAATGGAGAACAAACTGAGATTAAGGCCGTTGCCCAACTCATGGGAAATGCGCCTATTGAGTTGATATGGAATTTTGATAGCAGCAAGAAAAATGATGCATTTTACGTGTCGGGGGTTGTTAAGGATTTTAAGTCGGAAAGTATTAATCAATTTTTAAGATCTAATCTACGGACAGAGGCAGAAGGAGATGTGCAAGAGCTTTATTTTACCTTTAGTGGAGACGCTGTTAGTGCTAGCGGTAATATGAAAATGAAGTATCAGGATTTTCGTTTTACGGTCCTGAAAAAAGATAGAACGGGGGTGAATAAACTATTGACCTTTGTGGGTAATATTTTCACCAATGATGGCTCCAATACCGATGAAAAGGGGTATAGATATGGTGAGTTATATGCAGAGAGGGACGCAACCAAATCTTTCTTTAATTATTTGTGGCTCAATGTTATGGACGGTATTGTAAATACGCTTACAGGAGATGGCAAAAAGAAGTAGATTTTTAAGACCGAACAGGTACATCAGTCTAAAAATGAAATGCAGCATTGTAATTAATAATAGTAATTTAATTTAAAAATAAATATGGGTATCCTTTCAAAAGACAAGAGAAAAATAAGATTGTATTACCACTCCGATACCTCCTTAGGTAAGCAAATTTATGCTTATGTAGAAGCATCTAGTAAGTCTATTCTGGCTATTGATATTGCAAAAACTGAGGTCCCGGGTTCACATTGGGTAGAAATTGCCGAGGGTTTGGGTGTAGAACTAGCAGATTTAATTAATAAGAATCATCCTGATTTCACTAAGGAGTACAGTAGTGAAGATGTAGATTTGAATACAGAGGATTGGATCAAGGTGCTAAGGAATAACCCCCATTTGTTAGGGGGTTCCATTGTAATCAATGGCAATCAAATTATAGCCCTTAAATCGCCATCCGATTTTATGCCATTTCTGGAAGCTGATAATACAGGGGTTGAGAAAATGGAGTGAGGTTGGATTTATTTACCTGATCAGCGTTGTCTGTGCGGGTAGGTTTAATAACGATAAACCTAAAATGGTTTCAATCAAAATTACTGCATAATCTTGCCTAAATTGTATATGTAAATTAAAATTTTAGAAATACTATGAAAACAACACAAGCTGATATCGGAATTAAAAAAGATAATAGAAAGGCCGTGGTAGAAATGCTACGTAAGCTATTGGCAGATGAATATTTGCTGTATACCAAACTAAGAAATGCGCATTGGAATGTGGAGGGAATAGATTTTCATACCAAACATGTGTTTTTCGAGGAAGAGTATAATAAAATTGAAACAATTGTTGATGAGGTCGCCGAGCGAATTCGTATGTTGGGATTTTATTCACCCGGTACATTAAAGGAATTTTTAGAGCTCTCCCATTTAGAAGATGAAAGTCCTAAAAAGAACGATAGTTACAGCTTTATGGAGGTCTTGTTAAAAGATCACAGAGCTATTATTCAGTTTATTAGAGAGAGCATTGGTGAGAATGCCGAGGAGCATAATGATGAGGGAACTGCCGATTTTATAACGGGTATTATGCAGGTTCATGAGCAGATGTCCTGGATGCTTAGGGCATCTTTAAAAACATTTGATTAGTCTAAATTCTTTTAGCATCATTTAGGGTAGCGGCAAGAATTTTATTCTTGCCGTTTTTTTTATAATAAAGAGTAACAAGATTGAGGTTCTCCACAACGAGAACCCTAATTAAAATGATTTATTTGGATTGTTATCTATGTATAAAAGTCGTCAATGGCATTGGTTAACGATCTTTCCGCTCTACTTTCCGGAGCCATAGAGGAAGGCATGGTTGGTTTTTGTTATTTTTGCGCTTGGATTTGACAGGAATAGGTACACCTCAAGGAGGTATACTGTATATTGTAAGTGTAGGTAGGTCAACAGAAGCGAATATTCTGGGAAACAAAAAAAAACCAATCTGGAAGACTGGTTTTGGAAAGCGTTTCGAGCTATATTATGCTGTTACTGCTATTGGGCTTTGATGGTCTTGATAGTATTTTGGGCTACAATTATATTTTTCCTTAAATATTTTAGAGAAGTAGCTTCTACTGGTCAAACCAACACTATAAACAATTTCCGAGATATTAAGGTCTGTTGTTTTGATAAGGTTTTCTGCCGTTTCGACCCTTATGTTTCTTATGTAATCGGTTACTGTCCTATCAAAAAGCAGTTTAAATCCTTCCTGTAATTTAGCTGGTGAAAGCCCTGATTTGGAGCTTAGGTACTTAAGGCTATATTGAATTTCTGGATAATTTTTTATAAAATTGGCCAATTCCCTTACGTCCTCCACCTCTTCTTTGTTAAGCGAGCCAAAATTGTTTTTAGCGTTTTTCTTGTCTTCTTTATGCTGTTGAATTTCCATGGCCAAAATAAGGTGTACAATACCCTGAATCAATAAGTTTCTTACCAATCCTTTTTGGGTAATGGCATCCAGTTGCTGCATTTTTTCTGCTATCTGTAAATTATAGGAACCCGTATAAGCAAAAGTTTCACGATCATTTTTCGGCATAAAGGTCTTTAATAATTGCTTTTGAAGTAAACCTTCCTCTACTGCATCAGAAGTTTTGTTATGGGTGTCCACCATTATATTGGAAAACTTAACATTCACATTTGCTTCAAAAAACAGCGTGGTGTCCTTGCTAGGCTCACATGAAAAAATTCCTGTTTGAAACTGGTTGAGCAGTCTTTGCTCTCCTTTAATTCCAAAGCTGTGGGTTACTTTTCCTTGAGCACAATACATAAAATGTATGGGATTGGCAACAGGCATATTATTAATGATAAGGGTATCTTGACTAAATATAAGATCAAATTCCAAAAAGGAGATGCTGTTCTTAAATGATACGCCCCTAATTTCACCATTAACAAATTTATTATCAAGTTGAAGTTTGTGTTCCTGCGGACGAGTAACTAAAGTTCCTCCTAAATCTTGCTGTAATTGATTAAATATGGTGTCTATATTATTCGATTTTAGATATACAATTTTCATGGTTCTTTGCTTTAAATTATCTTATTTACTTCTCTCTAATCACCTTTGTAATAAAAAGTCCTACCGCCAACAATAGAAAAAGGTGTATTCTAATGCCCATGTCATACATGAAAAGTCCAACGGCCCAGATAAAGAGCATAAATAAGGCTGAAATAATCAATATTTTGGACATTATTTATCTTTGGAAACTAAAATGACGTTAGTCATTTTGTTGTATACATATAAACGCTAATCGGATTTAATTTTTTGATTGGTCATCCCCATGATAAAATTTTGAGGTAGATCATTATTCTCTGTAGTCTGGGAATCCAAAGTCCAACTTTTACCGACTTTCGAATTCAATGGAACTTGATTAATTGTCTTTTTCATGGTTGTTGTCTTTAAATGTTAATTTCTGTGTCCTACAAATGTCGATATAGAGGGTGCTTTTTTTGTTATACAATTTTTGAATTCTGTTATATAATTACATGGAAATGCAGTATTCTTACCAAAAACGGCAATAATAGTACGGGTATAGGTAAGGTTTCTGGATATAGCACCTTAGAATTCCACTATGGTTGTCCAGGTGGTATGCGGTTTTAATTACCTGACCAGAAATTACAAATAAAGCTATTGTGGAGTAGGGGAAATTGCTTTTTAAGCTGGTAAATAAATATAAAAGGTTGCTCCTTGGTTGGGTTTACTTTTGGCTATAATATGCCCTTTGTGCTTTTCAACAATTTTTTTGCAGATTGCCAAACCAATACCTGACCCTGAATATTCATTTTTGGAATGTAGACGTAGAAAGAGTTCAAAAATCTTATCCGCATTCTTTTGATTAAAGCCAATGCCATTGTCCTGTATGGAAATGCAGTAATAATGTTTATTTTTTTTCTGAAAATCATGGGGAATTTGGTCACGTACCAATCTATTACAGTCTATTTTAATTTTTGGTCGGTCCTTAGTACTGTGATATTTGACCGAATTGGATATTATATTATTAAAGAGTTGCTCTAACTGGAAAGGTACGCCCCTAACCTCGGGAAGATCTCCTATAAGGATTTCTATTCCAGTTTCTTTAATAGGAGCTTCCAGGTCCTCCAAAACTTTTTCCATAACGAGGTTCAGATCAACCAATAAATAATCCTTTTTGGTAATGTTGAGTCTGGAGTAGGATAAAAGATATTTAATGAGTGTCTGCATCCTATTGGCCGAGGATCTTATTTTAATTAAATACTCCTGTTGATGTTCGGGGAAATTATCGAAATCGCTATCGGTTATCCTTGAAATAAATAACTGTATTTTGCGCAATGGTTCCTGCAGGTCATGGCTGGCTACTCGGTTAAAGGATTCCAGCTCTTTGTTGGAGTGTTTAAGTTCCAAATTTTTATCCTTCAATTTTTGTTCGTTCTTTAATTCCTTGGTTATGTCCTTTACGACACCAATAAATTCGTTTCGAAGGAAGTGTCCGGTGTTCTGAAGGTATTTAATTTTTCCATTTTTGGTAATGATACGGTAAATAAAATTGCTGATGACATTATTTTCTAATGCATATTTTACTTTCTCGTCATAAAGTTTAAGGTCCTTTGGGTGCACAAACGGTCTATAGTTTTCAGGGGTAGGTTCAAACTCGTTCAGATCACATTCCAACAGTCGATAGAAATTATCGGACATGTTAGACTCCATAGTTACGGCGTTTAAACGGTAACTACCAATTTTTGCCTCTGCTTCGGCATCGTTCAAAATGGAATTCTGAACCATTAGCTGTTCATTGAGCTCCAACAACCGCTGTTTCGTTGTAATAATTTGGGTTATGTCATAGGAAGTAAGGGTAATACCATTGTGCAACTTATTAATGGTAGTATGGATCCAAGTTGATTCTCCTTTTAATGTATATTGAGCTTCGTGGGTTTCAATAATATCCCGGTCTGCACATCTTACCATTAGGTCGTATAATCCGGTCTTATGTACACTGGGATAGATTTTGGAAATAGAATTACCGATAACTTCGCTGGTTGGTACCCCGGTTAAATTTTCACTTTCTTTATTGGTAAACAGATATTTAAAATCCTTTACGTTTCCTTGGTCATCCCTCTCCGTGACTAGGTGGCTAATGGTATTACTTGTGCTTTCCAAAATATTGTTCAAAAAGGCCTTGGTTTCGTGAAGTTGTTTATTTTGCAATTCCAATTTCTCGTTCAATATCTTCAAGTTCTGGGTATGAATTTTCTCAGAGGTCGTATCAATAGAGGTAGATATCACCCCTTTCTCCATTTTTACAGCAGTGGTCTTAAACCAAAATGATTTTCCATTATATTCAAATAACTTTTCAAAATTTCGAGGGTTCCCGTCTTTGATAACTGCAGCCAATTCTTCAAAAATGCCATTTTTAAAATTTATGGGAGCAAGAACGGACATTTTCTTATTTGCTATTTCATTAGGCTTTTTCCCAATAACCTCCTCTATTTTTTCGTTGGTAAATTCTATGCTAAAATCTGTCAGGGTGCCAGAGTCATCATAAATAGGTAGTAAATAGCTGATTATGTTACCTGTACTGGCAAGAATATTTTGCCTAAACTTTTCTGCAGTTACCGTTTTTTTGCGTTGGGCATTAATCTGCAAAAAGGAAATTACGAAGATGACCAAGGCAAACGTACCCAACAATAGGGTCATTATGGGGGTAAAAAAGATTTGTGATTTATAGTTCTCCGTTCGTTCTGCAAGTTGCAAATGTATTTCCCGCTGCATTTGATTTTCAAGCAAATTCAATTGGGTGACTACACGGGATACATCGGCTATTTTTATTTGATCGCTTGTAGCGTAAGTCGATTTTTGGTAGGGGATTTGTGATATGGTTTTAAGGGTCTGATAGAGACTATCTTGCCAATATGTAACCTTAAGAAGTGATTTTTGTTGTTTGGGATTATGACCTGTGAGTTCCTTTAATCTTTCGTAGGAGGCTCTTGCCTCTGGTTTGTAAACCTCAAATGAGGATATGCCCAAAGTGTCCTGCAACAATACATTTTTGAATTCTGTAGATTGCATTTGGTCATAGTAAGAAAAAAGTAGGTTAATTTCTTTATTGATATTAAGGGTATGGTTGACCCAATCTGCCGATCGGCCTAACTGTACAACTTGCTTGTAACTAACACTCCCAATAAACATTAAAAGGGCAATGGCCAAAATAAGCAGGACCGCAAAAAATTTTGATGAAGATGCCAACTTTTTAAATGTCATACTTTTTAAACCTTTATATCCGTAACAAAAAATTATCCCTGTTTAGCGCAGAAGTATGGTATTGCCAATTTAACTGTAACACTTTGTCTATGGAATTTTTAAGCCCTCCAAAACTGTTTGGTTTATTTATATAGATATTGGCCCCGTTTATAAAGGTTTCTTCAATATCCGCCTCCGAGGAAGATGTGGAGTATATGGCAACCATTAATTCTTTTAGATAGGGGTTTTTTCTAATTTCATGAAGGCATTGCATTCCATTTTTGATGGGCATATTCAAATCCAAAAAAATAATTTGTGGCAATTCAACTTTGGGCAAGGTCAAGTATTCCATTAATTCTTGACCATTGTTGAATAATGAAAGATTGGTCTTGATCTTAATTTCTTCTATAGCTTCCTTGAATAACATTCGATCATCCTCATCATCATCGGCCAAGGCAATATTCATGGTGTGTAATGGCATAGTATTATATAGTTATTCTTGGGTTAAGGATTTTTCTTTGCGTTTTTGAATTATTTTCAGAAAAGTAGAAGGGGTAAGGCCAGTGGTCTTTTTAAATTGGGCAGATAAATGTGCTACACTGCTGTAATTAAGTTTGAATGCTATTTCTGTTAAGGTTGAATTATTTTGACTTATGAGGCTTTTGGCCACATCTATTTTTTTTAAAATCACAAAATTCTCTATGGAAGAATAAGTAGTTTCAGAGAAAATGGAGGATAGATATGTATAGGTGTAATCCAGTTTTTCGGATAGATATGTAGAGAAGTTAATGCGTTTGGGGTTCTCCTCATCATGAATCCATTCTGAAATAGTGTCCTTTATGCGTTGCACTAGGGCTACTTGTTGGTCATCCATAACTTCTATACCATAATTGCCCAGTATACCGGTCATTTTCTGTTCTTCGATCAGGGTAGGCTGTCTGCTAAATTCAATTTCCCCTACACCATGAATCGTGTAATCAATTCCCAAGATGTCCAGCTGTTCCCGTAAGACTCTTTTACAAAGGGTATTAAAATCGAATTTTAAATAGACTCTCATCAATTGTTTTAATTTCAAGTTAGCTGGTACTTTCCATTCACACAAATTAAGTAGAACGGACCGGATAAACAAAGATGATGAATTTTTAAATTGTAAGGGAATTCCATAAACATTTTTTTGTCGGGAATATTCCACATTACCGTTTTATTTTTAGGCCAATGGTAGCCTTTTAAACGGCCATTTTATTTCTTGGCCGTTTGTTTCTTTATAAGGTAGAATTGCCCCTTGGCAGAGATAGTAGTCTAGCTAATTTCTACCTATGGCAGATTGGGTTTGTCATTGGTATAGTTTTCCGATGGAATCTTTTTGAAGAATTCAGCAGTTTCAAGGTTGCTGGATGGACTATAATTTGCCAAAACGGTCCCCTTACTGCCATTGCTGGTTTCCAATACATATAGAATGGACATGTCGGAAGGGTTGCTCATTCCCTCAAACCTGTGTTCCGCTACAATAGTAACATCTTGTGGGGTATATTTAATTTTAGTTTCCAAATCCATTAAGCTATTATCGGATACCTTATAACTTGCTGCATATCCCTCAGCCTGGTATTTGTCTATTGTTTCCCTTTCATTCTTTGCAAATTGATTGTTCATTTCTTTAGATTTAAAATTAATATATGTTTTTGATAGGTATAGTGCTTTGCCATTCAATAGGTTACCAATACCAGAGGTTTTTTGGTCCCCCTTTTTGAGTGGTGTGGTTTAAGCAGTTCTTACTGTAAAATAGAAAAAAACGGACAGGGTCCAGAATGGGAATTGTCCGTTTAGTGTAAATTTAAGCTAGGTTAGGAAGACGTTCTAATTGTCGTCAGTAGCGTCATCTATTTCATCTCCAATTTCTTCCACGCCCTCTTCAATTCCGTCACCTACGTTTTCAACTCCTTCTTCAATTTTTTCTCCTGCAGATTTATCCTCTCTACAGCCATTTAATGCAGTAAGTGTAAAAGTGAAAAATAGGGTTAATACAAAATATATAAATGATTTCTTCATTTCTTTTTAATTTTTAGATTAGTTTAAATTGTGTAATATTCAATACCATAATAAATTATATGGTTAGGGTTCAAAATTAAATTTTACTTCTCCCTGTAAATAAGGAAATTACAAATAGAATCAAGAAAATAAAAAATAAGACTTTAGCAATGCTGGCAGCTCCAGCCGCTATACCACCAAATCCGAAAATTGCGGCTACGATTGCTAATATTACAAATGTGACTGTCCAACGTAACATAGTGTGTGCTTTTAAGGTTAATATTATAGGACTACATCAGTGTCCTTTGTCAAATATCCATGTATTTTAGGGTATTTCTTTGCGGTATCAAGTTAATGTTTGACTCAGATAGATTTAACAATAAAATTTATAGTAATTATTAAGGAATTGCAATTTATTGAAGTGAGTATTCGGCATATTTGGCTTGGTGCGGAATAATGATATTGGCCTTAGTGGGTTGTATACTTGGAAGTTAGGGAATCAGAATATGATTTTACTATTTTAAACCCTAAGAGAGGTTTTAGGAACGAAATTAATACCCTATGTTATATTGATAGTAATTCTACGCCGTGTTTTAGGATCATTCCTGTTGGTGCATTCTCGTAGAATACGGGCTCAAGCATGGAGGAATACGAAATATTATTTTTAAAGAATTCTTTTGAAATGGGGTGGGCTATGAGCCCGAAGTTAGGAGTCGAATTTAAAAGATTTCGGATTCCATCTTCATTTGTATCTTCTTCAAGCCATTGGGTGTGGAGATCTTTAGGAAGCATTATGGGTACTGTACCTTCTATATTATGAATTTCCTTTATATTGTGATAGGTGGTGGTAGTGAGTATTGAACAGGTGAGATAACCATCCTCCAGTTTGTTGTAGATACCAGTTAGGAAAAATGGCAATCCGGATTTTCTGTGAAAATAGTATGGATGTAGCGTGCCATCTATTAAATATGATCTGAAGAATCCAGTTACAGGTATTAGGCACCTTCTGTGTAAAAGAGCGTCGGAATACCATGAGGGATGGTTTAACGAGGTGATATTGAGATTCAGGGAATTAAAGATATCTTGAAAAACAATCCATTCATCCTTGTAGTCTTCAGGTAGTATTCCCCAAATGGCAGGAACAATTAACCCTCTTTCCTCCATGGGTATGATGGAAATGGTTACTTCGTCTATACCGTTTATCACTACCTGCTCTTGATACAATTCCGGGTATTTAAAACGACTATTAAATTCCTTTTCCAAGGTAATCCTACTTGCTGTATTCGATAGTTTGTGGTACATAAATTTAAATTAGTAAAAGCTAATGTTTACTTGAGTTTTAGATTTCGAAGACAGATAATGATTACATCATTAAGTAAGTACATTTATATTTTTTGGATTAATGCTAAAAGAGGATGCCAAGCATCCTCTTTTTTACAGGCATTGTACCAATTTTGGATCAACTTAAATCTTCCATGCGTTTTACCTGGTTCAAGTCTGCCTGAATTTGGTTCATTTGTTGGGTTAAAATGGTAGCTGTGCTAGGGGGTAGGCCTGTTTCTGATAATACCTCCTTGTATTCTTGTACTGCTGCCTTTTCACCTCTTATGGCTTCCTCCAACATGGCTTCTTCATTATTTGCTGAAAAAAGGGATTTAACATCCATCCAGGCTCTGTGCGCGCTAGCGGTCATGCTTCCGTCCTTTTCCCATTTTTGTCCAAAATTTGTTATTTCAGTTTTTAAATCTTGTCCAAAACTTAGCCTTTCTGCACTCTTTTTGTGGAAGAATGACTTTAGATGTGGATTATTCGTGTTGCTTGATGCTTTTTTATATCCTTTTTCGGCATCATAAGTCTTTTCTAAAAGATTGTTCAACTTTTTACCCATAGTTTCTGTGTATGTATCCATTCTTTTTTGCGTTTTATTGTGAGCTAAGTGTTTGTTTAACGATGCCCCAAGCATAACATCCTAAAGTGCTAAGGTAATAGGATGATACGAAGGCTTTTAACGCAAAAAAATATAATTTTTGTCCCATCGCATTATCATTTCTCAGGATGGTGGATGATTATGGTGTTAAGGTATTTTAAACCTAGCTAGCGCAATTGGAAGAGGCTGAAATCAAATTTCTGATAATTCCTTTAGGAGAAAATCAAGAATTATGATTTTAGTTGGGACGTGGATGATGATTAGGGTAAAGGATGGTCTAAACGATTAGCAAAAGAACATTATTTGTCCTTCATAAAATCTTTAGGAAAATCCAATGTACGTATGGGAAAAGGAATGTTGATGTCATTGTTGTCAAAGGCCTTTTTAATGAGGATCATGGCCTTGGTTTTGGCTTTTAGGACTTCCAATGCAGATGTTGACTCGATCCAAAATCGTGTTTCAAAATTAATGGAGCTATCCCCAAATTCGGTATAAAGAAAAATTACCTCCTTGGTGTTTTCGACATTTTCAAAATGGGTAGCAATGGTTTTGCAAACCAAATCACGAACAAATTCCAGATCGGAAGAATACCCTACACCACAGGTTAGAATTACGCGGGATTGGGCGGTGGTAGAAAAATTTCTAATAGGATTCTCCAGTACTAATTTATTGGGAATGTAAACTAAGTTATTATCCGATTGTTTTATGGTCACTGCTCTCAAATCTATATCGATAACCTCACCCGCATAGCTGTTACTTTCTATCCAATCACCAAATTTGATATGCCTAATATAGGAAAGGACTATTCCAGAATAGGTGTTGGTCAAGGCGCCCTGCAAGGCAAGTCCCACGGCAAGACCGGCAACTCCGGCCCCAGCTAATATAGTATTTAATGTTTTGCTTAGGTCTAGTATCCCAAGTACCAAAAATAGCCCTGTTAGTACGACCAGAACTGAAAGTAATTTGGCAATTACATTTTTCATAGATCTCTGTAAGCTACTGTTCTCTAATAGCTTCCAGGAAAGTTTGGTGACATATTTAGCAAGTATTATGACAATTATAAAAACAATCAGTGCCAGGATGATATTGGGTAGATTTACTACGAGTCCGTCCACCCAAGAAGACAGTCTATTGATCATTTCTTCCCAGGCCTCGTCAATATTAAAGATCATAATTGTATTATTTGCCGATTTGTTCAAAAAGTTAAGAAGATTTAGTGATTCACCCTATAAATTTAGTGATATTTATTAAGGAATTTATTGAATAAAATTGAATAAAAATGGTCCCGACTTGTTTAGATGTCGGAACCATTCATTAACAACCAACCAAACCATCTTAATTGTGAATTAGCTTGTAAAGACAAAAGTTATTCACAGAAGAAAACCTTTATGTCTACCTATTATTTTATTTATTAGAGATGAAAATTTTTGCCAAAATAGCAGTAAGTATATACTTGCTAGATACAAATTTAACGGGGATATCTTTAATACATGTGCTGTATTCTTATTATTATTAACTCTTATAAAAAGTTGGCGTACTTAATGGTTCTATTCATATTATATTTTATTGGGAAGTAACCTTTTGCGATACAATTTCTTGGGTTTGGGCTATTCTTCGTAAAGGGAATTACTACCTTTAAAAATCTAGTAAATAAGGATGTGTATGTTTAAGTTGGGGGTAAAAATAATCAAGAAACTTTATAGGAGGGTGTTGCAGAGTATTGCCTTTTACCCTGTTCTCATTTCTTTGGGTTTCTTTCTATTGGCCTTGATAATATTGGAACTGGAAAGTATGGAGCTGGCCAAGCAGATAAAACAACAGATTCCTTATTTTTTTATTGAGGATTATGAAACGGCTAGGGCTATATTAACTACGCTTATAGGTGGTATCCTTTCATTGACCGTTTTTAGCTTTACCATGGTCATGGTAGTACTGAGTCAGGCCTCCTCTAATTTTTCACCAAGATTGTTGCCTAGTTTGATTTCCAACAAAAGGCATCAATTAATTTTGGGAGTGTATATAGGTACCTTGTTATTTTGCATAATTATTCTAATTGTCCTTGGGGCCTATGGTATTGATGCCAATTCAGTGGGGTTTTCTACTATGTTGGCCGCAATTTTTGGTGTAGTTTGTGTTGGTTTGTTTGTATATTTTATCCATAGTATTTCGGTCTCTATTCAAATCCAAAATATAATTGAAGGTATATCTAAATCTACTTCAAGATTTTTGGATAGGGAGCATGAGGACTTCAGTGCTCAGAAAGTTGGACTTCAGGTGCATAAAATGAAAGATTTTGAAACCATTTATTCCCATAAGTCGGGCTATTTTAGTGGGTTTGACGAATCTTTGTTAACAGATTCCTTAATAGACCAAGGTCATCATATTGAAGTGCTGCCCTTTATTGGTAGGCATGTATGGGAAGGAATGCCATTATTGCGCGTTCAGAAGTTGTTTGAGGGTAAGGATATGGAGGACCTATTATTATGCGTGGATGTGTCCAAAACCCGGACAGACAAGGACAATGGTATAGGCGGATTTATTAAACTGATGGAAATTGCGGTCAAGGCAATGTCACCGGGAATAAATGATCCTGGGACTGCTATTGATGCCATTAATAAGCTGGCACCCTTACTTATAAAAGCAATGGGGTTTCCCAATACAACGTCTGTGTCCTTAAAGGAAGGAAAGGTAATTCTGGTTAGAAATAATATTAGGGCCAAGGAATTGATGCAAATAATTATTCAACCCATTAGATTGTATGCAAAAAAGGACTGCTCGGTGGTTATTACCCTTATTGGGGCCTTAAAACATATGGCACGGGATGTGACAATTTCCAAGGACTACAGGGAAGAGGTCCAAAAGGAATTGAAGGCCTTAAAGTTGGATGTTGAGGGAAATATTGAGAATGAATATGACCGGGAAAAAATTTTAGCATTGTTTCAATAGTCGACAGTTTTAAATAACAATGTCGTTAATGGTCTAGTGTATTTGTGGTCAATAAAAAGGTATCACTCCTTTTAATAAAATTTTTATGTGAATTCAAAAATTAGAACATATGGAATATATAGAATCGAAAAACCCTTACAACGGTAAGCCGTTGGAGAAATATAATATGTTTTCGGATGGGGATATTACCACAGCATTGAACAAGGCCGAGCATATTTTTAAAAGCTGGAAAAATGAAAGTGTGGAATATAGATCCAGGCTATTGAAAAATCTAGCAAAGACTTTGCTGAAGAACAGGGAGGTTTATGCACAATTAATGACGAAAGAAATGGGGAAGCCCATAAATCAAGGTATTGCTGAAATTGAAAAATGCGGATGGGCTTGTGATTTTTATGCAAAAAATGCGGTTCAATTTCTAGCTGATGATCTTATAGATACCGAGGCGCAAGAGAGTTTTGTAAGTTATGACCCCATTGGTTGTGTCCTAGCTGTTATGCCCTGGAATTTTCCTTTTTGGCAGGTTATCCGCTTTGCGGCACCCGCACTCACAGCAGGTAATACGGTAATGCTGAAACACGCCAGTAATGTTCCTGGTTGCGGTAAGGCACTTCAGGAGTTGTTTAGGTCAGTAGGTTATCCAGAAGGAAGTTTTCAATTTATTCTTGTAGACCACCAACAGCTTGAGACTATAATAGGTAACCCAATTATCCAAGGAGTTACCCTTACAGGAAGTGAGAAGGCAGGGAGGGCAATAGCGGCACAGGCAGGTAAGCATTTAAAAAAATCGGTTATGGAACTCGGGGGTAACAATGCCTGTATAGTATGGGAAGATGCCGATTTGGACAAATATATGGATACCATGGTAATGGCCAGAATGCAAAATACTGGTCAAAGTTGTATTGCGGCAAAAAGATTTATAGTAGTTCAGGAGATTTATGATGAGTTTATAATAAAATTCCGCAATAGGATCGAGGAGCTTATTTCCGGGGACCCAATGGATAAAGAAACGGATATTGGTGTTTTGGCAAGAGAGGATCTTGCGCAAACCTTAGCCGATCAGGTAAACGATTCAGTTGCCATGGGGGCTAAAGTTTTGTCAGGAAACAAGAGGAGCGGTGCCTTTTATGAGCCTACTATATTAGTTGATATCGTCCCGGGTATGCCAGCTTTTGATGAGGAACTTTTTGGGCCTGTGGCAGCGGTGATAAAAGCCAAAGATAGATTGGAATCCATTGCCTTGGCAGCAAACTCTAAATTTGGTCTGGGCTCTATGCTTTTTACTGAGGATATTGAATCGGCGAGAAATATAATCGGGGAGATTCCCGATGGTGCATTTTTTATCAATGAAATGGTAAAGTCAGACCCCAGATTGCCTTTTGGGGGCACCAAAGCATCAGGGTATGGGAGGGAACTGTCTATGGAAGGTATGTTGGAGTTTGTGAATAAAAAGACGGTTTATATTAAAAAATAAGGCGAGTAGGAAGCTTCTTTTGTTGGCTTAGGTGATTAGTCCTCTTGGGCAAAGCGATAACAGCAGAAAGGGCGCAAGGACGATGGGTTTTAAAGATTTTTGACCGTAATAATGGCAAGTTGTGAAAAATGTCCAGCCTATATTAAATCCAAAACTTTCGTTTCATTTTTAGGAAGCCAATGATAAAACAGATATACATTAAGATAATCAGTGTTAGATGAATTCTCCTTACATGAACCAATTCATTTAATTGGTTTAAATAATTATAATACCGGGAAATTTTAATGGGGCCATATCCTAAATGAAAAATGAATAGTCCAATGCTGATCCATTTCATCCCCTTGTCCTTATAATCCAATTTTTTTGAGCTGCGGAAGTATTCCCATAAAAATAGCACTGTGCAAAATAAGATGAGAATAGCCCCTGTGATATAACTATATACTTGGGATTCAAATTTGAAATTTTGAAAGAAAAGATTTATAATGGAAATGATAAGAAAAAATATGGCCCCGTATAATATAAAACTTTTAGATTTTTTGTCTTTTAAATAACACCAATACACATAAAAAAAATAGTTAAAAAATACTAGGTTATAGATGTTATAAATAAATACATTGTGACTTACAATAGAAGTGAAAATGGAAATTTGGAACTCATCGTAGTTCATTGTTAAGAACCCCAATAATTCTGTCAATAAGGTATACGCAAGTAGGACGGGGAAATACTTTAATGGACTACTGTAATAATTCTGATAACGCATCAAGGCTACAAATAAAGTTACCGTATATAGAGGCTCGCTGGCATTCTCTAAAATAGTATCCAATACTTCCATTTTTTTCTTTCTATTTGGGGTGGTTGGTCCTTTTTAATCTTCGTGGTAAGGTGGTGGTACCATGTTGGACTCGTTTAATACTAGGCTTTTGTTTCTGGCATAGAATGGCACAGTTTTGGCCGTTGGCATAAAGGAAGCCTCAGATTTTACTTCAGTGGACTGCTGCGTGTCCATGCCTAAATCAGCTTTGGGTTCAAGGTTGTCTGTAAGTAGTACTGGAACATTTTTTCCATCGTTATCTTCACTGATATAAAATCCGTACTCACGATCTTTATTGTCTTTTGTGGCGGGTAATATAAAAAACGAATTTTGTTTAGGATGTTTTATTTTCCTCCCATCTTCAAAGGTTTCTTTATCCGGGTAATTGGAGAAATAAAAACGCAGGGAGGAAATTTCCACATTAGCTTTTTTTGCCTCCTGTTCTATATATTTTAAATATTCTTTAATGGTGTTGTAGTCATAGTATCCAAAACGGGCAACGTCGAATTTGTTGTCTGGATCAAGGTCATTTTCGTAATTTTCAATTAGGCCTACCCTGCGTTCCCCGTAGGCGGTGTACATACTTTTTGCTTGGTCCACCGAAACAATCTGTTTAGGAGCTTCAACTTCTATGGGTTCTGGTTCCGGTGTAGTTGCTTTTTCTCTTTTTTGTTCGCAGGACGTATAGCCAAAGAGAACAAGGGCACTAAAACATAGAGGTATACAAATTCTTTCTAGATTTTTCATAAGTTTAATTTTTACAATTAGTTGTTGATTAAAGTAATTATTTAGCGATAGGTGTTAGGGGAAAACACTTGTTAAAATTTATGTTAAAGTACTGATAATTGAACATCTAAAAAAATCACTAAAAGAAATAAGAAGATTTTATTTTAGTGATTGAAAGCAAAAAAAAAATCCCATTTGACTAAATAGCCAAATGGAATTTAAACTTTTTCCCATTTTAATGGGATCTTACAATTGTATCTTATTGATTCATGGTCAACAAAAACTCTTCGTTGTTCTTGGTTTGCCTAAATCGTTGTTCAATAAATTCCATGGCTTCTACAGGATTCATATCTGCTAAATACTTTCTCATGATCCACATTCTCTGAATGGTGTTTTCATCCAATAAAAGGTCATCCCTTCTTGTACTGGAAGAAGTAAGGTCGATAGCCGGGAATATTCTACGATTGGATATTTTTCTATCCAATTGCAGTTCCATATTGCCTGTTCCTTTGAATTCTTCAAAGATTACTTCATCCATTTTAGACCCCGTCTCGGTAAGCGCAGTTGCAATAATGGTTAAGGAACCTCCGCCTTCAATATTACGTGCAGCACCAAAGAAACGCTTTGGTTTATGAAGGGCATTAGCGTCTACACCACCACTCAGGACCTTTCCGGAGGCGGGTTGTACCGTATTGTAAGCACGCGCTAGACGAGTAATGGAATCCAACAGGATAACCACATCATGACCACATTCTACCAGACGTTTCGCTTTTTCTAAAACTATATTGGCAACGCGAACGTGTTCTGTAGCTTCCTTGTCAAAGGTAGAGGCAACAACCTCACCGCGAACATTACGTTGCATGTCTGTAACTTCCTCTGGTCGTTCATCTATTAAAAGTATAATCTGATATACTTCAGGGTGGTTAGCGGCAATACCATTGGCAATATCTTTTAAGAGCATGGTTTTACCAGTTTTGGGCTGGGAAACGATCATACCCCTTTGTCCTTTTCCAATAGGAGAGAATAAATCTATTATCCTGGTAGAAATAGTGCTTTGCCTTTCCGCAAGGTTAAATTTCTCTTGTGGGAATAATGGGGTCAAGTGCTCAAAAGAAACTCTATCCCTAACAATCTGGGGGTCTATTCCGTTTATTTTATTGACTTTAATAAGCGGGAAATATTTTTCACCCTCTTTTGGTGGACGGACATTCCCAAGTACAGTGTCTCCCGTTTTTAGGCCAAATAATCTTATTTGTGACTGGGATACATAAATATCGTCTGGTGAAGAAAGATAGTTGTAATCCGAAGACCTTAAAAATCCATATCCATCCTGCATTATATCCAGTACACCTTCGCTTTCTATAATACTGTCAAACTCAAATTCAGGTTCTTTGTATTTGTTTTTTAAATCCTTATCAAAATTACTGTTGTTTTTGTCAACGTTACTTTTTTGGTGGTGAGGATTTTTTTTATGCTGAGGTTTGTTGGCCTGTGGAGTATTTTGTTGCGGAGCAGCTTTTTGAAATTCCTTTTTCGCTTGAACGGGCTTGTTCTGCTGACGAGGCTTTCTATCTGGCTTGTTATTCTCTTTATTGTTTTCAACTTTATTTTCAACCGCTGCGGGTTTTGCGCTTGGAGCGCTGTTGCCTTCTTTTGTTTCAGCAGGTATTGCCTCTGACGTAGGGGGAGTAGGAGGTTTTGTGGCCGGTTCCTTTGGCTTCGATTTAACTATTCTAGATCTTTTGGGCTTGGAAGTATTGGTTTCTTCCTTAGTAACTTCCACTCTTTCTTGAACAATTTTGGGATTGGATGCTTGTACATCCAAAATCTGATAGACCAAATCTAGCTTTTTTAAAGTTTTAAATTTGGCAACATTTAGGCCCCGGGCTATTTCCTGAAGCTCAGGAAGCTTTTTTGATTTTAAATCTGAAATCTCAAACATTAAGTTTTGAATAAATTATACTTATTACGAAAATATGAAGTGTATGTTGTTCTTGTTTTTGGATAATGAAGGGAATGAAATCCCCTGTTGGTAAGTAATCTAACTTATTACGTAGCAATATTACAAATTATTTTCAATATTAGTGTGATAATTTTTAAAAAGACGCTTATTTTTGCCTTTCAATTGTATTAAAAAGTATGATTCAAAGAATTCAGACACTTTATTTAATAGTAGTTATAATATTAGGGGCTGTTGTGCCGTTTTTTGTTAACCTATGGTCTGATGCTGCCGGAAATGAAATATTCGCGGAAAACGAAGTGTTTCTTTCCATAGCTTTTTATACTGTGGCGGTCCTTGGGCTGGTGGCCATTGTTTTATATAAGAATAGACAAAATCAATTTGTTGTAAACAGGTTGAACATGATATTGAATCTTTTTTTACTAGGATTTTTCGTTTACCGATCACTAAATTTATCCGGAGAAGCTATTGTTTCTGAGAAGGGTATTGGGATGCTGATTCCTGTATTTTCTATCGTTTTTTTAGTCCTGGCCAACAGGGCAATAAAAAAGGATGAGGATCTTGTAAAATCTGTGGATCGTTTGCGTTAAGCCTAACATCTTAGTAGTATTAGTGCGTGAACCCGGGGTAGTGCCCGGGTTTTTTTATTGAAACTCAGTTTAAAAAAGTTGCTTGCAAGCCATTTAAAACGGATCATGACTAATTGTTGTGTTTATGCAAAAATTGTCGTCAATCTGTAAAGGAAGAATTCTACATTTTTCACACCTCTGAACTGGGCCCTAAAGGCTTTTATTTTTGCGTTGAAGGATTCTGCTGAAGCATTTGTACTCCTGTTTATAAAATAGTTCAGGATCGATCTATAATTGAGCGATATTGTATTTGCAATGGTATTGAAGGCCCTAAAGCCCGTGTTTTCTACGTCTTTGTACCAATGTGCCAGCTTTGTATATGCTGTTTGTATAGAAGTAGCCGTATTGAATATGTTCCTGAGCCCCTGTACTAGGTCGAAGGCGACCTTTATATCGGGATATTGAGTGAACAATATCTTGCTTCTCTCGGATTGGTTTTCTGTCCAGTTGGAGGGGGCTTTGTACAATAGGTACCTGCTCCTGGCCAATAGCTGTTTTCTGGTGTCCCCGTTGCTGAATTCTTTTGGGACGAATGTCCCGTGCTTTGCCCTTGCCTGTTTTATTTGTTCGTTCTCCCGGTCTATGGTGTCCCATCTGTGTTTGATCCGGATATCCTGAAGGGCCTCCAGGGCAAGTTTCTGTACGTGGAAGCGATCGGTGACCTGTATTGCCTTCGGGAAGCACTTCTTGGCAATGGTCTTCATGGAGTTTGCCATATCCAGGGTGATTTCCTTGACCTTGGCCCTTTTCTTGGCCGATATCTTTAACAGCTGCTCTATAATTGGTCCTACCTTAGTGCCGGAGAATATGGCCACTATGGATCCTTTCTTGCCCTTGGCTTTTTTATTGGTAATTATGGTGTAGAGCTCCCCTTTGGAGAGTGCCGTTTCGTCAATGGACAGATAAGGTCCTATATTCTCTGGGAATATGAGCCACTCCTTGGCATGTGGTCTCTCCTCCCATTGTTTGAACTCGCTTAAATAATCCCGAAACTGTCGCTGTAGTTTTTTGCCGTTGACCCCATAAAACCCGCCAATGGTATGGCAGTCATTAGCTTTGGTACTGACCAAGTACTTTTAAAAAAGCAGCGAACTCTACGGTCATACGAGTCCCCTGTGCCACCAGATCCCAATCTCTTTGCACGGCCTGGCCTGTAGTCTTGTCCAGCCAACGGCGGCGCTTAATGTGGAGAAAGACCGACTTTCCCCTTAATGGAAAGTCCTGTACGACAATCTCCTTATGGAAACCATGGGCTATTAAAGTACGATTCTTTTCCTCCTTAGGGGTATCCTTTTTTTCTTCAAAATATAAATGGAGCGTGCCATTTTCTGTTTTATGGGAAACTAAATCGAAATGGGTTATTAGAAGTTCAGGTAGTATAAGCTTTAATAGGTCTATAGACAATTCCAATGCTGATCGTTTTCTTGCAAAGATCTTATTCTATTTTCAATTCACACACAACTTTTGGGATTGATCCTTTAAAACGGTTAGTTGAACTAATGCTGCTTTTTTGCGGGATATTTTGGTTCAATACTTTAGTAACATAGCGGCCCCTGAGAATCATCCCCTCTTGCCAAGCTCTATGATCTCCAGGTCTTTAATGTTCTCTTTATCTACTTTAAATCGCAGCATGGTTCGTATTTGATGAAATCCGTGTATGCCACAGGCTCCAGGGTTCATGTGCAACAGGTTTAATTTTTTGTCCCACATCACCTTTAGGATGTGCGAGTGTCCTGAAATAAAGAGTTTGGGGGGATTTATTTTTATCTCTTCCCTTATCCGTACATTGTATTTGTTGGGATACCCCCCAATATGGGTCATCCAGACATCAACATCTTCACATTTAAACCTGTTATCCAAGGGATACTCCAATTGGATCTTGTGTTCGTCTATGTTTCCGTAGACTCCTTTTACAGGCTTTATTTTATGAAGGGTATCCATAACTTCTAATGTTCCTATGTCTCCGGCATGCCAAACTTCGTCGGCCTCCCTGGCGTATTTTAAAATCTTTTCATCCATATGGCTATGGGTGTCCGATAGCAGCAATATTTTTTTCATATTTCAATTTGAAAATTTCAGGCATACAAAGTTAATGGTTTAAAGAGTTTGGGAACTATGGCTTGCAAATCAATTCATAAAAGGGGCCCCAGTATTTAATAGCAGAATTTTACTGAAGCGTCAATTCTTATCATACCTCGCAATTGATAGTTCTCAAAGGGCACAGCGGGATTTTGGGGGTCTACTCGTTTTTTTCTCCTTTAGAACAAGTATCTTTGCCAACCAAATAGCAAAATAATTCGTTTGAGATATTTCGTCCAATTTTCTTATCAGGGAAAGTCGTATCATGGTTGGCAGAAACAGCCCAATGCAAAGACTGTGCAAGAGGTTTTGGAAAACGCTTTTTCCTTGCTTTTAAGGGAGACAGTATCCTTGACAGGGGCTGGAAGGACGGACGCGGGAGTCCATGCCATGGAGATGTTTGCCCATTTTGATTCGGACGTCGCTTTCAACGACCATGAATTAATACATCGCTTAAACTCATTTCTCCCAGAAGACATAGCTATTGGAGGGATATATGAGGTTCCTGCCGATGCGCACGCCCGTTTTGATGCTTCGGAACGTAAATACGAATACTGGATAGTGCAAAATAAAAATCCGTTTTTGGTAGATGCCGCCTACTATGTGAAATATCCGTTAAATTTAGAGCAGATGAACAAAGCTGCAGCTATTTTAGTGGGATATAAAGATTTTGAATGTTTTTCAAAGTCCAATACCGATGTGAAAACATATCTCTGTGATATTCGAAAGGCCCAGTGGACAAATGAAGGCGACAAGTTGGTTTTTACCATAACAGCAGATAGGTTTTTAAGAAACATGGTACGTGCCATTGTAGGAACCTTGATAAGTGTTGGTTTGGGTAAATCTACCCTGAGTGACATGGAGTCTATTTTGGCTAGTAAGGACAGGGGGGAAGCAGGGGTGTCAGTGCCTGCAAAAGGTTTATATTTGAAAACAATAAAATATCCAAAAAATATTATTGGTCAGAATGGATAAGGATACAGGGAAAGCATTTGATTACCGATTGTTTAAGCGCTTGCTTAGGCATGTTAGGCCATATATGGTAACGTTTTACGGTGTGGCACTAGCAGCTATTCTACTCTCGGGGTTTGCTGTGCTTACCCCTATTTTGGTAGGCGAGATAGTGGATAATGCCATTACCAACAAGGATAGTCAAAAATTACTGACTTTGATCTTGATCATGGTAGGTGTTTTGTTAGGGGAAGTTTTAAGTCAACTGTATTTTAATTATTACGCCAACTGGCTGGGGGAATCTGTTATAAAAGATATTAGGATAAAGTTGTTCAAACACCTTATGGGGTTTAAGATGAAGTATTATGACAATTCTTCTATAGGGTTGCTGGTTACCCGGGCGGTGACAGATATGCAAAGGATTGGCGAAATTTTCAGTGAAGGATTCTTTGTTATAGTGTCCGATCTTCTGAAAATGTTGGTAGTTGCCATAGTAATGCTTGTGGCCAATTGGAAGTTATCCTTAATTGTATTTGCCGTTTTGCCTATTATTCTGTACGCTACAAGGCTTTTTCAAAAAGCCATGAAGGTTGCTTTTATTGAGGTTAGGACACAGGTTTCCAATCTAAATTCCTTCGTTCAGGAACGTATTTCGGGTATGAAAATAGTGCAGTTATTTACGCGGGAAGAAATAGAGAAAGAGAAGTTTAGGGAAATAAATGAGAAACATCAAAATGCCTGGTTAAAGACAGTATGGTATAATTCCATTTTCTTTCCAGTGGCCGAAATTGTGTCATCGATCACCGTAGGTTTAATTGTTTGGTACGGAGGTTTGCAGAATGTAGCCAATATTAGCCAGGAGGAATACGGTACCATTTTTATGTTTATATTACTTTCGAGCATGTTGTTTCGTCCACTCCGGCAAATTGCAGATAAGTTCAATACCTTGCAAATGGGAATGGTGGCGGCGAACAGGGTTTTTAAAATTTTGGACACCAACAGTAATATTGAAGACTTGGGAAGTATAGAGAAGGAAACTGTAAAAGGCGATATCGAATTTAACAATGTACGCTTCGGCTATTTGGAAAATGAAGAAGTGTTGCACGGAATATCCTTTAAGGTAAAAGCGGGAGAGACTATCGCTATTGTAGGAGCTACGGGCGCAGGTAAATCTACCATAATTAATTTGCTCAATCGTTTCTACGAAATTAATTCGGGAACTATTTTAATCGATGGAGTGAATATTAAGGACTATAAATTAAACTCCTTAAGGTCTAAGATTGCGGTAGTATTGCAAGATGTATTTCTCTTTGCGGATACCATAGCCAATAATATTTCCCTGAAGAATGATGATATTAGCATGGAGCATATGGAACAGGCTGCCAGGCAGATAGGTGTCCATGAGTTTATTTCCAGTCTTCCCGGAGGTTATACCTACAATATTAAGGAAAGGGGTACCATGCTCTCTAGTGGTCAGCGACAATTGATAGCCTTTTTGAGGGCTTATGTTAGTAATCCCAGTATTTTGGTATTGGATGAGGCTACATCTTCGGTAGATTCGTATTCCGAACAGTTGATACAGCGTGCAACGGAAAAGATTACCGAAGGGCGCACTTCCATTATAATAGCCCACCGTTTGGCAACTATTAAAAAGGCCGATAAAATTTTGGTAATGCAGGACGGATTGATTGTAGAGGCCGGAACCCATAAAGCGCTGTTGAAACAAAAAGGATACTATCAGAACCTATATGAAGCCCAATTTTTGGCCGAAGAGGTAGCTTAAGGATTTAATCAACAATGTAGCTTAGAGCAGGTCGGATTTTATTAGGCTTGCCAATTCCTCCAAATCCTTGAACAACACAAATTCTCCATTCTTTATATAGGATATAAGGCCGGTTTCCTCACTGACTATGAGGGCCAGGGAATCTGTTTTTTCTGTAATTCCAACAGCGGCCCTATGTCTTAGTCCAAAGCGCAAGGGAATGGAGCGTTCGTTGGAAACGGGAAGAATTACCCGAGTAGCCATTATGTAGTTGTCTTCAATAATTACTGCGCCATCGTGTAAGGGACTGTTCTTGTAAAAAATACTCTCCAAAATGGGTTGGGTAATTTCAATATACATTTTATCTCCAGTAGACTTTACAAAATCCAAGGAATTATTCCTGGCAATAACAATAAGGGCACCTGTTTTTGTGTTTCCCATTTTTTCGCAAGCGGATAAAATGGCGTCCACATTTGTGCCAATGGTTAACCCGTCTTCCTTTAGGAATTTAAAGTGTTTTAAAAAGTTGCGTTTGGAAGCAAAATTGGTAGAGCCTACCATTAACAAAAATTTCCTAATTTCCTGTTGGAAAACAATAATAAGGGCAATTAAGCCAACCTGCATAAAACCGCCCACCATACTGCTTATCATTTTCATCCCTAGGACCTCGGTCAACTTCCAAAACGCCCAAACAATAACAATGCCAATAAAAATATTAATGGCAACGGTTCTTCGGACTAATTGGTACACATAATACATAAGTATGGCCACCAAAAAGATGTCTATAATATCGGTAACACTAAAATCTAAGAAGTTTAAAAAATCCAATCCTGCGGTTTTTGTAAAAATAGGAAATAAGCTATAACCGTATAATAATTTCCACTAAAATTTTGGGGTACTTTTTAAACATATTTTCGCTTGGCACTAAATTAAATTGGATCCTGTATATTATATGGATCTTGGATGGCTTTAAATAATTGAATGCATTCCCATGCTTCTTTAACATCATGTGCCCTCAATATTTTTGCGCCTCTGCTAAGTGCATACATGTGTAGGGCTGTACTGCCGTTCAGAGCGTTGTCCGGGGAGTTGCCTAGAAGTTTAAAAATCATGGATTTTCTGCTGATGCCCGCTAATATTGGTAGATTTAAGCTGTGTAATAGATCAAATTTCTTCAAAATCTCATAATTCTGCTCCAAGGTTTTTGCAAAACCAAAACCCGGATCAATAATAATGTCCTTAACACCCTGTGCTCTTGCCATGGCAACTTTTTCTGAAAAAAAATAGAGCATTTCTTTTATTAGATTGTCATAATTTGTTTTGCTCTGCATACTTTTTGGGGTGCCTTTCATGTGCATCATAACATAAGGTGCGCGATGCTTGCCAACCACGGTCAACATCTGTGGGTCTAAATTACCGGCCGATATATCATTGACTATCGCCGCCCCTAGAGTGAGACATTCATCGGCAACCCTGCTTCTAAAGGTGTCTATGGACAAAAGGATGTCAGGGAAAGTCTGGAGCAATAGTTTTACTATCGGAACAATTCTGTTCAATTCCTCCTCTTCTGATACATGGTCTGCACCTGGCCTTGAACTATAGGCCCCAATATCTATTATGCTCGCCCCATTGGCCAGCATGGTTTCTGTCTGGATAATAATTTCGGTATTGTTCTTGTATTTGCCGCCGTCAAAGAATGAATCAGGAGTAATATTGAGTATTCCCATTACTTTAGGGGTGCTTAAATCCAATAAATTTCCTTTGCAATTAATGGTCATTATTTTTTTAGATAAATGGGAGTAAAACTTTGGGTATTAAAGTTTAAAACTCGATTTTTGATTAGTTTAAAATTTTAAGCGAAATTTACACAAATTAGAAAGATTAAATGCATAATACTTCCGAGCAATACCATGCCGTCATTAAAATATGTAGGGACCTTTTCCTGAAAAAGATGCAAGATTACGGTAGTGCGTGGCGAATTTTAAGGCTACCATCGCTTACAGATCAAATTTATATAAAGGCACAGCGCATTAGGGGTTTGCAAGAAAATGAAGTGCGTAAGGTAGATGAGGATGAGGTGTCCGAATTTATCGGAATTATTAATTATTCCGTAATGGCCTTGATTCAAATCGATCAAGGGGTTGTTGATCAACCTGATTTTAACGCTTCAGAAGCGATTGCCTTGTTTGATAAGCATATTGCTATTACCAAGACCTTAATGGAAAATAAGAACCACGACTATGGGGAAGCATGGCGGGAGATGAGAGTGAGTTCCCTGACCGATTTAATTCTCCAAAAATTATTGCGGGTCAAGCAAATAGAGGATAATAAGGGCAAAACATTGGTAAGCGAAGGGATAGATGCAAACTATCAGGATGTAATCAATTATGCCGTGTTTGCCATGATTCATTTAGGAAAGACAACAGAGTCCTAATCTTCCATTTAAAACTTTTGAAATTGAACAATGTGCTTGTACTGCATTCGTATAATTGGTGAAGAGAAAAATTGTAATCCTGTGATGGATTTGAATGCATAATTAAAGAATAGAATTAGAATATGAAATATATAGTGACATTGTGCCGGATTATTGTCGGCTTTTTATTTATTATCAGTGGATTTATTAAACTAAACGATCCAGTTGGTTTTTCCTTCAAATTAGAAGAATATTTTAGTCCAGGCGTACTGGATTTGGGATTTCTAATGCCCCATGCCCTGGAGATTTCTATTTTTGTTGTAATAGTGGAAGTATTGCTAGGCATTATGCTGTTAATTGGTTTTCGGATCAAGTTTACGTTATGGAGCCTACTTTTGATGATTGTGTTCTTTACATTCCTTACTTTTTACTCGGCCTATTTTAATAAAGTTACCGATTGTGGCTGTTTTGGTGATGCCATAAAATTAACACCTTGGGAATCCTTTACAAAGGATGTAGTTTTATTGATACTGATTGCCATACTTTTTTTATGGTCCAAGCATATTAAATCTTCAATTGGTAATAGGAGTCAACGACTTCTTGTTGCCATTAGTTTGTTAGTTAGTGCTATCTTTGCCTATTATGTACTTAACCATCTTCCTGCAATAGATTTTAGACCTTATAAAATTGGCGCCAATATAGAGGAAGGCATGACGGTTCCGGAAAATGCACCAGTTGCTATTTTCGACTATAGCTGGAAATTTAATGTGGATGGAGAAGAAAAGGTGATCGTGACCAATGGGGATTATCCTTCGGTAGATGGTGAATTTATTGGAGTGGAAACCAAGGAGGTCCAAAAAGGATATGAACCTCCGATTCATGATTTTACCATTGAGCAGGAGGGGGAGGATTTTTCCAGTGCCCTTTTACAGGAACCAAAACTGGTTATGGTAATCGCTTATGATCTGGCCAAGAGTAACTACAGAGTTTTTGGAGAAGTGAAGAAGGTTACGGATAAAGCTATAAAGAGCGGATATAAGGTTATTGGGATGTCTGCTTCAGGGCCTGATTATACCCAAAAAATAAAAAAGGAATATCAATTGGATTTCGATTTTTATTTTACGGATGAGACCACACTAAAAACAATTGTACGATCCAATCCAGGGGTTTTGGTTTTGGAGCATGGTACCATTGTACAAAAAGAGCATTACAATGACTTGGATGATTTAAAGTTTGAGTAAGAACTTGGACAAATGCCAAATATCAAAAGTGAATATACTTTTAATGACAAATGAGAACAATCTAAATTAGAATTAAAATGAGAAGTAAAATAGTTGCAGGGAATTGGAAAATGAATAAGAATTTGGCGGAGACTGAGGCGTTGTTGGAAGAACTTTCCACCAAACTTCCGGACACAAATGCTGAAGTGATGGTGGCTCCAACTTATGTGAATCTGGCCTCAGCAGTTGATACATTGAAATCGTCCAAAATTGAGGTTATTGGTCAGAACATGCATTTTGCTGAGAGTGGGGCCTATACTGGGGAAATTTCAGCTCATATGCTTTTGGGCATTGGAATAGATACCGTAATTATTGGGCATTCGGAAAGAAGGGCGTATTTCGGGGAAACCGATGAGATTTTATCCAAAAAAGTAGTTGCGGCCTTGGCCAATAATATGAGGGTGATGTTTTGTTTTGGGGAGGAATTGGAAGATCGTAAATCTGACAATCACTTTAAAGTAGTGGAAAGTCAATTGAAAAATGCTTTATTTTCTTTAGAAGCCTCTAGTTGGAACAAAATTATCTTGGCCTATGAGCCTGTATGGGCGATTGGTACGGGAGAAACTGCTTCACCAGAACAGGCACAGGAAATGCACGCTTTTATTCGCAATACAATTACCAATGCCTATGACACCGGTATAGCCAATAATGTTTCCATACTTTACGGTGGTAGCGTAAAACCTGGCAATGCAGTTGAGATTTTCTCTAAACCAGATGTAGATGGTGGTTTAATAGGCGGGGCAGCCTTGGTAGCGGATGACTTTATTGCGATAATAGAAGCAATTTCCTAAAAAAAATAAATATAAAGGCTTGTTGAAAATCATTTTTTTAATGGGGCTTAAAGCGAAATAATAATAGGAGAAGCCCGTTGAGATTCAACGGGTTCTTTTTCTCTAAAAGATTGATCAATTAACCTTTTTTAATATAATGTCGAATTCTGTTTATATCGAGTATAATTTTAAGGTAGATCCTGTTCAACCAGCTTCGGATATACTAATAGCTGAATTGGGCGAGCTGCAATTCGAAAGTTTTGTTGAAACAGAAGATGGGGTGCAGGCGTATATTAAAAAGGAAGATTGGTATCCCAATATCCTCGATAACTTACAGCTCCTTGCCAATCCCTTGTTTAATATTGATTTTGATTATTTGGAGATAGAACAGGAGAACTGGAACGCTACTTGGGAAAGTAATTTTAACCCTATCCAAGTGGGCGATCAATGCGTTGTTAGAGCGCCATTTCATGAGGCGCCCACGGTAGATTATGATATTGTAATAGAACCAAAAATGAGTTTTGGTACCGGGCATCATGAAACTACCCATATGATGCTACAGCATATTTTAGAACATGATTTCACTGGCAAATCGGTCTTGGATATGGGAAGTGGAACCGGCGTATTGGCTATTTTGGCGGCTATGAAAGGAGCAGAAACGATAGACGCCATAGATATTGATAATTGGTGCTATTTGAATGCCAAGGAGAATATTGAACGTAATAACTGTGGTCGTATTAGTGTTTATGAAGGTACGGCCGATCTTCTGGTCGATCAAAAATTCGACATTATTATAGCAAATATTAATAGAAACATTTTGTTGGAAGATATTCCGGCCTATGTAAAATGCCTTAATAGAGATGGAATTATGTTCTTGAGTGGCTTTTATGTGCAGGATATACCGCAGATTACAGAAAGATGTAGGGAAGTAGGGTTAAAATTTGAAAAAAACCTGGAAAAGAATAATTGGGTTGCGGTAAAATACGTATTTTAGAAGGTATTAAAATTGAATTCTATGAGTACCAAAGAAAAAGTCTCGGAAGAATTGCTTTTGGAAGAGGAGACACTAAAACAAAATGAGATTGTTTTGTTCAATGATGAGGTTAATACTTTTGATCACGTTATTGAGACCTTAATAATGGCCTGTGACCATACTCCGGAACAGGCGGAGCAATGCTCCCTAATTGTCCATTACAATGGAAAATGTACTGTCAAAACGGGCGAATATAAAGATTTGCAACCTAGGTGTAGTAAACTTTTGAATGCGGGCTTGAGTGCTGAAATTGTTTAAATAGGCATTAGTTTCCGAAAGCTTATACTTCTTTATTTGTAACAAGCCAACGGCCTTCTCAGCGCAAGGAATATTTTTGACGAAACCAGTTTTCTATGATTTATTTTCCTGCTAATCGGGTAGTTTCCTATGGGTAAAATCTCCACCTATATTTTTTTAAATGGGCGGGGGTATTAATGCGGTAATTTGTTCTTTAGAATTCCGTATGCAAAAGTTCCTAAAAGTGCAGCTGCAATTACAATAAACATACTAAAAACACCGGTACCTACCAAAATGTACATAGGTCCTGGGCAAGCACCTGCCAAAGCCCATCCAAAACCAAAGATGGTACCACCAAGAATATATCTGGTTACACCATTCTCTTTTGGAATCAAGTTTATTTCCTTTCCTTCTAAACTTTTGACCTTAAATTTTTTGAAAAGCCAAATAAATAGCACGCCTAGAAATACTGCGGAACCAATAATTCCATACATATGAAACGATTGGAATTTAAACATTTCATAAATGCGGTACCAAGAAACTGCTTCTGATTTTACTAGAACTATCCCGAAAAATATACCTACGAACAAGAATTTTAAGAATTTCATTTTTGTATGCTTTATGCTGACATCAATTCCGTCAGCTTTAAGTTTTTTAATAGAATCAATGTTTTATGAATATTGTTTGCGATGTATTGTGGGGGGGGGGTAGGAATATGTCTATGCCCCAAAAATAAGAGGTAAAATAAAAAAGGTCATGATTAGGCCACCTATAAAAAAACCAATTACCGCTATAAGCGAGGGCAATTGTAAGTTGCTTAAACCGGTAATGGCATGGCCCGATGTACAACCTCCGGCATACCTTGTTCCAAAGCCCACCAAAAACCCTGCAATGACCAAGATGGACATTCCTTTTATGCTCAATACATTCTCCCAACTATAAATTTCGGGTGGTAGTATGGATGCCCCAGCCTCGTTAAATCCTAAAGTCTTTAAATCTGAAACGGTCTCACTACTCAAGGCAATTGCAGAACCATCCGATAAAATTTGTGTAGCTATAAAGCCACCAATGACTGCGCCTAAAACAACGGTCAAATTCCACCGTTTTGTCTTCCAGTCGAACCTGAAATAGTCCGAATATTTACTTGCACCACCAATAGAGCAAAGTGTCTGCAAGTTGGAAGACATGCCGAATGTTTTTCCAAAATATACCAACAAAAGCATTGTCAGTGCGATCAAGGGACCTGACACATACCACGGCCAGGGTTGAAGTACATATTCCATATTTTTTATTTTGATGCAAAGATAAAGTTATGTGAAAATCTATATGTAATATTTGTTACACAGGACCTTGGGTAAGGGAATGCGTCAAATTTTCTTAGTTAAGTATTATCTTATCTATAAATAAGCCCTTCTAGTACATGGGCCTACAAAAGGTGTTAACGTTATGGTTATCAGGGCGTACATGCTGACCGCTATTAAATACATGCTAAGGGGCAATACATCCCACGTGGATTTTGGATAGTTCTTGGCATTCCCCAAATGTATAGGGTCGGTCTTTGATGGGTAGGGTGGGAGTATGCTCCCAATATCCAACTGGCTTATTCATCTTAATTCTTTAGGTAATAAAAATGTCCGTCTTCTGCCCCGATCAATAAATTGGGTTTTCCGTCCTTGTCCCAATCCACCACGGTTGGACTGGTGGTATGACCGGCTAATTTGGTATTGATCAGGTTACCTCTTTTCTTAAAGATGGTATTTCCGTTAGATTCTCCTACGTTTTCGTACCATTCAATATTTTCACTATTGGCCAAAAGGTCCAGGTCTCCGTCCCCGTCCCAATCTGTGAATTCAATTTTTCTTCGGCCACTGCCACCTGCTTCCCGCTCCGTTAAACGCAGCAAGTCGTTGCCCATGGTGCCATCCGCATTTTTAAAGATACGTTGTCCTGGTTTTAGATAGAGTTTACCTCTCTTTTTGAAACGTTCAAAAAACGCCAAATAACCTTCGTGGTCCAACATTACCAAATCCATTAGTCCGTCTTTGTTCCAATCTATGGCGTATGGCGTTGTTCTCCATTGGGTAGCCAATTCGTCTTTTTCTGGATCCCACCAGTTCCATGCGGGTTTTGGGACAGCATTCTTGTCCCAGGCCACCTTAACACCGCCCATTTTTGTTAATTTGGGGTCTCCCTTGGTTCCAATATTTTTATACCATTCTACTTTTCCAAAAATAGAATTGACTACTATATCCTTGAGTCCGTCACCGTCCCAATCGGCAACAGTTAGAGTTGTGTAGCCCCATTTCCGTTCGGCCGGTCCTTGAATAGAACCACTTTCGCCTGCCATTATCCTAATCACGTCCCCATCGGCCTCCAAATAAACAGGTTCTTTAAAATCAGGATTTTCACTGCCGTCCAAATTCTCTATAAAACCAATATAACCGGCCGAATTACCACATATTAGATCTTCATCCCCGTCATCGTCCCAATCCACGCTGAAGGGAGTGACTAAGGCTCCAAATTTAAGATTTTGACTTTTTTGCTGAATATAAACGGGCGATTTAAAAATGGGCATATTATCTTTTACAGTGCCTGTGTTCTCAATAAATACCACCCTGCCGTCTTCGTCCCCTACCACTAGGTCAATGTGGTTGTCATTGTTCCAATCTAGGGCTACGGGCCTCATCATTTCCAGATCCATTTCTAGGATACCGGTTGTATGCTCCAGAAACCGGCCTTTGGCGTAGATTGGACTTTCTCTATTTCCTATATTTTCAAAGTAGGTAAAGCGATCCACAAATTCGCCACATATGATATCCAGGTCACCGTCACCATCAAAATCTGCCATATTGGGCGTGGTGTTGCCATACACATCAATAGGTTGGTTCCCGGCCAATATCTTTCCATCGTTTCGGTATTTACCGTTGTCATTGGTCAATAAATATAAGTAACCTCTAAGGTCTCCGTTGGTCCATTCGCCTTTTTCATTAAAGGCGTTGTCCCATCCATATTCACTCCAGTCATCTATACCCACGATGAGGTCCATATCCCCGTCATTGTCATAATCAACATATTTCCAGTCGCTAAAACGCTCTTTGTATAAATCTAGTAATTCTGATGCCTGATAAAGGCCTACGGGCCGAGTATACCCATATCTTCTAAAATTATCATATTCCAATCCCACTCCTAAGACCCTTGGTTCGCCATCTACATAGGAAATGGATACATTTCGCATGCCATCACTAATTTTAACAGGGGCATCAAATATGGGATTTCCGTTCTGGTCTTTAGCGCTATTTTTAAATAAAAAGGTACCGTTAAAGGGAACATCGGTACAGGAAATAACCAAATCCAGATCTCCATCTTTATCATAGTCCATAGGTAAAGGATTGGCCCAGAGTCCTACAGCAAGATCTTTGGTTGTTGTGGTATCCTTGTATTGTAATCTTATTAAGGTTTCATCAGGGGATTGGCTGAAGGCGAGAGGAGTAACTGTTAAGAACAAGCAAGAGATTAATCGTTTAAGCATCATAAGTGGATTTTACTAAGTTTTTTACAGATCGATAGGTATGTGAATAAAAAATTTAAATTAGTGTTTATTTTTCAAACGACCAACACCATACAAAAGGTACCTCACAGTTTCTTAATCATTACGGCGGATACCATTTAAATTTAGGAGGAATTTGGGGAACGTACCTAAGATGGACCACAATATAAGGGGTGCGCAAAAAAAAACATTTTTTTGCCAAAAGTTTAGGGTTAAATTGTTTGATCTTTCCTATTTTTGCAATCTCATTTTCGGGATGTGGCCCTTCGTCTACGCCAGGACAGGCTGCCCCACAGAGGATTCGTTTATAAATGGAGATGCTGAAAAAGAATAGAGAGTATTGAGTAATTTGTAGTATCGGGATGTGGCCCTTCGTTTACGCTCAGGACAGGCTGCTCCACAGAGGATTCGTTTATAAATGAAGATGCCGAAAAAGAATAGATAATATTGAGCAATTTGTAGTTTTGGGATGTGGCGCAGTTCCCGCAAAGGAGCTGGACAGACCGGTAGCGTATCACGCCGATGACGTGATGGTCGTTTGAAATAATGAATTATGTAGTTTACATATTGTTCAGTGAAACAGCCGACAGGTATTATGTAGGTCAGACGAACAATGTTGAAAAACGGCTAATCACCCACAATAATGGTGGTAAAAAGTATACTTCTAAGGGTAGACCTTGGATTTTGATAAAAACTTATCCCTGTACCCTTCGAACCGAGGCGGTGCAGTTGGAAAGAAAGATAAAGAAAAGAGGTATCAAACGATATCTGGACGAAAAGTAATTTTCGGGATGTGGCGCAGTCCGGTAGCGTACACGGCTGGGGGCCGTGTGGTCGCAGGTTCAAATCCTGTCATCCCGACCAAGCAGAAAAGTGATTTGCATAAGCAAATCACTTTTTTTGTTTCCCATGGAGCCAAACACAGTTTGGGCGAACATGGGAAACAAAAAAAGTGAGAAGGCCGTAGCCTTCACTTTTCTATTTTCAGTGAGGGTTCATAAGGATTATCCAAATCCTTTTTTTCAGAATTGGTGGATACTTCGGTTCGTTTTGTGCCACTTTTGCTCGAGTGGCGGAATTGGTAGACCTGTCTGCCGACAGGCAGGCGCGCTGGATTCAAAATCCAGTTCTTCGGAGTGCGGGTTCGATTCCCGCCTCGAGTACAACAAAAACGGATCAAGACCAATTGTTGTGTTTATGCAAAAATTGTGGTCAATCTATAAAGGAAGAGCTTTACATCTTTCACAGCTCTAAAGAGCCTTACTGCCCGTGAGGTATTCTTTCATGCACCAGGAGTAAAAAGGGCATTATGGGGAGGTTCTTTTTGTGGTAGAAGGATTTTATATCAACTCAGGCAGTCGCCATGGTAATGAAAAGGCTATTGCGGAGTAAATGAAGAAACAAGGAAAGGGAAAGGAGTATGAAGTCTTACATAAGTACGGTCAAATGCGATTGTTATGAAAAATATAATTATCCCCCGTGTGCTAGCCCCGGGGATTATTTAATATGGTCATAATCCCTTGGTAAAGATTTAAGAACTACGAGAGACCCAATACATCTGTCTAGCGGAGCTGCTGGAAGTGGGGTTCTGTTCAATTGGGAGGAGGCGGAGCATAGTATGAAGAAGGACAGTGTTGTGGGATATGTGAAGGTAATACTTCAAATACTGTTCTAAGAAAAAAGGAGAAAAGAATTAGAAAACTTCTGGTAATAAACAAAAGTAAATCCCAATTTAGTTTGACTCCAATTTAGTTTTTACAAAGTTATCTCACAAATAGGGCAGGAGTAAAATTAGATACAGAATGTCTTCGGTTGCATTGGCCCGTAAAAAGGCATAGGCTCTTTTGATTTGGGTCTTGATTGTATTAATGGAAACACCGTTTGCCTCTGCAATATCCGTATAACTTTGACCATGTACAACTGAGGAAATAAAAATATTTCTTCTACTTTCCGGTAGTTTATTTATCAAAGCTTTGATTTTTTGATCTTTTTTTGGCAAATCCCAAGATTCTTGTTCATAATAATCTTCGATATATAGATTGTTAATGAGTGATTGATCTTTCTTTTTCTTTTCCAAGGATAATAAACTTAAGTTTTTTACGGCTTTTACCGAGTAGGACTTGAAAGTAGTTTTGATATTTGTTTGTTCTCTTTTTTGCCAAAATGAAACAAAAAAATCTTGTACAACATCTTTGGCAACGTCTTTGTCTTTAACAATTGCCAAAGAAATTAGGCATAATAAAGAATAGTGCTCTTTAAAGAGAAACTCTAGTCTTTCTACATTTATTTTCGATTGGTTTTTCATGCATTAGTCGGGTTGGTTTAGATAATGACAGTAGTCGTATGTGATTCACAATAGTAATGATTAAGAATCAAAATTATAACAATTTCTCTGTATTAAAAGTAAAAATTTATGAGATTAATAAAAAAAATAAAATTTTTGTCACCCTATCGTAACTTTTTTATAACATATAATAAAGCAAACGGTGTTTATGTCAAAAGTTAAAAACGTACAGAAAGTTTTGGAACGTATTAAGGAAACTGGAAAAATCAATGACCAGATCCTTGAAGACCTAAAGGGCGTTGAAAAAAAAATAGTTCAAAACCTTTTCAATGAAGGTTTGATCGATGAAGCTTTACAATTGTTAATCGAAACAAATGCCGATCAGGACTGGGAGGTAGTTGCAAGAAAAATACAAGCTACACATAAACCGCTTTTTTCATTTTGGAAACCCGTTTTCAAGTATGCTGCCATTTTTATTGGTCTATTGGTAATGGCATACTTCTTTATGCCGGGTAATAATAATGTATTGACAACAAATGTTGCAGAAAAATCCATTAAATTGAAAATTGGAGATGATGAAGTAAAGATTATCAAGCTCGGTGTTGAACAACAAATAGTTTCTTCTTCCGGAAAGATCTTAGGTAATCAAATTGGTAATAAAATCAACTATTATCCGGATTCAGATGTAGAAGAATTAATTTATAATGAATTGGAGATACCCTTCGGAGAAATTTTTAATGTTCAACTATCGGACGGAACTTTGGTTTATCTAAATTCTGGCACTAAAATTAGATTTCCTGTAAAATTTATTAATGGACAAAAAAGGGTTGTTTTTATTGACGGAGAAGCCTATTTCAAGGTGGCAGAAGACAAGGAGCACCCATTCGTAGTTACTGCCGATGAAATTGCTGTGGAAGTTTTGGGAACGGAATTTAATTTGTCATCCTATAAGGAAGATAGAGAAATAAGGACAGTGTTAGTAGAAGGTTCTGTTAGTATGTCGAATTCCATTAGTTCAAAGAATGTTGTTCTTGTTCCTGGGTTTATGGGGGCCTGGAATAAAGCTACCCAAATTACGGAAGTCGAGAAAGTAGATATTGGCTTATATACGGGATGGGTAAACGGAGAGTTGATATTTCGCAAGTCTTCTTTTGATGACATGGCCAAGAGGTTGGAAAGAAGATACAATGTTGCAATCCACAATTACAATTCAGACTTGGCCAATAAAAAATTTAATGCTCGTTTTAGTGTTGAAATTGAAAGCATAGAAGATGTTATGAAGTCTATAAATGAGATACAACCAATAGACTACGAAATAACCGACCAAAAAATAATTATTAACTAATTCAAATATAAACAACTGCCTATGGTATAATTATTTATATGTAAATAGTTCATAAAAAAATCGGAAAATGTTAGATCCATTTCCCGATTTACGATTTGTGAATTAAACAATGTTATCTCAATTATTTAAATCAATACAAAAATATGAAAAAATACCTTATGGTAATTTTGCCGTACTGGCAAAAACCAAAATTTGACCTAAAAATGAAACTTACCACTCTATTACTAATAGTTTCGTTATTTAAGATTCAAGCAAACTCTTACTCTCAGAGTACCAAACTAACTCTAAACGTTAAGGAGGTAACAATTGATGAGATCTTTAATGAGATAGAAGCTGTTTCCGAATTTAGATTTTTATTTGAGAGCAAGGAGATAGATCTTAATCGTAAAGTAACGATTAATGTTAAAAATAAAAAGATATCCAACATTCTCGAAATACTTTTTGATGGTACGGAAATTGAATATAAGACGATAAATAGGCAGGTAATTCTTTCCAAAAGAAAGATAAGTGAAACCAAATTGAAATTTTCCAAAATTCAAAACAGGGATCCTATTAATGAGTTTCAAGAAACCATAACGGGTAATATAACTGATGCCGAAGGCACCCCATTGCCCGGTGCCAATATCCTTGAGAAAGGCACAACCAATGGAACACAGGCTGATTTTGATGGGAATTTTTCAATTTCTGTGGAAGGCGAAAATTCAATATTGGTAATTTCTTATGTTGGTTTTGCTACAAAAGAAGTGAGTCTAAATGGTCAGACTAATCTAAATATTACATTGGAGGAAAGTGCTGCTGGATTGGATGAGGTGGTCGTTGTGGGATATGGGGTTTTAAAACAGAAAGAAGTAACAAGTGCAATTGTAAGTGTTAAAGAAGGAAGCTTTAATAGAGGCAACTTAAATAGTGCTGAACAATTGCTTTCAGGTAAGGTAGCAGGATTAACCGTATCTAAACAAGGCGGCAGCCCCCAACAAGGTTCAACGATTCGATTAAGAGGACTAACAACTTTTGGAGCAAACACTCAACCTTTAATTGTGATTGATGGTGTCATTGGTGGGAGTTTAAATAATGTGGATCCAAACGATATATCGTCGATAGATGTCCTCAAAGATGCTTCCGCAGGAGCTATTTATGGTACACGTGGTAGTTCTGGAGTAATCATAATTACAACTAAATCAGGCAATACACAACGTAAAGCTCAGTTAGATATTAATGCTTACACCGTTTTGGAAGATATATCAAATCTTCCTAGAACTGCTTCAGTAGATGATTTTTTGACTAATGGAGGACAACAATATGGTTCCAGTACAGATTGGATAGATGAAGTGACAAGAACTGCCGTTACTAATGTATACAATGTAGCTTTCTCTAATAATTCAGAGGGAACTTCGTATAGAGCTTCAGTTAATTTGAGAGATATTGAGGGTATTGTACAAGATCAAGATCAAACAGTTTTAAATACAAGAGTTAATATTTCACAAAAATTATTTGATGACCGATTAAAGTTAACAGGAATAATGTCTTTTTCAAGAGAAAATTTTGACCTAGTTGATGAATCTGCTTTGCGTCAAGCTATACTATGGAATCCTACAGCTCCCGTTTTTGAAAATAGATCTTCAGCAGATTTAGGAAGAGATCCTAATTTATTTGGTGGCTACTTTGAAACTCAAGAACAGGATGTTTTTAATCCTGTTGCTATGAATGCATTAAACACTAGAGAACGCAAGGATAAGCAATCATTGATAAACTTTAAGGCAGATTTTGAAGTAATTGATAATTTGACCTTGTCAGCAAATTACTCATACCAAGTTTCTAGCAGACTTGATGGATTCTATAGTACTTCTGGGTCAATAACTGGAGGAGATAGAGGGTTGCAGGCCGGACAACAAGTTGATGGTAGGGCAGAACGATTTTCATCTGACAATAGTGATCAGCTCTATGAAATTACAGCCAATTATAGCAATGCTGTAGGTGAATTAAATTATACTGTACTTGGCGGTTATGGTTTTCAAGAGCAAGTTTCTGAAGAGTTTTGGGCTACAAATACGGGCTTTATAACAGACGATATTTTATGGAATAATCTAGGTCTTGGGTTGGGAATATCTAATGATGGAGGAGCTATTGCTAGGTTAGGTTCTAATAAATCTGAGAGTTTGTTGACTTCTTATTTCGGCCGTGCGAATTTTAGTTATAAGGATACATACAATTTATCAGCTAGCATACGTAGGGAAGCATCATCTAGGTTTGGGGCGAATAACCGTTGGGGTAATTTTTGGGCTGTAAGTGGTAGTGCCAATTTAGATGATTTTTTTGAGATTGAGAACATTGAAATTTTAAAACTAAGAGTTGGCTATGGCGTTACTGGTAACACCCCTATACAGCGCTATGCTTTTCAAGAGACTTTAGGTGCTAATCCAAACAATCTTGGTTATGTAAATGGCGAGTATATTCCAGCAGTTGAGCCTACTTCAAATCCTAATCCAGATTTAAAATGGGAAGAAAAGGGAGAATTTAATGTTGGAGTGGATTTTTCAATCTTAAAAGGAAGACTCTCTGGCTCATTAGATTATTTTAACAGAACAACTTCCGATCTTTTAAATACAATTGATGTTCCAAGTCCGCCCAACTTATTTCCAAGAACCTTGGTAAATTTAGGGAAATTGGAAACCAATGGTTTGGAGGCACAGGTTAATTTCGCTTTTATAGATAAAGAATATTTTGAATGGGATTTTGGAATTATTTTTGATTCAAACAAGTCTAAATTAATAAAATTCAACAACTTAGAATCTTCAGAATTTTTAACTGAAAATTTGGGAACCCCTGGGTTTAATAACCTTCTAGCAACTCGCGTAAAAGAAGGGGATGTTATCGGAAATATCATGGCACCTAGATTTTCTAGATTTGATGAAAATAATAAAGCCCTCGTTTTTACTGCCGATGGAATGGAAGTTTTGGCGGCAAACGCTTCCCCTGATGATTTTGTGGTCGCAGGTAATGGGCTTCCGGATTTTAGCTTAAGTTTTAACAATACATTTACTTATAAAGATTTTGATTTTAATTTTTTATGGCGAGGTGTCTTCGGTCATAGTCTAGCTAATTTACCTGCTGCAAAATTAGGGCATCCTGTAAGAGCTCCCCAATTTAGATACATTGTTGGTGATTTTTTTAATCCAGATGATACAGACGATAGTGCTTGGCATACAGAGTTTGTAGAAAAAGCGTCCTTTTTACGATTAGATAACATAACCTTTGGTTATAACTTAGACGCGGAGAACCTAGGTGCAATCTCTAAATTACGATTTTATGTAACAGGTAATAATTTAATTACCATTACAAGCTATTCGGGAGTGGATCCTGAACCGCGTTTTTCCGGAAACTCTGGAATTTTAGCACCTGGCTATGACAGGCTATCAAATTATTTCCCGACACGCTCTTTCTCATTTGGAGTTAACATCATATTTTAAAACAAGGAAAATCAAATAATATATACTATGAAAAATCCAATATATATTCTTTTACTGTTGTCAGTATTTACATATCACTCATGTAGTGATTTGGAAGCTGAGGTCTTTTCAGAAATAACACCGGAGACTTTTTATCAAAGCGATATACAAATGGCAGCGGCAGCATCTTCAGCCTATACACCACTATATAGTTATTGGGGAAGCTTTGAAGAGCAGGATGCTACTACAGATCAAACAACTTGTCCTATTAGGGTAAATGGTGGCTGGAATGACGGGGGGTTATGGCCACGACTTATGCGACACGAATTTATACCAACAGATAGCTTTTGGAATGGTGAGTGGAATCGATATTTTGGAGGTGTTGCCTCATGTAACCGGTTGATAGAAATTTTTTCGGACAACATAGGTGAAGATGCCCCAATTATATCAGAGTTAAGGGCTTTACGGGCATTCTATTATTTTAAATTACTTGATCTTTTTGGCAATGTTCCCATAGAAACCCGCTTTGCAGAAGCAGACCCAGCACCTTTGCAATCATCACCCGCTGAGGTATTCGCATTTATTGAAACAGAATTGTTAGAGAGTATTCCAGGTCTTACAGATGAAAAAAACATTGCGACCTATGGAAAGGTAAATAAATGGGTAGCTTATACAGTATTGGCTGATTTATACATTAATGCAGAACGTTTTGGTGCTGAAGCTCATTACTCGGAAGCAGCTAATGCAGCCAATGAGGTAATTAATAGTGGTAAATATTCGTTGGAACCGGGATACTTCAAGAATTTTAGAGTGGATAATGAAAATTCAAATGAGAATATCTTTATAATCGCTTATGATAAGAATAAAGCACAAGGTTTAGATATATATTCCAGTTCATTACATCAATCTGCTAGGCCTACATTTAATTTAGTTGGTCAACCGTGGGGTGGTTTTAGCATTCAAGAAGATTTTTACAAAGCCTTTGAAGAAAATGACAAGAGGCGCGGTATGTTTATTGTTGGGCAACAATATACATCGGCTGCTGGTCCAACTTGGACTGATACTGATGGGTTTGCGTATGCTAACCCTAAACCTGAATTTGAATTGATAGATTGCACCGAAGACTTCAATAGGGCACTTCCAGAAGAATTGGCTGAGAAGCCAATAGATTGTAATATTTTCATAACTCCGGAAATTTCCTTGACCACAGCAAGGGGTATAGCCTATTATAAGGAAGGTGCAAGATATGGCAAATATGAAATTGAAATGAATTCAGGTAATAGGAACTACTCCAATGATTTTGCCATTTATCGCTTTGCTCATGTATTGCTAATGCGTGCTGAAGGCTTATGGAGATCTGACGCAGGAAATGCCGAAGCCTTAAATTTAGTGAACCAGATAAGAGGCAGGGTGGGCTTGGATCCATTAAGTGTTTTAACCGAAGATGATTTATATTGGGAACTTAAGAAGGAATTGGCTATGGAAAATCACGCAAGACCAATTACAATTCGTTTTGGACATTGGGAAGATTCATGGTTTCTAAAAGAAGCAAATCCAGGAGAGACCCACAAACGTTTTTACCCAATACCTCAATTGCAACTGCAATCTAATGTTAAATTAAAACAAAATCCTGGATATTAATTTTCATGACAAGTTTTGAAATGATTTAATTATAATGGGTAGAAAGGATTTTACTCTTTTCTACCCTTAGTATTAATTTATAATGTTTAGTATTTATGAGAGTTTCCCTATCATTTGTAATTATACCTCTATTAATTATTTCATGTGTGGGTAAATCCGAACCATCGTCTAAAATTAATTTTCAACGGTTAAAGTTGGAAGAAACTGGTATAGAATTTAACAACAAATTGCACTACAATGAGGATTTTAACATATTCTTATATAGGAGTTTTTATAACGGTGCAGGAGTAGGGATTGGTGATTTTAATAATGATGGACTTCAAGATATATTCTTTTGTGGAAATCAAGTTGATAATAAGCTATACCTTAATTTGGGAGATTTCAAGTTTAAAGATATTACTGAGGCCGCTGGTTTGGTTAGTTCGGGTTCTTGGAGTACAGGTGTAAGTATAGTTGATGTTAATGCCGATGGCTGGCTGGATATTTATGTTTGTAAAAGTGGAAACCCAGAAACTAAAAACAGAAGAAATGAATTGTTTATAAACTCTGGTCGATTGGATGCTAATGGAGTTCCCAGGTTTTTAAATGAAGCAGCAGAATGGGGTATTGATGATTTGGGTCTTTCGGTGAATGCCACCTTTTTTGATTTTGACCGTGATGGCGATCTCGATATTTACTTACTAAATAATTCAATTACTCCTACGGAGATTGTGTTAGATGCCAAAAAAGGACTTAGAAATATTTATGATGAACAAGGAGGTAACAAGCTTTATGAAAACATCGGGAATAAATATATAGATATTACTAAAGGTGCTGGAATTTATGGCAGTGCTATAGGATTTGGTCTGGGTTTGTCAATAGGTGATGTTAATAAGGATGGCTGGGATGATATTTATGTTGCCAATGATTTTTTTGAAAAGGATTATCTATACTATAACAATAAAGACGGAACTTTTACTGAAGCCCTGGAACAGTCTATGAATGAAATTAGTCAGGGTTCTATGGGAGTGGATATTGCCGATTTGAACAACGACGGACTTCCTGAAATATTTGTAACCGAGATGTTGCCTTATGGAAATGAAAGATTGAAGACTAAAATTCATTTTGATAGTTGGGACACCTACATGTTAAGGTTGAAAAATGGTTATTACCGTCAATTTCCACGAAATACATTGCAACTTAACCAAGGATTAAAGCCCCTTGATAGTTTGGCTACATTTACTGAAGTGTCGAGATTTAGTAATACGGCTGCATCTGAATGGAGTTGGGGTGTACATATATTGGATTTAGATAACGATCTGCAAAAAGAGATATTCGTAACGAATGGTATTGTTAAGGATCTATTTGATCAAGATTATGTGGATTTTTATAGCGATCCTATAAAGTTAAACATGATTTATAAGGAAAAAGGTGCTGTTATTAAAGAATTGGTCGATAACCTTCCCTCAGTGCCCATTTCAAATCATCTTTATGAAATGGATGAAAATATGCATTTTACAGAGGTAGCCAAAAATTGGGGTCTAGCGGATCCGTCTTTCTCGACAGGAGCTGCTTTTGGGGATTTAGATAATGATGGTGATTTGGATTTAGTAATTAACAACCTTGAGGGAGAGCCGTTTATTTATAAGAATAATATAGATAAAGACAAGAACTATATAAACATAACATTAAAAGATAATACAAAGAACACCATGGCTATAGGAAGTAAGGTTACTGTTTATGTTGGCCAAAAAACCATATTTCAGGAATCTATGCCAGTACGGGGAACAATGTCAACCATGGACAATCGATTAAGTTTTGGATTAGGTGATTACCCAATAATAGATTCCATACAAATTCAATGGCCTCAAGGAGAGGTGTCAAAATTATATAATATTGCTTCCAACCAGTTTTTAACTATAGATAAATCGGAGGTAAAAGTAAAAGAGACATCAAATAAAAAGGAAAGTAAGCTGCCATTATATACTGATGTAACCAATAATATCAATATTGATCACTTAAATGAAGAAAATGACTATCTAGATTTTAACAGGGATCAACTTAGATACAGTTCCATTGCTACAGAAGGCCCAAAATTAGCAGTAGGTGATGTGAACCAAGATGGTGAGTTGGATTTATTTGTATGTGGAGCAGCTAATAGTCCTAGTGCCCTTTTCCTTTCCGAAGGTAATAATAGTTTTAAAAAAATCAATCAAGGATTATTTGAGCTTGACAAATTATCTGAAGACACCAATGCGATTTTTGTTGACATAGATTCCGATGATGACCTTGATCTTTTGGTTTCAAGTGGCGGTTACCAATATCCTTCTAGTTCATATGCCCTTGCGAATCGCATTTATATTAATGACGGTTCTGGAAATTTCAAAAAATCATCTCAATCAATTCCCTCATCATACTTAAGCAATACCTCTTGTATTGTTCCTGCTGACATAGATTTGGATGGTGATATGGATTTATTTATTGGCAACAGGGCAGTCCCACTGAATTATGGGTTGCCAGACAGTAGCTTTATGCTTATCAATGATGGGACTGGAAAATTCACCGATAAAACATCTGATATAGTACCGGGTTTCAAAGATTTAGGTTTGGTGACTAGTGCTAAATGGTTTGATTATGATAATGATGATGACCTTGATTTGATAGTGGTAGGCGAGTGGATGTCTTTACATCTTTATGAAAATGTTAACGGGAAATTAAAAGATATTTCAGAAGAAGTAGGTCTAGATAAGACTAAAGGCCTTTGGAATTCAGTAGAGGTAAGTGATTTGGACGGTGATGGTTATGTAGACATCGTGGCCGGTAATTTAGGTGAGAATTCATTTTTTAAGGGCAATGAACTTTATCCTGTTACATTATTAATAAACGATTTCGATGGAAACGGGGAAATAGATCATATTTATTGCTCCTATGAAGATGGCAAATTGTATCCCATGGCAACTAAAAAGGATATTTCAAAACAAATGCCCTATTTGCTTAAACGGTATCTTAAACACACTGATTATAGCAATCAAACAATTCAAGATATTTTTACAAATGACCAACTTTCGAAAAGTATAAAACTGACGGCTAATCAAATGGCATCTTCGGTTTTTTGGAATAATAAAAATCAATTTACTGAAAGTAAATTGCCTTATGAAGCTCAATTATCTCCAATATACGCAATACTTCTTGAAGATATTGATGAGGACGGAATAGAAGATATTTTATTAGGGGGCAATTTGTATACAGTAAAACCTCAAATGGGAATATATGCCGGGTCTCAAGGTGCTTTTTTAAAAGGCAAGGGGGGTAGGACTTTTGAAACCATGGCATATAGTAAATCGGGATTATATTTTAATGGCGAAGTGCGGGATATTAAGCTATTACCTATTGAAAAAAACAAGAGTTTAATTTTAGTAGCAAGAAATAACGATGATATTGAAATATTTGAGAAATCGCATTAAGTACCGTAACATACTTCTTTTCGCTTTTGGAACTATTATGTTACTTGAAAGCTGTAATCGTAAACAATCATTGGATGAAATTATCATTCATGAGAAGGAAAGAGGTGTTAAGTATGACAGTCTATTTCACGGTTTGTATTTTGGAATGAAAATGAAAAGCTTTTATGATCATTGTTTTGATATGAACCAAAAAGGGTTATTCTTTCAAAACGGATTTAATCTTGAGGTTATTATAAAATATGAGAAGGAGTTTAGTGCTCCTGTCGATTTCGTTTTTTTCCCTAAGGGACCCTATCAAACAATTGAAAAAATAGAAGGTAGTTTTATGTTTCAACACTGGACACCTTTTACCAAAGAACATAGTGCTGCGGTACTTTTACAAGAAGTAATAAATAAAATGCATGAGTGGTATCCTGGTCGGGATTTTATCCAAATAGATGACCCAAACGATTTGTGGTCCTATGCTTATGCCAAAGTAGATGGTAATCGTAAAATAGTACTGTATAGATCGTTCGATGACCAAAAAGTCCATGCCGTTTTTGAGAACTTAGATGAAAAATTTCCGATTGTACAGGCCAATAAATAAACATGTTTTTTATAGGAGCAGCCTCGAAAAAAATGTGGTGAGACATGGGATAGGTTGCTTTTAATAGACCAAACTAAAATTTATTATAAACTATTGAACAATAAAAAGCACTTGAATAGGCAAGTACAATTGGTACTAATTAATACCAGCATCGCCCATGATTTTACCAACATTAAACTTGGGAAATTTGTAATGACTTAAGCTGGTAGTTGTGACACTATTTATGGAGCATATTTATATAGGAAATAGGAATTTTTTTTTCAATCGAAAACGATGCATGGCTATGGTTAGATGCTTCAAGTTGAAAATTGGGATTTACAAGTTTTCAATTTTGATGGCTAAAATATTTTAATTGGTGACAAGGAATAATGACGCACCTAAGTTTAAGAAATTAATACAATAATGAGAAACAACATATTTAATACATTTTTTATTCTTAGCCTAATGGTTGTGATAAGCAATTTTGTTTCGTGCAGTACTAAGGATAAAACTCATTATAGTGAATTAAGTTCGAAAAAAACAGGTATCGATTTTATTAATAAATTGGAAGAATCGGAGACATTTAATATAATGGATTATTTATACTTCTATAACGGCGGGGGGGTTGCTGCTGGTGATATTAATAATGATGGATTATTAGATCTTTTCTTCACCTCCAATCAAAACGAAGAAAAACTTTATCTAAACCAAGGTGATTTAAAATTTAAAGATATTACGAAGTCTGCAGAAATAGCAGGAGAATCGGGAACCAACAAGTGGACAACAAGTGCCACTATGGTCGACATAAACGCAGATGGTTATTTGGATATTTATGTTTGCGAGGTAAATGGTTATTTGCATTTAAAAGGAAGAAATAGACTTTATATAAATAATGGTGATCTTACCTTCACCGAAAGAGCCGCCGAATATGGTTTAGATCTTGCAACCTACTCACAGCAAGCCGCTTTTTTTGATGCGGATAGTGACGGTGATTTAGATTTGTTTTTACTAAATCATGCTGTTCACACGCCTAATTCCTATAAAAACGCGGAAATTAGAAAAATAAAGGACAGTCTTGCGGGTGATTTATTTTTTATAAATAAGAATGGCAAGTTTATAGAATCTACCGAGGAATCTGGGATTTATAGTGGTTCAACCGGATATGGGCTATCAGTTAGTATAGCCGATATTAATAATGATACATTTCCCGATATATACGTGGGCAACGATTTTCATGAGAATGATTATCTATATTATAATAATGGTGATGGAACCTTTGAGGAAGCAATAAAGGAATCTACCAAGCATAACAGCACTTTTACAATGGGGATTGATATTTCCGATTTAAATAACGATGGCTGGCTGGATATATTTTCTTTAGATATGAAACCTAATGATGAAATAGTGTTTAAGCGCTCAGCAGGTATAGATCCTTATAATATATACAACTATAAGTTGGATTTCGGTTATCATTACCAATATGCCCGGAACATGCTTCAATTAAATAGAGGACACCTTTTAGACAGCACAAAAGTTGCCTTTAGTGAACTGGGTGAGCTAAAAGGGCTTTCAGCAACGGATTGGAGTTGGAATGTTTCTATTGCCGATATGAATAACGATGGTTTTAAGGATATTTTCATAACCAACGGCATTCCAAGAAGACCAAACGATTTGGATTTTACCAAATACACATCGGATAAAGTCAGTAAAGATAGTGTATCCGTTTTAGAAGGATTAGATCAAATGCCTTCCGGTTTGGTCTCAAATTATGTGTTTCAAAATAATAATGGAATATTTCTGAATAAAACCGAAGATTGGGGTTTGGAAAAAGTAGGTTGTTCCAACGGAGCTTTGATCTTGGATTTGGATAATGATGGGGATTTAGATATTGTAATCAACAACCTAAATGCACCCGCATTGGTGTATGAAAGCCATATTTCAGATTCTATTCAAAATGGCTTTCTAAAAGTAAAACTTTTAGGGGACACTCAAAATAGAAACGGTATTGGAACCAGGGTAACCCTTTATTCTAAAGAACAAATTCAAGTTCAAGAGAACAAATTAACCTCTGGCTGGTTATCTAGTCAAAATAGTAATACCCTTTTATTTGGATTGGGCAACAATTCCCAATTAGATTCCTTAAAAATATTATGGTCTAATGGAGAGCAGCAAGTGATAAATAATGTTGGGACAAATTCTATTATTGAGGCTGAACAAGCAAAAGCAGAACCTTATTTAAATCCGGAAGGATCGTTGGAGATTCCATACTTCGAAGACATAACCCAGGTATCCGGAATTGAATTTGAGCATGTTGAAAATGACTATAAAGATTTCGATACTGAAAAATTGATTCCTTATTTAATTTCTGCGGAAGGTCCAAAACTTGCAGTTTCTGACGTTAATGGTGATGGATTGGACGATTTTTATATCGGGGGAGCAAAAGGCCAAGCTGGGAAACTTTATGTACAACAAGCTACAGAAAATACCATTTTCAAAGAAATGGAAACGCCAATTTTCAACGAACACTGGGTTTATGAAGACACAAGTGCAGTTTTCTTTGATGTGGATGGGGATAGCGACCAAGATTTGTATGTGGTAAGTGGAGGCGGTCAACGCTTTCAAGGGGAGGTTTTAAGGGATAGGCTATATTTAAATGATGGAAAGGGTAATTTTTCTTATTCTGAAGACAGCCAACTGCCCAATACAGAGTTCAATGGCTCCTGTGCCATTCCCTTTGATGCCAATAATGATGGATTTTTGGATTTATTTGTAGGAAATAGGTCATATCCAGGTTCTTATGGACTGCCCGCAGCCAGTAAATTCTATTTAAATGATGGAAAAGGTAATTTTAGCGATAAATCCATTGCACTTCTTGAAAATAGGGGAAGTATCGGAATGGTTACCGATGCCAGTTGGAATGAAAGTAGAAAGGAACTAATTATTGTTGGCGATTGGATGCCTGTTACAATCTACAGTTTTAAAGACGGAAATATAGTAAGGACACAAATAAAAAATTCTTCAGGCTGGTGGAATTGTGTTGAATTATCAGATCTCGACAAGGATGGCAATAAGGAAATACTATTGGGCAATTTAGGTCTAAATTCCAATTTACGGGTTTCTGAAGTAAATCCGATTGATTTATATGTTCACGATTTTGATGGTAACCTGAGTTCAGATCCCATAATGTCATATTATAAAAATAATAAGCGTTGGCCGTATCCCAATCTGGATTTACTGGCCGAACAAATAATTGGAGTTAAGCGAGTATATCGAACTTACGAAAAATATGCCACAAGTTCTTTTTCAGAAATTTTTCCGGATGAACAACTTATAAAAGGATACCATGCTCAAGTGCAAACATTAGCTTCCAGTATATTACACTTGAAAGATGATATTTATGTCATAAGCGAACTCCCTGAAGCTTTACAATATGCACCCATAAAAGCCTTTGCAATTAATGATTTTAATAGCGATGGAGATGTAGATGTTGTTAGTGCTGGTAATTTTTATGGGTATCAACCAAGTATGGGTAGATTGGATGCCTCCTATGGAGATTTTTTAACTCTAGAAAATGAAAACGAATTTAATATAGTGCCTTTTGAAAAAACGGGTTTTGTGGTTGACGGAGAAGTACGGGATATTAAAATCCTTAAAGGCGTAAATGGCAAAAAAATGATGCTTGTAAGCAGAAATGACAATAAAACAAAGCTCTTTTCTTTTGGCGATAAGAAATAGGCAATTGTATTAATAGTTAAAGATGGGTAGTCTTTTTATGGTTGGCCTCATGGGCACTTATGAAATAGTAACAAAATAAGGCCAGCCAGATAATTGAACTCGGAGGTTGCGAATAATGCTTAAACATTTTTGGATGGATTAAATAGAATTCCAGTTGTAAGGGTTCCAAATAGGGAAGTATGTGCAAAATATCAATTTGGAACCCAAAAAAAAGGAGTACACGCTTCAATAAAACTAATTGATAATGGGGGAACAACAATTGGAAATTATTTTGATGGTGTTAAAATTTTGATCGACTCTAACGATGTTGAATCCGTCACCTTAAAGAGCTTTAGAAGCAAAAGACATTGCTATGCGGTGTTCTAATTACATTAAATAGTTAACTGCCAAAACTGACAAATTTATTTTAAATTTTTATTATGAAAAAAATAGCCTTTATTTTTCTTTATGTAATTCTTTCTATATCCTGCAATAAAAGTGATAAAGAAAAGCCAGTTGAAAAAGAAGGGACATTAAATACTGTTTACTTACAAAATAGACAACCGTTAAAGCCAAACCCTTATTTGGAACTTCCTTTGGGAACAATAAAACCAAAAAGTTGGCTGAAAGAGCAACTTCAAGTAATGGCAGCGGGTATGACAGGAAATCTGGATGAGTTATACCCAGAAGTGGTTGGTCCCAGAAATGGCTGGCTTGGGGGTGATGGGGACGGTTGGGAACGTGGACCATATTGGATAGATGGATTGCTCCCATTGGCATACATTTTAGGGGATGAGAAACTGAAGCAAAAGGTTAAGCCATGGATTGAATGGACAATCAATAACCAAACAGAGGATGGCTATATTGGACCTATCCCATTTGAAACAGAACCGGAGCACGAAGAAGGTTTACAACGTGGGAAGCGTAAGGATTGGTGGCCGAAAATGGTAATGCTTAAAATATTACAGCAATATTACAATGCAACTCAAGATCCCAGAGTAATTGAAACTTTGACAAAGTATTTTAAATATCAGTTAAAAGAACTGCCCAATAGGCCACTAGATGATCTAACTTATTGGGGAAATAGAAGAGGGGGTGATAATTTGCAAGTTGTTTATTGGCTTTATAATATTACTGGTGATGATTTTTTATTGGATTTAGGTGAAATTATTCAAAAGCAAACTTTTCCTTGGAGCAAGATTTTTTTAAATGAAGAAAATTATAATGATCCTATTACACCATGGCATTTTAATAAACTTAAACGCTATCCATTTGATACCATAGAAATTAATAACCTAACAGTTTCTAAGATAGGTGGTTTGCACACCGTTAATTTTGCGCAGGGTTTAAAACAGCCTATTATATATTATCAAAACAGCCCAGATGAAAAATATATTATAGCTGTAAAAAAAGCACTAAAGGATATAAAAAAATATCATGGTCAACCACAGGGAATGTATGGTGGAGATGAACCTTTACACGGCCCAAATCCCGTTCAAGGTATTGAGTTTTGTTCAATTTCAGAAAAAATGTTTTCCTTGGAAAGTATCTTGAAAATAACTGGAGATATGGAATTCGCTGATTTATTGGAAAAAATAACATACAATGCCTTACCTGCTCAGGCGACGGATGATTATTCGGCAAGACAATATTTTCAGGCTGCTAATCAAATAGAATTAAGTGATCGCTTAGAAACTTCATTTCAAACCAATTCCCATAAAGGTACCGATTTTGTCTTTGGGGTAGTTTCGGGATATCCGTGTTGCACGACCAATATGCATCAATCTTGGCCAAAGTTTGTCCAAAATCTTTTTTATGCTACTCCAGATAATGGTGTAGCGGCATTCTTGTATGCGCCAAGCACTGTTTCTTTAAAAGTAGGTGATGGGGCAAATTTGAAGATTAATGAAACTACAGGGTTTCCATTTCGGGAAAGTGTCAATTTTGAATTTGAATTGGATTCTGAGACCATATTCCCATTCCACTTAAGAATTCCGTCATGGACTACTGATCAATCAATAACAATTAATGGAGAAACAATTGAAGTTGAAGTAAAAAATCGAATTGCGATTATAAACCGCAAGTGGAAAAATGGAGATAGAATAACTTTAAATATGCCAATGGAGTTGGAAGTATCTAAATGGTATGAGTTTTCTTCTGCATTAGAAAGAGGGCCACTAGTTTATTCATTGAAAATACGAGATGAGAAAAGGAAAAAAAATAGAGGTGACATTTATAAGGATTTTTATGAGGTTTTTGCAATGGATGATTGGAACTATGGATTAATACAGTCCGAGCTGGATAATATATCTGAAGCTGCTGAAATTATAGAAAAGCCTTGGGAGGGGAGTTATCCTTGGAATTTGAAAAATGCCCCTATTGAAATAAAAATTACTGGACTAAAAGTTCCTGAATGGAAAGGAATGAATGGTACACCAGTATTTCCAGGATTTTGGGGAGACAATTATGATAGGGATATGAAACGGGAAAAAATCACCTTAGTACCCTATGGTTGTACAACCTTGCGAATTACAGAGTTTCCAACATATAATATTAAGTGATAAATAATTAATATAACTCAATATTTGATACCACATGAAAAAAAAATTCATTTCTAGTTACAAACGTAAAATATATTTTTTCTTAAATATGGTATTATTTCTTCAGGGTTCCTATTCCCAGACTGAGGCAAAGGGAACCATCCTCAAGTTTACCGACTTTATTCATTATTTTAATGAGTTTAATGATAAGGATAATGAGCTCTACATACAATATGTTCCCAATAAACAGGCTATTTCGTTTTTAGAAGGGAACATTCCTTTGTTGGATATTCCCGATAGTATAATCCAACAAACATATTATTTTAGATGGTGGACCTTTAGAAAACACCTTAAACAAACTGCTAGAGGATTTGTAATTACAGAATTTTTGCCAGAAGTACCTTGGTCGGGAAAATATAATACAATCAATTGTCCTGCTGCCTATCATATTTATGAAGGACGTTGGCTGCACGATGACGTTTATATAAAAGACTATATCAAGTATTGGCTATCTGAAGCGGACAATGTTAGAAAGTATAGCTTTTGGGCAGTAAATTCTATTGCAGCTTTCAGCAAAGTACAAACGGATAGAATTTTTTTGAAAAGATACCTTCCTGCCCTAATTGATAATTATTATGCATGGGAAAATGAACATCGGGATTCCCCCGATCGTCTTTTTTGGCAAAGCGATAATTATGACGGCATGGAGTTGAGCGCAGGAGGACGGGTTTTAAATAATGGGGAGGACGATTGGAATTCCATTGCATCCAGACCTACAATCAATAGTTACATGTATGCAGATGCAAGTGCGATATCTGAACTTGCTAATTATCTTAAGGAATCAGAATGGTCGAAAAAATTTAAAATGAAAGCTGAACAAATTAAGGGACTTGTAGAGGGTAGGCTTTGGAACGATTCTTTGAGCTTTTTCACTGTGCTTCCAAGGGATTATGAGGATGATGACAAACCTATTGCAATACGTGAACTAATTGGATATACACCATGGTATTTCAATTTGCCGGAGGACGACCCTAAATATATTAAGGCATGGAATAAAATACTTGATACCACAGGTTTTGCTGCTCCCTTTGGACTTACTACAACAGAGCGTTCGCATCCTTATTTTGAGATTAAATATGAAGGACACGAATGTCAGTGGAACGGCCCTTCTTGGCCATTTGCAACGACCCAAGTCCTAAAAAGCTTTTCAAATTTTTTAAACAATTATAAATATAATGGTAACCTAACAAAACTTGATTATTACCAACTGCTAAAACAATATGCCCAGTCACATAGAATTACTTGGGAAAATGGTGAATCACAAATGTGGATCGATGAAAATATTAACCCATTTACAGGTGATTGGATTTCGCGTACCCGATTAAAGACTTGGGATAATAATACTTGGTCTAGTAAAAAGGGAGGCGAGGAGAGAGGAAAGGACTATAATCATTCGGGGTTCTGTGATTTGATAATTAATGATTTAATAGGATTTAAACCTCAGTTGGACGGCAGTATTGCAATTAAACCATTGGTTCCTGACAATTGGGACTGGTTTTGCCTGGACAATGTTTATTATCAGGGAAAAATCCTTACTGTCTTATGGGATAAAACCGGTAACCATTACAAAAGAGGGGAAGGTTTTCAAGTGTTCTATAATGGTAATAGAATATTCAAATCAGAAATTGTGGAGGAGGTTTCATTGAAAATATGATTGGTTATAAATGGCACCAAGATTCCCTTGCAATTTAAGTTGAGACTTGAAACAGAGGTGTAAAAAATGAAATAGTTGTAAAACAAAAAGAGCATTTCGTTATTCCATTAAGGTAGATGGTAAAGCAAATTAAGTGTTGTATAAAAAAGTAATCGGAAATGTGCTGCGCTTGGAAATGGATATATCAGATTAATCGGCAGAATTAAACGAATGGCAAATAAAATAATTAGTAAAATGATGAAAAAGTATCTTATATACATAATAATTCTATTGAGTTTTTCAAGCATCCAAGCTCAAAGAAACTCCCATTACATAACCAATCAAGAACCATTGGTAGCACAACCGTATACGACATTGCCACTAGGTAACATCAAGGCAAAAGGATGGTTGCAGAATATGCTTGAAATTCAGAGGGATGGACTTACTGGGAATCTTGATGAAATTTATGAGGTGGTAGCTGGCGATAAAAATGGTTGGCTTGGGGGTACTTGTGATAGTAGGGAAAGAGGACCGTATTGGGTAGACGGTCTTACTCCATTGGCCTATTTGTTAGAAGATGAAAAGCTAAAGGAAAAAGTTAAGAAGTGGGTAGATTGGAGTGTTGAAAACCAGAGGGATACAGGTTACTTCGGACCTATGCCAATTTCAGAGGATACGCCTAGAATAAAGGGGACACAGCAAACAATGAGTGAGGACTGGTGGCCTAAAATGGTAATGCTTAAAGTATTCCAACAGTATTATACAGCTACATTGGATGATCGGGTTTTAACTTTAATGGATAACTATTTTAGATATCAATTAAAAGAATTACCAAGTACCCCTTTGGATAAATATACATACTGGGGAGGTAGACGAGGTGGAGACAACCTGCAAATAGTATATTGGCTATATAATATTTCTAAAGAGCCATACTTGTTGGAATTAGGTAAATTGATTCATGAACAAACCTATAATTGGACGGGAATTTTCTCAGGTACTAAATTAATGCAATCTAATCCATATGTTGATCTACATTGTGTAAATGTTGCCCAAGGGCTTAAAGAACCCGTTATTTATTACCAGCAAAGTAAGGATTCTTTACATTTAAACGCTCCATTAAAAGGATTGGAATCGCTACAGGCAGGACATGGTTTTGCAAATGGCATGTATGGCGGTGACGAGGCCTTACATGGCAACGAACCCACTCAAGGTTCGGAGTTTTGTTCTGCTGTGGAAATTATGTATTCTTTTGAAAGTATGTTGCCCATTACCGGCAATACCTATTATGCTGATTATTTAGAAAAAATTGCATATAACGTTTTGCCTACGCAACATGATGATTCTTTCATGAATAAGCAATATTTTCAGCAACCAAATCAAATTAAAGTAACCCACGAATATCGCAATTTCGATTGTGGGTACGGAGGTAGCAGCACATTGTTTGGCACTACAACAGGGTACCCCTGTTGCGTATCCAACATGCATCAAGGTTGGCCAAAACTAGTACAGAATTTATTTTACGCCACAGCCAATAATGGCATTGCGGCTTTGGTTTATGCGCCCTCTTCGGCAACAATTAAAGTAGGTAACGGTATTCAGGTTGAAATAGAGGAAAGCACAAATTATCCGTTTGAAGATACCGTTGAATTCACTGTTAATCCTGATAAAAATGTGAGTTTTAATTTTGAGTTTAGAGTTCCAAAATGGTGTTCCGATCCTAGAATTACCATAAATGGAGAAAATATGGATTTTGCGGTTACCGATAACAAGGTTTTATTTAAAAGGACATGGAAAAAAGGAGATAAGGTTGTTTTAAGATTTCCCATGGAAGTGAGAACTTCACGTTGGTACGAACGTTCTATTGCCATAGAAAGAGGGCCTCTTTTATACGCTTTAAAAATTGATGAGGACTGGGTTGAAAAGAAGGAAGATACATGGAAAGATTCGTTTTTTGAAGTACTACCCAAATCACCTTGGAATTATGGACTACCTAGAAAAACTTTAGAAGAAAGTGATTTTATAGTTGAGTTTAAAGGAAAAGTTTCCAATATGCCATGGAATATTGAAAATGCACCAATTTCTATTTATACCATTGGGAAATTGGTGCCTCATTGGAAAGAATATAATGGTAATACAGGGAAACTCCCGGAATCTCCACATCCGCACCGCGAATTAGGTACGGAAGATGTGAAAATAGAGTTGATTCCCTATGGCTGTACAACCCTTAGGGTTTCTCAGTTTCCTGAGGGGGATATATACAAAAAATATAACTAATAGCATTTTTATGAAAGTTCGTTTAGTACCGTCATTTCTATTGTTGGTCATTTGTCCGTATGGTGTTATATCCCAAGATCAAAATAAATCGGTCATTAATACAAAACCAAATATCATCTATGTAATGGCAGATCAACTCCGTCATGATATGATGGGGTATACTGGCAACTATAAAGCCATTACTCCAAACTTGGATAAAATGGCGGCAGAGGGATTGAATTTTAAAAATTGTGTATCGGTTACGCCAGTTTGCTCAGCACATAGGGCATCCTTAATAACAGGAAAATACTCAACTAGTACCGGGATGGTAACAAATGAAATTCGTATGAACCCGAACCATAAGACTATGGCCCATGTGCTTACGGAAAATGGTTATGAAACCGGTTATATAGGTAAATGGCATATGTGGTCCAATATTACAGGACATCACGGGGAGTTTGAAACTTCATATGTCCCACCTGGGCCATACAGAATGGGATTTGATGGTTATTGGGCTGCATATAATTTTAATCATTCCAATTATAAAGGTTATTATTATGAAGATACTCCGGTAAGAAAAACTTATGATAAGACGTACGAGCCTGAAGCGCAGTTTGATATGGCGATGGATTTTATCGAGAACAAATCTAAAAACAAGGCACCTTTTGCCATGTTCTTAAATATTGGGGTACCCCATGACCCTTGGGTAAAATCAAATGTTCCCGAAGAGTTCTATAACCTGTTTAAGGATGTGGAATTCAAGTTGCCAGATGATTGGGAGGATACACCAGATCCCTATATGGACAGAAATACTAACCCTGAAGAGTGGCTGAACTATTGGAAAGAAAATATTCCAGAGCAACAAAGGGTTTATTTTGCAATGGTTGCAAGCATAGACGTTTATATGGGGCGTCTAATGGAAAAATTAAAAGCACTTGACATTGATGAGGAGACGATAGTGATTTTTTCTTCAGATCATGGTGAAATGTTCGGTGAAAATGGTCGCGTGTTTAAATTGACATTATACGAAAGTGCGGCACGTATTCCCTTATTATTTAGATGGCCCGGTAAAATTCCGGCAGGTTTAGAGTCGGAGGCAACCATAAATACGCCGGATTTAATGCCGACTATATTAAGTTTGGCAGGTTTGCCTTCTCCTAGTTCGGTGGAAGGTATGGATTTAAGTGCAACGTGTTTAGGTATAGTTGGAAAAGAACCGGAATATGCTTTTTTACAAGGAATGGGGCACACCTATTTGTGGAAAGATGGTCATGAATGGCGAGCAGTGAGAGATAAACGTTTTACTTATGCTAAATATCTAAAAGATGGTAAGGAGCTGTTCTTTGATAATCTTCAAGACCCGCAACAGACAAAAAATTTGGTTAATAATTCATTTTATGCAGAAATACACAAAAAAATGAAAGGTCGCATGTTACATAAGATGAAGGAACTAAAGGACGAGTTTAGGGTCATGTCCTGGTACAAGGATAATTGGATAGATGAGCATAGAAATATTATAAGATCAGCAAATGGAAACTTTTAAAAGAAAACAAATGAAAAACGTATATCCACATATAATTATATTTTTGGTTTTATTAGGTTGTAAAAATAATGTGAAGGTTGCCACGGCGCCAACTGACAATGCCAGACCCAACATTGTTTTGATACTTGCCGATGATTTGGGGTATTCTGATCTAGGTAGTTATGGAGGTGAAATTAATACGCCAAATATAGATAGTTTGGCCTATGGTGGTATACGCTTGACCAATTTTTATAATTCTGGCAGATGTTGTCCAACGCGTGCTAGTTTACTAACAGGTTTGTATGCACACCAAGCAGGAATAGGTAACATGGTCTATGGTGAAGATTTAGGCGGAGCTTATCAAGGTTTTTTAAACAATACCTCAGTAACATTGGCCGAAGTTTTGAAAAGTGCAGGGTATAAAACCTTGATGTCCGGTAAGTGGCATGTTGGTCATAAAGAAAAAGAACAATGGCCTACTAGTCGTGGTTTTGATAGATTTTACGGCATTAATATACATGTGGATAGTTATTGGAAGGTATTGGAAGGTTGTGACGTATATCTTGATGGAAAAGTACATATCCCGGCAACAGAGGACCCTATCAACGATTTACACCCTGAAAAAGATTGGTATACGACAGATGTATTTACAGATTACGGTATACATTTCTTGAATGAAGAGGTTGTAAATAAGCCTGAAAATAACGAGCCGTTCTTTTTATATATGGCATATAATGCACCACATTTTCCTTTGGAAGCACCAGATGAGGATATTGCAAAATATAAAGGCAAATACATGGATGGTTGGGATAAGTTAAGGGAGGAAAAACATGAACGGATGAAAAATCTTGGTGTAATACCTCAAAATGCAATTTTATCACCATCAGATAATGTTAATTGGGATACGTTACCACAAATTGATAAGGAGAATCTTGATTTTAGACGTGCAATGTATGCCGGCCAAATCGATAGATTGGATCAAAATATTGGGCGTCTTGTGCAACATCTTAAAAAAATTGGTAAATATGACAATACTTTGATTTTATTCTTGTCGGATAATGGGTGTTCGGCTGAAAGAGGTATGTTTGGTTTAAATTGGGATAAGAATAAGATGGCCAATTATGCTGATTGGAAAGAGGAAAGTGGATGGTCTGTAAGTCAAGGTCAAGCTTGGGCGAATGTTAGCAATGTGCCTTTTAGACTTTATAAACGTTACGTGCATCAAGGAGGAACGGCTACCCCTTTTATAGCACATTGGCCAAATAAAATTAATCCAGGACAAATTAATACACATCGTGGACATATTATAGATGTCATGGCTACCTTACAAGATTTGGCAAAGGCATCTTATCCTGAAACTTTTAAAGGAAATAACATAACTTCATTGGAAGGGAAAACCTTAACACCTTTATTTGAAGGAAAGGAGGTAGAGGACCATAAGTATCTGTATTGGGAACATATTGGAAATAGGGCTATCCGAAAAGGTGACTGGAAGTTGGTAGCTGTAAGTGAAAGTCCATGGGAACTCTATAATCTAAAAGAAGATCCAACAGAATTAAACAATTTGGTTGATGAAAAACCTGAATTGGTTATAGAGTTGAAAAGGGCCTATTTTGAATGGGCAGAAAGAGCTGATGTCAGAGAGTTGCCATTAACCAAAAAAAAATAATGACACTATCTCGCAAATTATGTTGGTTAAAAATAACCATGGTTTAACTTTTATCCAAATTCAGACCTTTTTTTATAAATCGGAAGGAGCTAATTTAAAATAATATCGACACTATCCCGTAAACTGTGTAAGTTAAGAATAACAAGGGTTTGACTTTTATCTAAAGTCTGCCCCTTTTTTCATAGATCGTAAGGAACTGATTTAAAATAATGCCCCAGTTCCTGATGGGCATGGACCATTTCTTGGTGGCCTCCCTTGTTACCAAATATACGGATTTCATCACCGCATCATCTGTAGGGAACGAAAGTTTGTTCTTGGTGTTCTTTCTAATTTTTCCATTAAGGTTCTCTATAAGGTTGGTGGTATAGATGATCTTGCGGATCTCCAAGGGGAACTCGAAGAATACGGTGAGTTCCTGCCAGTTATGCCTCCAGCTTTTTATGGCATAGGAATACTTGGATTCCCATTGTTTTGCAAAGTCCTCCAGGGCGGCCTTGGCGGCCTCCTGGGTCGGGGCGTTGTAAATGTGTTTCATATCGGCAGTAAATGCTTTTTTGTCCTTCCAGACCACATACCTACAGGCATTTCTTATCTGGTGCATCACACATATCTGGGTCCTGGAATCTGGGAACACGTTCTTGATGGTGTCCGTAAACCCATTGAGATTGTCGGTGGCCGTAATAAGGATGTTTTCGGTGCCACGGGCTCTGATATCGGTCAGTACGCTCATCCAGAAAGCGGCCGAATCGTTCTTGCCCAGCCAAAGCCCCATCACTTCTTTTTTACCGTCCCTGCGCAAGCTTACGGCGATATAAACGGTCTTGTTTATGACCTTGGAGCTCTCACGTACCTTAAATACGATGCCATCCATCCAAACAATAAGGTAGATAGGTTCCAGGGGGCGGTTCTGCCAGGCTACGATATCGCCGGATACCTTGTCGGTAATCCTTGATATGGTCGAAGTGGAGACTTCAAAGTTATAGACCTCCCTTATCTGCTCCTCGATATCGCTGTTGCTCATCCCCTTGGCATAGAGCGATACGATCACGTTCTCGATCCCGTCGACCATGTTCCCGCGTTTGGGCACTATCATGGGATTAAACGAAGCTTCCCTGTCCCGTGGGACGGCTATTTCGGATTCCCCGAAAGAAGTACGCACCTTCTTTTTGGAAAACCCGTTCCGGGAATTGCTCTGATTTGATTTTTGGTGTTTATCATAATCCAAATGACCATCCAGCTCCCCTTCGAGCATCTTCTCGATACCACGCTTTTAAAGTTCCTTTAAAAAACCGTTGAGCTCATCTCCGGTCTTGAACTGTTTTAGAAATTCATCGTCGAATAATTCTTCTTTTTTCATAATGTGTAAATATTTAAAATTAAGCAAAAAAATAGCTGGGGCATGCTCCAGCTATTTTCTATTTACACACTTTATGAGATAGTCCTATAATATCACAGTTCCTGATAGTCATGGACCAATTTTTTGGTCGTCTCCATTGTTGGCAAATATACAGATTTCATTACCGTATCATTGGTAGGAAATGAAAGTTAGTTCTTGGTGTGTTTACCAATCTTTCCATTGAGGTTCTCTATAAGATTGGTTGTATAGATAATCTTACGGATTTCCATAGGGAACTATAAGAATATGGTGAGTTCATGTCAATTGTCTCACCAGCTTTTTATGGCATAGGCTGCCAGTATATCCCATCATATCATGACAGAGGGGTTCGGCAATTACATAGATAATATATGGTTATTTGGAGGTAGTTGTTTGTTTTTAGGTCGTTATACTTCCCAACAGAAAAAGAAAGAATATATTACAACTTTGCATCTTGTCCATCAATATTCGACTACATTGCTTTACATTATCACTAATATTATATCTTTATTTAGAATTTTGGAATCATTTAAATTTTAATCGTCTTTCTTTTCAACTTGAATCCTCATTTGAATTGTAGCTTGCGTGGGCAAGTTTCGTGTTTTTGGATAAGGGGTTCCAATTAATGGCAACGAATCATTCTGTTGTAGGTTCATTTTATCGAGTAATTTCTTAAGCTCTTCTTGATCCATTTCATATTTGGGATTTCCAGCCAAATTATGTTGTTCTAATGGGTCAGTGCTTAAGTCAAAAAATTCAAATTCTGGACGTATATGATATTTATCAATAATCGCCCTGGCCACCGAGTCAATTGCGGCTATTTCCTCCCATGAATCCCAATAGGCTCCAGCACCGTTTTTGCGTAAAATGTCAGAATGGTTGGTGTGGTAATAATTTGGGAAAAGATTATGAATGTATTTAAATCTTTTAGTCCTTACACTTCGCATGGGATATACATTAAAATAGCCGTCTCCTGAATGCGTGGTATAAATAAAATCACGATGATTCAATTTGGGAGTTTTTAAGACATTTAGGAATGATTTTCCATCCAATTTATCGGGAACATTTCCTCCTGCCAAATCAATTAAAGTCGGGAAAATATCTACCCAACTTATTAGAGCGGCTGTTCTTTCCGAACGCTCCATTTTTTTGGGCCATGATACCACCAACGGGACATGAGTTCCGTAGTCATATAAATTCCATTTACCGAAGGGCCATTGGCTACCATGGTCACCGGAAAAAAGAAATATATAGTCATCACCGAACATATCTTTTGTTAGAGATAGAATTTCTCCCAAATCTCTATCCATTCCTTGGATATCGGAGGCATATCTTACCCAATGCTCATTGGTTTCAAAAGTGTTCAAAAGGAAGGGAGGTAAGGAAACCGAGTCCATTGGATATTTCGATTCCTTTATCCATGGTACGTGGGGTCTACGATCACCCACAAGTAAACATATAGGTTTTGGATTGCTTCTATTCTTAAAAAAAATTCGTACTTGTTCCGGGAGATTTACGGATTCTTTATTAAAATAATCAAAACCGTAATCCTTGGCCTTTTGCTCTTCAAAACCATGACCCACCTTCCCAAAGCTTATAACCTCATACCCAATTTCGCGAAGTAAATTTGGCAATTTTAAAATTTCTTCACTGGGATATGTATGGTTAGCCATAGCTCCGTTTCGGGCTGGATACAATCCTGTCAACAAAGCACCTCTACTGGGGGCACAAGATGGGGAGGCCACGAATGCTCTATTGAATGTTATTCCTTCCGCTGCTAATTTTTCAATGTTTTTTACATTTACGCCTTTATTGTTATAAAGTGAAATGTCGGAAGCACTTAGATCATCGCTGATATAAAAAACAATATTGGGCAATTCTTTATTTTCCGTAGATTTTCTCGGATATTGCTCTAAGTAACTCCACCCTACCAAAACCAGAGCTGCAAACATGATCAAAAAAGTACTTTTCCTCATAATTAGCTATTTAAATATATCTTGTATATGGCGGTTCACGTAATCCTAATTCCCATATCAAAAATTACATCGAGTGTTTTTCGTTATCTAGGTTGTTTTTTGAAAAAGTCCGTCCAAGAAAAACTAGTTGTGCTCATAAATTTTTCGTAAGGTTCATTTCTGAGGTATTTTTGAAAAAGGTGTGGCAAGAACCACACCTTCTAAAACTCAACTAACTCACACTAATTCTAACTTAATTATTTTAATAGCCATCGTTTTGAACAATATTAGGGTTCGCATTAATCTCATCTTGGGGAATAGGCCATAATACATGATGTGGCTTTGCATTGTGCCCCCGCCCGACGGCACTAGAGATGAATTTTCCATGACGTACGAGGTCGTCCCTTCGCTTACCTTCAGCTACAAATTCCCATCCACGTTCATCCAAAATAAGATTGCGCAGTACCTCCTTGCTTGTAGCTTCTACAAAAGTGAGGTCAACCAAATTCGCCCTATTCCTAACTTGATTAATAAGATCCAAGGCCTCCTGTGTAGGTCCATTTAACTCGTTCAAAGCTTCCGCTCTGGAGAGTAATATGTCCGCATATCGTATAAAGGGCATGTCGGCCCCACAGTCATTACCCGTTTGGGAATTGTCGAAAAATTTTAAGCATCTGCTATTATCATTCTCGCTCCTGAGATTAATAAGATTTCCGGCCCCATTAAAATACTCCTGAATAATAGTCTTTAAACGCGCATCGTTTGAAGCATATGAATCAACAAAATCATCTTGTAATCGGTATTGGGTGGCCCAGTTGGCCATACTAGAGGTCCATTCAAACTCAGGAATATTGGGTGCACTCTTAAAGCCAGGAGGAAACGCTCCATTTTGATAATTGGTCGAATTGCCCCCTATGTTTAACCTTGGATAAGCCACTACCATTTCCTTATTTTTCTCGTTTTCGATAAAAAACATCTCCCTAAAAGAAGGGAACAGCTCATAATAGTTCAAAGCTATTAATTGTTCAGAGGCGGAAATTACCTTGTCCCATTGTTTAGTTTCCAAGTAAAATTTGGTTAAAATCCCTAGTGCATGCCCTTTGGTCGCCCTACCATATTGGGCCTCTTGTCCAGGATTCGGTAAATCGGATACAATAGCTGATAACTCCGTTTCAATAAAGGCTAACATTTCCTCATTGCTCGCTTTCGCTAAATTGGCCTCTTGCAGACTAAGATCACCCGTGGTACGCAATGGTACGGGGCCAAAATAATTATAAAGCCATGCATAGGATTTTGCCCGTAAGTACCTGGCTTCAGCAGTAATCAAGTTTTTAATGGAAGAATCCAACTTGTCCGCATTTTCAATATTATCCAAAATCACGTTGGCATCTCGGATGGCACGGTATTTTGGCAACCAAAAATCCCCATTGATCCAATCTGTACTTGCATCCCAGGTGAAATTAATAAACAATAACAAGGTTCTGTTTTCTCCACCTTCTGTATTATACCCAATGTCCGTGCATACTTCAATAGGGTTTATTTCTTGCTTATCAAATGTATTGTCAAAATTATATGCCGAATACAAAACAGCAGTAAAGCCAGATTCACTCTGCAGAACATTGCTGCTTGAAAACTCTCCTTGGGGGGTAAGTTCCAGTTCATCGGTGCAACCCACCGCTCCTATAAGAGCCAAGGTTGCTAAAATCCGTCCAATTAATTTTCCTTTTTTCATTTTTTTTCGTTTTGTTTTTTATATTAATTCAACTGATCTTTATGAATTAAAATTCAACATTTAGACCAAATAAATATGTTCTTGAGAATGGGTAGGCATTGTAATCAATTCTAAGGTTGTTACCTCCGGCTGTGTTTGCCACTGGATCGACTCCCGAATAGTCAGTAATGGTTAGTAAGTTTTGCCCGGTTAAATAAACAGTCAGTCTACTAAACGCCTTCAATTTGTCCACAGGCACATCGTATGAAAGCTTTACCGATTGCAGGCGTATATAAGAGGCATCCTCTACAGTTCTAGTATTTACTTCAGTTCCTCCCTGTGGATTTACAAAAGATGGATACATGTTAGTAGGGTTACTCGGGGTCCAACGATTTAAATAAGGTTCTGCAAATTTGTTTCTTCTAAAATTTATTGGAAAATAAGTGTCTACCAAATTGTTATTCAAAGTGCTTACACCTTCAACACCTTCCAAGAATGCACTCATACTTAGGTTTTTGTGCCTAAACGTGTTCGTTCATCCCCAGTTGTAATCAGGAAAAGGTTTGCCAATTATAGTTTTGTCATCGGCATTGATTACCCCATCAGGTACCCCATCAGGTCCGCTGATATCCCTATATTTCAAATCACCAGGAGCAACACCTTCTATTGCAGAAAGATCATCATTGGTTTGCCAAACACCGTCAACCATAAAACCATAATAAGAGTTTAAGGGATCACCTGGCCTGGTAATGGTAGCACCAGTTACAAACCCTAGGCCACCCCTTATAATGGATTCGGCCCCTATATCTAGGACATTATTTTTAATCGTAGTAATGTTAAAATTGGAATCCCAACTAAAATCTTTGGTTGATAAAATCAGTCCATTCAGTATAAACTCAAATCCATAATTTTCCATGCTTCCAATATTCTCGATCCTACTAGTAAAACCAGTATTTGAAGGTTTGGGAACATTAAGGAGAAGATCTTCAGTTTTTCTATGGTAATAATCCATTGTACCACTTAGTCTATTGTTGAACAGACCGAAATCGAGCCCAACATCCAACTGATTGGCCGATTCCCATTTCAGATCAGGATTTGGTATCCGTGAAGGCAGGATAGTTACAAAACGATCATCTCCGAATAAGACAGAGCCACCAGTGTCAAAGCTAGGAAGATAAAGGTAGTTGGCAATATTGGCGTTTCCAATGCTACCGTAACTGGCTCGGAGTTTTAGCTCTGACAGCACTTGGCTATTTTCTAAAAAAGTCTCATTGTGTACTTTCCAAGCGATGGCTCCAGAAGGAAAATATCCCCATTTATTCTCTGGTCCAAATCTAGAGGATCCATCAGCTCTAATAGAACCCGTAAATAAATATTTATTATTCATTGAATAATTTATCCTCCCCAAATAAGATGCAAAGGTTGCTTCTTGCCTGTCACTTCCTAAATTATTAAGAGAAGGATCTCCACTGCCTATGGCATTTGTAGTCAAATCTGGAAGCGCGAATCCTCTTGCGTCTCCAGTAAAACTACTCGACCCGAAATGTTCATATGTAGCACCGAAAACTGCGTTCATTGTATCGTCCCCAAATTCCTCATTATAATTTAAAGTTCCTTCAGCAAGGTAATAGTCGCGTCTTCCGGTAAGTATAGAGGCTATACCTCCAGAACCAGCTCCCTGTATAGTCGTGGGGTCAACAAAAACGTCCTTGCGAGTATTATTGACGTCTCCTCCTAACCTAGCCTTTATGGACAAGGAGGGAACAAGAAAATATTCTCCATATATATTTCCATAGGTTCGAAAGGAATCTTGTGTAGCTTCCTCACCATTTAAAAGCGCCACTGGATTGTCTATTTGTGGCCCAACAAAAGCAGATTGTTGCAAATTACCCTCAGTATCATATATTGTAATCGTTGGGTCATAATTTATAGCGGAATACACAGCTCCTGCATTTTCATTGATCCCAACACCATTGGAAACGAAATCGTCAAAAATATATGATGAATTCAGGTTGATACCGAAAGCATATTTTTTGGCCTCCCGTACATCGATATTCACTCTAGCGTTATACCGCTGCATTCCTGAATTCTTGACCACACCATCCTGATCAAAATAATTTAGGGACGCATAATAGGTAGCTTTGTCCGAACCACCCGAAACTGCGACATTATGACTTTGTATTAGGGCATCACGGTATAACTGTTCTTGCCATTCAGTTCCTGAACCCTGAATTTCAGTTACACGCTGACCTTCACTTCCGCCGCCATCATCTATGATGGCGTTGAGCACATCGCGATATTCCGTAGGTGATAAAAGTTCTATCTGGTTAGCAACCGATTGCCAGCCCACATAGGTGTCGTAATTGACTTTCATTTTGCCAGCACTTCCGTTCTTAGTGGTAATCAAGACTACACCATTGGACCCTCTGGCCCCATAAATTGCCGTAGAAGATGCATCTTTCAATATTTCCACCGACTCAATATCCGCTGGGTTTAGGGTGTTAAGGGGATTACGAGGGTTTTGATTTCCCACGAAACCTGATCCAGACCCAGTTACAGGTGCAGCATTGTTTGAAGGCACACCGTCGATCACATAAAGAGGTTCATTACCGGCATCTATAGAACTTGCCCCCCTTATGTTGACTGACATCGCACTTCCAGGTTCCCCACTTTTTTGATAAATCTGAACCACTGCAGCCCTACCTTGAAGCGATTGTTCCAAAGATACATTGGCACCTGCGTTCAAGTCTTCGGCCTTTAAGGAAGTAACCGCGCCTGTAAGATCGCTTTTCTTCACACTACCATAGCCAATTACAACGACCTCTTCCAAGGCTTGGGTGTCTTCTGCCAAGGAAACATTCAAATTGGTACGGCCATTGAGCTGTTGCTCCTGGGGCAGAAAACCGATATAACTAAATACCAAAGTTGCATTCGAAGAAACATTTTCAAGGTAATAATTACCATCAAAATCTGCCTGTGTACCGTTCGTTGTCCCCTTCACCACTACGCTAGCCCCAGGTAAAGGGGCGTTATCCCCCGCGGATGTAACTGTCCCAGAGATACTCTGGGCCGCTAAACTGGAAGAAAATAGAATCGAGAATAGGAGCTGCAAAAACCAAGATGGTTTTGAAATCCTTTGTTTACATTTTTTCATACTGCTGTTTTTAATAGGTTAGTTTATTTATTTTTGGTTAATATTAAATTGTGAGCGTCAAGCCTTAAAAAAGATTCACTTAATTCGGTAGATTTCTTCGGATATCCTCTTTACGAGTCTTAATTAGGAGCTGGATATACCTCATATATCTGCGCTAGATCTTCCCATTCCTTTTTCAATTTCTGCACTATTTTTGGATTCGATTCCGCCACATTGTTCATTTCCGTTCTATCATTTGCCAAGTCGTACAACTCCCAAGGCCCATCTTTTTCGAGTCGAACTAATTTCCAATCTTTCTTTCTTAATGCTGCCGCACCAAAATGTTCCCAGAAGTAGACCTCCTGAGTACCTTCGGTGGATTTACCCATCAGAATAGGCAACATACTCTTTCCTACAGTTGGTTTAATTACATGACCGTTGTAATTTTCTGGATACGTTGTATTGGCCAGATCGATACAAGTGGCCATAATATCCACCACATGGGCTGGATTATCCTTAACGATTCCTTTGTCTGTAATTTTGCTTGGCCAATGCACGATAAACGGAGAATTAATTCCACCTTCAAATGACTTTGCCTTCCAAAAGCGAAACGGCGTATTGATTGTGTGTGCCCATTCTGGACCAATTCCAGAATGTACTGTCTGTGCCCCGGGCATACTATCTTTTTGTACTGGAAAAACTACTTCTCGACCGTCTCTTGTGCTTCCTGCTCGGTCAAATCCAGGGCCGTATTTTGAAGGGCGTTCAGAACTGGCTCCATTGTCCGAAAAGAAAAAGATGACCGTGTTTGCCAATTCACCAGTAGCCTCCAGTTTATCCACCAGTTTGCCTATGGATTGATCCATTCGATCTACCATAGCCGCATGAACGGCCATAGCTCGGGAATCCCACTTTGCATTTGGGTTAGATTCCCAATCTAGTTCCGGAAACATAAAGTCTGGCATTTTCGCGTTCTCGGTCCTAATGATACCCTTATCAATTAATCCTTGGTATCTAATTCTCCTAATTTCACGCCAACCCAAATTATAAGTGTTTTCGTATTTTTCTATTTCTTCTTCTGGAGCATGCAATGGCCAATGGGGGGCGCAATGGGCCACATATAAAAAGAAGGGGCTTTTATTTTTAGAAAACTGTTCTATGTACGCAACAGCGGAATCGCCAATAGCGTCGGTATGATAATATCCAGTCGGAACATGTTCTACCTGCTTAATGCCATTAACCAGGCTAAAAGGATCAAAATAATCAACAACCCCCCCATATATTTCCAAAATATTTGTCAAATCCACGAGATGTAGGGTAGGTTAAGGTATCGGAAAAGGTTCCGTAATTTTCTTGATGCGCCAACCATTTCAACTGTTTATCATCTTCCAATCGGTTGGTTGGTGATACGTGCCATTTGCCTGTCATACCCGTCTGATAACCGGCATCTTTGAGAACTTCTGCTATGGTTACCGTATTTTCCCCGAGTGTACCTCTATAACCGGGTAGTTCCATATCCATTGTCATTCGGCCTATACCCGCCTGATGTGGATAAAGACCCGTTAACATTGACGCTCGGGAAGGGCAACAGCGAGAGGTGTTATAAAATGAACTGAATCTTAAACCGTTCGAACCTAACCTATCTAGGTTAGGGGTGTTTATTTCACCTCCATAACAGCCTAAATCCGAATATCCAAGATCATCTGCCATAATGACGACAATATTGGGTCTTGAGTCGTTTATGTCCTTGGCATTGCTACCGGTAGTGCTATTCATTTTACATGCAACACAAAAGACTATTAGAATTAGAGATCCGTACGTGGTTCGTTTAAGCATATTTTTTGTTTAGATAATTAGTAATTATCACTATTGTATGTTGATATAGTTTTCTTAAAAACTATTCACTTTCCTAATGTTTGCTTTAACCTGGATTTTCGATAAATTTTTCGATTATGGCACGTAAAATTTAAAACGGGAAATACCAACTATTCAAAGGAAGCAACAACTCGATATTATTTAGGTTTCAATTCGTGTCAAATTGTCAATAGGACGGATCAAATAGAGTTAATTATGTATAATATGACCAATATAAATGAAGAATGCGCAATTTCAATTAATCTTTCCAATTAATATATGTACCGGGATTCTTAATTAAAAGGGAGCGACCTGTCTAAGCTTAAGTTATAATAGATCTTTGTTTTGGCAATTTGATTTATAGGACGGCTTTTTGTCAAATACTGATGGAGGCGAGCATACAAAGAAGTAGTAAAATATTTTGGGAATTACTATGGAAATACTTCAAGCTTTAATCAGAAGTAGGTGTCATCCATGAATATTACTTTTTAACTCCAATCGCCAATAATAATTTTCCGACAGGACTTCATTTTGATAGCATATGAAAGCAACTTTTGGAATATATCGATATTTCTTTTCATGTAAGAATTTTTATAATTCTTTATTCACTTTTTTTTGAACTCAAAAGAAAGGCAGTCTTTACCTTGGCTATATTTTTATTTTCGGCTACTGACTGTTTAAAAGAGCTCGTAATGTGGGGTGAGAATTGAAATAATCTCATCAAATTAGTCTTAATATCACTGTAGTTGCTTACTTTAGAATAAAAGGGACATTCGGCCAATCTTAAAATAGGGAAACTAGTTAAATTGGAAAACAGCAAGAACCTATTCCTAAAAAAAGCCAAGAGTAATAATTAGAGAATCTGAGCAATTTTTAAAACAAAAAAGTAGTAGCGTTAGTCCTTAAGAAATTAAGTGCCTTTGACATTTGATTTTCAACGGTTTTTTCTGATATACCCATGTCTAATGCAATGTCTTTATATTTCTTTTTCTCCAATTTGTTTTGAATAAATATTTCTTTACAGCGAGGGGGTAACTGGTTTATTAGATTGTTTAACTTTTCCATTTTATAATCATATAAATCATCTTCCAAAGTAATTTCAGAAATAATGTCCCATTTTATTTTATCCAATGTATCAAATCGCATTTTATGGCTTCGAATATGCTGTAAAAATTGGTTGTGGCATGTCTTGAAAAGATAATTTTTCAATGATGAAGTAATCATAATTGTATTCCTTTTTTCCCATAGACCGACCATAGTATCTTGAACAATATCCTCGGCCAGAGAATGGTCTTTACACAGGTTATAAATGTAGTTACAAAGCCAATCATAGTATTCAGTGAACAAATACTTATACGCCTTTGGGTTGCCTTTTCTGAGTCTTTTAATCAATTTTTGATCCTTCATTTTGAATCGGTTATTGGTCAAATTTAATAAAAAATAAAAAAAACATAGGGGTTTTTTATGATTATTGCATCTTTAAGTTAAATGAATTGCCATATGCATAAATATCATTTACTGATTGACAAATTTATCAATAGCACGATTTCTCCCAAAGAAAGAAAAGAATTGGAGAAGTGGGTTGGGGAGAATGAGTCTAATATGTCCATTTTTAAAAATTATGTTAAAGAGAATTATATAAAAATAACTACGGATTTTGATTCAGACATGGCGTATGAAAGATTTTTCGAGACTGTTAAATCAAAGAAAAGCTCTTCAAATCGTTTTTCTACATTATTGAAGTATGCAGCAGTGTTTACTGTATTGTTGACTGTAGGGTTTATTGCAAAAAAAATATTGATTTCCAATGATTCCCCAACCACGATAAAGGTCGTGGAAAACGAGAAAAAAACATCTTTAGGTAATGAAATTGTAATCAAGTTGGCAGATGGAACTACCAAAATATTAAGTTCTGCTGAAAATGATGTCGTGTCTGATGCAAATGGAAATATAGTAGCAAGTGTGGTTAATAATTCGATTACTTTCGACTCAATCCCGGAATTGGAAAAGACCCTTGCATCATATAATGAGATTTTCATTCCATATGGTGAAATTTTTAAGCTAAAGCTATCTGATGGCACACTGGTATGGTTAAATTCCGGATCAAAATTACGCTTTCCACATAGCTTCGAAAATACTGATAAAAATAGAACCGTCTATTTGGAAGGTGAGGCCTTTTTTGAAGTTAGGAAAAATAAAGATAAGCCCTTCATTGTAAATACTCAGGAAGTGGATGTAAAAGTACTTGGTACTAAATTCAATATTACTTCCTACGAAAACGATGATTTCATAGCGACCACATTGGTTGAAGGGTCGGTCAGTGTATATGAAAATAGGACACCCAATAACGGGGTGATTTTAACCCCAAGTTTTCAGGCCAATTACAATAAATTTGGTAACAAATTTCATAAAGAAAAGGTAGATCCTGGAAATTATACTGCTTGGATTAATAATCGTTTGGTTATCAATAATTTAAGGTTTTTGGAAATTCTTGTCAAGCTTGAACGGAGATACTCAGTAAAATTTATTAATAATGCTAAAAACCTAAATGATGAATTCTACCAGGGTGAATTCGTGGATGAGGATATTAAATCTGTTCTTAAGACAATTTCTCTTAGTACCCCATTCTCTTATGAAATAAACCAGAACATAATTACAATTACAGATTAAAAAAAGTTAGGGAAGTGTTGAAGCCACTCCCCTAAGTTAATTGACCATTATAATAATCATTAATAACAATCAAAGACACCCAAAATTATGAAAAAAAGTTATGAGGACGCTGTCCTTAAAAAGAAATGTGGCAAAAAATTTAAATTTAAAATGAAGTTTTCCTTTTTAATTGCTTCTCTATTACTATTTCAATTATCGGCCAATACGGCGATGTCGCAAAAAAAAATTGAATTTAAATATGACAATGTTCCGTTAAAACAAATTCTTAACGAAATCAATTCCCAAACGGGCTATCGTTTTTTTTATAATGTAAAGGAAATAGATGTCAAACAAAAAATTTCCATAAAGGTAAACAAAGAGACCATTAAGGAAGTTTTGGACAAATTATCGGTGGAAGCAAATTTTACATTTAAAATAAATAAAAATCAAATCGTTTTGACTCAAGGTCTGATCCCACTAAATTCCGTTCAGAAAATTGAAGTAAATGGTACGGTTAGAGATAAAGATGACAACCCCTTGCCAGGTGCAAATATTCTGGAAAAAGGAACTTCCAATGGTACCCAGGCGGATTTTGATGGTAATTTTTCCATTGAGATTTCTGATAAAAACGCAATTTTGGTCGTTTCTTATATCGGTTTTTCTAATAAGGAAATTTCACTGAATGGGCAGTCATCCATCAATGTTGTTTTGGAAGAGAGTGCGGCGGCATTGGATGAAATTGTAGTTGTAGGTTATGGGTCTGTCAAAAAAAGTGATTTGACAGGGTCAGTAGTTTCACTTAACGCAGAAGATTTAAACCAAGTTAATCCTGTATCAGTAGATCAAATGCTACAAGGTAGGGCTGCTGGTGTGCAGATTACACAGGCTAGTCATGCACCAGGTGGTGGTGTTTCTGTTCGAATTAGAGGAACTGGTTCTATATCTGCTGGGCAAGAGCCTCTTTATGTGGTAGATGGGTTTCCTATTAATAATGTTTCTACTGCAACAGGAGAATTGAATAGTGGGTTTGATGGTCAACTGCCTAATAATAATCCATTGAATTCGATAAATCCAGCAGATATTAAGTCTATAGAAATCCTGAAAGATGCTTCTGCTTCTGCTATATATGGAGCAAGGGGTGCGAATGGGGTTGTGATTATAACTACAAAATCAGGAACAGGAGCTCCTAAGTTTACATTTAGTACGAGTTATTCGGTTTCAAAGATTAGGTCAAAAATGGATGTGCTAAATACATCGGAGTATATTGATGTTATGAATCAGATTGAAGTTGCTAGGGGTAATCCAGCACCTTTTGATAGTAATTATATAAATTCAGTAGGAGCTGGAACAGACTGGCAAGATGAGATATTTCAAATGGGTTCTACACAAACTCATAATTTATCCTTATCAGGAAAATCAGGTGGGACTACATATTATTCATCTCTTAGTTATTATGACCAAGAAGGTATTGTAAAGAATACAGGTTACGACCGTTATCAAGCTAGATTGAATTTAGATCAAAAGATTAGCGATAAATTTACTTTTGGTATTAAGTTAAACACATCTTTGGAGAACAACAGACAAGTTCCTGTAAATGGAGGAGCTATTAATGAACAAGGTGACGCTATTTATTTGGCTCTTAATAATGCACCCGTTAATCCTGTTTTTAATGACGATGGTAGTGTTTTTAGACCTCAATTAGATGGAGATATATTTGGATTAACTTTAAGTAGTCCTTATGGTACATTATATGGGCAAGAATTAAACGAAAAAGTTAATCGTACTATTGCGAATATTTATGGCGAGTATACTATTATACCTGATTTAAAAGCTAAAGTAACTTTTGGTTCTGATAGAATGCAAAAACGAAGAGATATTTATTCAAGTAGAATATCAACACAAGGAGAATCAGCAGGAGGTATTGCTACCATTATTTCTGGTGAATTGTCTAATACTTTGTTAGAAGGAATTTTGACATATACTAAAACGCTAGCTGATAAACATTCACTAACAGCATTAATAGGAAGTACCTATCAATCTTTTGAAAATAGAACAGTTTCTGCAGGCACACAAGGGTTTGCTTCAGATATCATTGAAACAAATGATTTAGGTATAGGAACTCAGACTCAAAATCAAGTAGGTAGTTTTGCTTCAGAGCGTAGATTATTGTCTTATTTGGGTAGAATTAATTATGGTTTTAATGATAAGTATTTAATAACAGCTTCAATAAGAGCTGATGGATCTTCTAATTTTGGGGCTAATAATAGGTATGGTTATTTTTCTTCTTTCTCTGGAGCTTGGAAAATAAATAAAGAATCGTTTCTAAAAGATGTTTCATTTCTTTCTGATTTAAAAATAAGAGCGGGTTGGGGACAACTTGGTAACGACAATATAGGTATTGCAAATGCACTTGCAACATATTCAGGAGGCGCGGTTGCAGTTATTGGTGGTCAGCAGGTGTCAGGAGTTGCTCCTTCTAGAATACCAAATCCAGATTTAAAATGGGAAACTTCTGAACAGATTAATTTAGGTTTGGATTTTGGGTTTTTTAAATCTAGAATAACAGGAAGCATTGATTACTACAAAAAGTCAAATAAAGATTTATTACTGAACCTTCCAATACCAAGTACTTCTGGGTTTTCAATACTTGCTAGTAATGTAGGTCAAGTTGATAATTCAGGATTTGAATTCATGGTTAGCACACATAACCTTACTGGAGACTTACAGTGGTCAACTGATTTAAATTTTTCCTTTTCAGAAAATGAAGTAGTAAGTTTAGGTAATATACCTGAGATTATTCAATCAAATGGTCAAGTAAATTCTATCATTAAGCCAGGTGAAGCTCTGTATTCGTATTATGGTACCAAAGCAATAGGTGTTTTTCAAGTAGGTCAAGACCCAGTTGCCGCTCAACCAGGTTTAGTACCAGGTAACCCAATATGGTTAGATGCTAACGAAGATGACGTAATAAATGATGCAGATAGGGTTGTGTTAGGGAATCCTTACCCAGATTTTACTTTTGGTATAAGTAATTCACTTAGCTATAAGAATTTTAAGTTGAATGTATTTGTTGATGGAGCTTTAGGTCAGGAGTTAATGAATTATGCATCATATGATGCTATATATCCAAACGATAATTTTAGAAACCGATTGGCAGAGCCATGGCTTAATCGTTGGACTCAAGACAATCCAACCAATAAATGGCCATCTGGATTAAACCCGAGTACATACCAAGGCTCGCAATCCAACAGCTATTTAATAGAAGATGCTTCATTCGTTCGTTTAAAGAATGTACAACTGACATATGCAGTTCCAATGGATAATATAAACTTTTTAAACTCTCTTGATATATTTATTGGAGGTCAGAATTTATTAGTGCTAACCGATTATTCTGGATTTGATCCTGATGTTAACTCATTAGGTCAATCAGGAGTACGTATAGATCGTAATGCTTATCCATCATCAAGAGTATTTCAATTAGGAATTAATGTGGGATTTTAAAATAAAAAAAATGAGACCATTGAATAAATATTTAGTAATTACCATAGGGGTATTAGCTTTTTTTCTGGTAAGCTGTGAGAAGCCATTAGAAATTGAACCACAATCTGAATTTTCAGGAGCTTTTTTAGATACACCTGAGGGTATAGAAGCACTTTTAGGATCTGCTTATGCCAATCATCAATTGAATGGTTGGGGAGGTGCTGCTGATTATATAGCTGTAAATGAGGGAACTGCAGATATGCTTAGAGTTTACTTAGGATCTTATTATAATGATACAATGCGAAGGTATCAAGAATTTACTTTTGATGCGGGCCACACGGCAGTTATCCAAGATTATTGGCGTAAAAACTATAGAGCCATTAGAGATGCTAATATATTGATTGTAGAGATTCCTGACCACCCAAAATTGAGCGATGAGATAAAAGACATATACCTTGGTGAGGCTAAGTTTATTAGAGCGACTGCTTATAGTTTGTTACATGAGTGGTTTGGAGGAGTTCCTCTAATTACGGAGGCTTCAACCGAACTTTTTCCAGTACGTAATTCCGCACAGGAAATTGAGGATTTTATTATATCGGAATTAAATGCAGCAGCTCCATTATTACCACCAACTAGACCAGCGAGTGAATTTGGTAGAGCTACTCGGGGTGGTGCTTTGGGTATATTAGCCCATTTTCAATTGAACACTAAAAATTGGGGAGATGCAGCACAAACGGCTCAAAAAGTAATTGATTTAGGAGTCTATGATTTATTACCTAACTATGCAGATGTTTTTTCATTAAGTAACGAAGGGAATATTGAACTGGTTCATACCTTTCCTAATATAGATGTAGCACCAGTGGGAGGCAATTGGACTCGAAATACGCTGCCTGGAGATTACCCAACTAATGTAGTAAATGCAGCAACTCAGTCGGTTGTTCCTATCCCTTTTTATAATACATTTGATGTAAACGATAATAGAACTGAATTGATTGTTACTGAATATATTTCAAATAAAGGGGTGTTCGTAAATTTATTGGATCCTAATGAAGGCCCAGCAGGAGATAAGTATAATCATCCAAGAAGTTTCAAATACCCAATAGATGAAAATTCAGCAGATGGCACGATAGGAGGTCAGGATGTCCCTTACATTAGGTATTCGGATATATTGTTAACTCGCTCAGAAGGATTGGTTATGTCTACTGGAGCAGTTTCACAAGAGGCCTTGGATTTATTAAATGAGGTAAGGGACAGAGCTGGACTACCTGATTATACGCTTACTGATATTCCCAATCAGGCGACCTATGTTGATAAAATACTTGCTGAGAGAAGTTGGGAGTTTTATAGTGAAGGAAAAAGAAGGTCAGATTTGATTAGGCATGGTAAGTTTATTCAAAATGCTTTGGACAGAGGAATTACCTTAGCTCAACCTTTTCATGTTTTATTTCCTATTCCACAGACTGAAATTGATGCTAATGAAAACCTTGTACAAAATGAGGGGTATTAATTTCATTTGCGTGTTGGGTTCTTCACACTAGATCAAGTTTGTTTAGTTAGTTTGAAAGGAAGTGGTTTTTGAACCAATAAAAATGGTAAAATGTCCGCTTCCTTTTTTACAGCTTCTTTGGAAAAAAAATCTCACAAGCACTTATAATTTTTAAGAATAGTATGGCAAGATTCCAATATTTAAGAATAAGGCTTATAATAACCCTATTTTTAATAAGTTTATTTATAGTAGCCCAAGAGAATCGACCTAACATTATTTTAATAATGGTAGACGATATGGGTTATTCTGATTTGGGGTGCTATGGGGGAGAAATTGAGACTCCAAACATAGATCAGTTAGCTCAAAACGGGCTAAGATATAAGCAGTTTTACAATGCGGCAAGATGTTGTCCCACCAGAGCTTCTTTGATGACAGGAATATATCCTCATCAGGCAGGTATGGGATGGATGGCGGCATCAGATATGGGTACACCGGAGTATCAAGGCGATTTAAATGAAAACAATGTAACAATTGCAGAATTGTTAAAAACTGCTAATTATAGGACTTACATGACAGGTAAGTGGCACTTGACCAATGATAGGAAGGTTTCGGGTGGAGTAACAGATAATTGGCCTAAACAAAGGGGGTTTGATCGTTATTTCGGAATTATTCCCGGGGGGGCAAGTTATTTTACACCTACCCTTTATAGTGACAACACAAGTTATGAAGCGCCTGATGATTTTTATTTAACAAAAGCTATTAGTGATACTAGTGCGATTTATATAAAAGACCATGTACTTAATAATCCTAATGATCCATTTTTTATGTATGTGGCTTATACGGCACCACATTTTCCCTTACACGCATTGGATCGGGAAATCAACAAATATAAAAGCACCTATAATGCTGGTTGGGACAGTATTAGACAATCCCGTTTTGAAAGGCAAAAAGAAATGGGTTTGTTTTCAATAGAAACATTTCTGAATCCAAGAGATTCGGAAGTTCCAGCCTGGGAACAAATTTCAGAAAATCAAAAAAATGACTTTGCTAAGCGTATGGCAGTTTATGCCGCTCAGTTGGATATCGTGGACCAAGGTATCGGTCATATAGTTCAAACTTTAAAGCAACAGGATCTTTTGGATAATACCCTCATTTTTTTCTTAAGTGATAATGGAGCAACTGCAGAGTTTGTAAGTAATGGAAAGAGTAAAAAAGTGGATGGATCAGATGATACCAGGGAAAGTTATAGAATTAATTGGGCCAATGTCAGTAGTACTCCTTTTAAAGAATATAAACATTACACTTATGAAGGTGGTATTGCAACCCCGTTAATTATTCATTGGCCGGAATCTATTAACTCAGAAAGAATGGGAACTTTTACTGAGGACTATGGGCATATTATGGATATTATGGCAACATGTGTTGAAGTGTCTGGTGCCACCTACCCGAAAAGAATTAATAATAGGGAAATATTGCCTTTACAGGGAAAAAGTCTTTTGCCTGTGATTCAAGGTGAAACTCTCGAAAGGGGAAAAATTTTCTGGGAACATGAGGCTAATATCGCTATGCGGGACGGTGATTGGAAAATGGTAGCCAAGACGGAGCCTAAAGACCAGTTTTCAATGTCAAGCCTGCAGCTTTACAATTTGGAGACGGACCCTACCGAAACAAATGACCTATCCTTGGTATATCCCGAGCAATTGGATAACATGTATCAACAATGGCTTGAGTGGGGGAAGCATGTTAATGTCTTTCCACTGAATTCGTTAGGCTATGGTCAGAGAATGAGTTTATATCGTAGAAATGTCAATGGTGAATTCGATATGAATTTGGGAGATTGGCAAATAGAGAAATCCAAAATCATCGATGCTAGCATTGACACCGATCATACCAATCAAATAAGTGGTGCAAATGCCGCTAAAATTCAGGTCCATAAAGCAGGAAACAAACCAGAAGACCTTTCTATGTCTTGGAAGTACCCCGCAAAAAAAGGTGAAAAGTTGAGTATTGAATTTAAGTCTAAGAGCGATAAACCTTCCAAATTAACTTTTGGATTTAAAAAAGTTAATTCCACGAATCCAGTTATTATGTGTAAAGATGTAATTGTAGAAGAAAAAGTGGGAGAGTTGTTACTTCCTATGACAACAATTCCAGAGGATGGAAACTATGAAATATTTTTTTACATGGGAATTGTTGAAAATAATTCAACCTTATGGATAGATTCGGTAATAGTAAATACTGACTATAACTAGGCTTAAATGATTGAGGCCAATACTTTGCAAAAGCCTAAAACCAGACTAAAGAATTTAAACACGGTAGAATAAAGGTTTACCTTTAATTACTGCCAAATTTCTAAAATTTAATTAATAATGATGAAAACAAATAAGCGACAGATTTATTTTTATATAATTTCCGTTGGAATCCTCATTTTGTGGTCCTGTAAGGAAGTGAAATCGGAAAAGGACTATGCGCAGGATATAGTGAAAGACGATCGTCCTAACATAATTCTAATTATGTCAGACGACATGGGTTATTCCGATATAGCCCCTTATGGAGGAGAGATTGAAACCCCTAATTTAACTAAACTTGCCGAGGGCGGGCTGAAGTTTACACAGTTCTATAACACAGCTCGTTGTTGTCCAACTAGAGCTTCTCTTATGACAGGATGTTACCCCCAGCAGGCCGGGATTGGGCACATGACTAATCCTTCAGAGAACCCTGTTGGTCATAATTTGGGTATATTGGAGTATCAAGGTTTTTTGAGCAGCAAAACAGTGACCATTGCCGAGGTTCTTAAGGGAGCCGGATATAATACTTTAATGACCGGTAAATGGCATTTGGGCTTTGAGAAGAAAGAGCAATGGCCCTTGCAAAGGGGCTTTGATAAGTTTTATGGCATAGTCGACGGGGCATCTAATTTTTTTAAGCCCATCCATCCTCGAGGAATTTTCATGGATAACGATACCATTACCATAAATGATGAAGATTATTATACCACTGATGCTTTTACTGACAATGCCATTCAGTTTATTAACGACTCTAAAAAGGTAGATCCCAACAGCCCCTTTTTTCTTTACTTGGCTTATAATGCGCCCCATTGGCCATTACAAGCGCCCAAAGAGGACATTGATAAATATCGTGGCAAGTATATGAAAGGTTGGGAAAAATTAAGATTGGAGCGTTTTGAGCGAATGAAAAATATGGGGCTTCTTGATGCATCATGGGAACTTACCCCCGCGGATGATATTGTTGCATGGGATTCCTTAACCGATGAAAAGAAAAAAGAGATGGATTTACGTATGGCCATTTATGCTGCTATGGTAGATCGAATGGATCAAAATATTGGTCGTTTAGTCGCCGATTTAAAAGCTAAAAACCTATACGAAAATACTATTATTATGTTTATAAATGATAACGGAGCTTGTGCCGAAGGGGGTATGCTCGGAGGTGGGCCTGCAAGTCAGTTGGAAACCAAGGAAGGTTATTTTTTATCCTATGGAAAGGCATGGGCCAATGCTTCTAATACACCTTATAAAGAATACAAGCATTGGGTACATGAAGGAGGCATCTCTTCACCATTTATAGTACATTGGCCAGACGGTATCAATAATGACCGGAAAGGATCGATTGTCCGGGAGTATGGTTTTCTACCTGATATTATGGCTACTTGCCTTAATCTAGCTGGCGCCGATTACCCCAAAGATTTTAATGGCAATATAATTACTCCTATGTCCGGAAAAAGTCTGAAGCCTCTGATTACAGAAGGGGAAACACGGATCCATACCGAACCTATTTTTTGGGAACATGAAGGGAACAAAGCGGTACGAATTGGAAAATATAAACTTGTGCAAATGTGGGAAGAGGATATTGATGATAATTGGGAATTATATGATTTGGAAAATGACCGCACCGAAATGCACAATCTCATTAAACAAATGCCGGAGCGTGCTAACGAAATGATTGCACTATATTATGATTGGGCCGATAAAATGGGTGTCCTACCATGGGATGAAGTAAGAGAAATAATGAAAAAGAAGAAGGAAGAAAAACATTAAGAATTAAAATCTTGTCATAGTACCAGAACTTTCGATTACACACACCAAATGCTTTAGGAGCAAAATTGTGAAAACATGGATTTTAACAATACTATGGACTTCGAAAAGGTATCCGGATTGTAACTGAAAGCAAGATTTATAATTTTGATGAGTTTGGTTTAATCAATATAAATACCAAAATGAAATTTATCTTTAATATTTTATTCTTTTTACTGTGGGCATTTTATTCAAGTGCCCAACAAAAACCCAATATAGTATTCATGTTGGCTGATGACTGTACTTCCTGGGATATAGGTGTTTATGGAAATAAGGACTCAAAGACCCCTGCAATAGATCAATTGGCCGCTGAGGGTATGATGTTCACCAAATGCTATCAATCAGCACCGATGTGTTCTCCCACTAGGCAGAATCTTTTGACGGGACTATATCCTGTCAAATCTGGTGCATACCCTAACCATACCAATGTAAATGCAAATGTAAAAAGTATTGCGCAATATTTAAAGCCTTTAGGTTACAAGGTGGCCTTGAGTGGAAAAAGGCATTATGGTCCTAGCGATAATTTTCCTTTGGAATATCTTGGTAAGGCAACTGGCCAAGATGCTGACCCGAATTTCGACAACATTGATACCTTTCTAAATGAAACATCCAAGAAAGAACAGCCCTTTTGTTTATTTATTACTTCAAATCAGCCGCATACTCCATGGAATAAGGGGGATACTACCCTGTTTGATAAGGCAAAATTAAAATTACCTCCGATTTATCCAGACTTACCAAAAACACGGAGCGCGTTTAGGGATTATTTGGCTGAGATTAATTATTTAGACGGACAGGTTAAAAGGGCATTAAGCCTCTTGGGAAAATACAAACTCGACGAAAATACGATTTTTGTGTTCGCAAGTGAACAGGGAAATGCTCTTCCGTTTGCTAAATGGACATGTTATAATGCAGGTCTAAGATCAGCATTGATAGTAAAATGGCCTGGAGTGGTTAAACCTGGTTCCGTATCGGATGCCTTGGTGGAATATAGTGATATTGTGCCTACATTCATAGAGTTGGCAGGAGGTAGCCCTTTAACAGGATTGGATGGAAAAAGCATAGTGCCTGTTTTGACACAACAAAAAAAGGAACATAGGAAATATACTTATGGGGAAATGACAACTAGGGGTATAATTAATGGTTCTGATTATTTCCCTATCAGGTCAATAAGTAATGGTAGATATAGATATATATTAAACATTTCCTCTGAGGTAGCATTTAGCAATTGGGTTTTTACTGAACCATTTTTTATGGAATGGGAGGCCGACGCAAAAGTCAATTCCAATACCAGCAAATTGGTACAAAACTATAGATATAGACCAGCCGAGGAATTATTTGACGATGATATGGATCCGTATAATCAAAATAATCTTGCGGATAATCCTAAATATCACAAGGTTAAGGAAGAGCTCAGAAAACAATTGCATAAATGGATGTCAGAAAATGGCGATAAAGGAATTATTACAGAATTACTGGCATTGCAAAATATGCCGTCAAAAAGATCGGAATTTTCGGTTGTAATTGATACAACTATGCACCAATCTAAAATTATCAAGTCGGCTTGGCATATTAATGCTCCGGTGGATGGGTATTATACTTTTTATCTCAGTGGTAAGGGTAATTTAGAGGTTAACGGCAGGGTAGTTATACCCTTGAATCCTAAAGCCACCTCAAATACGGAAAGGTATGGTGTAATAGGGTTGAAAAAAGGAACTCATAGTATTGTTATTGATAATTCTTTGCCAGAAGCTGTAAGATGGAGCGGTCCAGAAACAATTCTGTCCAATTTGTAAGAAGAACCATAGGGTTTATTGTAGTGAAATAGGCAAGTACATTTATAAATATTTTGTCTTTTTAGGCCCTTTATAATAAGACCTTTATATCTATAAATGGAGCTGAATTTGTTCATGGTAAATAAACATTTTACTATGAGTGTATAAAAGTTCCATTTATAGCAATATGGCCTGGTCATAATATTGCCAATAGTTCTGAATATAAAAAGATTAAACAGGATCTTAGAAAAAGACTTAAAAAATGGATGATCGAACAGCAGGATATTCATTTCAGTGTGGAATTTTTTAAAGAACTACCTTAATAGAATAATAGCCGGCCTTGCTTTGTGGAGCTCAAATAGTTTTGATCTTTTGAAGAAATAGCGGTGAAAAATTAGTTAGAGTTTGTTAGTTTAGTTGGAAAAGGAACAATGGGCGACTGTTGTTCCTTTTTTTGTAGTAATGCATAATTGTGTGTTTATAACAAAATTTGGTTTTGTCATGTGAGTCTCTGAATTTCTAAGGGAACAATAGAAAAAACAAAATTTCATCGGCTTTAAAGGTCTCCCTTATTTTTTTAAATGCTATCCTCATTTGTGATTCCACTGTTTTAACGGATATATCCAATCTCAGGGCTATTTCCTTGTACTTAAGGCCATCCCGTTTATTGAGAAGCAATATTTGCTGGCATTTTGGGGGTAATTGTTGAATCACCATTTTCAATTTTTTTATTCTTTGTTCAACATTGCCATTTTCCTCACATGTATGTTCATAGGCCATGCTGTATTTAATGTCATCAAATATTGTATTTTTCCGTTGATCCTTTCTGTAGAGATCCACAAAGGAGTTATAGGCAGTTGTGAATAGAAATCTTTTCAGGGTAGGACTTTCTATCAAGTCCGGACGTTTTTGCCATAGGGTAATAAAACAATTTTGGACAATGTCCTTCGCCTTGTCATGACTATTGGTCAAAGTCTTGGTATATGCTAGGACAGGTCCATAAAGCTGCTCAAATACCAATTTGAAATTCTCTTCCTTCTGCTGCATATAAGGTTAAAAAAACTTCCCGATAAAGTTGTTCATAGATAAGCTTGGTTGTAAAAATACAAATATGAAAATTATTTTGATTTTTTTTAAGGGTTTTACGTTTTCTATTCGTTTACAATTAGAATATGATAATTTAAAAAGTTCTTAATTAAGAATCAGACAATTTGAAAGAATTAATAGATAAATATATAAATGACTCCATTAATGGTTTGGAAATGGAGAGACTTAAAGTTTGGTTGGAAAAGGAAAAGAACCAAGAAAAGTTCAAGACCATTTTGGAGAGCCATTATCATATCAACCTTGGAGTACAAAAGGTTGACCTGGACAGGGAATATTCTTTACTATTGGATAAGCTAGAAGGCAAAAGCACTGCCGGGAGCCGCACAGGTTTTATATGGTTTAAACGAGCAGCAATTTTTCTTGGCCTTCTTGGCCTAGGCTATATAATACAGCTGACAACGGAAGATCCCAACAAAATGGAAGTTAATGGAAATACCATCATGATCAAACAAGAAAATGGAAATGCTCAGATAATTAAGGAAGACGGTAGTGTGGAAATCGTAGATAACAAGGGTCGAATAATCGGTAAACAAAATGGAACTCAATTGGATTATAAAAATTTTGTTGCTACGCAAGGAAACAATCTACCAAATGATATCCTGACATATAATGAACTGGTAGTGCCCTATGGGAAAAAAATGAGACTGATTCTATCGGATAGCACAGTGGTCCATATTAATTCGGGTTCGCGTCTGAAGTATCCGGTTAAATTTTTAGAAAATAAGGATAGAAAGGTATTTTTGGAAGGAGAAGCTTTTTTTGAAGTAACCAAAAGTAATACTGCCTCTTTTATTGTAAATACGGATAAAATCGATATTCGGGTATTGGGCACCAAATTTGATGTCAGCGCTTATCGGGACGATGAGCAGGTCAGTACCGTGCTGGTCGAAGGTTCGGTTGAGCTTTCCACATCCGATCGCAGTGCGGTAGGTGAAGAAAAATATCTATTGGAACCAGGACAGATCGGCTCTTGGAGCAAATCTATGGATAATATGAAAATAGCAGAGACGGATGTAAACGAATATACTTCTTGGATAAACGGGGAGATAATATTTAGGATAAGGCCCTTCCCTGAAATATTAAAAGTATTGGAACGCCACTACAATGTTTCGATTACCAATAATTATAGACTGTTGGACAGTCAACAATTTTTTGCAAAGTTCGATACGGAAACCATAGAGCAAGTATTGACATATTTTCAGAATAGTACTCCTTTCCATTATACAAGGACCGGAGATATAATAGAAATCAACCAACCACAATAAATAGCTGCCTATGATAAAACCTTCTATTTAAACTTCACTTTAAGAAATAAAAATAATCGGGATATGCTCCAACATACCCCGACCGTAAAAGGTGATTAAATCATTAACCACAATAACTAATCAAAAGTATGAATAAAAAAAATAATACTTTGGGAATACCGTATGTTCTGTTTCCCAATATCAGCCTAAAAATGAAGTTGACCACTCTTTTTTTAATAATTGCATTGTTCAGGATACAGGCCAGTACCTATTCACAAAATACCAAGATCACCTTGAATTTGGATGCGGTAAGCATAATGACCGTATTTGAGGAGATTGAAAAACGGAGCGAGTTTAAATTTTTGGGAAACAAGGAAGTGTTGGACGATGTACGCTTTTTTTCGGTGCATGTCAAGAAGGAAAGGATCGATAAAATATTGAACGACTTGTTTCTCGGGACGGACATTACTTATAAGATATTGGATCGACAGATCATTTTAAAAAAGGATATGGAGAAAATACCAATAATCACATCTCCAATCCCAAAGTCGATCGAGATCCAAGATCCACAAAATATTGTTAGCGGGACGATCAGTGATAACAATGGCACCCCTTTGCCCGGAGCGAATATCCTTGAAAAAGGTACAACAAATGGTACCCAGGCAGATTTTGATGGTAATTTTTCCATCGAGGTTTCTGACGAAAACTCGACCTTGGTCATTTCTTACGTTGGTTTTTCTACTAAGGAAATTGTATTGAACGGGCAGTCGACTATCAAGATTATATTGGAAGAGAGTGCTGCGACTTTGGATGAAATAGTGGTTGTTGGTTATGGTTCTGTTAAAAAAAGTGATTTAACAGGATCTGTGTCTTCTGTAAAAGTAGATGATTTTCAGAAAGGAAATAATACTTCAGTTGATGGATTGTTAAATGGAGTTTCTGGTGTAAATATCATCCAAAACAATGGCGAGCCCGGCGGTAGTTTTTCTATTAATGTGCGCGGAGCAAGTTCTATCAGTGCTGGAAATAGTCCATTGTATGTAATAGATGGGTTTCCTGTTGATAATTCACCTGCCTTGGGTAGTGGTGGTGATCCCGGATTTTCTGGGAGTAGAAGTCCGAGAAACCCATTGGCATCAATAAACCCTCAAGATATTGAGTCGATAGAAATATTAAAAGATGCCTCTGCTACTGCAATATATGGTTCACGTGGAGCCAATGGAGTTATTTTAATAACAACCAAGAGTGGGCAAACTGGAAAGGTTAAGGTATCTTTTCAATCATCCACATCATTTCAAACAGTATTCAACAGGTTGGATTTACTCTCAGCTCAAAATTATAAAAGAGTACTTAATGACATTATTGCTGAAGGGGGTGGGAGTCAAGAGGAAATTATCGGTGATATATCCAATGGAGGAAAAGGTACAGATTGGCAAGATTCAGTGACTAATGACTTGGCATTGATGCAAAATCACCAAGTATCCTTTACTGGAGGTACCGATGCTACAAAGTATTTTATGTCATTAAACTATGTAGATCAAGAGGGTGTTGTAAAATCGACTGATTTTAATAGATATGGCCTGAGGCTCAACCTAGACTCAAAAGTGTCAGATAAATTTAAAGTAGGCTTAAACTTATCGGCTTCGTATACCGAAAATACATTCGTCCCCAATGGTTTTAGTACCAACGAAAATGCAGGTGCCCTATATTCTGCAGTAAATTTTGATCCTACTCTGCCGGTCAAGGATGAAAATGGAGTCTTTGTGATTTCACCAATTTTAAGTATAGATAACCCCATGGCTTTAATTGAGGGGACGTCCTCAAGTTCAAGAAATAACCGAATTCTAGCATCAGTTACTGGAGAGTACGTATTTACAGATGCATTAACTGCTAAGCTGAATTTGGGAGGCGATATCGTTAATGAAAACAGAAAAAATTATATAGGTAGACTCACTGAAAATGGCAGTAACAGAGGTGGTATAGCAGGAAATTATCAAGGTGAAAACGGTAGTTATTTGGCAGAGTTCACTTTAAATTACAATAACACCTTTGGTGAAGATCATATATTGGATTTATTGGGGGGAACCTCATATCAAAGGTTTTCTTCTGCTAATAGTGCTCAAAGAGGAGATGGCTTTCCCAGTGATGCAACAGGAGCTAATAATATGGGGCTGGCAAACTCGCAAACATTGGTTTCAAACAATTCAGTATCAGGTAATCGTTTGGTATCTTTAATAGGTAGAGCTAATTATGGCTACAAGAATAAATATTCCACAACATTAACAGTAAGACGTGATGGTTCTTCCAGATTCGGTGCCAATAACCGGTTTGGAACATTTCCTTCTGCGGCAATTGCATGGAAGTTGTCCGAAGAGGATTTTTTAGTAGACAGTAAATTGATCAATTTCTTTAAACTTAGAGGTAGTTGGGGGCAAACTGGTAATCAAGAAATAGGAAACTTCGCTTATCAATCTACCTTTGGGGGCAGCAGTTCTCCAATTTGGGATGGAATGCCCGTAACAGCCACTCAGCCACTTAGGCAACCCAACCCGGATTTAAAATGGGAACAAACAGAGCAGATTAATGTGGGTCTAGATTTTGGTTTATGGAACAATAGAGTTAGTGGATCTTTGGATTATTATACAAAAACTACCTCCGATATGCTTTTCGATTTCCCTATCCCAGTATCAACAGGTTTTAATAGTGTATTGAGAAATATAGGTGAAATAAAAAACTCAGGATTTGACATTTCAATCACCTCAAAAAATATTTCCCATGGTAATTTTCAATGGAGTACTAATGTTACGCTTACTACCATGAAAAATGAAGTGGTTGATTTAGGGGGAATCCCGGAAATTTATTCTGGTGGCGATTTTTTGCATGTTTCTCAAATAGGTATCATTAAGCCAGGGAACCCATTAAACTCGTTTTTTGGCTGGGAAATAGGAGGTGTTTGGCAACAAGGTGACGATTTTTCTGCCACGAATGAAAACGTACAGCCAGGTAGTCTTAAATATGTAGATCAAAATGGAGATGGGTTTGTAAATGGTGATGACCGCGTCATTTTAGGTAATTCTTTTCCAGATTTTCAATGGTCTATGGGGAATACATTCAGTTATAAGAATCTAGAACTTTTTGTGTTCTTTGAAGGTATTGAAGGTATTGAAATGCTTAATGGAAACTTAATAGAAAGTTATTTTCCCATTAATTTTAGGAGAAATAAGTTTGCTGAAGATTACTTAAACCGATGGACTCCAGACAATCCAACTAATGAGTATCCGTCTTTTGTTGATCCCCTTTCTCAAGGTAGAAAAACTGTTAACTCAAAAACAGTTCAGGATGCATCTTACTTTAAGTTGAAAAACATTAAGTTGACCTATAATATACCAGATAATATTAAATGGTTTCCGTCGGGACAATTTTTTATGTCTGTTGACAACGTATTTGTAATCAGTGATTATGATGGAATTGACCCGGCATTAAACCCAAATAATAATGCCACACTGAGGGTTGATTTTAATTCATACCCAAGTGCCAGAACTTTCACCTTTGGTTTTAGAATAGACCTTTAATAATATAATTCTTTGAAAATGAAACTATATATAAAAATAATTACGTTGAGTATTTACATTTCAGGGTTGCTCATGGCTTTAGGTTGTGAATCTATTTTGGAAGAAGAAAATAAATCGCAACTTTCACCTGATAACCTGCTGACTTCGGAATTGGGGATTACAACCGTTATCGCAAATGCCTATTCATCTTTGAATGCTGGAAACCCTACCCGAAATTTTGTAAAACGTGAAGAAATGACTTCTGATATTCTTTGGCAAACGGGTGGTGGCGAAAATGGTACTGCGGTAAGTTTGATAGGTTTTTTATGGGACTCCAATGCCACATTAGAAGCTTTTGATTGGGGGATTTATTGGAATGTTATAAGGGATGCTAATACCGTTTTGGATAATATTGAGAATGTGGGAGATATCAGTGATTCTAAAAAACAAAATCTTATCGCAGAAGCACGCTTTTTAAGAGTTCAAGCGTATTACATACTATGGATTCAATATGGCACTTTACCATTAAGAACCAGTCTGTCCGATCCTCAACAACTTGCAAGATCCAGTGAAGAAGAGTTCAAAACTTTTATGGAAACGGAGTTTTTAGAGGCCATTCCAAATTTGCCTGAACCAGGTAATGAATCTAATTACGGACGTGTAAACAGCGGCGGCGCAAAAGGGTTGCTTTGTAAATGGTATTTAAATACAAAACAATGGCAAAAATGTGTAGATGTAGCAAATGATATTATAATCGGAGATAAATATAGCTTAGTACCTTCTTATTTTGATTTGTTCGCTCTGGAAAATGAACGTAACGCAGAATTTATGCTAGTTTCAACCAAATTGGCTAATGAAAATAATTACATAAGTTTAACTGCTACAACATTACCTCCAGGATACAAAGTTGGACTTGATGGTGGTCTGGAAAATGCAGTCAATACTACTTGGTCAAACTATGCTTCCCAGTATAGGTTGCTAGATGATTTTTACAATTCATTTGAAAGTGGGGATACACGTAATAGTAGGATTCTTACAAGTTACGTAAATGGTAATGACGTTCAAATTAATCTTTTAAGTATACCTAATAATACGAGAGCAATGAAATACCCACCCGATCCAGCAGCCCAAGGTAGCGGTCATGGCAATGATTTTCCGATTGTTCGGTTTGCAGATATATTGTTGGCCAAAGCAGAAGCTTTGAATGAAATTAGTGGACCAACTCAAGAATCTGTTGATTTAATTAATATGATACGTAATAGGGCAGAATTGGGGAATAAATTGTTATCTGACTTTCCGACTAAAGAAAGTTTAGGAGATCATATCTTGGACGAACGCCGCTGGGAGTTTTGGTATGAAGGGCATAGAAGGACGGATTTGTTAAGAATGGGCAAATTTATTGAATCTGCCATAAGTCGAGGATATAGTGCCCAAGAAAAGCACAAATTGTTTCCAATTCCGCAGGGAGAAATCGATGCTAATAAATTGATGGTTCAAAACCCCGGATATTAACCCCTTAAAGGAATAAATAGCAAGGTTTGGAGAGTACATAAAGGTTTTATGACAATTCAATTAACAAAATGAACCGTAACAAAAGGAATTTAAAGGGAATAATAAAAGGTGTTGCTGCTATATTAACGGTAATAATTTCAGTTTCATGTATAGCCAATCGTGGAACATTCGTTAAAGCGCAGCCTCATATCATTATTATTTACACGGATGATATGGGAATAGGAGACCTTTCTTGTTATAATAGTGGGTGGGTGAATACACCGAACATTGATAAACTGGCTGCCGGCGGAGTTAAATTCAATAATTATTATACAGCTTCACCGGTTTGCTCGCCTTCACGCGCTGCCATTACTTCGGGCATCTTTCCGACTGAATTGGGAATAAATACCTATTTGCATAGCAGAGCAGGTAATTTAAAACATGAACAATTCGACTATTTAGACCCATCCTTTCCATCCATGGCACGAATGCTAAAAGATAAAGGCTATAAGACCGGACATATTGGAAAATGGCATTTAGGCGGGGGAAGGGACGTAGATGATGCTCCATCTATTAAGAAATATGGATTTGATGAATATGTAACAACTTATGAAGGCCCGGATCCCGACCAATTAATTACTGCATCTAATTGGATCTGGAGTGAAATCGATAGCATAAAGCGCTGGGAAAGAACTGGTTATTTTGTAGATAAAACCCTTGATTTTATTTCTAGAAATCGTAACGCACCATGTTTTGTAAACTTATGGCCCGATGATATGCACGACCCGTGGATTCCAGATAGCACATATTACGGAGAAAAGGATAAATGGAAAAGTCGTGAAGCCTTTGTTCCTGTTCTTGAGGAATATGATCGTCAAATTGGCCGATTAATGGCTGGGTTGGAGGAATTGGAGCTTTCAGAGAATACCTTGGTTATTTTCACCAGTGATAATGGCGCATACCCCACCTTCGATCAAATACGGACAAATAGTCAACGTGGAGCAAAGAACAGTCTATATGAGGGAGGTTTGAAAATGCCGTTTATTGTTCACTGGCCCGCAAAAATTGAACCACGGAAGGTTGACAATCAAACTGTAATATCCTCTGTGGATATATTACCGTCAATTTGCAGTATAACCGGAGTGAAGCTTCCAAAAAGCTATAAGGGTAGTGGAGAGGATATGAGTATGGCTTTGTTGGGGGTACGTGAACAAAATAGGAGTACAGACCTTATGTGGGATTTTGGCAGGAATGTATTTTTTAATAAACCAAAACAAGTCCATCACCAAAGTCAGCATTTGGCAATTAGACGTGGTGGATGGAAACTGTTGGTGAATTCGGATGGCACTCAAGTAGAACTTTTTGACATTAAAAAGGATTGGAATGAAACTACCAACGTAGCTGGAAGTCATCCAAAGCTTGTTATGGAACTTAGTGAAAAGGTAATTCATTGGTATAAAACAAAGCGCAAAATAAGATTGAATAGTTTAGATAAGAGTTAAAACTAAGGTGGATATAATTAATTCTAACAAAAGTAGGTAGATATGAAATTGAAACTATGTATAGTATTATTAGTCTTCATTTGGTTCGATATGCATCCGGCGGACAAAAAAGCCTCAGGATGGCCGGAAAAGAACCGAATTGAGTTAAGTCAAGGGCCCCAGCCAAATATCCTCATAATAATAGCGGATGATTGTACCTATAGTGATTTGGCGATATACGAAGGAAGAAATGTAAATACTCCAAATATAGATTTGTTGGCCTCAGAATCCTTAGTTTTCAACAAGGCTTATTTGTCCATGGCCATGTGCGCGCCGAGTAGGGCGGAATTTTTTACAGGTAAATATCCACAAAACAATGGCCTCGCCTATAATCACGGAAAAGCAAAAAATAATGTAAAAAGCATAGTGCAGTATTTAGGACAATTGGGTTATAGAACAGGCATAGCAGGTAAAATTCACGTAAAACCTGATAGTGTGTTTCCTTTTGAAAAGGTGGAAGGCCTTGAGAGGAGCTCTGTTTCAAAAACCGTGAAATACGACAGTGCGGGTATGGAAGAATTCATTGCTAGGGACAACTCTCCTTTTTGTCTAGTTGCAGGATTGGTAGTGCCACATGCGCCCTGGACTGTGGGAGATGCATCCCATTTTAATAAAGAACAGCTAATTTTACCTCCTTATATGGCAGATACTCCTGAAACAAGAGAAAACTATTCAAGGTATCTGGCCGAAATTGAAGTATTGGATGATCAGGTTGGCATGACTTTGGAAATGTTGGAAAAATCAGGAAAGGCGGATAATACAATTGTTGTTTTTACAACTGAACAAGGTTCCAAGTTTCCTTTCAACAAATGGACCAATTATGATATGGGTGTGCATACTGGTTTTATTGTTCGCTGGCCAGGAAAAACGCCGGTGGGAAAAAGAACTGATGCACTTATACAATATGCAGATGTATTGCCTACTCTTTTAGATGCTGCAGGTGGTCGACCCAATGTGAATGATTTTGATGGAAGCAGTTTTTTAGAGGTTATAAAAGACAATGAAACAAAACATAGAAAATTTGCATATGGAATGCACAATAATATTCCTGAAGGTCCTCCATATCCAGTTCGTTCCATAACCGATGGCAATTGGCATTACATTAAAAATATTGAAAGTGAATCAATATATGTCATTAAGCACCTAATGGGGACAACACGTACTAGTGACTATTGGTCGTCTTGGTTATATGAAAGTACTAGCAACGAGCATACTCTAAAATTGGTGAATCGATATATCAAGAGGCCCATTGAAGAGCTATATTATACCTCTGAAGATCCATTCGAGCAAAATAATTTAGCGGAAAATTCTAGTTATCAAGAATTAAAACTAAAACTGTCCCAAGAATTGGAAAATTGGACTGAAAAGAATGGTAATTCCACGGATAGTTGGGATGCTTATAATGAGACGATAAAATAGTATTTATTTCATTGTGAATATAATTATGAGGAACTTTATTGTATTATGGTTGTTGGGTTGGGCTTGTAGAATTAGGTCCTATAAGTCAAAATCAACATAAAATATTGATGTTTGGGATATCTTTTATTATTGAATCGTAACAAGAAGTCAAGTTCACATCTAAAAATCCAATAATGGGAAAATTAGTTAAGTGGTAAGCCAGTGAAGAATTATTTAAAGATGAATAAGCCACGTATTATCATAATGATCAAGTGAATGTCATTAACTCGTAGAAGATTAAGGGTAAATCCGGATACTAGTAGGAATAGGTTGGAATGTTCCAGTGACAATTCATTTCAACAATAAAGTATTTCGATTATAGGAGGATTTTTATTAGAAATATCCTTTTTAGTGATGAGTGGTAATAGGCCTCCTGGTGAATATAACTTGGGAGTTGGAAATAAGAAACTATAAATAGAAAATGAAGAACAAAATAGCTCTGCCTTATTTTAGATTGATTGTATTTTATTGGTTTCCACTTTAGCTGGGCACAAATATCATCATTTCAGACCAGTGCAGATAGACCTAATATGCTTTTCATTCTTACAGATGATCAAAGTCAGCGAGATATGGGAGCTTATGGTAATAAAGTCCTAAGTACGCCCAATATGGATAAGATTGCTTTAGAAGGTATGATGTTCGACAATGCATTTACAAGCACGGCCATGTGCGTCCCTAGCAGAGCAACTTTATTGACCGGTCTATATCCAATGAGGCATGGTGCCGAAGCCAATCATGCACCTATAAAGAAGGGCATAAGTAGCGTCTCTAAATATTTGGGAAACTTGGGATATCGGGTAGGACTCATCGGGAAAACCCATATTAACCCTATAGACTCATTTGATTTTGATTACGTAAAACGACTTCAAGATTTTGCCTGGGATTCTACGTTGACGAAAAATGAGATGCTATCGGCCATGAAAATTTTAAATAAGGGTAGGGAGCCATTCGTTCTTTTTATTTGTATATCGAACCCGCATACGCCTTGGCCGTCTGAATGGGATAAAACTCCCGAAGAGGTTGAATTACCGCCTCATTTACTTGACGAGCCAAAAACAAGGCTTACCATGTCCAGATATTATTCTCATGTGGAGATAGCAGATAGAAAAGTAGGTGAAGCAATTTCGGCAGCGAAAGAATTAAATTTATATGATGAAATGTTGGTTTTTCTTAGCAGCGACCATGGAGCCGAATTTGTCCATAGTAAGTATACGCTATATGATGAGGGCTTAAGGGTTCCGTTTGTAGCCAGATGGCCCGGTCATATCAAATCCAATTCACGAAGCTCGGCCATGATCGAATTTGTTGACATAGTTCCTACCATGATAGATATCGCCGGAGGGAAGCCAGATAAAATGTTGGATGGGCAAAGCATGTTGTCCGTTTTATTGGGCAAGGCTACCAATCTAAAAAAATATGTATACTCCACATCCTCCAAAGATGGCGCCAAGACGGACTACCCTATTAAGGCAATTCGATCTGGAAGATACAAGTATATTATAAACCCGGAATACCACGAAACTTATACTTCTTGGATAACTGATTCGACATTGGGTGACAACTGGCCGGGGTATGACCGTCATTATGGTTATTGGCTTTCATGGATGGCTGCCGCCGATACAAATTCAAGAGCAAAAAAATTGGTCGATAATTATTTATATCGACCGAGCGAAGAGCTTTACGATTTGAATGAAGATCCTTATGAACTACACAATATTGCCAATAGTACTGAATATAAAAAGATTAAACTGAATCTTAGAACAAGACTCAAAAAATGGATGATCGAACAACAGGATATTCATTTCAATGTGGATTTTTTTAAAGAACTACCTAAATAGAGTAATAGCTGGCCTAACTTTTCGGGAACCCAAATAGTTTTGGTCTTTTGCAGAAATAGTGGTTAAAAATAAGTTAGAGTTAGTTAATTTAGTTGGAAAAGGAACAATGGGCGACTGTTGTTCCTTATTTTGTAGAAATGCATAATAGTATGTTTATAACAAAATTTGGTTTTGTCATGTGAGTCTCTAAATTTCTATGGGAACAGTAGAAAAAACAAAATTTCATCAGCCTTAAAGGTCTCCCTTATTTTTTTAAATGCTATCCTCATTTGTGATTCCACCGTTTTAACGGATATATCCAATCTCAGGGCTATTTCCTTGTACTTAAGGCCATCCCGTTTATTTAGAAGCAATATTTGCTGGCATTTGGGCGGTAATTGTTGAATCACCATTTTTAGTTTTTTTATTCTTTGTTCAACATTGCCATTTTCCTCATTTGTATGTTCATAGGCCATGCTGTATTTAATGTCATCCAACATTGTATTTTTCCGTTGATCCTTCCGGTATAAATCCACAAAAGAGTTATAGGCAGTTGTGAACAGAAATCTTTTCAGGGTAGGGCTTTCTATCAATTCTGGACGTTTTTGCCATAGGGTAATAAAACAATTTTGAACAATGTCCTTCGCCTTGTCATGACTGTTGGTCAATGTCTTGGTATATGCCAGGACAGGTCCATAAAGCTGCTTAAATACCAATTTGAAATTCTCTTCCTTCTGCTGCATATAAGTTTAAAAAAACTTCCCGATAAAGTTGTTCATAAATTGGGAAATTAGAGAATACTTAAAGATCATACTACCCTTTCCCATCAATAATGAGTAGAATATTGAGCTGCCACTTTTTATGGGATAGGTTTTGTAATAAAGTATGTTCTGGTTCATATTGATTTAAGCTGATTTGTGTTATTTTTTTAAAGTGGACAAAAATTTCTATAATACTGAAGCGGGAAGGCATCTATTATTATAGTGCTAATGAGGGCAAAAATAGAATACCAAATTCTGAGCGATAGCCTAATAAAATGAGTCATGAATCGACCAAAAAGATGTACTACTAGTAATTGTTCATTGTAAAGATCACTCGAATTTTCGACTTATGTCCAGTTAGTTTAAAAATCGTTCACTCTATATATTCAAATAAATCATTATTAGCCTTAAGTTAAAAAATCATTGTATCATTTTTTCATTGAAACTGTTCAAATTCAAATTTTATATAAAGATACAATGTATTTGACCTGAAATGTATAGTCTATGGGATGAATTGTTGCGGATAATTCTTTGAAATTTAACAATATTGTGGAGTAATGATAGTCAATCTGTTAAGTCTGCTTTTTTTTGTACCCTACTAAATCTTTAATTGGTTATGGATACTGTTTTAAGCTTTTTATAACTAAAGAGTGTTTGTTCATTAGTACTTGGGTAAACCTACAACAGGATCATAGAGAGATTCATTGGTTTGGTGCCTAAAAGAGTTTAAAATAATTTAATAAGTGTACTTTTTAAATAATTCTAATTAATATGGTGAAAAGAAAAAATTAATATCTACTGCTGATCTGTTGTTTAAAACAAAAGCATTAAATCAAAATGACAATACCATTGAATTCATTCCATATATAAAGTTGTTTTAGAGAAGGAATTAATAAGCTTGCTTGCCTTGGTCAGGACGTAATGAGACAAATTTTTATAAAAGATCGGGCTACAGAGTTAAGTTTTGAAGGTCGACGCCGGTACGATTTTTTAAGGAGGAGTGTATATGTGGACACAATGAGAAATACAACCTCCGTTTATTTGCAGTCACCTAGAGAGAACGTATAGGATTTTCACGGTCAATTAACAGTCCCTCAGGATGAAATTGGGTCATTCAATAGAACTATTGTACAAAACCCAGGATACTAATTAATAGTTTGACTTATCACATGTTATAAAATGTTTGGTAATACGAATTTTGTATGACGCGGGTTGGCTTTCATTATGGGATCCTATTTCCTAGATTGGAAAAAAGATTATTTACTTATTAATAAAGACGAATTATTAAATATTACTAAACATTATGATAAATCTAAGATTTCTAGTATTAGCTTTTTTTATTGTTTCTTCTTTTGAAGCAAGTGCATTACAGCTACCTGAGGTAGATAAAAGTATGCCTCCCAACATTATTTTTATTTTCATCGATGATATGGGATTTGCAGACTTAAGTAGTTACGGCAACCCCTATATACGCACGCCAAACATTGATCGATTGGCAAATCAAGGTACTAAGTTTACAAACTTCTATGTTGCCGCTCCCATTTGTTCGCCTTCTAGGGTAGGTGTTATGACTGGGCAGTATCCCTCTAGACATAAAATAAATTCGTACCTCGCGGCTAGAGATTACAATACAAAACGGGGCATGGCCAGTTTTTTGGATTCAAAAGCCCCATTTGTTGCAAGAGAAATGAAAAAAGCTGGATACGCCACTGCACATTTTGGAAAATGGCATATGGGAGGGGGTAGAGATGTGGATGATGCCCCTTTGCCAAGTGCCTATGGTTTTGATGAATCATTGGTGTCCTTTGAAGGTTTAGGAGATCGTTTGTTGATGGACAAGGACCATGGTTTATCGGAACAAAGTGCCAAATTAAAACAGGGTAATATAACATGGGTTGAAAAGCACGAAAGAACATCTATTTATGTAGATAGAACGATCAAGTTTATTAGAGAACATAAAGACGAACCTTTTTATGTGAATCTTTGGACAGGCGATGTGCACGATCCATTTCGCCCAAAGGGAAAGTTTGAAAAAGCCTATGATTATTATGCAAACAATCATTATCAACAAAAATTTCTTGCAGTTTTGCATGAATTGGATCTAGAAATTGGGCGCCTTATGGCTAGTATAGACGAGTTGGGGTTGGCCGAAAACACATTGGTGATTTTTACGAGTGACAATGGACCTACCGATTGGCAACATTATTATAATGAAAATTATACGCCCCCAGGTAGTGCAAATCCTTTTAGAGGACGTAAATGGAGTTTGTATGAAGGGGGAATACGAGAACCATTCATAGTTCGATGGCCACAAGCCATTCCAGCTGGAGCTGTTGATGTTACCACTATTTTACATGCGGCAGATCTTTTTCCCACGCTTATGAATATCTGTGGTATTGAGGCTCCCATAAATTTTGATGGGGAGGATATGAGTAAAGCCCTATTGGGGAAGCCGCAATCGAGGAGAAGTCCGCTCTTTTGGGAGTATGGAAGTGAGTTTGATATCAAACCAGGAAATCCCAGATTTAGAAGTCCAAAGCTTGCCATGCGGGATAACCAGTGGAAGTTGCTCATAAATCCAGATGGTAAAGATGTCGAATTATATAATTTGGAACAGGATCACGCTGAGATTAATAACGTGGCTGAACACCATAAGAATTTGGTACGAACAATGTCCAATAAAACTCTGGAATGGTATGATTCCGTAAAGAAAGACCAATAGGTTTAATTAGTTGATAAGGGCTTAATATATCGAAGAGTATAGATTGTAAATTAGTTCTGTATCTGAATAGTTTGAGATAATGTAGGCAAATCTTATTTTGGATGATAGTTGTGGGCATTATCACTTATTGAAACAAGAAATTTTTAAAAAATATTTACTTGGCTTTACACCATCATAAATTTTTTAAAAAAAGTAAATGGATCTTATGGTAAGACATTATTATTTAGTTGCATTCATTTTAATTATTTTGTCATGCAAAGAAAATCCGGCAACAAAATTAATTCAAATCAAGAAAGAGCAGCCAAATGTAATCGTTTTTGTTGCTGACGATTTGGGGTGGAATGATGTAAGTTTTCATGGTAGTGACATAAAAACACCTTCAATTGATTTGTTAGCTACAGAATCTTTTGTGTTCAATCGTTTTTATACTGCACCGGTTTGTTCACCTACGAGAGCAGGATTGATGACGGGCAAATATCCCAACCGTTTCGGAATGCGTTACGGTGTAGTATCGCCCCCTACGAAAAATGGGTTGCCACCAGAAGAGATTACCTTTCCTGAATATTTGGCAAATAAAGGCTATGAAAACAGGGCTGCCTTTGGTAAATGGCATTTGGGCCATTCCAATATAAAATACCATCCCTTAAATCAAGGTTTCAATTATTTTTATGGTCATTATAATGGTGCAATAGATTATTTTACGCACAAAAGAGATGCTGAACTCGATTGGCATAAAAACTATAGTACTAGTTTCGATAAGGGCTACTCCACCGATTTGGTGGAAAAAGATGTAATTAGATACATAGATAGTGTGAAAACGAAAGGTGCGTTTTTTACATATGTGGCCTTTAACGCACCTCATTCTCCAATGCAGGCAAAACTGGAAGAACTTAACAAATATGGCTATGACCCCAATATGGAAATGGAAGACTTTCCCGTAGGGGGCATGGCAGGTGCCGAAAGGGAAAAGGAGATATATGGCATGGAGGGACGCGGTAATAATTTAAGGCAAACCTTTTCCGGGATGGTCGGTTCTTTGGATCATTCAATTGGTGAAATAACCAAATATTTAAAAAGGGAAGGCATCTACGATAATACGATCATATGGTTTTTAAGTGATAATGGGGGAGTCGAATATTTTGGAGGGAATAATAAACCACTGCGGGGACAAAAACATACAGAATGGGAAGGTGGCGTAAGGGTCGTGTCTCTGTTAAAGGGTGTAGGCGAACTTAACAAAAAAGAAGAAATTGACCAAGTGGTCGGGTATATAGACGTGTTTCCAACTTTGGCCGATATGGTTTCAGAAATTCCGAAACATCAAGTTGATGGCATCAGCATAAAAAATAGGTTATCTGGGGAACCATTGAGCAAAAGGAACTTTTTCTTGGGAAATGGTGCTTTAGTCAACGATTCCTTCAAATTGGTAAATGGTAAATGGTCAATTGTTCAAGATAGATGATGATATGGGTGAAACAATAAATGTTGCCGATAGTTATCCTGAGGTCTTTGAAAGTTTAAAAACTGTGGTTGATTCCTTTAAAACAATTGAAAAGGGAAAATACATAAGGGAACCGAAAGATTGGATTCCACCAAAAAATTGGAAAATTAAAACAGAAAATGAATAGAGGCGTCAAATTTGAATAGGAATTAACTATGAAAATCAATCAAAAACAAGGAGTTCTAATATTGAGCTCAAGCAAGAGTAAAACTAAACAGAATATGGGTTCAGAATAAATCTAGTCATTCCGAACCGATATTTTGGGAACATGAAGGTAATAAGGCGGTAAGATTGGGCAATTATAAACTGGTAATGGAATGGAAGTCTAAAGACGATTATAATTGGGAGCTTTATAACATTGAAGAGGATCGGAGTGAAATAAACAATCTAAGTGAGAAGGAACCTGAACAAGTTGCACATATGATTGAGATGTGGAATGATTGGGCTAAGGAAAAAAAGTACTTCCTTGGGACGAAGCACTTAATATCATGGATGCACGGAAAACAAAGCATTAGTCATACAAAATCGATGAATATCGGGAAGAAAGCAAAAATTTACGAACAAAACTAAAATCACTATCATGTTAAATAAAACCAATCTGAACTACATTAGGAAAGAATCAATTCTATTTGGAATTAATTTGTTGCTCTGCTGTACAATATCCTATGGACAAAAAATGGAACAAAAGACAAGACCAAATGTACTTTTAATCCTTGTGGATGATTTAAAACCAACGCTGGGCACTTACGGAGACACAACAGCTAAAAGTCCAAATATAGATAACTTGGCAGCGATGGGGATGCGCTTTGACATGGCTTATGCCAACCAGGCGGTTTGTGCCCCCTCTAGGTACAATTTGATGTTGGGGTCCAGATCGACAAGTACAGGTCTATACAGTTTTGGAAAAGACTTTAGAGAGCCATTCCCTAGCGCGATTACCCTACCACAGGTATTTAAAAATGCTGGCTATCATACTGAGTCCATGGGCAAGGTATATCATATAGGCCACGGAAATACCAATGACGAAATATCTTGGAGTATTCCACATCATAAAGATAAGGTTATCGAATATATCGTTCCCGAAAGCACGGGGAGGGAATTGACCAGGGAAGAAGCTTTCTTTGAAAATACCAGAATGTATATTGCAGATACGCCTAAGAACAAGGACCTTCCTAGAGGCGCAGCTTGGGAAAGTCCAGATGTATTGGATGACGCCTATGCCGACGGTAGAGTGGCAAATGAAGCAGTGGATCGTTTACGAATGCATAGTAAGAACCAAGTCAGCCCATTTTTTATGGCAGTCGGTTTTGCTAGACCCCATTTGCCATTTTCTGTACCCAAGAAATATTGGGATATGTATGATCCACAAAAATTACCGATGCCAAGTTTCGAAGGTTATCCCGAAGGATCACCCAAGTTTGCTGTAAAAAGGGGAGGAGAGATAGATCAATTCACTCCAATTCCAGTAGGCCCTGACTTATACGAAGATTCATTGAAGAGGAAATTGATCCATGGATATTACGCAAGCGTAAGTTATATGGATGCACAATTGGGCAAAATACTAAAAGAACTTCGGCGACTGGATCTTGATAAAAATACAATTGTTATATTGTGGGGAGATCACGGTTGGCACTTGGGCGATCACGGTATTTGGACTAAACACACTAATTATGAACAGGCCACCCGTATTCCACTGATATTTGTGGCGCCTGGGATTACTCAACCTGGAAGTTCAACTAATCGAATTGCTGAAACTGTAGATATTTACCCAACACTGGTTGATTTGGCAGGGTTGAAATTACCGATCACTCCTCAGCCTTTGGACGGAATAAGTTTAAAATCGTCATTGGATTTGGACGTTGAAGTGACTGGAAATTCCGATTATGCCTATCACTCCTATATCAGAAATAACTATTTAGGGGAAGCTATTCGGACAGATCGTTATCGTATGGTAAGATGGACAAACCTTAAAGATAATGTAGATGTGATATACGAATTATTTGATTATCAGACAGACCCCAACGAGACTAAAAACATTGCTGGACTAAATAAAAAAATCGTAACGAACCTTCAGGATATTTTGAACGCACATTCGAAAGCAAAAACAGAATAGGGGAGTCGTTATGTAGTCCTAGGATTAAACGAATACTAAAATTTTGGTTTACGTTATTTCAACTACTTAACCATTCATTGTTTTCTTGGCTACAACTTCGTTTTTTGTTTTGTTTAATGTCATGCGACTTAAGTCAATTGCCGACATTATGAATTTATGTATTCCGAGGGGGTCATATTAAATTGTTTTTGAAAATTCCGGCCAAAACTGGTTTGGGAATTATATCCTACCATTTCAGAAACCTCATATATCCGATATTCTCCTTTTTTTAGCAATTCTGCCGCCTTTTTTAAGCGAGCAATATTGATTAATTCATTCGGGCTTAAGTTGGACATTTCTTTGATTTTTCTATATAAAGTAGATCTACTCATAAACATGATATCACTTAAGGTTTCGACACTGAGATCTGGATCTGAGATATGTTTGGAAATAACCTCATCTAACTTATTTATAAAGGTTTCATCGGTAGAAGTAAGTGCAATACTCTTTAGATGGGCAAGGGGAGAACTAGAATAATAAGTCATAATATTTTTTCTATTCTCAATCAAGTTTTTTATTTGTATTCTCAAATGGGAAATGGAAAATGGTTTTTCCAAATAGGCGTCCGCTCCGGATTCCAATCCCTCAATTTTGGCATTTAAAGCTTGTTTGGAAGTCAAAAATATGACTGGGATATGACTCGATTCCAACGAACTTTTTATATTTCTACACAAGTCATAACCGTCCATTAAAGGCATCATTACATCCGTGACGACTAGTTGAATGTTCTTGACTTCTATAATTTTAAGGGCCTCAATCCCATTGGTAGCCCTATATACGTTATAAAGTTCCTTTAGATCATTGGATATAAAATCCAAAAGATCTACACTATCCTCAGCTATAACAATATTGGGTTTGTTCGCGTCTTCCTCTATATCTAACTGGAATGCTTCTGATTTTAACTTTTTGAAGGAATGTTCATGGGAATAAAGTTTAAACTCTTTTTCTTGATGTAAGGGCAACTTTAAAACAAAAGTGTTCAATGAAGGATTACCATTTTCCATTTCTAAATTTCCATTGTGCAGTTTGGTTAAGGAGTGTGCTAAAGCCAATCCTATACCCGTCCCGGTTTGGTTTTCGGCGCCAGAAACTCGGAAAAAAGGTTCGAATATTTTTTTTGATAGGTCAATAGGAATGAGATCTCCGTCATTTTGAACTTTAAGTATGAAAATTTCCTTGGAGGCTTCCAAAGTTATTATTACCTGCCTGTTGGCATATTTAATGGCATTTCCAAAAAGATTGCTAAAAATTTTCTTTAATGCTTCACTATCCACTGACGCAATAACATCATTCTTTCCGATATTGAGTTGAAAATCAATGTCCTTATCATTGATAGCCTCTATAAAACGGCTGTACGTCTTTTTTATCAATTCAGTAATATTACACTCAACAAAAGTAAGACTAATGCTTTCCATTTCGGTCTTTCTAAAGTCCAGCAACTGGTTTACTAGGTCTAGTAGTCTGTTGGTATTCTTTTTCATTATGGAAAGAAGCCCTATTACATCGGGTGAATGATCTTCCTTCTTGATCAATTTATCCAAAGGGCTTTTAATGAGAGTCAAAGGTGTTCTTATCTCATGGGAAATATTGGTAAAAAATTCTATTTTTGCCTGATATACCTCTTTCTCTTTTTTATTGCTAAGCTCCTTTATCCTCTGATTATTTATTGAGACGGTCCGCATGTGATAGATTCTAACAATAAGAAAAACCATAAGGGCTAATAGCATTATATACAAGGAATATGCCAGATTACTTTTCCAAAAAATGGGTAAAACTTCAATCGAGAGTGGATTGGACTTATCACCCCAAACACCATTATTGGTCAAGGATCTAATGTTAAGGTTATATTTACCCGAGGACAACTCCGTAAAATGAACTCTATGGTCCTTTTTTAATGGAATCCAATCATCACTTATTCCTTTCATTTGATACATATACTCTGTTGATTCTGGACTAATATAGCTTAAGGCGGCAAAATCCAAACTAAAGGAAGATTGGTTGGCCTGTAATATCAAGTGATCCAGAAATGTTACAGATTTTTGTAAAGGTGAATTATCTACCCCAACAATGGACTCCTGATTGTTAATTTGCAAACCTGTAAATAAAATAGGAGGCAAATAAGTGTTGTTGACAAAGTTTTCTGGATTAAAACTTATCATCCCGTTAACACTGCCAAAATACATGGTCCCATCAGTACTTTTGTAGCCTGAATTATAATTGAATTGATCACTCAATAATCCATTTTCCTTGGTAAATATCTTTATGGCACCTTTTTCGGGATTGTATTCCACCAAGCCGTTGGAGGTAGTTATCCAAAGGTTTTCAGTGTCATCCTCCAATATTGAATAAAAGGCATTACTGGGAAAACCATCTTTGGTGCCGAATTTTTCAAATGTTTTTTTATTGAAATCATATAAATTCAATCCATTTTCAGTTGTAATCCACAGCGTATTGAATTTTCCTGGAAAAATTCCGTTAATGCGATTACTACTAATAGATAAAGGATTGTTGCTGTCATATTTAAAAACACCATTTTCACCTGTTTTGGGATTGTAAAAAAACAATCCGTTAGCATGGCTTCCCGCCCAATAAACCCCTTGTTCATCTTCATAAAAAGTGGTATACCCCACATATTCAGGGAACCCTTCAACACAATTAAAACTATCAGTTTCAGGGTTATAATATTGTAAAGAGGTTGATGCTACAATAATTTGGTTACCCCTCGTTTTGTTAAGAGATACTATGAAATTGCTATGTAAGTTACTTTTTTCACCAATATTGTAATGGGCTATGATTTTATTATGTTTTACATCCAACACGTCTAGGCCATGATCAAAGGTGCTAACCCACACTTTATCGTCCGTTGGTAATACACCATGTACATTGTAATGAGATAGAATACCTCCGTTGTTTTTCGATTTGTATACCGTAAAGTCCCCAGTGGCCAAATTTTGTTTGTTAAGTCCTCCATCTTCAGTGCCTATCCATAAATTACCATAATCATCAGGATGGATTTCCCTTACGGCGTTTCCACTTATTGAGTTTTTGGAATGTGTTGGAAAATACTTTTTAAAATAGTTAAATTGGTTGGGAAAATAATTTACCCCACCAAAATAGGTCCCGGCCCAAACACTCCCTTCATTATCCACTGTTAAGGAATATACTGCATTATCAGCAAGAGCATATGTATTGTTGTAGTCTTTTGTTAAATTGGTATATAATTTATTGGCGAAATTATATATATGGATACCAGATTCCGATGCCACCCAAAGCTCATCTTTATTTCTCATTGCGAAATCCCTAACATGAATGGGGCCTCTTAACTCATTAAGTATATCAACAAACTTACCCTCTTGTATATCGTAAGCCAATACGCCGTGATTTTTAGTGCCCAAAAGAACTACTTGGTCATTGAGGCTGAAAAGACTATTAATTTCAAATGGCAATTTTGGATCGGCTTCAACATTTAATCCGTAACGAGTAAAAGTATTGGTAAGCTCCTTGTATTTAAAAAGGCTGTTATCAGATGCTACCAAAATTTCGTTTTCATGCGTTTTTAATAACTCTACAGCCTTAAAATATTGATTTGTAGGATACATGACCGTTTTTTCGGTATTTATATTATACTTGTAAAGTGAATTATTGGCTATAAACCATAAATTACCCTTGGTGCCACTTATAACACTTGAAATACGTTTTGAATTGGTCCCTTCTAACAAATCAAAATTTTCCAGTTTCCCATTATAGCTATAAAGACCATTATCAGTTCCAACCCAGAGGAGATCCTCTGACTCATGAAGACATTGAACATAAGTGCCATGCAAACTTTTAGGATCTTCAGAGTTGTTTTGAAACAATTTAAAGGTATACCCATCAAATCTATTCAGTCCATTTTTCGTTCCAAACCACATAAATCCATGCTTATCCTGTAAGGAACTTAGGACGGTATTATGGGATAAACCATCTTCTACCTTATAATGTTTAAAATAGAATTCCTGTGCCCAAATGGAATTGGAAACCAGGTAAGTAATTAGTAATAAAACAACACTCTTTTTCACCGTTCAACAATTTTTGGAAAATATAAAACTTTTTATTCTACATAATGTTTCATTATTCTACAATTTAGTTCAATAAGACCAATCGCTATGGCAAAGGCCGGATTATGAACCAATTCGGAGAACTATTGAAACGAAATTATAGTTATAACCCTCTTAGATTTCTTCTATTTGCTTATGCTGCTAAATTAATAGTTTTCAAAGATTAAGTGATGGTTGTTGTCAATATTAAAGTTATAAAACTATGACATCGGTAAAAAATTAACCAAATATTTGACCCATACCGATATGGTTTTTAGGTTGATGATGAACACTAAGCTTATATCTCTGGAGTTGAATTTTGATTTATGTAGTGAATAAATAACATTTTAACAACTAACTAAAACTGTATTACATTAAAAATGAAAACAACATGAAGACAATCTTAAAAAAATTATTTCAACAGATCTGTTTGCTGGGTATCTTCTTAGTAGTTTCCCAATCCTATTCGCAGGATAAATTGAAGATTTCAGGAAATGTTAGTTCGGAAACGGACACTATGCCTTTACCTGGCGTATCTGTAATTGTAAAGGGAACAAATAATGGTGTTTCCACTGATTTTGATGGTAACTACACTATTGAAGCTCCAACAAATGCGGTACTTGTGTTTAGTTACATTGGTTTCATGACTACGGAGTTGCCGGTCAACGGCCAGACTACTATAAGTTTGAAAATGTCAGATGATGTAGCGGCCTTGGATGAAGTAGTGGTTACTGGATATTCTACCCAGGAGAAAAAATCCATCACTGGCGCTATCTCTACAGTAACCAGCGAGGATTTGGAGAAGGTGCATGGAGGTGCTTCCGTTAGCTCAGGGCTCGCAGGGAAAATTTCTGGTGTAACCTTTAAAATGCCGGATGGTCGTCCAGGTGCTTCGGCGGCTATACAGATACGTAATATGGGGAATCCATTATATGTAATTGATGGTATTCAGCAGGATGCCGGCCAGTTTAACAACATTTCTCCTGGTGACATTGAAAGTATTTCCGTGCTTAAAGATGCATCAGCGGCAATTTATGGAGTAAGAGCTGCAAATGGTGTGGTTGTTGTAACTACCAAAAGAGGTAAAAAGAACTCCAAAAATGTAGTTAACATCAATTCTTATTATGGAGGACAAAACTGGTCCCGATTTCCTGAGACCGTAAACGATTCCTATTTATATATGTCAAAAAAGGCGGAAGCCGATTTAAACGAATTTGGGGAAACACAAGTTACCAGTGACGAATTGGAAAAATACCGGTTGGGTACAGAAGCGGGTTACAAATCCTTCGACTGGAAGAATTTTATCATTAAGAAAGATGCTCCTTTGTATAGTTTAAATGTAAGTACTTCCGGTGGGTCCGATAAAATAAATTATTACGTTTCCGGTACACAATTAAAGCAAGAAGCAGTTTTAGGTCCTGAATTTAGTTTTGAACGAAATAACATTCAAAGTAATTTGGATGCCAATATTACTGATCGATTAAAGGTTGGTGTCCAAATTAACGGTCGAATTGAAATTACCGACAACCCGGGAATCCCTGGTGCCGATGATTATTGGTTGCCACGATTTGCCATTTTGCGCAATCGTCCCTTTGAACGTCCTTATGCCAATGATAACCCCGAGTATCTAAATGACATTGGTCATAATGAGACCAATTGGGCTTTGCACAACAAGGAAATTGGAGGTTATTCTACCGATATTTGGAGAGTGCTACAAACGAACTTCACAGGAGAGTATAAATTTGGAGGTTTCGCCGAGGGCCTTACCGTTAAAGGAATGTATTCCTATTATATTGCGGACCAGGTTTTGAATGGACACGAATACACTTATGATGCCTATACCTATGATACCGCCAATGATAGCTACAATGCTACTGGAGGTAGTTCCAATCCTTGGAGGGAGCGAAGAAACCGAAAGATTATTAAAAATGTTTACCAAGGACAAGCGGCTTATAAAAAATCTTTTGGGGATGACCACAATGTTGAAGGTCTGTTTTTAGTAGAACGCCAAGAACAACGTGATCAAAACCAATGGATGCGTTCTGTTCCTGAGACAAATATCTTGCCTTTGATCTATTTTGCAAATGTAGTGGCATTTGAAGATGCCGATAATGAAGAGGCACGAATAGGGTACATTGGTAAATTCAACTATAACTATAAAGAGAAATACTATTTGGAGCTTTCGGGAAGACAGGATGCTTCATGGAAATTTGCCCCGAGTAAGAGACAGGGTTTCTTCCCATCGGGTTCCGTAGGCTGGAGGCTAACCGAAGAAGACTGGTTTAAAAATATTGCGGGGGAGGGTGCATGGGTGTCGGAATTTAAATTAAGAGGTTCCTATGGTGTCTTGGGAGATGATAATATTGGTATTGGTGCCTACGATTATTTACCCGGTTACAATTATAATACAGGAACTGTAATTTTGGACGGCCAGCCAGTTGTAGGAGCAAGGGATAAAGGCCAAATTGTGGATAATATCTCATGGTTTAAAAGTAAGATTACTGATATAGGGATGGATTTCACCCTCTTTGATGGCAAAATTAATGGGTCCTATGATTATTTCTACAGATTACGTACTGGGTTATTGGGGACGAAGTATGATATTTTAATCCCCAGTGAATTAGGATATGGTCTGCCTAATGAAAATGTAAATAGTGATGCTCAATCGGGTTTTGAAGGTGCCATAAGTTATAATGAAACATTTGGAGAATTTAACTTAACCGTTTCCGCCAATGGTTCCTATTCTAGAGGTAAGTTTATAGAATCTTACAAACCTAGATTTGAAAACTCATGGCATGAGTATAGGACCTCCAATGAGGGACGTTTCAATGACATTAGATGGGGTTACAACACCATAGGTCAGTTTCAATCACAGGAAGAAATTAACAATTATGGGGTAGATATTGATGGTCAAGGAAACAGAACTTTGTTGCCGGGGGATTTGATCTACGAAGATTTAAATGCCGATGGTAGAATAAATGAATATGATCAAAAGCCCATTGGTTACAATTTTGGTAAACAACCTTCTGTAAATTTTGGCCTTAATATTCGTATGGCTTACAAAGGATTTGATTTCACTACCGATTTTTCAGGGGGGTCGGGCTATTCCTGGTCGCAAGAATGGGAGACCAGATTTCCCTTCCAAAACCAGGGAGCTTTAAACACTATATTTCTGGATAGCTGGAGCAGACAGGATCCTTCCGATCCTAACAGTCCTTGGAATCCCGGTAAATATCCAGCTCTACGTTATAATGCATCTTACCATAGTAATTATAGAGGAAATCAAGCTTCTAGTTTTTGGATGCACAACGTTACCTATGTAAGGGCTAGAACCATAGAATTAGGTTATTCCCTGCAAAAACCATTATTGGAAAAATTAGGCTTGCAAAAGGCAAGGTTCTACGTTAATGGATACAACTTGTTTTCAATAGATAATTTATCCAAATTCGGTCTTGATCCTGAAGTCAATGATGCAAATGGATTACAGTACCCACAGAATAAATTCATAAACGTCGGGGTAAACCTATCTATATAAATATTAAAAATTTATTAGCAATGAAAAAATATATATTTACAGTAATACTGGCAGCAAGTCTGGTTTGGGGTTGTTCTAAGAATGACGAGGAATTTTTGGATAGAGCACCCACTTCCATATTGACACAAGATCAGATATTTACAGATCCAAGTGCCGTTCTTTCCTTACTGGGAGATCTTTATAACAGATATGAAGATTTTGGCAGATTGGATGATTGGGCTTCAGTGGCAGATTTCAACATAGCCTATTGGTCCGAGGCAGGACGTTATCCTGAATTTCAAAATGATGGCTGGGGGTTTGGTAGCTGGAGTACATGGAATTATGGTTATATACGTGAGATCAATTTATTTTTGGAGCGATGTGAGGAGGCTACTGAATTGGATTCTTCCCTAAAATCACGTTTTCTGGCAGAAGCACGTTTTTTACGCGCCTCCTACTATTTTGAAATGGCAAAAAGAATGGGTGGTGTACCTTTAATATTAGAATCAGAAACCTATGATTTTAGTGGAGATGCCTCTTACCTTCAACATCCAAGGGAAACAGAAGCTTCCATTTATGATTTCGTAATAAGTGAAGCAGAAGCAATTAAAGACATTTTGCCTACAAATGCTGATTCTAAATCAAGGGCTACAAAAGGTGCAGCTTTGGCCATGGAAACCAGAGCTGCGCTCTATGCGGGTTCAATAGCACGATACGGCGCAACTACTCCTCAGGTTTCCTTACCCGGAAATGAAGTTGGAATTCCTGCTTCAATGGCAGAAGGCTATTATACAAAGGCGCTTACGGCTGCTGAATCTATTATCAGTGGTGAAGCGGGAGCTTACGACCTATATAATTCCAAGCCAAACCTGTCCGAGAATTTCGAGGCATTGTTTTACGATAAGGCAAACAATCCCGAAGCTATTTTTGTGGAAGATTACAAAGTGGGAGGAGGAAAAACACATGATTTTACTATTAAAAATCAACCACGTTTTGGTGCTGAAGAAGAAGAAGGAGGGAGGATAAACCCTAGTTTGCAATTTGTTCAATCCTTTGAATTATTGGATGGTACTTATGCACCATTGGCCAATGAAGTGGGAGGTAATCCTGTATATTATGATAATATTGGAGATATTTTCCAAGATAGGGATGCTCGTTTGGCCGGAACGGTAATTTTACCAGGAACCACCTTTAAATCTAAACCTGTGGATATATGGGCTGGTATTGTCTTGGCTGATGGATCTATTGTAAGTGGTGATTCTAGAGGGCAGGAAAAAACATTGCCTGGAGGTACGGAACAAGTTCAGGTGGTTGGTTTTGATGGACCTATAGATGGTCTGGAATTTACGGCACAAACAGGTTTTTACATTCGTAAATATCAAGACCCAAATACAGGGTCTGGTCGACGAGGAACTCAGAGTGATGTATGGTTTATACGTTACAGGTTTGGAGAAGTTCTATTGAACGCTGCAGAAGCTGCTTTTGAATTGGGACAACCAGATGTTGCGGCAGGATATTTAAACCGGGTTCGTGCTAGGGCAGGCATTACTACACCATTAACTGGGGCCGACGTTGATTTTGATAGAATTGCTCATGAACGTTATGTTGAATTGGCATTTGAAGGTCTTCATTTCTTTGATTTGAAACGATGGAGATTAGCACATATCGTACTGGATGGAAATCCTATCAACGAAACCGAAGTTATTCAGAATATTGGTGTTGCTACGAAAAGGGAAACCCAGCCATATGGTATTTGGCCCTATAAATATCACAATCCTGGTGACCCTAATGATGGCAAGTATCTGTACAAGGTTTCAAGACTTTCCAGAATTACAGGTGCTGACCGTTTTCAATTCGGGAATTATTATTCCGAAATAGGACAGGATTTAATCAATAACAACCCTAAATTGATTAGAAACCCAAATCAATAATCAATTTTAAAACAATAAAAATGAAAGCTATATTTTATATACTCATATTCAGCGCTCTATTATTGGTGACTTCTTGTTCACTTGATAATTTTGATGAACCAAATGCAATGTTCTCAGGAAATATTGTCTATAACGGGGAGGCCATTCCTGTAGCAAGGAACCAAGTACGGTTTCAATTATGGCAACCGGGCTATGCCCTTACAGCACCCATAGACGTTGCCATTGCCCAAGATGGTAGTTACAGCAGTAGATTGTTTACCGGAGATTATAAACTCTCTTTTGTACCTGGACAAGGACCGTTCAGAACCCCTTCAGATACCCTATTCTTTGAATTAACAGGGAATAAGGCAATGGACATTGAGGTTACTCCCTATTATATGATCAGGAATCCCCAATTTACCTATGCTACTGGATCCATAAATGCCAGTTGTGCGGTGGAGCAAATTATTACAGGTACTGATGCGAAAGCTATAGAAAGGGTGTCATTGATTATTAACAGAACTCTATTTGTTGATGCCAACAGTGGAGATGAAGGTAGCCTGGCTCAGGTAGATGCAGCAGACCTTTCTAATCTAAGTAATCTTAATTTGTCGGTAGAGATACCCAATGATCCCAAGAAGCCTGATCAAGATTACATTTTTGCCCGTATTGGTGTTAAAGTTGCCGGGATTGAAGACATGATTTACACCCAAGTACAGAAAATAGAATTTTAATCATATTGAATAAATCCCTCGGAAACCGTAAATTTTCGAGGGTAATATTGAGCCAATATTCCCTTGATTATCAAGATAAACGAATACTTTTATGGGAACACCAAAAGTAGCATATATAATATTATTTTTTCTTCCTTTCACTATTTCGATGTTTTCGCAAGACAAAACATTTGCCAATCCATTATTACCCTCTGGGGCCGACCCTTATAGTACTTATTACAATGGATATTATTATTATACAAATACTTTACAGAACCGTTTGGTACTTTGGAAAACAGAAAATTTAGCGGATCTTGATAAGGCGGATAGTATTACCGTATGGACACCACCAGAAGGAACGGATTATTCCAAAGATATATGGGCTCCAGAAATCCATTTTATAAACAATAAGTGGTATATGTATTTTGCCGCAGATGATGGTGATAATAAGACCCATCGGATGTATGCTTTGGAGAATTTTTCTAAGGACCCATTTAAAGGAAAATGGGAGTTTAAAGGTAAAATTGCGGCTAAGACAGACAAGTGGGCCATTGATGGGAATGTATTCAACCATCAAGGGCAGTTATACATGATCTGGTCTGGATGGCAAGGTGATACCAATGGGCAACAGGATATTTTTATTGCCAAAATGAAAAACCCTTTGGAGATAGAGGGGGATAGGGTGAAAATTTCTTCACCTACATATGAATGGGAAAAACATGGGGATTTAAATAAAGCTAATGACGTTCCTCATGTAAATGTTAATGAAGGTCCTCAATTTTTATCCCATAAGGACAGAATTTTTATTGTGTTTTCAGCAAGTGGTTGTTGGACGGATCATTACAGTTTGGGGCTCTTATCTTTTAAAGGAGGTGATAATTTGTTAGATGCCTCCTCATGGGTAAAATCTAAGGAGCCTATTTTTGCCCAGGCCCCTGAAAATGGGGTATATGCGCCAGGCCATAATTCATTTTTTAAGTCGCCCAACGGCAAACAGGATTGGATCCTATATCATGCCAATTCTAAATCTGGACAGGGGTGTGGTAGGTTTCGTTCTCCAAGAATGCAAAGATTGTATTGGGGTTCTAATGGAATGCCCTATTTGGGACCACCGTTACCCGAGAATGTAATTCTGGAAATACCAAAGTAGTAATGCAATAAAAAAACGAAAAAAAAATGAGTTGAGTTAGTTTCTTAAATTATCGGGTCTCTCTATAAGGCCCGGTAATTTTATCAAATTAAATAAGCAGCATAAAAGTTTGTTTCTTTTTTGGGTTAGTATTGCTGAGGAAAAATATAGGGCTTTACATAACTCCATTAAATAAAAATAATTCCTCCCGATTGTTATGGGGAGCATCATTAACAACAATAAAAAAAATAGGAGATGAAAAAAATAATACTGATTGCTTCCGCGCTTCTTATATCCTATACAGGGATATCGCAAGAGGATGTTTTAACAAAGAATAAATGGTCTATTGATAAAGCTAAGGAGTGGTATTCACAACAAAATTGGATGACAGGCGCAAATTTCAACCCCAGTACAGCCATTAATCAATTGGAAATGTGGCAAGAGAATACCTTCGACCCTGAAACTATAGATAAGGAATTGGGCTTTGCCGAAGGTATTGGCTTCAATACCATGAGGGTATATCTTCATAGTTTGGCATACAAGGCAGACCCGAAGGGATTTAAGCAACGTATGGATACCTATTTGAAAATAGCAAGCAACCACGGTATCAAAACAATGTTTGTTTTTTTTGATGATGTTTGGGGCAAAACTCCTAAAATCGGTGAACAACCGGCACCTATACCTGGAACCCATAATTCAGGTTGGGTACAAGATCCTGGCGACCCCGCATCAAAGGAAAAGGAAAACTTTCCCGATCTTGAGGTGTATGTCAAGGATATCCTCAAAACCTTTGGCAATGATGGACGGATTGTCATGTGGGATCTTTATAATGAGCCTGGAAATACGGGAAAACTAATCAGCTCAATGCCGCTGTTAAAGCAGGTGTTTATATGGGCTAGGGAAATAAACCCCAGTCAGCCTCTTACTGCAGGTTTATGGGCGTGGGATTTCAAAGAACTTAACGCTTTCCAAGCTTTGAATTCTGATATTTTAACCTATCACAACTATGAGGATGAAAAACATCATCAACACATAATCAACCTTTTAAAATCTCATGGTAGACCAATGGTCTGCACAGAATATATGGCACGAACCAATAATAGCCGCTTCTCTAATATTTTACCCATTTTACAAAGAGAAAATATTGGCGCCATCAACTGGGGATTGGTAGCAGGGAAATCCAATACAAAATATGCTTGGAATACCCCGATCAAGGATGGAGGGGAACCAATTGAATGGTTTCATGAAGTTTTTAGAAAAGATGGAACGCCCTACAGACAGGATGAGGCGGATTTGATTAAAGAATTGAATCAAGAAGTCAGACATTAATCATTAATGAAGAATATTGAAACGAATATTTCAAATGAAGGATAGAATAAATTTTTCTATTGGCATTCTATTAGTGCTGATAATTTCTTCCTGCGCGGAAAATTCCAAAAAACAAACGGCTATGGACAATAATCAGCCTGTTATCTTAGATTCTTTGACCAAAATTTTGGACCCAAAAGCTTTCGATACCATAATTAACGGGAAACAGGTTAAACTATATTGGTTGAGAAAAAAAGAAATAAAACTGGCCATAACCAATTACGGAGGACGTTTTGTGGGTTTGTGGGTCTTGAATAAAGATGATAAATTGACTGATGTTGTTGTTGGTATGGGGAGCATCAAAGAGTATATGGAAGCTAGTGAACCCTATTTTGGTGCTACGATTGGTCGTGTAGGAAATCGGATTGCCAAGGGCAAATTTAATTTGAAAGGAAAGGAATATTCAATTTCGATTAACAATGGAGAAAATTCCTTGCATGGAGGTAAAAAGGGATTTCAATATGTTGTGTGGGAAGCTGAACAACCTAATGACTCTACGTTGATTTTGAAATATACTTCACCTGATATGGAGGAGGGATTTCCCGGTCGCCTTAAGGTAAAAGTGACTTATTCGCTAACCAAATACGAAGGGGTTAAGATGGAATATGAGGCAACCACTGACAAGTCAACAATAGTGAATTTGACAAATCATGCTTTTTTTAATCTGAATGGAGAGGGTAGTGGCACCATACTGAATCATTCTTTACAATTGTATGCTGATAATTTTACTCCTGTAGACCAAGGTTTAATACCGACAGGAGAATTAGTGAATGTTGAAGGTACTCCTTTTGATTTTACAGACTTTCATACCATTGGAGAACGTATTCAAGCAGATGACCAACAATTAAAATTCGGTGAAGGCTATGATCACAACTTTATACTTAATGGAACCAAAGTGAAGGGCATGAATCATGCAGCAAAGATTATAGGAGATAAATCAGGTATTATGATGGACGTTTATACTCAAGAACCGGGTATTCAATTTTATAGTGGAAATTTTATGGCGTCAAATAACCGCTTTAAATCAGGAGGGAAAGATGATTATAGAACTGCTTTGTGTTTGGAAACACAACATTTTCCAGATGCTCCTAACCAACCAAGTTTTCCGTCAATTACACTGAATCCTGGAGAGGTATATCATACTGTTTCGGAATATAAATTTACAAGAAATCGAGAATGAATCTCTATAGTTATTGGCCAACAACTCGGAACATTTAATTTTTGAAGACGATTCCTTCAATTCAATTGAAGATCAAACCTATAGAATATATATAATGAATATTGTTATCGCCCCCGATTCTTTTAAGGAATGTTTATCTGCCAAGGAAGTGGCGGCTAATATTGCCATAGGAATTCGCAAGGTATCGCCGACTGCAAAAATCCAAGAAATTCCAATTTCTGATGGAGGAGAAGGTGTGCTGGAAGCTATTTTAAATGGTGTAGGTGGCAAACGACTGTCTGTTCTGGTAATGGATCCGCTTATGCGACCAATAAAAGCAGAATACGGGATTTTAAGCGATAATACAACTGCAGTAATCGAGATGGCCAAGGCTTCTGGTCTAGAATTGTTAAAGGAATATGAAAAGAATCCTTTAAGGACAACAACCTTTGGTACAGGACAAATTATTAAAGATGCCCTTGATCAGGGATGTATCAAGATCATTATCGGTATTGGTGGGAGTGCGACCAATGATGGTGGCGCTGGTATGGTCCGGGCGTTGGGAGCAAAATTTTTGAATGAAGATGGTGAGGAAATTAAAGAAGGTGGGGGTAATTTAAATGAGCTTTACACAATAGACTTATCCAATTTTGATAAAAGAATTCAAAACTGTGAGGTAGTCGTAGCGTGCGATGTATCCAATCCACTCACCGGTGTAAATGGCGCTTCTATGGTTTATGGTGGTCAAAAAGGCGGGAGTCACCAGGGTTTGGAGTTATTGGATAATAATCTTGGTCATTATGCCAGGATAATAAAGGCTACCCTCCAATTAGATATCTCTGACATACCAGGAGCAGGAGCAGCGGGAGGAACCGGTGCGGGACTTATGGCTTTTTTAAAGGGTCATCTGGTAAATGGTATAGGGTTGGTCTTAGAAACATTGAAAATTGAAGAATATATAAAGCAGGCCGATGTTGTGATTACAGGGGAAGGTAAAATTGATGAACAGACATTGCATGGGAAAACGGTATCCGGGATTGCTGCAATGGCAAAAGAGTATGGGGTTCCTGTAATCGTGGTTACCGGGAAAATTGGTGACAAAATAGACGGTTTATATAACATAGGGGTCAGTTCGGTGTACTCGATCGTAAATAGGCCTATGGAATTAAAGGAGGCCATCGACCGCGCCCCCGAACTTATTCAGGACTGTGTCAAAAATTTAATGGCTACTATAAAATGTTTTAATGGAGATTAAGTCTCTTTAAACTACTAAATGATTGAAATGAGTATCGAACAAAATAATACAATGTTAAACGGGGGGAGTATAGTAATGTTGGGTTGCTTTGATACCAAAGAAGAAGATTTCCGATATTTATATACCTGTTTAGTACAGCAAGGGGCTAGCGTAATTACGATAAATACAGGTGTAATGGGTTCTACTAACTTATTCCCCGTACATTTTGAGGCCAAAAAGGTAGCTTTAAAAGGAGGTTCTACCCTTACTTGTTTACGCGACCTAAAAGATCGTGGTAGGGCTATTGAAGTTATGGGAAATGGTGCGGCAGGCATTATTGAAGGTCTCCACGCCCAAAATAGAGTGAATGCCATTGTTGGTATGGGCGGCGGTGGCGGTACTTTTATTGCTCTCAAAGCCATGCAGGCTTTACCTTTCGGCTTTCCTAAATTATGTATCAGCACTTTGGCAACAAAAGACTTGTCCACACATGTAGAAAGTAAGGATATTACTTTAATGCCTTCCATTGTAGATGTTGCCGGATTAAATAGTATAAGTAAAGTAGTAATTCGCCAAGGGGCTGCTGCAATTGTTGGAATGATACATGCCTCTGTTTCGAATGATGATAGGCAGAGCCAATCCATAGCCATAAGCGTTTTTGGAAATACTACAGTATGTGTAGATAAATGTGCGGAATTACTAAAGGCTAAGGATTATGAGGTTTTGGCCTTCCATTCCGTTGGGGTAGGTGGGAGAACCATGGAAGGATTAACTCTGGATGGATGTTTTGATGCTGTAATGGATATTACCACTACCGAATTGGCCGATGAACTTTGCGGTGGAATTTGCAGTGCTGGACCGGACAGATTAACGGCCGCTTCCATAATCGGAATACCACAAGTTGTAGTACCCGGATGCCTGGATATGGTAAACTTTGGTCCTTTGGACACCGTCCCGGAAAAATATAAAGACCGACAATTATTCAGTTGGGCACCAGATGTAACTCTTATGAGAACCAATGCAGAGGAGAACAGAATTTTAGGTAAGACTATTGCCGAAAAAATAAATAAGTCCAACGCTCCAGTAACCGTGTTACTCCCAACGGGAGGGCTATCGAAAATCGGAGGGGTTGGAGAAGTATTTCACAATCCATTGATGGACCTAGAATTATTTAATTCCATTAGAAATTACGTAAATAGTAATATTAGGGTGTTGGAGGTTGACGCCAATATTAATACCGAGGAATTTGCGGCGCAAGCTGTAGGATCTTTATTGGAAATGTTAGCGGAGAAAGGTAGTGATTTAAAACAATAATAATCAGTAGCTCATATTTAAAATATAAAAATGATGGAAATAAATGTAATTAACAGGAACCGCTTATTATGGGCAAGTTTTTTTACTATCGTAACCGCTGGAGTCGGCTTTGCCGTTCGTGGAGCAATTCTCGTTGACTGGGGAAATCAGTTTGGATTTACGATGACCGAATTGGGCTCCATTACTGGAGGTGGATTTGTTGGTTTCGGTGTTATTATTATACTTTTCAGTCTTATTGTAGATAGGGTTGGTTACAAGCCATTACTTATTCTAGCTTTTATAATGCACTTTCTGTCTTTAGTGGTTACCGTGTCGACGGTATATGTGTTTGAAGCTATGGGACGTGAAGCTGCCTATTGGTGTTTGTATTGGGGTACCTTCCTTTTTGCGGTGGGTAATGGTATTTGTGAGTCGGTCGTTAATCCATTGGTAGCCACATTATATCCTAAAAACAAGACCCATTATCTGAATATATTACACGCTGGTTGGCCAGGTGGGATGATTGTTGGAGGCTTATTGGCTATTGCCTTTCATGGCATAGTTTCTTGGGAAGTCTTAATGAGTTTCTTTTTGATTCCCGTATTGATATATGGGATTATCATCTTCAAAGAAAAATTTCCAATGTCTGATGCGAAGGCTGCAGGAGTTAGTTTCAGCGAAATGTTTCGTCAGCTAGCATCGCCTTTGTTAATTTCTATGTTGATTTTAATGGTGCTTGTTGGTTATGTAGAATTGGGCACTGATAGTTGGATACAGAATATAACTGGTAATATCCTCGAAAATCCTACTAAAGGGGTTTTATTGTTTATCTACACATCTGCCTTAATGTTCGTGCTGCGGTTTTTTGCAGGGCCTATCGTCAAGAAAATATCACCTTTAGGGTTACTGTTTGTCTGTTCTATTTTAGGAGCAATAGGCCTGTATATTTTGGGCAATTCTACTACGGGACTTGTAATGGTATTGGCGGTTACAATTTACGGAATTGCGAAAAGTTTCTTTTGGCCTACCATGCTAGGCGTTGTCGGGGAACGCTTCCCTAGGGGAGGTGCTGTAACTATGGGTATTGTTGGTGGTGTGGGAATGTTGTCCGCAGGACTCTTGGGCGGACCTGGAATTGGGTATAAACAAGACTACTTTGCTTCCAATAAGATTAGTGTGGAGTCTCCTGAATCGTACAACCGATATAAGGCGGAGCAGGAAAATGGATTCTTGTTCTTTAAACGGATAAAAGGATTGGATGGCAGTAAGGTAGCCATTCTAAGAGATAATGGAGAACAGTTGAATGCAGACATAGAGCGTTGGAAAAGTACAGGAAAGGAAATAAGTGATAATGCCAATCTAAGCGCCTTGAAAAGCTGGTGGGACAACGCCCAGACCAAGGCTAATGTAGATAAAGTGCCTGTGGAACAAGCTGGATTTTACGGAGCTGGAAGAGCATTGGTGATAACGGCAATAATACCAATGGTGATGGCCCTGGGCTATCTAATTCTTGTACTTTATTTTAGAAAACGGGGCGGATATAAACAAGTCGAAATAGAAGAACCCTAAACAGCAGATTTGAAATTGTTGATATAGAAACTCAAACATAATTAATTTAAACATAACATAAATAGAATAATATGCCAAATCAATGGACAGGGAAAGGAAACCCTTACACAAAACAAGAAGTTAGAGATAGATTGCAAGCTGTTGTAAATCAAAAAAAAGCTATTATTGCTGCTGGTGCCGGTACTGGAATCAGTGCCAAATTTATAGAAAAAGGTGGTGCTGATTTAATCATAATATACAATTCGGGCAGGTTTAGAATGTCTGGACACGGTTCTACTGCAGGTATGATGGCCTATGGTGATGCGAATGCCGTTGCTATGGAAATAGGAGAGTTTGAGGTACTTCCAGTAGTGGAGGAAATTCCTGTTATTTGTGGGGTACACGGAAGCGATCCTCGTAGAAGAATGTGGCACTTTCTGGGAAAAGTGAAGGATATGGGATTCTCTGGTGTAAATAACTTCCCTACCCACTCTATTATAGATGGTCATTTTAGAAGAGTACTTGAAGAAACCGGAATGAGTTTTCAAAAAGAAGTGGATATGGTGGACTTGGCCACCAAAATGGACCTGTTTTCTGTTGTATATGTTGCTAAACCGGAAGAGGCTATACAAATGGCTGATGTGGGCGCCGATGCCATAATTGCCCATGTGGGAACAACGGTTGGGGGGTCAATAGGGGTTACCAGTGCCACGGCATCCATGGATGATGCGCTGGAAAGGACCCAGCAAATCGTAGATGCCGTGAAGAAGGCCAATCCTAACACCTTTGTGCTTGCCCATGGCGGACCGATCAATACACCTGAGGATGTGAAGTATGTTTTGGAGCATTGTAAGGGCCTTCACGGGTTTGTAGGGGCGTCTTCACTGGAAAGAATGGGTATAGAACAGTCGTTGACTAATTTAACCAAGGAATTTAAGGCATTAAACCTGTAGAATATTAATGGAAAGGAATTGGAAATTTGTAAAAGAAAAGGACCAAATGTTTGAAAAAACCTATGGTCGGTTACATCATTGGCATTATCATCCTGAAATCATTAAACAGGCTGAGACCTATATGGTAAAAGTCGTGATGCCAGAAGGGGGAGGGCATAATTTTCACGTTCACCCTGAAATGCATGAAATTCTTTATATACTAAAAGGAACAGCAGAACAATGGATTGAAGATGAGATGCAGATTATTAAAGAGGGGGACTCTGTTTACATAGGAGCCAATGTTGCGCATGGGACTTTTAATGCAGGAATGGGAGACTTGGAATTTTTGGCTATTTTATCCCCTTCGGAAGGTTGGGAGGCGGGAACGGTAGACGTAAGTGAAGATGCTCCTTATTCAGGTTATCGCCCACGAATTTGATCTGATGTTATACTTGTAATTAGAAAAAGCCATTAGTCTTTGGAATGGCCTTAGTAAGTAATAAAATTAAAATAAAAAAAATGAAAAAATTAATAGGTTACATTTCATTACTATTTTATGGAATGTTTTTTTTATCTGGCTGCTCTGGTGAAAAAGTCCCACCTCCTCCGTTGAGCTATACGGGAGATAACCCTCGGGTTCAAAACCCTTTAAGTCCCGAAGATTCCCAAAAACATGTTCAACTTCCTGAAGGCTTTAGCGCCAGATTATTTGCAGCCGAACCTAATATTATTAATCCAATAGCTTTTACTTGGGATGAAAGAGGAAGACTTTGGGTAGTACAGTCAAAAGATTATCCCCATGACCTAGGCAATGATGTTGGAGGTGATAGGATTACTATTTGTGAGGATACCAATGGAGATGGAAAAGCAGATACTTTTACCGATTTCGCTACCGAACAAAATTTAACGACCGGAATTACATTGGTTAAAGGGGGTGCCATTGTGGCTCAAGCCCCAAATATGGTATTTTTAGAAGATACCGACGGAGACGATAAAATGGACAAAAGTTCAATCTTGATAGAAGGTTTTGGAACGTGGGATACCCATGCGGGACCATCAAGTTTACGCTATGGATTGGACAATATGATTTGGGGGTCTGTGGGGTATTCGGGTTTTGAAAATCAGTTTCAGGGAAAACCTATAGAGTTTAAAATGGGGGTCTATAAATTTGCGAAAGACGGTTCCTATTTTGAACCAGTGGGACAGTTTAATAACAACACTTGGGGACTTGGTTTTAATGAAAATTTTGAAATATTTGGATCTACGGCAAACAATAACCATTGCTGTTACGTAGGTATCCCCTTAAAACATTATGAGTACTTAAATAAAATGCCTTCTTGGGCAATTAATGCAGATTTTATTCAAGGACACTATGAAATTAATCCGGTTGATACTATACCGCTGCAACAAGTTGATGTTCGTGGTGGATATACCGCAGCCTCCGGTGCGAATTTTTATACCGCCAGAAATTATCCTGAAGAATATTGGAATCAAATGTATGTTAGTGAACCAACAGGTCATTTAGTACACATAGCAAAAATTGTTAAGGATGGTGCTGGATATAAAGAGGTTGATGGAGGAAATATTTTTGCCAGTACTGATGCCTGGACCGCACCAGTTTTTGCAGAGACAGGGCCAGATGGGAATTTATGGGTGGCGGATTGGTACAATCCCGTGATTCAGCACAACCCTGACAAGCGTGGAATGGACAACCAGATCTGGAACGCGGATAAGGGAGAAGGAAATGCCCATAAGAATAAATTAAGAGACTACGGACACGGTAGGATATATGTCATTACCCATCAGGATGGTGATGATCCGGATATTACTTCCTTGAATATCGAGGATGATGAGGCACTACTGGAAGCGCTTGAAAGCGATAATATGTTTTGGAGAACTATGGCTCAGCGTTTAATAGTTGAGAACAAGAAGGTATCCTTAATCGCGGACCTGATCAATTTGGCAGGAAACAATGAGGTTGATAAAAGTGGCCTCAATGCCGGCGCATTACATGCCATGTGGACGTTAAAAGGATTGGGAGCGCTTAATGGTGCTAATTCTGCGGCCAACGAGGTGGTTATAGAAGGCTTGACCAATAGTTCCTATGCGGTAAAACGGGCCGCACTAGCACTTTTGCCACTAACAAAGGAAAGCAGTGAAAGTTTGGCTGCGTCCGGTCTTATTAGCAGTTCGGATCCCCAGATCAAGTTGGCCGCATTGCTCCGGGCAGGGGAATTGCCGGAATCGAACGCCTTATATGCTGAAATAGACAAGTTGTCCCAAGATGCGGCCAGCACCTCGGATAAATGGATCAATGCAGCTTTAAAGATTTATTTTAGGGAATCTAACTTCGAGGAGGTAGACCCTTCCTCTGTAGAAATGATAGTGCCATCGGCAGAAGAAAAAAAGTCTACTTGGCAATATATCAATGAAAAGCCTTCAGACAATTGGATGAAAGCAGAATTCAATGATTCGGATTGGAAAAAGGGTTGGGCCAAGTTTGGTAGCGATGACTTGAAGGATGTAAATACGCAGTGGAGCAGCTCCGATATTTGGATGCGGAAAGAAGTAGTCATTACAGATGAGATTGCCGAACCTGTTTTAAAAATTGCACATAAAGATGATTATGAAATTTTTGTCAATGGTCAACTTTTGATAACGGAGGCAGGTGCCAGTAAACCTTACAAATATATAAAGCTTGACAAATCAAAAGGTGATTTGTTCAAAAAGGGAAAAAATTTAATTGCAGTACATTCCACACATATTAGGGGGAATCAACAATTCATTGATATGGGCATAGGCAAGGTTGGGAAAATTAAGGCCGATGTTACCTTCGTGCTGAATGCGGTGAATCAGGAAATGGCGTTTGATAAGACAACCTTACAAGCCAAAGCAGGTCAGACCGTGGAAATAATTTTGAATAATAAAGATCAAATGTCCCATAATTTAGTGGTAATCCAACCAGGTAGTTTGGAAACTTTTGGGGCAATGGTAGATGGTTTCTTAAAGAATCCTGAAGCAGAAAAAATGGGCTATGTTCCAAAATCGAGATATGTGTTGGGGGCAACGGATATGCTGACACCGGGAGTTACTGGGTCCGTAATTTTTAAACTTCCGGATACTCCGGGCATTTATCCCTACGTCTGTACTTTTCCAGGGCATTGGCGTATGATGCAGGGGGTTATCATAGTAACTGCCCCAGGGTCTTATATCTCTGATAATAAGGATGCTCAAAAAATTTCTGTAATGGGTGGTGGAAGTTCTCATGACTTCCTTAAATATTTTGGTGTTGCAGATGGAAAAATCCTTAGTGATGGAGGTAAGAACACCGTAATATATACAGAGAATACAGTGGAGCTGGGAAGACTTGTTCCAAATACGGATATACTTTTATTAAGTAATAACAAGCCTTTGGACAAAAAAACGCAAAATTCTATCATGTCCCGGATAAATGAAGGCAAGATGAATATGCTTATCTACCATCCTAGTATTTGGTATAATTGGAAAGATTGGCCAGAATATAACAAAACACTGGTAGGCGGTGGGTCTAGGTCTCATGAAGATCTACAAGAATTTGAAGTGAGGGTGCTAAAGCCTGACCACCCTATAATGAAAGGTGTTCCTTCCAAATTTAGGATCGTGGATGAATTATATAGATTGGAGAAAGATCCGGAGTCAGAGATTGAAGTTTTGGCAGTAGGTCGCGGATTAAAATCAGGTGAAGAATTCCCCACCGTTTGGGTTGTAAAACATCCCAATGCTAAAATTGTGGGCAATACTTTAGGGCACGACGAAAGGGCACATGGACACGAGGCCTACCAAGCCATTTTAAAAAATAGTGTTAATTGGATAGCTAAAAAATAATAAATACCGAGTTAAGGTAAAAATAAAGAAATGAAAAAAATAGGAACTATAATAATAATATTCACGATTGCTATTGTCGGAAGGGCTCAGGATGGAAATTATATATCAAAGAAAAAGAGTGCCACGAAAGTGACAATGTTGGGTGGAGGCGGAGCTTCTCACGATTTTTTAAAATTATTCGGAATTGCCGATGGCAAAGTCCTGAGTAATAAAGGCAGGAATACTGTGAGGTATACAGAAGATTCGGAAGAATTGATTACACTTTTGCCGAACACTGATATACTCATGTTGACAAATAATCGTCCTATAAGTGAAAATGCCAAAATCAAGATTTTTGAAGAAGTGAATTCCGGTAGATTGAATCTGTTGATCAATCATCCCAGTACATGGTACAATTGGAAAGACTGGCCAGAATATAACAAACAGCTAGTTGGCGGTGGCTCAAGGTCACACGAAAATTTACAAGAATTTGATGTTGTCGTTTCAAAACCTGACCATCCAATAATGAAAGGGGTTCCAGCGAAATTCAGAATAATTGATGAACTTTACCGATGGGAAAAGGATTCAGAGGGAGTGGAAATTGAAGTACTTGCTATAGGAAAGGGGTTAGAATCTGGTGCTGAATATCCCGTGATATGGATAGTAAATCACCCTAGCGCACAAATAATAGGAAACACCTTAGGCCATGACGAAAGAGCACATGAACACGAAGCTTACAAAACCATATTAAGGAATAGTCTTGAATGGGTAGATTAAAACTTAATATGTACTGGTCTCGATTCATTGTCGGGACCTTTTTTTAAAATAGTTATTCATATTATGAAATACAGGGAATCAATTATAAATAGTATTCTATGGGTTCATATTTTACAAGTCAAGATCCAATGTATATATAGTCTACCATATTTGAAGGAACTATATGCATGAAACAGAAACATTGCTACATATGAAATCCTTCTTTATTACTAATTTACTGCTATTTAGCCTCGTTGTAAATGCTCAGATACCTGTGGTATGGCCGGAAAATCCAGATGAAAACAGTACCAACATAACTTTGAATAAAAGTGATCTTCTATTTACTTGGCCATTGTGTAGCCTTACCCTTGACCTCCTCCCATATTATGTACCGGTCAAAAGTAGAGAATCCGGGCTATTTTGATTCTTTTAGATATACTCGTTGGGGGACATGTCCCCCAACGAGCTATGTGGTCTAAAACCGTTATAATCTTCTCTCCAATGGTCAAATTTCTCTTGGGCGTCATGCAAGGAAAAGAACCAATTGGCGTTCAGGCAT
>Ga0209345_10000046_pt1 | contig 201822 bp, 207 predicted proteins | sample Cruoilmetagenom7_FD_187294 | JGI IMG/M metagenome (GOLD analysis project Ga0209345, IMG submission 187294) | Oil polluted marine microbial communities from Coal Oil Point, Santa Barbara, California, USA - Sample 7 (SPAdes) (version 2) | ecosystem: Environmental > Aquatic > Marine > Oil seeps ... | reverse complement strand
CTGGCGACCATAGAGACGTGGAACCACCTGATCCCATCCCGAACTCAGTAGTGAAACGCGTCATCGCCGATGGTAGTGTGGGGTCTCCCCATGTGAGAGTAGGTCATCGCCAGGCACTTAATACTTAGAAAACCCCTGTCACTTCGTGGCAGGGGTTTTTTATTGGGCAGTGATCAGTCCAAAATGTGTAGCGCTACGCGCTCATAGCCCAGGTGGCCAAAAGCAGGTAGCGCTAAAGGTTAAATACCATAATCCTGACGATACTGACGAATAGCAGCAAGCTCTGCCGGTTGGCTACCCTGCTCTTCAAGGTATTCAATCAACTGAGCCAGGGTAATGATGCTGATTACAGGAATACCATAATCGCGTTCCACTTCCTGGATTGCCGATAGCTCAGCACGGCCTTTTTCCTGACGATCCAGTGCAATCAATACACCGGCAGGTTGTGCGTTGGCCTGCTCAAGGATAGCCATGACCTCGCGTATTGCCGTACCTGCGGTAATTACATCATCAATAATCAATGCTCGCCCTTTCAGTTCGGCACCCACCAGCGATCCGCCTTCACCATGGTCTTTAGCTTCTTTGCGGTTAAAGACATAAGGAACGTCACGCTGATACTCTCCGGCCAGGGCTACTGCCGTAGTAGCGGCCAGGGGGATACCTTTATAGGCTGGGCCAAAGAGAAGATCATATTCTACGCCTGACTGCTCTAACGCAGCCGCATAAAAGTGCCCCAGCTTACGTAGCGCTTCACCAGTACAGAATAGGCCGGCATTAAAAAAATAAGGACTAACACGACCGGATTTCAGAGTGAATTCGCCAAACTTGAGTACTTGGGTTTCAATGGCAAACTTGATGAATTCGCGTTGATAATCGTGCATAGGTAATCCGCTGGTCTGAGTTAAAAAAATAAGCGTTAATGATAACCTTGTAGACTTCACCATTCCATTAAGTTGCATAGTATAAATTTCTTTTTCCGCCTGTTCCCGATACAATCTACGACTTAATACCAATAACACTAAACCTGCTCAACGGAGCCGCCCTAATATGCGCGTGATTTCTTTCAATACTGAAGGTATTGAACAAGCCGCCGACAAAGGATTCTTTGACTGGATGGTTAAACAGGATGCAGACGTGGTTTGTCTGCAGAGCCTGCGTGCCAAAGAGTACCAACTGGACGCGGATCGTTACCATCCAGAAGGCTATCATGCCTACTTTTTTGATGCCTTTGAAGATGGCTTCAGTGGCGTGGCCATTTACACCCGGCATGTGCCCAAAGCCATCATGACTGGCTTGGGGTTTGAACAGTGTGATTTTAATGGTCGCTTTATTCAGGCCGACTTTGACAAGTTCAGTATTTCTTCGCTGACGATTCCGTCTGGGCTCAAAAGTGACCAGGACCAGGCTGCTAAAATGGAGTATCTGGACCTGTTTATGGGACACCTGAAAAAAACCTTGCGAAAGCGACGGGATTTTATTTTCACTGGCACCTTTAATATTGCTCACAAACCGATAGACCTTAGCAATTGGTATGTGAATCAGCGTGTATCAGGCTTTCTTGCAGAAGAGCGAATCTGGATTGAAGAAATGTTCGGGGATCTCGGGTTTGTCGATGCTTTGCGTCAAGTGAATAAGGCGGACCGCCAGTATACTTGGTGGCCTGACTATAATCGTGCCTGGAAGCTGAACGAAGGTGCGCGACTGGATTATCAGATTACCACGCCGAATTTGCGTAAGACGATCAAGGATGTGTCGATCTATAAAGATCAGCGTTTCTCTGGTCATGCCCCGCTGATTATCGATTACGATCTGGATTTTTGAGATAAACCGGACCCGTATTGATAACAGGCCCGGTTATTGCTTCAGCTGCTTTTTAGTGCAGCTTTCTGGATTTCATTAATTTCAGCAATACCCTTACGTGCAAGATCCAGCATGGCGTTCAGTTCTTCCTGAGAGTAAGGCGCCGCTTCAGCGGTACCCTGTACCTCAATAAAGCCACCCGACTCGGTCATGACTACATTCATATCCGTTTCAGCGACAGAATCCTCTTCGTAATTCAGGTCCAGCACCGGTTCGCCTTTAGAGATGCCGACAGAAACGGCGGCAATCAACTGTTTAAATGGATTGCCTTTTACGGCACCATTTTTATCCTTACGAAGAAACTCAATGGCATCGGCGAGTGCTACGCAAGCACCGCTGATGGCGGCAGTACGTGTTCCTCCATCAGCCTGAATAACATCACAGTCAATGGTAATAGTATTCTCACCCAGTTTTTTCAAATCGATAGCCGCACGTAATGAACGCCCGATCAGACGCTGAATCTCAATTGTTCTACCGGATTGCTTGCCTCGACTGGCTTCACGGTCGTTGCGAGTATTAGTGGCACGCGGCAACATGCCATATTCAGCCGTCACCCAACCTGAACCAGATCCGCGCAGAAACCTGGGTACACCACGCTCAACACTGGCGGTACAAAGCACTTTGGTATCGCCGAACTCAACCAATACAGAGCCTTCGGCATGGCGGGTATAGTTCCGGGTCATTTTGATTTCGCGTAGCTGATCAGGCTGACGCCCACCCGGACGGAGTTTATTCAGACCGAGACCTTTCAACTGATCTGACAAAGTTGAGCTCATTGTATCCCCTTGCTTGGCCGGTACCAGATAGAGTCATGGCACCAAGGCTGTTAATATAAGTCCAACCTGTGATTTTAGTCGAGATTGAGCCAAGATGACACGAAGCATGACCGCTTTTGCCGCCTTAAGTGACCTATCTACTGGAACAGAGCTTAAATGGGAGCTGCGTTCAGTTAATAGTCGCTATTTAGAGACGCATTTCCGCTTGCCCGACAGCTACCGCGATCTGGAACCTCAGTTACGCGAGCGCCTGCGGGCTAACTTAAATCGTGGTAAAGTAGAAATCTCATTGCGAGTTCAGGACGCTGTGGGCAACGCGCAATTGAGTGTTGACGAAGCCTTGGTCAAGGGCTTGTTATCAGCCGTTGAGCAGGTAGAAAAGCATCTTCCGGCGTCTACAGCCCTGTCTCCTCTGGACCTTCTAAAATGGCCCGGTGTGCTACAGCAACAGGACTCTCAGCAAGTGCCGGATGAACAGGCGCTGGCACTGTTTGATCAGGCGTTGGCGTCACTCTGTGATGGCCGTCTTCGTGAAGGAGAGAAGCTCTATGTCATGATAGAACAGCGTCTCGACGCGATCACCGTTATATTGACTGAACTGCGTCAACATCTGCCAGAGATATTGGCACGACAAACCCGCACATTACAGGAGCGCATCGGAAAGCTTATCAGTGATACCGATCCGGTTCGCGTAGAGCAGGAAGTCGTGCTGCTTATCAACAAAGCCGATGTGGAAGAAGAGCTGGACCGCCTGGATGCACACCTTGACGAAGTCCGCCGTGTACTGAAAACGACAGAACCTATGGGGCGACGGCTGGATTTTCTGATGCAAGAGTTGAACAGAGAGGCAAACACCCTGTCATCAAAATCCATTGCTATTTTGTCAACTCAGGCTGCTATTGATCTTAAGGTGCTGATTGAGCAGATGAGAGAGCAGATACAGAATATAGAATAGGACTCAAAGTGTTTAAATAAACATCAGACAAATCTTCTGGCACAAGTGAGGCGCTGTTGTTGGCTGTAGTTGATAGTGTCGACGGCAGAGTTTTTAACATATTCCCTAGAATCGATACTGTAGAGTCAGTTGACCACTCAGATAGTCTTCAGCGCCGCTCATTTGCCCGCTTTCCAAATCGGCAACTAGCTCAAGGTTATTGTTCAGGCGCAGGTTAGCACCTAGCCCGATAAATTCCCCACTGACATTATTGTCTGAGGCAGAATGGAACTGAAAGTTGCTGCCAGCAAGGCTGACTTTGACATCATCTGCGTCGGTGTGTCGGGTCTGTACACCGGCTCGTAGGTTGATTTCACCACCGTTGATTTGCTTTGCGCCTTCCAGATGAAGGCGGGTTGAGAGAGCCTCCACATTGCGGCTGTCCACGTTGAAATTTGCATGGGTGGTGCCACTTTCTTCATAGCCGTCATAACGACCAGCACTGTAGGTCAATGTTGCTGATGGGCGCAACTCAATGTCAGGACGAACGCGAAATGCACTGCTCAAGGTTAGCGAGGGGCTAATGAAATAACTATCTGTGCTGCTATGTGATGTTTCGATGCCGTTCAGATTGTCGAGTACCCACCGCCTGTTGTCATGGTTTTCCCTGCCTAAAAGAAGTGAGGCAGTGAGGTTGGCCTTACCGAGGTTAAGGTATCCGTAGGCTCCGAGGAAAACGCTTTCCGTCTCACGGTCGTGCGTGTTGCTGTTAGTATCGCTATTGGTCACACCGGCGAGCAATCCAACACGGACACGCGCGAACTTATGCTCATAACCGACTACATAACCCTTGTAGTCGTAGTTATAGGCCTGTACCGATCCTTCCACGCCACGCTTGCTGTTGTAGCCAAACCATTGCCCCCATACTTCTGATCCCTGTTCCTGAAATGCAAGATCCAAGTCTGTGCTCTGTGTTCGCGTGTCGGTTGGTCTGTGCTGCATGCGTTGGCTGATGACCTGGTGAGCGCCACTGGTCAAAGCATTGAGAGTGTTGGCGGTAATAGACTCGCCAGTGGGGTCTACCACCACCACCGTGCTGTTTCCAACCAGCACCGCATTGTCGATATATACGTTGATAGTCTCCGTGTTCGCGAAGGTTAATACCGCCGAGCCAAAGCTGCCGTAAATGTTGGCAACGTCGGCATCGCCGTTACCACCAAGGTCAATGGCTCCCAGGATGCGCGAGCCAGGCAGGGTGTTAACCTTCTGGTTTGTGCCACTATCGCCCTGAATGGCATACACTCCGGTCCCCGTGGCCGTAATGCTGCCGCTGTTGGTGATACTGGTGTTGTCGCTACCAGAGCGTATGCCGTACGCACCATCACCCGATATGATGATGCTACCGCTGTTGGTAATGCTGGCGTTGTCGGCATCAGAGCGAATGCCGTATGCACCATTTCCCGCTGTGCTGATGCTGCCGCTGTTGGTGATACTGGTGTTGTCGCTACCAGAGCGTATGCCGTACGCACCATCACCCGATATGATGATGCTACCGCTGTTGGTAATGCTGGCGTTGTCGGCATCAGAGCGAATGCCGTATGCACCATTTCCCGCTGTGCTGATGCTGCCGCTGTTGGTGATGCTGGCGTTATAGGCATCGGAACGAATGCCGTATGCACTACTGCCCGTTGTGATAATGCTACCGCTGTTGGTAATGCTGGCGTTGTCTGCATCAGAGCGAATGCCGTATGCTCCACCGCCCGCTGTGCTGATGCTGCCGCTGTTGGTGATGCTGGCATTGTCGGCGTCGGAGCGAATGCCGTATGCACTACTGCCCGTTGTGCTGATGCTGCCGCTGTTGCTGACGCTGGCGTTGTCGGCATCGGAGCGAATGCCGTACGCACCATAGCCCGCTGTACTGATGCTGCCGTTGTTGGTGATGTTGGCATTAGTGCCATAGGAGCGAATGCCGTATGCACTACTGCCCGTTGTGCTGATGCTACCGCTGTTGGTTATGTTGACGTCAGCACCCGGTGCGTTAACAGCTGCGTCAGCTCCTGTCGCCAGCGTACCATCAGTTTCAATGACACCGGTTTCGTTGTCATTGAGTGTTTGCTGAGTGGTCTCAGTGTCGCCATGTTCAATGATAAACGATGTGGCATGGACAGTTGCGGATAAGGTCAGCGAGGTGAATAGCAAGCTGATAAGCATTGGGTGTAATTTCATTGGCCATCTTTCCTGTTTCGCGAATCAAAGGAACCAGATGCTTTCGATCCTACCGTTTTTGGTCGATTTGACCGACGATGCCAAAGGATGCACGATTAATTTCCTGATCTGAGATCATAAAGCCATATAAAATAAAGGGCAATTGTTTACACTATTTCCGAGTTCGGTAGATTTATACAGGCGTCTGCATATGTTGCTGTCTGCACTGAGTATTGCCATCTGAAATTTGGAAGATTCAGTAGGGGGATACTATTCAACCAGCCGTGCTGGCAGATTATCGCCAGGGCATTTCAATTAGTATTCATGATGAGCTGTACATGCCTGATTAGGGCGCGCCAGTAGTAATTCAGCGTCAAATCCCTAGAATAGGCCATAGTGCATAGAATTCACTTGGTATAAATTAGATTTATTGGAAGCCTGTTCATGAGCCTAAATCCGGAGCAAATGCTGGCAGTACTGAATGCCCTGCCGGACCCTGTGTTTGTGCTAACAGAAACAGGACGCTATGCGGGAGTGTATGGACATGCAGATCCAAACTATTATCACAGTGGCCATGATCTGGTTGGTGCCTATTTAGCCGATGTGTTGTCTGCTGATGTTGCTGAATGGGTGATGCAGCATATGCAACTGGCCTGGGATAAAGGCGGCCTGGTCAAAGTAGAGTATCCATTATCGGCAGCACAGGTTAAAGGGCTGGAAAGCCAGGCTGGACCTGATGGGGTAATCTGGTTTGAAGGGCATATTCAACCCTTTCCTCGGCGTGTCGAGGGTGAGCGTGCTGTAATCTGGGTGGCGAGAAGTATTACCCGGCGCAAACTATTGGAAAAAGAGTTGCTGGAGGCCAGTCAAACAGATCCCTTAACCCGAGTGGCTAACCGGCGCCCATTATTTGATCTGTTACAGAGTCGCTTCAGCGAGTTTCAGCGTTATCACCACCCTACATCCTTGATTTTATTTGATCTTGACCACTTCAAGCAGGTCAATGATCGCTTCGGACATCTGATGGGGGATCAGGTGCTGACTACCCTTTGTGATATTTGCCAACAAACTCTGCGGGATAATGATCTGTTGGCCCGTTTTGGCGGGGAAGAGTTTATCGTGGTATTGCCAAACACGGCGATGGAACAAGCACTGCATCTGGCTGAGCGCATGCGGGAAGTGGTGTTCAGAGAACTCAGTGCTTGTTTTCCACAATATGAACGAGCCATTACTATCAGTCTGGGCGTCAGTGAATTTCTTATCTCTGATCCGCAGTTTGAGAGCCTGTTGCAACGTGCGGATACGGCCTTGTATCAAGCTAAACATGCAGGGCGTAACCGTGTGAAGGTGTGCTTGCAGTAAACTACTCAGCTCCGGCGAGTTCGGTAGTGCATCGAGGCCACTTTGCGTTGCATAACAGTTTAACCTGGTCTGTGATTTAAGCATTAGCTAGTAGAATGTTTTACTATTAATCAGCAAATACACTGAGCAGCTACTTCATTTAATGATAACTTTATTCAGGATAAGGGCATGAATACGCCAGGAACACTTTTTATTATTTCAGCACCTTCTGGTGCAGGTAAGACCAGCTTGGTGAAAGCGTTATTGCAACAAGATACTAACGTTCTCGTATCAGTTTCACATACCACTCGTTCGCCTCGTTCTGGAGAGATAGAGGGCCGCGATTATAATTTTGTCAGTCATGAGACCTTTGATGAAATGATCGGACTGGGGCAGTTTCTTGAATATGCTGATGTGTTTGGCAATAAATACGGTACCTCTCAGTCCTGGGTGAAGGATCGGTTGGCTGACGGGGTTGACGTGATTCTGGAAATTGACTGGCAGGGCGCACAGCAAGTGCGCCGTTTGATGCGCGGGGCTGTGTCAGTGTTTATCCTGCCACCTGGGCGTCAGGCGCTTGAGCAACGCCTCAAAGGGCGGGGTCAGGACGACGAGTCAGTGATTGCGTTGCGAATGTCTAAGGCTGTTGATGAGATGAGCCATTATCCTGAGTTTGATTATGTTATAATCAACGATGATTTTGACCAGGCCCTTGAAGAACTGCATAGTTTGTTCATTGCCAGACGGTTAAGACAGGATGCTCAGCAGATAAAACATGCTGCCTTGCTGTCTGAGCTCTTGTCGTGAAACTGGTCATTTCGTAAACTATCGCATCTTTTTGCCCCGAATCCTGAGGTTGGTATGGCCCGAGTAACTGTTGAAGATTGTCTGGATAATTTGGAAAACCGTTTTGAGCTGGTAATGGTAGCGTCAAAACGTGCGCGTCAACTGGCTATAGGTGGTAAAGATCCCAAGGTTGAATGGGAAAATGATAAACCGACCGTTGTGGCACTACGGGAAATCAGCGCAGGCTTGATTGATCGTTCAGTGCTTGAAGACGCCGACGAGTTCTGATTCTTCCAATTACTTCACTTATGCGGCATCATCTTGGTAGGGCGGTTATTTTCTCTGAATAGCTGGTCTGAATACGGGAGGGGTGATGCCGACAATTGACGATCTTTCTCAGCGTCTGACTGAATATCTTGATCCAAACCAGATTAATCTGGTTCGGCGTGCCTACTATTATGCTGAGCAAGCCCATGATGGTCAACGGCGCAAAAGCGGCGAGCCTTATGTTACCCATCCGCTTGCTGTAGCCTCCATTCTTGCCAGTATGCACATGGATCATCCGAGCCTGATGTCGGCCATGCTGCATGATGTTATTGAAGATACTGATATTTGCTATCAGGGCATATCTGAGCAGTTTGGCCAGTCCGTAGCTGACATAGTGGACGGTGTGTCCAAGCTGACCCACCTGGAATTTGAAACCCGAGCCGAAGCGCAGGCGGAAAATTTTCAGAAAATGGTGTTGGCGATGGCGGAGGATATCCGTGTCATTATCGTCAAACTGTCTGACCGGCTGCACAATATGCGCACGCTCGGTGCTATGCCACCGGAAAAACAGCGCCGTATCGCCCGTGAAACACTGGATATCTACTCTCCTGTTGCGGCGCGATTAGGTATGCGTGATCTGCAGGTTGAGTTGGAAGATCTGGCCTTTCAGGCTTATTACCCGATGCGGGCTAAGTATATTCGCCGTGCGGTAGTGAAAGCGCGAGGACAACGCAAGGATGTTATCTCCAGCATAGAAAAAGCCATCGATAATCGCTTAAAAATGGAAGGGCTGTCTGGCTCGGTCGCAGGGCGCGAGAAGCATCTTTATAGCATTTATAAAAAGATGAAAACCCAGCGCAAAGCCTTTGTTGATATTATGGATGTGTTTGCCTTCCGTATCGTTACCGAAAGTGTCGATGATTGTTACCGCATACTGGGCGCCGTGCATAATCTGTATAAGCCGGTGCCCGGTCGTTTTAAAGACTATATTGCCATCCCCAAGGCTAACGGTTACCAGTCATTGCATACCGATCTGTTTGGCGCCAAGGATATCACCATTGAAGTGCAGATACGTACGCGTGAAATGGATGCGGTCGCCAGCCAGGGCATAGCGGAACACAGTCACTATAAAGTATATGGAGATTCAGACAGCGCGGTGGGTTCCTACAACCGTGCTCGCAAGTGGGTCAAAGGTCTGCTGGAAATGCAGGAGCGTGCCGGTGACTCGATGGAGTTTATCGAGCATGTGAAAAAAGACCTGTTTCCCGATGAGGTCTATGTGTTCACTCCCAAAGGCCGCATTCTGGAATTGCCCAAAGGGGCGACACCGGTAGACTTTGCCTATGCCGTGCATACAGATATAGGCAATTCCTGTGTGTCTTGCCGAATAGATCGGCGTTTGGCACCTTTATCGCAACCACTTGAAAGTGGTCAGACGGTTGAAGTGGTCACAACACCTCGCGCTCAACCTAATATGGCCTGGCTGAATTTTGTAGTGACCGGCAAAGCCCGATCCAGTATCCGGCATTTTCTTAAAAACCAGCAACGCCATGAGTCAGTCGAGCTGGGGCGTCGCTTGCTGAATCAGTTCCTGAGTAATTACGGTACCAGTTTGGAGCATGTGGATTCCGAAAAGCTGACCGCCCTGTTACAAGAGGCCGAACTGCTTTCTCTTCAGGATCTGCTGGAAGACATAGGCATGGGTAATCGTATGGCTTACGTGGTGGCACGTCGTCTCAAGCCAGACGGTAGCGATGAGGAATCACCTCAGACGGTTAATGGCAAACCTATTGCCATCAAAGGTGTTGAAGGTGTGGTGCTGCAGTATGCGCGCTGCTGCCATCCACTGCCGGGTGATGCCATTGTCGGTTACCTGAGCGCGGGTAAAGGCATGGTAGTGCACCGGACCGATTGCAGTAATTTGGGAGATTTGCGTGATGATCCTGAACGCTGCATCTATCTCGAGTGGTCGGGCAGTGATGCGGATGAGTATCCGGTGGTTTTGCTGCTGGAGGTGGAGTCGCAGCGCGGTATTATTGCCAATCTGGCCTCGGCTGTTAGCCAGGCAGGTGCAAACTTGTTGAAAATCGATAGCGGCGAGCATGAAGGGCAGATCTACAAGGTGCAGATGGATCTGGCTGTCAGCAACCGAGTGCACTTGGCTGAGGTTATCAGAAAGTTACGTCGTTTAAGGGCGGTGTTAAAAATAACCCGCCCTTGATTGGTGATCAAGCATCCTGGAACTGCATGGCGGCACGATTTTTGGTAACTTTATCAGGGTCGTATACACGGCCATTCATGAATAAGTACACCCCGTGTGGTAGGGTCTGAGCCAAAGCTACGGCACCGCCTAGATTAAACTCGGCATCGGTTTGTTTACACAATGCGGGGAGCATTGCGCCGGTGATAACAACAGTTTTCCCCGAGATGTCTTTCAGCTGTTGTGCGGTTTGAGTCATGGTGTCTGTACCGTGGGTGATGACCAGGTGTTCAGCCGGAGAGTTGGTTACGGTCTGATAGATCAGCTCGCGATCAGCATCGGTGAGTTCCAGACTGTCTTTGCGCAGTAAGCTAGTGACCTCCCAGCTCAGGTTTGGATTGATGTTATGTAGAATGGCTTCAGCCGCTGGATCACCGATGCTGAACTCGCTCAGTGCATCAAAATAAACCTTGTCAAAGGTGCCGCCTGTGGTGATGATCTGAAGATGCATGGTGATTCCGTATAACTTGTAGTGAATTGGTTTGGTTTTTTGCAGCTTCTGTTACACTAGCTGCAATAATAAACAGATTATTACAATCATGAGGGGTAGTAAATTGTCTGTCGGCGCAAGACCCTTAGGTCATATTGAGCAAAATGTGGTCAGAATCGCTCTGGTGCATGATAAACAGGGAAAAGCCTTGGTGTTGGTTCCCGCTCATGCTTTGTTGAATTTGGCTTCCCTCTGGCGTTTGACCGGGCGGCAACTACAACCGGTCAGTTGTGGCGATTCCCAACGCTTTTTTACCCAGGATGGACTCAAAACACCTTGGGGTCAGCAGCAGTTGATGGAAATGCCGTTGATCATTGACAGTGCCATCGACCAAAAGCAAAGGGTTGAACTTTGGGAACCTTATACTGGGCTCAGGTTCAAGGTGCGTGAAGGCTGGTTGCAAAAAGCTGTTAATACGGGCCCTTTGGGTCTTACTTCTGAACTTATTCGTGAGCATACGCCTGAACAAAGTGACGCGGAAGCGATCACTCGAGCGTTGGAACATTTTTCAGCACTGCGTGTCCGTCAACGACTGGAAGACACTCTCAGCCTGCCTGGTTTCAGTCAAACCACGCAAAAGTTAATAATGTTACGCGGTAATCCTGATGCAAATATCGATGATCTGCTTAAGGTAATTAAACTCGATGCCCCGGTCTCTGCTCAGGTTATGAGTTGGGCTGCCTCACCCTATTATGCCGCCCCAGGCAAGGTAGAGTCGGTTGAAGATGCCGTTATTCGTGTACTGGGCTTTGATCTGGTAATCAATCTGGCCCTGGGTGTGGCGATGGGACGCATCATGAGCCTGCCAGAAAATATGCTCAGAGGTGGAACGCCCTTCTGGTTTCAGTCGGTATCGCTGGCAGTATTTGCCGATCACCTGGCTCACCTGGTGCAGACTGATGAGAAACCCAAGCCTGGGTTAGTATACCTATCCGGCTTGTTGCATAATTTTGGTTATTTGCTTTTATCGCACCTTTTTCCGGCTCAATTCTCAACTCTGTCACGTTATATAGAGGCGAACCCACACCTGTCTTATACACTGGTGGAGCAGCAGGTGTTGCGCCTTACGCGGGAACAGGTCGGTGCCTGGTTGCTGGAAAACTGGTCTTTGCCTGAACCAATTTGTGTCGCTGTCAGGCGTCAAAATGAACCTGATTATACTGGCAAGTTTGCAGAGTATCCTCAACTGATCAGTGTCGCTAGTCGGATTCTGCGGGAGTTAGGGTACTGTGACGGACCAGTTGAGCCGGTTTCAACCAGTGATTTACTTCGTGTTGGGCTCACGCCAGAGTTGAAAGATAAAGCTGTTGAGGCTTTTCTAAGTAGTCAGGAACAGTTGCAAGAACTGACTCGTTTATTTGGGCATTCAGGGGTTGAGTAAGTGCTTACTCAACCTCTAGTTCTGCTTCTTTCTCTTCCAGTTCTTCCAGCAATTCCAGCCAATGCAGCTCACGGGTTTCCAGTGTTTGTTTGAGATCCGTTTGACGCTGTAGCAGGCTTTTTAATTCATCCTTACGTTCCGCTGTATAGATATCGGCATCTGCCAGTAGTGCCTCGGTGCTGCTCAACTCCTTGCTGAGACGTGCGACTTCCTGTTCCAGAGTCTCTGTCTGTTTGCGTAGTGGTCGAAGGGCTGCACGTTGTTCGGCCTGCAGACGTTTGATTTCTTTGCGTTCGTTTGCACTGAGAGAGCGACTATCTGCGGGACGGGCTGGGCTGTTATCGTTATTCTGTTGACGTCGGTACTGTCCGAGCCAGTTTTGGTAGTCATCCAGGTCACCATCAAACTCCTTAACCTGACCTTCTGCAACCAGTAGGAAGGAATCCACCGTATTGCGCAATAGATGACGGTCGTGGGACACCAAAATCAAGCTGCCCTCAAAGGTTTGCAAAGCCAGTGTTAATGCATGGCAGACTTCAAGGTCAAGGTGGTTTGTAGGCTCATCCATAAGTAACAGATTAGGGCGTTGCCAGCCGATCAATGCCAAAGCAACACGCGCCTTTTCACCTCCGGAGAAACGTGATACCGGTTCCAGCGCCTTGTCACCAACAAAGTCAAAACTGCCGAGAAAATCTCGAATTGACTGATCTGTAGCCTTGGGCGATAAACGCTGAATATGTAAAAAGGGTGAGGCGTTAGGATCCAGAGCTTCCAGTTGGTGCTGGGCAAAATAGCCGATCTTTAGGTGTTCTCCACCAACCAGCTGTCCGGATATGGGTAGCAGACTGCCGGTCAGGGTTTTGATCAGGGTTGATTTACCGGCCCCATTTGGCCCCAGTAAGCCGATACGCTCCCCGGGTGTCAGTGATAGCGACAGTTTTTGCAGTACGGGCTGGCCAGCATAGCCCATGACTACATCCTGAAGTGACAATAGTGGTGTTGAGGTTTTTTCGCTGTTTTTGAACGCAAAGGTGAACGGGCTATCGATATGCGCTGGCGAAAGCTGCTCCATGCGTTCCAGTTCTTTCAGGCGGCTTTGTGCCTGTTTGGCTTTAGTGGCTTTAGCACGAAAGCGGCGTACAAAATTTTCAATCTGGCCGATGCGTTCCTGCTGTTTTTCAAAAGCGGCCTGTTGCTGTGATAAACGTTCTGATTTTGCACGCTCAAAGGCGGTGTAATTGCCTTTGTACAGGGTAAGTTGTTGTGCCGACATGTGCACGGTATGAGCGATTACATTGTCGAGAAAGTCACGGTCATGTGAAATCAGCAATAGCGTGCCTTGGTAGCTGTTTAGCCACTGTTCCAGCCAAAGCGTAGCATCCAGATCCAAATGGTTGGTCGGCTCATCCAGCAGCAGGATATCAGAACGGCACATCAGTGCTCGGGCCAGGTTCAGGCGGATTCGCCAGCCACCGGAAAAAGAAGAGACTGACTTATTTGCATCATAGGGTTTGAATCCCAGGCCATTAAGCAGTTGGTGAGCCCTCGCTTCGGCGCGATAGCCGTCAATACTGTCAAGCTCAGCGTGGAGCTCGCCAGCACGGCTCGGGTTGTGACCCGCTTCAGCTTGTTGCAGCTGTTGTTGAATATGGCGCAGTTGCTGATCGCCGTCCAGCAGAAAATCCAGAGCCCGACGGTCGCTCGCAGCGACCTCCTGTGCCATGTGTGACACAGTCGCGGACGGCGGGATTTTCAGGTCACCGGTATCGGCTTGCAACTGCCCAAGCAGCAGTTGGAACAGGCTGGATTTACCCACACCGTTGCTGCCGATAATACCGACCTTCCAGCCATGATGCAGGGTCAGGTTGGCGTGATCGAGGAGCCGCGTTGTGCCGCGTTGTATGCTAAGGTTAGTCATCTGAATCATGGCGGGATTTTAACATAAAATGCAGTTGGACAATCCACTCTGGCGTTATGCGCTTAAGGTTTATTCACACTCTTCTGTTGAACAGTCCTGTCTGGCTGCGCAGGAAGTGGGTTTACACGTAAATACACTATTGTTGTGCTGCTGGCTGGCAACAAAGGGTGAATATTTTCATCCTGAGCGTTACTCCAGTGCCTATTCGCTATGGCGTGAACCTGTGCTAAGCCCATTACGTCAGGTGCGTTATCAGGTTAGACAGATGTGTAAGACATACCCGGAGCTACAGTCCTGTTATCAGCAGCTAAAGTTGAGTGAACTTGCGGCTGAACAGGTTGATATCGCCTTGTTATGGCAGCTATATCTGGCAAAATCTTCACCGGTAGTCTCTGGCGCTTCAGCCGATATCTTGCCTGATGACGTTGCGCGGATAAATATAGCCAGCTATCTGAAAACTGTTGGAATGGATTCAACAACAGCGGTGACTTGTTGCAATAAATTAGTGGATGCACTGGTCCTGGTTAATTAATACTCGGATGTGTGATTTGGTCATAGACTGGTAAAATACTGAACTTTGACGTTAAATGTTCGACTAACAGTTACACTGTTAATGCCTAACAGCTTTTACAAACGATAGGATGGGATTATGAAGAAAATTGCACTGGCAGTAATGATGGCCGGTAGCGTCAGTCTGGCGCAGGGTGTGCATGCGCAGACTCTGACATCAGATGAGCAGAAGTTAAGTTATAGTTTGGGTGTCATGATCGGTGAAAATATTCTGATTCAGGACTTTGAAACTCTGGATACCGAGGCATTCCGCCAGGGTATTGATACCGTTTACGGTAATCAGGAAGCCCTGATGACTGAAGAAGAAATTATGGCAACCATGCAGGCATTTCAACAACAGCAAATGCAGGCACAGCAAGCTGCTTTCGCTGAGATGGCTGCAGAAAACCTTGAAAAAGGGCAGGCTTACTTAGTAGAAAATGGCAAAAAATCCGGTGTCACTACAACTGAATCCGGACTGCAGTATGAGCAACTGGAAGCCGGTGAAGGTGCCTCCCCTTCGGTCAGTGATGTGGTAAAAGTACATTACCGTGGAAGTCTGATCGATGGGACCGAGTTTGATAGCTCCTATGCTCGTGGAGAGCCTGTTTCTTTCCCATTGAATGGCGTTATCGGCGGTTGGACTGAAGGCTTGCAACTGATGAAAACCGGAGAAAAAGCGCGATTGGTCATCCCTGCGGATCTGGCCTACGGTGCTAATGGTATGGGTAATGCCATCGGTCCGAATGAAACCCTGGTATTCGAGGTTGAGCTCATTGAAGTCAATCCAGAGACAGATAATTAATTATTTGTTCTGAAAAATCGCCCGAGCGGATTAGACGCCGGGCGATTTTTTAACCTTATCTCAGTTCATTCAGCAGACCATTGGAGCCAACCGCAACCAGCCCTTCGCGATGGCTTGAAAAGCCGACAGCGTAGACACCTGTTTGTACCGGTCCAATACTCCCGCGTTGTTCAATACGCCAGCTGCGTAGATGGTTGCCACTTCCGACATCCCAAAGCATGACGCGCCCGGAGGCCGTGCCAGTCACGAGTTGACTGCCGTCAGCAGAGAAACGTGCGGAAAGATGACTCAGGCGGCGGGTAAAGAAGGATTCATCGCCACTGAGTGAATGAACTTGTTCGCCATTGCTGGTACGCCAAAGCCTTGCGCTGCTTAAAGTGGCTGCGCTGAAGGCAAGTTGGGCATCTGGACTAAGCGCTACACGGTTGACGATATTGTCGAACGCATGCTCCGTCAGTAGGGTTTCGTTTTCCAGGTCCCAGAAACGCGCAATATAATCATCTGCACCGGTTAAAGCGAAGCGACCATCCTGACTTAAAGCAACGCTGCGCACTCTGGCAGGGTGGCGAAGTGTGTGACGAACACCGCCATTTTTAATATCAAAATAAACAGCTGTGTGATTGGCTAGTCCCAGCAGCGCAAAGTCACCATTGACCGATAGTGCCATATCCAGAATTTCACCGGGGCTGCTCCAGAACCATACCGGTTGGCCGTCACGGGTTTGCCAGAGCACCAGATCTGTTGTAGTTGCCGTAGCAACGTAGTTTCCATCTGGAGAGAAGGCGCTGGCGACCAGGTCAGAAAAGCCGTCGTCTACATGATTCCAGTCATACAGACGCTCACGATTAACCAAATCCCAAAGGTGTCCACCTAGTTCAAAAGAGCCGATCATGGCGTAACGGCCATCTTCAGAGATGGAGGCACTGTAAGCTCCTCCAGCTGTGAGTGATAAGTGGTTTTCAGGTTGTTGCGCTGAATCACAGCCACTCAGCAGCAAAAACAGCATCATTACAACAACGTGTGGGGCTCTCATGCCGTTGCGTTTATCTGTTCTTTGTGGGCGTTGTGGAGTATTTCAATCAACTGATCTTCAAGCTCAAAACGCTCTTCAAGCTTTTCCCCTAGGCATGACAGTTGTGTCGAAAAATCACGCAACTCACGTAGTGTCGGGCTGCTGAAGCCGTGGATGACATCATTGAAATCCAAAGCAGAATCAGTGGAGGATTGAATTAATGGCAAGAGTTTTTGGGCTTCAGCAACGCTGCCGTCTTTAAAGTCCTTGCCTTCATTCAATAGTTGTTCATAAACTTCAAAATGCCCGGATGAAATATAGTCGATCAGGTTAGAGCAAAACTCATCCAGACGAGCGTTAAGCATCTCACCTACTTCGGCATCGGGTAAATTGATAAATCCACTGATGACTTGCTGACGCTGTTCCAGCCATTGGTCGATGATTTGACTGACTCCACCCCAGCGCTCCTTGGCGTTGCGACATTTTTCCAACATGGCTAAAGTTCTCCTAGTGACTCAAAAAATGACTCGGCTTGTCAGTTGTCGTACAACCGTAATGAACAAGTCAGCGCTACGGCACCATAGTAATGCGAGAGATGGTGCGCGGCAACCTGACAGTCACAAAACTATCAGATAAAATCAAAACAACAGACGGACTTATTTTTCCAACGGGAGACAAAGGTGGTTATTAAACGTGTGCTATTAATGCTGGTACTGGTGATTATGCCGCCAAGCCTGGTGCAGAGTGAAGAATACCTCAATTATATTGAGTTGGAGTCCTTCGTGACAAATTTTGGGGAAGTGCCATCTGGGCCGCTGCGCTTTATGAAAGCCGATGTGACTTTGCATTTGGCTGATGGAGGAAGTCGCATTGATGTGGAAAAACACCAGGCTCACATTCGCAATGATCTGATCTTTTTGTTTATGGAGCAAAAAGAGCCGGATCTGGCTACCGTAGAAGCTCAGACTCTGCTGGCTCAGAAGGCGTTACGAATAGTGCAGCAAATACTGGTTGATGAAACAGATCATCCTCAAGTAGATGATCTGTTCTTTACCAGTTTGGTAATACAGTAACGCGACCACTAAAGTAACATCATTCCTTGTTGTAGCTCGCCAGAAACTCGTCGAAGCTGATATTGTCTGCTGCTTCGATGCTGGCTTGCTCCAGAAGCGACGTCTGAGCTTCGCTTTGCAGGCGAGCCTTTAGTTCTGGTGCCAGGGGTTTTTGCATCAAGGTATCACGGTGTTGTCGGCTTAGATCCCGGATCCAGTGATGATAGCTCCCGCCTGCCGCTTTAAGGGCAGCTAAAACCTGGGCTGAAGGTGTCAACTCGGGAGTTTGGAGTTTTTCTCGTTGTAGTTCAACGGCACTGGAGTAGCGCTGGGTAGCGTTGGCTTCATCCAATACGGCGGCAGTGCGGGCAACTTGGTCAAGAATGGTCTTACCCAGTTGTGTGCGGCTGATGTCACCGGTGGCCGTGAGTAATGTGAGTCCTGGTTCGCGTCCCCGGTTTACGATACGTTGTTGGTTTTCTGCAATCATGCCGCACTCGGCATCACTCAGCTCAGTATCATTACACAATAGGCAGGTCACCAGAAATGCATCCATAAAGCTGGCTTGCTCGCTACTGATGCCGGTGGGCAGCAGCGGATTGATATCAGTATTACGTACTTCAATATACTGCACACCCCGGCTCAGCAGTGCATGGATGGGCTTCTCACCGGATTCCGTTACGCGTTTGGGCCGAATATCACTATAGTATTCATTCTCTATCTGTAAAATATTACTGTTGAGCTGGCGGTAAGTGCCATCCACCTTCACGCCGAGGCGCTCATAAGCTGGGTGCGAGGTGTGAATTGCGCGTTGCAATGAATCGGTATAACTGTCCAGACGGTTATAACAGATGTTCAGTGATGACTGTATGCGGTTGGAATAACCCAGATCACTCATGCGCAAGGACGTTGCCCAAGGCTGATAAAGCGTATCGCCGGCCAGGCTTTCCAGGTTATGGGGCTGTTGGCCCATAAAGCTGCGGGTTAAGGCGGGTGATGCGCCGAACAGGTAGAGCAGTAACCAGCCAAAGCGGCGGAAGTTACGAATCATCCGAAAGTAACTTGCTGAACGGAAATTGTTCATATCGCCACTATCGTTGCAGATCGCCTGGTAAGCGGGCCAGAGTTGTTCGGGCAAGGAAAAGTTATAGTGAATACCCGCGATGGTTTGCATCATTTTGCCATAACGGTGTTGCAGGCCTACTCGATAGATATGTTTCAGACGACCGATATTGGAGTCACCGTAAAAGGCGATGGGGATTTCATCCTCTCCTGAGATATCGCAAGGCATGCTGGCACACCAGATGAGTTCATCTTGCATAACTTCATAACTGAAACGATGTAGGTCGCTCAAATGGCTGAGCATCAAGTCGGTATCCTGGAATACCGGCGTAATGAATTCCAACAGCGCTTCCGAGTAGTCAGTGGTGATCTCACTGTGAGTCAGCGCTGAACCTAACCCTTTGGGGTGTACGCTTTGGGCAATATGACCTGTGGGAGTGACCCGTAAGCCCTCTTTTTCCAGACCGTGTTGAAGTTGTGTTAGTAGACGGCTATTGCCATCGCTTAACAACTGGTTCAGATGGTGATCGAGGGTAGCAGACAAGATTCAATTCCCTGTTTTATTGTGATCTGTATGGCGGTTATTATAAACCAACCTATCTTGAATGGGGTTGCCAGTCACGCTGGACAAGGCGTGTCAGGTGTTTTTTTTCATACTCAGTGCAATACGTTTACGCTTGCTGTCCACTTCGAGCACTCGGACCGATACAATCTGACCATTACTGACCAGGCTGTGAGGGTCTTTAACATAGGTGTCTGCGAGCTGTGAAATATGCACCAGTCCGTCCTGATGCACGCCCAGATCGACGAACGCACCAAAGTTGGTGATGTTGGTAATGACGCCTTCCAGTTGCATGCCGGGAAGTAGATCATCAATAGTTTCGACTCGAGTATCATATTCCACTGAGCGAAAAGCCGGGCGAGGATCACGTCCGGGTTTTTCCAGTTCAGTCAGTACATCTTTCAAAGTGTAGCTGCCATGTTGGCTGAGGGACTCGGGTTGAGTTGCCTTGAGCTTGTCAGGCGCTTTCAGTAGCTGAGATACAGAAAGACCCCAGAGATCGGCTATGTCCCTGACCAGCGGATAGGACTCAGGATGCACAGCGGAATTGTCCAGCGGTTCGTTGCCATCACGAATACGTAGAAATCCAGCACATTGTTCAAAGGCTTTAGGTCCCAGGCGAGGGACTTTCAGCAGTTGCTTGCGATTACTAAAACGTCCTAATGCTTCGCGTTCACTGATCAGATTGGCTGCCAGCGTAGTGTTCAGCCCGGCGACTCTTTCCAGTAGCGGTTGTGACGCGGTATTCAGGTCGACGCCAACATGGTTAACACAGTCCTCGACTACGGCATCCAACTTATTAGCCAGCGCTTTTTGATCAACATCATGTTGGTACTGACCTACCCCAATAGCCTGGGGATCAATTTTAACCAGTTCAGCCAGAGGGTCCTGTAAGCGACGTGCAATGGAAACCGCTCCTCGTAGTGTCACATCCAATTGTGGAAATTCCTGGGCTGCCAGGGCTGAGGCTGAGTAGACCGAGGCGCCTGCTTCACTCACCAGCATGGCCGCCACGTTGGCAAACTGGGGTTGCTGCAGCAGGGGGCGAACCCAGGACAGGGTTTCCCGTGAGGCGGTGCCGTTGCCGATGGCAATCAGGGTGACCTGGTGTTTTTTGATCAGTTGGGCAAGCCGGCTCAGGGCCGCTTCAGCTTGATATTGTGGCGGGTGTGGATAAAGGGTGTCGCACGCCAGTAACTGCCCGGTAGCGTTGACTATAGCGGCTTTCACACCGGTCCGCAGTCCAGGGTCCAGTCCCAGTGTCACATGCGCACCCGCAGGGGCCGACAACAGCAGATCACGTAGATTGCGCGCAAAGACATCGATGGCCGCTGTTTCTGCCTGGCTACGCAGTTGCTTGATGAGCTCATTCTCCAGCATCGGGGCCAGTTTTTGTTTCCAGCTTTGCTGCAGGGTTTGTAGCAGCCAGGGTGAGCAGCGTGGCACGGAGAGGCGGTTAGCACTGGCAATGTCTTGTATCGGACGCTCCTGTAGTTCATCCGGCAATTGCAACTTGAAACTGAGCACACCTTCCTGCTTGCCTCGCAGGATTGCCAGCGCTCTGTGTGAGGGGACTCGAGCCAGGCGTTCAGCATAGTTGAAGTAGTCACGGTACTTACTGTCTGGATCCGTCTTGCCTTTGGCTGCAGCGACCTCAAGCATACCCTGTTGCCAGAGTAGCTGTCGTAAGCGTCCAATCAGATCGGGTTGCTCTGTCAGTGATTCCAGCAGTATATGGCGACAGCCCTCAAGCGCATCCTCTAGGGTATTGATACCTTTAGACGGATTCAGGAATTTAGCAGCTAAGCCTTCTGGCTGCTGTTCCGGGCGTTGCAGCAAAGAGAGGGCCAGAGGTTCCAGCCCCGCTTCACGCGCTTCTTGTGCTTTGTTGCGCCGTTTGGGCTTATAAGGCAGGTAAAGATCTTCCAGGCGTGCCTTGCTATCAGCCTGCTGCAGAGCGCGTTCCAGATCTGGCGTCAAGCGATTCTGGCTGCGGATCTGCTCCAGTATGGTGGTGCGTCTTTGTTCCAGTGCGGTACAGTATTCCAGTTGTTCGGCCAGGTTCCTGAGCTGGGTGTCGTCCAGCCCGCCAGTGGCTTCCTTGCGGTAACGGGCAATAAAGGGGATGGTCGCCCCTTCGTCGATAAGCTTCAGCGTCGCGCTGATCTGGTTTGCCGGAATATTTAGTCGGGAGGATAGCTGTTCAGTCAGGTTCATTACGTAGGGCTGCTTTGGTTACTGTACTTGTAGAATCTGCATTTGATTGGTCTGTCCATGGGCTCCGATTTCACTACCGCGAGTCAGCAGTACAAGATCACCGCTGCGAATGCGACCATCGGACAGTAGGCCTGCCATAATAGCTTCATTAATACGGCTTTCATTAATAGCGGTGACATCGAAGAAGATCGGCATCACGCCACGATACAAAGCCATACGTCTTAGCGTGCGACTGTTGCGGGTTAGCGCATAGATGGGGAGGCCGGAGCGGATACGCGACATCCACAGGGGTGTCGAGCCTGACTCTGTCAGGCAGATAATTGCAGCCACGCCACTGAGGCCGTTAGCTGTGTTCATGGCTGAGCGTGCAATGGCCTGATCGATACGGTCACATGGGGCACTTGACGCAGTTGGGGTCGGCGCGGATAACAGATGTTTTTCGGCACCTTGACAAATACGCGTCATGGCTTCAACGACTTCAACTGGATATTGTCCTGCTGCAGTTTCTGCAGAGAGCATTACCGCATCAGTACCATCGAGTATGGCATTGGCTACATCAAACACTTCAGCCCGTGTCGGCATGGGGCTGGAAATCATGGTTTCCATCATTTGTGTGGCGGTAATGACCACTCGGTTCAACTCGCGAGCCCGACGGATCAAGTGTTTTTGTACACCGATCAGTTCAGCATCACCTATCTCTACTCCCAGGTCGCCGCGAGCCACCATCACACCATCTGATGCCAGAATAATCTCATCCAGTACCTCTGGGGTGGCAACGGCCTCGGCGCGTTCAACCTTGGCAATAATTTCGGCACTGCTGCCACTGGCATCCAGTAGGCGGCGCGCTTCATGCAGATCGTTGGCATTACGCGGAAAGGACACGGCAACATAATCAAAGTCCAGTTCAGCAGCAACACGAATATCAAAGCGATCCTTGTCTGTCAGCGCGGCGGCAGAGAGCCCGCCACCCAATCGGTTGATACCCTTGTTGTTTGAAAGTATGCCGCCGATGGTTACTTCGGTATGAATGCGGCTGGCATCAATGCGTAGTACGCGCAGTTGCAGCCGACCATCGTCGAGCAGCAGAATATCACCCTCACGACAGTCATCTGGAAGGGCTTTGTAATCGATGCCAACCGCTTGCTGATTGCCAGACGAAGGATCCATCGCCGCATCGAGTATGAAAGCATCACCCTGTGTCAGTGTTACTTGTTTGTTTTCAAAGCGCGCAATACGGATTTTTGGCCCTTGAAGGTCACCGAGAAGGGCAACCGGAATGCCGGTTTTACGAGACGCTTCCCGCACCTGCTCCACGCGCTGTCGGTGATCAGCTGTGGTACCATGGGAAAAATTCAGTCTGAACATGTTGACGCCCGCTTTGAGGAGTAGCTCTGGCAGGCCATCGGCGTCTGTAGACGGGCCGAGTGTTGCGACAATTTTTGTGCGTTTCAACATGTTCACTCCGGTGCGGTTCAGGTTTTCTAGTATACTTTATGCTTATAGTATATCGTCTGCGCGCAGTTGAACCTATGCCGCGAGCGTAGTAAATCTGGAAGATTCATGAATTCATCGTCACAACCTGCAAAAAATGGCAAGGCCGCGCGTCTGCTTATTATACTGAGTGTATTGGCATTGTTTGTGGTGCTTATGCTGCAAACAGCCGATATCAGCCGTAATCAGGCAGTAAACGAGTTGCAGCATAAGACTGAGGCTGACCTTAATCGCTATATCATCACTGTGCAGCAAAAGCTGGACCGCTTTAAAGATCTTCCCAAGCTACTGTCCACTAATCCGGATCTGTTGAGTGTATTGCCTCAGGCAGATAGTGAGGTGGCTAGCCAGCGTCTCAACCGCTTCTTGGAGGAGGTCAATGACATTATCGGTGCATCAGACACGTATTTGATGAACCGACGTGGTCTGACAGTTGCCGCCAGTAACTGGAGCCTTGATCGCTCCTTTATTGGCGGGAATTTCAGCTTCAGGCCCTATTTCAGTCAAGCCATTGCTGGTGGCCCTGGCAGTTATTTTGCATTGGGTACAACCTCGCACCAACGTGGCTACTTTTTCAGTTACCCCGTGTACCAGGGCGACGAAGTTGCAGGCGTCATTGTTGTTAAGATCGACTTGAATGACGTTGAAGATCAATGGAGTGATCCGTTACAGGATATTCTGGTTACCGACAGTGATGATGTGGTGTTTATCTCAACACGCCCTGAATGGAAGTTCCGTACCCTGACACCCCTGGCTCCGCATGATCAGCGTAGATTAAAAGAGAGTTTGCGCTATGGTGATAACTCTCTGATTCCGCTAGACATAAGTAGTCGGCAGCCTTTAAATGATAATGCTGAAGTGATCACTCTACAAACCCGGCAATCAGAGATCTCTGCCAGCAATGAATCCCGCCAGGAGCAGGATTACCTTCTACTGACTCAGTCTCTGGCTGATGCCGGATTAAATGTATCCATGCTGGCGAGTATGAAAGTGGTTGACCAGAAAGTGATCACTGCCATGGTGCAGGTGGCTTTTGTCTATATCGCACTGATATTGCTGTTTCTGGTGCTGAGAGTTCGCTATCGTCTAAAATCACAGCAACAGGAGTTTCGGCAGCGCGAACATACGGCTCTCGAAGAGAGTGAGGCGAGAATACGCGCTATTATTGATCACACTCATGCCGGTCTGATTACCCTGGATGAAGCTGGGGCTGTCCGCTATATGAACCCTACGGCAGAAAAGCTGTTTGGCTGGTCTGCCGATGAAATACGAGGTCAGTACCTGAATCCACTGTTTTCTGACACCGCCCGGATTATTTGCTGGCGCTACATCATGGATGAAACTACGGATACGGCGGAGTTAACTACAGAGGTCGGGGCGTTAGGACAGAAACAGCAGGTATTTCCGGTTGAGTTAACCATCGGGCGCATGTCAGTGGCCGGTGAAAAACTGTTTATGTTAACAATTCACGACATTACCGAGCGTAAGCTTTATGAGCAGAAACTCAGGGATGCGACTGAAGCGCTGGAGTATAGAGTTGAGGAGCGCACCAAAGACCTGGTGCAGACCAATGCGCGCCTGGTCGAGGAGATGACCCTGCATCGTAATACCCAGAATGAGTTGATACAGACAGCCAAGTTGGCAGTGCTGGGTCAGTTATCGGCGGGTATTAATCATGAGCTGAATCAGCCGCTCACTGCGATTCGTAACTATGCCGACAATGCCAAGGCGTTTCTGAAAGCTGGCCGCCTGGAGCCTGTTGCCAACAATCTTCAGGAAATCGGTGGGTTGACTGAGCGCATGGCAAAGATTATTCATCCGCTCAAAGAGTTTTCCCGCAAGAGTACTAACTGTATCGAAGCGGTTTCACTGCAGCAGATACGTGATGGTGTGATGTCGGTTATGTATGGTCGTTTCGACAAGGAAGATGTGACCGTTGTATGGCCAGATGCTGCCGATGAAGTCTGGGTCATGGCTGACCGTTTACGTTTGGAGCAGGTATTCGTTAACCTGTTGACCAATGCGCTCCAGGCCATTTCCGGGCAATCAGTTAAAGAGATCCGGATTAGTGTTGATAAGGTGAAGGATCGGACTGAAATTCGGGTGTTGGATAACGGGCCTGGTGTACGAGATCCTGAACGCGTATTCGAGCCCTTTTATACCACCAAAAGCTCGGGACAGGGCATCGGGCTGGGCTTGCCTATTTCGCAGCGTATCATTGAATCGTTTTACGGTGAGTTGCGTGTTCGTAACCATCAAACTGCCGGAGCGGAATTTCTGATTCGCTTACCGACGGCGGTTAAGCAAGCCTCTGTTGAGGGCCTGACCCTGGATAACATTTAATTGAGACAGTCTATGACCGAAGATCAAGGCGCTAGCCCGGTATTGTTGATAGATGACGAAAAGCATATTCGTCTGGCCGCTGGTCAAACACTGGAACTGGCAGGGTATGCCGTGACATTGATGGAAAACGCCGAGGGTGTGATTCCGGCAATGGATGAGAACTGGCCCGGCGTAGTGATTACCGATATTAATATGCCCGGTATGGATGGCCTGGAGCTGATGCAAAGTATTCATGCCAAGGACCCGGATCTGCCTGTTATATTGATTACCGGCCATGGCGATATTTCTATGGCTGTTAATGCTATACGCCAGGGAGCTTATGATTTTATTGAAAAGCCTTTTGCATCGGAGTTCCTTCTGGATGTAGTCCGGCGCGCCCTGGATAAACGCCGTTTGACGTTGGAAAACAGGCAACTGCGTATTGAGCTTGAAGCACAAAGCGCACCCGGACCCAAAATTATTGGTAAGTCACAGCAGATCCAGCAGTTGCGGCGCTTATTGGCTGCCATTGCTGATACTGCAGCCGATATTCTGGTGATGGCTGAAACCGGCTGTGGTAAGGACTTGTTGGCGCGGTTTATTCATGAACACAGTCAACGCCGGGATAAAAACTTTGTTGCTATTAACTGTGGTGCGGTGCCGGAAGCGCTGATTGAAAGTGAGCTGTTCGGACATGAGGCGGGTGCCTTTACCGATGCCAGAAGTAAGCGTATCGGCAAGTTTGAATACGCTAACGGTGGTACCTTGTTTCTGGACGAAATCGAAAGTATGCCTGTCGCACTGCAGATTCGGTTGTTGCGGGTGTTGGAAGAGCGCAGTATTGAACGCCTGGGCTCTAATCAGACCATCGATTTGAATCTCCGTGTAATCGCTGCCACTAAGGTGGACCTGCTGGATTTGTGTGAACGCGGTGGCTTTCGTGAAGATCTGTATTACCGTCTGAATGTATTGCGTGTGGATATCCCCCCATTGCGCGAACGACGAGAAGACATTCCGTTACTGTTCCAGCATTTTGCCCTGGTAGCGTCTAATCAGTACGGACGTGAAGTCATGCCTCTGCCGGCTGAGCGTATGCATAGCCTGATGTTGCACGACTGGCCAGGAAATGTTCGCGAGCTGCGTAATCTGGCTGAGCGCTACATTCTTCTGGGGGAGAGTTGCACCTTTGATTTTGATAACCGGCCAATCACTGTAGATTTGCCGGGGCTAGGGATGACGTTGCCTGAACAGGTGGAGCGATTTGAAAAAATGTTGATCCATACTGAGTTAGGCCGACATGGCGGATCTATCAAGGATACGTTGGAATCTCTTGGACTACCGCGCAAAACCCTGTACGACAAAATGCGTAAATATGGTTTGGATAAAAGCCACTATAAATAAAACAGGCCGGTGAAACCGGCCTGCTGCGTATCTCAATCTCAGGGATGCTCAGAGTTTAAAGCGAGAGAGCATAGTCTCCAGTTCTTGTGCCAGGCTGGTCAGTTCCGTTGAGACCTGGGTCAGATGGCGAGCATGTTCTGAACTGTCTTCTGAGCTGTCATTAATAGCCAGAATATTTCGTTCAATGCTGCTGGCCATATCGCTCTGCTCGCGCACAGCTCCAGCGACTTCGTGGTTCATGTCGTTGATGCGGCGGATTTCTGCAGCAATGGTGTTGAGCGCGTTAGAGGTGTTCTGCACCTGTTCAACACCCTGTCCAGCACTGCTGAGCGATGTCTGCATCACCTGCACAGCATTTTTAGCATCCAGTTGCAGGCCATCAATGATTTTATTAATCTCTTCGGTTGAGGCTTGAGTACGGCTGGCCAGTGTCCTGACTTCATCGGCAACCACTGCAAATCCGCGTCCTTGCTCACCAGCACGAGCCGCTTCTATAGCTGCGTTGAGCGCCAAAAGGTTGGTTTGTTCCGCAATATTTTTGATAACTTCCAGTACCGTGCCGACATTTTGAGCCTGGTCATCAAGTTTTTGAATAACAATCGTTGCTTCATCAATATTGTGTCGCAATGTTTCAATAGCATGAATCGCCTGGGCTGTGACACGAGTGCCTTCATCACTTTCACGTAGTGCCAGATCCGAGGCTTCTACAGTTTGGGTAGAGCTGCTGGAAACACTGCGTGTAGAGGCTTCCATCTGCTCAATCGCTGATGCAACGGAGCGGGTCTGATCCTGTTGATGTAAAACAGCCTGGGTGGTCAGGTTGGCAATATCATTGATACGCCCGCTTGAGCCGGACAATTTCAGTACAGTGCTACTAACTTGTTTCAAGCTTTTGTGCATATTATCTAGCAATGAATTCATCGCAGCAGACATAGTACCTATTTCATCAGCGGAGTTGACGCTGACCCGAAGATTGAAATTATGCTCTTGTTCGATCTCATGAAGCGTATTGGCAAACCGGTTGATTGGACGGATTACAATACGGTTCAGTATATAGCCGATCACCAGTATGCCAATGACGAATAGCGCCAGTTCCACCAGGGCCACTTTAATCATGTTGGTGCGAATGGTTTGATTCATCTTATCCAATGAGTAGGTTACCCGAACCGCACCGATCACAGATCCTTCCGGATGCTGGTGACACAGCATGCAGTTAGTTCCTTTGTAATCGGGAACAGCTTTCATCGGCACGATAACGGTAAGGCGATGACCGTTACTATCACGAACCTCTTCCATAACGCGCTCACCATCCAAAGCACGTCTGTCCAGATCATCCATGATCACTGAATCTTCAGAGCCAGGGCCATAGACTGAATTTAATTGTTGGCTGCGTACAATACGGGCTTCAGTGATGGATTCATTGCTTAGAACACGCTGTTGCAGCTCTTTGCGAATCCCCATGGATCCACTCAGCATCAAAATGTTGATGCTATCGAAATAAGAATCAGCCGTATCAAGGGTCGTAGTTCTGGCAACATCGGCTACCAGCGATGACTCGCTGCGGTAAATGACCGTCAGGGAACTGAAGAGTACCACCACGAAGACAATCAATAGTGAGACGTTAACTTTGGTTTTGATTGACATGTAAATGCGGCCCGTATTAAACGTTTGTCTTTGTAATTTTAGCGTATTTTCCTTAAGTCTACTAAGAATACCCTAAAGTAATACGCCTGTAACCTTGCATAAGTTAAACAGAGGCTTAGTGTTTTAATCAGAAAGTGGCGGATTTTCACCCCTTGCTGATTTGTTATGGGCGATTTTCCACACAAACATTCAGCATCTCCATCTGCTACTTATAAAATATTGTTGTATTTCAGCTTGTTATTATAATTGGCATGAATTCCGCTTGTTAGTTTTACAGCAAGCCGACTGGCAACTGGCGTAAATATGACTAGAGTTAAGGTTTGAAGGTCAGTGTCATGGGTTTAATTGAAATGGAACAGGTGGAATGAATGGCGAATTATAAAACGCTTCTGTTTGCGACAGATTTTTCTGAAGGTGCAGAAAGGGCTGTGGATCATGCACGTACGCTTGCCCTGCTCACAGGTGCCAGGTTGCATCTGCTGCATATCATTACTGAGCTCTCAGACAAACGACGTAAGCGTGTCCCGGCAGATGTGATTGATACCTTTATCCGGGAGGTTACCAAACATGCTCATGAGGATATGCAATCCTTCTGTGATCGGCACTTTGCTGATGCTCAGGCTCAGGGTTTTGAGTTAAGCCATAATGTGATTGTCGGCACCGGCTATGAAGACATCATTGATGAAGCAAGCCGTATTCAGGCTGACCTCATCATTATGGGCACCCATGGCCGAACCGGCATAGAGAAGGTACTGGTAGGTTCTACAGCAGAGCGGGTCGTGCGTAATTCCACCATTCCGGTATTAACCGTCAGAACCTGATTCACAGTGCTGAAAAAGGGCTAGTACATCAGGCTAAGCAGAGATATGAGTAACTGACAGGGTTACTTGAGTAAGTGCAAACTAAAACGACAACAAGCAATACAATCAGGAGAAATACAATAATGACTATTTTATCCAAAAAATCCCTCATTGCCGGTTGCCTTGGCGCTGTTATGGCGACAGGTGTGGCTTTTGCAGAAGAAGATCGCAGTGACTGGCCGAACAGTATCACTGTCGGCACTGCCAGCCAGGGCGGCACTTACTACATTTATGGTTCTGGCTGGGCCAATATGGTAGGTGAAGCGCTGGGTATTTCTGCGGGCGCAGAAGTTACCGGTGGTCCGGTTCAGAACGCCACGCTGGTTCAGATGGGCGAGCATGCCTTTGGTATGGTCACCACCGGTCCGCTGGTTGAAGCGCTTGCTGGTAACAGTACATTGGCGCCGGGTATGTCGCATGAGGACGTACGTGCCGTGTTCCCAATGTATCAGACAACCTTGCAGATCATTTCACTGAAGAGTTCCGGTATCGAGTCAGTTGCTGATCTGGATGGTAAAACCGTAGGTGTAGGCCCTGCTGGCGGTACGGCTGATATGTATCATCCGCAGCTGTTTGAACGACTGGGTCTGAACGTCACAACCCGTAATGGCGGTGCGTCAGATCAGGCAGGTCAGTTGCAGGACGGTCTTATCGATGCCTTTGCGTTCGCGGCCGGTATGCCTATCTCGGCATTTAATCAGCTGGAAGCTCAGGTTGATGTGAATATATTCTCCTATTCCCCAGAAAACATCGAACTCATTGCGGCTGATTACCCTGAACTCAGTGCAGGTGTTATTCCGGCGTCAGTGTATTCGTCAATGGATGAAGATAAATCAGCCTTGTCACTGTGGAACTTTGCCATCACTCACAAAGATATGCCTGAGTCTCTGGTTTATGGTGTCACCAAGACCGTGATGGAAAATAACGAGCGGATGCTACAGATTCACGGTGCTGCGAAAGAGACAATTCCTGAAAACTACAAGTACAACACCATCGTGCCATGGCATGCCGGTGCGGTTCGTTGGTTTGAAGAAAATGGCTATGATATTCCGGCCGATATGAAAGACTAATCGTCTATCGACGGAATTGCTTGTGCAGGGCCGGTTGTCAGCCTGGCCCTGTTTTCTATGCCTTAATGTAGGTCTTCATAACATGACAGATAGAACTTCGGCATCTGCAGATGCTGCAGCTGAAAAAATCGGCGCTGAAGGCGTAGCCGATGCCCCTCTGGGTCATAATGAGCGGGATTTAAGTGGTGTCGTGGCTAAGGTAATCTTTTTTACCTGTGTCTTCTATACGCTGCTGCACCTTTATGCACTCAATATTTCTCCGATCGAGACCTGGGCATTCCGTATTATTCACGTAGCGGGTGGCCTGGTGGTGGGATTTGCACTGATTGCAGCCTACACGCTTGATCGACACAAAAAACCTGTGCCTCTATCGCTGCTGCAGCGAGCTGTTATGGTACCGGTATCCTTGGCTGTGTTGCTGTCTGCCGCAGGAATAACGTATGCGTGGCTGAGCCGTGAGTTTACCGGGCAGATGCCGCCAAACTGGTTATTACCCCAGATTGCCTGGCTACTGGCTATTGGAACCTTGGCAGCGATTGTTTCCAGTTGGGTGTGGAAGTCTGCGGATAATGAACGCATTAACTGGGCCGATTGGGCATTGATGCTTGCCGCTATTGTTGTTGCCGCCTATCTGCTGTTTGTGCTGAATCGTTGGCGCATGGCGGCAGGTACGCCAATGGTGGGGCAAACCGAGTTTCTGGTGGCGCTGGCAGGCGTTGCGCTGATTATGGAGCTGACACGTCGTGTGGCGGGTCTGGCACTCATTATTATTACCGGTGTATTCCTGGCTTATGCCTTTGCCGGGCCTTTTCTGCCAGGCATCCTGGAGCATCGCGGCTATTCAGCACAGCGTTTCTTTACCTATATTTACACTGATAACGGTATTCTGGGGCCGACAACGGCCGTTTCCTCCACTTATATTATACTGTTTATCACCTTTGCCGCTTTCCTGCAGGCCTCGCGTGTAGGTGACTATTTCGTTAACTTTGCTTTCGCGGCAGCCGGTCGTGCCCGTGGTGGTCCTGCCAAAGTGGCGGTGTTTGCATCCGGTTTGATGGGGATGATCAACGGCACATCAGCGGGTAACGTAGTTGCTACAGGTAGTTTGACTATCCCGCTGATGAAAAAAGTGGGTTACCACCCGCGTAGCGCCGCAGGTATCGAGGCGGCTGCCTCTACCGGTGGACAGATCGTACCGCCGATCATGGGTGCCGGTGCGTTTATCATGGCCGAGGTGACCGGTATTCCCTATACCGAAATCGCCATCGCTGCCCTGATTCCAGCTGCGCTCTACTTCCTGTCAATCTATTTCATGGTTGATCTGGAGGCGCGTCGTGACGGTATGTCCGGGCTGACTAAGGATCAGTTGCCGGTATTCAAGGAAATGATCAAACAGGTCTACCTGTTTCTGCCGATTATTATTCTGGTATCGACCCTGTTTATGGGCTACTCAGTAATCCGTGCCGGTACCTTGGCAATGGCGAGTGCGGCGGTGGTGTCCTGGTTTACACCCTATCGCATGGGACCTAAAGCCTTGCTGGAAGCCCTGTCATTGGGTGCTAGAATGGCGGTGCCGTTAATTGCGGTGTGTGCCTGCGCTGGTATTATCGTGGGTGTAATCAGTCTAACCGGCGTGGGTGCACGATTCGCTTCCATGCTGCTGAATATTGCTGATGCCAGTCATTTGCTAGCGCTGTTCTTTGCCATGTGTATCAGTATTCTGCTGGGTATGGGTATGCCAACAACGGCAGCTTACGCCGTAGCCGCTTCTGTAGTGGCACCGGGTCTGCAGCAGATCGGTATTCCGCCATTGGTAGCGCATTTCTTCGTGTTCTACTACGCGGTGCTTTCAGCAATTACACCGCCGGTGGCGCTGGCAGGTTATGCTGCGGCAGCCATTGCCGGCACTGACCCGCTGAAAACAGCGATGACATCCTTCAAGTTTGGTCTGGCAGCCTTTATCGTGCCATTCATGTTCTTCTACAGCCCTGCGCTGTTAATGGACGGAACCTGGGGTGAAATACTTAGGGTGTTTGTCACTGCAAGTGGTGGTATTTACCTGTTGGCCGCATCGATTCAGGGTTGGTTTGTGAGCAATCGCGTTAATCTGATACAGCGCGGTCTGCTACTGGTTGCTGCTTTGGCCATGATTGCTGGTGGTTTGCTGACCGATGTAGTCGGTCTGGTTCTGAGTGCGCTGGTGCTGGCGTGGCAGTTAGCTGTTCGTAACAAGGCAACTGCTTGATCGATTCTGGTCGGCCGGCTTGTATCGGTCTACACATTAAAATGGCGCTTCTTTGAAGCGCCATTTTTTCGGATGTGGAGGGCAGAGAACTGTTGCTTATGTCGCGCGAACTAACCCAAAAACAACCGATAAGCCTCGTTGTCAGTTTCTTCCCAATAGCTGTAGCCAATGTCATCTAGGAAAACGGGCACCTGATCGCGTTCGTTTTCTGGTACCTGCATGCCTAAAAGAACACGACCGTAGGCGGCGCCATGGTTACGGTAGTGGAACATGGAGATGTTCCAGCGACCGCCCAGTTTGCTTAGAAATAGCATCAGCGCTCCCGGACGCTCCGGAAACTCAAAGCGATAAATCACTTCATTATTCACGTTAGCGGGGGCATGGCCGCCGACCATGTAGCGAATATGGATTTTGGCCATTTCATTATCGGTAAGGTCGACCACGTCCACTTCGTGTTTGTTCAGTGTTTCCAGCAGGTCTTTGCGGCCATCGTTGCCAGGCTTGATTTGAATGCCAGCAAACACGATCGCTTCTTTGTCATCACCATAACGGTAGTTAAATTCGGTGATATTGCGCTTACCCAGTGCGGTGCAGAACTTTTTGAAGCTGCCTGGGTGTTCGGGGATCCGTGCGGCAATGATCGCTTCACGCTTTTCACCCAGCTCAGAACGTTCGGCGATATGACGCAAGCGATCGAAGTTAACATTGGCACCAGAATCTATGGCGACCAGGGTCTGCTTCTTGGCGTTGGTCTGCTCTACATACTTTTTCAGGCCCGCGACTCCGAGAGCGCCTGCTGGTTCACAGACGGAGCGGGTATCATCAAAAATATCCTTTACCGCGGCACAGATTTCATCGGTTGTAACGGTAATTACGTCATCGACGAACTGCTTGGCCAGTTCAAAGGTGTGTTCGCCGATACGCGCCACGGCCACACCGTCAGCAAATAAACCTACCTGGGATAAGGTAACGCGCTCGCCAGCATCCAGAGCCGCTTTCAGGCAGGCGGCATCTTCAGGTTCAACGCCAATGATGCGGGTTTCCGGACGCAGATATTTTGCATAGACTGAAATGCCGGCAATCAGACCGCCGCCACCCACAGGCACAAAAATAGCGTCAATCGGCGCGCTGTGTTGTCGTAATATTTCCATGGCAATGGTGCCTTGCCCGGCAATGATATCTGGATCATCAAACGGGGGGATGTAAGTCATCCCTTTTTCTGTCATTAACTTGCGTGCATGTGCCTGCGCTTCATCAAAGGTATCACCATGCAGGACTACCTGGCCGCCACGGGCTTTAACGCTGCTGACCTTAATGTCAGGCGTAGTTTTTGGCATCACAATAACGGCTTTAACCCCCATCGCCTTGGCTGACATGGCCAGGCCCTGAGCATGATTGCCTGCTGAGGCGGTAATTACGCCCGCCGCTTTTTCGGCTTCACTGAGTTGTGCCATACGGTTGTAGGCACCTCTGAGTTTGAATGAAAATACCGGCTGCAGGTCTTCGCGTTTAAGTAGAACGCGATTGTCGAGGCGAGCCGAAAGTGAGGGTGCTTCATCCAGCGGGGTTTCGATGGCAACATCGTAAACGCGCGCTTCAAGAATTTTTTTGATATACCTGTGTGCCATAGCGGGAGAGTAAGCCAAGATAGTCTGAATAATTTATGGATACTGATGGTATCGGCTATGTGTGCTAACGTCTATAAGCTAAAAGCTGTCAGGCGTATAATTGCCACAATCTATCCAATTGAATGTAGGTGAAAATAATGAACCAGGACGAAATGAAGCGTGCCGTGGCGATGGCTGCTGTTGATATGATCCGGCCTAAGTTGGAAAAAAACTCAGTGATTGGTGTCGGAACTGGCTCCACGGCCAACTGTTTTATTGACGCGCTGGCCGCTTGCCGCAATGACTTTGCCGGTGCTGTGGCCAGTTCGGAAGCCACGGCAGAGCGTTTACGTCGCCATAATATTGAAGTGTTTGATCTGAATAGTGTCTCAGAGCTGGAGTTTTATATCGACGGTGCTGATGAATTTGATCCGCACTTCAACCTGATTAAAGGCGGTGGTGGTGCACTGACACGTGAAAAAATTGTTGCGGCGGTGGCAAAAACTTTTATCTGTATTGTCGATGAAAGCAAGCAAGTGGACGTGCTTGGCAACTTTCCCCTGCCAGTGGAAGTGATTCCTATGGCGCGCTCTTATGTCGGCAGGCAACTTGCCGGACTGGATGGACAACCGGTTTATCGTCAGGGTTTTGTAACGGACAATGGCAATATTATTTTGGATCTGCATTCTGTTGATATTCTTGATCCAAAGACCTTTGAACGCCACCTGAACAATATTGTTGGTGTAGTGACCAATGGTTTGTTTGCTAACCGTAGTGCGGATGTCATTCTCATGGGTACGCCGCAGGGCGTAGTTACCCTGCAGCAGGACTGATAGGTCAGGTATCAATCCACTCTGGGCTTAGCCGGTGCGTAGCAGTCGGTAACATTGGGGTAGTGTTAACTGGCGTCGCATCAGTGCGCCACTCAAAGTGAAAAAGAGTGTTGATGCGGCGGGTAGTAGCATCCACATGAATGGATGCAGTCCCGGCTCCAGGTTCAGCAGATATAAATATAGTAATGCCAGTGTGCCTTCAGCGGTCAATACGGCAAGCACGCCACACACCAGCCCCAATAGCATTAATTCCAGCAGGTCGAGTTGCTGTGTCTGGCGTGCACTGGCACCCAGTGTCTGCAGTAGCGCACTTTCATAGCGACGCTGATCCAGCGCCTGTCGCAGCGTCAACAGCATCAACAAAGCGCCGCAAAACAGCGTCAGTGACAGAATCAGGGCGGAGCTGTCACCGAGGCGTTGCATCCAGGTTGCAATCTGCTGCAGTAGCTGTCCAATATCGATCAATGTCAACGATGGGAACTCACGAACCAGTTGTGTTGCCAGCGCATCCTGCTCTGGGGTGAGTCTGAAGCTGGTAATAAAGGTGGCTGGCATATCCTGCAGGGCTGCCTGGTTAAAAATAACGTAAAAATTTGGTTTGAAAGAGGCCCATTCCACTTCACGTAAGCTGGTGATGCGTGCTTCGACGGTTAAGCCACCAAGATCAAATCCCAAACGATCCCCCGGAATGAGTCCCAGGTCTTCAGCCATTTCACTCTCAACTGAAATCTCAGCCTCCGACGTATCTGTTGTCCACCAGTTACCCGCTACCAGGCGGTTATGGGCTGGCGGCTGATTGTTCCAGCTGAGGTTGAGCTCACGATTGAGGGTGTTGTGCTCCAGCTGTTCAGGACTCATGTGTGCACGTATCGGCTCGCCGTTGAGTGTTGAGATGCGTCCTCTGATCATTGGGTAGAGTTCACTGTTGATGCCCTCCTGTTGCAGGAAGGTTTCTAAGGGTTCGGTTTGCCAGGGTTGAATATTCACTACGAAATAGTTGGGTGTATTGTCCGGAATCTGTGCCTGCCAGTCTGCCAGCAGGTCGGTCCGGCTGATCCATACCAGGCTCAGCAGGGTCATCAGCAGGATGACAACGCCGGCCTGTAGTCGATGCCAGCGCTTCTGCTGTTCCAGTCGCATCAGCAACAAGCGCCCTAGTAGTAACTTGTGCGCCAGGGGGCGGGCTAGCAGACGCAGACAACGCTGCGCTATCCAGCCGAACACGGCTCCACCGATTAAAATTAGCAGCAACAGGGTTAAGGCGGCCAGCGGGGCTTCCAGAAAAGTGAGCAGGGCGGCGGCTAACAGTGCGAAACAGACCAGTTGGATAGACACGGCGCGTTTGTCTGAACCGCTGACTTCATCCCGAAACAATGACGACACCGCCACCCGTGACAGTTGCAGCACAGGCGGCAAGCCCAGCAGAATCAGTAACGAAAAACCCATGGCACTGCCGCTGAGATAACGCCAGGCGGTTGGCTGTGGGAGCTGCTGGGGGAGCAGTTCATTGAGCCAGCTTAGAATCAGTTGTTCAAGCAGTACGCCGGTTAACGTACCCAGCAACGACAATATGAACCAGGCAATCAGTAACTGACATAGGTAAAGCCTGATCAGGTCGTTAGCTCGCATACCCAGGCTAAGGAGTAAGGCGCAGCGTTTGTGTTGTCCGATGCTAAAACGGCGCAGACTGAGGAATATAGTCAGTGCGGCGAGCAGCAGTGCAATCAGTGCGGTAAGTTTTAGATAGCTTAACGCGCCACCCAGCGCGGCACCCGTCATTGGCTGATCTGATCGGAGACTGAAAAGCCGTTCATCGGATGACAAATCACTCTGCAACTGGGTTTCAAATTGTTCAAGTATCTCCCCAGGCCCTGCCATGAGTAAGCGAAACTGGGCGCGACTGCCCGGTGCGAGAATGCGCGTTGCTTCAAGATCATCACTGTGCATGACCAGTTGTGGGCTGAAACTGCGAAAGCCTGTGCCACGGTCGGGTGAGCTGAGCATTTCTGCGCCTATGCGCAGTTCACTGTAACCTAGTGTGATGCTGTCACCTTGTGCCAGCCCAAGCTGGGATAGAATCCGCGCTTCTACCCAGACCTCGCCCGGTGGCGGCATCGGCGTGGGCTGTTCCGGCTGTGTAAGTATCTGGCCCCGCAAGGGGTAGGGGGGCGTTGCCGCGCGTACCGAGACCAGCATCATCTGTTCACCCACATGGATCATGCTGGGAAACTGGGCAACTTCAGAGGTTTCCAGGCCTGCATCGCGGGCCAGCTCAATGCGTTCGGGATTGATTGGACGTTGACTGCTGAGTACCAGGTCAGCGCCGAGCATCGCAGCACTTTCGCGTAACAGACCGCGTTCGAGGCGGTCTCCCAGCAATGCCAGTAGTGTAGCCAGCGCAATGGCTATCCAGGTGGCGAACAGCAGCGCACGCCACTCAGTGGTACGAAGTTGGCTGCCTATCTGACGCAATAACAGCAGTCGGAACCCTTTCATGTGGCTGTCTCGTGCAATTGTCCGGCATGCAGCGTAACGCAGCGTTGGCAGCGAGCGGCTAGTTCCTGGTCGTGGGTGATCAGGATCAATGTGGTGTTTTCCTTGGCGTTCAGGTCGAAAAGCTGTTCAATAATCTGATGACCGGTTTCTTCATCGAGGTTGCCAGTGGGTTCATCGGCAAACAACAAGGCCGGTCGGGTGGCAAAGGCGCGTGCAATAGCGACACGTTGTTGTTCGCCACCGGATAGTTGCGCCGGGTAGTGTTGCATGCGATCAGCCAGGCCGACTTCGGTTAGCCAATGGCGGGCTTGTTGGTCAGCATCCTTGTCTGATCGTATTTCCAGTGCCAGACGTACATTATCCAAGGCTGTCAGTTCTGGAAGCAAATGAAACGATTGGAAAATGAAACTGATATAGCGGGCGCGTTGGTCAGCGCGGGTTTTGTCATCCATGTCGCTGAGAGAGCGTCCGACCAGTTTAATCTGGCCTTCGCTGGGCTGATCAAGTCCGGCAAGCAGGCTCAACAGGGTGGATTTTCCCGCCCCTGAACGGCCGACAATGGCGAGCGTCTGGCCTGCGTGAATAGTAAGGTTCAAATCGCTGAACAGGTTTAGGCGTTGTGCTTGTGCCGGGAACCATTTTGCGACATTCTGGGCCTCAAGAATAATTTCATCAGAGTTCAGGAGCGTCATGCGTTATCTCATTTCCTTGGCTTTATTTATGTCAGCTTCGCTTAGTGCCAATACCCTGCTAGTCGTTGGTGACAGTTTGTCAGCCGCATACGGTATTTCACCTGAGCAAGGCTGGGTGGCATTGCTGGATGAGCGCTTGCAGGCAACTGATACAGATTATCAGGTAATCAACGCCAGTGTCAGTGGTGAAACAACCAGTGGTGGCCTGACGCGCTTGCCTGCGTTGTTGTCTCAGCATCAGCCGGATATTGTGCTGATTGAACTGGGTGCCAATGATGCCTTGCGAGGACTGCCAGTCGCAGTTATCCGTAAAAACCTTAAATCACTGGTAGAGCAAAGTGTCGATGCTGGCAGCCAGGTGTTATTGATTGGTATACGTATACCAGCCAATTATGGACCTCAGTACACCGACGCTTTCTTTGCTCTCTATGCTGAAGTAGCAGACCAGTATGGGGTGTCCAGAGTTCCCTTTTTGCTTGAAAATGTTGCACTGGATTGGAATCTGATGCAGTCTGACGGGCTTCATCCCAATGCGAGGGCACAGCCACTCATTCTGGATAATGTTTGGCCCTATCTGGATGTGATGCTGACAACCGCAGCGGATGGCACTTAATCTCACAGTACTATGGATTTTTAGCATGAAAACACCGGCTTCATTTATTCGGACAGGCAGTCTGCTGACTGTCATGTTGCTGGTTTCAGCCTGCAGCAATGTGCAAATTCCTGGCTTTGGCAGCCGCGAGCCGGAACCTGCCCCGGCAGAAACCGCGCAGGTAACTGAACCACCGTTAATTACCTCACTGGACTGGGCACCTAATTACTCCCAACCTATTCGTTATCTGGAAGCGCAGTTGCGTGAGCAGACAGATGATCGGGCTATGGGGCAAACTATCACCAATATTGCTTATCTGTATGATGCACAGCTCTATGTGCTGTTCGATGAGTTTCTGGATTACTTGCCGGACGCGGCCAGGATAAAGGAAATCGATGAGCAGAACAGGTGGTTGGATACGCGTCAGGAGGCCGTCAGTGAGGCCTTCAATCGTAATGGCGGTGGTGAAGTTGGCTCCTATCATGCTGCCGATATGTTTATTGCCCAGACGCGTCAGCGGATGAGTCTGATTGAGCAGCGTTTGGCGGGTGTTAAGATTGAGTGATCAGCTTCCATAGGGGCTGTTGGCTGGCTCGGTATTTGCGTTCAAATGCGGATACCACCGGGCTGTCGGAGTCAATGGCCTCAATCAGGCTGTGGATACCATAGACTGCTAGACTTAGCTGAAGCTCCTGTAGATAAATTTTCCAGTTGCTACGTGCTTCAAATTGCCTGCTCAGGGTAACCATGGCTGGAAATACTGGGTGGGCATGAAAGCGCCTGCTTAACTGAGAAGGCTTCGGATAGGGGTTGGGGTAGAACAGGCAGTGGCGTGCTGGCTGCCAGTTTGCTGTCGCAGCGAGACGCCAGAAATCCACCAGGTCAGTTCGTATCAGTAGCGCGTTATCGGGTAAGTCCGGGCGCTGACGTTGTAAGCGATGTCCGGATCGATCCAGGCCCAGTACCAGATGATCCGGATAGTGTTCAGCTAGATGGCGGGTTGAGTCACCGACACCGCAGCCTGAATCCAGTATTAAGGGTCCACCATGCGCCGTCAGTTGGGCTTCTGCCTGCTGAAAGGCGTGCAGATTAAAGTCGGCTATCGGCTTTTGAAACTCATGCTTGCGATGGCGCGCAACCCGATCTATCAGATCAGGGTGGCAGCCTTGCTGCTCTGAGGTAACTTGTCTGGAATTGCCTGTCATCATATACAATAAGACCGCGCTGGGCGCGGTCTTCAGTTTACCGTCTGTGGTGATTATGCAGCAAAATTCTGGTTGGCAAAATCCCAGTTAACCAGAGCCCAGAAACCTTTCAGGTAGTCAGGACGCAGGTTGCGGTAATCGATGTAGTAGGCGTGTTCCCACAGATCGACTGTCAGTACGGCTGTCTGACCATTGGTCATGGGTGTGCCGGCGTTGCTGGTGTTGACAATTTCCAGTGAGCCGTCAGCATTTTTGACCAGCCAGGTCCAGCTGGAACCGAAATTGTTCACTGCGCGGTCATTGAACTCTTCCTGGAACTTCTCGAAAGAACCCCACTTGGTATTGATGGCATCTGCTAAAGCACCAGTAGGTGCGCCGCCGCCATTGGGGGACAAGCAGTTCCAGTAGAAAGTGTGGTTCCAAACCTGAGCGGCGTTGTTGAAAACAGGTCCGGCGGGTGCGGCTTTGATCACTTCTTCCAGTGATTTGCCTTCAAATTCTGTTCCGGGAACCAGTCCATTCAGTTTGACCACATAAGTGTTGTGGTGCTTACCGTGATGGTATTCCAGGGTTTCGGCAGAGATATGGGGTTCCAGTGCATCTTTGGCATAGGGTAGTGCTGGTAGTTCGAAGCTCATAGTATATGTCCCTTATTATCTGACAGGTTTAAATCAATGTGGCTAAATGTTGCTTAATCATAGCACCGTTATATATATCTATCATGATACAAAAAGTGTGTTTTTTTGTTGGCGAAAAATAGCAAAAGAGTTGAGCCACATAAATAGAATAGGTCTTCAATCGCCCATCTTCATTAGTTTATCTTGGGGTGAGTCTGTAAAAATCAAGGGTTGCCACTCCTCCTGTCAGTCCGACAGGAGGAGTGGTCGCCAGTCAAGTCGCTTTTGACCGCTGGCAATGAAGCCGGGATTCTCTAATGAAGCTTTGCTGTTGTATGACAACGTGTTGAGCTCAGGCAGCTGCAGCAGTTCACCACCCGCCGCTTCTAGAATGGCCTGGCCTGCGGCTGTATCCCATTCGCTGGTAGGTGATAAGCGTAAATACAGATCGGCTTGCCCTTCGGCAATGCGACACAATTTGAGTGAGCTGCCCAGACATTGAGTCGTTATGTTGCTGGCGTCGGCTGGTAAAAGCTGGCCAATGGCCTCCGATTCATGCTGGCTGTGGCGACGACTGGTTAATAATGTCAGAGTGCCTTCAACTGAGCGCGTATGAATCGCGGTGCCAGCTTCTAAGCGCTGACTTTTCCATGCCCCGATTGCCGGGCTGCCCCAGTAGAGTGTTTCACTGTCGGGAGCATAAACTATGCCAAGTTGCGTCTGGCCAGCTTCTATAAGAGCGATATTGACGGTAAATTCACCGTTGCGATGCAAAAACTCCCGGGTGCCATCGAGTGGGTCGAGTAGCCAATAGCGAGGCCAGTGCTGCCGCTGCTGCCAGTCAGGAATTTCAGCTTCTTCACTGAGTATCGGTATGTCGGGAGTGAGCTGTTGCAAGCCTTCTACCAGTAGCTTGTGTGCGGCCAGATCGGCGGCTGTCACCGGTGTGTTATTACTTTTCTGTTGCGTGTTCCAGTGGGTTGGATCCTGGTAAATGTGCATAATGACATCGCCAGCATCGCAGGCTAACTGTTTTAGAGTCGGTAAGAGGTTGCGGTACATGCTGCTCCCATGAGTAATGCGTTGGTCATAGACTTTAAAAGCGTTGGGCAAGCGTTCATACTCTAGTCAGTATAAAAGAGAAACAGGCGGGATGATGCTGGACTGGAAAAAAATCGATACCTTGCTGCTGGATATGGATGGCACGCTGCTGGATCTACACTTTGATAGTTATTTTTGGTTGGAGTTTTTGCCTCTTCGCTATGCTGAAGTGCATCAGCTTGAACCAGGAGAGGCACGAGTCTGGCTACATGAACGAATTAGCAAAGAGCAGGGGACGCTGAACTGGTATTGCCTGGACTACTGGACTGAGCAACTGGGAATACCCATAGCCGATCTGAAGCGTGAGATAGCTGAGCGTATCAGTTTCAGGCCTCATGTCGAAGATTTCTTGCTGGCAGTGCGCTATGCCGGTATTCGTACAGTAATAGTAACTAATGCCCATCGCGGCAGTTTATCCTTAAAGATTGAAAAAACTGCTATCGATGCGCTGGTTGATAATGTCGTCAGCTCGCATGACTTTCGTTACCCTAAAGAGGTGCAGGCTTTCTGGCAGCAGTTACAGCAAGTAGAGCCCTTTGACCCTGAGCGAACCCTGTTGATTGACGATAGTCTGGCTGTGTTACGTTCAGCGCAGACCTATGGCATTCGTTATCTGCTGTCCATCGTGCAGCCAGACAGTCAGTCTGAGCCACGCACTATTACCGAGTTTCCCTTTATCGACCACTTCACCGAGGTTATGCCAGACAAATGACCCAGCATTATTATCATGCCGATCACAAGGTGCGCCTGGATAAATGGTTATGGGCCGCGCGTTTTTACAAAACCCGGGCGCTGGCCAAGCAGATGATTGATGGTGGCAAGGTGCAGTATGATGGTACCCGTGCCAAGAGCAGTAAAATGGTGGAAGTGGGGGCAGAAATCACCCTGCGCCAAGGCAATGAAGTGAAGACCGTCGCCGTGCTGGCATTATCGGATCAGCGCCGGGGTGCGACTGAAGCGCAGGCGCTTTACCGTGAAACCGAGCAAAGTGTGGCGCAGCGTGAGGCGCATGCCGCTCAACGCAAAATGTTAGGCAGCGCCCCGGATCAACGCCCCGATAAACGTAGTCGGCGTGAATTGCTACGCGTTAAAGGCAGTTGGGATTAGCTGCGTTACTCAGGGATTGAAAAAAGGTAGTTGTTTCAGCAGTGGTAATCGTCCGATGAGCTGGAACAGCGGTAGAAAAGCTTTTTCCATCCAGCGAGTCAGTCTCAACAGTAGCGGGGAGTAGAAGGCCCAGGCAAGTAATGGCAATGCCACAGAGAAACCGCCAACAGCTACATCACTGAACCAGTGTGCCCCACCGACCACTCGCGGCAATATCATCACTGAAGCTAGAGCAACGGCGAGATAGCTGCCAAGACAGCGGGTATTCATGATCAGATAAGCGGCCCAAACAATCAGTACGGTGGCATGGTCACCTGGAAAGCTGCGACCGGAGCCGTCTTTGGCAGGAATGTCCGGGAATAGCTCGGTTAACAGGTACGCTGGAGACAGGACTAAAGAGGGACTGGGCCCGCTGAGGTCCAGCTTTTCGGAGAATTCGTAGAAAAAATAACGTAAAACTACTAGTGACAGCATTAGCGCCAGGAAGCCTACCAGTGCTTGTTGTAGCTGTTGTCTTCTGAAACCGAACCCTGGAAAGATGATGAATATCAGCATGACGATAGCCAGTAGCATATCTTTGTAGCGGGTGTTGGCCCAGGCCCAGATCCATGCCCAGGTATCGCCTTCCGCAAGGGTTCCGTTAAGTGTCAGAAACAGGCTGCTATCTAATTGTCGCCATAGTTGAAAACCGCTGGGAAATATAAAACTGAGCATCAGCAATAAAGCAATCAAGTGCATCATGAGCAAGGGAATGGGGCGCCATTGATTACCAAATACAGGAGAGATTGAAGTCATGCGTTTATCTTTATGGGTTGTGATAAAATCGTCTCCTATAGTAACAGTCATAGATACCAGCTCAAAGTCTGGTATTGCAGCAATAATGGAAAATAGTGTATGAGTACAGCGGATAAAATCCAGCGTATCCTTTTTGAAGAGGCCGATGTCCGCGGTGTTGTGGCCGGTTTACAGACAAGCTATGGTGCCGTATTGGAGCGCAATAGCTACCCTATGATGATTCAGAAGCTACTGGGTGAAATGCTTGCTGCTGTAGCACTGCTGAGTTCTACTTTGAAATTTGATGGTCGTCTGATACTCCAGGCCCAGGGAGAGGGTGCCGTGCGCCTGTTGATGGCAGAGTGCAGTCATCATCAACAGGTGCGTGGTATCGCGCGCATTGAAGGTGAACTGCCGGATGCCGAAAATTTTGCGCAACTGTTTGCACAGGGGCGTTTGGCCTTGACTATTGAGCCTGTCAACGGGCAACGTTATCAAGGTGTTGTGCCGATGGAGCAGGGATCACTGGCGGCTTGTCTTGAAGATTACTTCAGTCGCTCGGAACAGTTGCCTACGCGTATTCAATTGGCCTGCGATGGTGAGCGTGCGGCGGGAATGTTGTTGCAGGTGCTGCCAGCTGCTGGAGGGGGGCATGAGGACTGGAACCGGATTGGTATGCTGGCTGATACGCTGACGCAGGAAGAACTGCTGACGTTGGATAATGAATCAATGCTGTATCGATTGTTCCATGAAGAGGCGTGTCGTCTTTACGAGGCACAAACTTTGGCGTTTCACTGTGACTGTTCTCGTGAGCGTTGTGGACGTGCGCTTCAGTTGGTCGGCCGGGATGAATTGCTGGCGGCGGTCGGTGAGCAAGGCGGGCATATCAGCGTCGACTGCCAATTTTGTAATACCGTCTATCAATTTGATCATGAAGATATTTTGGCATTAACAGAGGATCAGCGTCCGGCTGGAGAAACCCTGCATTGAATTAAGCCGCTATGCAACTTTAGTGAAACAGTTAATGAGAACAGTTTCCGGTTGTCCACATGGCGGTTTTTTTATGCAATAATAGCCGTCCTTAAAACAATAATAAGTTTTGCAAGCCGGTATATTTACACTGCGAAGTACTATCTGATACCTGTGGCGTATCCGGTCAGGGCTCGCATTTGCTATTCAGTAATTTGTTGGCATCAAGCCAAGGGAAAGCGTAATGACTACAGACACTGTCAAAATTGCACATCAGAATCTGAGCCCTGCTGAACTGGTGGAGCGTGCTCTGCAGCGCCAGGAAGGTGTGCTTGCTGATACCGGTGCATTGGTTGTAACTACCGGCAAGCGCACTGGTCGTTCACCGATGGATCGTTATATCGTCGAAGAATCCTCTACAGTCGCAGACATCGATTGGGGACAAGTTAACCGTCCGTTTGATGCTGATAAGTTTGATGCCCTTTGGCAGCGTGTAGAAAGCTGGCTAGAAGGTGAAGAGCGTTTTGTCTCTCAGGTTCACGTTGGATCTGACCACAATTATTATTTGCCAGTCAAAATGACTACCCAGACTGCCTGGCAAAACCTGTTTGGCCTGAATCTGTTTATTCGCCCGCATCAGTATAACCCCAAGGGTAAGCCTGAGTGGGAAATCATTAACGCTGCAGGTTTTGTATGTGATCCTGAGCGTGATGGTACAAACAGTGATGGTTGCGTCATCCTCAACTTTGCTGAACGCAAGGTACTTATCGCCGGTATGCGTTACGCCGGTGAAATGAAAAAGGCGATGTTCTCAGTGCAGAATTTTCTGCTGCCTGCGCATGATGTGCTGCCGATGCACTGCTCTGCTAACATTGGAGAGGATGGTTCTACCACGTTGTTCTTTGGTTTGTCAGGTACCGGCAAAACTACCCTGTCTGCTGATCCAGAACGTTACTTGATTGGTGATGATGAGCACGGCTGGGGCAAGGGGGTTGTATTCAATATTGAAGGTGGTTGCTATGCCAAGACCATCAATCTGAGCAAAAAGAACGAACCGATTATCTGGGATGCGATTCGTTTTGGTGCCATCGTTGAAAATGTTACCCTGAATGCTTGTCGCAAAGCGGATTATAACGACACGTCACTGACTGAAAATGGACGTTGTGCTTATCCGCTGGAGCATGTTGATAAGCGTTCTGCGACCAATATGGGTGAAGAGCCAGATTCCATTGTATTTCTGACCTGTGACCTGACAGGGGTCTTGCCACCTGTGTCTGTATTGTCCAAAGAAGCGGCAGCTTATCATTTCCTGTCTGGTTATACGGCGCTGGTTGGCTCCACGGAAATGGGTTCAGGTGGTGGGATTAAATCTACCTTCTCAACCTGCTTTGGTGCGCCCTTCTTTCCGCGTCCGGCGCATGTTTATGCTGACCTGCTGATGAAGCGAATCAGTGACTATGGTTCACGCGTTTACTTGGTTAACACCGGTTGGACTGGTGGCTCTTATGGTACGGGTGAACGGTTTAGTATCCCGACAACCCGGGCTATTATCAGTGCGATTCAAAGTGGAGCGTTGAAAGACTGTGAAACCCAGCAGCTGCCGGGTATTAATCTGGCTGTGCCTTTGGCTGTCCCCGGTGTTAACAGTGGCTTGCTGAATCCACGTGAGACCTGGGCTGATCCAGCGGCTTATGATGCGGCTGCGAAGGACCTGATTGGTCAGTTTGTTAGTAATTTCACTAAGTTTAATGGCATTTCGCAAGAGATCGTTAAGGCAGGGCCTGAGCTGTAACAGCTTAGGTGTTGCATAAAAAAGGGGGTCAATGGAAATTGATCCCCTTTTTTATGTACGGGACGTACGTTATGCCGCGAGCGCATGGCTGCGCAGGCGCGGCGCATCTAAAACAAGCTACCCACAATGTGGGGTTAGCTGCACTTCAGTTTGTAATCGATACTTTTCAGATAATCCGCTTCGCTTTCCAGGTCAGTCTGGGTCAGAGGGTGATGTTGCAGCCATTCGCTTGGGAAGGTCAGGGTGATTTTCTGATTTTCTACCTGCAGTTTGAAAGCGGGCAGGCGGGCCTTACTGCGACTTCTATGCAGGATAACCGCAAGGCGAAGCAGCAAGCTTAAGTGTATATAGGGTAGTTGCTTGTCTTCAGGCAGTAGCTTTAATTCATCCTTGGGTAGTTTTCGACGGTGGGCTCTGGCCAGGAAGGCGAGCAGTTGTTGCTCTGTGTTACTGAATCCCGGTAGGTCGCAGTTTTGCAGTAAATAGGCACTGTGGCGATGAAAGCGGTTGTGTGAAATGGTCAGGCCAATTTCGTGTGTGCGTGCCGACCAGCCGAGCATGTCGTGAAATTCATTATCCTGAAGTTGCCAGCTATCACTGACCTGGGCCAGCATAATCAGTGCTGTTGCTTCTACATTGGCGGCATGACGGGTATCGATATGGTGGCGTTTCATCAGCGCATTGATGGTACGCTCACGCACATCTTCATGGCGCAGTCGACCGGCCATATCGTAGAGCACGCCTTCGCGAAGTGCCCCGTCCGAATATTCCATGGTATGAATATCCAGCGACTCAAAAATTGCACACATAATAGCGGTGCCTGCCGGGAGTACGGCTTTTCTTTCCGGTTTGATGCTGCTTAGGGTGATGTCATCAGTGTGGTTGAATTTCAGTAGATAGGCTTTAAGCTGGTTCAGGGCTTCAGCCGTAATAGGTCCGGAAGAGTACCCTAGCTCTATGCAGGCCTGATTGATGGCTTTGGCAGTACCGGATGAACCGACACAACTTTGCCATCCCATGCGGCGATAGTTATGTCGGATCGACAGCAGTTCCTGCATGGCAGCCATTTTAGCTTGTTGAAAGCCCTTGTCCGTTAGTAGGCCAGCAGGGAAGAAATCTTCGCTAAAGCTAACGCAGCCCAGTTGCAAACTTTCCAGTAGTCGTGATTCAAAGCGTTCACCAATGATGCATTCAGTACTGCCTCCCCCTATGTCGATAACCAGGCGACGGCCGGTATCATCGGCCAGAGTATGCGCAACACCCAGATAAATCAGGCGTGCTTCTTCATAACCAGAAATGATCTGCAGCGGTAGTCCGATAACAGCAGAGGCGCGGCTGGCAAACTCCCGGCGATTTGAGGCTTCACGCAGGGCGTTGGTGGCAACTGCTCGTATGGCTGACCTGGGTAGCTCTTTGATGCGTTCAGCAAAGCGCCGCAAGCAGTCGATCCCACGTTGTTGGGCTTCTTCTGAGAGAGTGCCGGCTTCATCCAGTCCGGCAGCCAGTTGCACTTTTTCTGACATGACATCGACCGGTTTGAGTTCTCCATCCACCAGCCGGGCAACTACTATATGAAAGCTGTTGGAGCCAATATCGATTGCCGCCAGCAGCGCACCCTCTTCAGGTTGATCGAGCCGGCCGGGCTGTTCGTATACTTCCATTAAGCTCTCCACGTCACGTTTTGTAGCGAATGGCCGCTATTTTGCCAGACGCTGTGGCGCATAAGAAGCCGTAAAAACATTTTCTTGGCGTATCTATGCCATTCGGATAAGTTCACAAGCCTATACGGCAGGTGTTATGATCCCTATATGACAGCTATTACAAAGCACCCGGTGCAATGGAGAAACAGAGACATGAGTGAAAATATTATTAATGTCACCGATGCCACTTTTGAAGAAGAAGTGGTAAAAGCAGATAGCCCCGTGTTGGTTGACTACTGGGCAGAATGGTGTGGTCCGTGCAAGATGATTGCGCCCGTTCTGGAAGAAATTGCCAAAGAGTATGAAGGGCAATTGAAAGTATGTAAGCTCAATATCGACGAAAATAATGATACGCCGCCCAAGTTCGGCATCCGCGGTATACCTACCTTGATGTTGTTCAAGGGTGGCAGTGTCGAGGCCACTAAGGTGGGAGCGTTGTCGAAGTCTCAGTTGTCTGCTTTTATCGATGCTAATCTCTGAGTGATGGTCGGGATGAAAGGGTTGGAGTACTCCACCCTTTCCAATAGTCTTGCTCAGGATCAATCACCATACGATAATATCGACGGGTACTGGACAGCGGTCGTTAAACACTTTATATTCATGCTGTGCTTGGCTGATGATCCTGTCAGATCCCGGCAGGGTGTTACAGTCCGATCTGCGGATCCACTGAAGCAATCTCTTTCCAACTCAATCCTCCGGCTTACCATTCAATTATCAGCCTTCGCTTGGCTGCATTCTAAAAAACTATGAATCTATCTGAATTAAAACTCAAAAGTGTTCCAGATCTACTGGAAATTGCAAACAGCATGGGCATCCAGAACATGGCCCGTTCCCGCAAACAGGATGTGATTTTTGCCATCCTGAAAAAGCATGCTGTTAGCGGTGAAGATATATACGGCGACGGCGTCCTTGAAATACTTCAGGACGGCTTTGGTTTTTTACGCTCGGCAGATTCGTCTTACCTTGCCGGACCTGATGACATTTATGTTTCACCCAGTCAGATTCGTCGCTTTAATCTGCGCACGGGCGATACCATCGCTGGGAAAATCAGGCCACCCAAAGATGGTGAGCGTTATTTCGCGCTGTTAAAAGTTAGCGAAATTAACTTTGACCGTCCTGAAAATGCCAAGAATAAAATACTGTTCGAGAACCTGACACCGCTATTCGCCCAATCGCGCATACGCATGGAAGTCGGTAATGGCAGTACCGAAGATATTACTGCCCGTGTCATCGATCTGGTGTCACCTATGGGCAAAGGTCAGCGTGCGCTGATCGTATCGCCGCCTAAAGCCGGTAAGACGCTGATGTTGCAGAATATTGCCAACAGCATTACCCGCAACAGCCCAGATTGCTACTTGATTGTGCTGTTAATAGATGAGCGCCCGGAAGAAGTGACAGATATGCAGCGAACTGTCCGCGGTGAGGTTGTTGCCTCAACGTTTGATGAGCCGCCTTCACGTCACGTACAGGTCGCTGAAATGGTGCTGGAAAAAGCCAAGCGTCTGACTGAGCATAAAAAAGATGTGGTCATCCTGCTGGATTCCATTACCCGTCTGGCACGTGCTTATAACACCGTGATTCCGTCTTCCGGTAAAGTATTGACGGGTGGTGTCGATGCCCATGCTCTGGAACGCCCCAAACGTTTCTTTGGTGCGGCGCGTAACATCGAAGAGGGTGGCAGCCTGACAATCATTGCCACAGCGTTGGTAGATACCGGTTCCAAAATGGACGAAGTTATCTACGAAGAGTTTAAGGGTACCGGTAATGCTGAAGTGCATCTGGACCGTCGTATTGCGGAAAAGCGTGTGTTCCCGGCAATTAATATCCGTCGTTCAGGTACACGCCGTGAAGATCTGTTGACTACAGAAGATGAACTGCAGCGTATCTGGATCTTACGCAAATTGCTTGATCCGATGGATGATTCCGCCGCTACCGAGTTCGTCATCGATAAGCTGAAAGACTTTAAGACCAATGATGAGTTTTTCCAGTCGATGAAGCGTAAGTAAGCGATCTGTAAAAACGATCTGCAAAAAGAGTTCTGACGTAAACATTCGAAACTCTTTCACCCAGACACCCAGGTAGCGTTGCTGTCTGGGTGTCAGTGTCTGGTAAGACTTAGCTATGTCCACGCCAAAATATCATGACCTTCGCGATTTTATCCAGATGCTTGAGGCCAGAGGTCAGCTCAAGCGCATTACCCAGCCTGTCAGTCCTGTGCTGGAAATGACTGAAATCGCGGATCGAACCCTGCGTGCAGGTGGCCCCGCACTGTTATTTGAGAACCCGATTGGGTTCGATATCCCGGTATTGGCCAATCTGTTCGGTACGCCTGAGCGGGTGGCCTTGGGCATGGGGCAAGAATCTGTATCTGCACTGCGTGATGTGGGTCTATTGCTGGCGCAGTTAAAAGAGCCGGAACCACCCAAGGGCTTCAAAGATGCCTGGGACAAGCTACCGGTATTCAGACAGGTGCTGAATATGGGACCGAAGCTGGTTAAATCAGCACCCTGTCAGGCCGTTGTAACTGAAGGCGACGCTGTAGATCTGTATCGTTTACCCATTCAAACCTGTTGGCCAGGCGATGCCGGGCCCTTGGTCACTTGGCCATTGGTGATTACCCGTGGGCCGAATAAAAGTCGACAGAATCTGGGTATTTATCGACAGCAGCTGATTGGTCGTAATAAGCTGATTATGCGCTGGTTGGCGCATCGTGGCGGCGCACTGGATTTCCGTGAATGGAAACAGCAGCATCCCGGTGAACCTTTCCCTGTAGCTGTAGCCCTGGGGGCTGATCCTGCTACTATTCTTGGTGCTGTGACACCGGTACCGGACACGCTATCCGAATATGCTTTTGCTGGTTTATTGCGCGGTGGAAAGACCGAGCTGGTGAAATGTATCGGTAATGATTTGCAAGTACCTGCAAGTGCCGAATTCATTCTGGAAGGCTATATCGATCCGGACGAAACCGCTGAGGAAGGCCCATTTGGCGATCATACCGGTTATTATAATGAAGTGGACCGTTTCCCGGTTTTTACCGTAGAGCGCATTACCCACCGCAAGGATCCAATCTATCACAGTACCTATACTGGCAGACCGCCGGATGAACCGGCGGTGTTAGGTGTTGCACTCAATGAAGTGTTCGTACCAATTCTGCAGAAACAGTTTCCAGAAATCGTCGACTTCTATCTGCCGCCGGAAGGCTGCTCTTACCGCCTTGCCGTGGTCACGATGAAGAAGCAGTATCCAGGCCACGCCAAACGGGTGATGCTGGGTGTCTGGTCGTTTTTACGTCAGTTTATGTATACCAAGTTTGTCATTGTATGTGACGACGATGTGAATGCGCGTGACTGGAAGGATGTTATCTGGGCCATGACCACGCGTATGGATCCTGCAAGAGACACCGTCATGATCGAGAACACACCAATTGATTACCTGGATTTTGCGTCACCTGTTTCTGGTCTGGGATCAAAAATGGGCATGGATGCAACCAATAAATGGCCTGGGGAAACCCAGCGTGAATGGGGTGAGCCAATTCAGATGTCTGCAGAGATCAAGGCGCATGTAGATGATATATGGGACAGTTTAGGTATTATTTCTGGAGAGAGTTTTGAATAGATATACGGCAAAAATAATCAGTAATGAGCGTTTGAATCGTGATGTCTATCGGGTTCGGATTGCGCTGAAAGCATCAGGGTCTGAACCAGCAATTTTTAGTGCGGGTCAGTATCTTGAGCTATTTTTGCCAGATGGTCGCAGTGCGTTCTTTTCTATCGCATCAGCTCCAGAGCAGGCGGACGAGCTGGAGCTACATATTCGTCATATGCCAGATAGTGAGATGAATTGTGCGCTTGTTGCGCACCTGGAGCAGGCTTCCGAAGTGGAACTGAGCATGGCTATGGGGCAGTGTCATCTTTCTGCCGCAGCTTTATCAACTGAGCGCACACTGGTTTTTGTTGCCGGTAGTACCGGCTTTGCGCAAATAAAAAGCATGGTTGAGCATTTGTTAGCCAATCAGGTAACTCAGCCTATTCATGTTTTCTGGGGTGGGCGGATTGCTGATGATCTCTATCTGGATGATCTGGCCCGTCAGTGGGCAAATGACTACTCCAATCTACACTATACCGCTGTAGTATCAGAGCCCAACGCTAGTTGGCTGGGTGAGCGAGGATTGCTGCCTGACATCGTGGCGGCAGACATTCAGGCACCCGCTGAAACGGATATTTATGCCTGCGGCTCACCCGGTATGGTGTATGCACTGGTTGATGCACTGGAAGCCAAAGGCATCAGCGAGCGCCAGATACATGCGGATGTGTTTGCCTATGCGCCCCGGCCTAAGGCAACAAGCTAACGATTTGAATCAAGGGTGCGTCTAAGTCTATTAGACGCACCCCTCAGGCACCTAGTCGGCTTTAAGTGCCGGTTTCGGTAGGGGTAGATCGGGCAATTTCGCTGTCAGATTGCTAATACCCTGATTCATAACCTGCATGGCTTTTTCCGGTTGTTCCAATTGCTGCAACAAACGGGCAAACTCGGCGCAGGTGTCCAGGTCAGGATCAATACTTAAGCTTTGCTCATAAAACCCTACCGCCTCACTCCACAGTTGGCATTTTGCTGCCAATCTTGCCAGGGCAATATATAATCCCGGGCTTTGTTCATGAACCGATAACCATTTTTGTGCTTGTTGATAAAGCTTGCGTGGTTTGGTGCTATCGATTAGACCATAAAGGGGAATAAGTGTTTCACTCCAGCGGGTTTCCAGACGTTGGCGCAATAAAGTTTCTACGGCCTTATAGTCACCGGCAGTGATTAACTGTTCGGCATATTCTGCCACTACATCATCGTAACTGGATGCTGTTTCAGGCATGCTTACCCAGACACTCTGTAGATGCCGGACCCGCTGTTCCGGTTCGGGTGTAGAGCCTCCTGCTGTTGGTGTTTTCTGTTTATGCAGCAGATGTAACAGTGTTTCACGCTCCAGACGATTTAGATTTTCCTGTGGTAGTGCTTTGCTGCGGCGCAGATCGGGTAGAATATCGGCAACACCCTGCCAATCATGCAAACGTGCCGAGACATCGGCCAGCAAGGACAGAATTTGTTTATTGTGTGGTTGTTTGCGACGCAGTTTGAGTAAATTGGCCAGCGCCGCTTCCAGTTGTCCGCGTGAAACCTGAATCTGCGCTTGGGTAATGCTGACCGCCAGGCTGGCTTCAGGGGTCGACTTTAAAGCTTTTTTCAGCAGTTCATCAGCACCGGCCTGGTCTCCATTCTCATGTGCAGCCCGAGCAGCTGCCAGGTAGTTGATTGCAGGCAAGTCGAAGTTTTCTGCGCTGCGCGTCAGGGATTTTTGTGCCTTGCTCCACTCGCCTTCGGACAGGGCCAGCAGGCCCTTCAAGGTATTTCTCCGTGCAGATTGCTGTTTCTTGATGGCTCGCCAATGACGGAAGCGTCCCGTTGGCAGGCGGGTATTAAAGATCAGATTGAAGATCAAATGCAGCAGTATAAAGGCAATGAATACGCCAACCAGAAATACCCACAGGGTGGTTTCAACGGTGGTGTTGTTATAGGCCAGCAGCACATAACCGGAATCGGTGACCATCATCTGGCCAGCCCAAGCACCGGCTACAAGGACCAGTAACAGTAATACGAAAAGGCGCTTCATCAGTTGCCTCCTTCACGCTTCAGGCGGCGCAATTCACTGATGTGAGTCTGTAATGCATCCAGCGATGCATTGATCGACGGCACCTCTGGGGCGACTTCGACAGCTTTCAGTTCATCAAGGCCGCGCAACAATGACTGGGTTGTTGCATCGCTGGGTTCAAAATAGTCCGCTATCCAGCGGCTGGCTTTGTCCAGGCTCTCGGAATAGGCGCCTTGGCGGCGTTGCAGCAACGCGTGTTGAGCTTGTTCCAGCATCAGGTGCAGGTTTTGTTGCAGATAGTAGGTTTGTTCTGGTGAGAGCAAAGGTTCAACCGGGTCATCACGGTGTTGGATTACAACCAGTTGATCCAGCTTAGACATGGCGCTGGACAGTGCGTTTTTGGCGCCAGCTCCCCAAGTGTCACGGACTGCTTCAGGTGTTATCTCTTCCAGCATATCCGGTAGCTGACGACGATCTGTAACCGGTGTCATGCGTAGATCAGACACGCGTGCATTCAAAGCACTGAGGCGTAGGAAAACGCCTTCGGTATCCAGACGGGGAACAGCATCCAGTGCGGCGATATCCTCTGCCAGAGCTTCGCGGACCGGATAGAGTGCCGCGTCATCTGCCTGTTGCAGTATTTCGTCAGCAGACCTGAGCAAGGCCAGGGCACCCGTGGCGCTTTGTTCCATTAGTACACGCTGGTTGGCAAGGCGCAATAGATACTCAGCCTCAGCCAGCAGCCAGTCCTTTTCGGAAACGACCTGCTGTGCTTGAACCTGACGAATGCTTTGAGTCAAGCGTTGTTGCAGACTGTCGACGTTACGTTGGCTGGCCGCTGTTTGCTCCTTCAATTGGCCTAGTTGCTGATTGATGCCCGCCGCCTGCTCGCTAACAGAGGAAACCGTACGAGCTACTTCAGTAGCATTACTGGCCAGTCGGGTTTCGACCTCAGCCGCCAAACTGACGGTTTTATTCTGCAGCTGTTGGTTCTGGTAAAACAAATAGCCAGATAAGCCCAATGCAGCCAAGGCGATAACTAAGGCTGCTCTTGCGGGCCAGGGGGATGAGGATTTAGATGCCGTTGCTGTGTCTGAGCTGTGTGTGGCTAATCCGGGCTTGGCTTGGCGGACCTCAGATTCAGTGGCTGTACTCTCAACTGCACTGCTCTCAGTTGCAAGGCTCTCAGTTGCAAGGCTCTCTGAGGTAGGGCTCTCTGTAGCACTGGAGGTGCTATCGTCTCCTGGCGCCGCTGTTGTGTGTGTATCCGGTTGTTCTGTTTCAGCTACAGGTGTTTCAGGATTACTATTCTGGTCGGGTTTATCAGATTTATTTGTCATGCCAGCTGTTCCAAGTCATTTCCGGGGAGAGTGGCCCGGACCATTGAGTCGTCATCCGGTCCCTGTGCAACTCTGACCCGCCTGTATCCCAGCTCCCGTGCAATGACGGCAATGCGTTCACTGGGCACTATTAAAAGCGTGTTGAGCAGCGGTTGATACCGGTCTGCTGAATAGGCCGTAATAAGGGTCTGCAGGTTTAACAGACCTTCGCCGCTGGTAATGAGCAGCGCCGACAAGGGTTCATCCAGCAGTTTCTGCTTTACTGTTTGTTCAGAATAACCGGGGAGACGTCGATAGTAAACTGTACCATAGTCAACTCTGGCTCCGCGTGCTGTCAGGGTGGAGCGCATTAGATCTCGACCGCCATTGCCTCGCAGTATCAGAATCCGCTGACCATTAACCTGTTGGAACCTGTCGCTAGCGAGCAGCGCTTCAGAGTCATAGCCCTGATCACTGGACCAGGCAGGGATACCCTGCTTTTCAAGCTGCTTAACTGTCTGGCGGCCTATACCGATCCAGTCGATGCCCAAGGGGAATTGTGGCCAGAAGTCTTCGATCAGTTCAACACCCAGTCTGGCGGCATTGGGGCTGACAAAAATGACTTTCTGGTAGAGATCCAGATCCAGCAGGCAGTACTTGAGGTCGGCGTAAGCCGCATCTGAATCACTCACCGGTTCGATCTGGATGAGTGGCAGGCATACGGCCTCGCCACCAAGCGCCTGGATCAGCGCCTGCTGTGTCTGGCTCTGATGGACCGCTCGAGTGACCAGTAAACGCTGTCCTTGCAGCGGTTTAGCCGCGTTCTGTGTAGACATGCTTTAATATGTCGTCAGCGCCCGCGGCAAGCAGTTGCTCCGCCAGTTGAATGCCCAGAGCCTCAGCGGACTCAACCGGACCGGTGATGTCATCGCGTAACACACGACTACCGTCCGGCAGGCCGACCAAACCACGTAACCAAAGCTGAGTATTGTTTTCCTGTAATACGGCATAGCAACCGATAGGCACCTGACAGCCCCCTTCAAGGCGACGGTTCATGGCGCGTTCTGCCAACACGCGGCTGGCTGTTTGAGTGTCGTGCAGGGGTTTCAGCAGACTGATCAGTTCCTGATCATCGCTACGACACTCAATGCCGACAGCACCCTGTCCACCGGCAGGAAGGCACTCCTCGGCGGGCATCTCTCTACGGATACGCGCTTCCAGCTTGAGCCGAACCAAACCGGCAGTTGCCAGAATAATGGCGTCAAACTCTCCAGCATCCAGCTTGCCCAGGCGTGTCTGTACATTGCCGCGTAAACTGCTGACTTTCAGATCGGGGCGGCGTTCACGTACTTGAACCTCTCGGCGCAATGATGAGGTGCCGACATGGGCGCCCTGGGGGAGGTCGTCAAGCGAGGCGAAGTGGTTACTGATAAAGGCATCGGTAGGTTTTTCACGTGGACAAATCACGGCCAATCCCAGTCCTTCAGGAAATTCCATGGGTACATCTTTCATCGAATGTACGGCAATATCCGCACGATTCTCCAGCATGGCATTTTCCAGCTCTTTGACGAACAGACCTTTACCACCGATTTTTGCTAACGGCGTATCCAGAATCTTGTCACCCTGAGTCACCATGGTGACCAGTTCAATCTGGATGCCAGGGTAGTGAGCTTCAAGCTCGGCTTTGACATATTCAGCCTGCCATAGGGCCAGCAGGCTTCGGCGTGTTGCGATACGGATGGTTCTGCTCATAAGGGTGTCCTGTTGCCGTGAGTGCAAAAAATCAGATACAGATTGTAGCAGATTAACCACAACGGGCGATAAACCCCACGGTAATCCGTGGCCAAGCTTGGTATAATGGCGGGATTTTCAGCCATCCGCCAGTTCATGGCCTGTTCATGGAGAGTGTCAGTATGAGCAACAAAACCAATCAGCAATGGGGCGGCCGTTTTTCCGAGCCGACCGATGCTTTTGTCGCGCGTTTTACCGCATCAGTTGATTTCGATAAACGCCTCTACAAGCAGGATATTCAGGGCTCCGTTGCCCATGCGCGGATGCTGACCCGGGTAGGTGTGCTGAGTCAGGATGAATGTGATGCTATTTTGCGCGGGTTGGGTGAAATTCGCGTTGAGATAGAACGGGGTGAGTTCGAGTGGTCGGTTGCATTAGAGGATGTTCACATGAACATCGAAGCGGCACTGACGCATAAAATAGGTGTGGTCGGCAAAAAGCTGCATACGGGGCGGTCACGTAACGATCAGGTAGCTACGGACATACGCCTCTATCTGCGCGATGAAACTGATTTGATCCTGGATGAGCTATCCCGATTGCAGCAGGGGTTGCTGGAATTGGCTGAGCGTGAAGCCGATACCATCATGCCGGGCTTTACCCATCTGCAAACGGCGCAACCGGTGACCTTTGGCCACCATTTAATGGCCTGGTTTGAAATGCTTAGCCGTGATTATGAGCGCTTCGTTGATTGTCGCAAGCGTATCAATATTCTACCCTTGGGAGCCGCTGCACTGGCCGGTACCACCTATCCGATTGATCGCCACTATACGGCTGAACTGTTGAAGTTCACCGCTCCGGCAGGTAATTCACTCGACGCGGTATCGGATCGTGACTTTGCCATAGAGTTCTGTGCCGCATCGAGCCTGTTGTTGATGCACATGACGCGAATGTCAGAAGAGCTGGTGCTCTGGGCCTCTGCGCAGTTTAATTTTGTTGATCTGCCGGATCGCTTCTGCACCGGTTCGTCGATTATGCCGCAAAAGAAAAATCCCGATGTGCCAGAGCTGGTAAGAGGCAAAAGTGGTCGGGTCTTTGGACATTTGTTCTCTTTGCTGACACTGATGAAGTCTCAGCCGCTGGCGTACAATAAAGATAATCAGGAAGACAAAGAGCCGCTGTTCGACACAGTTGATACGGTTAAAGGTTGTTTGCGCGCTTTTGCTGATATGGTGCCAGCGCTACAGGCACGTAAAGAGGTGATGCGTGAAGCGGCCTTGCGAGGCTTTTCAACCGCTACGGACCTGGCTGATTATCTGGTGCGTAAGGGCGTTGCTTTCCGTGATGCGCATGAAATTGTCGGCTTGTCGGTGGCTTATGGCATCCGCACTGGTAAGGATCTGGGGCAGATGGAGCTATCCGAGTTGCAGCAGTTTTCTGACATCATTGCAGCGGATGTGTTTAGTGTATTAACGCTGGAAGGATCTGTTTCCGCGCGTGATCACATAGGGGGGACCGCACCCAATCAAGTGCGTAAAGCCGTAGTCGCTGGTCACCAGTTGCTGTCAGGTCGTGATCTGCATAGTTGATAGTAATATCCTTGGCCGGGTTAGGCCGGAGCCGCCAGTCAATTGGCTGCTCCGGTATCTTATCAAACCTTGAAGCGTCCGATCCGGCTTTGCAGTTCATTGGCTAATTTGGCTAGTTCATCCGCCGCTGTATTCACTTGCTCAGTACTGCTTGAAGTCATTTCAGCGGCATCCGTAATAAAACTGATGTTGTGATTGATTTCATCAGCCACTTGGGATTGCTGGCGAGCGGCTTCGGCAATCTGTATGTTCATGGTATTGATTGTTTCGATTGCTGCCGCGATGCTGGTCAGTGCCTCATCTGTATCACTACAGCTGGTAACGCTGGCGGTGGCTTTGTTGCGACTCTGCTCCATTGAGCTGACCGCTTTTTCGGCACCGGTTTGCAGACGTTCAATCATATGTTGAATATCCACGGTGGAGTTCTGAGTACGGCTGGCGAGACTGCGTACCTCGTCGGCAACCACTGCAAATCCGCGCCCTTGTTCGCCTGCTCGTGCTGCTTCAATGGCGGCATTCAGCGCCAGTAGATTGGTCTGATCGGAAATATCACGAATGACATCAAGAATCTTGCTGATCTCCTGACTATCATTAGATAAGTGATTGATGATCTGTGCAGCCGCTTCGATGTCGTTGGCCAAGCCTTGAATTGATTCTTGAGTGTTGGCCAGTTTTTGTTTTCCGGATAGTGCCAATTCATTAGCTGCACCCGCAGCATGTGATGTTTGAGCTGCATTATCCGCTACTTCAGTCACTGTGGCAGTCATCTCATTCATTGCCGTAGCGACCTGTAGCGTTTCAGACTGCTCTTTTTTGGCTTGCTGCGAGGTGTCGGTGCTAGAGGCTGATAGTTCCTCTGCTGCAGCAGACAACTGAACAGTGGCAGCACCGACCTGCTTAATCAGACTGTGGATGTGCGCAACAAAGTGATTAAATGAACTTGCCAGATTGGCCAGTTCATCGCGGCCGCTGTCGTCAAGACGAGCGGTCAGGTCGCCATCGCCAGCGGCAATATTACGCAAGCTGTCTGCCGTGGTTTTTAAAGGTTTGATAATGCTGCGAGCCAATAGCGTTGCCATCAGCAGGCCCAGTAAAACTGAAATAATGCCAATCACAATGATGCGGATTAGTGCCTGTTGATAGCCCTGTACATATTCGGTGCGATCAATCATTAGCTCAACCACGCCGAGTGGTTCGCCAGAAAAATCCATGATTGGACGCGCCATGACAGCCCAGCTCTGTTCGCCTTTATCGATTTCGCTGGTATAGATCTGCCCCTGCATGACTTCGGCTAGCTGGGCCTTGGTGAGAGAGGTGTTGTTTTCAATGGTTGTGGCAAAGGTGCTGAAGCCCTGGTCTGCTGGAATATGCAGTGCTGCTCGCGCACCAAAGCGCTCAGTGAAAGTGTTAAAGAAATCCTGGCCAAATGAGAGGCCAACCTCGGCGGAACCTATATGGCGTTGCTGGTAATACACAGGAATAACGCCTCGCAGACCAATGCCAGCGACACCGCTTTCCAGGCCACTTTGGGGGCGTTGTTGATTGTTGGCCTGCAGTACTGTCAGACGGAAGCTGCTCAGGTCATCATCATATTTGTCCAGCCGATGTAAGCGTAGATAAGAGGTTGCGGGTGGCAGATGAAACTGAAACTGGCGGATATTATAAGTCTCTTGCAAGGCTTCAAATATAGGTAGTGTCAGTTGTTGCAGCAGTGCTCTGTCGCGGTTGGCAAAAGCTTCAGAAATGCCGACACCGCTTGTAGCGGCGGTAGTGATACGCAATGCCTGTTCGGCTGTTTCATCAATGGAAGCCTGCAGGGCGTTATGTAGATCTTCGAGTTGACGGCTTTCAGCACGTTGTGTGATATTACTTAAAAGGTTTAATACTGTGGGAAGAATGATGGCAATGACTAGTGCCAACATGATTGCCGTACCTAAGGCAAGGCGAATGGATATGCGAATATTTCTCAGCATTGACGGGGATTCCTAAAGCTGGACGTTAGTAGCCTAACTTTTTCTAGAGACACTAAATTTAATCTAATTCAAGCACACATTATAAAATTATAGAACTTGAATCTGTACAAGTATTGATCATGTGTGTCTTAGCTTGACTTATATCAGGAAAGTTTATGTTATCAGTGGTATCAGTGCTTTGGCCGGTGTTCGCTCTGTTGATTACTGGTGCTGGCATGCGTCGCTTCAATTTTCCTGGTAATGGCTTCTGGGCACCTGCTGAGCGGCTGACTTATTATTTTCTTTTTCCTGCGTTATTGATTAACAGTCTGAGTCAGGCCTCGCTGTCTGGACAGGAATCTTTGAGGCTGATGCTGGCCGTGCTGCTATTGCTGATGGCGGGCACGCTAGTCTGCTATGGGCTGCGACGTTTCTTGCGGTTGGGTAATGCGGCTTTTACGTCCTTCTATCAAGGCAGTATGCGTTTCAATACCTTTGTAGCCCTGGCAGTTGCCTCCGCACAGTTTGGTTCTGCCGGGATAGCTCTGGCGGCTGTAGTGGCTGCCGTTATGATTCCAGCATTGAATCTGCTTTGTGTGCTGGTATTTGCTCATAATGCAGAGCGCCAACCAACCTTGGGTGGAGTGCTGAAAACGCTGCTAACAAATCCGTTGATACTGGCGTCTGTGCTGGGAGTGAGTATTAATTTGGCAGGAGGCTTACCTGAGCTTATGCAGCCTTTCTTTGTACTCCTATCACAAATGGCCCTGCCACTTGGTTTGCTATCCGTCGGAGCTGCGTTGAACCTGTCTGCTTTGCGACGCTCGGGACGGGGGATGCTCTTCTCCATAGTGATTAAGCTGCTGTTGTTCCCCTTGCTTGCGGGATTAATTGCGCTGTTATTGGGTTTATCAACTCTGGCAGCAGGGACGTTGATCATCTTCGCCACTATTCCCACGGCTACTTCGGCCTATATTCTTGCGCGTCAGTTAGGTGGTGATGCATCGTTGATGGCGGCAATTATTACTGCACAGACCCTGTTGTCCATGCTAACCATTCCTTTTTGGTTAACATTATTACTGTAAAAATAGATTAAAATCATCATGTTAATGGCATAGTTCAATAACTACGGTTAACTCAGCCATGTAACATGCAGTAAAAAAACGAAAAAAACTCTGTAATAGACTTGAAATATTTTTATTTTGTGAAACACTATGTATGGGTCATAAACGCCTGTTTGGGTTAGTTGCAGTCACGCTATGTGGCTGATCTCTAATTAAACTGCAACGCAATAAATAAAAGAGATAGGCGAGATGAGAAGGAGTCCTGATCTAGTGCTGGTGCTGGTGCTGGTTTTTGTAATTGGCACAATAATGACTGGTGTATCTCAGAGTGGTATTGAGTTTGCGGCTGTAGTTCAACAGGTTTTCAACAGCTAAGCCGATAAACACCTTCCTCTGTGGCAATTCCTGTCAGCGGTACATCCCAGCTTTCCGTTGTCAGGCAATCTACTTTCTGTAGATTGTGTGCTAATCCTATTAGCTTCGGTCCTCTGATTATTCCTTTGTACTGCAGTTTGAAGCCAAACGTGCGGTCGTAATAGCCACCTCCCATACCCAATCGTCCGCCTTGGATATCGAAAGCAACTAACGGCAGAAAAACCAGATCCAGGGCCCAGGCCGGGGTTCTGGGTGTGCGTTGTAGTTTTGGCTCTGAAATACCATAACGGTTCAGTCGCATTGGACTACCGGGTCTGTAGGGTAAAAACCACAGGCGATTGTGATGAATCGGATGGAGTACGGGCAGATAAACAGATTTACCTAATTGCCAGCATAGGTGGATCAATGGCTCGGGACTGATTTCACCATCATTGGGTAAATAGAGAGCAATATTCTGTGCTTTACGAAACCAAAGCTGATGTTTCAGATTGCGACAGAGGCGGTTGGCATGCCGCTTTTGTTCACTGGCTGACAGTGCGCGGCGTTGGCGTCTAAGGTGTTGGCGCAGAGCCCTGCGGGAATCGGGCATGATGAAGGTCTCCCAGAGTGCCGTTTACTGATTCTGGCCCTGAACCGTGAGGTTCAGAGAGGGAGCAGTGTCTGACATATCAGGCTTTCCGACAAGCGGACATGCACACAACATCAAAGTGACACTCCCATTTAGAAGGATATAGGCTCGAGGGACTTAACCAGCTCTCGAACACCCCAGAAGACGATTTCATTATACCAGATTAACTAGGATTGTCAGCCACCGGAGTTGGATGTGTTTAATGAGTTATCAATTTTACTGCCAATGCGGCGTAAGTGAGTATCAACACTCTGGCGTTGATGCTCCTTGTTTTTCAGCAAATCATGGGACATGTTCAGCGCAGCCATGACCGCAATGCGCTCAAGCCCAACGATCTTCCCGGTATTTTTGATTTCACGCATTTTATCATTGAGATAATCAGCCGAAGCCAAAAGCTCAGCTTCAGCGCCATCCGGGCAACTGATAGTGTATTCTTTATCCAGTAGTCTGACGGTAACGCTTCGGGCTGTTGTCATGATCCGTGCTCCAATGATTTCAATCGGGAAATCATTGCTTCAATTTTACTTTGGGTTTGCGTATTCAGTTGCATCAACTGGGTGCGCTCTTCCTTTAAGCGCTGTTCTGACTCGCGCAGACGCTTGTTTTCTTTTTCCAGTTCGTTGAGCCGAGCTATCAGCTGGTCAACCTTGTGTTCCAGTGCATTAAAAAGATGTTCGCTCATGTCCGGGCGCTTCCTGACAACCATCATGTTTATATTAACAGCCTGTGGCAAACCTTGACATCTTCCGCGGGTAAACTAAAGAGCTTGGCGCGCATTCTGGTCAATCAGACAGACTATTCATACCCTTTACAGTAAATGCTAGCATAGCCTGCTCCTGATTTATTTATTTCTCTGATGGATATTGAAATGACTTCTGAAAAAACGCTACCTGACCTCCCTGATTTTGACGCCATCGCCGATCTGATGATCAGCGAAGGGGCGTTGACTCTATCTCCTGCTGAGTTGCATGGACTCATGGTTGGGCAGCTGTCAGCTGGTGCACGTTTTGATACAGATACGTTGCTGCGTGTGTTGTCTGAGTTGATGAATATCAACCAACTGGTAGAAGAAGAAGGTAAACTGCTCTTCGTCTCCCTTTACACTATTACGCTGGCGCATTTGCTGGACGAAGATCTCGGGTTTCAACTGCTGCTTCCAGATGATGAGCAGGACATAAGCCAGCGGGTGGATGCCCTGAGTAGCTGGTGTAGCGGGTTTCTGGCCGGTTTTGGTATGTATCTGGGTGAGTTACCTATGTCCGAAGCGCTGAAAGAGGGGCTGCAGGATTTTTCCGAGATTGCCCAGGTGTCTACAGACCCGGATGAACTGCATGATGAAGACGAATCCGGCCTGCTGGAGTTACAAGAATATGTCCGTATGGCGGCCTTGTATATTTTTGCTGAATGCAATCCGGATGTTGACCCTGATCCGGCGGATAAACGTAAGCAGCTACATTGACTCTCAACCGTGTACAGTAGGTAATAATGAAAATTTCGATTGATCAGTTCAGCCAACGACGTAAGCAGTTACTGCAGCAGTTGCCGGAAAACAGTATTGCGCTGATACCGGCTGCCAGCATGAAGGTTCGTAACCGCGATGCCGAATATGCTTTTCGACAGGATAGCGACTTTTATTACCTGACCGGATTTAATGAGCCAGATGCCTTGTTGGTATTGATACCCGGTGCGGCTGAGGGTGAGTCGATTTTGTTTTGCCCACCGCGCGATGCGGCCATGGAAATCTGGACCGGTTATCGTGCGGGTCCAGAGGGGTGTATTAATGACTTTGGTCTGGATCAGGCATTTAATCTGGATCAATTGGATGAGCAGATGCCGACGCTGATTAATGCTAAGGCTGTGCTGTGTTATGCCCAGGGGAGTCATGCTGGGCTGGATGTAAAAGTAACTCACTGGCTGAACAGGTTACGGGCGAAAATCAGATTAGGATTCAGTCTGCCAGAGCAAACCCTGTTGTTGGATAAGTACTTGCATGAGTTGCGCTTGTTTAAGTCGGAAGCAGAGCTGCAAGTAATGCAGCAAGCGGCTGAATTGTCGGCTCAGGCGCATTGCCGAGCCATGCAGCTGTGTCAGCCGGGGATGATGGAATATCAGCTGGAAGCGATTATTCAACAGCATTGTGCTATGGCGGGTGCACGTTTTCAGGCTTATTCCCCGATAGTGGGTGGCGGTGTGAATGCCTGTATTCTGCACTATATTGATAATGATGCCGAGCTCAAGGATGGTGATCTGGTATTAATCGATGCGGGTTGCGAGCTGGATAATTATGCCAGTGATATCACCCGGACCTTTCCGGTGAATGGCCATTTCAGTGAGGCACAGAAAGCGCTCTATCAGTTGGTGCTGGATACACAGGAAGCTTGCATTGATGCCATCCGGCCAGGCCGTCCCTGGGGCGATATTCACGACTTGTCGGTGAGGTTGCTGACGCAGGGTCTGCTGCAACTGGGCTTGTTGCAAGGTGATCTCGATGATTTGATTAAATCAGAAGCCTACAAACCGTTTTATATGCATCGTATCGGCCATTGGCTGGGTATGGATGTGCACGATGTCGGGCGCTATAAAGATGCTACTGGCGCCTGGCGGCCATTGCAGCCAGGTATGGTGATGACGGTTGAGCCAGGGTTGTATATTGCCCCTGATAATCAACAGGTCGATCCCTGTTGGCGCGGCATAGGCATACGGATTGAAGATGATGTGGTGGTGACTGAAACTGGCTGTCAGGTGTTGACTGCCGGGGTGCCTAAGTCAATCGCTGAGATCGAGGCGCTGATGCACAGCGGAGACGAGCAATGATAAAACATTATGACTTGGTGATTGCGGGTGGCGGCATGGTGGGGGCCAGTCTGGCCTGCGCTTTGCTGCCAGTTGCCCAGGCGTTGCAACTAAAAATCGCCCTGGTTGAACTGCAGCCCTTGCCGCCGCCAGATGAAAGCCGCTTTCAGCCCAGTTATGATGCGCGTTCCACAGCCCTGGCGTATGGTGCGCGTTCGTTTTATCAAGCCACCGGGGTGTGGCAACGTTTACAAGAGCATCTGACACCCATTGAGCATATTCATGTCTCTGACCGCGGGCATTTCGGTGCTACACGTCTGCATGCCGCTGATGAGCAGGTGCCGGCCTTGGGTTACGTAGTTGAAAATCACTGGCTGGGTCAGGTGTTGCTGGATCATATTCGTAAGGATCGTTCAGGCTGTCTGGATTTTATTTGTCCGGCTGAGATTGAATCCTTCACGCCGGGTGAGGGTTGTAGCCTTCTGAGTGTGAAGACTCCGGACGCCCAGTTGCAGTTGCAGGCAGAGCTTGCAGTAATTGCTGATGGCGGTCGTTCAGGCTTGCGTGAGGCGCTGGGAATCTCCTGTGAAGAACACCACTATGATCAGCATGCCCTGGTTGCCAATATCAGCCTTGATCGCCCGCATCAGCAGGTAGCCTATGAACGTTTCACTGACTCGGGTCCGATGGCGCTGTTACCGGGTGAAACTCTGGATGGTGAGTTTCGTTGTGGCCTGGTTTGGACGCTGCCAGATGAGGATGTTGCTGATGTGTTGGCGCTGGATGATGTGGCATTTTTGCAGCAGTTGCAGCAGACATTTGGCTACCGTGCCGGGCGCTTTATGCGGGTTGGTGAGCGTTACAGCTACCCCCTTAAACTGACCTTGGCACAGGAGCAGGTGCGTGCGGGGCTGGTGGTGCTGGGTAATGCGGCGCACGCTTTGCATCCGATTGCGGGTCAGGGTTATAACCTGGCCCTGCGGGGTGTTACCGACTTGGCTGAAAATCTGATTGCTTCGCGGCAGATGGGTATTTCGTTGGGTGATCTGGCCCGTTTGCAGACCTATGAACAGCAGCGTAAGGCTGATCAGTTGCGCACCATTGGCTTCAGCGATAAAACCATGCGTTTGTTTTCTAATCCCAACCCGATATTAAGTCTGGGTCGCTCATTGGGGTTACAGTTCCTTGATATTTGTCCGTTGGGTAAAACTCTGTTTGCCCGTGCCGCCATGGGGTTGAATTCACCAGCTTTACAGCTTCCCCGATAGAGGACTTTTTATGCAGCAGCCTGAAAAAAGTAGTACCGATGTAGTGATTAACGGTGCAGGCATGGTCGGTGCCGCCTTAGCATGCTTGTTGGCAAGCGCAGGTATGCGCGTCCTGGTGCTCGAACCGCGCAAAGAAACCCCGCAGCAGTTGCTTGATGTATTGCCTGAACTACAGGCGCAAGGCTACGATGCTCGTGTAAGTGCGCTGACACTGGCTTCTCAGGCGCTACTAACCCATATCGGTGCCTGGCCGACCATGGCAGCGACAAGAGCGGCGGCTTACCAGGGTATGGAAGTCTGGGATGGTTTGGGAAGCGGACATGTTCATTTCAGTGCGGCTGAGCTGCACGAGCCTTACTTGGGTCATATTGTTGAAAATCGGGTCACGCTGGCAGCGCTGTATCAGTGTTTGCTGATGCAATCTGGTATTGAAGTACGTAATGCTGTCCAAATGACCGCACTGTCGGCACCGGATGCACAGGGTGGACGCTGGCTGACGCTGTCTGATGGCGAGTCACTGTACGCGCCTTTGCTTATTGGGGCTGACGGTGCAGAGTCACCTACCCGGCAGTTGGCAGGCATTCCGGCAACGGCCTGGGATTATGGCCATCATGCCCTGGTTACTACAGTGACCACTGAGACTTCACATCAGTGGCAATGCTGGCAACGCTTTACTGAGGATGGCCCCTTGGCTTTTCTGCCCTTGGCATCAGCGACGGCTGACCGTGCTTCGATTGTCTGGTCGACGTCTCCTGCACATGCGCGTGCGTTGCTGGCGATGGATGATCAGGCCTTTTGTGAAGCACTTAGCCGGGCGTCTGATACTCGCCTGGGACGCGTGCTGACGGCTGAGCCGCGTCAGGCGATCAATCTGCGCCAGCGTCATGCGCATAGCTATGTTGTCCCGGGCGTGGTGTTGGCGGGTGATGCCGCGCATACCATTCATCCGTTGGCCGGACAGGGTGTCAATCTGGGTTTTCTGGATGTGGCTGCACTGGCTGAAGTATTAATGGAAGCTCATGCCCAGGGAGAGCTGCTGGGTAGTTTGAGTGTATTGCGTCGTTACCAGCGTTTGCGGCGCAGTGATAATCTGCGCATGTCTGCCACCATGGAAATGTTTCGGCGCTTATTTGGTGAACGACCGGCACCGGTGCGCTTGTTGCGCAGTAGTGGTATGAATCTGGTTAATCATTTGTCTCCATTGAAAAATCATCTGGCGATGTTGGCGATGGGACTGCACTCGGACCTGCCTCGTTTGGCGCAGCGCGATAATTCCGCCGCGTAAAGATCTAGACAGGCATTGAACTGATCAGAGTTTGTCGCTACATTAGGTTCCCTTTTTTTGCATTCAGGCGTTTGTGTCACCGTTTCGCCTGCTAAATGTTGTATAGATGAGCTTTCCAATGGGCAATAAAACCGTTCTTTATAATCAACACCTCGCCATGGGTGCCAAAATCGTCGACTTTGGTGGTTGGGATATGCCCCTGCATTACGGCTCCCAGGTTGAAGAACACCATCGGGTGCGCCGTGATTCCGGTATGTTTGATGTGTCGCACATGACGGTGGTGGATATCACCGGTTCTGATGCACGGGACTACCTGCGCCGTCTGCTGACTAATGATGTCGCGCGGCTAAAACTCAAAGGTAAAGCCCTTTACTCCGCTATGTTGAATGAGCAGGGTGGTGTAGTTGATGATCTGATCGTGTATTTGATGACCGATCCGGGTGTGTCTGGCGAGTGGTTTCGCGTTGTTGTTAACTGCGGAACGCGGGAAAAAGATCTGCGCTGGATGTCTGACCAGGTGATGAAAATGGATGTCGCCCTGACAGAGCAGCCAGACCTGGCGATGATTGCTATTCAGGGGCCACAGGCATTGTCTCGGGTTAAAACAGTTGTCAGTGAGTTCCGCGGCAAGTTGATTGATGCCCTAAAAGTATTTCAGGGGCAGGAATCAGAAGGCTGGTTTATCGCTCGTACCGGATATACCGGTGAAGATGGCCTGGAGATCATGCTGCCTGAGGATGAAGCAGAAACCTTCTGGCAAGCTTTGGCTGAGGCGGGTGTGTCTCCCTGTGGCTTGGGAGCGCGTGATACCCTGCGCCTTGAAGCAGGTATGAACCTGTATGGCCAGGATATGGATGAAAACGTGAGCCCGCTGGTTTCCAATATGGCATGGGTTGTCGCCTGGGAGCCCGAAGAACGCTGGTTTGTTGGCCGTGATCCCTTGGCTGCAGAACTGGCAGCCGGTCCGTCCAGTCAGCTTGTCGGCCTGGCCTTGGAAGAAGGTAAAGGTGTGTTACGAAAGGGTCAGACCGTACTAACGGCTGGCAATGCTGAAGGCAGTATTACTAGTGGTGGTTTTTCACCAACGCTGGGCTATGCTGTAGCTTTAGCAAGAATACCCGTAGATACATCCGGTGAAGCCGAGGTGGAAATGCGTGGGAAACGGGTCAAAGTGCGCGTTGTCAAGCCGCCCTTTGTTCGTCAGGGTCAAAAAGTCTATTCCTGAAACAGGTAGGAAAACATGAGCAATATTCCAAACGAACTCAGCTACGTTGCCAGTCATGAATGGATCCGCGATGAAGGTGATGGCACAGTCACCATCGGTATTACGGATCATGCCCAGGATTTGCTCGGTGATGTGGTTTTTGTTGAGCTGCCCGAGGTGGGTGATCAGGTTTCAGCCGGTGATGATATCGGTGTTGTTGAGTCGGTAAAGGCCGCGTCTGATGTCTATGCGCCGCTGACGGGCGAAGTGGTCGCCGTGAACGAGGATCTTGAAGATGCTCCGGAACTGGTTAATAGCGATCCTTATGGCGATGGCTGGTTTATACGCTTGCGTCTGACTGATGTCGAAGAGCTTACAGATCTGTTAGATGCCGATGGCTATGCTGAGCACTGTGAAGCGGAAAGCTGAGTTGTGGTAACGCTTTTCGCCCACCTGGATCCCCGGCAACAGCCGGGGTCTTTATTATTGGATAAGTGATTTTAATGAACTTTCAGTCAGTGACCCTCAATGCCGGATCTGAGCGTCGTCTCAAAGCCGGTCATCTGTGGATATACAGCAATGAAATCGACACCGCTCAGTCGCCGCTGAAAAACTATGTGGCGGGCGAGCAGGTGGTGGTTCAGGATGCCAGGGGTAAAGCGTTAGGTATTGCTTACCTTAACCCTTCCAACCTGATCTGTGGTCGTCTGGTCAGCCGCGATGTGCGTTATCCGCTGGATCGCTCACTGTTAGTGCATCGCTTTAAAGTCGCTCTTGGGCTACGTGAAATGCATTTTCCGCAGCCTTGTTACCGTCTGGTATATGGTGAGTCGGATGGCTTGCCCGGGCTGGTTATTGATCGTTTTTTTGATATCTTCGTGGTACAGATCTCTACCGCAGGTATGGAAGCCGTGCGTGATGAGATAGTCGATGCGATGAATAAGGTATTTCAACCCCAGGCCATCCTGTTCCGTAATGACGGTAAAATGCGGGCAATGGAAGGGCTGGACAGCTATGTTGAAGTACTGCAGGGCGAGGTCCCGGAATACGCTCCCTTGGTTGAAAATGGCGTCAACCTGGTAGCGCCGGTACTGGATGGTCAAAAAACCGGCTGGTTTTATGATCACCGTGATAACCGTGCGCGGATGATGCAACTGGCCAAAGGCAAACGCGTGCTGGATCTGTTCAGTTATGTTGGTGGTTGGGGCGCACAAGCGCTGGCCGCGGGTGCCGCTGAAGTCGTCTGTGTTGATGCCTCACAGACAGCATTGGATGTGGCGGCTGAAAATGCGCGTCTTAATCAGGGTGAAATGCGCTTCAAGGGTCTGCGTGGTGATGCCTTTGATATCTGCAAGGCGTTGATTGCCGAAGGTGAGCGGTTCGATATTGTTATTACTGATCCGCCAGCGTTTATTCAACGCCGTAAAGATATCCGCAATGGTGAACGAGCCTATTCCCGGATCAATAACTTTGCCATGCGCCTGCTGGGCCGTGATGGCGTGTTAATCGCGGGCTCCTGTTCCATGCACCTGACTCGCGAAAGTCTGGTGGACATTCTGCGGGGTAACACCCGTGAACTGGATCGATCCGCCCAGCTGTTTATCCAGGGACATCAGGGGGCCGATCACCCGATCCACCCTGCTATTCCGGAAACTGAATATCTGAAAGCCTGTTTTTTGCGTGTACTGCCCGCGAGCTGATCAGCGCAGATCCAGCACTGGCCAGTTGCGCTCCTGGGTAACGGCCAGCAACGTCTCATCCGGGTTCACGGCTACCGGATGATCTACCGCTTCAAGCAAGGGTAGATCGTTACAGGAATCACTGTAAAAATAACTGTCTTTCAGTGAATGATCGGCTTGTGCTAACCAGGTCTGCAGGCGCAATACCTTGCCTTCACGGAAGCAGGGGGTGCCAGCAACCCTGCCGGTATAGTCGCCATTGATTTCTTCAGGATCGGTTGCCAGAAGATCATCAACTCCCAATCGTCTGGCGATAGGTGCGGTGATAAAACTATTGGTTGCGGTGATGATTAGCAAAAAATCGCCTGCCTGGCGGTGTTTTTCCAATAGCGCCTGGGCAGCAGGCAATATCATCGGCTCAATACACTCTTGCATAAAACGCGTATGCAGTTGCTGCAGCTGTTCACGGGAGAAGCGTGTCAGCGGCTGTAGTGCAAAGCCAAGAAACTCGTCAATATCCAGTGTGCCTTGCTGGTAGTGCTGATAGAAACGGTCATTGGCTTCACGGTAGACGTCGTGGTCAACCAGACCCTCATTACACAGGAACTCTCCCCAGGCATGATCACTGTCGCCATTTAACAGGGTGTTATCCAAATCAAAAATTGCCAGTCTCACGCCAATACTCCTGTGTAACCTCAATGAAAGCGTGATAGCTTAATCTGAAGGCTGTTGCAGATGCAATGAGTCGAAACTGGCTATTTGCCCGAGCGTCTAACTGTGGAACAATAAAAGCCAACAGAATGATGAGTCGGGTAGTAAATTGTGATTGATGCAGAGGGGTTTCGGCCAAATGTCGGTATCATTCTGGTGAACTCGTTGGGGCAGGTACTCTGGGCAAGGCGCGTTGGGCAGGATGCCTGGCAATTTCCCCAAGGCGGTATCCAGCAGGATGAATCACCTGAACAAGCGATGTACCGGGAATTAGAAGAAGAAATAGGGCTGCTATCGACCGATGTAGAACTTTTGGCAGTGACACGTGGATGGTTGAAATATCGTTTGCCACGACGCATGATAAGGCGTCACTCCTTGCCCATGTGTGTGGGGCAGAAGCAAAAGTGGTATTTGTTGCGTATGCTGAGTCATGATAGCGCAGTGAAAATTGACCAGACCGACAAGCCGGAGTTTGATGGTTGGCAGTGGGTGAGCTACTGGTATCCTTTGGGACAAGTTGTTTCGTTCAAACGAGAAGTGTACCGCAAAGCGATGAAAGAATTATCTCCTAAGCTGTCAAAAATATTGCAGTAGCGGTTAACAGAGACCCAATCAGGTAGATTAACGTATGAGCATTCTTAAGGTGTTACGGCAGATAGTACAGGATGTCAGTACGGCACCTGATTTGAATGCTGTGCTGGCAATTACCGTTGGGCGTGTACAAAAAGCCATGAAAACCGAAGTCTGCTCGGTATTTCTGTTCAATCAGGACAGTGGTCGTTATGTATTGCGTGCAACCATGGGCTTGAACGCCGCAGCAGTGGATGAGGTGAGTCTGGCTAAGGACGAAGGTATAGTCGGTTTGGTTGCCAAACGCGCTGAGCCGATTAATCTGGAGGATGCTTCAAGTCATCCGGCATTTCACTATCTGGATGTAACCGGTGAAGAGCTTTTTCATGCTTTTCTAGGTGTGCCGATTATGCATCAGCGCAAAGTGCTGGGCGTGTTAGTGGTACAACAACAGGAACGTCGCCGTTTTGATGAGAGTGAAGAAGCTTTTCTGGTGACCCTGTCGGCACAGTTGGCAGGTATTATTGCTCACGCTTACGCGACTGGTGCCATCCAGACGGCAGGAGAAAAAGGTGAAGTTAGTCAGCTACGCTCTGATTTGCGCTACGATGGCGTAGCTGCGGCTGGTGGGGTAGTGATCGGTGAAATTGTGGTTGCTTCTCTGCCATCGGATTTGGATAGTGTACCGGACAAGCAAACAGCAGATGTCGCGCTGGAACTGACGCAGTTGGAGCAAGCGCTGCTTGCAGTGCGTGAAGAGATCGGCCTGGTGGCGGAAAACCTGGCTGGGCGATTGAGCAAGGATGAGCGTGCTCTCTTCGATGTGTATCTGCGGATGCTGGATGATAATGGTCTGCCACTGGAAATGCGTGCCAAAATTGAGCAGGGCAGCTGGGCGCAGGGCGCCTTGCGTGAAGTGATTCTGGAGCATGTACGAGCGTTTTCGGCGATGGATGATCCCTATCTGAGTGAGCGTGCCACAGATATTAAAGATCTGGGTAAGCGGATTTTGCAGCATCTGCAAGAAGACAATAATGGCCGTCATCTTGACTATCCCGAAAATGCCGTTCTGCTGGCTGATGAGCTGACCCCGGCAATGCTGGGGCTGGTGCCCGAAGGTAAGTTGTCCGGGCTGATTTCAATTACAGGTTCGGGTAATTCACATGCGGCGATTTTGGCGCGCTCGATGGGGATTCCCACCGTCATGGGCGTGGTGGATCTGCCTTACCGTCGCTTGAATGGTGCTGCCGTGATCGTCGATGGTTACAGCGGCCGGGTGTATATCAATCCATCAGTTGAGCTGGTGCAGGCCTTCAGTCGGATAGTGATTGATGAGCAAGTGGTCACTGATGAGCTGCGGGTGTTACGGGATTTACCGGCAATCACCAAAGATGGTTATCGATTGCCGCTCTGGGTTAATACCGGTCTTGCCGCTGATGTGCCGCGCTCACTGGAGCAGGGCGCTGAGGGCATTGGTCTGTACCGTACCGAAATTCCATTTATGATCCGTGACTCCTTTCCCAGTGAGCAGGATCAGTTGGAAAGTTACCGTACTCAGTTGCAGGCCTTCGCCCCGCTACCCGTGACTATGCGCACCCTGGATATAGGTGGCGATAAAGCCCTGCCGTATTTTCCGATTAAAGAGGAAAACCCCTCCCTGGGTTGGCGTGGTATTCGAGTCACGCTGGATCACCCGGAAATATTTATGGTGCAGGTCAGGGCCATGCTGCGGGCTTCAGAAGGGTTGGATAATCTGCGTATTATGCTGCCGATGGTGACCAGTGTCAGTGAGGTAGAGGAAGCGCTGCGCCAGATTGATCGGGCCTGTGAAGAGTTGCGTGAAGAAGGTTATCAGATCAAGAAGCCGCCGGTCGGTGTAATGATTGAGGTGCCTGCCGCCGTGTATCAGACGCGTCGGTTTGCCCGATTAGTGGATTTTATATCCGTCGGCTCTAATGACCTGACCCAGTATCTGCTGGCTGTGGATCGGAATAATCCACGCGTCGCCGGGCTCTACGCTTCCTATCATCCGGCTGTGCTGAAGGCGCTTGATTTTATCGTTCATGAAGCGCACAAGGAGCGTAAACATGTCTCCATTTGTGGTGAAATCGCTGCAGATCCGGGCGGCGCTCTGCTACTGATGGCAATGGGGTACGATGTGTTGTCGGTAAACGCCAATAACCTGCCTAAAATCAAATTTGCTATACGTAGTGTCAGTTTTGCTCGCGCACGTCAGCTGTTGCTGTCCGTGCGCTCCTTGCATGATGCTGACGATATTCATCAGGAATTGCGCCAATCCTTGAAAGCCTTTGGTCTGGCGCGACTGACACGACCGTTGATGCCCGATCAGAAAATCCCTCCCTGCTAAGGATATATAAATGTTGATGACCTTGATCCTCTATCTGGTGCTGGGAGCGTTTGCCGGTTTGGCGGCTGGCTTGTTTGGCATAGGTGGCGGCCTGTTGATTGTTCCTGTACTGGTGTTTAGTTTTGAGCTACAGGGTGTACCTGTCGAGGTGTTGACACATATGGCTGTTGCCACCTCACTGGCCACAATTTGCTTCACCTCTGTGAGTTCAATTCGCGCGCATCAGAAGCGTGGCGCAGTTGCCTGGCCACTGTTTAAACCGCTTGCTGTCGGGATAGTTTTCGGTGCATTAATAGGTGTGAATACGGCAGTAATGCTACCGGGGTATTTGTTGCAGATAGCCCTGGGGCTCTTTGTGATCCTGGTTGCTACGCAGATGGCATTTAATCTCCAGCCCCCTAAGGGATCGGACGCGCCGGGCAAAAAGGAATTGGTTTTCTCGGGTGGTCTGATTGGCTGGGCATCCTCCATCTTTGGGATAGGTGGCGGTACGTTGACTGTGCCTTACCTGAGTTGGCGACGCCAAGAGATGCGCGTGGCGGTAGCAACCTCGGCTGCTTGTGGTTTACCGATTGCGTTAATGGGGTCTGTTACTAATATCTGGGTGGGTTGGGGCTACCCTGAGCTTCCGGCCTGGAGTCTGGGATATGTCTACTTGCCGGCATTTGCAGGAATCATTATTAGCAGTACCCCCTTTGCTAAGTTGGGAGCACGTTTGGCGCACAGTTTGCCTCAGGCCGTATTGAAGAAGTGTTTTGCTGTGTTCCTGCTGTTGGTAGGTCTGCGGTTTCTATTAAGTAATTTATAACGGTTATTTTATGTGGATGCATTCGATAGACCCAGTTGCCTTGCAGTTGGGCCCGATTCAAATACATTGGTATGGGCTGATGTATGTCATAGGTTTTGCGGCAGCCTGGTGGCTAGGTAATCGCCGTGCCGCAAAGCCTGACTCAGGCTGGACTGAACAGCAGGTGGCGGATCTTGTTTTCTGGGGTGCTGTCGGCGTGGTGTTGGGTGGGCGAGCCGGTTATGTGCTCTTCTATAATTTTGACTATTTTCTCACTGATCCACTGTGGTTATTTGCCATCTGGGAAGGTGGGATGTCATTTCATGGTGGTTTAATGGGGGTGATTGTTACCCTGATTATTTTTTCACACCGCTATCAGAAAAACCTGTTCGATATGGGGGATTTTGTCGCTCCATTGATACCCATTGGGCTGGGTGCTGGTCGTCTGGGTAATTTCATTGGTGGCGAACTCTGGGGGCGAGCCACTGATCAGAGTTGGGGGGTGATCTTTCCCGCGGCGGGCGATGGTCTGGCCCGCCATCCGTCACAGCTCTATCAAATGCTCCTGGAAGGTGTGGCGTTGTTTGTGCTGCTTTGGTGGTTTTCGTCCAAACCACGGCCTCGTATGGCTGTTTCCGGTTTGTTTCTAATGCTTTATGCAAGCTTTCGTATGCTGGTGGAATTTGTGCGTGAGCCGGATGAACAACTGGGCTTTGTGGCGTTCAATTGGTTGACAATGGGGCAGGTGTTATCTCTGCCGATGTTGCTGGCAGGTGCATTTATGATGATCTATGCCTATCGGGGCGTAAAGCGCTAAAATACGTCTATTAGATAATTTCAGAGTAGAAAAGGTGATCGGCTGATGCAGCAATACCTCGATCTTATGCAGGATATTGTCGATAACGGTGTGGATAAAGGGGACAGGACCGGAACTGGGACACGCTCGGTGTTTGGTCGACAGATGCGTTTTGATTTGCAGCAGGGCTTTCCCTTGCTGACGACAAAAAAAGTACATCTGAAGTCGATTATCTATGAGTTGCTGTGGTTTCTTTCCGGCAATACCAATAACAACTGGCTGTCAGAGCGCGGTGTGAGCATCTGGAATGAATGGGCGCTGGAAGATGGTGACCTGGGGCCGGTCTATGGTAAACAGTGGCGCTCCTGGGCGTGTCCGGATGGCAGTAGTGTGGATCAGATCGCTAACCTGGTGGAGATGATCCGGACTAAACCTAACTCGCGGCGCTTGATTGTCAGTGGCTGGAACCCGGCAGACCTGCCGGATGAGTCGCTGAGTCCGCAGGAAAATGTGCGCCGGGGAAAGGCGGCTTTACCTCCTTGCCATACGCTGTTTCAGTTCTATGTTGCCAACGGGCGATTGAGCTGTCAGCTATATCAGCGCAGCGCTGATTATTTTTTGGGTGTGCCGTTTAATATAGCCTCTTATGCCCTGTTAACGATGATGCTGGCGCAACAGTGTGACCTGGAGCCAGGTGAATTCGTGCTGACTTTTGGTGATGTACATCTGTATAGCAACCATCTCAATGATCCGGCGATTGTAGCTGAGCAGCTTTCCCGTACCCCCGGCCTTTTGCCTGAGCTGCGTATTATACGTCGTCCCGCTAGCCTGTTTGATTACTGCTATGAAGACTTCCAGTTGGAGGGATACCAGCCTCAACCCGGTATACGTGCACCGATAGCGATTTAAGGAGAGTTATGCTGTTATCAATTATCGTGGCCCAATCACAAAATCGGGTGATTGGTATCAACAATAAGTTACCCTGGTATCTGCCGGAAGATCTGAAGTACTTCAAGCGGATTACCCAGGGAAAGCCGATTATTATGGGTCGCAAAACCTATGAATCCATCGGTCGTCCGTTACTTGGTCGTACCAATATTGTCATCACCCGTGACGGTGATTATCAAGCACCGGGCATTAAGGTTGTGCATACGCTGGAGCAGGCTCTGGATCTGGCCGAACAACAGGCGCTGGTTGATGGTTCCGAAGAGGCTTTGGTGATCGGCGGGGCGGAAATCTATGCATTGACCCTGCCACAGGCGGACCGCTTGTATCTGACTCAGGTGCATGCACAGGTGGAAGGCGATGCTTTCTTTCCGGCGATAGACAAGGATCAGTGGCAGGAAGCGCTGCGTCAGGACTTTAATGCCGATGGGCCTAATCCCTATAATTATAGTTTTATTGTTTACCAGCGTGCTGACAGAGCTGAGGCTGAGCTGTGACAAGACATTCTCTACTGACATTGCTGGCTGATGGCGCTTTTCATTCCGGGCGAGAGCTGGGTGAGGCCTTGCAAATCAGTCGTACGGCTGTCTGGAAGCAGATCAAGTTGCTTGAAGCTATGGGGCTTGAGGTTTTCAGTATTCGTGGGCGTGGTTATCGTATTCCTGGTGGGGTTGACCTGATTGAGCTGGATAGGCTTAAAGGTCTGCTGGGAGCCACATCGCCGATCCTGCTGGATGAAATGGATCTGCGTCTGTCTACGGGTTCAACCAATGAGTTGGCCTTAGAGGGATTGCGCCGAGGTGTACATCGTGCATTGTATGTAGCTGAGCAACAGACCGCTGGCCGTGGGCGCCGTGGGCGTCAATGGGTCAGTCCTTTGGCTTCGGGTTTGTATTTCTCATTAGCCTGGCGTTTTCGCTGTGGTGTGACGGCTCTGGAGGGTTTGAGTCTTGTGGTAGGGCTGGCACTCAAGCGGGTGCTGGATCGGGCTGGCTATCATGATGTCGGGGTAAAGTGGCCTAATGATCTGTTGGTTGGGCGAAAGAAGCTGGCCGGGGTGTTAATCGAGGTGACGGGTGACACGGCGGTTGAGTCGCAACTTGTTATTGGCATAGGTCTGAATACCGGCTTAAGGGAGGTTGAAACAGATGCTATCGATCAGCAATGGTCTGATCTGAATCAGCAAGGGCTGGCAATGAATCGCACGGAACTGCTGGCTGCTTTATTGATCGAGCTGATTGCGGTGTTGCAAGTGTTTGAGCGTGATGGCTTCAAGGCGTTTCGAGATGAATGGCTTGCGGCGGATATCTATCGCAATCAACCTGTGCGTGTGCAGACGGGTGCTGAAGCTTATATTACCGGCATAGCGGCGGGTGTGAGTGAAACCGGCGCATTATTATTGCAGACCGAACAGGAGTTGCGGACGTTGCATGGTGGAGAGGTTAGCCTGAGGCCGGTATGAGACAGCTCGAAATAGATGCCGGGAATACTTTTGTAAAATGGCGTTTGCGTGACAATCGCGAGGTAATACAGGAGGGGCGGCTCCTAACAGCACAGGTGCGCGATGGGGATGTGCAGCCTCCTCCAGTTTGGGGGCAGGCTGAGCAGGCAAAAGTAGCCTCTGTGGCAGGTGATGCTGTTCATGACTGGCTTGTTGGTGTATTAGTCGCTTTGGATGTTTGCGTCGATTTTGTGCAGGTTTCAGCGCAACGGTATGGTTTGAAAAATGCTTATGAACAGCCACTGCAGATGGGGGTTGATCGCTGGGTGGCCATGCTGGCTGCCTGGCAGCAGACCCGTCAAGGAGTCTGTGTTGTGGATGCTGGCAGTGCAGTTACCGTGGATTTTGTTGATACACAGGGGCAGCATCTGGGAGGCTATATTATGCCCGGCTTGCGACTGCTTCAGGATAGTCTGTTAGGTTCTACGGCAGGAGTGCGATGGTCGAAGCTGCCGGAGAACTATTCTTTACTGCCAGGCAGTTCAACGGCAGCCTGTGTGTACAATGGCGGGTACTATCTGCTGGCTGCGTTACTACAGCGGGTAAAGATGGATTGTGCGGCTTATGGTATTGATCATATTATCCTGACAGGTGGCGATGCAGCTGAGCTGTATCGGCAAAGTCAGATTGGGCGGTTGCAGGAGTCGCTGGTGCTGGATGGTCTGCAGTGGTTTGGAGAGGGTTGATGTGGCGTTGGTTGATGGTGATGCTATTTCTGGTCAATGCGCTGGTTTTTTTCTGGTATGCCCAACAGTATTCTGGACTGGCGAGCCCGTCCGTCCCGCCACTACCCAGTCAGAATGCGCTGCAACTGGTTGATGATGCACCGGAAGCTGGGCAGGCATCCCCGGTTCTGTAAGAATTAATAAAAAAACCAAAAAATTAAAAAACAGGGCTTGCATCAGTCGTTGGCTATCAGTAAGATACGCACCACTTCGACGGTTACGCCGGTATAGCTCAGTTGGTAGAGCAACTGACTTGTAATCAGTAGGTCCGGGGTTCGACTCCTCGTGCCGGCACCAGTTGAGATCGCGAAGTGTGTGGTGGGGTTCCCGAGTGGCCAAAGGGATCAGACTGTAAATCTGACGCGAGAGCTTCGGTGGTTCGAATCCACCTCCCACCACCATTCTCAATCAGCTGACTTCGGCGGGTATGGTATAGTGGCTATTACCTCAGCCTTCCAAGCTGAAGAGGCGGGTTCGATTCCCGCTACCCGCTCCATTTTTCGCTCATGTAGCTCAGGGGTAGAGCACACCCTTGGTAAGGGTGAGGTCGGCGGTTCAATTCCGCCCATGAGCTCCATGTATTTATGAAGGGTAGATATAGCGATATGTCTGCCCTTTGTTGTATTTAACGACCTGTGGTCAACCTGAAAGATTGGGAACTCAATATGGCTAAGAAAGCTTTTGAACGTAACAAGCCGCACGTCAACGTAGGAACCATTGGCCACGTTGACCACGGTAAGACAACCCTGACAGCCGCTCTGACGCGCGTATGTGCGGAAGTATGGGGTGGAGCAGCGGTTGCCTTTGACGGTATCGACAACGCACCTGAAGAGCGTGAGCGTGGTATTACTATCTCTACATCACACGTAGAGTATGAATCACCGACTCGCCACTATGCGCACGTTGACTGCCCAGGGCACGCTGACTATGTAAAAAACATGATCACCGGTGCGGCGCAGATGGATGGTGCAATTCTGGTGTGTTCAGCCGCTGACGGCCCTATGCCACAGACGCGTGAGCACATTCTGCTGTCACGTCAGGTGGGTGTACCTTTCATCGTCGTGTTCCTGAACAAAGCGGACATGGTTGATGATGAAGAGCTGATGGAACTGGTTGAGATGGAAGTTCGCGAACTTCTGGATCAGTACGACTTCCCAGGCGACGATACCCCTATCATCATCGGTTCAGCGCTGATGGCGCTGGAGGGTAAAGACGACAATGAAATGGGTACTACCGCTGTTAAGAAGCTGGTAGAAGCTCTGGATAGCTATATCCCTGAGCCGGAGCGTGCGATTGATAAGCCGTTCCTGATGCCGATTGAAGACGTATTCTCTATTTCCGGTCGTGGTACTGTAGTAACCGGTCGTATTGAGCGTGGTGTTGTTAAAGCGGGTGAAGAGATCGAAATCGTCGGTATCCGTCCAACCACCAAGACTACTTGTACTGGTGTTGAGATGTTCCGTAAGCTGCTGGACGAAGGTCGTGCAGGTGAGAACGTCGGTGCGCTGTTGCGTGGCACCAAGCGTGATGACGTTGAGCGTGGTCAGGTATTGGCCAAGCCAGGTTCAATCACACCACACACCAAGTTCGAAGGCGAAGTGTACGTACTGAGCAAAGAAGAGGGTGGTCGTCATACACCATTCTTCAAAGGCTACCGTCCACAGTTCTACTTCCGTACCACAGACATCACTGGCGCGTGTGAACTGCCAGAGGGTGTTGAGATGGTAATGCCGGGTGATAACGTGCAGATGACTGTTACGCTGATCAACCCGATTGCGATGGAAGAAGGCCTGCGCTTTGCGATCCGTGAAGGCGGTCGTACAGTGGGTGCAGGTGTTGTTGCGAAAATTCTTGACTAATTAGTAGAATTTTCCTTGCCAGCTGTTGGGGAGGTCACTATAATGTGCCTCCCTATTATGCAGTAGGCCAGTAGCTCAATTGGCAGAGCAGCGGTCTCCAAAACCGCAGGTTGGGGGTTCGATTCCCTCCTGGCCTGCCACCTCCAGTCGGAAGTGGCGTCACATAGCGTAAGCTTACCTTTTTAAGCCGAGGCTTCTTAGCGTGAACACAAAAGTACAAGCTGAAGAATCTAAATATGACAGCCTTAAGTGGGTAGCTGTTGTAGCGATTGTAGTTGCAGGCGTGGTCGGGAACTCTATGTTCTCTGACGAGTCTCTGTTGTATCGGGTGTTGGCACTGTTGGTGCTTGCTGTTGCAGCTGGATTTATTGTGCTGCAGACGGCAAAAGGCCGTACCTGGTATAAGTTGTTTAAAGATGCCAAGGGTGAAATGCGGCGTGTAGTATGGCCGACACGTCAGGAAACATTGCAGACCACCTTGATGGTGCTGGCTGCGGTGCTGGTTGTCGCGCTTATGCTCTGGGGCATGGATACATTCTTCGGCTGGATAGTTTCCAGTACGATAGGCTAGGGGTCTCGCATGAGTACAGAAGAAAAAAAGCGTTGGTATGTTGTGCATGCCTATTCCGGCTACGAAAAGCGGGTTATGAGCGGTCTTAAAGAGCGTATAGAGCTCCATGGTATGCAGGACCTCTTTGGTGATGTGCTGGTGCCGACCGAAGAAGTGGTTGAAATACGTGACGGCAAAAAGCGTAAGTCCGAGCGTAAGTTTTATCCCGGCTATGTGCTGGTGAATATGGTTATGAATGATGAGACCTGGCATTTGGTGAAAAGTACACCAAGAGTGCTGGGTTTTATTGGTGGTACGGCTGATAAGCCAGCGCCAATTACTGAGCGTGAAGCAAACGAAATTCTGCAGCGTGTTGAAAGTGGTGCCGATAAGCCACGTCCGAAGACTGTATTTGAGCCGGGCGAGATGGTGCGTGTCACTGAAGGACCATTTGCTGACTTTAATGGTGTGGTTGAAGAAGTTAATTACGAGAAAAACCGCCTGCAGGTTGCTGTGCTGATATTCGGCCGCTCGACGCCTGTAGAGTTGGAATTCCGTCAGGTAGAGAAAGCCTGAGTCTGTTTTTGTGATGCCAGGTCGGTTACGACCGGGCAGTTTTGTGTAACGAAGGGGAGCTGAAAAGCGCTTGTACCCAAAGGAGTAGCTTAATGGCTAAGAAAATTAATGCTTATATCAAGCTGCAGGTTAAAGCCGGTCAGGCTAACCCAAGTCCACCAGTAGGTCCGGCTTTGGGTCAGCATGGTGTTAATATCATGGAGTTCTGCAAAGCGTTTAACGCCGCAACTCAGGGTATTGAACCAGGTCTGCCAACACCTGTGGTGATCACTGTTTACAGTGACCGTAGCTTTACTTTTATCACCAAAACCCCACCGGCTTCAATCCTGCTGAAAAAAGCAGCGGGTCTGAAAAGTGGTTCTGCGCGTCCTAACACCGAGAAGGTTGCTACTGTGACTCGTGCTCAGGTTGAAGAGATCGCAACTGCTAAAATGCCGGATCTGACCGCTGCTGATATGGATGCTGCTGTACGTACTATCGCAGGCAGTGCGCGTTCAATGGGTATTATTGTAGAAGGTGAAGAGTAATGGCTAAGCTAACTAAGCGCCAGAAGGCGATCAGTGAGAAACTCGTAGCTGGTAAACTCTACCCGGTACAGGATGCTGTTGCTGTGCTGGCTGAAGTTTCTACAGTTAAATTTGTTGAATCTATCGATGTGGCTGTAAACCTGGGCGTTGATCCACGTAAATCGGATCAGGTTGTTCGTGGTTCTACTGTACTGCCACACGGTACCGGTAAAGATGTTCGTGTTGCTGTGTTTGCGCAGGGCGAAAATGCCGAAAAAGCTAAAGCGGCTGGTGCTGATATCGTTGGTTTCGAAGATCTGGCAGAACAGGTTAAAGCCGGTAATCTGGATTTTGACGTTGTTATCGCCACGCCTGATGCTATGCGTGTTGTCGGTCAGTTGGGTCAGATCCTCGGCCCACGTGGCCTGATGCCTAACCCGAAAGTCGGTACAGTAACACCAGACGTCGCCACGGCTGTTCAGAATGCCAAGGCCGGTCAGGTGCGTTTCCGTACTGACAAAAATGGTATTATCCACTGTTCAGTCGGTAAGGTTGGCTTTGCAGCTGATGCAATCAAAGAAAATATTGAAGCGCTGGTAGCGGATCTGAAGAAACTTAAACCTTCTTCTTCTAAAGGCATTTATGTAAAGAAAGTAACCCTGTCCACTACTATGGGCCCGGGTGTAGTAGTTGATCAGTCTTCATTGAGCTGATTTTAACTACAACGTTTTTGAGGGTCTTCGTGACCTGTCAGACAGATACGAAGACCGTCAAAGACCGCAGGTGAGGTATGACTCAGGTTGTACCTCTTAATGGTTTAACCGGCCTGCGCAGACGGTGAAGATTCAAACGAATCAGTACCACCGTACTCACCGCCTGAATCAACTGGTTCGGGTGTTTGGTTTGGTAAATGGTCGAAAGACTCAATCCAGGAGTAAATCGTGGCATTAGGACTCGAAGACAAAAAAGCGATCGTCGCTGAGGTCCAGGAAGCTGCTAAATCAGCTGTGTCTGCTGTTGTTGCTGACTCACGTGGCGTATCTGTAACAGATATGACTGCGTTGCGTAAACTGGCCCGTGAAAACGGTGTCTGGTTGCGTGTGGTTCGTAACACACTGGCACGTCGTGCCCTTGAAGGTACCGACTACGTGTGTCTGCAAGACACCTTTGTAGGGCCTTCTATCATTGCATTTTCTACAGAGCATCCGGGTGCGGGTGCACGTATTCTGAAAGAATTTGCCAAGGGTAACGAGAAGTTTGAGCTGAAAGCTGCAGCCTTTGAGGGTGAGAAAGTTGATATCTCCCTGCTGGCAAGCCTGCCAACTTACGACGAAGCAATTGCCAAGTTGATGAGCGTCCTCAAGGAAGCTTCTGCTGGCAAGCTGGTACGTACACTGGCAGCCGTTCGCGATCAGAAAGAGCAGGCAGCCTGATTGCCTTACGGCAAGCTGTCTGATTAAGCGTTTAATGGGCTAAGCCCGAAAGTAATTCAGGAATCTATATAATGTCTCTGACTCAAGAAGATATCATCAATGCAGTAGCTGAAATGTCTGTAAAGGACGTTGTTACTCTGATTGAAGCTATGGAAGAAAAATTCGGTGTATCTGCTGCTGCTGCAGTAGCTGCGGGTCCTGCAGCTGCTGAAGTGGCTGAAGAACAGACTGAATTCAACGTCATCCTGGCTGAAACTGGTGATAAGAAAGTTAACGTAATCAAAGCTGTTCGTGGCGCTACAGGCCTGGGTCTGAAAGAAGCTAAAGAACTGGTTGACGGAGCGCCTGCTACGATCAAAGAAGGCGTTTCTAAAGACGAAGCTGAAGAACTCAAGAAAGCACTGGAAGAAGCCGGCGCTAAAGTTGAGCTCAAGTAATCGCTTTAATGCGCTGCAAGCAGCGTAAACTGCTTTGAAAGCGTATGGCTGGTGGCCGCGAGCCACCGGCCTTTTTCCGTTATTGAATGACAGCAAACAGATAACGGATCTACAGACTGGAAGATCCCCTTCTGGGCTGGCTTCTCAACTAGGTGCACATGCTGGGGAACACTGATGGCTTATTCATATACTGAAAAGAAACGTATTCGTAAGGATTTCAGCAAGCTGAACCAGGTAATGGATGTTCCATTCCTGCTTGCTACACAGCTGGACTCTTACCGCAAGTTTCTGCAGCAGGGAGCGGACGCGCAACAGCGCGACGAGACCGGACTCCAGGCAGCATTTAATTCTGTTTTTCCAATTGTTTCCTATTCCGGAAATGCGGCACTGGAATACGTTGGTTACCGCCTCGGTGAACCCGTTTTTGATGTCAAGGAGTGCATGCAGCGGGGTATCACTTATGCCGCGCCACTTCGTGTCAAAGTGCGTCTGGTAATCTACGACCGTGAATCGTCAAGTAAAGCGGTTAAAGATATCAAGGAACAGGAAGTCTACATGGGCGAAATGCCCCTGATGACAGATAACGGTACCTTTGTTATTAATGGTACTGAACGTGTAATCGTATCGCAGCTACACCGCTCACCGGGTGTGTTTTTTGATCATGATAAAGGCAAAACCCATTCATCGGGTAAATTGCTCTACTCTGCGCGTATTATTCCTTACCGTGGTTCATGGCTGGATTTCGAATTCGATCCAAAAGATGCGCTGTTTGTACGTATCGACCGTCGGCGTAAACTGCCGGCATCGGTGCTATTGCGCTCGCTGGGTTACAGCACAGAAGAAATTCTGGAAATTTTCTTCGAAAATACCGGCTGGAATTTTGAAGGCGACCTGATCTGGATGGATCTGGTACCTGAGCGCCTGCGCGGTGAAACCATGTCCTTTGAGATCAAAGATCCTGAGGGCAATGTGATTGTTGAAGCGGGTCGTCGTATTACCCCGCGTCATACGCGTCAGATGACCCAGGCCGGCATGAAGCAATTGCAGGTTCCTGCTGAATACCTCAGCGGCAAAGTGCTGGCGAAAGATATGGCAGATCCTTCAACCGGTGAAGTGATCGCTGTTGCTAATACCGAGATCACCGACGAGTTGATTACCCGTCTGCAGGTGGCCGGCGTCGAGCGTTTTGAAACGCTTTACACCAATGATCTGGATTGTGGTCCTTATATTTCCGATACCTTGCGTATCGATACCACTCGCAATCAGATTGAAGCATTGGTAGAAATCTACCGTATGATGCGCCCGGGCGAGCCGCCTACTAAAGAGTCGGCAGAAGGCTTGTTCGAGAATCTGTTCTTCTCCGAAGAGCGCTATGATCTGTCAGCCGTTGGTCGGATGAAGTTCAATCGTCGTCTGGGTCGTGATGCTGAAGTCGGTAGCCCGATTCTGGAAAAAGCTGACATCCTCGATGTGATGAAGACCCTGATCGGTATTCGTAACGGTAAAGGCATTGTCGATGACATTGACCATCTGGGTAACCGTCGTATCCGTTCTGTCGGTGAAATGGCTGAAAACCAGTTCCGTGTAGGGCTGGTGCGTGTCGAGCGTGCGGTACGTGAGCGCCTGAGCATGGCAGAAGCGGATAACCTGATGCCTCAGGATCTGATTAATGCCAAGCCTGTTGCTGCTGCCGTTAAAGAGTTTTTCGGTTCCAGTCAGCTGTCCCAGTTTATGGACCAGAACAACCCGCTGTCCGAGATTACTCACAAACGTCGTGTTTCCGCGTTAGGCCCAGGCGGTCTGACCCGTGAGCGTGCTGGCTTTGAAGTACGTGACGTGCATCCAACCCATTATGGCCGTGTCTGCCCGATCGAGACCCCTGAAGGTCCGAACATCGGTCTGATCAACTCCTTGGCTGTTTATGCACGCACCAATGATTATGGCTTCCTGGAAACCCCTTATCGCCGCGTATTGGATGGTAAAGTTTCTGACGACATCGATTACCTGTCAGCGATTGAAGAAAACAACTTCGTTATCGCACAGGCATCCGCCAAGCTGGACGATAAAAACTGTCTGGCAGAAGATCTGGTTGAAGTCCGTCACGCTAACGAATTTACCGTTATGCCGCGTGACAAGGTCCAGTATATGGACGTTTCGGCACGTCAGATCGTATCTGTAGCCGCCGCCCTTATCCCGTTCCTGGAGCACGATGACGCCAACCGTGCGTTGATGGGGTCGAACATGCAGCGTCAGGCTGTACCCACACTGCGTGCCGAGAAGCCGCTGGTAGGTACTGGTATTGAACGTAGTGTGGCACAGGACTCGGGTGTCTGTGTGGTTGCTACCCGCGGTGGTGTGATTGAATCTGTTGATGCCAGCCGTATTGTGGTACGCGCCAACGATGATGAAACTGCCGTCGGCGATGCCGGTGTCGACATCTATAATCTGACCAAATACGTGCGTTCTAACCAGAACACCTGTATTAACCAGCGTGCCATCGTGCGCCCAGGTGAAAGCATAGCCCGTGGCGATATTCTCGCCGACGGTCCTTCGGTAGATATGGGTGAGCTGGCACTGGGTCAGAACATGCGTATCGCCTTCATGCCCTGGAATGGTTACAACTTTGAGGATTCCATCCTCATCTCCGAGCGTGTCGTTGAAGAAGATCGTTTTACTACTATCCACATTCAGGAACTGACCTGTGTGGCGCGTGATACCAAGCTGGGATCTGAAGAAATCACTTCCGATATTCCTAATGTTGGTGAAGCGGCGCTGGGCAAGCTGGATGAAACCGGTATCGTGCATATCGGTGCTGAAGTTGGCCCAGGCGACATTCTGGTCGGTAAGGTTACCCCTAAGGGTGAAACCCAGCTGACCCCGGAAGAAAAACTGCTACGTGCCATCTTTGGTGAAAAAGCCTCTGATGTTAAAGATACCTCCCTGCGTGTGAAGGGCGGTACGATCGGTAAGGTTATCGATGTGCAGGTGTTTACCCGCGATGGTGTGGAAAAAGATGCCCGTGCTGTTTCCATCGAGAAGTCTGAGCTGGATAGCATCCGCAAAGACCTTAACGATGAGTTCCGTATCGTTGAAGATGCGACTTTCGAACGTCTGACTAAAGCACTGGTCGGTCTGAAAGCCGAAGGCGGTGCCGGACTGAAGAAGAGCGAAACGATTACTGAAGAATTCCTCAGCAACTTAAAGCGTTCTGAGTGGTTCAAGATTCGTCTTGCCGATTCTGAAGTGCAGGACATGCTGGAACAGGCGCAGAAGCAGCTTGAAGAGCGTCGTGAAAATCTGGATAAGCGTTTCGAAGACAAGAAAGGCAAGCTGCAAACTGGCGATGACCTGGCACCGGGTGTGCTGAAAATCGTCAAGGTTTATGTTGCTACCAAACGCCGTATCCAGCCAGGTGACAAGATGGCGGGTCGTCACGGTAACAAAGGTGTTATCTCGGTCATCATGCCGGTTGAAGATATGCCTTATGACGAAAACGGCGAGCCGATCGATATCGTCCTCAACCCGCTGGGTGTACCGTCACGTATGAACGTCGGTCAGATCCTGGAAACCCACATGGGTGCGGCAGCCAAGGGCTTGGGTCGTAAGATCAACACCATGCTGGATATTGAGCGTGCCAAGGCTGAAAAAGTCAAAGACGTTCGGGACTTCCTGGGTCAGGTGTATAACGCCGAACATGCTGGCTTGCCACTGGGTCGTCGTGAAGATCTGGAAAGTTTCAGTGATGCCGAGATTCTGGAATTGGCGAATAACCTGCGTAAGGGCGTGCCTTTGGCCTCGCCAGTATTCGACGGTGCCAAGGAAAGTGAAATCAAAGCCCTGTTGCGTTTGGCCGATATGAATGACAGTGGTCAGGTGACCCTGTATGACGGCCGTACCGGTGATAAATTCGACCGTCAGGTCACCGTAGGTTACATGTACATGCTCAAGCTCAACCACTTGGTTGATGACAAGATGCATGCACGTTCTACCGGTTCTTACAGTCTTGTTACGCAGCAGCCGCTGGGTGGTAAGGCGCAATTCGGTGGACAGCGATTCGGTGAGATGGAGGTCTGGGCATTGGAGGCGTATGGCGCGGCTTATACGCTTCAGGAAATGCTCACCGTTAAGTCAGATGACGTCAATGGTCGTACCAAAATGTATAAAAACATTGTGGATGGCAACCATCGTATGGAGCCTGGCATGCCAGAGTCGTTTAACGTATTGATCAAGGAAATTCGTTCTCTCGGTATCGATATCGAACTTGAAAGCGATTGAGACCTAAACTGATCACATCAGGTGGCGCCCCTTGCGGGCGCTTCCCCAGAGAACTCCGTGAGGAGCTATAGACAATGAAAGATTTGCTGAATCTGCTCAAGAATCAGGGTAAAACTGAAGAGTTTGACTCTATCCGTATCACCCTGGCATCACCGGATATGATCCGTTCCTGGTCTTACGGTGAAGTTAAGAAGCCGGAAACCATTAACTATCGTACCTTTAAGCCGGAACGTGATGGTTTGTTCTGTGCCAAGATCTTTGGCCCGATCAAGGATTACGAGTGCCTGTGCGGTAAATACAAACGCATGAAGCACCGCGGCGTTATCTGCGAGAAGTGTGGCGTTGAAGTGACCATGACCAAAGTGCGCCGTGACCGTATGGCGCATATTGAGCTGGCTTCACCGGTAGCTCACATTTGGTTCCTGAAATCTCTGCCGTCCCGTATCGGCTTGATGATGGACATGACGCTGCGTGATATTGAACGCGTGCTCTATTTTGAATCCTTTGTAGTGATCGATCCGGGTATGACTACCCTGGAGCGTGGACAGCTGCTGAATGACGAGCAGTACTTTGAAGCGCTGGAAGAGTTCGGCGACGAATTCGATGCGCGTATGGGTGCTGAAGCGGTTCAAGAGTTGCTGGGCTCTATCGACCTTGAAGGCGAGTGTCAGCGTATGCGTGAAGAAATTCCGCAGACCAACTCTGAGACCAAGCTGAAGAAACTGTCCAAGCGTCTGAAGCTGATGGAAGCCTTCCTTAAATCCGGTAACAAGCCGGAGTGGATGATTCTAAATGTGCTGCCAGTTCTGCCACCGGATCTGCGTCCGTTAGTACCGCTGGATGGCGGCCGTTTCGCTACGTCTGACCTGAACGATCTGTACCGTCGCGTAATTAACCGTAATAACCGTCTGAAGCGTCTGCTAGACCTGAATGCACCGGATATTATCGTACGCAACGAGAAGCGTATGTTGCAGGAATCGGTTGATGCGCTGCTGGATAACGGTCGTCGTGGTCGTGCCATTACCGGTTCTAACAAGCGTCCGCTGAAATCGCTTGCCGATATGATCAAAGGTAAGCAGGGTCGTTTCCGTCAGAACCTGCTGGGTAAACGTGTCGACTATTCTGGTCGTTCGGTTATCGTGGTCGGTCCGTCACTGCGTCTGCATCAGTGCGGTCTGCCGAAAAAAATGGCACTGGAGCTGTTTAAGCCGTTCATCTTCTCCAAGCTGGAACTGCGTGGTCATGCCACCACCATCAAAGCCGCCAAGAAAATGGTTGAGCGTGAAGAAGCGCTGGTCTGGGATATACTCGATGAAGTGATCCGTGAACATCCCGTGCTACTTAACCGTGCACCGACACTTCACCGTTTGGGTATTCAGGCATTTGAGCCAGTACTGATCGAAGGTAAAGCGATCCAGCTGCACCCGCTGGTTTGTGCGGCTTACAACGCCGACTTTGACGGTGACCAGATGGCCGTTCACGTGCCGCTGACCATTGAAGCACAGCTTGAAGCCCGTGCCTTGATGATGTCTACCAACAACATCCTCTCGCCTGCCAATGGTGAGCCAATCATCGTGCCATCGCAGGACGTGGTTCTGGGTCTGTATTACATGACCCGTGAGCGCGTTGCCGCTGCTGGTGAAGGTATGTTGTTCAGTGACATCAAAGAAGTGACTCGTGCGCACGGTGCTGGCCAGGTACATCTGCAGGCCCGGGTTAAAGTGCGTATCCGTGAACTGATCCGTGATATTCACGGTAATGTTGAAGAGATCACCGCGGTTCGTGATACCACTGTCGGCCGTGCGCTGTTGTTTGATATCGTTCCCGATGGCCTGCCGTTTGCGCTGGTTGATCAGGCAATGAAAAAGAAAGCTATCTCCAAGCTGCTTAACGAAGCCTATCGTCGTTGCGGCCTGAAAGAAACGGTTATCTTTGCGGATCAACTGATGTACATGGGCTTCCGTCAGGCGACCTTGTCCGGTGCCTCGATTGGTGTCAATGATTTCGTTATTCCGGATGAAAAACCTCGTATTATCGCTGATGCTGAAGCTGAAGTGACCGAAATTGAACGTCAGTTCGCTGAAGGTCTGGTCACGCACGGTGAGAAATACAACAAGGTAGTCGATATCTGGTCGCGCGCCAACGAAGTACTGGCGAAGCGCATGATGGACAACCTGAAAGTTGATCTGGTGACCGATGTTAATGGTAACCAGGTTGAGCAGGAATCGTTTAACTCTGTGTATATCATGGCTGACTCAGGTGCACGTGGTAGTGCGGCACAGATACGTCAGTTAGCCGGTATGCGTGGTCTGATGGCCAAGCCGGATGGTTCGATCATCGAAACGCCGATCATCGCCAACTTCCGTGAAGGTCTAAACGTACTGCAGTACTTTATCTCCACGCACGGTGCGCGTAAGGGTCTTGCCGATACGGCGCTGAAAACAGCTAACTCCGGTTACCTGACTCGTCGTCTGGTTGACGTGGCTCAGGATCTGGTGATCACTGAAGTAGATTGTGGTACCGAAAACGGTGTTCTGGTTCAGCCGATCATTGAGGGTGGCGATATCATCGTCAGTCTGGGTGAGCAGTTGCTGGGTCGTGTCGTGGCGGTCGATGTGCTGAGTCCGGTAACGGGCGATGTGCTTATCGAGAAGGCTACGCTGATCGATGAAGCCTGGGTTGATCGTCTGCAAACAGACGAAGAACTGAGCAAAATTGATGAAGTGTTGGTGCGTTCTGCTATCACCTGTGATGCTAATCAGGGTGTTTGTTCCAGCTGTTATGGGCGTGATCTTGCACGCGGTCACCTGGTTAACCAGGGTGAAGCTGTAGGTGTTATCGCGGCCCAGTCAATCGGTGAGCCAGGTACACAGCTGACTATGCGTACCTTCCATATCGGTGGTGCAGCCTCGAGGGCCGCCGCAGTTGACAGTATTCAGGTCAAGAATGGCGGTATCGTACGCCTGCATAACCTGAAGTACGTAGAGCGTACCGATGGTAATCTGGTTGCCACGTCACGTTCAGGTGAACTGGGCATAACTGATGAACATGGTCGTGAGCGCGAGCGTTACAAGCTGCCTTATGGTGCAATGATCAAAGTGCGCGAAGGTTCAACAGTAGACGCTGGTGCCGTCGTGGCTAACTGGGATCCGCATACGCATCCAATCGTGTCGGAGATACAGGGTAAGATCGTCTTTGCGGGTCTGGAAGATGGTATCACCGTCAAACGTCAGACTGATGAATTGACCGGTCTTTCCACTATCGAAATTCTGGAAGGCAAGGATCGTCCTCAGGCGGGTAAAGATATTCGTCCGATGATCAAGCTGGTTGATTTCGATGGTAAGGATCTCTGTTACCCAGGTACAGAAATGTCAGCGCAGTATCTGCTGCCGCCTAAGGCGATCGTCAACCTGAATGATGGTGCTGAAGTGCAGATCGGTGACGTTCTGGCGCGTATTCCACAGGAAGGTACGGTTAACAAGGATATCACCGGTGGTCTGCCGCGTGTGGCCGACCTGTTTGAAGCGCGTAAGCCGAAAGAGTACGCCATCCTGGCTGAAATCTCTGGTGTGGTGACCTTCGGTAAAGAAACCAAAGGTAAGCGCCGTATCGTGATTACACCGCATGACGGTAGTGATCCTGTAGAGATCATGATCCAGAAATGGCGTAACCTGAACATCTTCGAAGGTGAGTCGGTTGAGAAGGGTGAGGTTATTTCTGATGGCCCATCCAACCCACACGATATCCTGCGTATTTTGGGTGTTAATGAACTGGCTAAGTATATCGTTGCTGAAATTCAGGATGTATACCGTCTCCAGGGTGTAGGTATCAACGACAAGCATATCGAAGTGATTGTGCGTCAGATGGTGCGTAAAGTTGAAATTATCGACTCTGGTGATTCTGACTTTATCCAGGGCGATCAGGTTGAATACATTGCTGTACGTAATGAAAATGCACGACTGGTTGAGGAAGGTAAATTCCCGGCACGGTTCGAGCGCGTACTGCTGGGTATCACCAAGGCATCGCTGGCAACCGAGTCGTTTATTTCGGCGGCATCCTTCCAGGAAACAACCCGCGTATTGACCGAAGGCGCCGTGAATGGCAAGAGCGATTACCTGCGCGGCTTGAAAGAAAACGTTGTGGTCGGTCGATTGATACCAGCCGGTACCGGTCTTGCCTACCACAGTGAGCGCAAACGCAAACGTCGTATGGGCTCCGAAAGTGGTACAGTGAGTGCGGAAGAAGTCCAGCAGGCACTGACCAAAGCACTGAATGCGTCAATGTCTGGTTCTGATTAAAAAACAGACAGTAATTGACGATCGGGGCGGGAATTAGGTAAACTTCCCGCCCTCTTGTTGACTGAGTAGGAATGCTCAGTCTTTTTATATGTTAAAACCAAAGGTGGAGAGTTTGCTGAATGGCAACAATTAACCAGTTGGTACGTAAGCCGCGTAAGCGCAAAGTACAGCCAAGTGACGTTCGCGCACTGGAAGCTTGTCCTCAGCGTCGTGGTGTTTGTACCCGTGTTTATACAACCACACCGAAGAAGCCTAACTCAGCGCTGCGTAAGGTCTGTCGTGTACGTCTGACCAACGGCTATGAAGTGTCTTCTTATATCGGTGGTGAAGGCCATAACCTGCAGGAACACTCTGTTGTTCTGATTCGTGGTGGTCGTGTAAAAGACTTGCCGGGTGTGCGTTATCACACAGTACGTGGCGCGCTTGACTGTTCCGGTGTTAATGACCGTAAACAGGCTCGTTCCAAGTACGGTACCAAACGTCCTAAGTCGTAATAAGTCGTTAAACGGCAAAGTTGTCACAGTCAGGCTTTTTTCAAAACGCATGCTGTTGCGCTAAACCGAACTGACGATAAGAGTAAGGGCAGGTGTCAAAGACATCCTGGCTAAACCTGAAGACCTTTTAATTGATTGAGGGCTTATCATGCCTAGAAGACGCATAGCTGCGAAGCGCGAAATACTGCCGGATCCAAAATTCGGTAACATCACACTGGCAAAATTCATCAACCATCTGATGGTCAGTGGCAAAAAATCTGTTGCAGAAAGCATAGTTTATGGCGCAATGGATAAAGTACAAGAGCGTACTAAACAGGATCCGCTGGAACTGTTTGATAAAGCACTTGAAACGGTTCAGCCCGTAGTGGAAGTTAAATCCCGTCGAGTCGGTGGTGCCACCTATCAGGTACCTGTTGAAGTTCGTCCTTCACGTCGTATGGCTCTGGCTATGCGCTGGTTGGTCGATTCTGCGCGTAAGCGTGGTGAAAAATCCATGGCCTTGCGTCTGGCTGGAGAGCTGGTTGACGCTTCTGAAGGGCGCGGCGCAGCCGTTAAGAAACGTGAAGACGTGCATCGTATGGCTGAAGCTAACAAGGCTTTTGCTCACTACCGCTTCTAAACTTCAGAGGATAACGTCGTGGCTCGTAAAACACCGCTATCCAGATACCGTAACATAGGTATCTGTGCGCACGTAGATGCTGGTAAAACCACCACTACGGAGCGTGTATTATTTTATACAGGTTTGTCTCATAAGCTGGGTGAGGTGCATGATGGCGCCGCTACCACAGACTGGATGGAACAGGAGCAGGAGCGTGGTATTACTATCACCTCGGCTGCAATCACCACTTTCTGGAGTGGTATGGGCAAACAGTTCGATGAACACCGTATCAACGTCATCGACACCCCTGGGCACGTTGACTTTACTATCGAAGTAGAGCGTTCTTTGCGCGTTCTTGATGGTGCGGTTGTGGTGTTGTGCGCCTCTTCAGGTGTGCAGCCACAGACTGAAACAGTCTGGCGTCAGGCGAACAAGTACGAAGTACCCCGCATGGTATTCGTCAACAAGATGGACCGTGCCGGTGCAGACTTCTTCCGTGTTGAAGAGCAGCTGAAAAAGCGTCTGAATGTTAATACTGTTGTGCTGAATTTCCCCATCGGTGCTGAAGATGACTTCAAAGGCGTCGTTGACTTGATTGAGATGAAATCAATCATCTGGAACGAAGCTGATCAGGGTATGACCTTCTCTCTGGAAGAGATTCCTGCTGAACTTCAGGCGCGTGCTGAAGAGCTGCGTGAGCAGTTAGTCGAAGCCGCCGCTGAAAGCAATGATGAGTACATGGAAAAATACCTGGGCGGCGAAGAGCTGACCAAGGAAGAAATCAAAGCCGGTTTGCGTGCACGTACCCTGGCAAATGATATCGTACTGATGCTGGCTGGCTCTGCATTCAAGAACAAGGGTGTACAGGCTGTACTGGATGCCGTTATTGAATTCCTGCCATCACCAACTGAAGTTAAGGCGATCGAAGGTGAGCTGGACGATAAAGACGGCACAGTGGCAACGCGTGAAGCGGATGACGATGCACCGTTTGCGGCGCTGGCGTTCAAAATCGCTACCGACCCGTTCGTGGGTACGCTGACCTTTATTCGTGTGTACTCGGGTGTTCTGAAATCTGGTGACAGTGTTTATAACTCTGTTAAAGAGAAAAAAGAACGCGTGGGTCGTATGGTGCAGATGCATGCTAACTCACGTGAAGAGATCAAAGAGATTCTCGCTGGCGATATCGCTGCGGTTATCGGTCTGAAAGATGTTACTACGGGTGATACCCTGTGTAGTCTGGATGACAAGATCGTTCTGGAACGTATGGAATTCCCGGATCCGGTTATTTCGGTTGCTGTTGAGCCCAAGTCTAAAGCTGATCAGGAAAAAATGGGTATTGCACTGAGCAAGCTGGCTCAGGAAGATCCGTCTTTCCGTGTGGCTACAGACGAAGAAAGTGGTCAGACCATTATTTCTGGTATGGGCGAGTTGCATCTGGACATCATCGTTGACCGTATGCGTCGCGAGTTCAAGGTTGAAGCCAATATCGGTAAGCCACAGGTTGCTTACCGTGAGAAGATCCGTAAACCGGTTGTTGCAAACCATAAGTTTGCCCGTCAGTCCGGTGGTCGTGGTCAGTATGGTCATGTCGTCGTTGAGTTCAGTCCGAGTGATGAAGAAGGATTGGAGTTCATTAACGAAATCGTGGGTGGTGCGATTCCTAAGGAATACATCCCTGCGGTGCAGAAGGGTATCGAAGAGCAGATGAAAAACGGCGTTATTGCCGGTTATCCGCTGATCGGCCTGAAAGCGCGTCTGTATGACGGTTCGTTCCATGAGGTTGACTCCAACGAGATGGCGTTTAAAATCGCTGCATCCCAGGCACTGAAAAAATATGCCCAGGAAGCAAGCCCTTGTCTGCTTGAGCCGATGATGAAGGTTGAAGTGGTAACTCCTGAGGAGTACATGGGTGACGTGATGGGTGACCTTAACCGTCGCCGTGGTCTGGTGCAGGGTATGGAAGATACCGTGTCCGGTAAAGTCATCAATGCTCAGGTTCCGCTGGGCGAGATGTTTGGTTATGCAACTGACCTTCGTTCTGCTTCACAGGGTCGGGCAACTTACTCTATGGAATTTGATTCCTACAGTGAAGCGCCGCAGAACATAGCCGAAGCTGTTACTAAACAGAATTGATTTAGCAATTACTTGATTAAGAGGATTTAGCCGTGGCTAAGAAAGCTTTTGAACGTAACAAGCCGCACGTCAACGTAGGAACCATTGGCCACGTTGACCACGGTAAGACAACCCTGACAGCCGCTCTGACGCGCGTATGTGCGGAAGTATGGGGTGGAGCAGCGGTTGCCTTTGACGGTATCGACAACGCACCTGAAGAGCGTGAGCGTGGTATTACTATCTCTACATCACACGTAGAGTATGAATCACCGACTCGCCACTATGCGCACGTTGACTGCCCAGGGCACGCTGACTATGTAAAAAACATGATCACCGGTGCGGCGCAGATGGATGGTGCAATTCTGGTGTGTTCAGCCGCTGACGGCCCTATGCCACAGACGCGTGAGCACATTCTGCTGTCACGTCAGGTGGGTGTACCTTTCATCGTCGTGTTCCTGAACAAAGCGGACATGGTTGATGATGAAGAGCTGATGGAACTGGTTGAGATGGAAGTTCGCGAACTTCTGGATCAGTACGACTTCCCAGGCGACGATACCCCTATCATCATCGGTTCAGCGCTGATGGCGCTGGAGGGTAAAGACGACAATGAAATGGGTACTACCGCTGTTAAGAAGCTGGTAGAAGCTCTGGATAGCTATATCCCTGAGCCGGAGCGTGCGATTGATAAGCCGTTCCTGATGCCGATTGAAGACGTATTCTCTATTTCCGGTCGTGGTACTGTAGTAACCGGTCGTATTGAGCGTGGTGTTGTTAAAGCGGGTGAAGAGATCGAAATCGTCGGTATCCGTCCAACCACCAAGACTACTTGTACTGGTGTTGAGATGTTCCGTAAGCTGCTGGACGAAGGTCGTGCAGGTGAGAACGTCGGTGCGCTGTTGCGTGGCACCAAGCGTGATGACGTTGAGCGTGGTCAGGTATTGGCCAAGCCAGGTTCAATCACACCACACACCAAGTTCGAAGGCGAAGTGTACGTACTGAGCAAAGAAGAGGGTGGTCGTCATACACCATTCTTCAAAGGCTACCGTCCACAGTTCTACTTCCGTACCACAGACATCACTGGCGCGTGTGAACTGCCAGAGGGTGTTGAGATGGTAATGCCGGGTGATAACGTGCAGATGACTGTTACGCTGATCAACCCGATTGCGATGGAAGAAGGCCTGCGCTTTGCGATCCGTGAAGGCGGTCGTACAGTGGGTGCAGGTGTTGTTGCGAAAATTCTTGACTAAGATTTAGTCATTCTAAAAACCCTCTACGGAGGGTTTTTTTATGGCTGGTTAAAAACTGTACCGATGGGCTTGTACTCACGTCACGGTATAAGTATAATTTGCGTCCCCTCATGTAAGGGGAGGTCGGCTATTGCCGTAATAAAATTAACAGGAAATGCGTGATCAGAATGCAGAACCAAAAAATCAGAATTCGTCTGAAGGCTTTTGATCATCGCCTGATCGACTCATCCGCGCAGGAGATTGTTGAAACTGCGAAACGGACGGGCGCACAGGTGCATGGTCCGATCCCACTTCCTACTCGCAAAGAGCGTTTTACCATACTGATTTCACCTCACGTGAACAAAGATGCACGTGATCAATATGAAATCCGTACGCATAAACGTGTTCTGGATATCGTCGAGCCAACTGAAAAAACAGTTGATGCTTTGATGAAGCTGGATCTCGCTGCGGGTGTAGAAGTGCAGATCAGCCTGGGCTAAACAAGCTGCGCAGAATTAATAACATTTAATGAAGCGCTATTTGAGGAATGCTCTGTAATGGGCGGCCATAGTGGGTTACAGCCCCGTACTCAACTGGCAAGAGGTATTAAAATGTCTGTAGGACTTATCGGACGTAAAGCGGGCATGACCCGTATCTTCACAGAAGATGGCGTGTCCGTGCCAGTCACTGTCATCGAGGTGGATCCGAACCGCGTGACTTGCGTCAAAACTGTTGATACTGACGGTTATGCCGCTATTCAAGTGACAACCGGCGCTAAGAAGGCTAATCGCCTGACTAAGCCGGCAGCTGGAAACTTTGCGAAAGCAGGAGTAGAAGCTGGTCGCGGTTTGTGGGAGTTCCGTCTCTCCGGTGATGAAGAAATCAACGTTGGCGATGCGCTGACGGTTGAGCGCTTCGAAGCAGGTCAGAAAATCGACGTAACCGGTCGTAGTAAGGGTAAGGGTTTTCAGGGTGGAGTTAAGCGCTGGAATTTCCGTACTCAGGATGCGACACACGGTAACTCGCTTTCTCACCGTGCTCCGGGCTCCATAGGTCAGTGTCAGACTCCGGGGCGTGTGTTCAAGGGCAAAAAGATGGCAGGTCACATGGGTGATGAGCGTTGCACAGTACAGACTCTAGAAGTTGTGCGTGTAGACGCTGAGCGTAACCTACTGCTGGTTAAGGGTGCCATTCCTGGCGCAACCGGCGGTGATGTCATCGTTAAACCTGCTGTAAAAGCACGCGGCTGAAGGGGTTAACATGAATATAAATCTGACAGGAGCCAACGGTTCGGTCGAAGTATCCGAACTGATATTTGGCAAAGAGTTTAATGAGTCTCTGGTACACCAGGTGGTAACTGCCTATATGGCAGGTGGCCGTCAGGGAACCAAAGCACAGAAAAATCGTTCCGCAGTATCCGGCGGTGGCGCTAAGCCATTCCGTCAGAAAGGAACAGGTCGTGCCCGTGCAGGAACCATTCGTTCCCCGCTGTGGCGCTCCGGTGGTGTTACTTTCGCTGCAAGTCCACGTGACTTCTCGCAGAAAGTAAACAAGAAGATGTATCGCGCTGCCATGCGTTGCATCCTTTCTGAGCTGGTTCGACAGGATCGTTTGGTTGTAGTTGAAGGTTTCCAGATGGAAGTGCCTAAGACCAAACAGTTCATTGCTAAAATGCAAGAGCTTGAGCTCAGCAATGCACTGGTGATCACTGAAGAAGTTGAAGTTAATCTGTATCTGGCTGCACGAAATGTTCCGCACGTTGACGTGCGTGACGTAGCGGCTATCGATCCGGTCAGTCTGATCGGTTTTGATAAAGTCGTTGTTACTGCTGCTGCTCTGAATAAAATCAATGAGGTGTTGGCATGAATCCAGAACGCATTTTTAAAGTGTTGTTGGGTCCGCACATCTCTGAGAAAGCAACTATTGTTGCTGACGGATCACAGCAAGTCGTATTTCGGGTTGCACCAGATGCTACTAAGCCTGAAATCAAAAGAGCCGTTGAAGAGCTATTCAATGTAAAAGTTGATGGTGTCAACGTACTGAACGTCAAGGGCAAGACCAAGCGTACTGCGCGCGGTCTGGGCAAGCGAAATGATGTTCGTAAGGCCTATGTTCGTCTGGCTGATGGCTCTGAAATTGATTTCATGGCTGGCGAATAAGAAGGGGTTAGATCATGGCACTCGTTAAATCAAAGCCGACCTCTGCCGGACGTCGTCATGTCGTTAAGGTAGTCAGCGCTGACCTGCATAAGGGTAAGCCTTTCGCCGCACTGGTCGAAAAGAAAAGTAAAACCGGCGGTCGTAACAATAATGGTCGTATCACTACCCGTCATATCGGTGGTGGCCACAAGCATCATTATCGTATCGTCGACTTCCGTCGCAATAAGGATGGTATTCAGGGCACTGTAGAGCGCATTGAGTATGATCCTAACCGTACTGCGCACATCGCATTGATTATGTATGCCGATGGTGAGCGTCGTTACATCATTGCACCGAAAGGTCTGCAGGCGGGATCTAAAGTAGTTTCTGGTGAAGCAGCTGATATCAAAATCGGCAACACCATGACGCTGCGTAATATCCCACTGGGTAGTACCGTACACTGTATCGAACTGAAGCCTGGAAAAGGCGCTCAGATGGCACGTTCTGCGGGTGCTTCTGCACAGCTGGTCGCGCGTGAAGGGGCTTATGCCACTCTGCGTCTGCGTTCTGGTGAAGTGCGTAAAGTACTGGTCGATTGTCGCGCCACACTGGGTGAAGTCAGCAACTCCGAGCATTCCCTCCGTCAGTTGGGTAAAGCCGGTGCCAAACGCTGGCGTGGTGTGCGCCCGACAGTTCGCGGTGTAGCAATGAACCCGGTCGATCACCCACATGGTGGTGGTGAAGGTCGTACCTCTGGTGGCCGTCATCCGGTTTCTCCATGGGGCGTCCCGACTAAAGGTCATAAAACTCGCAAGAACAAGCGTACCAATAAACTTATCGTACGCCGTCGTAGCGCTAAATAAGGGGATACAGCTGTGCCACGTTCACTGAAGAAAGGTCCATTTATCGACCTTCACCTGTTGAAGAAGGTAGAGGCTGCAATTGAAGCAAATGAAAAACGTCCGATCAAAACCTGGTCGCGTCGTTCCACAATTTTTCCGAATTTTGTGGGTTTGACAATTGCAGTACATAACGGCCGCCAGCACGTTCCAGTGTTTGTCACTGAGGACATGGTCGGTCATAAATTAGGTGAGTTTGCTGCTACACGTACATTCCGCGGTCATGCAGCCGACAAGAAGGCCAAGAAGAAGTAAGGGAGGATAGATGATGGAAATAGTCGCCAAACATATCGGCGCCCGCATCTCCGCCCAGAAGGCCCGTCTGGTCGCAGATCAGATCCGTGGTAAATCTGTGGGCGAAGCTCTGGATATCCTGACGTTCAGCAATAAGAAAGGTGCTGATCTGGTCAAGAAGGTGCTCGACTCCGCTATAGCAAATGCTGAGCATAACGAAGGTGCTGACGTGGACGAGTTGCGCGTTTCTGCTATCTTCGTTGACGAAGGTATGACCATGAAACGCATTCGGCCACGTGCAAAAGGTCGCGCAGACAGAGTTCTGAAGCGTACTGCACACATCACTGTAAAAGTGGCTGACTAAGAAGCTGACGGCTAGGAGATTTCGAAATGGGTCAGAAAGTTAACCCAACCGGTATACGTCTCGGCATCGTCAAAGACCACACTTCGGTGTGGTACGCTGACAAGTCAGACTATGCTGTTAAGCTGCTGAATGATCTCAAGGTGCGTAGCTACCTTGAGCAGAAGCTTAAGAATGCGTCTGTAAGTCGCATAGATATTGAACGTCCGGCTCAGAACGCTAAAATCACCATCCACACAGCCCGTCCCGGTATCGTGATCGGCAAGAAGGGTGAGGATGTTGAAGTACTGCGTTCTACGGTTTCTGAGATGATGGGTGTGCCTGTGCACATCAACATTGAAGAAGTTCGTAAGCCAGACCTAGATGCCAAACTGGTAGCGCAAAGCGTCGCCAGCCAGTTGGAACGCCGTGTTATGTTCCGTCGCGCTATGAAGCGTGCGGTGCAGAACTCTATGCGTATCGGCGCAAAGGGTATCAAAATTCAGGTTGGCGGTCGTCTTGGCGGTGCCGAGATTGCGCGTACTGAGTGGTATCGTGAAGGTCGTGTACCTTTGCATACGCTGCGTGCGGACATTGACTACGCAACCTACGAGGCGCACACAACATATGGTGTGATTGGCGTTAAAGTCTGGGTCTTCAAGGGTGAAGTTCTGGGTGGTATCGAACAGGTACGTGCCGAGAAGAACGCTCCCAAGAAGAAAGGAACTAAGTGAGGTAAACGTCAATGCTGCAACCAAAACGACTTAAGTACCGCAAGGTGATGAAAGGCCGTAACCGCGGCCTGGCACAGCGTGGCAGCAAGGTCAGCTTTGGTGAGTATGCGCTGAAAGCGACCGGTCGCGGTCGTATTACAGCGCGTCAGATCGAAGCGGCTCGTCGTACCATGACGCGTCATGTAAAGCGTGGTGGTAAGATCTGGATTCGGGTGTTCCCGGACAAACCGATCACGACCAAGCCCCTTGAAGTACGTATGGGTAAAGGTAAGGGTAACGTAGAATACTGGGTTGCACAGATCCAGCCAGGCAAGGTGCTGTTTGAAATCAGTGGTGTCAGCGAGCAGCTGGTATCTGAAGCCTTCGCTCTGGCTGCTGCAAAGCTGCCTGTAACTACAACCATAGTTAAACGGACGGTGATGTAATGAAAGCGACTGAACTGCGCGAACAAACTGCAGAAGAGCTTCAGCAGACGTTGCTAGGTCTGCTGAAAGACCAGTTCAATCTGCGCATGCAGAAAGCGACCGGTCAGCTGGCTCAGAATCACCTTTTAGGCCAGGTACGTCGCGACATTGCTCGCGTCAAAACTGTTCTTAAGCAAAAGGCAGGTGCATAAATGAGCGCAGAAAAACGTATTCGTACTGTGACCGGTAAGGTCATTAGTGACAAGATGGATAAAACCATCACGGTGATGGTAGAGCGTAAAGAAAAACACCCGATTTACGGAAAGTTTGTTCGTCGCTCCACCAAGCTGCATGCTCACGATGCTGATAATGCTTGCCGTATCGGTGATCTGGTAACGATTCAGGAGTCACGTCCTTTATCTAAATCCAAGACATGGGTACTGGTTCAAATCGAAGAACAGGCAAATAAAGCGTTAATGGCAGTTGAAGAGCCTGCCGCAGAGGTGTAAACTTATGCGCCTTTGCTCCATTACTCCGGCTGTCATTGGATGGTCGGTATAACAGTTTTGTGGGGTAGACCATGATTCAGACTGAATCGATGCTTGATGTCGCTGATAACAGCGGTGCCAAGCGAGTACAGTGTATTAAGGTCCTGGGCGGTTCTCACCGTCGCTACGCCGGTGTTGGTGATGTCATCAAAGTCACCGTTAAGGAAGCAATTCCGCGTGGTAAGGTGAAAAAAGGTCAGGTTCTTAAAGCTGTCGTAGTACGTACCCGTAAAGGTGTCCGTCGTCCGGATGGTTCCATCATCCGTTTCGATGTTAACTCAGCGGTTTTGCTGAATAACAACGGCGCACCAATCGGTACTCGTATCTTCGGCCCAGTAACGCGTGAACTTCGTACTGAGAAGTTCATGAAGATCATTTCCCTGGCGCCTGAAGTGCTCTGAGTTAACAGCTTTTGAAGCTAGTTGATTCATAAAACGCCATCCCCGAAAGGGTTTGGCGTTTTTGAGCATGAGAGGGTAGTAGGAAAGGAAGGTAACTAATGCGTAAAATTCGTCGCGACGATGAAGTCATCGTGATCGCAGGTAAAGATAAAGGCAAGCGTGGCAGAGTAATGCGCGTACTGTCTGACGACCGCCTGATCGTATCCGGTATCAACATGATCAAGAAGCATGTTAAGCCGAACCCGATGTTAGGTCAGCAGGGTGGCATATTAGAAAAGGAAGCGGCTCTGGCTGTTTCAAATGTCGCCATTTTTAATCCTGCTACCGGCAAAGGTGATCGTGTAGGCTTCAGAAAGCTTGAAGACGGCACCAAGGTACGCTTCTACAAGTCTAACGGCGAAATCGTCGTTGGCGATAAGTAAGAGAGGTTGGTGCAATGTCTAGATTAAAAGCGCTGTACGAAAGCGAACTGAAGCTAAAGCTGAAAGAAGAGCTGAATAGCCCGAATATCATGGCTGTTCCTCGCGTAAGTAAAATCACCCTGAACATGGGTGTGGGTGAAGCTCTCGGCGACAAAAAGCAGCTGGAAAACGCTGTGGCTGATATGATTGCAATTGCAGGTCAGAAGCCAGTTGTTACCAAGGCTCGTAAATCCATTGCGGGCTTTAAAGTCCGTGAAGGCTGGCCGATCGGTTGTAAAGTGACCCTGCGCGGTGAGCGTATGTGGGAATTTCTCGATCGTCTGGTTGACGTTTCTATCCCTCGTATCAGGGACTTCCGTGGTTTGAACCCGAAGTCATTTGATGGACGCGGAAACTACAGCATGGGTGTGAAAGAGCAGATTATTTTCCCAGAAATCGACTATGACAAGGTTGATAAGCTGCGTGGTCTGGATATCACGATCACTACTACAGCCCAGTCTAACGACGAAGGCCGTGCGCTGCTGGAAGCTCTGCAGTTCCCGTTCCGTAAATAATTAGGGGTAGAACAATGGCTAAAGTATCTATGAAAAACCGTGAAGCCAAGCGTGAAAAGCTGGCTGCGAAGTATGCAGTCAAGCGCGCTGAGCTGAAGGCACTCATTGTAAATCCTGCCAGCTCAGAAGATGAGCGGTGGGATGCGCAGGTAGCTTTGCAAAAGCTGCCACGTGATGCCAGTCCGGTTCGTCAACGCCGCCGCTGTCAGGTTACAGGTCGTCCACACGGTGTATACCGTAAGTTCGGTCTGTCACGTATCAAGTTGCGCGAAGCCGCTATGCGCGGTGACGTACCTGGTCTGAAAAAAGCAAGCTGGTAAGCTTGTCAATGGTAAGCCCAGTGGTCAGGGCAGAATTTTGTTTCTGCTACCGCACTGAGCTGCACAACTGAGGAAATAAGCATGAGTATGCAAGATACCCTCGCGGATATGTTTACCCGTATCCGTAACGGTAATATGGCTGAAAAGCCTGCAGTCACCATGCCTTCTTCAAAGCACAAAGTGGCTATTGCCAAAGTGCTCAAAGAGGAAGGCTACATCACTGATTACAGTGTTGAGGGTGAAAGCAAGCCGGTCCTGACCATCGAACTGAAATACTTCGAAGGCAAGCCGGTAATTGAAGAGATTAAACGTGTAAGCAAACCAAGTTTGCGTATTTACCGTCATGTTGCAAAGCTGCCGAAAGTATCTGACGGTCTAGGTGTTGCAATTATCTCTACCAGTAAAGGTGTCATGACCGATCGCGCTGCTCGTCAAGCCGGTATCGGTGGTGAAGTCATCTGTACGGTATTCTAAGGGGAGTTCTGATGTCACGTATAGCAAAGAATCCCGTTGTCGTACCTGCAGGTGTTGAGGTAAAAATCCAGGGGCAGCAAGTTGCTGTCAAAGGTAGCAACGGTCAGTTAAGTCTGGAAGTGCATCCTTCAGTGGGTGTTGAACTGAATGAAGGCAAAGTTGTATTTGTAGCCCGTGATGGCGGCAAACAGTCTATTGCACTATCCGGTACAACGCGTGCTCTGGTCAATAACATGGTCACAGGTGTCAGCACTGGTTTTCAGAAAACCATGCAGCTGATCGGTGTCGGTTACCGTGCCGCCGTTAAAGGCGACGTAGTAAACCTGACACTGGGTTTTTCACACCCGATCGATTACCAACTGCCTGCCGGCGTAAAGGCTGAAACTCCAAATAACACAACCATTATCCTGTCTGGTGCTGACAAGCAACAGGTTGGTCAGGTAGCTGCTGAAATACGCGCTTTCCGTCCGCCTGAACCTTATAAGGGTAAAGGGGTTCGTTATGTGGATGAGTATGTACGCCGCAAAGAGGCTAAGAAGAAGTAAGGCTGGGTCATGAACGAAAAAAATGTAGCTCGAATTCGTCGTGCGCGCCGCTCTCGCCTTAAAATGCGTGAACTGGGCGCAGTACGCTTGTGTGTTAATCGCACACCACGTCATATCTATGCGCAGATTATTTCCGCTGACGGCTCAACTGTTCTTGCCTCTGCATCAACTGTTGAGAAGGACCTGCGTGCGGGTGTAACCGGTAATGTTGAAGCCGCCAAAAAAGTGGGTGCACTGATTGCAGATCGTGCCAAAGCAGCGGGTGTTTCGCAGGTAGCGTTTGATCGCTCCGGTTATAAATATCATGGCAGAGTCCAGGCTCTGGCTGATGCGGCCCGCGAAGGCGGACTGGAATTCTAAAGGTTTCTAATATGGCAAATCACGAACAGAAAGACGGTGAACTCCAGGAGAGACTGGTCCAGGTAAACCGTGTAGCCAAAGTTGTGAAAGGTGGCCGTATCTTCGGTTTCACAGCACTAACAGTGGTCGGTGATGGCAATGGCCGCATCGGTTTCGGCCGCGGTAAGGCTCGCGAAGTGCCTGTTGCTATTCAAAAAGCAATGGAGCAAGCGCGTCGTAACATGGTCAGCGTGTCACTGAATGCACACACTCTGCAGTATCCCGTTAAAGCACAGCATGGTGCGTCCCGCGTATACATGCAGCCAGCATCTGAAGGTACCGGTATCATTGCCGGTGGTGCGATGCGTGCCGTGCTGGAACTGGCTGGTGTACAGAACGTACTGGCTAAATGTTATGGTTCTACTAACCCGGTAAACGTGGTGCGTGCAACTGTCAAAGGGTTGTCTTCTATGAAGTCACCTGATGATGTTGCGGCAAAACGTGGTAAATCCGTTGAAGAGATCCTGGGGAACTAAACGATGGCTAATACTATTAAAGTTACCCTGACGCGCAGCACCATCGGCACTTTGCCGAAGCATAAGCTGTGTGTGAAGGGTCTCGGGCTGCGCCGTATAGGTCACGTTGTGGAAGTGGAAGACACTCCTGCAGTGCGCGGTATGATCAATAAAGTCAACTACATGGTTCATGTAGTTGGTGAATGAAAGGAGTGACCCAATGCGTCTGAATACATTACGCCCGGGTGCTGGTTCCAAACAGGCTCCCAAGCGTGTTGGTCGTGGTATCGGCTCCGGTCTGGGTAAAACTTGTGGCCGTGGTCACAAGGGTCTTAAATCCCGCTCAGGCGGAAGCGTGAATCCAGGTTTTGAAGGTGGTCAGATGCCTATCCAGCGTCGTCTGCCAAAATTTGGTTTCACATCACGTAAGTCGCGTTATGTTGCCGAAATTCGTTTGAATGAAATCGGCAAAATCACCGCTGACGTGGTAGATCTCGAAGCGTTAAAAAATGCTGACATCATTCGCGATGAAATTAAAGTTGCGCGTGTAATCCTGTCAGGTGAAATCACAAAGCCTGTCACTGTTAAAGGTCTTAAAGTGACCAAAGGTGCTCAGGCGGCGATTGAAGCTGCTGGCGGTAAAGTCGAGGCGTAAATGGCTAAGCTAGGACAAACACCGGCAAGACAAAACGGACTGGGCGAGCTCTGGGCTCGCCTGCGTTTCGTTCTGATAGCGATCATTGTATACCGTATCGGTGCTCATATTCCGGTACCTGGTATTAACCCTGATCGGCTTGCTGCTCTGTTCGAACAAAATTCTGGAACCATTCTGAGTTTGTTCAACATGTTTTCAGGTGGTGCACTCGAGCGCATGAGTATTCTTGCGCTGGGTGTTATGCCGTATATTTCTGCATCGATCATAATGCAGCTGATGACGGCAGTGAGTCCACAACTGGAGCAGCTGAAGAAGGAAGGAGAATCTGGGCGTCGTAAAATCAACCAGTACACGCGTTACGGTACGGTTGTATTGGCGACGATCCAGGCATTTGGTATGTCCGTCGGCCTTGCGAGTCAAGGTGTGGCGTTTGCTACTGATGCCAGTTTCTACTTTGTCGCAGTCGTAACTTTTGTTTCGGGTGCGGTTTTCCTGATGTGGTTGGGCGAGCAGGTCACAGAACGTGGAATCGGTAATGGTATCTCCATTCTGATCTTTTCCGGTATTGTTGCAGGTCTTCCTGGTGCTATCGGGCAGTCTTTCGAGGCTGCACGCCAGGGTGATCTGAATATTCTGGCTCTGCTGTTGATCGCTGTTCTGGCTATGGCGACTGTGGCGTTTGTAGTGTTTATGGAACGCGGTCAACGCCGCATTACCATTAACTATGCAAAACGTCAGCAAGGTCGCCGTGTCTATGCAGCACAAAGTAGTCATCTGCCACTGAAAGTGAATATGGCTGGTGTTATACCGCCTATCTTTGCTTCCAGTATCCTGCTGTTCCCTGCTTCTATGGGGCAGTGGTTCGGTCAGAGTGAAGGCTTGGCTTGGCTGCAGGATATGGCCCTGGCTTTAGGTCCAGGTCAACCGCTGCACATTCTGCTGTTCGGCATTGCAATTGTGTTTTTCTGTTACTTCTATACGGCTCTTATGTTTAATCCGCGTGAAGTGGCAGATAACCTGAAAAAGTCTGGTGCATTCATCCCCGGAATCAGACCCGGTGAGCAATCTGCCCGTTATATCGACACTGTGCTGTCGCGGCTGACTCTGTTTGGCGCACTGTACATAACGGCTGTATCACTGATGCCGCAGTTTCTGGTTGTGGCGTGGAACATACCGTTCTACTTCGGTGGTACTTCAATGTTGATAGTCGTGGTGGTTGTGATGGATTTTATGGCGCAGGTGCAGTCGCATCTTATGTCCCATCAATATGAATCACTTATGAAAAAATCGAATCTTAAAGGTGGCGCAGGTTCACTGCGTTAAACCTGTTAGAGGTGGATCATGAAAGTACGCGCGTCTGTTAAAAAGATTTGCCGTAATTGCAAGATCGTACGTCGCAACGGTTCCGTGCGCGTGATCTGTAAAGTGGAACCCCGTCACAAACAGCGCCAGGGTTAACCACAAAATAAAAGCCGTGGAGGCGTCCGACTTGATTTATTTTTGATCAGGTTGTAGAATTGCGCGCCTTCCACGAACGATGAATGATTTGTCTCTGCGTGTAGCAGAGCCTTAATATGGAGTAGATTGAATGGCCCGTATAGCTGGCGTCAATATTCCTGACCATAAGCATGCGGTAATTTCTCTGACCTACATTTATGGGATTGGCCGCACTACTGCTCAGCAGATCTGTGCTGCAGTAGGCATTGTGCCAACGGTCAAGATCGGTGAGCTGTCTGAAGAGCAGCTCGATAATGTTCGTGGTGAAATTACTAAGTTGACTGTCGAAGGTGATCTTCGTCGTGAAGTCAACATGAACATCAAGCGTCTGATGGATCTTGGTTGTTACCGTGGTCTGCGTCACCGTCGTAACCTACCGGTTCGTGGTCAACGCAGCAAAACGAATGCGCGTACTCGTAAAGGGCCGCGTAAGCCGATCCGTAAGTAAGCGATAGGAATTCCCGAATATGGCTAAGCCAGGTAATCGCACACGTAAAAAGGTTAAAAAGCAGGTAGCGGATGGGCTAGCGCACATCCACGCCTCTTTTAACAACACAATTGTCACCATTACCGATCGTCAGGGAAATGCACTTTCCTGGGCGACTTCTGGTGGTTCTGGTTTCCGCGGCTCACGTAAGAGCACGCCTTTCGCAGCACAGGTTGCTGCAGAGCGTGCCGGTACGGCAGCCCTGGAGTACGGACTTAAAAACCTCGACGTGTTTGTAAAAGGACCGGGACCCGGTCGTGAGTCTGCAGTTCGTGCTTTGAACGGCTGCGGCTACAAAATTACAAATATCACTGATGTGACGCCTATCCCGCATAACGGATGTCGTCCACCGAAGAAACGTCGTGTTTAATCAGGAGACGGTATAATGGCTCGTTATCTTGGACCAACGTGCAAGCTGTCCCGTCGTGAGGGCACAGATCTCTTTTTGAAGAGTGGTGTTCGTGCGCTGGACAGTAAGTGCAAAGCAGAAGTTGTTCCCGGTGTGCATGGTGCACGCCGTGGTCGTCTCTCAGAGTATGGCCTGCAGCTTCGTGAAAAACAAAAAGTACGTCGTACCTACGGTGTGCTGGAACGTCAGTTCCGTGGATATTACAAAGAAGCCGCTCGTCGTAAGGGCGCTACAGGCGAAATCCTGTTGCAGCTTCTGGAAGGGCGTCTGGACAATGTTGTATACCGCATGGGCTTCGGCTCTACACGTGCAGAAGCGCGTCAGGTGGTATCTCACCGTCAGATTACTGTGAATGGTCAGGTTGTTAATATCCCGTCATTCCAGGTTAGCGTTGGCGATAAAATTGCAGTACGTGAAAAATCCAAAGCCCAGTTGCGTATCAAACATGCACTGGATCTGGCTGGTCAGCGTGCTCCTGTTGAGTGGATTGAAGTCGACTCTGCGAAGATGGAAGGTGAGTTCAAAGCACTTCCAGAGCGCAGTGAACTGGCTCAGGACATCAACGAACATTTGATCGTCGAGCTTTACTCGAAGTAATTCTTGAACTCTTGACTGGTGATACTATGCAGCGTTCTGTAAACGAGTTTCTTAGTCCACGTCATATTGACGTACAGGAAATCAGCAAAACTCGCGCCAAAGTGACTCTGGAGCCGCTTGAACGTGGCTTTGGACATACCCTTGGCAATGCGCTGCGCCGTATTTTGCTCTCTTCAATGCCTGGCTGTGCCGTTAGCGAAGTCGAAATTGACGGCGTGTTACACGAATACAGCAGCATTGAAGGTGTTCAGGAGGATGTCATTGAGATCCTCCTGAATCTAAAAGGGATTGCCTTCACGCTGCATAATGCAGACGAAGCAATTCTGACACTGAGCAAATCTGTAGCAGGCGTAGTAACGGCAGCTGATATTCAGCTGACACAGGATGTTGAGATTGTTAATCCCGATCACGTGATTGCACATCTCAACGGTAATAACAGCCTGAATATTCAACTCAAGGTCACACGTGGTCGTGGATATGTTCCGGCTGACTCACGAATGCTTGATGAGGATGAAAATCGTACTATCGGGCGTCTGTTACTGGATGCCAGTTACAGCCCGGTATTACGCGTGTCCTATCAGGTGGAAAGTGCGCGTGTTGAACAGCGTACCGACCTTGATAAGCTGATAATTGATATTGAATCCAACGGGACTATCGACCCTGAAGAGTGTATTCGCCGTGCGGCTACCATTCTTCATGAGCAGTTGTCAGTCTTTGTGGATCTTAAAGATGCCAGCCAGCAGTCGCGTACAGAAACAGACGATCCTGAGATCGATCCGGTTCTGTTGCGTCCGGTTGATGATCTTGAACTGACAGTGCGCTCGGCAAACTGTCTTAAAGCAGAACAGATCTACTATATCGGTGACCTGATCCAGCGCACCGAAGTTGAACTGTTGAAGACTCCTAACCTGGGTAAGAAGTCGCTGACGGAAATCAAGGATGTACTGGCCTCCAAAGGGCTGTCACTTGGTATGCGTCTAGAGAACTGGCCACCAGCCAGTCTCAAAAATGACGAAAAAGCGGCATCCTGAGTTAGCCTTCTGACACTAAGTTGTTAAGGATTTTGAAAAATGCGTCATCGTAAATCAGGTCGACACTTAAATCGTACAAGTGCTCACCGCAAAGCGATGTTCAAGAATATGGCTGTGTCTTTGTTCGAACATGAACTGATCAAGACTACGTTGCCAAAAGCTAAAGAACTTCGCCGTGTGGCTGAGCCGCTTATTACATTGGCTAAAATTGACAGCGTGGCTAACCGTCGTCTGGCATTTTCCCGTACGCGCAGTGATGCGGCTGTAGGTAAATTGTTTGGTGAGCTAGGCCCGCGTTATGCTAATCGTCCAGGTGGCTACATTCGTATTTTGAAATGTGGTTTCCGTAGTGGTGACAATGCGCCTATGGCTTATGTAGAGTTGGTTGATCGTCCCGCTTCTTCCGTAGCAGTTGAAGATAGCAGCGAAGATTAATCCAGCTTTAAGCATTAAAAAACCCGGCATTAGCCGGGTTTTTTGTTTGCAGAAGGCATTATTCGCTCGCGGAGCGAGCTCCCACAGAGGGCAATATTGTAGGAGTCCGCTCTGCGGGCGATTTTGTAAGCACGAGCTCCCACAAGGAGGGCGATATTGTAGGCGTGAGCTGTAGGAGCCCGCTCTGCGGGCGATTCCTGTACAGGATGTGCGTGCCAGAAAACAGCTCCTGCGTTTTCTGCATACACGCCGCGCCATCCATGGTGCTATAGTCGTGAGCGCTAGTTAGTCAAACAGCGACTCAAGTACCTGATTAGCAGATTCGCCCGGCAACCTGGCGCGTCGTCTAGGGGCTGAGTCTTCAGAAAAATATTCGTTAATGGCATCAGGCTGACCTTCATATGCCAGTAAACCTGTTGCTGGATCTATGCGAGCACGTACTACGCTGTCCGGGCGCTGTGGTGCCGATTCAGGTTTGTCGCGCAAAGCTTCGCGCATAAAATCTATCCAGATAGGTAAAGCGGCTGTTCCGCCGTATTCTCTACGTCCAAGGGGGGCCGGTTGGTCGAATCCAACCCAGGCTGTTGCGACCAAGTTGCGATTGAAACCACTAAACCAGGCATCCTTTTGTTGGTTGGTGGTGCCTGTTTTGCCTGCGAGATCATTACGCTGCAGAACCTGAGCGCGACGTCCAGTGCCACGGCGAATAACATCAGCAAGGATATCGCTGATTATAAATGCTGTAGATTCATCCAGAATACGGAAGTCTTCGGGGTTGTCGTGATTTAGGCGGGAATTGCTGTGTTTGAAGGCGTCACCCGCATTTTCGGGGAGTGCAACCGGTTGGCCGTTTACATTAACTTCATCAATGAACCAAGGCGTAACCCGGTAGCCGCCATTAGCAAATGTGGCATAGCCTGTATTGATCTGAATAGGTGTGACGTCGGCACTTCCAAGGGATAAAGACAGGTTGGCAGGTGTACGATCTGCTTCAAAACCAAACCTAAGGATATGCTGTTGGGCCGTCTCCACACCAATGTCCCGCATTAAACGAATCGAAACCAGATTTTTAGAGCGATAAAGGGCTTCGCGCAGGCGTATCGGTCCTTCAAAATCCCGTGAATGATTTTCAGGGCGCCATTCACCTTCAAGGCTTATATCATGAATAACAATCGGCGAGTCATTGATAACACTGGCAGCGCTGTAACCATTTTCGAGTCCTGCCGCATAAAGAAATGGTTTGAATGTGGACCCTGGCTGGCGGTAGGCTTGGATGACTCGGTTAAACTTGCTGTGGTAATAATTGAAGCCACCAGACAGCGCCCGGATGGCTCCAGTATCAGGCTCCATGGCAATAACCCCGCCTTGCACACGCGGAAGCTGGCTTAGGTGCCAAGTATTTTCTTCATTGGGGATTACCCGAATAATGTCGCCGATGCTCAGTACATCAGAAGCTTTGCCGGGGGCTGCGCCAATGGAATTGACTGAGAGATAAGGTCGAGCCCATTTCATTGCGTCCCAGTGCAGGGTGTGTTCACTGCCATCACGTAACTGAAATGTGGCTTCTTGCTCGGTGGTATTAATAACCAGGGCAGGATGCATATTACCATACAGTGAATAGTCAGCAAGGATTGAAGTGCGGGCTTCATCATCAAGCTCGTTAAGGCTGACCTGTGCTTCCGGTCCGTGATAACCATGGCGTTCATGGTACGCAATTAGGCCCTTGCTCAAGGCGTTATCTGCTGCCAATTGCATAGTGCTGTCCAGCGTAGTGGTAACATTAAAGCCCTCTGTGTAGGCAAGATCGCCAAATAAACGTACCATCTCAGCACGAGCCATTTCGGCCACGTAAGGTGCCGATAACTCAATATCTGGTGTATGGTATCGAGCAATTTCAGTTTCCTGAATGGCTTTGTCATAATCAGATTGATCGATATAGCCAAGACTGAGCATGCGTCCGAGAATCCAATTGCGTCGTTCTATTGAGCGCTGGGGGTTGCGTACAGGGTTGTTGGCTGAAGGTGCTTTGGGAAGGCCAGCAATTGTGGCCATCTGTCCAAGAGAAAGTTCACTGATATCCTTGCCATAATAAATATTGGCAGCAGCTTGAACACCGTACGAGCGCTGGCCGAGATAAATTTTATTTACATAGAGTTCGAGTATTTCTTCTTTACTTAGTTCTTGTTCAATTTTTAGTGAGAGTAGAATTTCATTAAACTTGCGTACAAAGGTCTGCTCAGGTGAGAGGAAAAAGTTTTTAGCTACCTGCATAGTAATGGTGGATCCACCTGATTGAATTTCACCACTGGAAATAAGTTGAAAGGCCGCTCGACTCAGCCCCTTAATATCGATACCTGAATGCTCATAAAAGCGGCTGTCTTCTGCAGCCAGAATAGCATGGCGTAAAGTATCAGGAATTTCAGCATAACTAATTGGTATTCGGCGCTGCTCGCCATACTCAGCCATCAACTTGCCATCTGCAGAAAAAATCCGCAGTGGAATCTGAAATCTTACTTCCCGAAGTTCTTGGACATCCGGAAGATTAGGCTTATATTGATGTAAAGCAAAAAAAACGCCAGCAATCACCAGTACAATTACCAGTAACAAAAGGCCCAGAAAATACTTAAACAGAGTGAAAAAATTGCGCATGGTCACCTTTTGGTCTAATTTCGGTCTAAAATGGCTATTATATCTGTCGCAGGGCTTTACAGTATACCTGACAGGCGTTTAAATTACTGAAAAGGGTTATAGCTGTTAACCTACAGCATGTTCCGGTACTAACGGAAAAGGATTGAATTGTGGTCAGCTTATTCAGAAAAAAAACATCAGGCTGGATTGGTATCGATATTGGATCATCTTCAGTCAAATTAGTTTCCATGTCTGTCAGCGGAAATCAACATCAGATCGATGCTTATGCAATCGTTCCTTTACCCGCAAGTGCTGTAATCGATGGTAATGTTGAAGAAGTTAAAGAAGTGACGGCGGCCGTGCAGCGCGGTCTGAAGATTTGCGGCGGCAAATACAATGCGGCTGTCGTAGCAGTTCCTTCTTCTGCTGTTATTACTAAACGTATTCAAATCAGTAACCTGTTTGTCGGGATTGAGCTTGAAGATCAAGTCAAGATCGAAGCTGACCAGTTTATTCCTTACCCGCTGGAAGAGGTTGCACTGGATTTTGAGGTGATTGGTCCGGTCGCCAAAGATCCGAATCTGAATGAAATTTTATTGGTAGCATGCCGTAAAGAAAACGCAGACTCTCGGGAAGATGCTGTTAACGCTGCTGGCGTTAAGTGTGAGGTAGTCGACGTTGATACTTATGCTATGGAGCGAGTGCTTGCACTGATTGACCATGCTGAAGGTGATCAATTGGTTGCCGTAGTTGATATAGGTGCGTCGACCTTGTGTTTAAATGTCTTTACTCAAGGTAAGCTGGTCTACAATAGGGAGCAGGCCTTTGGTGGCAATGACTTGTCCCAGGCCATTCATCAGCAGCATGGTATGTCCATGGAAGAGGTGGATCTCGCATTCCGTGAGAATACGCTTGATCAGGCTATTGTTGAGCAAATGGTTGTACCTTTTACTGATACGGTTATCCAGCAGGTGTCGCGTGCGCTACAGTTTTTCTACTCATCCGGAGTGCATGGCCAACTCGGCAAAGTCTATGTCTGTGGTGGTGTATCAGGCCTGCCAAATCTGACCACTCGGTTAGCCGATGAGCTGGAAATTGAAACGCAGTTGTTGATGCCCTTTAATCATACGGCAGTTAACAGAAAGTTAAACCCCGAGCGCCTTAATCGTGATGGTGCTGTGCTGGCTAAAGCCTGTGGTCTGGCTCTTAGAAGCTCCAATCAATAGGACTTGATACTATGGCCCGAATAAATTTAAGACCCTGGCGTGAAGAACGGAATACTTTGCATCAGAAACGGTTTGTTTCAAACTTATTGGGTTCGGCTGTGCTGGCTGGTCTGGCTATTTTTGCAATCAGTTATTATTACGATATGCAAATGGATCGCCAGCAAGTCAGAAACGAATACCTGCGTACTGAAAATGCACGACTGGATAGACAGCTTGCCGAGATCAATGAGTTGAATAGAATGCGCGACCAGTTGCTAGCACGCCTGCAAGCCATTGAAGATCTTCAGGGTAGTCGCCCACTAATCGTGCGCAACTTTGATGAGATGGTACGTGTGTTGCCTGATGATCTTTACTACACTTCAGTCAGCCGCAATGGAGATATGATTACTATTGATGGCTTTGCAGAGCAGAATCGTGACGTTTCAGCATTAATGCGTCAGTTAAACAGTTCCGACTGGTTCAGTGAGCCTAACCTCAGTCGGGTGGGTACATCGAATAACCTCAGGCAATTTAATCTCTCGGTGCCCATGCGTCGACCTGCTGAAGAGGGGAGTGCTGAATGAAAATGAATGCGCTTCAAAATGCATTTCGTGGTTTTGATATCAATAACCTCGATTTTAAAGCAGCAGGCAACTGGCCGGTTGGGGTTAAATTCATCTGTTACCTGCTGGCATTCGCTGTCGTAGTGGGTGCGGGTATTCATTTTTTAATAACCGATAAGCACAAAGCTGTTGAGCAGGAAATTGTACGTGAGAACGAGCTGAAAACTCAGTATGAAGATAAGGCTTTTCGTGTTGCTAATCTTGATGCTTTGCGTCGTCAGATGGCTGATGTGGAAGAGCGTTTTTCTGAGATACTTAAACAGTTGCCAACAGATAAAGAAGTACCTGGATTGCTCGAAGATATTTCTGATATAGGGCGGCAGGCCGGGCTATCAATTGAATCAATTGCACTGCAGCCTGAAACCCGTGCTGATTTTTATATCGAATTGCCTATTAATATTCAGGTAAGTGGTACCTATCACCAGATGGGTGAGTTTGTGAGCGGTGTCGCGGCTATCGAAAGGATTGTCACATTACATGACTATTCAATCCAGACAACTGCCAATGACCAGCTTTCCATGACCATTAACGCTAAGACCTATCGCTATGAACAGAATTAAACGATATAACGGCTTACGCAAGGCGCTGTCTGCCAGGTTCTGGGCTCTGGCGCTACTGATGTTGTTGATACAGGGCTGCATCTGGGTAGAAGGTACAGCAGACCTGAGAGCGTTTGTTGCCGATCGTTCCTCAAGGCCTGTTGGTGAAATACCCCCTCTCCCGGAATTTAAACCCTATGAAGCTTTTGTCTATGAAGGTTCCAGTCTTCGCAATCCATTCAGGGTTATGATGCCGGAAGTGGCTGAGTTACCCGAAGAAGTTTCTGAGGTCTACCCCGACCCAGACAGGCTAAGCGAGTACCTGGAACAGTATGCGGTGGATAACCTCTCAATGGTTGGTACCATTACATCCCCACTGGAAGCAGAATTGATGTATGCACTGGTACGAGACCCTATGGGCGAAGTGCACCGAGTACAAATGGGTGACTACCTGGGGCTGGATAACGGCCAGGTGATTGCATTGGATGAAAGACGGATAGAATTGTCCGAAATTGTTTCAAATGGCCGTGGCGGATGGATGAAGCGACCACGCAGCATTGTTCTTCCCGAGTCCAACTAAGGGATACTGACCGTGAAAAAAATAGACATGAATCAAAAGAAAACTACGTCGTTGCTGAAATGCCTCGGTAGCTGGCTGGTGATCCCGGTTGTACTGCTGTTCTCCACGGCTTTGCTTGCACAGGAAGCCAGATTGACTAAAACAGAATTTGTATCCTTGCCGGGCCAGGGTGTTGAGGTAAGAATGGAGTTTGATACACCTCCTGCGATGCCCAGCAGCTATATGATCGACAGCCCGCCGCGGCTGGTTATGGATTTTAGTGGTGTGATCAATGATTTAGGTCAGCGTAATATAGCGATCAACACAGGTATTGTGGACAGTGTCAATTTTGCGCAGGCACAGGATAGATTGCGTGTCGTTACCAATCTGTATGGCGCTGCCGCCCATGATGTACAGGTAGACGGCAATGTTTTACTGATGCGTTTTCGGGAGGTTGTAGCAGCTCCTACTGGCAATAGTAATCAGCAAGCCTCATCCGATTCTACTATGCCATCGCAGAGCGCAGCGATGGCTGGCCGCACCCGTGTCAACTCAATAGATTTTCAGCGTGTGGAAGGTAATCAGGGCCGTGTCATCATTGCCATGTCTGATGATCGTGCCAGCATGGATGTGATGCGTGAAGGTGGTAATATCGTTCTGAATTTGTCAGACGCCGTGCTTGATCCGTCACTGGCAAAGCGTATGAATGTTCAGGACTTTGCGACACCGCTTGAATTTATCGACAGTATGGCTTCTGGCAGTGGTGCGACCATTCTGCTTCGTCCGGGTTCTGATCCATACGATTACATGGCCTATCAGACCGGTAATCAACTGATCGTTGATTTTAAACCTATGACGAAGCGTGAACAGGATGCACAGCTTGAAAATCAGTTTCCTTACACGGGTGAGCGTATTGATCTGAATTTCCAAAATGTAGAAGTTCGGGCTGTGCTACAGATTATTGCTGAAGTAGCCGAGATGAATCTGGTAGTCAGCGAGAATGTCGGCGGGACCACTACGCTACGACTTAAAAATGTACCCTGGGATCAGGCGCTGGATATTCTGCTGAAGTCCAAAAATCTGGATAAGCGTGAGATAGGTAATGTGTTGATGGTAGGTACATCAACAGAAATCGCCGAGCGTGAACGCGCCGAAATGGAAAGTCAGCAGCAGGTTCAGGAGCTGGCTCCACTGGTTACCGAATTTATTCAAGTGGATTTCCGTCGTGCCTCTGATATGCGCACTCGATTGGAAGAAGCGCGGCTGGTATCTGAGCGAGGCTTTATCTTGGCTGATGATCAGACTAATGTGTTGATGGTGCGTGAAACCGCCAGTCAGATGGAAGATATTCGCCGTACACTGCGTCGCTTTGATATTGAAGTCGCACAGGTTTTAGTTGAAGCACGTCTTGTGACGGCCTCTACTGAGTTTGCTAAAGAAATTGGTATTCGCTGGGGTGCCTCCAATACATCAAATCATGGAGGTAATCCGCTGGTGATAAATGGTGGTGCCAATGACGAAATGTTTGAAATTGGTGATACCGGTGAATTTGTGCCAGGTATGGTCGATCTGGGCGTTGGCGATGCCACTTCAGCTATACGTATAGGTTACCTCGGGAGCAGTTTCTTGTTAGCTGCTGAATTATCTGCATTACAAAGTGATAACAAAGTAGAGATAGTGTCTCAGCCAAAAGTTATTACTACTAATGGTCGTCCGGCTGTAATCAAATCAGGTCAGGAAGTGGCGTATCAAACAGTTGAAGATGGAGAAGTGAATCTGGAGTTTAAGGAAGTGGTGTTGAGCCTGGAGGTAACCCCTCAGATCAATCCGGGTGATCGTATATCCATGGATTTAAAAGTGCTGCAGGATTCGCTTGACCCTAACCGTCTTGGTGGTGAGCTGTTGATCAATACTAACCAGTTAGAAACTTCCGTGGTTGTTAATGATGGCGACACTATCGTGTTGGGTGGTGTATTCCGAAATGATATGGAAAATGCAACCAGCAAGACGCCGATTCTGGGTGATCTGCCGGTGTTGGGTCGATTGTTTCGCTATACACGTGAAACAGAAACCAAACGAGAGTTGCTGATCTTCATCACACCTACTATGATTCGGGAATCCTTAGCTATACAGTAGGTTTTCCGCGTTGAACATCTTTCTTGTTGGCCCTATGGGTGCTGGAAAAAGCACCATAGGGCGTCTCCTCTCTCATGAGCTTCATTATGATTTTATCGATTCAGATAAAGTTATAGAGGAACGCTCCGGTGCGAACATTCCCTGGATTTTTGATGTTGAAGGTGAGCAGGGGTTCCGTGATCGTGAAGCGGCTGTTATTGATGAGCTGACACAGTTAAGCGACTGTGTGCTGGCTACCGGTGGCGGCGTGGTGATGCGACCCGAAAATCGCACCAATCTTCAGAGTAGAGGGTTGGTTGTTTATTTACAGACTTCGATTGAGCAGCAGCTTGAGCGTACGGCAAAAGACCGAAATCGCCCCTTGTTGCAGACCGGGAATCCAGAAGCGGTGTTGCGCCGGTTGTTGCAGCAACGTGATCCGCTTTACAAAAGCTGTGCAGATATTATCATCCGGACGGACAGGCGGCACCCGCGCGCAGTCATTCAGGAAATTTTGCGTCAGTTGAAGCAACATCAACCGCTTAACGCCTGATGTTATTCTTTTAAATATTCAAATTTTTGAAACGCGGAGTTCTACATGATGCAAACCCTGAGCGTTGAGCTGGGTGACAGAAGCTACCCGATTTTTATTGGTTCAGGGCTTCTGCAGCAGGCCAGGTTGCAGCCTTATATCAAAGGCAACCAAGTGATGCTTGTTAGTAACACCACGGTGGCGCCACTGTATAAAGAGTTGGTCCGAAATGGTTTGTCTCAGTTTGAGTTAGATGAAGTCATACTGCCCGACGGCGAGGCTTATAAGGATATGCAGCACCTGAATCTGATTTTTGATCAGTTGTTGGCGAGCCGCCACAACCGCACCACTACGCTAATTGCATTAGGTGGTGGGGTGATCGGTGATATGACAGGATTTGCTGCGGCGTGTTATCAGCGCGGAGTTAACTTTATCCAACTACCAACTACGTTGCTTTCTCAGGTGGATTCCTCTGTCGGAGGCAAGACGGGCGTTAACCATCCAGCAGGCAAGAATATGATTGGTGCCTTTCATCAGCCAGTGGCCGTAATCGCTGATACCGCCGTATTGCAAACACTTCCGGATTCCGAGTTGTCAGCCGGGCTGGCAGAAGTGATTAAGTATGGTTTGATTTACGATGCAGCTTTTTTTGACTGGCTTGAAAAAAATGCTCGGGCACTACGAGATAAGGATGAGCAGGCCCTGGCTTACGCCATCTATCGTTCTTGCGAGATAAAGGCGGAGCTTGTAGCACAAGATGAGCGGGAATCAGGGGTGCGGGCGCTGTTGAATCTGGGACACACCTTTGGCCATGCAATTGAAACGCATGCGGGCTATGGTCAATGGTTACATGGAGAGGCTGTGGCAGCAGGTACTGTGATGGCCGCCGATCTGTCCTGCCGGATGGGATGGATTAGCCGTGCCGATGTGGATAGAATAGAACGATTGTTTAAGGCCGCCGGTTTGCCAGTCAAACCACCACAAGATATGACACCAGAACGTTTCCGTACCTTGATGTCTGTTGATAAGAAAGTAATGGACGGCCGTTTGCGCTTGGTGTTGTTGAGCTCAATTGGGCAAGCGGTTGTTACCGAACAATTTGAGCAAGCAGCGCTAATGCAGACTCTGAATGGGGGCATTTAGCTCTGTCAGGAAACTTACTAAGCAGGGAATAATTATGCCAGTTAGCGAACATGAATATGTCGAACCCGCTTCCCGAATGCAGTTGGCTGAAAAGCTAAGTCATCTATCCAGCTATTCGGAGTTCATGGTTCTATTGCTGGGTGATGCTGGCAGTGGGCGCAGCCTGCTACTTGAACAGCTGGCGCAACAGCATGAACCCCGCACCCAGCGCATTGCTCGACTCGATCTGGAAGAAAAAACTGATGTCAGTGGCATTTTGATCTTGTTAATTAGCGCATTGCGTCTGGAATCAGACGCCCTGATCGATAATCGTAAACGTCTTGCTGCAATTCATAAACATCTACGTGCACTCACTGAAGTTGATATTACCCTGCATCTGCATATCGATAATGCTGACTACCTCAGTGATAATGCGCTGGAGTTGTTACTAAGTCTGTTGCAATTAAACGAATCCGCACCACATTTGCTACTGACCGCGCTGCCCTCTTTTGAGCAGCGGGCGAGTGATAAGGGTGTGTTTGAACGTTTTGAAAATCGTGTACATATCCAGCGTTTGGAACCGTTTACAGAGGTGGAGGCGGAGGATTTTGTGCTGGCATTGCTGCCTGCTCAAGCTAACCTGAGCCCAAAACAATTACGCAAGCTCATTGATGCCGGCGATCGACATCCTGGCAGCCTTAAAGCCGCCATCTCGGCCTTAGTTCAGCAAGGCGGGCTGGAAAGTCAGGTGCGTAGTTTTCCCTTACCCCCCTTGCACATGGGTGCGATTGCAATGGTGCTGTTGCTGATTACGGGCTTTGCTGTCTGGCACTATGTACCTAGAGCCGAGCATGAACCTCAAGGGATGGCGCGTATTCAGGTGATGCCTGATCCAGTAGCGGTTGATAACCAGCCTGTTGTGCGGGTCGATGTAATCGAAGCGCGAGAAGAGCTGGCGCAGCGCATTGCAGAGCAGGAAGCATTATTGACTGCACCAGATGCGCAAGTTGAAGAGCCGCCGCAAACGGAACCAGTCTCCGGGTTGGCGGCTGAAGCCGAATCTGCGCTAGACGTTACCCCGTTGGCGGATGCTGGCGCTGTGGCTGAGGTTGAGCCTTTATCAGAGGTTGACGCTGTTGCCGACGAGCAGGCAGTCGCCATGGTTAACGATGAAGCTGAGCCAGAGCCTGATCCCATTCAGCCTGAGGTCGAAGTTCCCGTTGCTGAAGAAACACCAGAGCAAAGCGAACCGAGCGTGGCTGTTTCCACACCAGAGCCTGAGCCAGTAGCTGAGCCTGCTGCACCTGCACCTGAGCCCCCTGCTGTGAGCACCGAACCCGAATTAACAGCCTCTGTTACCCCGGGATCTCAGGCTGAAATGCTGCTGGGTTGGCCTGATAGTGGCTTCACCTTGCAGATGCTAGGCGCACGATCAGAAGAAAGTGTGGTAAAATTCATTCAATCACAGGAGCAACCTCAGCGTTTTTATCGTTTCAAAGCGCTATTTCAGGGTGCGCCATGGAATGTTGTTGTTTATGGCCAATACCCAACTCGTGCAGCCGCTATGGAAGCTGTACGAAGCCTTCCTGCTGACCTCAGGGATCGAAATCCGTGGGCCAGATCAATTTCAAGTGTCAAAGAAGATATTAAAAAAGTCGATCAATAATGCGTGATTGATCATATAATACGGCCCTTGAGAGGCTGTGATACTGAAAATATCAGCGCCCACGGAAACACCAAAATTGTTCTTATCCCATAAGGGGTGTAGCATAAACACCCCTTTTTTGACTCCGGGATAAGGGGTTTTTATATCTTGCGTTATTAGCGCATTGATTTTATTGGTTTTTTAGTGAGATTGGCTTATGAGCAATGGTCTGTACCGCCCAGGTGAATTCAAGGACAACTGCGGCTTTGGTCTGATGGCGCACATGCAGGGAACAGCAAGTCATAGCCTCCTGCAGAAAGCGATTCAGGCATTAGCCTGTATGACGCACCGCGGGGGGATTGCAGCAGATGGCAAAACCGGTGACGGTTGCGGTCTGCTGATGCAGAAACCGGACACATTCATGCGAGCCGTGGCAAAAGAAGCACTCAAAGCAGATCTGAGTGATCTCTATGCCGTAGGTATGGTGTTTCTATCGCAGGATCCAGCGTTGGCTGAAAAAGCCCGTAACCAGGTTAATAGTGAATTGACCCAGTTAGGATTGCGAGTCAAAGGCTGGCGTGAAGTGCCTACAGATGAAGCTTGTTTGGGGCCCATCGCCAAAGATACTCTGCCACGTATTGAGCAAGTGTTTGTCGATACAGAAGAAAAGTCTGAACGTGAGTTTGTTATCAGCCTGTTCAGCGCCAGACGCAAGGCTGAAATTGCTCTCGGTAATGATCCAGATTTCTATATCTGTAGTCTGTCTGACAAGGTTATTTCCTACAAAGGCCTGATGATGCCCGTCGACCTGCCGGTCTTTTATAAAGACCTCAGTGATGAGCGTTTACAGACGGCAATTTGTACCTACCATCAGCGTTTTTCAACTAATACCGCGCCGCGCTGGCCACTGGCGCAGCCGTTTCGTTTTCTGGCGCACAATGGCGAAATCAATACCATCGAAGGTAACCGGGCCTGGTCTCGTGCGCGTAGCACTAAATTTGCTACCCCGTTGTTGCCGAATGTCGATGAGCTGCAGCCCATCGTGAACAGCACCGGTTCAGATTCTTCCAGCATGGATAACATGCTTGAGTTCCTGATGGTCGGCGGTATGGATATCTACCGTGCCGTGCGCATGATTGTGCCTCCGGCCTGGCAGAATGTCGAAACCATGGATTCCAACCTGCGTGCTTTCTATGAATTCAACTCCATGCACATGGAGCCCTGGGATGGCCCTGCGGGCATGGTCATGACCGATGGCCGTTACGCCGTGTGCATGCTGGACCGTAATGGTCTGCGGCCCTCTCGCTGGGTGATGCTCGATGATGGATTGCTCTGTACCGCCTCTGAAATCGGCGTGTTCGATTATGAGCCCTCCAGCATCAAGGCGCAGGGACGAGTGGGTCCAGGACAAATACTGGTTGTTGACACTCAGACCGGTGAAGTGATGCATACCGCTGATGTCGATAAAATTCTGAAATCACGTCAACCCTATCGTAAGTGGCTGCGCGAGCACTCTATACCGCTGGAACAGACGATGAATTTCGTCGAAGAGTCCACGGCCTTTCGTGAGATGAGCCCGGAAGAAACCCGCACTCACATGAAAATGTTCCAGGTCACCTTTGAAGAGCGTGATCAGGTGCTGCGTCCCCTGGGTGAATCGGGTATGGAAGCCGTGGGCTCTATGGGTGATGATAAACCCATGGCCGTGCTATCAGGCCGGGTCAGATCTATATATGACTATTTCCGCCAGCAGTTTGCTCAGGTAACCAACCCGCCAATCGATCCCTTGCGTGAAGCGATTGTTATGTCGCTGCAGACCTGCATTGGTCGTGAAAAGAATGTGTTTGAAGAAACACCGGAACATGCTCGGCGTATCGTGCTGAAATCTCCAGTGCTATCGGCGAGTAAATTCAGACGCCTGCGGGATATGAACATTGAAGGCTTTGAATCACAAACTCTGGATATGCAATACGATCCGGCAGTCGGTCTTAAGCAGGCGATTGTCGATCTGTGTGCGCAAGCCGAAGCGGCTGCTCGCAATGGCAAAGTGATTCTGATTCTGAGTGATGCCTATATCAAGCAAGGTAAGTTGCCGATTCATGCTGCCATGGCAACCGGTGCCGTGAACCAGCATCTGGTGTCTAAAGGTTTGCGTACCAGTGCTAACCTGGTGGTGGAAACTGCCACAGCACGTGACTCTCACCACTTTGCCGTGCTGTTTGGCTTCGGTGCCACAGCGGTATATCCGTACCTGGCTTATCGCGTCCTGAATGATCTGTGCCGTACTGGCGAAATCGCCGGTGAGCCACTGCAAGCCCACGAGAGTTACCGTAAAGGTATCAACAAAGGCTTGATGAAAATCCTGTCGAAGATGGGGATTTCTACCATTGCCTCCTATCGTTCGGCACAACTGTTTGAAGCTGTGGGCCTTTCCAGCGAAGTGGTAGATCTCTGTTTCAAAGGGGTGACCAGCCGTATCGAAGGGGCACGTTTCGAACATTTCCAGCAGGAGCAGACGCTGCTGGCCGCCGAAGCCTGGAGTGCGCGCAAGCCGATCCAGCAGGGCGGGTTGCTCAAGTATATCCACAACGGTGAATATCACGCCTATAACCCTGATGTTGTCACCACCATTCATAAGGCGGTGAGCAGCGGTGATGTGCGTGATTATCAGCGCTATGCTGATCTGGTAAACAAGCGCGGCGTTGCCACCCTGCGTGATCTGCTTAGTATCCGTAAGGATATCCAGCCTATTCCGCTGTCAGAGGTTGAGTCAGCTGAAAACCTCTTCACTCGCTTTGACTCAGCGGCCATGTCGCTGGGGGCCTTGTCACCCGAGGCTCATGAAGCCCTGGCTGTAGCCATGAATGAGCTGGGTGGTCGTTCCAACTCCGGTGAAGGTGGTGAAGACCCTGCCCGTCATGGCACTATCAAGCGCTCCAAGATCAAGCAGATCGCCTCGGGTCGTTTCGGGGTCACCCCGGAGTACCTGATGAGTGCCGATGTCATGCAGATCAAGGTGGCTCAGGGTGCCAAACCGGGTGAAGGTGGGCAGTTGCCGGGGGGTAAGGTCAATGCGCTGATCGCACGGCTGCGTTACTCAGTACCCGGTGTCACGCTGATTTCACCTCCACCGCATCATGATATCTACTCTATTGAAGATCTGGCGCAGTTGATTTTTGACCTGAAGCAGATCAATCCGGAAGGCCTGGTATCGGTCAAACTGGTATCGCGTCCAGGTGTCGGCACCATCGCCTGTGGTGTCGCCAAGGCCTATGCCGATCTGATCACCATTTCCGGTTATGATGGCGGCACCGCGGCCTCACCGCTGACCTCTATCCATTATGCCGGCTCCCCCTGGGAGCTAGGTCTGGCCGATGCACACCAGTCGTTACGCGGCAACCAGCTGCGCGGCAAAATTCGCCTGCAGACAGACGGTGGTCTGAAAACCGGTCTGGATGTGGTTAAAGCCGCGATGCTCGGCGCCGAAAGCTTTGGCTTCGGTACCATGCCGATGGTGGCCCTGGGTTGTAAATATCTGCGAATCTGTCACCTGAATAACTGCGCCACCGGTGTAGCAACACAGCGTGCTGACCTGCGTGAAGAACACTTCCGTGGCACCGTCGAAATGGTGAAAAATTTCTTCCGCTTCGTGGCTGAAGAAACACGTCAGTGGATGGCAATGCTGGGTGTGCGCACCTTGGAAGAGCTGGTTGGACGCACAGACCTGCTGGAAGTGCTTGAAGGTGAAACCGCTAAACAGAAATGTCTGGATCTGTCGCCCTTGCTGAGTCAGGCCAATATACCGGCTGATGCACCGCATACGGTACAGCAGCACCGCAATGAGTCTTATGATCCGGGTTCATTGAATAATGAGATGCTGGCACAATCCAGTGCCGCGATTCATGACAAGAGTGGCGGGGAATTTTTGTTCAAGATTACCAACTGCGATCGCTCAGTAGGTGCTCGCACTTCAGGCCTGATTGCCAAACTACACGGCAACCTGGGCATGTCAGATGAGCCGGTGATTTATAACTTCAAAGGCCATGCCGGCCAGTCATTTGGTGTCTGGAATGCCGGTGGTCAGTACCTCTACCTGGAAGGTGATGCCAACGATTATGTCGGTAAAGGCATGGCCGGCGGTAAGATCGTACTGCGTGCCTTTGATGATGTGACATACAAAACCCATGAAGCCTCCATCATGGGTAACACCTGTCTGTATGGTGCAACTGGCGGTAAGCTGTTTGCAGCCGGTCAGGCAGGTGAGCGTTTCGGTGTACGTAACTCTGGTTGTCATGCGGTAATCGAGGGTGCGGGCGATCATTGTTGTGAATACATGACTGGTGGCATCATCACGGTACTGGGGAAAACCGGCTATAACTTTGGTGCCGGTATGACCGGTGGCTTTGCTTATGTACTGGATCTGGATAACAGTTTCGTGGATAAGTACAACCATGAGCTGGTAGATATCCACCGTATTGCGACTGAGCAGATGGAAGCGCATAAAAACCACCTGCGCTCAACAATCATTGAGTTCACCCGTGAAACACGTAGCGCCTGGGGTCAGGAGATCCTGGATAACTTCGATGATCTGATCGGGAAGTTCTGGCTGGTCAAACCCTATGCAACCGGGATTAATGACCTGCTGAACAGTATTCGCAAACGTCCTGAATAAGCGCGTTCTGAATAACTTCCCTGACGGGTAATGATTAAAGGTAGTGTCGGCTTGCGGGCCGGTCTGCGAATGAGGTGTAAAGATGGCTGACCGTCTTAGTAACGATTTTCAGTTTATAGAAGTGGGCCGTAAAGGTCCGGAAAAAATCAATGCAGCTGTACGTAAAAAGCAGTTTGCCGAGATTTACGAACCTTTCAAACCGCGTCAGGCTGCAAACCAGTCACACCGCTGTCTGGAATGCGGTAACCCCTATTGTGAATGGAAGTGCCCGGTACACAACTTTATTCCCAACTGGTTGAAGCTGGTATCCGAAGGCAACATCATGGAAGCCGTGGAGCTAAGTCATCAGACTAATACTCTACCGGAAGTCTGTGGCCGCGTGTGTCCACAAGATCGTCTGTGTGAAGGTGCTTGTACACTGAATGACGGCTTTGGAGCTGTCACTATCGGCTCTGTTGAGAAGTACATCACCGATACCGCTTTCGCTATGGGCTGGAAACCGGATATGTCCAACGTGGTCTGGACAGATAAAAAAGTGGCGGTTATTGGTGCAGGCCCTGCGGGTCTGGGCTGTGCAGATGTGCTGGTACGTAATGGTGTTAAACCGGTGGTGTTCGATCGCTACCCGGAAATCGGTGGCTTGCTGACCTTCGGTATTCCAGAGTTTAAGCTGGAAAAATCAGTGATGGTGCGCCGTCGTAAAGTGTTTGAAGGCATGGGTATCGAATTCCGTCTGAATACCGAAATTGGCAAGGATGTCACAATAGATACCTTGCTGAGTGAATACGACGCTGTCTTCATGGGTATGGGTACCTACAGTTATATGAAGGGTGGTTTTCCCGGTGAAGATCTGCAAGGTGTGTTTGAAGCCCTGCCATTCCTGATCTCCAACGTGAACCATTGTCTGGGTTATGAGAAAGACGTATCCAAATATATTAACCTGAAAGGTAAGCGGGTTGTGGTGCTTGGTGGTGGCGATACCGCCATGGACTGTAACCGCACCTCTATCCGTCAGGGCGCAAAATCCGTGACCTGTGCCTATCGTCGTGATGAAGCCAATATGCCTGGCTCCAAAAACGAAGTGGTTAACGCCCGCGAAGAAGGGGTTAAATTTGTGTTTAACCGCCAGCCAGTGGAGATCATTGGTGAAGATGGCCAGGTAACCGGTGTCAAAGTCGTCACTACCCGTATGGGTGAGCCGGATGAAAATGGCCGTCAGCGCGCTGAAGTTGTCGAAGGCTCTGAGGAAATCCTCAAGGCCGATGCCGTACTGGTCGCTTTCGGCTTCCGCCCCAGCCCAGCCCCCTGGTTTGCTGATCAGAATATCGGCCTGCATCAGGATGGTCGAGTTGATACCTCAGCTCAACCCAAAGAAGCCACCCGCTTTGCTTTCCAGACCACTAATGCCAAAGTGTTTGCTGGTGGTGATATGGTAAGAGGTTCGGATTTGGTGGTCACCGCCATCGATGAGGGGCGTAAGGCGGCTGAGGGGATACTGGACTATTTGCAAGTCTGACAATGATCAAGCAAGAAGCCACGCTATGTGGCTTCTTTTCCAATAAATTTACCGCTTGTCGTTAAAATACTAACGCCCATCCACCTGACTGCTGCATTTGTTCTTTGTCCTGTCTATTCTTAAGGTAATGAAAAAATCAACATTGCCTCCGGTTTATATAGGTCTATCTAAAAGGAATGTGCTCTATGCGGCTCCATCAGCAGGGTTTGACCCTGATAGAGTTACTAGTTGCTATGATCGTCGCTGTTGTGCTTTTAACGGTTGCAGTACCTTCATTCCAGCAAATAACAGCGAATAACGCCCTCAAGTCTACCAGCCGTGATTTGATAACTGCTCTTAACACTGCGCGCATACAGGCCGTTAATGTTCGAGAGGATGTATCTGTAGAGCCAGAAGCCGGTGGTTGGGCAGATGGTTGGATATTGGCTTCGACCGCCAGCGCAATTGAAGAGCAGGTAGAAGCGTTTACTCCGCATCCGAATGTCAGCGTACAGCGTCAGGGAGCAGCAGGAGCAATTACATTTTTTGCGCGCGGTGGTGTGGCCAATGGTGGTGCGACATTCTTGGTTTGCCACAATGATTTGACAGATGGTCGAAAAGTTACAGTATCTTTTTTAGGAAAAATTCAAAGTGAAATAGAGGCCTGTGAATGAAATACTGTATACAAAAAAAAGGTCTATCAAAACAAACCGGTGTTGGGATGCTGGAAGTTTTGATCGCTTTAGTTGTATTAGCGGTTGGAGCACTTGGCTTTGCTGGCCTTCAGTTAGTCTCACTGAAAAATTCTAATGAAGCTAATTTTAGAGCTCAAGCGACACTGATTATTCAGGATGCTATAGAAAGGGTTCAATCTAATCCTAAAGAATTAGATCGTTACTTCACTGTTAATAACTGGTCAACTGATCATCAAACAGTCAAATCTGTGCCGCCAGAGCTTTCTAAGTGCATAAGCAACAGCTGTACATCTGCGGAAATGGCAGGCTGGGATATAGCGTATTTACAATGGAAGGCTGCTAATACTCTACCTTTAGGACGTGTTATTGGAAGTCCGTGTGGTTTTAACAGTATGGATTGCATGATTGTTAGTTGGAATGAGCAAGATATTACTGAATGTATAGATAACAATGGCCTTAACACGGCAGGTGCTGATACTTATTGTGTAGTGATGGAGGTTAGCCGCTGATGAAAAATGAAACAGGCTTCTCCTTAGTAGAGTTAATGATTGCAATGGTGTTAGGGCTAGTTATTACATTGGCTGCGGTGCAATTGTTGTTAACTAACCAGCGTACATTTTCCTTGCAGCAATCACTTTCTGAGGTATACGAAGATGCCTATATGGCAATTCGATATATGAATACAGATTTACGTCAAGCAGGTAGAGGCGCTACAAATGTTGGTACAATAACCCCTGTAATATATGAAGCTACAAACCCTGGTGATCCGGTTTCAGCTAATGGGGTAAATGATTCTCTTGTCATTACCTATAATGGCACACAAGATTGTGAAGGTGTAGGCAATAATGATGATAAAACAATCGTGAACCACTATTTTATCAGTAATGGTGAATTGCGTTGTCGTGGGAACCAGGCCGCTTCAGTCAATGGAGTGGTGCTGTTAACCCAAGTTCAACGTTTTAAAGTTTTATATGGTATAGATACTGAGAAAGATGATCCTCCTGAAATGAGTGTAACGCAGTTTGTGACTGCAGATGATCTTAGTGATCAAATAAATAATGGTGCTGTGATTGTTGCGTTACGCTATGGTTTTTTATTAAGTGGTGAAAATAACAATTTACCATTGAATGTTAACAATGAAGACTATTATGTATTGGATGATAAGGTAACGTTGGTACCTAACCGAAGAATTGTCCGAGCATTTACATCTACTGTTCAGTTACGCAACTATGACTGGGATGGAGTTTAATATGACTTGCTATCCTGAAGTAAAAAAAATTAAGCAGACGGGTTCAGCGCTGATAATTGCACTAATTGTCATGGTTCTTGTGTCAGTTCTCGGTCTGAGTGCAATTCGTTCTAGTAATTTCAGCACTAAAGTTGCCACGGGAATACAAGCTGATGCAATGACATTTGAAGCGGCTGAAACAATAATTGCTGCAACCTATAGCTCATTGTCAGTTTTAGATGATAATGAATTATATGATGACGTAGAGCCAGGCATGCAGTCCTGTATGACAACGGGTGGTCTTGTTGTAGGAGCCTGTGGTGATAATGATTTGATGGATGAACGAGGTCTTATTAAGGGTGAAAGCCTGGCTTATTTTGATGGCTATCAGGCGATAGAAGGCCATCAGGTTAGTGTAACCGGCAGTGGTGTTTTATTTGTTGACTATAAAACCAATATTTTGTCTACGAGTGAAATGGAATCATTTAATATACAAAATAATCACTTGCAAGAGTCTTTGAAGAAAGGCTTGAAAGCAGGTTCAGAACTTGAATAGTGGAGAAGCAAAATGAAACTTACGAACAATTATTTATTTGCTGCTCTAATGATTGTAAGTGCATCATTATTTACTGTAGATGGATACTCTGATGATACGGAGATTTATTTTGCCCAGGCAACAGCGGATGATGACGAAAATCAGGTTGCGGCAAATGTTATGGTTTTGGTTGATACTTCAGGCAGTATGTGTGACCCAAGACCCTCAGGTAGTAGAAATTGTGCAGATAACAGAACACCTATGTCTGATTTAAGAATTGCATTTTCAACATTAATTGATAACCTATCAGATGATATAAAGCTAGGGCTAGCAAAATTCAATGGTGGTTATGATAGCTCAGGCTATGGTGGCTATGTTTTTTATCCGGTTTCTGAGATGACTGATACTGCAAAGACAGAAGTTAAATCAATAGTTAATCAGTTACAGGGAACTTCTAATACGCCGACCATGGAAGCCTACTCAGAAGTCGCACGATACATGTTAGGAATGTCACCAAGTAATTATGCAAAAAGAGGAGAGGCTATTACCAACACGCCAAGACCCGCTGTAAATATGAATAAGGTAAGTGTAGAAAAGTGCAACTGGTATGGTTGTTGGGAGGAAGATGAGTGGCAGAGTGATGCTTTTTATCAATCACCCATCAATATGAATAATCAATGTGAGACAAATCATGTTGTTGTAATGACTGATGGTGTTCCAACTCTGGATACTGATTATTCTAGTGTGAGAAACTTAGCTGGTGGGTCTTGTAATAGCAGTTATTCATGTCAAGGTGATTTGGCTGAGTGGCTTCAAGGTGATTCACCTAATAATATGAAGCCCGTTAAAACTTGGCAGATTGCATTTGGTATCAGTGAAAGCTCCACTACAGAAAATATGGGTAATGTAGCTGAAGATGGAGGTACAGAAAATGTCTATTTTGCTGATAATGCCGAAGAGTTAGCTCAGGCTTTTCTTGAAATATTTAATTTAATTGATGCTGAATCAAAATCCATATCAGCCCCTGGTGTGGCTGTAAACACAATGAATAGATTCCAGTACCTTGACCAACTTTTTTATGCCGTGTTTCAGCCTGTTGAAAGTAGCTTTTGGGAAGGTAATTTAAAGCGTTATAAGTTGAGTGGAACTACAATCATCGATTCACTAGATAATAATGCTATTGATGATGATTCGGGGTATTTCAGTGATGATTCAAAAAGCTTCTGGAGTAGTGCGGTAGACGGTCGCGATGTTGAGAAAGGCGGGGCTAGAGAGCAAGTCAGTGGGAGAAATCTATACTTCACTGATACGGTTGGTGGGGCATTAAAAAAATTAAGCTGGAGTAGTACTACGGTACCCTCAGATGATTTGATAGGCGCTAATACCGATATTGAACGAGAGTTAATCTTTGATGAGTTGGGTGTGATGTGGGGTGATCCACTACATAGTCAGCCTATAATGATCAACTATGGTACCAATGAAAATAATAATTACGTTTTTGTCTCTACCAATGCAGGCATGCTGCATGCAATAGATGCCCAGACAGGGGAAGAGGCATTTTCCTTTATGCCTTATGAAATGCTATCAAAAGCTGATGAATTTACTATCAGGCGTCCAGGTTTAAACCTTGATAATTCTCGTCAGCTGTATGGTCTTGACGGTAGTTGGACTGCTTGGAGAAAGGCTGGAAATACATCAAGTTCAGCACCTGAACATGTATACCTCTATGGTGGAATGAGACGTGGTGGCCAGCATTATTATGCACTGGATGTTACTGACCCTGAGGCACCTGAAATGTTGTGGCAAATAAGTAATGATACCACTGGATTTGAAGATCTTGGGCAGACCTGGTCAACACCAACTCTAACTCAAATTAAAATTGCTGATCCAGATTCAACTGATCCAGACGACACAATTAATGTTCCTGTGTTGGTGTTTGGTGGGGGGTACAGTCCAGATGATCATGACAACTATGCTGACCGAACTACCAGTGACCAACAGGGAAATGCTGTATATTTCGTAAATGCGGTTACGGGTGAATTAGTATGGTCGATAGGTGGCAGTAGCAGTGTTGAACAGCAAGTCACCGATATGAAATGGGCAATACCTTCAGGTATTTCTGTCGTAGACACAGACTTTGATGGTATAGCTGATCATTTATACTTTGGTGATTTAGGTGGTCAGGTTTTTAGAATTAGCCTAGGTATTATCGCTAAAGATACAGAGCAGCTTGTTATTAGGTTGGCCAATCTTGGTGGTACTGGTGCAAACCATCGACGTTTTTACGAAGCACCTGCGGTTGCGATTTCAAATGGAAATCTTGTTGTGACTATCGTATCCGGCTATCGCGCACATCCTTTGGATGATAGTACCAATGAAGCCATCTTTGTTATTAAAGATCCTGCAGCATTGTATCCTGTCACTCATGTTGAGGCTAATGTAGGTAATATGATTGATGTGACCAATGATCCTACAGGAATATCGGTAACGCCTTTGTATAGAGGGTGGTACTACTTTCTTGAAACAGGTGAAAAAGGTTTATCCTCACCTGTCATTTATCAGAATAAAATACTCTTCACAACCTATGAACCTTCAGTTGACCAAGAGCAGGATAATCCTTGCGTTGTCCGCTATGGTGCTGCGTATTTACATACGGTTTCACTAGCAAATGGTTCGGCGCAAAGTATTTCTGGCAACGAAGATGGTGGCGGGGAAGGAGAGGCACCTCTTTCGAGACGACAGGACCTTAAACAAACTACTCCACCACCAACACCTACACTAATAGTGAACGAAGATGGTGAAGTTGTAGTCGTCGTAGGTACAGAGATTGTTGATGATACAGAGCTTGGTGATAGTCGTATCAGAAAACGCCGGTGGATGCAGTTGTCACCAGATGCGGCGAATACTATTATAGATGATCAGGGTTTTGGCAACGAGGAAGAGAGTGAAGATGAGCAGGGTTCTGATGATTAAAATAGATCGCTTTACTCCAATCAAAGGGTTTTCATTAATAGAATTAATGATTGTCGTGGCGATAGTGGCAATACTTGCTGCTGTTGCCTACCCTGCTTATACACGCCATATTCAAGATACAAGAGAAACAGAGGCGCAGGCCAAAATACTAGAGTTTTCGGGGGAGTTGGAAATGTATCGCGCAAAGAATTTTTCCTATGCCGGTGCTACTATAAATAATGTGATGCCAAGTTTACAAAACGATGATTTTTATAACTATGTATTGGCCTTAGGCGCTAATAATCAGTCTTATACTATAACAGCTACCCCTAGAGGCATGATGGTAGGTAGAGCTAATTTGGTGCTGGATAGTACTGGAAATGCCTCATGGGAGTGATTTGTAGCTCTACTTGTATAGAAAATTATTATTTACTTTAGTATTTTTTTCACAGTTGCTAACTGCCTTCTGCTAACCTCTAGAAGGCAGTTAGATTCTTTTAATCGAATATAATTTTTTAAGTGTTTGTTGCAGCCGGATTCAACTCTAGCTGCATTGACTAGAATACCTCTACGTACTTTTAATACTAGTCCGTCATACTTTTCTTCCAACTGCTTCAGACTCTGCTCAACAATCGCTTCCCCGCCATCAAACACCATCTTCACTATTTTATCCTCAGCCATAAAATACTGTACTTTTTCAAAGCGAATACGGCGCAGGCTATTGCCTATTTGGTAGCTGATCCAGGGGTTCAGTTCTTCATTTCTTTCCAGATGAGCTCGCGTATGCATACCCAGACGGGAGAGGGCAGTGGTTAGTCTTTCTGGATCAACAGGCTTGAGCAGGTAATCAGCCGGGCTGACGCGATAGGCATCCAGTGCATGTTCCGGATGAGCGGTTACAAAAATAATAGCAGGTGGAATTTGTCTGGCATTGAGCTGTTCAGCAACGGACAAACCATCACTGCCGGGCATTTCGATATCCAGCAATACCAGATCAGGCTTGAGTGCTTCAACTTGTGCTATAGCCTCTTCACCATTGCTGGCTTCACCCACACAGACATAATCAGGGTGTGCTAACAGCAAACGCTTTAGCCTTGAGCGGGCGAGGGGTTCATCATCAACGATCAGTGTGCGCATAAGGAATAACCAGTTTAACGCGATAGTGGTTATCGATTGTACCTGTTATCAGCTTAGCTTGTTCACCTGATAAGAGTTCAAGGCGTTTACGAATATTGTCAATCGCCATGCCGTTGCCTTTAAGGCGAGCCGGCTTTTCTCCGGCTGGATTGGTTATCAGCAGTGTGATGTTTTGCTCGCTTTGCAACAGGCTGACAGAAATACTGCCTCCCGTGGTGATGCGTTCAATTCCATGGCCTACAGCATTCTCCAACAAGGGTTGTAGGGTGAGTGCTGGCAGGGGCGTGTCAGGTAGCGGGTCCGGCAGATCCCAGGTGATACTGAGTCGATCTCCCAGGCGCCAGCGTTCCAGGTCGATATAAGCCTTTGCCAGGGCGATTTCAGCCTTTAGTGTCGAGGCTTCGCCAGCATTCAAGGCGGCACGAAACAGGCTGGACAGGTTGAGTAACGCCGTTTCGGCGGCTTCCGGGTCTTCTCGGGTCAGCTCTGCAGCGGTGTTCAGACTATTGAATAGAAAGTGTGGTCGTATGCGTGCTTGCAGCGCGTCCAGCTCAGCGCGTGACTGGGCGGCAATACGTTGATTGCGTTCCAGATGCATCAGGTAAAATTGCAGGCCGATAATACCGACGATCAGTGCAATGGTTAGATTGTGCAGTATAAACCAACTGAGGTTCACCTGGGGTTCCCAGCCTTTTTCCGTAAGCAGGACAAAGGCTGCCAGGCTGACGAGTGTGGTACAGGTGAGGAGTATCGCAAACGCACAGGCGGCGAGACGTTTTGCGGATATGTTGGGGCGGTACTTTTGTAACTGACAGAGCAATAGCAGGGTAAGTAAGGCCACCCATTGTACGAACAGGGTACTTAATCCCAATCGAAACCAGCGATCTTCCACGGCGCCGGGTGCCAGTGCCAGGAGTATCGCCACAGCTTGTGCCAGAACTGTCGCACGTAATACCAGCTTGCTGCTGCAAAGCGAGGTGCCAGGGGGGGCAGTGTGCAGGTTCAGCATGGTTTTAGCCTTTATAGCTTAATAACTACATCAAGTTCGGGCGGTGGCTCAGTGGTAACGTCCTTGTTGTAATTCATACAGGTTGGCCGGTTAGTTGTGCTTGTTGGTGTATTGAGTTGATTGCGGTTTCTGGGTCAATGACCAGTACATCAATAGGTTGATCACCCAGGTGAACCTGAAGCCTGGCGGTTAACCGAAGTGTTTTTTCGAGCTTGTTTGGGATGATTTCCTGGCTCTCAATCAGCAAGTCAATATCCCCACCTCTAAGCGAATCGTGTAGTCGTAAACCAAAAAGTTGGATGGAAATATCCTTACCGAATATTTCATCAGCACATTGACGAATGATGTGGCGCTGGCGTGTTGTGAGTCGCAAAACGCATCCCCTTTCCTTTAATAACTCAAGTAGCTTTAGTATAGAGCTAAGGCCATATCTATACAAAGGGCTTCAAGGGGTCAGCTTTCTTGATCTTTGCAAGGCTAGTGAGGTAATGCAGGACTAATGAAAAGAAAAGGGGCAATATACCTGCCCCCTTATTACTTGTACTTAAAGCTCGGTACTCCCCAGCTCCAGCAGTGTTGCATTACCACCCACAGCGGTGGTGTTGATGGTGCGCGTACGCTCCGTTACAAAGCGCAACAGGTGATCGGGCTGTAACAGGTGCGTGCAGGCTTGTGGATCGGTTTCACTCACCAGCTGTACCAGTAGACCCTTGCGCTGTGCCAGGTGTCGGTTGATGTCGCGCGCTTGCGCGGCTGTGCACACTGGCGCTATTACAGCGATGCCATCAAGTGCCAGTAAAGGTTCCAGTTCAGCTTCCGACAGGTAATGAATAACCCCCTTGGGTAAACCAAACGTGTGCACTTTTTCCACCAGGCTACGAGCCCAATCCGGCTGTTGCGGCCAATGCAATAGCACGCAGTTACCACAGGCCAGTGCGGTGATTAGTTGCCCGACCAGGGCAGCTTCTGTTGCTGTAGCATCGCCAGTGACCAGTACAACACCCCGTCCATTCAGGTAGAGTTCGTTAGACTCACCTGTTGGCCCTGGCATCACCTGAATGGGTTCAAGGGTGATGGTGCGATCAAGCAGTTGCTTCAGCAGTGCTTGAGTTTTGGTGTCGCGAAGTTCTGGCAGTTCGCTGGCAAGTTTCTTCAGGCGCTCACTGCGTTGGGTGAACCCTAGATGGTTCCAGGCTTCCCAGGCGGCTTGCGCCTGAGTTACTTGAGAGGCTGTTGTGGTCATCAGCGAGTCTCCTGAGCAGGTGTAAGTTGGGTGTAACGCATCAGGTAGCGTGGTCCGCCAGCTTTCGGGCCGGTGCCTGACAGGCCCTGGCCGCCGAATGGCTGCACACCCACCGCAGCACCTATCTGGTTACGGTTGATGTAGCAGTTACCTACCCGAATACGCGATTCGATATGCGATGCGGTGCGCTCGTTGCGGCTGTGAATACCGAGTGTCAGACCGTAGCCGGTGGCATTGATATCATCAATCAACTTGTCCAGTTGGCTGGCTTTGTAGCGTAACAGGTGGACGATAGGTCCAAACTGCTCACGTCCGAGCTCAGCAATGGACTGAATTTCGAATGCCGTTGGCGCGACAAAGGTGCCGTGTTCGCAGTCTGCTGGCAGGGGTGACTGAGCAATGAAGTTGGTTGAGGCTTTCATCTTGTCGATATGCGCCAGCAGTCCGGCCTGGGCTTCTTTATCAATGACTGGACCGACATCAGTACTGTGTAAGCGAGGATCACCTACAACTTGTTCTGCCATGGCGCCCTTGAGCAGTTCGATAATGCGTTCGGCAATATCTTCCTGCACGCACAGGATGCGCAGAGCTGAGCAGCGTTGACCGGCTGATGCAAAACCTGACAGTACCGCATCCTTGATAACCTGCTCGGGTAGTGCGGTAGAATCCACAATCATGGCATTCTGACCACCGGTTTCGGCAATAAACGGAACCGGGTCGGTATCGCGTTTGGCCAGTGCCCGGTTAATCAGTTGTGCGGTTTCAGTGGAACCGGTAAAGGCGACACCACTGATGCGAGGATCGCTGGTGAGCGGGGCACCCACACCGGCACCATCACCGGGTAGCAGACAGAAGGCATTACCCGGTACGCCAGCTTCGAAGATCAGTTCGGCGGCGCGGCTGGCAATCAGGCTGGTTTGTTCAGCTGGCTTGGCAATCACGCTGTTGCCTGCCGCAAGTGCGGCACTGATCTGTCCCAGGAAAATCGCCAGCGGGAAGTTCCAGGGGCTGATGCATACAAATACTCCACGTCCCTGACGCTGCCAGAGGGTATTAGCACCTTCAAGTTGACTGAGGCTGATGGGGTGGCTGCAATGCTGCTCGGCTTGGTTGGCGTAATAGCGACAAAAATCGACCGCTTCACGCACTTCATCGATGGCATCCTGAATGGTTTTGCCCGCTTCCATATGGCAGATGGCACAAAACTCAGCCAGATTGGCTTCCAGCAGATCAGCGAGTTTACGCAGGGCATCGGCGCGGGTTTTAACCGGCGTGTTGCTCCAGCCAGTATAGCCTTGCTGCGCTACGCTAATGGCTTTATCCACTAACTCGGCGTTGGCAAATTTAGCTTCACCGACAGTAATGCGGTTGTCATGCGGTGCCTTGACCGCATGGCCAGGCAGGTCGGCAATCGCTTCGCCATTGATAAACGGCTGTGCCAGCCATTGCTGGGTGGTAAAGCGTTTAACGGGTTCACTGAACGGCAGCCACTGAGATTCAATTTCGATATTCGGGCTGTAGGAGTTGGCGCGGTCCTCAAAAATACCCACCGGCAGTGGAATCTGCGGGTTGCTGAGGGTTTTGCGCTGGCTTAGTGTGGTGTAAGGGTGCTGAACCAGGTCGCTGATTGGGCAGCGGGCATCCACCAGGCGGTGAACGAATGAGCTATTGGCACCGTTTTCCAGCAGGCGGCGTACCAGATAGGGCAGCAGGTCTTTATGGCTACCGACAGGGGCATAAATACGTACGCTGACACCGGCGTCTTTGACCACGCGGTCATACAGCGCATCACCCATGCCGTGCAGGCGCTGGAATTCATACTGGTCGTGCTTGGCCAGCGTCATGATATTGGCCACGGTGTGCGCATTATGGCTGGCAAACTGAGGCCAGATCAGACCTTTGATTTGTTCGCTCAGCAGGAAGCGGGCACAGGCCAGGTAGGATACATCGGTAGCTTCTTTACGGGTCCATACCGGGTAGCCATCCAGGCCTTTTTGCTGGCACAGTTTGATTTCGGTATCCCAATACGCGCCTTTAACCAGGCGTACCGGAATCAGGTCGCCCTGCTCATTGGCCAGGGCTGCCAGCCAGGCCAGCACGGCGAGGGCGCGTTTGGAATAGGCCTGTACCACCAGACCAAAACCGCCCCAGCCCTGACAGGCTGGATCACGGTAGAGTTTGGCAAACAGGTGCAGTGATATCTCTAACCGGTCCATCTCTTCGGCATCGATGGTGATGGCGACATTCAGTGAACGGGCTTTCTTGATCAGCTGCAGTACGCTGTCAAACAGTTCGGTCATGACCCGCTCTTCCTGCCCGACTTCATAGCGAGGGTGCAGTGCTGACAGTTTGATGGAGATACTTGGGCGTGGGCCCTGTACTTTTTTGTCTACAAAGTTACCTGTGTACTCAATGGCACTCATGTAGTCATCAAAGTATTTTTTGGCATCTTTGCTGGTTAATGCGGCTTCGCCAAGCATGTCGAAGGAATAGGTGTAGCCCTTCTGACGGTATTCACTGCCACGCTTCATCGCTTCATTAATGGTGCGACCCAGTACAAACTGGTGTCCCATTATTTTCATCGCTTGCTGCATCGCTTTGCGGATAACCGGTTCGCTGACGCGATTCACCAGGCGGTTAATGATACCGCTGGCAGAGCCATCTTCTTTTTCATCAAGCGTGACAACTTTACCGGTCAGCAAGAGCCCCCAGGTAGAGGCATTCACCAGCAGTGAATCGGAGTTGCGCAGATGTTTTTTCCAGTCTGCAACACTCAGCTTGTCACGGATCAGTGCATCGGCTGTGTCGGCATCAGGTACGCGCATCAGCGCTTCGGCCAGGCACATCAGCAGAATGCCTTCTTTGGTATCCAGACTGTATTCCAGCAACAAAGCATCAATCATATGGATTGAGTCGCCATCGGCGCGAACCTGTTCAATCAGGCGGGTGGCTTTGTCTTCAGAATCTTTAATTTCATGCTCATCAGGCTTGGCCAGTGGCATCAGCTCACGCAGCCAGGTATCTTCATCAATAGAGTATAGTGGTGAAATGGCTTGCCAGAGCTCAGTCGTGGGCTGCTTGATCCAGGCTGGATCCATTACATCTTGTGGTTTGAACATAGAGCAGTCCTCAGTTTTTACTTCTCGCAGAATTTTTATCATGGCACCACTGTAAGTATAAGTGTGCATCGGCGTCTTGCAGGATTCTCCGGATGTTTTTTTGAATGCTCCTGTTATGGGGTAATGCCAGTGTGAATGATGGTGTTGTGTGCTTACTGGCATTACACTCTGGAAAACTGACTGCAGAGGAGGCTGTTATGCCAATGTCGACAAAAAAAATCACCTTTATCGGTGCCGGTAATATGGCAGGTGCAATTTTCAAAGGCCTGCTGGCTAATGGCTATCCATCTGATGCCATTACAGCGACCGCGCCCGATGCTGATCACCTGCAGGCACTGAAACAAAGTCTTAACATCCACGTGACTACCGATAACCTGGCGGCTGTTGCCGATGCCGAGGTAATCGTGCTGGCAGTGAAGCCTCAGGTGATGCAGGGGGTTTGTCGTGAAATCGCATCTTCGGTGTGTCGTACCCGCCCGTTGATTATTTCCGTAGCCGCCGGTTTACAAGCCGAAACACTCAATGCCTGGTTGGGTGGCGAACATGCCATTATCCGCTGTATGCCGAATACGCCATCCCTGGTGGGTGCAGGAGCCAGTGGCTTGTATGCACTTCCGAGTGTGCAGCCAGAACAGCGCGATTTTGCTAATCAGTTGCTTAGCGGTGTGGGGCTGGCAGAGTGGGTCGATCAAGAGTCATTGCTGGATGTGGTCACCGCGATTTCCGGCAGTGGACCGGCGTATTTCTTTATGATCTTTGAGGCGATGGAAAAAGCCGCTGTTGAAATGGGTATGCCAGCTGATGCCGCGCGTCGGTTAATCCTGCAGACAGGATTAGGCGCCGTGCGTATGGCTCAAGAAACCGGTGAAGAGCCTGCACAGCTCAAGCGCAATGTGATGTCACCCAAAGGCACCACCGAACGTGCTATCCATACCTTTGAAGCAGAAGGTATGGATGCAATGTTTCTAAAGGCAATGCAAGCCTGTGCTGATAGGGCTGATGAGCTGGCGCGGGAACTGGCGAACTGATGTGTCTAGTTGCCGGATGTCTTTTCCAAAATATGCTGTGCTGTCATTAAATCCAGATGTGCGCCGCCGCCATTTTTGTACAGGGTGATATCGTCAGGGCTTAAGCGACCGGGGGCATCGCGCACCAGATCATAGAGGTCGGCCAGAACATCGGCTTCAGTGATGGCGCCGGATTCAATCGGCTTGATCAGCTCGCCGATCTCTCCCAGGGTGGTTTTACGCGAATCGACAAATACGCGGCTGACCTGCATGGCTTTATCATCCGCTTCGCGCATGTCGGGGCGGAAGGCGCCGATCAGATCCAGATGGGTGCCGGGCTTAAGCCAGTCGCCCTGAATGATCGGCTCCACACTGACGGTGGCGGAGCTGATAATGTCGGCTTGCATCACGGCTTCCTGCAGTGATTCAACGGCTGTGCCACCCACCTGGGCTGCCAGCTTTTCGGCATTACTGAAGGTGCGGTTCCACACCAGAATGCGTTTGATCGATGGAAAGAGTTGCGGGTAGGCTTGCGCCAGCGTCGAGGCGATGTTACCTGCGCCGACCAGTAGCAGGGTTTCACTGTCTTTTCGTGCCAGTAAAGAGGCGCCCAGCAAGGAGTCGGCAACGGTTTTCCAACGAGTGATAGTGGCTCCGTCGATCAGAGCTTTAACCTGACCGTCCTGATCATCAAAGAGTACAAATACACCTTGAACAGTCGGTAGGGGTGTAGGGTGAGATGGATTATCGGGAAAAACAGAAACGGTTTTCAAGCCTACACCAAAGCCGGGAATCCAGGCGACACGGTTGAGCATGCCTCCTTTATCCATTTTCAGGTGCAGGTCGGCAATGGTTGCTTGTGGTGTCAGGTGCGATTGCTTCAGTGCGGCCACCAGGCCTTCCCAGGTAAGTGCACTATCGGCATCGGCCGCTGAAATATAGATAGGCGTAGACATTGTCAGTTCCTTGTTGTCTTTGAGCTGGATTTGATAGGTGGGTTTGATCTTAGCAGATCAGGTCTGGGATGCAGAAGGGGGTGATTTGCGGTAACGGGCTGGGGAGATGTTCAGGTGCTGAGTAAAGGCGCGTGTTAGGGCGCTCTGATTGGTAAAGCCGAAGCGTCCGGCTATCTCGATCAAGGGGTCGTCTGTCAGGGTGAGCGCATCTTGCGCCCCTTTGAGGCGTTTGTTGAGAATGTACTGTTGCGGGGTCATGCCGGTTTGCAGGCGAAAGCGATCAAAAAACTGGCTGCTGCTGAGGAACACCAGCCCAGCCAGTTCACTGACCCGAATTTTGCGCTCAAGATGCAGGGTAATGTAGTTATCGATAACATCCATATTGATCTTGCCAGGAAGGCGCACCCGATGATAACCCGCCAACTGTTGATCCAGATGGCGTTGCAGCGCGCAGACAATCGCGTTGCTGCAGGCACTTTGTAATAGCGAGTCATTCGGATTTTTTTGCATTTCACGGCTGAGGGCGGCAATCAGAACTTGCAGTTCGCTGCTGCAGTGGATAAAACGTGATTGGTTGAACAGGGCATCAATGCGTGGTTGTAGTAGCTGATCCGGGTTGATAGGGGCCAGATTAAGCACCACGATGCTGTTGTCTCCCATTCCGCGAAAGGCATGATCAGTTGAGCAGGGGAGCAGGCAACCTATACCCGAGCCTACCGGTTTGGTATGCCCAGCAATATCGAACTCTGTTGCGCCTTCCAGGCCAAATACCAGCTGATGGTGGTTGTGGTCATGGTGCTCCGCACTCTCTGGAAGACTGATCACTTCAGCCTGTTTAACCAATTACGCTCGCTTATTGTCAAGGTGGTTATAGTTTAATCATTTTATGCTAGGACCATAATAGCATAGCTTCAAAAACTAGCCGATAGGCTTTCAATCCAGCCAGAAATTTTCTCTGAATCCAGTTACAATAGGCGCAACAAATTTTCAGTAGACTACAGGACCCTGTTGTTATGGCCGAGCTCAAGAATGATCGCTTCCTTCGCGCATTACTGCGCGAACCCGTCGATATGACCCCCGTATGGATGATGCGCCAGGCGGGTCGTTATCTGCCAGAGTATAAAGCCACGCGTGCTCAGGCCGGTGATTTTATGAGTCTGTGCAAGAATGCCGAGTTGGCCTGTGAGGTCACCTTGCAGCCACTGGAGCGTTACGACCTGGATGCGGCTATTCTGTTTTCTGACATCCTTACCATTCCGGACGCCATGGGTCTGGGTCTGTACTTTGAAACCGGTGAAGGTCCGCGTTTTCGCAAGATTATTCGCAGCGCTGCTGATGTGGAGGCCTTGCCAATACCTAAAGCGGCCAGTGATCTTGATTATGTGATGAACGCGGTGAAAACCATACGTTCAGCCCTGAATGGCCGTGTGCCTCTGATCGGTTTCTCGGGCAGCCCCTGGACGCTGGCTACCTATATGGTTGAAGGTGGGTCGAGTAAAGATTTTCGTCATATCAAACAGATGATGTATGCCACACCTGAGGTAATGCACCAGTTGCTGGACAAGCTGGCGCAGTCAGTGACGGATTACCTGAATGAGCAAATTCGCAGTGGTGCTCAGGCGGTACAGATTTTTGATACCTGGGGTGGTGTACTCAGTCCACAAATGTATATGGAGTTTTCACTGCGTTACATGCGTCAGATCGTCGAAGGGCTGATCCGCGAGCATGATGGCCGTAAAGTACCGGTAATACTCTTTACCAAAAACGGTGGTCAGTGGCTGGAAACCATGGCTGAAGCTGGCGCTGATGCGCTGGGTCTGGACTGGACCACCAATATAGACGATGCACGCCGCCGGGTTGGCGATAAAGTAGCCTTACAGGGCAATATGGACCCGTCTGTACTCTATGCCTCGCCTGAGCGTATTCGTGCTGAAGTGGCGGATATTCTGGAGCGTTTCGGGCCAGGTGACGGGCATGTCTTTAATCTGGGGCATGGGATACATCAGTTTGTCGACCCGGCCAGTGCGGGTGTATTTGTTGATGCGGTGCATGAGCTGAGTGCCAAGTATCACCGATGAGGATTCAGGGATGAAAAAGCTGTCACCCTTATTTGATAAGAATAAAATCTGGTCAGAGCGTATTCGCAATGAATCACCGGATTTTTTTCCGACGCTGGCTGCGCAGCAGGCTCCTGAATACCTGTGGATCGGCTGCTCGGATAGCCGCGTACCCGCCAACGAGATTGTTGATCTGTTACCGGGTGAGCTGTTTGTTCACCGGAATGTATCTAATCTGGTGGTGCATACCGATATGAACTGCTTGTCGGTCTTGCAATATGCGGTGCAGGTGCTCAAGGTCAAGCACGTTATGGTGGTGGGTCACTATGGCTGTGGTGGCGTTAAAGCGGCACTGGATGCACGCTCCAATGGCTTGATTGATAACTGGTTAGGGCATATCCGTGATGTTTATCACAAACACCGCCAACTGGTGGGTGAGTGGCAGGCTAACGATGTGCAGTTTGATCGCCTATGCGAGTTGAATGTCATTGAACAGGCCGAGAATGTGTGTAACACCACGGTGATGCGCGAAGCCTGGTCGCGGGGGCAGGATGTCACGGTGCACGGCTGGATCTACGGTTTGCAGAATGGTTTGCTGACTGATTTGAACTTCTGTGTCAGTGCTGATGATGAAGTCGATGCGGAGTATGAGCGTGCTGTGGGGCGGGTTCGGCGGCTGGCTTAATAAGGTTTGGTTGGACTGATGTTAGGCGGATAAGGTCGGGCCTGTCTGACACGCCGTAAATCCTTCCCTGGAGGCTCAGCTGCCGCCGTGACCGCCATGGGCGGCGGGAATGCCGAAAATGCAGGAGCATTTTTCGGCCTGGCGGCAGATGGTCAGCCAGACTCGACCTTATCCACCTTCTGCGAGATCAGTAGTAGCATAAAGACCGCAAGACCGTTAGTGGTTGATATGCTACTGATGTCGTTAGACCTTACTCAATGCCTGTTCCAGATCAGCCAGCAGATCATCGATATGTTCGATGCCAATCGACAGGCGCACCATTTCCGGAGAGACGCCTGCGGACTTGAGCTCTTCATCGTTCAGCTGACGATGGGTGGTTTCGGCGGGGATGGAGGCCAGCGACTTGCAGTCGCCGATATTGACCAGGCGCAGGAAGATTTCCAGTGCATCATAGAAGCGCCGAGTGGCTTCGCGTCCGGCTTTCAGACCGAAGCTAAGGATGCCTGAAGCCTGACCCTGCATATATTTCTGTGCCAGTGCATGATCCTTGTGCTCAGGCAGACCGGCATAATTCACCCAGGCAACGGCGTCATGCTGCTGCAGAAACGCAGCGACCTTAGCGGTGTTTTCACAGATACGCTCCATGCGCAGACTGAGGGTTTCCAGGCCTTGCAGCAGCAGGAACGCATTCATGGGAGACAGGGCGGCACCCATATTGCGCAGGGGTACTACCCGGCAGCGCCCGATAAACGCGGCAGGGCCAAAGGCGTCGGTGTACACCACGCCGTGGTAGGATACATCCGGTGTATTCAGCAGCGGGAAGCGTTCTTTATGCTCTGCCCAGGGGAATTTGCCCGAATCGACAATCACGCCACCGATAGAATTGCCATGTCCCCCGATATATTTGGTCGCCGCTGTGACGATAATGTCAGCGCCCTGTTCAATTGGCCGCCATAGGGCAGGACTGGGAACGGTATTGTCGACGACTAATGGAATACCGTGGCGGTGAGCAATCTCGGCCAGTTTCTCGACGTCAGAAATGCCACCTGATGGGTTACCTACGGATTCGCAGTAGAGCATTTTTGTGCGTGCATCGATCTGTGCTTCGATAGCAGCAAAGTCATCTTTATTGACAAAGCGTACGTTGATGCCCTGGCGTGGCAGGGTGTGGGCAAAAAGATTGTAAGTCCCGCCATACAGCTCGCTGGTCGAAACGATGTTATCACCGGTTTCCGCCAGAGTCTGGATGGTATAGGTGATGGCTGACATGCCTGAGGCGACAGCCAGACCGGCAATGCCGCCTTCGAGTGCGGCCACGCGTTGTTCCAGCACGTCGTTTGTCGGGTTCATGATGCGGGTGTAGATATTGCCGGGTACTTTGAGGTCAAACAGATCGGCGCCGTGCTGGGCATCATCAAATGCGTAGGAAGTAGTCTGGTAAACGGGTACTGCAACGGCCTTGGTTGTCGGATCGGGGCTGTAACCGGCGTGCAGCGCAAGAGTTTCAAGTTTCATTGGAATGTCTCTATGTTGTTAGTGTTATTTCAGCCCGTGGCTGGAAGTGGTGTTTAAAGGTAGCAGATTTTGGCTTTGTCTGGCCATCACGTTACAATCCGGCCTGTTAATTTTCTTCGGTCCGGGAGTGGGCATGGCTAAAGCAAAATCCGCGTATGTCTGTAATGACTGTGGCGCTGACTACACCAAGTGGCAGGGGCAGTGCAGTGCCTGCGGTGCCTGGAATACCCTGACCGAGGTGCGACTCAGTAGTGCATCCGCAGCAGGTTCTAGCCGCGGCGCACGCTTTGATGGCTATGCCGGAGATTCAGGTCTGAGTGCGCGTAAGCGTGTTGTCAGCCTGGGCGAGGTGGATCTTGAAGCCATGCCGCGTATTCCAACTGGCACAGGTGAATTGGATCGTGTGCTGGGCGGAGGGCTGGTGCCGGGTTCTGCGGTGTTGATTGGCGGGCATCCGGGGGCCGGTAAGAGTACGTTGTTGTTACAAACCCTGTGCCACCTTGCCGGACATTACCCTGCACTCTATGTTACGGGTGAAGAGTCCTTGCAGCAGGTCGCTCTGCGTGCGTCGCGTCTGGGGTTGAAGGCAGATCATCTGAAAATGCTATCGGAGACTTCCGTAGAGACTATCTGTGATGTGGCACAGCAGCTTAAGCCGAAGGTGATCGTTATCGATTCGATTCAGGTGATGCATGTAGCAGATGTACAGTCAGCTCCGGGCTCTGTATCCCAGGTGCGTGAATCCGCCGCTTACCTGACCCGCTTTGCCAAGCAAACCGGTACGGTGCTGTTTTTGGTGGGACATGTGACCAAGGATGGCTCATTAGCTGGCCCCAAAGTATTGGAGCATATGATTGACTGTTCGCTGCAGTTGGAAGGGTCGTCTGATAGTCGTTTTCGCACCTTGCGCAGTCATAAAAATCGCTTTGGCGCTGTGAATGAACTGGGTGTGTTTGCCATGCTGGAAACCGGTTTAAAAGAGGTACGTAACCCCAGTTCTATTTTCCTGACGCGGGGGGATGAGCCCAGTGCGGGCAGTGTGGTGATGGTGGTTTGGGAGGGGACGCGGCCTTTGCTGGTTGAGTTGCAGGCATTGGTGGATGAGTCGCATTTGTCTAATCCGCGCCGTGTAGCCGTGGGTCTGGATCAGAATCGTCTGGCGATGTTGTTGGCGGTGCTAAATCGTCATGGCGGACTAATGACCGGCGATCAGGATGTGTTTGTCAATGTCGTTGGCGGCGTGCGTGTATTGGAAACCAGTGCCGACCTGGCGTTGTTACTGGCTATTGTTTCCAGTTTTCGTGATCAGGCCTTGCCGCATGAATTGATCGTGTTTGGCGAAGTGGGGTTGTCGGGTGAAATTCGCCCGGTGCCCAATGGCCAGGAACGCATTCGCGAAGCGGCCAAGCACGGGTTCAAAAGAGCGATAGTGCCAAAGGCCAATGTGCCCAAGGAGCCCGTGCCGGGGATACAGGTGATAGGTGTCAGTGTTCTGGCTGATGCACTGGATCAGATCTAGATGCTTAATCCAGTACCATCTGTTCCAGTTCCCGTTCCAATAAGGTTTCGTCACCCAAATTCAGTTCAAGCAGGCGACGCAAGTGGGACATGCTGTCCAGGTCTATTTCTTTGACAAAGAAACCATAATTTGGCGGCTCAGCATAGTTCAGCTGGGTTTTCATGCGGATCAATACATCGTTGGCGAGGTAAATATTGATTTCTGCTTCGCCGCCGATATCCAGTGCCAGCGGATGGTTGAACTGCAATAATACACCGCGCAGTGAAATATCGATCAGCTGCATGACAATGGCGCCACCGCTGTAATGCACTTCGCACTCGGCATCAAAGTTGATCCGGGTGAAGCGGCGGCGGTCTTGTTCGTTAGTGTTCACTGTGTTTTCCTCGTTTGATATCCCTCGGCTGAGATTGAATCAGACGAGAGATTGATTCCATTTTAGTACAACTTGCACAACAGCGTTAATCACTTGCTTTGTTTATGGAGTCTGACCTCAGACTCGGTTATCCTTCTGATAAATTAACACATACTGTCTGGCGCTGTCTGCTGTCACTGGGTGGGAAAAGGGGTGAATTGATGTATCCAATTCTTGAGTTGTTTTCAGCTCGGGGCCATACGCACTATTTTCAACATACGCGTAGCTTCTATACTTATCGCCGAGTGCGGGTGATCTCACTGATTTTGGCGATTCTGCAAAGCGCCTGGATTCTGGTGGATCATTATTTGTTGCCGGCAGATGTGCAGATGCCGATTGCCATAGCGAGGGTGCTGAGTAGCCTGTTTTTTCTTGGATTGTTTTTCTGGGGGCGACGCCCTTACAGTCCTCGCCTGGCATTGTTGCGTCAATTACTACTATTTCTGGTGCTGACGGCATTTCATACCTTTAGCACGGCGCTGTTGATTATTCATGGTCACGAGCAGAGTGTTGCCGGTTATCAGTTTTTTCCATTTATGATTATCAGCATGATGGCAATCTTCCCCTTGGCTATAGTAGAAGTGCTTGGCATAACCCTGCTGCTGTTATTGGTAGAGCTCGTAACTCAGCTTTCCAGGGGGAATCTGGGGGAAGTGTCGGCAATTAATAACCTCTGGTTACTATTGGTGTTGGCCGTAGTTGCTGGCTGGGCAGCGGTGAATCAGTTGAACATGCTGTTGGTGCTCTATCGACAGGCTACGCGTGATGCGCTGACTGGCTTGGCTAACCGACGTCTGATTCTGGAGCAACTGGACACAGACATGGCCTTATCAAAGGATGCCGAAAAGCCGCTGGCTGTGCTGCTGTTCGATCTGGATAAGTTTAAGGGCTTTAACGATACCTACGGTCATGCCGCCGGTGATATCGTGCTTAAATATTTTGCTGGTATCTTGAAAAAGCACACGCGCAAAAAACTGGATCTGGCGGGGCGTTTTGGCGGTGAGGAGTTTTTGATGGTGTTGCCGGGGATGAGTGGTGCTGAGGCATCAGTTGTGGCCGAAGCTATCGGCAAAACGTGCCGTGAAGTCAGTGTCCAGGTACCCAGTGGTGAGAAGGTCGGCTTTACCACTAGTATAGGAGTCGCTGTATTGAAACAAGGTGAGACGCAATCTGAGTTGATCCGGCGCGCCGACGAGGCCCTGTATAAAGCCAAGGACAGCGGCCGGGATCAGTATAAACTGGCGGATTAATGCATCCGCTTGTACTTGATGCGCTCCGGCTGGTGATCCTTGCCGTGGCGCTTGCGGTAGTCATCCGCATACTCCGTGTAGTTGCCTTCGAAGAAGGCCACGGTAGAATCCCCTTCGTAGGCGATCATGTGGGTGCACACGCGATCCAGGAACCAACGGTCATGCGAGATCACCACAGCCGAGCCGGGGAAGGCCAGGATGGCTTCTTCCAGGGCGCGCAATGTTTCCACGTCCAGGTCGTTGGTGGGCTCATCCAGTAACAGCACGTTGCCGCCTTCTTTCAGCAGCTTGGCCATGTGCAGACGATTGCGTTCACCGCCGGACAGATCCTTGACGAACTTCTGCTGATCGGCACCTTTAAAATTAAAGCGACCGCAATAAGCGCGTGCCGGTGTCTGATAGGTGCCAACAGTAATGATGTCCTGACTGCCGGAGATCTCTTCAAATACGGTCTTGTTGCCTTCCAGTTCACGTGACTGGTTAACATAGGACAGCTTCACCGTGCTGCCGATTTCAATCTCGCCGGAATCGGGTTGTTCCTCGCCACTGATCATCCGGAACAGCGTGGATTTACCCGCACCATTCGGACCGATGATACCAACGATGGCACCGGGTGGAATTGACAGGCTGACGTTTTCAAATAACAGCTTGTCATCATAGGACTTGGTGACATTGTGCAGCTCAATGACTTTGTCTCCCAGACGCGGTCCAGGTGGAATGTAAATTTCCTGGGTTTCGTTGCGCTGCTGGAATTCGCGAGAGTTCATCTCTTCAAACTGCTTGATACGCGATTTGGACTTAGCCTGACGTCCTTTGGCTCCCTGACGGACCCATTCCAGTTCAGCCTGAATCGCTTTGCGATGCGAGGCTTCCTGCTTGGCTTCGGCGGCAAGGCGCTGGTCTTTCTGCTCTAGCCAGGAAGAGTAGTTACCCTCGTAAGGAATGCCACGGCCACGGTCGAGTTCCAGAATCCAGCCAGCGGCGTTATCCAGGAAGTAGCGGTCATGGGTGATGGCCACAACGGTACCGGGATATTCCTGCAGAAAGCGTTCGATCCAGGCAATGGATTCAGCATCCAGATGGTTAGTAGGCTCATCCAGCAGCAGCATGTCCGGGTGATCGAGCAGCAGGCGGCACAGCGCCACGCGACGGCGCTCACCGCCGGAGAGTACCGCAACTTGCGTTTCCCAGGGCGGCAGGCGGAGGGCATCGGCGGCACGCTCCAGGGCGTTGTCGAGGTTGTGGCCGTCTTTAGCCTGAATCAGGTTTTCCAGTTCGGCCTGTTTTTTCGCCAGTTCATCAAAGTCGGCATCAGGATCAGCATAGGCGGCATACACTGCATCCAATCCAGCCAGTGCCTCTTTAACATCGGCGACGGCTTCTTCAACCACTTCGCGTACGGTTTTGCTGTCATCCAGCTCAGGTTCCTGTGGCAGGTAACCCACCTTAATGCCGGGCATAGGCTGGGCTTCACCGATATATTCCTGATCAAGACCGGCCATGATTTTTAACAGTGAGGATTTACCTGAGCCGTTCAGGCCAAGCACGCCGATTTTGGCACCAGGGAAAAATGACAGTGAGATGTCTTTTAGAATTTCGCGTTTGGGTGGCACAATTTTGCCAACGCGGTTCATGCTGTATACGTATTGAGCCATGCAATGCATCCGTCGAAAAATGAGATACGGGAAATGATACTTAAATTCTACCTGTGTGAGTCAACGAATGCGAATGACAAACAGCAACTCGGTGGCTGAGCGACAATAAGGAAATTCAACTAGGCATGATGCGCTTTCATGTGCGTTATGGGGTGGCTTTGTACTATAATGTGCTCCTTTTTTCGAGGTGTCCGGATTTCCGCGCCTGCTCGGTTAAATACAGAGGAAAGTCATGTTCAGCAAAACTATGTCTATTGCCGGTTTTGATCCGGAACTGTGGTCTGCCATGCAGTCTGAAGCGACTCGTCAGGAGGAGCATATTGAACTGATTGCATCCGAAAACTATACCAGTCCGCGTGTCATGCAGGCACAAGGCTCTGAACTGACCAACAAGTATGCTGAAGGCTATCCTTCCAAGCGTTATTACGGTGGTTGTGAGTACGTTGATATCGTTGAAGATCTGGCGATTGATCGGGCTAAAGCGCTGTTTGGGGCCAGCTATGCTAACGTACAGCCACATTCCGGTTCACAGGCAAACGCCGCTGTGTTCATGGCGCTGTGCAAGCCAGGTGACACGATTTTGGGCATGAGTCTGGCACACGGTGGACACCTGACTCACGGTGCTTCTGTGTCCTTTTCTGGCCGCATCTACAATGCCGTACAATATGGCTTGAACGAAGCGACTGGCGAGATCGACTATGATCAGGTTGAAGCGCTGGCGCTTGAGCACAAACCACGCATGATTATTGCTGGCTTCTCCGCCTATTCGCGTATTATCGACTGGCAGCGTTTCCGTGACATCGCTGATAAAGTTGGTGCTTATTTGTTTGTTGATATGGCACACATTGCTGGCCTGGTAGCGGCGGGTGTTTATCCATCACCAGTGCAGTTGGCCGATGTTGTTACCACCACTACCCACAAAACCCTGGGTGGGCCGCGTGGTGGCCTGATCCTGTCAGCGCGTGCTGATGAAGAGCTGCAGAAAAAGCTTAACTTCGCGGTTTTCCCTGAGTCTCAGGGTGGTCCATTGATGCATGTAATCGCCGCCAAGGCTGTTTGCTTCAAAGAAGCCATGGAGCCCGAGTGGAAGGCGTATCAGGCGCAGGTGGTGAAAAATGCCCAGGCGATGGTTAAAGTGTTCCTTGATCGTGGCATAGACATTGTTTCCGGTGGCACCGAAGATCACCTGTTCCTGGTGGATCTGATTCGTAAGGACATCACCGGTAAAGATGCGGATGCCGCTCTGGGTCGCGCGTATATTACCGTGAACAAAAACTCGGTACCAAATGATCCGCGCTCTCCGTTTGTCACCTCAGGTCTGCGTATCGGTACACCGGCTGTGACTCGCCGTGGCTTTAAAGAAGCTGAAGTGGAGCAGTTGGCTGGCTGGATTTGTGATATTCTTGACGATATCAATAATGAAGCAACAATCGAGCAAGTTAAGGCGCAGGTTAAAGCCATTTGTGCCCGCTTCCCCGTTTATAAATAATCAACTCTGACTCCGCAAAGGCGGGGTCAGGTTTAACGCTCTTTAGGTTCCGAGGCAACTGATGCATTGTCCATTCTGTGGCGAACATGAAACCAAGGTAGTTGACTCCCGGCTAGTGGCTGAGGGGCAGCAGATCCGGCGTCGACGTGAGTGCATCAGTTGTCATGAGCGTTTCTCCACCTTTGAAGTAGCTGAGCTGCTGATGCCCAAGGTGGTTAAAAATGATGGCACCCGTCAACCTTTCGATGAAGACAAACTGCGAGCCGGTATCCAGCGAGCGCTGGAAAAACGGCCGGTCAGTGTTGAAGAATTCGAAGCTTGCCTGACACGTATCAAACATCGCCTGCGGGCGACGGGCGAGCGCGAGCTTCCCTCTCGTGAAGTCGGTGAAGCGGTCATGGAAGCGCTGCATCAGTTGGACCAAGTGGCTTATGTGCGCTTTGCCTCCGTCTACCGTAGTTTTCAGGATATCAATGAATTTCGCCAGGAAATCGACCGGCTGTCTTTGAATAAAGAGACAGGTGGGGACGAATAATGTCTTCTGCCGATGATCATCGCTTTATGGCGCGAGCACTGCAACTGGCTGCTCGCGGTCTCTACACTACTCATCCTAACCCGCGTGTTGGCTGTGTGCTGGTGCGCGAAGGTCAAATTATTGGTGAAGCCTGGCACCAGCGTGCCGGTCAGCCGCATGCCGAGCCCTTGGCGCTGCAGCAAGCGGGAAGCCAGGCGCAAGGGGCAACCGCCTATGTCACTCTGGAACCCTGTAGTCACTTTGGCCGGACTCCGCCCTGTGCTGATGCACTGATCGCCGCTGGTGTGGCTCGTGTGGTCGTTGCCATGCAAGACCCGAATCCGCTGGTGGCAGGGCAGGGTTTGCAGCGTTTGCAACAAGCCGGTGTTGAGATTGTCAGTGGCCTGATGGAAACGCAGGCCAGACTGATCAATCCGGGCTTTATTGCTCGTATGCAGTCAGGCCTGCCCTATGTGCGGATAAAGCTGGCGATGAGTCTGGATGGTCGTACCGCCATGCAAAGTGGTGAATCACAGTGGATTACCGGGCCAGAAGCCAGGGCTGATGTGCAGTGCTTGCGCGCCCGCAGCTCCGCTATTATTAGTGGCATCGAGTCGGTGCTGCTGGATGACCCGCAATTAACTGTACGGGATCCCAGCCTGTTGGGTGAAGCGGGTATTCTACGTCAGCCGTTACGTGTGGTATTGGACTCGCAGTTGCGTATTCCTTTGTCTGCCAAACTTCTGGCTGCAGAGGGTCCGGTGATGATCGTAACGACTGAAACGGCTGACACTAGTAAGGTCAAAGCGCTGCAGGATCTGGGTGTTGAGATATTACCCTTGCCACTTCGCGATGGTCAGTTAGATCTTGAAGCCTTGTTGCGACATTTGGCGCAGGTGCATCAGTGTAATGAAGTGTTAGTGGAAACCGGTGCCCGTCTGGCTGGCAGTTTTGTAGCGCAGCAATGGGTCAATGAGATAGTGATCTATATGGCACCGACACTGTTGGGTAGTGATGCCCGTCCGTTGATTGATCTGCCGTTAACACAGATGTCGCAGCAGCGGCGTCTACACATGACCGATCTACGCCAGTTTGCTAAGGATATTCGTATGACCCTGCAGCCAGTAACGGAGAGCTGAAATGTTTACAGGTATAATTGAGGCCGTCGGCGAAGTCGCTGATATGCGCATGAAAGATGGTGATATGCAGTTGACCTTACGCACCGGGAAACTCGCGCTAAGTGATGTTAAACTAGGCGATAGTATTGCGGTCAACGGTGTTTGTCTGACAGCAGTGCAGTTACCCGGTGATGGTTTTGTTGCTGATGTCTCACGCGAAACTCTGGCACATACCCGCTTTGAGTCGTTGAAAATTGGCGAGCCAGTGAATCTGGAAAAAGCGCTGATGCCAACCAGTCGTCTGGGTGGGCATCTGGTCAGTGGTCATGTAGATGGCCTGGGTGAAGTGGTAGAGCGTCATGATGATGCCCGCTCCATACGTTTTACGCTGAAGGCACCCGCTGAGCTGAGCCGTTACATTGCCCACAAGGGCTCCATTACTGTTGATGGTGTCAGTCTGACAGTGAATGCGGTGAAGGGCGATAGCTTTGAGCTAAATATCGTCCCGCACACGGCACAGGAAACCATTATGGAGCACTACCAGAGCGGTCGGCAGGTGCATTTGGAAGTTGATTTGATTGCGCGCTACCTGGAACGCTTACTCACAGGTTCAGCCTCCAGTGAGGGTTATGCACAGCCCAGTGCCAGTGAAGGTGTCAGCCTGGAAAAGCTGGCAGAATATGGCTTTATGAGTCGCAGATAAGTATCCGGAGAGTACAACCATGGAGCTGAACAGCCCCGAAGAACTGATTGAAGATATACGCCAGGGTAAAATGGTTATCCTGATGGATGATGAAGACCGTGAAAACGAAGGCGACCTGGTCATTGCTGCAGAAAAAGTGCGCGCTGAAGATATTAATTTTATGGCCACGCACGCACGTGGACTGATCTGCCTGACACTGACGCGTGAGCATTGTGAGCAGCTTAAATTGCCACTGATGGTCAGAAGTAATGGTGCTCAGTTTTCCACTAACTTTACCCTGTCCATCGAAGCGGCCAGCGGTGTGACCACCGGTATCTCAGCGGCTGATCGTGCCCATACCGTACGCACCGCTGTTAAAGCTGATGCCAGGCCTGAAGATATAGTCCAGCCTGGACATATTTTCCCACTGATGGCACAGCCAGGTGGTGTGCTAAGTCGTGCCGGTCATACCGAAGCTGGCTGTGATCTGCCGCGTTTGGCGGGACTGACCCCGGCCTCGGCCATCGTTGAAGTAATGAATGACGATGGCAGTATGGCGCGGCGCGCGGATCTGGAAGTGTTTGCAGCTCGGCATGGACTTAAAATCGGTACTATTGCTGATCTGATCCATTACCGCACGCTGAACGAACACACTATCAGTCGTGAAGCAGAAGGTGAGTTACCCACAGAGTACGGTACGTTCCGTTATGTCACTTACCGTGATGAGATTAAAAACTGTACGCACCTGGCCTTGATTAAAGGTGATATTCAGGCTGACGATCCAACTCTGGTACGAGTGCATATCCGTTCCGAAGTGCTGCGTGATGTGGTGGGTGCGATTACCAGTGAAGAGAAAAAGTGGACTATGCGTCGTGCCTTACGGCGTGTGTCCGAAGAAGACAAGGGCGTAGTGCTGTTGCTTGACGGCGGTCACCGTATCGATCTGGGTGATGCCGTCGATCAGATACTCAATGGCAGTCAGGCGCGCTCTAAAGTGAATGTCAGTGCGTCAGGGGCTTATCTGACCGTCGGCACCGGCTCACAGATTCTGCGGGATCTGGGTGTCGGAAAAATGCGACTGATGAGTTCACCGATGAAATTTAATGCGATTTCCGGATTCGATCTGGAAATTGAAGAATATATTCCTTACCAGGACGAATAACGGAAACTTACTTATGTCAGTAAAAACCTATGAAGGCGACTTTGTCAGCGCCGATGGAAAATATGCGATCGTTGTCGGTCGCTTCAATGCGTTTGTGGTTGAAAGCCTGCTCGAAGGTGCGTTGGATACCCTGAAACGCCACGGTGTCAGTGATGACAATATTCGTATTATTCGTGTGCCTGGTGCCTTTGAAATTCCTTTGGCGGTGAAGAAAATTGCCGGTCAGAAATGTGACGATGCCATTATTGCACTGGGTGCGGTCATCCGTGGCGGTACGCCTCACTTTGAATATGTGTCTGCCGAAAGCTCCAAGGGCATCGCGCAGGTGATGATGGACTTCGACCTTCCGGTTGCTAACGGCATCCTTACGGTCAATAGTATTGAACAGGCGGTCGAGCGTTCTGGCACCAAAGCGGGTAACAAGGGAGCGGAAGCCGCCATGTCAGCGTTGGAAATGGTCAGCCTGATGCGTCGCCTAGAGGCCTAATAGAAATGACTGATACACCCAGCCCAGAAAAAAAACGCAAGCTGTCGCGCACTGAAATGCGCCGCAATGCCCGCAGCTATACCCTGCAAGCGCTGTATCAATGGCATATGGCGGCGCAGCCAGTGAATGAAATCGAAGCACAGTTCCGTGTCAATAATGACATGGCAGATACCGATGTCGCCTTGTTCGGTGAATTGTTGCGTGGTGTGACATCCAGAGCTCGAGCATTGGATGATGCCTATTCACTGTTCCTGGATCGTTCGGTGGACGATCTGGACCCGGTAGAGCTGGCAGTGCTTAGAATCGGTGCCTATGAACTGATTGAGCGCCTCGATGTGCCTTACCGAGTGGCCATCAATGAAAGCGTTGAACTGGCAAAAATCTTTGGTGCTACTGAAAGCCACCGTTACGTGAATGGTGTCCTCGACAAGCTGGCTCAAAAAGTGCGTGCCGCTGAAGTCATGGCAAAACGTGGGCGTTAATGAGCGAATTTGAGCTGATCCAGCGTTACTTTGCTCGTAATCAACCGACGTCCAGTGCCGTGACGCTGGGCATAGGTGACGACGCTGCCATACTGCAGCTGCCTGTCGGTGAGCTGCTGGTAGTCTCGGTGGATACTATGGTAGCGGGCACTCACTTTCTCGCTGATACCCCGGCTGAACTGATTGCACAGCGGGCACTGGGAGCTGCCGTGAGTGATCTGGCGGCTATGGCGGCCAGGCCGCTCTGGTATACCCTGGCGCTGACCCTGCCGGATGTCTCGGAAAGCTGGCTGGAAGCTTTTGCGGTAGCGCTGGCGCAGCGCTCAGCTGAGTTGGGTATTATCCTGGTGGGGGGGGACACAACCCGAGGTCCCTTGTCACTAACGTTGACAGTGCAGGGTTCGGTACAGCCGGGTCTGGCATTACAGCGCAAGGGCGCGCAGGTCGGTGATATAATTGCCGTAACCGGTACGTTGGGTGATAGCCGTGCTGGATTGGAAAGTCTGTTGCATCCGCAAAAAGCGACGATGGCCGATCTTGGCTGGTTACGGCAGCGTTTCTATCGACCTGAACCGCGTTTGCAGTTGGCGCAGCAGTTGGCTCCGCTGGCTCACTGTGCCATCGATATCTCCGATGGTCTGATGGCTGATCTGGGGCATCTTTTACAAGCCAGTCAGTTGGGCGCTGAGCTGGAGCTGACGGTGCTACCCTTATCACCCGCATTGAAAAATTTCAGCCAGGATCAGCAACGCTTGCGTGACTGGGCTTTGAGCGGTGGTGAAGATTTTGAATTATGTCTGACTATCCCTGCGGCTAACTGGGCGCAGGCACAGGCACTGGCGGCCAGTCTGGCGATTCCACTCACAGACGTCGGTCGTATTATTGCAGCGCCAACTCTGTGCCTGCTGGATGAAGGGCAGCCCGTACCCCTGAGCCAAGTGCATCAGGGTGGCTATGATCATTTCAGGAGAATACATGACTGAAAAAACGCCTGCTTCTGTTTGGAGCAACCCGGTGCACTTTACTGCTTTTGGTTTCGGCAGTGGTGCTGCGCCCGTGGCACCGGGCACTTTTGGTACCCTGGCTGCAGTTCCGTTATGGTTATTTCTGGTGCCTCTGTCGACAGATGCCTATCTGCTGACACTAATTGTCGCCTTCATTATTGGTGTCTGGTTGTGCCATCAGACCTCCGCCGATATCGGTGTGCATGATCACGGCGGTATTGTCTGGGATGAGTTTGTCGGTCTCTGGATAGCTCTGTTTGCGGTGCCTGTACACTGGTTCTGGGTGCTGCTGGGTTTTGCTCTGTTCCGCTTGTTTGATATCTGGAAGCCCTGGCCAATTGGCTGGGTCGATCAGCGAGTCAGTGGCGGCATGGGCATTATGCTGGATGATGTGATCGCAGGTATTTATGCATTGGTGATCATTCAGTGTTTACTTTATTTTTTCTACTAACAGGTACTGATCTTGTCTGTTGAGTTTGTTGCGGATTCCAAACTACCAACCCCCTGGGGTACTTTTACCATGGTAGGGTTTGAAGATACGGCTACCGGCAAAGAACACGTTGCGCTGGTATACGGTGATGTTAGCGGGGATACCCCGGTGCTGGCACGCATGCACTCTGAATGCTTGACCGGTGACTCCTTGTTCAGTTTGCGCTGTGACTGTGGTTTTCAACTCCAGGAAGCCTTGCGGCGCATCTCTGAAGAGGGCCGTGGCGTATTGTTGTATTTACGTCAGGAAGGTCGGGGAATTGGTCTGCTGAACAAGATTAAGGCCTATCATTTACAGGATCAGGGTGCTGATACCGTTGAGGCAAATGAGCAACTGGGATTTGCCGCCGATATGCGTGATTACAGTATCTGCTTGCCGATGCTAAAGCACCTGGGTATCAACTCAGTGCGTTTGATGACCAACAATCCACGCAAAGTGAAAGCACTGGAAGCGGCTGGCGTGACTGTGGCTGAACGTGTACCGTTACAGGTAGGTAAAAACTTTCATAATGAAGGTTATTTGCAGACCAAAATGGGCAAGCTTGGGCATATGATGCAGGATGAGCACTTTCGCGATCAGGACTGATGCGTTAAACGTTTTTCTATCGCCGCCTGTATCCCTTCACTATCTAATCCACACAGGGCCAGTTGTTCATCACGGCTGGCATGCTCTATCCAACGATCCGGGATGCCCAGCATCAGCAGAGGATTGTTGTGACCTTCAGTATGTAACCACTCACTGACTGCCGCTCCCGCTCCACCTTTAATGGCGTGATCTTCCAGTGTGACAATCAGTTGGTGTGCCTCTGCCAGGCTGGTGAGTTGCTGGGTGTCCAGTGGTTTGACGCAGCGCATATCGACCAGGGTCAGATTGAGTGTGTCGGCAACACGCAAGGCCTGATCCAGCAGTGGGCCAAAGTTAAGCAAAAGGGTCTGTTCGCCTTGTCGCAACAGTTGCGCCCCCGGTAACGCTGCAGGTGCCGGCCGATCCTTTAGATGAGCCGTTTCACTACCTCTGGGATAGCGCACGGCTACCGGGCCGGGTGTGTCATAGGCATAGTCCAGCATGCGTTGCAATTCAGCATGACAAGAGGGGGTCAGGATTTGTAGTCCGGGTAAACAGCGCAGATAGGCGATATCAAAACAGCCGGCATGAGTGGCACCGTCTTCACCGACGAGTCCTGCTCGGTCGATAGCCAAGAGAACATCCAGCTTTTGTATGGCGATATCATGTATGAGTTGATCATAGGCGCGTTGTAAAAAAGTGGAGTAGATCGCCACCACCGGTTTCATCCCACCCACAGCCAAGCCACCCGCCAGTGTTAATGCATGTTGTTCGGCAATGGCGACATCAAAGTAACGGTCCGGGTATTGTTGCGAAAACGCGATGAGATCAGAGCCTTCACGCATGGCTGGTGTAATGGCACAGAGGCGGTTATCTGCGGCCGCCTTGTCGACCAGCCATTGTCCAAAAACGTTGCAGTAACGCGGGCTTCTCCCAGTCGCTGGCTGATGCAAAGGTTCAATCTTGGTGATGGCATGAAAACCAACCGGGTCGGCTTCGGCCGGGGCGTAACCCTTGCCCTTACAAGTGATAACATGCAAAAACTGCGGACCGGGCCGATTCAGCGCTTGTTGTAGTGCTGGCAGGAGTTGTTCAAAATCATGGCCATCGACAGGGCCGGTATATTCAAAAGCCAGCGCTTCAAACAGTGCTGCAGTGGTAGCCCCTGCCAGTCGGTTGCGCAGGTTGTTGGCCAGATAGGTAGCCAGCCCGCCCTCGTTGCGGGAGATCGACATGTCATTGTCATTCAGAATGACGAGTAAATTAGCGCCTGTGTGCCCGGCATGGTTCAGGGCTTCAAAGGCCATACCCGCAGTCATTGCACCATCGCCTATGACCGCCACGCTTTTACGTGGTTGTTGTTGCAGTCGGGCTGCCAAGGCCATGCCTAGCGCCGCACTGATGGAGGTGCTGGAATGCCCGGTACCAAAGCAGTCATACATACTTTCATCGCGCTTTGGAAACGGGGCCAGACCGGCTTGCTGACGCATGCTCAGCATCTGATCTTTGCGCCCGGTAAGGATTTTATGTGGATAGCACTGGTGTCCCACATCCCAGATCAGACTGTCTTCCGGGGTGTTGAGCAGGTAATGCAGCGCAATAGTCAGCTCCGTGACACCCAGTCCCGCCCCAAAATGACCGCCGGTTTGCCCAACACTGTAGAGCAGCCAGTGACGCAGTTCTTCGGCCAAAGCCGGTAGTTGCTCAGTCGACAGGCGGCGCAGATCAGCCGGTGACTGAATCTGGTCCAGTAAAAGGGTAGTGGGTGGTGTATCAGGCAGTTTATCCAGCATTAGTAACTACGTCGTACAATATAATCAGCCAGTTGCAGTAACGGCCGGGCCCTGTCGCCAAACGGCTTCAAGGCGTCTTCGGCCTGGTGTAACAGCTGTTGTAACAGGGCTTTACAGGGAGCCAGTCCAAGCAGGGATGGATAGGTAGGCTTGTTACGTGCCTGATCAGAGCCGCAGGGTTTGCCCAGAGTGACTGTGTCAGCTTCGATATCCAGCAGGTCATCTTTAACCTGAAAGGCCAGGCCTATGTGCTGACCAAACTGTCGCAGAGCGTTGAGTTGATCGGAATTTCCACAATTAGCGGCTAGTGCACCGAGTTCCAGCGCGGCTGTTATTAATGCACCGGTTTTTAGCGCATGCATCTGTTGCAAGGCTTCCACAGTTAAGGGTTTACCGACATGACTGAGGTCGAAGGCTTGTCCTTGCACCATGCCGTGCTCACCAGCAGCGCGGCTTAGGCACTGTATCATTGCCAGTTGCTGGGCCGGTTGATATCTTTCTCCTGGCTGGCTGAGGAGTTCGAAGGCGCTGGTCAGCAGCGCATCGCCAGCGAGTATCGCCGTGGCTTCATCGAAGGCAATATGACAAGTAGGCTTGCCCCGGCGCAATTCATCGTTATCCATCGCCGGTAGGTCGTCATGCACCAGTGAATAGCTGTGCACCATCTCTATGGCTGCCGCGGGCAGGTCAGCCTGTTCAGGGCTGCCGCCACAGAAGTCGCAGGCCAGATACACCAGCACAGGCCGGATACGTTTGCCACCATTAAGCAGACTGTACAGCATCGCTTGTTGTAGTGGTGGGTGAATGCTGTCCTGATGCGTCAGACAGTCTTGCAGCACCTGCTGGTTGCGTAGTGCCAGCGCTTTTAGTTGTTGCTCAAGCTTCAAGAGTTACTCTCATGTGAATCAAAAGGAACTGCTTTAATTTCACCGGCTTCTTCGGTCAGCAGTTTTACTTTCTGTTCGGCCTGTTCAAGTGTTTGTTGGCACTGACGGGTCAGGCGGATGCCCTCTTCAAAGGCCTGCAAGGACTCTTCGATACTCAGTTTGCCTTCTTCCATCTGACTGACCAGGGTTTCCAGGCGTTGCATTGAAGTTTCAAAACTGTGTTTGTCATGGGTATCAGACATGGGAGTCAACCTTTGTGTATTAACGCTGCAACTTACCCAACCTGGGCCATCGGGTCAATCTGAGTTTAACAGTTAATACTTAAATAGCGGGTGAACAAGTGTATAAATCTGGTATTATCAGCACCAAAAGCAGTGATATAAAGGCTTAATTTGCCATACATTGGGGTCTGTTCGTGGATATAGCAACAATCGTCGGTATTATCGGTTCCTTCGCGATCGTCATTATGGCGATGGTCTTGGGAGGCGATGTAGGGATCTTTGTTAACCCGCCTTCTATGTTGATCGTGTTTGGCGGCAGTCTGTTTGTGGTGCTGATCAAGTTTACTCTGGCACAGTTCCTGGCTGCGGGTAAAGTTGCCGCCAAGGCATTTATGTTCAAGGCCGTTAACCCTGAAGATATTATCGCTGAAACTGTTGATATGGCTGACGCGGCTCGTAAAGGCGGGCTGTTGTCCCTGGAAGATAAACAGGTCTCCAGTGATTTTATGCAGCGTGGTATTCAGCTGCTGGTCGATGGTCATGATCCCGAAGTGGTTAAGCAGTTACTGAATAAAGAAGCCAGATTGACGTATGACCGACATGACTTTGGCGCCAGAATTTTTGCCGCGCTAGGGGATGTTGGCCCGGCTATGGGAATGATTGGAACACTGATTGGTCTGGTGGCAATGCTGTCGAATATGGATGACCCGAAAGCTATCGGCCCGGCAATGGCTGTTGCGTTGTTGACGACCCTGTACGGGGCGGTGATGGCTAATATGCTTTGTATCCCGATGGCTGACAAACTGAACCTGCGACGCGATCAGGAAGCACTGAATAATGCACTGATCATCGATGGTCTGCTGGCAATTCAAGCCGGACAAAATCCACGTGTTATCGATCAGATGCTGCGCAACTATCTACCGGAGAAAAAACGTTTTGCCAATGCTGAAAAGGCAGAAGGATAAGCGTTTATGAGTGCCGAGGAAGAATGCAACTGTAAACCCTGTAAGCCTGGCTTGCCCGCCTGGTTGGCAACCTTTGGCGACCTGATGTCGCTGCTGATGTGTTTCTTTGTGCTCTTGCTGTCCTTTTCGGAAATGGATGTGCTGCGCTTCAAACAGCTGGCTGGCTCTATGCGCGAAGCCTTTGGTGTTCAAGCGCAGATCAAGGTTGAGGATATTCCTAAAGGAACGTCGATCATCGCTCAGGAGTTTAGTCCCGGTCGTCCTGAACCGACTCCGCTCAATGAAGTGCGTCAGATGACCACTAATGTTGAGCTGCATACCCTGGACGTGCGTTCAATGGAAGGCGAGGCCATAGTGCATGATCGCGAGTCTGCTGTAGATCAACAGCAGCAACAAGAACAGGAAGAACAAGCGCGCCAGGATGCAATAACCTTCTCGATGGCACTATCGGCCGAAATCGGTGAAGGTGCGGTTGAAGTTGAGACAGAAGGCACTAAGGTGATTATCCGCCTGAGAGAGCAGGGTTCGTTTGCACGAGGCTCAGCCTATGTTGAAGATGATTATATTCCGGTGTTGGCAAAAATCAGGGATGTATTGATCACCATACCCGGAGCTGTGGCAATAGAAGGGCATACCGATTCTATCCCCTATACAGGGACAGAGTTTACATCGAACTGGGATCTGTCGGCAGCACGTGCACTGGCTGTTGCCCATGAGCTATTTGCAGACCGGCGTGTGAACGAGTCCCGCTTTACCGTTTCAGGCCATGCTTCAAGTCGGGCGCGTGTGCCGAATGATTCTGAGGCTAACCGTGCCCGTAACCGTCGTGTAGAAATCATTATTGAGCGTGGTCTGGATGAACAAGCTCTGCCTATTCAGACTCGACCCGAGGGGGATACCGAAGGTGAACGGCTGACCCCTCGCGATATTTTCTAACCCGCTCATCACGACGAACAGTGAGCTGAAATGCCCTGCTGCACGTAGGTTAGTGAAAAGGAGCAGGTCGTGACAAAAATACCTAATCGAGCAGTACCCGCCGATCGACTTTCACGCATGGCCCATATGGGCGGTTTGGCAACACGCCTGGCGGGCGGCATGTTGGCTGAGGGTGCGCGTCAGATGGCCTCGGGTAAACGCCCGTCTTCCCGAGATATGCTGATTACGCCAGCCAATGTTCGCCGTGTGGCTGACAAACTTTCACACCTGCGTGGCGCGGCAATGAAAATTGGCCAGTTGCTGTCAATGGATGCCGGTGATCTGCTTCCCCCTGAGTTGTCTGAGCTGTTGTCGGTATTACGTGCTGGCGCAAACCCTATGCCTATGCTGCAGTTAGCGGCGATTATGGAAACCTCTTTGGGGGATGACTGGCAGTCACATTTCAGTCAGTTTGGTTTCACCCCGGTTGCGGCGGCATCCATAGGGCAGGTGCACAAAGCGCTGGATCATCAGGGCCGGGCACTGGCACTGAAAATACAATATCCCGGTGTGCGTCAGAGCATTGATTCAGATGTGGATAATGTCATGACCCTGCTGAAAATGTCGCGACTGCTACCCGCAGGTGTGATTGCTGATGAGTTAATTGAGGAAGCCAAAGCTCAACTGCATGCCGAGGCTGACTATCACCTGGAAGCGCAGCATTTGCTGGCCTATAAAGCCTTGCTGGCGGATGATCCGAGTTTCAGGGTGCCACAATGTTATCCGGAACTTTGCAGTGAAAACCTGCTGGTGATGTCATTTGAGCAGGGTGTTACGGTTGAATCTCTGACGGGTTATTCACTGGAGGAACGCAATCGTTGTGCCGGACTACTATTGCAGTTGCTGTTTCGTGAGCTGTTCGAATTTGGTCGTGTGCAGACAGATCCAAACTTTGCCAATTTCCTCTATGACCCTGATAACGGCCAACTGGTATTGTTGGACTTTGGCGCCACACGTTTTTATTCCCCCGCCCTTATCGAGTCTTACCGCCAGCTTTTCCAGGCCGGACTAATCCAGGACCGTCAGCAACTGTTGGATGCAGCCACGCAGATTGGCTACTTTAGTGAGCAGGTCACTGCGTCGCAGCAGCAAGCGGTGCTGGAGCTCTTCGAGTTAGCGCTGGAGCCTTTGCGTTCGGATAATTATAACTTTTCCGCCACGGACCTGGCGCGACGTTTACGTGATCAGGGTATGGAGCTGAGTATGCGTGAAGGTTACTGGCATTCACCACCGGTTGATGCGTTGTTTTTACATCGCAAGTTAGCCGGGCTGTATCTGTTGTTTGCTCGCCTCGGTGTTTCTTTAGCATGTCGTGATATACTAAAACCTTGGTTAACAAACTGATTATTCAAGGTACTTATTCAAGGCACTTACTCAAGGAACTATCCATGTTTACACAGACAGTGACACCCGCTTTTTACGATACTGATGGTCTGGGGCATATTAACAACACCCGTGTGCCCCAGTGGTTTGAAGGGGCTCGGAATGAGCTTTTCCGTATTTTCACTCCCGATCTGGATATGAAAAAATGGCAACTGATACTGGCGCGTATTGAGGTGGATTTCGTTGGTGAACTGTTTTATGGCAAGGATGTCGAAATCCGCACCACAGTCAGTCGTATCGGTAGCAGCTCGTTTAGCGTGCATCAGGAAGCCTGGCAACAGGGAGTGCTTGGAGCCAAAGGTGAAGCTGTGATGGTGCGCTATGACTTCGCTGCTGCCAAAGCACTGCCGCTCAGCGATGAGCAAAAAACCGCCCTGGAGCTTCACCAGGCATAAATCAGTAGGCAGAGTGTAAGGATTCCTATTCCGTCACGACTAGGTAGTTATACAGTCACGGTAATACACGATTCAGGATAATGTGATGAAAGATACTCTGCCACTATTGATCGCAACAGATTTCCGTCCTCTACAGCGTGAGGGGGTGGGTGTGCTGCAGGCGAATATTACCCTCAAGTGCAATCAATCCTGCTTTCACTGTCATGTTGCCTCCAGTCCTAAACGCACTGAAATGATGAGCGATGAGGCATTGGAGCTGCTACTGCAAATGCTTGATCAGCACCCGGAGATACATACGCTGGATATTACTGGCGGTGCACCTGAACTGCATCCACGGTTTCAGTGGCTGGTCAGACAGGCGCGTCAGCGCGGTGTAACGGTGATTGATCGTTGTAATCTCACTATCTTGTCCGAACCTGGTTTTGAGAGCATGGCGGCCTTTTTGGCTGAGCAGCAGGTCGATATTGTCGCCTCCTTGCCCTGCTATTCAGCCGACAATGTCAACGCGCAGCGGGGCGATGGGGTATTTGATGCCAGTATTGCCGGGTTGCAACAACTGAATGCACTGGGTTATGGCAAAGAAGGCACAGGGTTGACGTTAAACCTGGTGTATAACCCTTTGGGCCCGGCTTTGCCACCCGCGCAGGTTGAACTGGAAGCCGCTTACAAGCGCGAGTTGAAGGTGCACTTCGGCATAGCGTTCAACCAGCTGTTTACCCTGGCGAATATGCCGATTCAGCGCTTTGGCAGCACCTTGATCAGCAAGGGGCAGTTCAGCAGCTATATGCAGCTATTAAAAGATAACTTCAATGCCGCCACGCTACCTGACCTGATGTGTCGTAATACCCTGTCAGTGGACTACCTTGGGCAGGTGTATGACTGCGACTTTAACCAGCAGCTTAAACTCCATGCTGGCAGTGCAGTTGAGCCTCGGCATTTACGTGACTACCTGGATCTGGACCTGAAAGGTCTGCCAATCAAGGTGGCAGACCATTGCTATGGCTGTACTGCGGGTCAGGGTAGCAGTTGTGGCGGTGCACTATCCTGACTGCTATTTTAACAACAGGCTAATGCGCTCACGGGTTGTGCTATCCATTGCCTCCAGGGGGGTCACCAGGCCACTGGCCAGGGCGCGGTGGGCAATCGATTCCGGCCAGGTTTGCGCCAGCAGCTTGATGGCTGTCAGGGCTATTTTCTCAGCGCGCTTTGCATTTTTCAGCAGATTACTAATCGCATAATCGGCACTGACATGGGGTTCTTTGGGGTGCCAGCAGTCGTAGTCTGTCACCATACCCAGGGAGGCGTAGGCTATCTGGGCTTCCCGCGCCAGACGCGCTTCCGGCATATTGGTCATACCGATAATGCCCGCTCCCAGACTACGGTACCAATGAGACTCTGCCTGAGTGGAAAATTGTGGCCCTTCTATACAGATGTAGGTTTTATGCTGGTGTAGTTTGACGGCCTCCTCGCCTGGTAATTGCTGTACGGCATCGGCAAGCAGGCTGGTCAGGGCGGGGCAGACGGGTTGAGACAGGGCAACATGGGCGACGGCACCCGCGCCAAAAAAACTATTCGGGCGTTGCCGGGTCATATCAATATATTGATCCGGCAGTACCATATCCAGCGGCGCGATCTCCTCACTTAGGGAGCCTACCGCTGAAAAGGAGATCAGGTAGCGCACACCCAGCTGTTTCATTGCATAAATATTGGCCTGATAGGGCACTTCACCCGGCAGTAGCCGGTGCCCTCGTCCGTGGCGTGCCAGAAAAACCACCGGGATGCCCTGTATCCGGCCACTAACAAGGCTGTCCGAGGGAATGCCATAAGGGGTGCTGAGCTGATGTTCCTGACGATCTTCAAGGTCGGGCATATCGTACAAGCCACTGCCGCCGAGGATGCCGATTTTTATGTCTGTCATGCTGTTATCCTAATACACTGCGAGAGTCTGCACAGGGGGGGGAGGCAGATACTTATACTGAGTCGAAACCGAGCCTTAAAACTTACACCAGCTGTGTAAGGAAACCCAGTTGAATCCGACTTCAGCGTTAATAAAGTAACATAAACAGGACTAAAGGAGCTGCCGTGCCAAAACGCCTGATACTACTCGGGGGGTGGTCATGCTCATTAAACAGTTGTCAGGACATTTAATGACTAAAGCAGCCGATATTTCGATTATCCTGCCAATTCTGAATGAGTCAGAAACACTTAGACGTGAGCTGCCAAGGCTGAAGCAGCTGAGTCAGCAGGGCTGTGAACTGATCTTTGTCGATGGTGGCAGTCGGGATGATTCGGTTGTCCAACTGCAGGCTGCAGGAATGTATGTAGTGCACTCAGAACCTGGGCGGGCCATACAGATGAATCTGGGAGCCAGCCAGGCTGGCACTGAACTGCTGGTATTTTTGCATATAGATACCCGTCTGCCCGACAAGGCTCCGGACCTTGTTCGTACCGCCTTGAATGCTACCGGTCAGGGTGGCCAATGGGGGCGGTTTGATGTGTATATTGACGGGCGCCACCCGGTGCTTAAGCTGGTGGGCTGGATGATGAATCAACGCTCGCGCCTGACAGGAATTGCTACCGGGGATCAGACACTGTTTATGCAACGTGACCTGTTTAAGCGGGTAGGTGGTTTTCCTCAGCAGCCTTTAATGGAGGATATTGAGATGAGCCGGCGTCTAAAGCAATTATCCCGGCCTGTTTGTCTTAAGGACCGGGTATATACATCTGGTCGGCGTTGGGAACAAAGCGGTGTCTGGCGTACGATAGGGCTGATGTGGTGGTTACGCTTTGCCTACTGGCGCGGTGTGTCAGCTGAACGACTGGTAAGGTTATATCGATGAACACACGTATTGTCATTTTTGCCAAAGCACCTCGTCCTGGGCTGGTAAAAACCCGTTTGATTCCAGCGCTTGGGGCTGACGGTGCGGCCGCGTTGGCTGGCTACCTGCTCCACTCAACACTGGAAGAGGCTCGTCACAGTCAGGCCGATAGCGTCGAGCTCTGCGCTGAACCGGCATTTGATGATCCTGCCTGGCAGGGAGTCAGTTTTCCTGAGAACATCAGTTTGAGTTATCAGGGGGCAGGTGATTTGGGTGAGCGGATGGCGCGGGTGGTGCAGCGGGTAGTGAGTCAGGGAGAGCGGGTGATCCTGATCGGAACGGATTGCCCGGGTTTAACCCGACAGAAGTTGAACGAAGCGATTGCTGCATTGCAGACTCAGCGGGCGGTGATGTTTGAAGCACTGGATGGTGGATATACCCTGCTGGGGTTACAGGCGTTTGATCCTGCTTTATTTACACAGATCGCCTGGAGTACCGACAAGGTGAGTGAACAAACGCATCTGGCTTTTTCCCGTTTAGGCTGGCAGTGTAAAGTATTAGGCCGACTTGCAGATATAGATCGGCCAGAGGATCTGCGTGGCTTGCCATCCACCTGGTGGCCTGCTGTCGAATTACTTATCAATGAATGAATGGCAAACCATGTCTGAGCCGCAAACACAAAAATCAGCAGCTGAAGCAAGCCGGGTACATGCCCGGGACACAGTCGATCTGAATCAACGCTTGGGTAATTTACGGCCCAGGCTATTGGCGTTTGCCCGTTTACAGCTGAGTGACCGGGACATGGCTGAAGATGTGACCCAGGAAGCTATCACCGCCGCATGGCAGGGGCTGGCTGAGTTTCGTGGTGAATCGCAATTTGAAACCTGGGTGTTTGGCATACTGCGCTTCAAAATAATTGATGAGATTCGCCGTAAAAAAGCCTTTAAGCCGATTAGCCTCGATGAAGCCAGTCTGGCAGATATCGATGGTTTTTTTAAAACCAGCGAGTCCTGGGACAAAGCCAGTGCGCCAGCAAGCTGGAGTGAGCCAGATCAGGCACTGGAGCAGGATCAGTTTTGGCAGGTGTTTGATATTTGTGTATTTCATTTGCCGGAAAATACCGCCAGGGTGTATTCCCTGCGTGAAATGATCGGTCTGGACACGCAGGAGATCTGTGACCTGTTGCAGATCAGTGAACAGAACTGCTGGGTGATTCTGCATCGGGCCCGCCTGAAGTTACGTGCCTGCCTGGAAAATGGCTGGTTCCTGAAAACGAGGTAATAAACCCATGAAATCGATGCGCTCCTGTAAGCACGCAACTGAATTGATGTCTCAGCAATATGATCGCAGCCTGAAAAGACCTGAGCGCTTATGGTTAGCTACGCATTTGATGATGTGTTATCACTGTCGGCGTTGTCATAAGCAATTCAGCCTGCTGGAACAATCCTGCCAGGCACGACGTGAGCAGATGGAACAGAGCCCTAAAGGCAAACAGGATGATTGATCTATGCGTAACCGCCTGAAAACCTTAATACCACCACCTGTCTATCTGTTGAGCTTTGCCGCTTTGATGTGGTTGATGCACCGTTACGTTCCACTCTATTACTGGCTGGATATGCCCTGGCGTTACGCCGGTCCGGCGCTAATTCTTCTGGCTGGACTCTCCGATCTCTGGTCACTGAGTCTGTTCCTGAAACTCCATACCACCCCTAACCCCATGCGACCTGGTGCGGCGACACACCTGGTGACCACCGGGTTGTATCGCTACTCACGTAATCCTATGTACTTAGGCATGCTGTTGATGCTGATAGGCTGGTGGATCTGGCTGGGCAGTCTGACCCCGATACTACTGCTGCCGGTGTTTATCTATGCGTTGGTGAAAATGCAAATCGAACCGGAAGAGGAGGCGCTGGAAGCTCACTTTGGTGATCGCTATCGCGACTATAAGAACAGCGTTCGTCGCTGGTTTTAAATACCGGTAATTGCAAATGTCAGGACGCCGCCGCTATACGCTCTTCCAGGCGGCTGCGAATATAGGCGACATGCAAGCGCAGGTTGTAGAACTCTTCCATGTAGGATAGTGGCACTACGGTATCGGCGACGTCATTTTCAAAGTTTCGTACCAGCTCCAGGTCGCTTTGTAACAGGGTCAGGGGTACATCCGGTTTGGCCAGATCGTCATCAATAATGCGCAGTTTCTTATACCAGCGGTAGATGCGGCGGCGAATACGCCAGCGGAAAGCTGGGGGTGCCATACGCATCAGTGGAATCATGATCGCGAGTAGCGGAATGATCAGAATCGCCAGTCGGTCGACTAGTGAGGCGAGCCAGAAGGGCAGGTGACGGTGGAGTATGTTGGGACCACGCTCGAGGTAGTATTGGGCATCGGTTGAAATGGTGATATCGGTTTGCTCTAGTGACGGGAACTGATTGTTGTCGGTGATCAGGTTGATGCGTCCCTGGTCCTGTTTGGCGGCCTCAATCAGCAGTTGCACCATGGAGCGGTGCACATCATTGCGGATGGCGATATAGGTGGCTGGCGCGATGAGTTGGATATCAGTTGCAGGTAGGTTGGCGTTTAGATCGACAACACCCTGATACAGGGTGACGCCCGTCAGGTAGGGTAGGCGACGAGCCAGTGCCTGAGCGCGAGAAAAATTCATCACTTGCAGTGATGGATCAGACAGTAACTCCATCATTAACGGTGCGTCGGGTGCCATAACAAAGGCGGCCGCATCGATCTCGCCAGCTTGTAGCAGCACCATCGCTTGTTGGCCGCCTTGTTCCAGCAGCAGATCATTGTCGAGTGCTATATCGAGTAATCCGGCTTCTTCCAGTAAGGCGGTGACCAGTTTACGGGTGCCGCTGCCTTCACCGCCTATGGCTACTTTAAGACCGCTGAGTTGGTCCAGGCGTGCGAGTTCTTGTGTATCTGACAGATTGACCGCTTCCGGTCGGTAAAACACAAACAAGGGTTCCAGAGCTACGCTGACAACGGCTTCCAGTGGCAGCGCGTCGCCTTCAGGCAGTGTGCCACTCTGCACCAGCGCCGCATCCACTTCACCATTGAGCAGGCGCTGCCAGTTATCCACGGAACCGGCGGTGTTGATCAGTTCCAGCTCAAAGCCACTGTCAGCAAAGGATTTGGCATAGCGTTGCCCGGTTTGCTCGTAAGCGCCGCCACTGCCACCCGTTGCCAGGATGAAGCGGCTCGGCGGTGCAGGTTCAACAAATTGCCAGGCGATATAGAAAAATACCGCACCCAGCAGTATGAAGGGAATCAGTACACGGATGGAATCACTAATAAGAGCAAAGAACAGGCGTAGATTTCTGGGCATCGGCTCGCTTTCCTTGTGGCTAACCCTTGAACTGTAGCATGCTCAGAGATCAGCGCAATCGCTAGCGTACTTCAGCCCAGTATCAATAACCTGTGGTTGGTCTCAGCGCAACAAGAGTACAGGGATCTGGCTGTTCTGCAGCAGTTTGGTGGTGGTGCTGCCAACTAAAAACTGACGTATGCGGGAGTGGCCGTAAGCGCCCATTACCAGCAGGTCAATATTCAATTCTGTGACGCTAGCATTGATCACCTTGTCGACCTCACCGGCACGAATTTCCTGCGTTACCTCAAAACCGGCTTTTTCCAGTTTGCTGGCAGCCGCTTTGAGTTCTTCACGCAGGGTGTTGGTGTCCGCACCTATGGTGAGCAGCGTACAGGGAATGCCTTTGAACAATGGGCTGCTGGCGACCATGTTGACGACTTTGTTGGTGGTGGCGCTGCCGTCATAGGCGATCAGGAAGCGTTCCGGTACCTTGAAGTCACCCATGGTGATCAGCATCGGACGGTGCATTGTCCGGATAACGCTTTCCAGATGGGTACCGATATGCGATGCACTGTTTTCGTGGCTGCCTTCACGTCCCATCACCAGCAGGCGGATGTCATCTTCCTGTTCAGACAGGCTTTCAATCAGATCGCCATGCAGTTGCAGGGTTTCGGCTGTGTCTATGCCTGTATCAGCAACGCGCTGCTTGGCGTCCTGCAGCATCAGTCGCCCTTGCTCCTTGATGATTTTTGAACGCTGTTCATCCAGTTGCGAAAGCTCATCCAGCAGATGCTCCCGCGTACCCAGGCCGATGTTGCCGCTGAGATTAGCCTTGGCAGGCTTTTCTGCTTTTTCAAGGATATGCAGAATCACCAGAGGCGCTTGCATCTGCAGGCTGGACCAGGCGGCATAATCGCAAACGGTTTCGGCGGTATGGTTGAAGGTGTCGATACACGCGATTACTTTGCTCATTATTTCTTCCTTATTAGTGGCTCATCAGCTTATCGACAGCATCGGGCTTATCATGCACGCCAAAACGGTCAACGATGGTGGCACTGGCTTCATTCATGCCGATAATTTCCACTTCAACGCCTTCGCGACGAAACTTAATCACGACCTTATCCAGTGCGGCAACGCCGGTAATGTCCCAAAAATGTGCGCGACTGAGATCGATCACCACATTATCAAGATCCTCTTTGAAGTTAAAGGATTCGGTGAACTGGTCAGATGAACTGAAAAACACCTGTCCCACCACGGTGTAAACGCGAGTGGTTTGCTCTTTAAGTTCTGATCCAACATACATAAACTTGCCTACTTTGTTGGCAAAGTTGATCGCGGCAATCAGTACCCCGACAAACACGCCGTAGGCCAGGTTATGTGTAGCAACGACGACAACGACGGTGGCAACCATGACAACATTGGTCGACATAGGGTGTTTTTTCAGATCTTTGATCGATGTCCAGCTAAAGGTACCGATAGAGACCATGATCATAACCGCTACCAATGCGGCCATGGGAATCTGACCGATCCAGTCACTCAGGAATACCACCATAAACAGCAGGAAAACACCGGCGGTCATTGTTGATAGCCGTCCGCGACCGCCTGATTTAATGTTGATAATAGATTGGCCAATCATCGCACAACCGGCCATGCCGCCGATCAGGCCAGCACCAATATTGGCGATGCCCTGACCTTTGCATTCACGGTTCTTATCACTTTTAGTATCGGTCAGATCATCGACGATTGTCGCGGTCATCAGTGATTCCAGCAGACCGACAATGGTTAGTGCGGCTGAATAAGGCAGGATGATCCACAGAGTTTTCAGGTTTAGCGGTACATCAGGCCAGAGAAAAATTGGCAAGGTGTCAGGTAGTTCACCCATATCACTGACAGTGCGGATATCCAGATCCAGCAGTAAGTAGAGACCCGTCAGCACCAGAATACAGACCAGTGGCGAGGGGATGGTTTTGTTGATGTAAGGGAATAGATAAATAATGGCCAGTCCTGCGGCGGTCATGGCATAGACATGCCAGGTAACATCGGTCAACTCGGGTAACTGCGCCATGAAAATCAGAATCGCGAGCGCATTCACGAACCCGGTGACTACTGATCGTGATACAAAACGCATCAGATTACCGAGTTTTATGTAACCGGCAATAATTTGTAATACACCGGTCAGCAGTGTGGCAGCCAGCAGGTATTCCAGACCATGTTCACGAACCAGTGTTACCATCAGCAAGGCCATGGCACCGGTCGCGGCAGAGATCATACCGGGGCGGCCCCCGACGATAGCGATGATCACGGCAATACAGAAGGAAGCATACAGGCCCACGCGCGGATCAACACCGGCGATAATGGAAAAGGCGATTGCTTCAGGGATCAGGGCCAGAGCGACCACTATACCGGCAAGCAGGTCACCGCGAATATTGCCAAACCAGTCTTGGCGCGTCGAAGAAAAAAGCATAGAACATTCCGTTTAGTCAGTTAGCATAGTGGCTGAAATCCAGGAGGAATCAGCGTCATCATTATAAGAGTGGGTTGACCAGATCAATGCAAATGCTGTGCCCGGCCGGGATATAGAGTGGGCTGGCTGAATTGCTATCAGCCTAGCATGACATTGTGACAGCACAGGGTAAGTAAGGTCATCCGTGCTGGGTGAGCGCTAGGGCGGACTCATGATCAAAACAAAGCGGCATCCCGATAAACATGGGTTGTTAGAAGGGCGAAAATTATATAGAACTCTTGGTGCGAAGTAAATTTTGCTATGGCAAAGGTGACGCAAATCATCCTTGCGTCACTGTAATTTGAGCACAAACAGGCTAGAATGCGCGTTTTCCACAGTCAGGTTGTTGGTATTATCCATGAGCGAACAGAATCAGAACGCTGATCCGTTTCAGTCGATTCGCCCCTATCGAGATAATGAGGTCGCAGAAGTCCTGAACCGCATGATTCGGGATAACGAGTTGGTCGATGTGATTACTCACTACCAGTTTCCCCGGTTGCCACGTTTTATGCGGCGTTTGTTAAGACCTGTGGTCCGCATTGGTTTGGCGGCCAAGGTGGGTGATATAGAAAATATTACCAGCTTTCAGAAGTTTATCGCCAACTATATGACCAAGATGATTAATCGTTCGACCAGCAAGCTTAGCTGCAGCGGTATTGATCGTCTCGACCCGCAAGAGTCCTATCTGTTTGTATCCAATCATCGTGATATTGCCATGGACCCGGCTTTCGTCAACTGGGCACTGTATCAGTATGGTTTGAATACAGTGCGTATTGCCATCGGCGATAATTTGCTACGCAAACCCTATATTTCGGATTTGATGCGTCTGAACAAAAGTTTTATCGTCAGGCGCTCGATCAAGGCACCCCGCGAAATGATGGCGGCGATGACACTGCTGTCAGGCTATATAGATCACAGCATCACTACCGGTCACTCTGTCTGGATCGCGCAACGAGAAGGGCGCTCCAAAGATGGCAATGATCGCACCGACCCAACTCTGCTGAAAATGTTCTATATGTCACATCGCAAGCAGCGAAGCTTTGCTGAAATGGTTGAGCGTCTTAATATCGTTCCTGTTTCTATCTCTTATGAGTTTGATCCTTGTGATGCCTTAAAAGCCAAAGAGCTGGCAGCGGTGGCGACCGAGGGCAAGTATCAAAAATCAGAGTTTGAAGATATCGATAGTATTGTCAAAGGCATTACCGGTGCCAAGGGGCATGTGCATGTCGACTTTGGCGAGCCGATAAAGGGTAACTTTGACACCCCGGAGGCGCTGGCGGCTGAAATTGATCGGCAGATACTTAGTGGCTACTATCTGCATCCGACTCACCTGGCTGCGGCAGGGCGAACCGAGTCAGATGTCGCTAGGCAACTACTGCAGGAACGTCTGGTGCAGGTGGACGAGCTGGCTCAGCCCTATTTGAAAAATATGTATGCTAATCCGGTATTCAATCGTGAACGAGTTGAACAAGCGGCCAAGGGGGTAAAAAGTGCTTAAATTACGTGCTTTTTTATTTGCAGCAGGCTTTTATCCCTTAACCATCCTCTACGCTATACCCTGTTTGTTGATCGGTCCACTGCTGCCGTTTCGGGCGCGTTTTTCTTTCCTGACAGGGATTAACTACTTTTACATCTGGTGGCTGAGGGTAACCTGTGGTGTTAAAACTCAGGTGACAGGTCTGGAACACCTGCCTAAAGACCGCCCCTATGTAGCCTTGTCAAATCACCAGAGTGAGTGGGAGACCTTGTATTTTCAGTTGGTCTTCCGACCCCAGTCAGTAGTACTCAAGCGCGAGTTGTTGAAAATTCCCTTTTTTGGCTGGGCGCTGGCATTGTTGAAACCGATTGCACTGGATCGCTCACAGCGCCGTGAAGCGCTCAAACAACTGCTCCGGCAGGGTAAGGAGCGGCTGTCTGAGGGAATACCGGTAGTTATTTTTCCGCAAGGCACGCGTGTGCCAGTTGGCAAAGAGGGGCGGTTTAACAAGGGTGGCACCATGTTAGCGGTCAGCCAGGGCGTACCTGTTGTTCCCGTGGTGCATAATGCCGGTATCTGCTGGCCGGGAAAATCCTTCGTTAAACACCCAGGTACGGTACAACTGGTTATCGGTGAGCCGATTGAAACTCAGGGTCGCAGTGTGGATGAGGTGCAGCAGGAAGTGATGGCGTGGATGATAGCGCAGATGAAAGCGATCGGGGCCGCTTGACAGGTCTAGCGGAAAAAACGCTGAAAAGCAGCTTCCTGCTGTTGTGCTTGCTCAAGGTTGATAGAGCGTAACTGTACAGTCTGCCCCGGTCGAACTTGTGCCAAATGATCCAGGCTGCGCAAGGTGACAAATCCGGGTTTCGGGTAGCCGCCAATGCTTTGGCGTTCATTCAGCAGAATAATGGGTTGGCCTGAGGGTGGCAGTTGTACTGTGCCTGCAGCGACACCTTCTGATATCAGGGCGCGTGCCGTCGTTTCCAGTTTAGGGCCTTCCAGTAGTGCCGCCATACGGTTAGAGTTGCTGGACAGGGTCCAGTTGCTGGTCAGCAGAGCCTCGGTGATGTCTTCGCTCACTTGGCTGTGTGGGTTAGGATAAAAGTCCAGTTGTGCGGGTGAGTTGTAGTCAGGAATAAACTGGCTGGGTAGGCTCGTCAGTGCACAGCGATGTTCTGCCTGGGTCGGCTGATAGGCCAAATGATCGCCGCTTTTCAGGGCTGATCCTAGTCCGTCCAACCCTCCGAGTTGCTCCCGCAGCACACAAGAGCGGCTTTCTCCCAGCCCTTTGGGGGTTTTCCAGCCTCCACGAATGCATAAGTAAGCGCGCATACCGCTGGTGGCATAACCCGTCTCCAGCACGTCACCCGCTTCAACAGCCTGGGTTTGCCAAGGGGCGATTGCTTGGCCATTCAAACGGGCTTTTAGATCTGCTCCGGTCAGTGCTATTTGTGTCGCCTGCATAAAGCGGCCCTTCAGACCGCCGATAGTGATTTCCACGGCAGCAGCGCCCCAACGATTGCCTACCAAACGATTGCCCCAGGCCCAGGCATGCCGATCCATAACACCCCCTACGGTCAAGCCCAGATGTGCACAACGCTGGCGTCCGGCATCTTCAATCAGGCTGAGTACACCGGTGGCGGTAATGTCCAGGTAGTGAGATTGATCAGTCACGGGATAGCTCTCCACTGAGCAGATCATCCAGATTGCCGCCTAGCTGAATAAAGGTTTCTTTATCCACAGGATGAAAGCGTACGCGCTGGCCGGGTTGCAGCAGGGCAGGTGGGTCAGCCTGCACATTGAAGAGTTTCATCGGCGTGCGACCCAAAAGCCGCCAGCCTCCGGGTGAGGCGATCGGATAGATAGCTGTCTGGTTGTCGGCAATCGCCACGCTGCCAGCCGGGACACGCGCTCTGGGTGTTTCCAGGCGCGTGACTTGGAGGTCAGGATGGGTTTCTCCCATATAGGCAAACCCGGGAGCGAAACCCAGCGCATAGACCCGGTATTCCTGCTGACAGTGGCGCCGAATAATATCCTCGACTGTGCAGTGTTTCTGCTCGGCCAGCGCGACCAGATCCGGCCCGGTAGTGCGTGGATCGTAATAGACCGGTATGTTGATTGGTTCAGCGTCTGCCAGCGGTGTGTCAGGGGGCCGGTTGTTCAGTAAAGGCGTAATACGAGTCAGTAACGAGGCCTGGGTGTCCTGCAACAGGTCGTACTCGATTAACAGTGTGGTGTAGGCCGGTGTCAGATTCAATATCCGATCACCTAGCGAGTTTTGTAGCCGTAGACTGATCTGGTGGATGCTGGCGCTGAGTTCAGGGCTCATCACCTCAGCAAAACGCAGCAATAGCGCATTAACGCCTGCGGTTTCAGCAGACCAGCGCATCTTAGCGCTGCCTCAGTGCCTGGTGGATGGCTGTTACGGTGGCGATAGATTGTTCATTGTCACCATGTACGCAGAGACTGTCGGCTTTGAGCGTTAAGGGGCCAGATGGGGTTGTGACGCACTGTTGCTTTGCCAGACTAATCGCCTGTGCCAATATCAGCTCGCGGTCCTGGTGTACTGCACCGGGTTCACTGCGCGGCATTAATAAGCCCTCATGGGTATAGGCGCGATCAGCAAAGGCTTCGAAAATAAGCGGGAGTTGACACTGCTCGGCGAGGGCTTGCGCCGCGGTATTATCCGCTCGGCTTAACAGCATCAGACTCAAAGGTGTTTGGTTGGTTTGATTGAGTGCTGCAATTGCTTGCATAACACCCTGCAGCAGGACAGGATCTGACATCATGTCGTTATAGAGTGCGCCATGGGGTTTGACGTAATCCACCTGGCCCCCTTCGGCCCGGGTGATGGCTTGCAAGGCGCCAACTTGATAGTGAATTAATGCGCGAAGCTCATCCTTGCTGACCTTGAGGCTGCGACGACCAAAACCAATCAGATCAGGGTAAGCTGGGTGTGCACCGATACTGACCTGATGCTCTAGCGCCAGAATAACAGTTTTTTGCATGGTGAGCGGGTCTGAGGCGTGAAAGCCGCAAGCGATGTTGGCCTGATCCAGCCAGGGGATAACTTCGGCATCCCGACCCAGGGGCCAGATGCCGAAGCTTTCACCTACGTCCGCATTGAGCAGCATAGGTTGATGGGGATTAGTCGTTGTACTTCTGCAGTACCAGCGTTGCGTTGGTACCACCGAAGCCAAAGCTGTTGGACATGACGCGTTGCAGGTCGACATCATCCTTGCGCTCGGTCACGATCGGCAGGCCTTTCGCTTCCGGATCCAGCTCATCAATGTTGGCAGATGCACAGATAAAGTTATTTTGCTGCATCAACAAACAGTAGATGGCTTCCTGAACACCTGTGGCGCCCAATGAGTGACCGGTCAGTGACTTGGTAGAGCTGACCGGTGGCATCTTGTCAGCGAAGAAGGTCTGCATGGCCTTCAGTTCCTGAATGTCGCCTGCCAGGGTTGAGGTGCCATGAGAGTTGATGTAATCCACCGGGCCATCAACGGTTGACAGGGCTTGCTGCATGCAGCGCACCGCACCTTCACCAGAAGGCGCAACCATATCGTAGCCATCGGATGTCGCACCGTAGCCGACGATTTCAGCGTAAATTTTTGCGCCGCGGGCTTTGGCGTGCTCCAGTTCTTCCATGACCAGCATGCCACCACCACCGGCGATAACAAATCCATCGCGGTTGGCATCATACGCGCGTGAGGCTTTTTCTGGTGTGTCGTTGTACTTGCTGGACAGGGCGCCCATGGCATCAAACATGACGCTCAGTGACCAGTGGAGTTCTTCGCCACCGCCAGCAAAAATCACATCCTGCTTACCCAGTTGGATCAGCTCCATCGCATTACCGATGCAATGTGCACTGGTGGCGCAGGCGGAGGTGATGGAGTAGTTAACCCCTTTAATTTTAAACGGTGTTGCCAGGCAGGCAGATACCGTAGAACCCATGGTACGAGTTACGCGGTAAGGGCCGACACGGCGCACGCCCTTATCTCGCAGTATGTCCGCACTTTCGACAATATCAGCTGATGATGCGCCGCCAGAACCTGCTATCAGTCCAGTGCGCACATTGGAAACCTGGTCTTCGGTCAGGCCTGAGTCTTCAATGGCTTGCTTCATTGACAGGTAAGCATAAGCAGATGCATTACCCATAAAACGACGCAGCTTGCGGTCAATCAGGCTTTCAAGGTCAATGTTCACTTGGCCGGCTACCTGGCTACGGAACCCCATTTCTTTGTATTCCGGCTGGAAGCAAATGCCAGAGCGTCCTTGTTTCAATGAATCAAGAACTGTTTCTTTATCATTCCCAAGACAGGAAACGATACCCATTCCGGTAATCACAACGCGTCGCATGTGCTGACTCTCTCTGCTTTTAACGTAACGTTACGTGTTTGTTATAATTGGTTCGACAATGATCTGGTTCAGAAGTTGTCAGTAGAGGTGAACAAGCCCACCCGCAGATCTTTGGCTGAGTAAATTTCACGCCCATCCACCGACATGCTGGCATCAGCAATACCCATTACCAACTTGCGCTCAATTACACGTTTTAGCTGGATATGGTAGGTAACCTTGCTGGCAGTGGGTAGCACCTGACCGAAAAATTTCACTTCACCTGCACCGAGCGCTCTGCCACGCCCCTTGTTGCCTTTCCAGCCAAGAAAGAAACCTACCAGCTGCCACATGGCATCCAGGCCCAGGCAGCCTGGCATCACCGGATCGGTCGGAAAATGGCAATCGAAAAACCATAAATCGGGATGGATATCCAGCTCAGCAATGATTTCGCCCTTGCCGTGTTCGCCGCCGTCTGCGGAAATGGTGGTGATTCGGTCCATCATCAGCATATTGCCGACTGGCAGTCTGGCGTTGCCGGGTCCGAACATTTCGCCGTAACCGCATTTCAGAAGGTCTTCGCGTTCAAAAGATGAGGGCTTAGTCATGAATTAATATCTGTCCAAAAACAATGAGATTTAATTTAATCTTGGGATTATACCGTTAGAGTGTAGCAGAGGCACGACCTGTTGCTGATTATTTGCACAGCTATTTGCGTGGCGTTATTTTTTACGCGCAATGGCCAGGCCTGCCAGTTCAGTCAACGTTGTTTTGAATGAGGAGTCTGCTAACTCGTTGATGGCGTTGATAGCCTTGTCAGCTTCCTGCTGTGCAGTGGCTTGCGCATAGTCGATGGCCCCGGTATTTCTGACAATATCCAGTACTGGCTGCAGATCTTCCAGGCCGCCTTGGCGTATGGCATTACGGATGAGGGTGCGCTCCGCCTCAGTGCCGCACTGCATGGCTCGAATCAGCGGCAGAGTGGCTTTGCCTTCAGCCAGATCATCGCCAACGTTTTTGCCCATCTCTTCAGCGGTAGACAGGTAATCCATCACGTCGTCGGTAATCTGGAAAGCAATGCCAATGTGACGACCATATAGACGCATGGCTTCACGGTCAGCGGATGAGGCATCAGCCAGGATGGCGCCGCATTCAGTAGCGGCTTCAAACAGCATGGCGGTTTTGCCCAGAATCACCTGCATATAGCTGTCTTCGGTGGTGTCCGGATTGCGCTGATTGAGGAGCTGTAGTACCTCACCTTCGGCGATTACTGTGGTGGCGTTGGAGATAACCTGCATGATTTCCATGCGGCCAATTTCCACCATAATCTGAAAAGAGCGTGAATAGAGGAAGTCGCCGACCAGTACGCTGGGTGCATTGCCCCATTTGGCGTTGGCTGTGGCATTGCCGCGGCGCAGTTCGGAATTATCGACTACGTCATCATGCAGTAATGTGGCGGTATGAATAAATTCAATCACAGCAGCCAATCGGATATGTAGCTCACCCTGATAACCACACGCATTTGCACTTAGCAGTGCTAAGAGTGGGCGTATGCGTTTACCGCCACTTTCGACAATGTAATGGCCCATCTTCTCAACCAGCGGTACGTTAGAACCCAGGTTGTTAAGAATGAAATCTGTCACGGCGTCGAACTGAGGTTCGATAAGTGGATTTAGCTGATGTGGCTGCATGTATTCGATGGCTGGAAATTAATGATGGCTGAATGCTAGGGAGTGCGGTGCCCGATGTCAAGAAAGTGGGGTATATTCTAGGGTCATGCAGTTTGCTACGGTTTGTATAAATATAAGGATCTGGGATATGAAAAAACGTTGTGGCTGGTGTAGTGATGATCCGCTCTATATTGAGTATCACGATCAGGAATGGGGTGTGCCTGCGCATGATGATCGCCATCTGTTCGAAATGTTGATACTGGAAGGTGCGCAAGCGGGGCTCAGTTGGATCACAATTCTGAAAAAACGAGAAAACTACCGTCAAGCCTTTGATCAGTTTGATCCTGTGAAGGTCGCCGCTTATATGGATGCGGATGTGCAGCGTTTACTGAGTAATGCTGGCATCGTACGCAATCGTCTTAAAATCGCCGCGGCGATTAAAAATGCCCGAGGCGTTTTGCAGATTCAGCAAGAATTCGGCTCACTGGACCGTTATCTCTGGGGGTTTGTTGATTATCGGCCAGTACAGAATTGCTGGGAAAACCTTAAGATGGTGCCGGTGCAGACGGATGCGTCGGTGCGTATGAGTAAAGATCTTAAAAAACGGGGCTTTGGTTTTGTCGGCCCGACAATTTGTTATGCGTTTATGCAGGCTGTGGGGATGGTGAATGATCATGAGCAAGGGTGTTTTCGTCATGCGCAAGTCAAGGCGTTGGCCTCTGCGTAATTGGCTCGTGTCGTTTTAGCCTTGAGCAGATATAAACTAAACTGTTTATTGCTTGATCTGTAGTGGGTGTATCTGTATAATTGCGCGCCCTGAGCTTGTCCAAATCATCGCTCCCTGTTATAGGGTTTTATCGCTTGAAGAAGCAGCCCTTAGAAGCAGGTTTCGTTTCAGTAGCCGGACAAGCGTAACCTGGAGAGAATTATGTTTGCAGTGATTGTGAGTGGCGGTAAACAGTACCGTGTGCAAGAAGGTCAGACGCTGAAGCTGGAAAAGCTGGTAGCTGAGCAAGGTGCTAAAGTTGAATTCGATCGCGTATTGCTGGTTAGCAATGGCGATAACGTAACTGTCGGTGCGCCGGTGGTTGAAGGTGCTAAGGTCTCTGCTGAGGTTGTTAGTCACGGTCGTGGTGATAAAGTGACTATCATCAAGTTCCGTCGTCGTAAGCACCACATGAAACGTCAGGGCCACCGTCAGTGGTTCACTGAAGTTAAGATTACCGGTATCAGCGCTTAATTACGCTGCCGAAAAACGCATAGGAGAGATACAATGGCTCATAAGAAAGCAGGCGGTTCAACTCGCAACGGCCGCGATTCGCAATCCAAACGTCTGGGTGTAAAGCGTTTCGGTGGTCAGGCAGTGATTGCTGGCAATATACTGGTTCGTCAGCGCGGCACTAAGTTCCATGCTGGTACCAACGTCGGTCTGGGTAAAGACCATACACTGTTTGCGACAGCAGACGGAGTTGTTAAGTTTGTTGTGAAAGGTGCTCAGAAGCGTAAGTACGTAACCGTCGTACCTGCCTGAGAAACCTGCAGCTAAGCCTAAAAAAAGCTCCGCCTAGCGGGGCTTTTTTTATGGATTAACATAGAAAGGTACTACCTTTCGGGAGAGAAAAGATGAAATTTGTCGATGAAGCAACCATTACCGTAGAAGCGGGTAAAGGCGGAAACGGCTGCATGAGCTTTCGGCGGGAAAAATTCATCCCGAAAGGTGGTCCTGACGGCGGTGATGGCGGTGACGGTGGTTCTGTCTGGGTCGAGGCTGATGAGAGTCTGAATACCCTGATCGATTACCGCTTTACCCGTCAGTACAAAGCGCCCAGTGGCGAACAGGGTCGAGGCTCTAATTGCACTGGGGGCAAGGGTGAGGATCTGACCTTGAAGGTGCCGGTGGGTACCACCATCGTTGATGTGGATACCGATGAGGTATTGGCTGATCTGACACAAATAGGTCAGCGGGAAAAGATTGCCCAGGGTGGTTTTCACGGCCTGGGTAATACCCGTTACAAGAGCAGTGTAAATCGCTCGCCGCGCCAGACAACCAAAGGCTCACCCGGTGAGTTGCGTAACTTGCGTCTGGAGCTGAAGGTACTGGCCGATGTCGGTTTGCTGGGCTTGCCGAATGCAGGTAAATCCACCTTTATCCGTGGTGTCTCTGCGGCCACGCCGAAAGTGGCAGATTATCCGTTTACCACGCTGATTCCGAATCTGGGTGTAGTCAGGACCGATGCGTTGCGTAGTTTTGTGGTCGCTGATATTCCCGGCATTATCGAAGGAGCAGCAGAAGGTGCGGGTTTGGGGATTCGCTTCCTGAAACACCTGGCGCGTAACCGCGTGCTGTTGCATATCGTCGATATGGCACCCTGGGATGAAACCACGCCAGCAGAAGCAGCGATCACTGCAACTAAAGAGCTGAAACGCTTTAGTCAAACTCTGGCGCAGCAACCACGCTGGCTGGTATTGAATAAGCTGGACTTGCTGCCTGAAGATGAGCAGGACGCCGCCTGTCAGGCCGTGGTGGATGCATTGGAGTGGCAGGGCCCGCTGTATCGTATCTCGGCCTTGAATAAAACTGGCCTGAAGCCGCTGACGCATGATCTGCAAAACTTCCTGGACGCACGTAAAGAGGCAATATCTGAAAATCCGGAGTTGCTGGAGCAGGAGCAGGAAACTCGTCGAATCATCGATCTTGAAGCGCGTGAAAATCTGGCCAGATTGCGCGAAGAGCTGCGCGCCAAGCGTGAAGATGATGACTGGGATGATGATTTTGATGACGACGATTACGATGTCGAAGTTGAGTATGTTCGCTGACGGAGAGAGAAAAGCATGACGGGTCGTGAGCGGCTGGTTCGTCGAGGGCGTTGGGTTGTTAAGATAGGCAGCTCACTGTTAACCAATGATGGTCAGGGTTTGGATCAGCAGGCAATTGCCCGCTGGGTCGAGCAGTTGGTGTCGTTGCGTGAGCAGGGTATCGAAGTCATTCTGGTGTCATCCGGCGCGGTGGCTGAAGGTTTGAGTCGTCTGGGTTGGAAAACCCGACCGAATGAAGTGTTTCGTCTGCAGGCCGCTGCCGCTGTCGGCCAGATGGGTCTGGTACAGACCTGGGAAGCCTGCTTCTGGAAGCATGGCGTGCATACCGCTCAGGTGCTGTTGACGCATGATGACCTGTCTAACCGCAAGCGTTATCTGAATGCGCGTTCCACTCTGCGTACCTTGATTGAGCTGGGCGTGGTGGCGGTCGTCAATGAAAACGATACCGTGGTCACCAGCGAAATCCGTTTCGGTGACAATGATACTCTGGGTGCCCTGGTTGCCAATGCTGTTGAAGCCGATGCGTTGATCCTGCTGACGGATCAATCGGGTCTGTTCAGTGCCGATCCACGTCAGGACCCCACGGCTGAGTTAATTGGTGAGGCGCGGGCTGAAGATGAGCGCGTGCTGGCTGTAGCCGGTGATGGCGGTGCACTAGGTCGTGGTGGCATGATCACCAAGGTGCGTGCAGCGCGCCTGGCGGCACGTTCCGGTGCGGTTACGGTGATCGCCAGTGGTCGCGAAGATAACGTCCTCAGGCGTTTGTTTGAGGGTGAGGCGCTGGGTACCCTGTTGACACCTGAGCGTGAGCCGATGGCTGCCCGCAAACAATGGATTGCCGGGCATCTGCAAGCGCGTGGCACCTTGATGGTGGATGCGGGTGCGGTGAAGGCCTTGACCGCAAGTGGGCGTAGTTTGTTGCCAGCCGGAGTGCTCAGAGTTACCGGTGACTTCTCACGCGGTGAGATGGTGATGATTATTGATGAAGTTGGACGTGTGATAGCTCGTGGTTTGGCAAACTACGGCGCTGATGATGCGTCTCGCATACTGGGTCATCCAACTCGGGCGATAGAGTCGATTCTTGGCTTTATGGGCGAGGAAGAGTTGGTGCATCGCGATAATATGGTGCTGGCCTGACACAAAAAAACCGGCGATGAGCCGGTTTTTTTTATGTACAGGATGTACGGTATGCCGCGGGCGCATGGATGCGCAAGAGCGGCGCATATAAGACCTTGGAGTCTTAAGCCAGTGCTTTGATCTTCGTAGACAAGCGGCTCTTGTAGCGAGCAATCTTGTTCTTGTGGAAGATGCCTTTATTGACGGAGCTGTCCAGAACTGGTTGAGCAGTTTTGAATGCAGCTTCAGCAGCGGCTTTGTCGCCGGTTTCAATAGCGGCGAAGATTTTTTTCAGGTAAGTGCGCGCTGTGGAGCGCAGGCTAGCGTTTTGCTGACGACGCTTCTCCGCCTGGCGAGCACGTTTACGGGATCCTGCGGAATTAGCCACAGTCTGGCTCCTTTAAACTTAGGTTGATCAAAATACGGCGGTAGTAGTGCCGAAAAACAGACGCGAAATTATTCATGTTAGTGAACAAAAAGTCAACTGTTTATATCATTCTTCTCGCGATTCTATGCTATGAGTGGCGCAAAAAGAAAGTTATTATTTGCGCGTCTTGCCGATCGCGGTAAAGGATAACACAGAACGGGTGGAGTAAAGCAGAATTGGAACAGGCGGAGACTAAAAAAGCCGGGTTGCTGAGATCCAGTGGTACGGTTGGTATTATGACCCTGCTTTCACGGGTTTTGGGGTTGGTTCGTGATGTCACTATCGCGTCGATTTTTGGTGCCGGTGGGCATGCAGATGCGTTTTTTGTGGCCTTCAAAATTCCCAATTTTCTGCGTCGTTTGTTTGCCGAAGGGGCGTTTTCTCAGGCATTTGTGCCGGTACTGTCGGAATACCGTACTCAGCGTGACCTGCAAGCGGTGCAGATGTTGGTCAATCGGGTGGCAGGCACTCTGGGGATGACGCTGCTGTTGCTGACACTGGTGGCGATGATGGCGGCACCGGTGCTGGCTGCGATCTTTGCGCCGGGGTTCTATCTTGCCGGGGGAGAGCGCTTTACGCTGGCATCGGAGATGTTGCGCATTACCTTTCCCTATCTGCTGCTGATCTCTCTGACTGCTTTTTGTGGTGCGATTCTTAATAGCTACGAACGCTTTGCTATTCCCGCCTTTACCCCGGTGCTGCTGAATCTGTGTCTTATTGGCGCCGCGCTGTGGATCAGTCCGATGATGGACCCGCCGATCATGGGCTTGGCCTGGGGCGTGTTCCTGGCAGGGGTGATGCAGTTGCTGTTCCAGTTACCCTTTCTGGCTCGTTTGCGTCTGTTGCCACGGCCGACGATGGGTTGGCGTGATGAAGGAGTGCGGCGGATCATGACATTGATGGTGCCGGCCCTGTTCGGCGTGTCAGTGGCACAGATCAACCTGTTGCTCGATACCGTGCTGGCCTCCTTTCTGCAAAATGGCAGTGTGTCCTGGCTGTATTACTCCGACCGGTTGGTGGAATTGCCCCTGGGGGTATTTGGTATTGCGATCGCCACGGTGATTCTGCCCGCGCTGTCACGTAATCATGCTGATAAAAGTGACAAGGTGTTTTCCGCTACGCTGGATTGGGCACTGCGGATGATCCTGCTGATTGGCTTGCCTGCTGCGCTGGCGTTGGTAGTGCTGGCTGAGCCCCTGATTGCCACCCTGTTTCACTATGGTGAGATGCAGGACAGGGATGTAATGATGGCGGGTATGAGTCTAAAGGCTTATGCGCTGGGCTTGCTGGCCTTCATGTTGATCAAGGTGCTGGCGACTGGTTACTTCTCCCGCCAAGATATGAAAACCCCGGTGAAAATCGCTATCTGGGCGATGGCGGCGAATATGTTGTTCAACCTGATTCTGGTCTGGCCGCTTGATCATGTGGGTCTGGCACTGGCGACCTCGCTGTCGGCCTTTTTGAATGCGGGGATGTTGTTATTAGGTTTGCTCAAGGTTGGTGTGTTGCGCTGGCAGCCGGGGTGGGGGCGTGTATGGCTGCGTACGCTGTTCGCCAATGCGCTTCTGCTGACTTACCTGCTGAGCCTCAGTGCTGACACTGGAGCCTGGTTAAGTGCTGGTTTATGGCTGCGGGTTGAATGGCTGGCGCTGCTGGTAATTGGCGGTGGTTTGATCTATCTGGCGGCACAGTGGCTTGCCGGGTTGCGCTTACGTCATCTGCGGGCCTGACAAAAGCCTTAACAGGGCTGATAATAGTGTGCTTTTTCGACTATAATGCGCGGTTTAGATTCTGACCCAAGATAATGGCATGGAACTGATCCGAGGCTTACATAATCTGCGCGACAAACACCGAGGCTGTGTGGCCACCATTGGTAATTTCGATGGCGTACACCTGGGTCACCAGAAAGTGCTGCAACAGGTCAAGCAGAAAGCGGCTGAAATGGGCCTGCCGAGTGTCGTAATTATCTTTGAACCTCAGCCGCGTGAGTTCTTTGCTGGCAGTGATGCACCGCCACGGCTGACGCGCTTTGATGAAAAGGTGCGGCTGTTGCGGGATCAGGGTATTGACCGGGTGCTGTGTCTGACATTCAACGCCCGTTTGCGCAGTATGTCGGCACAGGCGTTTGTCGATGAATTACTACTCAATGGCCTGCATGTGCGGCACTTTGTTGTCGGTGATGATTTTCGCTTCGGTTGTGACCGCACTGGTGATTATGCCATGCTGGAAGCCACCGGAGCCGCGCATGATTTTTCGGTAGAGAATACGCATACCTACCTGATTAACGAACAGCGAGTGAGCAGTACGCTGGTCAGAGAAACACTGATGCGCGGTGACTTTGAACTGGCCGAACAACTGCTGGGACGCCCCTACCGTGTGACCGGGCGGGTGCAGCATGGTAATAAACTCGGTCGTCAGTTGGGCGTGCCTACCGCCAATGTGCGTATGCACCGCTTCCGGTGCCCGTTACAGGGTGTCTACACGGTACGGGCCCGCTTTTGCGGGCATGACCTCGAGGCTATCTGTAATGTCGGTGTCAGACCGACGATTAATGGCCGCTTGCCGGTTTTGGAAGTACACCTGTTCGATTGGGATCAGGATCTCTACGGGCAGTTGATGCAGGTCGAGTTTCTGCATTTTTTACGTCCCGAAAAGCGCTTTGATGGACTTGATGCGTTAAAAACACAGATTTTTTCAGATATTGAAACGGCCCGTCTCTGGTTTGCTGACAGCACCGGGCAGAATTCACTTGCGGAAGTTAACTGATATGACCGATTACAAACACACTCTGAATCTGCCGGAAACCGAGTTTCCGATGCGCGGTAATCTGCCACAGCGTGAGCCAGCTCGTCTGGCGCGCTGGGCTGAGATCGATCTTTACGCACGTCTGCGTGAAGAAGGACAGGGTCGTCGCAAATTTATTTTGCATGATGGCCCTCCTTACGCCAACGGCAGTATTCATATTGGTCATGCGGTTAACAAAGTGATCAAGGACATGATCGTCAAAGCGAAAACCCTGAGTGGTTTTGATGCGCCCTATATCCCTGGCTGGGACTGTCATGGTTTGCCGATTGAGCACAAGGTGGAAACCACCATCGGTCGTGCCGGTGACAAGGTGCCCTTCCGCGAATTTCGTCAGCAGTGCCGTGATTACGCGACCAAGCAGATCGAAGGGCAGAAAGACGACTTTATCCGCCTGGGTGTAATCGGTGACTGGGACAAGCCTTACCTGACCATGAATGCCGAAACTGAAGCCAATATCGTGCGTTCACTGGGCAAGATCATTGAAAACGGCCATCTGGTGAAGGGCTACAAGCCGGTGTACTGGAGTGTGGTCGGTCAGTCGGCGCTGGCAGAAGCTGAAGTCGAGTATCAGGAAAAAACCTCTATCGCCATCGATGTGCGCATGACCGTAGCGGATGAAAGCGCCGTGCTGGCTCTGTTCAATACCACGGCGGGCGAAGGTCCTGTGTCCATTGTGATCTGGACCACCACCCCTTGGACCATCCCGGCCAATCAGGCGGTATCGCTGCATGCCGAGTTGAATTACGCCCTGGTTGAAACCGCGATCAATCACGGTAAAGAGCGCCTGATCGTTGCGGCTGAGATGGTTGACACTATCATGGCACGCTGGGGTATTCAGCAGTACCAGGTACTGGCAGAGTGTAGTGGTAAAGCGCTGGAAGGTCAGTTGTTGCAGCATCCGGTGTTTGACCGCCAGGTACCGGTGATCCTCGGTGATCACGTGACTACTGAAGCGGGTACGGGTGCGGTGCACACCGCGCCGGATCATGGTATGGAAGACTTTATCGTGGGCCAGGAATATGGTCTGGACACGCTGAATCTGGTGCAGGCCAACGGTACTTACAGTGATGCGGCTGGCGAATTTGCTGGCGTGCATGTTTACAAGGCCGATGAGCCTGTCTGTGATGCCCTGGAACGTGAACACAAACTGGTACACATGAAAAAATTCCAGCATAGCTATCCGCACTGCTGGCGCACCAAAACTCCGCTGATTTACCGCGCCACGCCGCAGTGGTTTATCTCTATGGATGATAAAAACCTGCGTGCCGATGCGCTTGAAGCGATCAAAGGGGTGCAGTGGTTCCCTGGTTGGGGTCAGGCACGTATCGAAGCCATGTTTGAGCAGAGCCCGGACTGGTGTATATCGCGTCAGCGTACCTGGGGGGTGCCGATTACGCTGTTCACTCATAAGCAGACCGGCGAGCTGCATCCGCGTACTCAGGAGCTGATTGAAGCCGTAGCGCTGCGTATCGAAAAAGACGGTATCGATGCCTGGTTTGAGCTGGATGCCGCCGAATTGTTGGGCGAAGAAGCAGCTGATTACGATAAAGTCACCGACACTCTGGATGTCTGGTTTGATTCAGGCACCACACATAATTCAGTGTTGCGCACCCGTGAAGAGCTGCAGTTCCCGGCCGATATGTATCTGGAAGGTTCCGATCAGCACCGTGGCTGGTTCCAGTCATCGCTGAAAACTTCTATCGCTATCAACGGTGTGGCCCCTTACAAACAGGTACTGACGCACGGCTTTGTGGTGGATGAGAAGGGCTATAAAATGTCCAAGTCCCTGGGCAATGTCATTGCGCCACAAGAGGTGACCGACAGCATGGGCGCCGATATTCTGCGCCTGTGGGTGTCAGCCACTGACTATTCAGGTGAGATGGCGGTATCCAAACAGATACTGCAGCGTACTGCCGATGCCTATCGACGTATCCGCAACACCTCACGCTTTTTGTTGGCAAACCTGACGGGTTTTGATCCGGCCAAAGACCTGGTTGAACCGGAACAGATGCTGGCACTGGATCGCTGGGCCGTGGATGCTGCCTGGCGTCTGCAGCAGAAAATCATTGCTGCCTATGATGACTACCGCTTCCTGGATGTCTATCAGGCGGTGCATAATTTCTGTGTGCAGGAACTGGGTGGTTTCTATCTGGATATCATCAAAGATCGCCAGTACACCACCCAGGCAGATAGTCTGGCACGACGCTCTTGCCAGAGCGCGCTGTACCATATTGCCGAAGCGCTGACGCGCTGGATCGCACCGATCCTGACCTTTACTGCGGAAGAGATCTACGAAGTGCTGCCGGGCAGCCGTCGTGACAGTGTGTTGCTGAGCAACTGGTATGAAGGCTTGTTTACCCTGTCGGCAGATGATGAGCTGGGTGATGCCTACTGGCGCCGTATCATGTCGATCAAAGATGCGGTGAACAAGTGTCTGGAAGATGCCCGTGGCGAAAAACTGGTCAAGGCTTCTCTGGCAGCCGAAGCGATACTCTATGTCAGTGATAGCATTCAAACCGATCTGGAGCGTCTGGGTGATGAGCTACGCTTTGTCCTGATCACCTCCGCGGTCACGCTGAAGCCACTGGCTGAAGGTGCTGAGGCAAGAGAAACCTCTGTGGACGGTCTGAAAGTCACCGTCGCCGCTTCGGAGCATCCCAAGTGTGCACGTTGCTGGCATCACCGCGCTGATGTTGGCGAACATGCGGAACATGAAGAGATTTGCGGTCGTTGTGTAGACAACGTCAGCGGCAGTGGTGAACAACGCTACTATGCCTGACAGTCCGACACATACCCCGTCCAGTGCCTGGCGCTGGCTGGGGCTTACCCTGCTGGTAGTAGTATTGGACCTGGGTAGCAAGTGGCTGGCAACAGAGATGCTGGTGTATGCCAGCCCAGTCCCTCTGCTGCCGTTTTTTGATCTCACCCTGCTGCACAACCCCGGCGCGGCCTTCAGCTTTTTGGCGGGAGCCGGTGGCTGGCAGCGCTGGTTCTTTGTTGGCATTTCCCTGCTGGTCTGTATCCTGCTGGTAGTCTGGCTGATGCGTACACCCCCGCAGCAGTGGTGGATGCGCCTGGCATTGGCACTGATTTTGGGAGGTGCTCTAGGTAACCTCTATGACCGTATCCTGCATGGATATGTAGTTGATTTTATTTCATTGCATTATGGTGGCTGGTATTATCCGGCATTCAATCTGGCTGACAGCGCCATTACTGTCGGAGCCGCCATATTGATTATCGACATGCTGTTTATCTCAGGTCGTGCTGATAAGCCGACCCGATAATCCGAGGACGTGATATGAGTGAAAAAATTCTGGGTGAAGGCTCTGCAGTAACCCTGCACTTCGCCCTTAAACTCGAAAATGGTACGGTGATAGATTCCAACTTTGATGCGGCGCCGGTACAGTTTGTCTTTGGTGATGGCAATATTCCTGAAGGTTTCGAGCAGGCACTGATTGGCTTGAAAGTGGGCGATCATCTGGATCTGACCATTGCCCCTGAACGTGGTTTCGGTATGCACAATCCCAGCAATATTCAGGTCATGCCGCGCAGTCAGTTTACCGATATGGATCTGGAACCTGGATTGGTAGTCTCGTTTAAAGAGCCAGGTGGCGAAATTCCGGGTGTTGTGACTGAATTTAGCGATGAGCGTGTCACCGTGGATTTCAATCATCCGCTAGCGGGAAAAACTGTGTTATTCGAAGTAAAGATTATTGATCTGGCAGATGCCGTCAGCGCAAATAACCAGTCGTAAGCCCGGCTACCGCTGCGGCTTAGGACTTGACGCCGATAGCGGGACGTACTAGTCTAAAACTTCACCGAAGCTAAGGATAGCTTCATTAAGTCTAATTTTTTCAGGGACGAAAAAGCCATGCGATCATTTATCCTATCTTGCCGTCACCAACTGGGTGTAGGCCTTCCTGAAGTCATGATTACACTGCTATTGCTCAGTAGCGGCAGTCTGGCGTTGACCCAACTGCAACTGCGCAATCTGCAAACGGCCTACCAGAGTCAAACCCTGACCCAGCAAACACTGATCCGTACCGAAGCTATAGAACAGCTTTGGCAGCAACGCTGTTATCTGGCTGCCTTAAGTAGTGCTGCCCGTCAGGATTATCTGCTGACAGACTATGCGGAGTTATTCAGCGCTGAATCTGGTGACCCGGCTTTTCCGGCCAGTTTCTGGCAAACCCACCGGCCCGCAACAGCGGATTGTTAAGATGCGCGCACAACAAGGTTTCAGCTTGACGGAGCTGCTGGTGGCATTGGTAATCAGCACGATATTGTTGCTCGCCGCTTCAACGCTGCTAGTCGCTGGCAAGGAAAGCTGGCGTTCTCAACAGCAGCTGAACTCGGCTCAGGAGATCGAGCGCTACAGTGTGTTGCAGCTACGCCGTGCTATACGCCAGGCGCAGCAGGTTAATCTGGACAGTGATGAACAGCAGGCCAATCTGACATACCTGGCGCAGGACGGCAGTCGCAATTGTCTGGGTCAGGAGCAAACAGCGGGTACCGAGTTCATAGATCAGTTTCGGGTTAATGATGACCAGCTGCGTTGTAACGGACAGGCCTTAATTGCTGGTGTGGCCGAGCTGACCTTTACCTATGGTGCCGATCTCAATGATGATGGACGCATCCTGGCGGATGAGCACCTACCTCAACCTCACTGCTGCATTCCGGTACGCAGCCTGCGCTTTCGACTGGCCTTCTCGGGTATTAATGCTGATCGAGCTCCGGTGGAATACAGCGCTGCACTGAGGCGCAACTGAACAGGGTACAAGGAGGTATCCCATGCAATTACAACTGAAATCCATGCAGGGTAACAGCTTGTTAGTGACACTGATTTTCCTGTCGGTCATCGCCATGCTGACCTTCAGCGCCGCGGTTAACTCGCAATTGCAGCAGCGTATGAGCCACAACCTGCATCTCAAGGTTCAGGCCGATGAAGCCGCCGATGCTGGGGTGATGGCGTTCTATACCTGGCTATGCGCCGATCCGGATCACTGGGAGAGTGAGGATTGGGATAGTCTTATTAATGGCGAAATTGCTGCACATAGCTACTACGAGATTCTGGCCGATCAACTGGACTGGGACGGTGATTATGTCACTGTGACCGTACGGGGAGCGGTGAAGAGTGATCTGGATGATTTAAGCAACAGTTTGTTGCGGGTGGAGTTTTATCGCTCAGAGGAAGATGGCCGGGTTTATTTGCATAACTGGACTGAGTTGCTGTGAAAAGTCTAAGCCAATATCCGCAAGCGCATCAGCTTGGGTTGAGCTTGCTGGAGCTCCTTGTCGCCATGGTGCTAGTGGTCGTGTTAACCACGGTAGCCGTACCCTCTTTCTCCGCTCTGCTGGAAACAACACGTCAGGAGAGTGCCGCCGAGCGCTTGAAAACACACCTGGCATTAGCCCGAATCGAAGCGGTCAGCCGACAAGCCTGGATTACGTTGTGTCGCACAGAGGATGGCGAACAATGTGTCAGCGATTCCTTAAGCGGCACAACCCAGTGGCACGCGGCGTTGATGTTTATCGATACCGAACGCAATCGCATGGTAGCGGATAGTGACAAACGGTTGCGGGTGGATCGTTTTGCTACGCCCGTCAGCGTGCATTGGAATCGCGGCGATAGCCTGACGTATCAACCGGATGGCAGTGTCACCGGATTTTCCAATGGCACGTTTCGTATTAAGGCAGGGCAGTCGGAATCGGAGCATCGGCTGGTGATATCTATGGCAGGGCGGGTGCGAGAGGAGCTGGATTGAGGGAGATATCTGGATTGGTTGATCATGCAATGTTTTAACCATGTAAACGAGTACTGTTGCGGCTCACTAGATCGACAAGGAAATTGGCCACGGCTCGCGTACGGCGTGATTGTGCCAGATCAGATTGGATGACCAGGTAAATTGGCTGGCTGACGTCTATATTCGAGTCGATGCAGGTCAGTCCAGCATCTAGAGCGATAAAATGCGGGAGCACTGCAAGCCCTATCCCTGCTTTAGCTGCCACAACCTGAGTTGAGATCGAGGTGGTGGTCAGTACTGGCTCACGTCCCTGCAGTATTCGCTCAACCCATTGTGCGGCAGGGAGGTGTGCTTGCATGTCGCTCCAAGTAATGAAGTCATCGTTGTCATAGCATCCCGGAATCGGGTTGATTGCACGCTGGATTGCGTAGTCTGGGCTGCAGTAAAGTCCATACCCTAAGATACCGAGGCGGCGTAATGTGACATTGCCACGCTCCGGTTTGACCATTCGTAAAGCAAGATCCGCATCACGGCGATGCAAATTGACGGTTGCAATGTCAGTCACGAGTTCAATCGTGAGATCAGGATACTTTTTGTAGAACTCTGGAAGTGCTGGAAGGATGAGTCCTGTCGCCAGACCCTCAGCTGTCGCCAGACGCACCTTACCTGTCATCTGCGCCTGGGCAGCGGCGTTGAAAGAGAAAGCCAGCGCAGCCGCTTCCAAAACTTCGGCCTTTTCGACCAGGGCAGCTCCATCCTCTGTTAGTTGATAGCCTGATTGCTGGCGTACAAAGAGCGGTAACTTCAGCGCTTTCTCGAGACGCTCGATGCGCCGCGAAAGCGTTGCAATCCCCAGATTAAGTTCTGATGCTGCACCACTCAGCGTGCCATGCCGACTGACGGCCAGAAATGCACGCGTATCATCCCAGACCCAGCCTCGTGGCATCTGTTTTTCAAATTCGGAAAACTCTTTATCTAAATCGTTCATTTTTTTCATTTTCAAATAGTGCCACGATGTGACTTCAAGATTCAAGGAGAACTATGATGAACAACCGAACATCCCGGCAACATCAATCATCAAACCGGTTAGAGGGTGATATTCAAATTCGCATAAAGGCACCCGGAGGGCCGGAAGTACTCGAGGTAATGGAGTCCTTCCCGCAAGAACCTGGACCGGGAGAAATCCGCATTCGCCAGCATGCCATTGGCATCAATTTCATTGATATATACCATCGAGCCGGGCTCTATCCGTTGACAGAGCCCCATATTCCGGGTGTTGAGGGGGCTGGGGTCGTTGAAGCCGTTGGTGCTGACGTCGAGGGCATTCAGGTTAGTGATAGAGTGGCCTATGCTGGAGTTCCGGGTGCTTATGCATCGACTCGGATTTTGCCAGCCTGGCGGGCGATTCGACTGCCTGACGACATTCCTTTTGAAACCGCTGCGACATCAATGCTGCGTGGGTTAACCGCCCATATGCTGCTAACGGTCAGTTATCCGGTGAGCTCTGGATCAGTCCTGCTGGTTCATGCCGCGGCGGGTGGTCTTGGTGTAATGCTAACGCGTTGGGCCAAGCATATGGGAGCCACTGTGATTGGAACTGCCAGCACCAAAGAAAAGGCGGCTTATGCTATAGCCAAGGGTGCAGATCACGTCATTGTTGGCCGGAATGCCGATGTAGTCCGAGAAGTATTCGATCTAACGAACGCAAGAGGTGTCGACTTCGCGATTGATGGTATCGGTGGGGATATGCTAAGAAAATCACTAGGGTCTGTCCGTCCCTTTGGTGCCGTTGCCAGTATTGGTTGGGTGTCGGGACCGGTCTCTCCGATCAGAATCGAAGAGCTGGGTACTGCCTCATTAGCTAAACCGAGTGTCATGGCCTATTCAGCCGATCGGGAGCGTTACACACAGGCCGCTGAAGAAGTTATCAAAGTTTTCGGCGTTGGTATCGTTGCTGATGTCGGCGGAGAATACAGGCTGGCGGATGCTGCAAAAGCACATATGGAGCTCGAACTTGGCCGCACAACAGGCAGTCTGGTCCTTGTGCCCTGATGTAACTTTAAGACTCAAGGAGATCTACCATGAAAATGCGAACGCTTGGTGCCAATCTGTCTATTTCTGCTATTGGATTGGGTTGTATGGGTATGAGTGAGTTCTATGGTCCTCGGGATGACAGCGAATCACTGCGAGTGCTTGCGCGTGCCGTCGAGCTTGGAATAAATTTTTTCGATACGGCTGATATGTATGGACCACATCACAACGAACAACTGATTGGTCGCTTTCTGGCCCATAATAAGCAGCCAGTTCATATTGCGACCAAATTCGGTATTGTGCGTAACCCAGGTGAATATAGTCGCAGTCTGGAAAATAGTGCTGACTATGCGCGAAAAGCCTGCGAAGGTTCACTGCGCCGACTCGGCGTGGAACAAATTGATCTCTATTACGTTCATCGCATCAATCGTGAGCAGCCGATCGAAGAGACGATCGATGGGCTTGCTCGGTTGGTTCAGGCCGGAAAAATCGCTCGTATCGGACTCTGCGAAGTCAGTGCCGAAACGCTGCGCCGGGCGCATGCCGTTCATCCAATCACAGCAGTACAGACCGAATACTCACTCTGGACACGTGAAGTGGAGCGAGAAGTGCTACCCACCTGCCGTGAGTTAGGCGTCGGTTTCGTACCTTACTCTCCCTTGGGCCGAGGGTTTCTGACTGGGCGCTTTCAGCATGCTGCAGAGTTTGGAGAAGGCGACTTTCGTACCAACCTACCACGCTTTGCTGAAGGAGCGATTGATATAAACCGTCAGGTCGCTGATGAGATTGCTGTAATAGCCAAGCAGAAGGGCTGCAGTCCGGCGCAACTTTCGCTCGCTTGGCTCTTGTCAAAAGGGCCCGATATCGTGCCTATCCCTGGTACAAAGCAACTGCGCTATATTGAGGATAATGCCGCTGCGGCGCAGATCACGCTTAGCATCGAGGAACAACAACAGCTAGAAATGGCTACTGCCCGTTTGCCGGTGGTAGGTGAACGCTACACCTCAGAGGGAATGAAAGGAGTGAATGCATGAATGCCATCACGGCGGCAAAATCTGCTTTCACATCCAGTTGATCCGACAGAATCGGTCTGCTGGACAGGGTTCTAGATAAGGTTGACTTCATGGCATTCGAAATGTAGGGTTATTGTTGCTAAAGGAAGTTATAGCATTGTAGTTAGATAATACATATCGGTTTATATCAAGGAGAGATGCCATGACAACCAGTCTTTGTCCTGAAGAGCTACGCAGCTCAGCCACTAGTTCATTTCCCACCATTGATGTATGCCAAACGCTGAAAGCGGAGTATGGCATTAGTATTGTTGCAGCAGCAGATCAAAAGTATTTAGTCACTCGAGTTGCTGCCTCTGGCAAACCTCCTTTTTGCTATCTTATCGGTAGAGAATTCGGTCATTTGATTGGGCCGATGGTGGGGTTGTTGGAACCGTCTGGGGCGAGAGGGGTGATGCATATTCGTAATGAAGTTGATAGATGTCAAGAAATACATGGGGATGCTCAGTGGTGGAGTAACGCTCAGAGGCTTATTCAATCTGATCCCTTACAAGCAGTTTTGATGGTAGCTATGCATGATAGTTGCGAGTTTAAAACTATGTGGGATCGACTTAAGAAGTTCTTATAAATGGATAAAATCATGACTATGCAATGCTATATTGGTTTTAAAGTGGCTATATTAGGTGTTTTGTTGAGTTCAATAGTGGTTGCTGAAACTCAACACCCCAGCTTTAAAGAATATAAGCAGATCAAGCGAGATGAAATACAAGCGATAATTGATCAGCATAACGCAAAAGGCTTACTATTAGCTGAGGCTACCTACACTCATATAGATCCCTACCGACAGGATTCATTGGAATACCCGCTAATTTTTGAAGCGGTTAGATATGGTAGTCTCAACCAGTTAAATGCCTTGATCGAAGCGGGTGCTGATGTAAACGCTTTTTTCCCTATGCGTTACCCTAGAACGCCTATTTATTATGCAATCACTGATTACCCTTATGGTTTGGAAGTCGAGTGTCACCCTGAACATGTCAGGCTTTTATTGGAGGCGGGTGCGTCAATAGAGGAGCTCCCTCCGAGTACTCGCACATTGTTGGGAAATTATACAGCTCCCGTGGAGATAAGCGGTTGTAATGAAATATTGTCACTGTTGATTCAAGCCGGTGCTGATGTGAATGCCCAGAATATTGGAGGATTTACTCCATTATTTGATGCGCTGACTGTTCATGATGTCGCTGGTATTGAGCTCTTGATTGAGGCAGGAGCTGATCCCATGATTACTGATATAGGAGGAGTGAGTGTCGTTGAATACGTATTGCAAATGACATTACAGTACCTTCCATTAGATGATTCGGGTGCTGATACAATCCGCCGCTTTATAGAACTGGCTGTCGATAAGAAGTACGAAGAAAACATCGACATGCTGCGTCAGCAGCGAGATGCGCAGGGTGAGTAGTGTTGCGGTTGCCTGATCCGCAGGGGTAGACTTCATGGCATTCGAAATATAGGGTTATCGTTGCTAAAGGAAGTTATAGCATTGTAGTTAGATAATACATATCGGTTTATATCAAGGAGAGATGCCATGACAACCAGTCTTTGTCCTGAAGAGCTACGCAGCTCAGCCACCAGTTTATTTCCCACCGTTGATGTATGCCAGACGCTGAAAGCGGAGTATGGCATTAGTATTGTTGCAGCAGCAGATCAAAAGTATTTAGTCACTCAGGCCGTCACTTCTGGCAAACCCTGTTTTCGCTATCTTATTGGCAGAAATGTCGGTCATTTGATTGGTCCGATGTCCAGGTTGTTGGTGGGATAGAAATATATTTAGGTAGAAAATCTTATTAACTGGATGTTAGTCAAAATTAAATTATGGAGATGTAAGATGAGTCAGTGCTATAAATCAGGTGATTTTAAAAGGTGTTTTGATGGAAATATGAATGCGTTAGGTCTTACCGTACCTTCAGGATTATTCGATACCTCAGAAAAGCAATAGCTACAAGTATATTGATATTAGGAACTCTTGAAAAGTTGGGGAAAAGGGCCACTATGGCTGAAATAGCGGGAGCGACAGTCTCTTTGGAGAAGTTAGCATTTTTAGGTGCTATCAGTTTTTAGATAAGAGTCACAGTTTTAGAAATAGTTTCGGTTTAAAATGTAAAAATTCATCATGTGCTTTTGAGTATGTATAATGGTTAATAACATTCTATTTGTTCTCGGTGCATTGGTGCTGAGTATTATTTTATGGGGAATATATCAGCTAATTGGTGATTACGTATTTCTTGTTGGTCTCATTGCTCTGTTTATATTGCTTATATCAGACATTAAAAAACCTAAGTTTGGAGGTAAGAAAAAATAGCAGTATAAAATCTCAATAATATGTTGGAAGAAATGTATCGCTTAGTTCTTATGAGTATTTTATAAATATACACAAAGAGATCAATAAATAATGATGTCGGCTATGCAGCTAAAAATGGATCTATCATATTTCAAGAAATACAGTGTTAGATCAGATCTTGGGGGTGGCATGTGGGACGCTAGCTCTCTTGAAATTCCTTAGAGCGTGATGTTACGTGTGATAAAAAAGGATAAGCTAATGGGCGAAAATGTTGCTATGGAAGGCTTTGTTGGTTTTAAAGTGGCTATATTAGGTGCTCTGTTTAGTGCGATGGTGGCCCCTGAAACTCAATATTTCCTGGTGGGCACCCTGGAACACCACCTATAACGCCTATTTATTTTGCAAACAATGGTTACCATCCGTACCGAGCTACTGCGTGGTTTGAACGTAGACCGGATCAAGCCAGGCTGCTGGTGCAGACCCTAACCACGGCATCCAAAACCGCTTTTACGCTATTTCTGGCTTGTGTAAAAGAGATAATTCGCAAAGAACCTCCACATGTACCATTAATAAGACAAGTGTATACCCAAGATGGCAACCTGTACATTTAATGGAACATGAACCACACAAGGTTTAGTAAAGGCTTCTTTTTGGCTATTCTTTGTTGCCAAACTTAGGCTTTCCTACCTTAACCAAAAGTGCTGCGATGGTAATAATCAACATTAATAAAAAGGTATATTGACCAAGAATTTGAAAGACACCCCAAGCCAATGCAGCGATGACCACGCAAACTATTAAAAACAATATATTTTTAATCATCATGCGTACTCGAAACTTGAAGGTGAATTTCTAGCACGTATTCCAAAGCTATTTCGAAAACTATGGTTTTTATCTAGTATTTGAGGATTGCGAACATAAAATGCATTCCAGTTATCGAATTTCAGATTTTTATGCTCTAAAAATACCAACATGTCAGATATTCTATAACCACACCCTAAAGAGCGACCACTTGCGACTGCAATACTCCCAATAACAGCACCTACATAGGCTGATGCGCCAAATGAAGCAGCAACAGCTAATTTTTCCAAACCTACGGTTGCACCGATTAACTCCCCCATTGTCGCTCCCTTTCCTAAAGTCGCCAAAGTTCCAACAAGAGTAGCTGCTGTTGCTACAGCTGTTTGATAGGTATCGAATAGTGATGAGGGCACAGGTAGCCCCAAATCTTCCATATTTTCGTTAAAGTATTTTTGAAAATCACCTGAATTGTAGCATCCATGCATTTTGCAGCTCCTGAATTCAGATAATAACCGCAACACTCATGTGATGGGCCAGGTCGGAGAGAGGCCAGCTACCGAAATGTGGTAGCCTTATTTTTCGACCAAAAAAAATGAGATCTACACATGAGTTATCGGCAGC